>OLRQ01000001.1_pt1 | contig 451958 bp, 402 predicted proteins | sample 1671971 | NCBI WGS metagenome assembly OLRQ01 (sample SAMEA3136631, study PRJEB25190) | human gut metagenome | biome: human gut; feature: human-associated habitat; material: faeces | place: Austria | collected 2013
GTATTTTTCGATTTTTACCCCAAAAACCCAAACTTCACTTTGACAATTTAGCTATTTTAACATTTATATCTACACCCTTTTATGTCCCATATAAAGGACTTGAAACCTTGCTTTCAAGACTTAATCTTATGTAAAATTTCAATCAAATTATCTACATTATAGCCTCTGCTATCTAATTCATATATTAAACTGCTATCAGTTACTTTATCCATAGCCGCTGGATCACCGATAACCTCGCGCAAGGCTCTTATTGCCATACTACATGCATGATATTTAGAGCGTTGTTCTCTCTTAAACACACTGCATTTTGCTCGTATTGAAGATATAACTGAAATTGCATCCCATACTTCTTCCTCATCCCACTGTTCCATATTAATCCTCCTCAATCTTATCTTGAAATCTGTCTTTTTTTATTTTGGCAAATTTTAATTATGATTTCATTTTCACAGCAATCACATGCATAAATTTCTCTTCTACTCATTAAATCACCTCAAGACACTGAACAGGAATTTCACAACATAAATCGACTGTTGCATATTCTTGTCCATCTTCATTTTTCCATAAATCAAATACTTCACATGTTGTTCCGACAAAACGGGCTTCCATAGCCTCACAAGTCGTCTCATCAAATGTTAATTTTCGTAGTTCTTCTCTTAAATTATTTTTTACAATCACTTTATCTCCAATTTTCATATTTATTTTCCTTTCTTTGAAATGTGCTTTTCATTGTTTTTTATTCAATATTACTTTTGCCATGCTCCAATCTTCACTATTGATTAGCTTAACAACTTTTTGAATTATACATGCTAACTCTATATCATAAATTCTATAATGGAAAGCTGCACTGACTTCATTTCTATTACCATGGAAATCTATATATCTATGTGTATCTAAATTACCATAGTACATGTTCTTTGGTGTTGTAAAATGATGTTTTCTTTCAATAATCTTCTTCAACATTTCTAGTGGATTATCATAAAATCCGTTAAACTTAAAATATTTCCCTTCGTTTTCTATCAACTGATTTTTTCTTTTTTCATTCTCTTTTATCTTCCATTCATCGTCAGGATCTCTTCGATTGAATACAAAGAATTTTTTCTATCTTTTACCATATATGTAGGGTAATAATAGCAACTTCCTGTATATGGACTATCATCATAATATCTTTCTTTTTCTATAAATTTAATCATAAAATCGTCCTCCAATTCTATTTTAAAATCCAAAAATATCACAATAATATGCGTATTTAGAACCATGAATTTTCCGTTTCCTATGCTTTCTTTTCAAAATAATACTTAACAATTTTCTTGAAATCTTTATTACTTGCATAAGCAACTTTAGGCTTACTTCCATCAATATTAAATTCTGTTACGCTTGAAATTGCATATCCTTGTACCGTTAATGTGGCAAGATATACAAATAAGTTCAATTTGTATCCAATACTGTCAAGTTGGATTTCTTTTCTTAGTTTCTGTACTTCTTCATCATAATTATCATCTACTTCAATAATGTGTGCAGAAGCATATGTATTAACTTTATATAACCCGTTATTAATTTTTCTTACCATATTATTTACCCCACTTTCTTAGTAAATCATCGCTTAATTATCTCTTTTCAAAATATTTTCCATTGTATGAATATCCATTAGATAAACAATGCTTTATTGCTTTCTGCTTAACGTACTCTTTATCTTCATTAGAAATATTCCAAGCATCATTATCATCTTCAAATAACAACCAAAATCTCCATTCTGCATCGTCTTTGCATGGAATATCTATTCCTAAATAGCATTTATTACCTTTATAATCTCTCGTAATACCTAATGTAAAATCATAATTATCGCATGATGGTGTAAACACAATTTTAGTAATATCAAAATTTACTTTCATAATCTTCTCCTTATCTAAAAAAACTCTTGTTTCATTAAAATTCAATAGTTGCATCTTCTGAAACTACCATAAAGGTATGTGGTAGTTCACTCAATTATTTCTAATACATAATAACCAAGACATTTTTGCATTCTGGTATTAAGATATTCCTTATTCTTTTTCTCATATTCAGAAAAAGATATACAAGGAAGCAATAATCGTTTTTTGCCTCTTGCGTTTATATGAGAATAATAGATACCTTCACGCAATACATTTTCAGGATTTTTTAGCCCTAATAGTTTTATATACTGAATAGCGGCTAATTTTTTGTTTTTCTCTGCTAAATCAAATGCTAACATATTTTTCCTCCTTGTAATTATTATTTATTTTCTCTTGAAATCGTTGATTCAATCCCATATGTAATTATCTTCTTTTCCATATAAAGCACCACCCGGAAGAAACATTCCAATTGCTTCTATTTCATTTCTATCTAATAATTCTCCCTTTCTACTACCCTTGAGCCATATAAATCTTCTCATAACAACTTCCTTAGGTAATAACATAAATCTTTTAGTTGTGACTTGTATTCCAATACCAAGTTTCAACATTGTGTTTGCTGCACCACCATTTATAAGATACTGTCTTAAAATCTCCGTATACTGATTTAAGTGTGTATCTGTTTGTGCAACGCCAGAAAACATCTGATCTGTTAATCTGTGATATTCAATATAATTACATTTCATTATAATCACTCCTATCCAAATCATCGTTCTTATTTTGTTATATCAACAACGTAATCGTTATAATACTTAAAACTATCGAATGTTCCACCATGTTTTTCACTATAATTAAAAACACTCATATAAATATGTCCTGCAATTGCTTCGTTATATCGCACAAGTTTATGTCCATTTTGTTGAATAAGCTCTCTTAAAAATAACACATTCTTTTCCTCCTTAATCAAATCATCGTTTCATATTCCAATTTATTTTCTGACCACAATTTTCACAATATGGCATTTGAAAATCTTCACACATTGCAGATAATGGACGCTTACAAGACGGACAACAGTAATTATTAAAGCCTTTATGCGTTCCATTTGGCAATGGATTTTTAGGTGTCTGATATTCTAATAAATCTTGTATTACTGTTAAAACCGTATGCGATATACCTAAATTGCATATTTGCGACTTTTTACTTGCTAAAATATTTTTGACTTCATCTATGGTATAATTCACAACATATACCTCCTATCTTTTTATAAATTTCTTATTTTATCCACAATAAATCTCATCAGTATCTACAAACCCATTCTCTTTTAAATATTCAATATAATCTATAATATCCGATTTTCTTTTGACCTCTATATCGTTTGAGCGTTCATACCCATAAAAAGGACTGACATATATCTTGTATGTTTTGTTGTCTAAATCGACAACAAGATTATAATGATGACCACAATCTCTACGTTTCGTCCATTTCCTATCAAGATAATATAAATGCAATTCCATTATAATCACTCCAATCTACATATACACTTTGTTCAGTTCCGTATCTTCCAGTCCAATAGTACCATCAAGCAATGAACACAACGCATTATACTGTTCATTTTTTTCAGAATAATTTGCTTCTATGTAACTAAGGATATTCCAAATTAATCTTTGACTTGCGCCGTCAATGTTGAAATTTTTTTGAATATACTCAAAAAATTGCTGTTTATTCATTGTGTCTAACTCCTCTTTGTCTGAATTATTGTACAAATTTTGTAACTTTTCAGCAAATTTTTTTAATGCGTTCTCTTTATATTCTTCATTATGTACAAGGGCAACCACATCAGGCACTCCCGAAAACCCATTTCTCTTTGCCTCCAACATAAAATGTGTTTCTTCTTCTACATCAAAAACCTCATAGAGTGTCCATATCTCATTAGCCAAAATTTTAGTTAATTCTTTCTTTGTCGTTGGATTATCTATTATAATTTCATTACGCCAATCCTCACGACAAGGATTATCACCGTACATATACAACTCAATCGTGTCATCTGTTGCTTCTGATATTCCAAATGAAAAATCCGTTCCGTCCGATAATTCGTCAAGATATTGTTCTAATTTGTCTGTGTTCATAATATTAATCTTCCTTTCTCTTAATCGTCTGAAATTGTCATTTCGTTTGTTCTTGCCATGTGTTACAACTAAATTTTCGTAATTGTCTTAAAGCGTCTTCTTCTGATGGATAAATAGTTACAAAATACACATCTCCACCGTTATAATCGGCTGATAAAGTTAATTTGTAACCATATATTTTATTTTTTGCATCTCTGCATGGAAACCCTAATCTTCTTGTGATACAAGCTGTGTTACCAAATATATCTTTAAAAATTCTCGTCATAATTAATCCTCCGTTCAATTATTATCTTCTGTCAAATATCATCATTTTTAATAATGTTTTTGCTTGCTCCTCTGTGTAATTGTCAACACGTCCATTGACTTCTTTTAGAGGACAAGCTCTTATACTCTTATATTCGCTTCTTAAAATTGCTTGTTTCTTCTCCTCTAACATATTGTTATATATTGCATCTGATATACTCATACTCTTATATGCTCCTTAATTTTTTCTATCCATTTAGGATCTACTCCGTTAGTATCAACTTCAAAATTCTCTTTACAATAACCACAAGTAAGCAAATAAAAGGCTATTCTCTGCCATTCTTTTGATGTATACTCCTTTTGCGGATATGCCATAAGCTCAAATATCGGCACTCTTTCCGCAAGTTTCTCATCTGCAATTTCTTTATTAATTATAGTGCATATATGATTAATGCACATTTTAAGTCTTGATGTTTTACATTCTCCATGTAGTACAGTGTTATACAAAGCATCCCAGCCGTCCTCTGGCACTTGTGACGTTATATAAACATAACTATCTTGCAAGTCCTCCATTTCGTATTTTACAACGCCGTCAACGATACATTTGTAAACAATGTAATTGTCACTAAACACCGGCAAAATACTATATTTTATATTTTTCTTTGCTAAAATACGACCAAAATTATCATCTATATATTGACAAATTATTTTCTGTCCTCTATGTTCCAAAGTTCTCATATATAACACCTTCCTCACTCCTAAAATTTGTCTATGTAATCATTTATACGACTTACCAAACTATCCGAAAATTCCTTTTCACCTTTAAACCATTTATATAAGTAACTCGGTGAGATACCTATACGGCTACAAAAAGTCGTTTTTGGAATACCAACCCTCTTTATATAATCTCGGACTTTTTGCTTCAAGTCCATCTGCGAAATACTCATATATTATCCCTCCGTTCATTTACGCGATATTTTTACGTTTTTTAATCATTACAAGTTTTGTACTATTTTCTTTAACTTCTCTTGCTTGCTCAAGTCCTAAGCTCTCAACAATCATATCTTCAACATATAAAGACATAGCAAGTCTATAATCTAAAAATGGATACTTTGCAACACCTCTTGCCTTTAACAATAACGGTGTAATCTTTCTGAGTTCCTTAATAAGATACTTCTGCACTTTATCTCTATTTTCAGGATATAGCTTGTACATATCCAGTAAAACCTTCATTACACCTGTTGAATATCCGTTTGGTTTACGGTCAAATCCTGCACCTTTGCATATATCAAATATAAACTCCGCCGCCTTGCCGTCATCAATATTGCATATGTTAAGCGTGACAGAATATGAACCCAAAACAGAAGCACTTCTATTGCCTTTACAAGATGTATACTCAAATCCATACTTTTCTTTTAGCTTTTCAAGTCGTTCTGTTGCTTTATCGTGTAATACTACCATTGCTCCATGCTTTTGGATCGCCGTCATTCTTGCAACTTGTTTATTTTGATAAGCATACATCTCGGCTTCAAATTCAAGCCGTTCCTCTGCATTGTTTGGTGCATTGAGAATTAGCAACACTTGTAAATCAGTGTATTTTTCTTTGTCTACCATCTGACTTGCTACCCATCTGCCGTAACCGTCTACAAGGTATACTTTGCCTTCATCCCAATGCGGAACACCGATTAAAGGCAATAATTTATTTTCATCCCAGTTATTCACAAGGTACATTAGACTTCTATCTGTTCTAACCTCCGTCTGATACCTTGTGTCAATCTCCAACAGTTCAACCGGTATCGGAATAATTGCAACACTATATTTTGCATCACGATACATTTTAGTTAGTCCTTTTAGTAATCCTTTATCCCCTTTATTCTTCTTTCCACTTATAACTTCAAAACTTCTGCACATGATTTTATTCTCCTTTTCTTATCTCAATATTATAATTAATTTGCTTTCAAAGTTGATACTTCAACGGATATACTCTGTAATCCGTCATTGTAACAACAGTAATATTTCCCATCCGCTTTTACCTCAAAAGAGAGGTACTCACACTCTATGTATCTTCTCATGTTTGCTTCTGTCGGCTCAATTCCTGCCATTCTTAAAGCCTTGTAAGCCGCTATATTCTCATGTCTTGCTATTGCTATATACATAACTATTTCCTCCCTTTCTTTTCCGCTCTCCGCTCAATCTCTGTCTTACATTCTTCCTCTGTATAATCTAACAATATACAGCCATAATCATCCCATTTTCTGTTATGTGCGTTAAGTACAGTTTGAGCCTGTCTTTTTGTATCTGCGTGTATAAACCCGCAATACTCTATACTTTCGTAACGCTCACCAAAAGCGTATATATGCTTGTTGCCCCTTTTAGGATCGTTGTAGTGGTTATAATCGTATATCATTTTTATATCTCCTTTTCACTCTTAAATATTTACTGTTATACCGCCGTTATATAACGTGTTCATTGCGCATATTAAGGCAATGAATAACGCAATGCTTACTGCCTGCCAGACGTTAAAATCCGCCTTTCGTGCGTGTTTGTTCCTCTTGTATGCTCTACTTCTCATGGTTTTATAACCTCCTTTATAATTTATAATGTCCTATTAATAAACACTATAAAAGGCACTATATAGTTTTATATAGTACCCTCTAACTATTTATTAATGTTACTGTATTTTTGAGTCAATATAATCAAATATATTGAATAGCTCAATAATACAATTTATTAAATATTCTTTAACTGATCGCATCGTCTTTTACCTCTTTATTACTTTAATATATCCATCTTCAAAAAATAAAGATTTACTCTTGAAGAAGTCTTGTAATTCTTTTAACTTTGCAAATTCCATTGCTTTAATAAAATCTTGCAAAGTTGATGGATGCCTTCCGTCCTCAAATTCAACAACAAATTTAATGTTATTGATATTAGATACAATATAATCTTGTACTTTTTTCAATACTTCATCTCTTGTCATTTTATAGTCCTCCTTTTACAAGACCTGCTGTGAATAATAGTTATCCTCTTCGCGGTCATAATGGTACAGTGTTACCACTATACCAAGTTGACGACAAGCATTCAGTACTGACACAAGAGCTACTGTCAAGCCCGTAACGTACAAGTCAAGCGACTTGATGTCAAGAGCTTTTAACTTGTTGTACGCTTCCGACTGCAAGCCTTCCACATCAAGTGGATTGATAACAGTATTAAAAATAGCACCGTCCACCGCCTGAGGGATTGCGTGCCTTCCCTCACATAGAGCCATAGAGGCATGGTCTGACACCTCATAATACGGCTCATACGGGGCAATATCAAGCCACTTGTCGCACAAGTCAGTATAGAAGCAACCCATGCAGTTACCTCCGCATTTTGAACATACATATTTTTTCATAATAAAAACTTCCTTTCATTATTTGATTACCTCAGGCGGATTATTGCACCGCCTGAACGCTTCCGGCTTAAAATCCTATTTATAGTTGCCGAAACAACTTCTTATATTAATACTCCTCTTTATAAAATTTAATTGTATTCTCCTTTGCTTTTTCGTAATCTTCTTTATTTGTATAAGGTGTCAATGTTATATCCCTTTCACAATATGTAAATATTGCCATTTGCTCATCTGAATAAGCATAAGCACTGTATCCGTCCACCTGAACCAAAGTAAACTTACACTTCTTCGCAAATTGATAACATAAATCTGATGCCCAAAGACCACGTAACATATACTCACCGTTTCTGTTCGTGGTTTCTTCTATAAAGTTTAAATTTGCAATTCTACAAGTGTTTTCGCTTAGGTGATAATTTGATAAGTTAAAATTATATGTTGTCATTATTAAAACCCTCCTTATTAATATAATTCTACAAAACTATTATCAATTTGAATAAATGTTCTATTAATATCCAAGTCACGTCCGTATGCTTCATAGTCAAAATATATTTTGACTTCTTCAGGTACTCCGTCAAGTAGTCCGCAATCATTAACAACTTGATATGCGACATCTTCCATATTGTCGCAATTATAATAAATTCTATAATTGCCTTGACGTACTTCTTCCAGTGCTTGTTCCATATTGTTTGCATACTGCTCCAAGTATGCTTGAAATGCGATTAACTCATCTTCACGCATTTCTTCAATTTCTTCTGCAATTTCGTTAAGTTGCAGACTGTCCTCATATTCGGCAACTTTTAAACCGTTTATATCTGTTTCATAATCAGATATAAATAACTCATCTTTACCACTGTTGCTTATCTTCTCAAGGACTTCTTCAATATCCTCACAAGGCAAGCTTACCCACTCACCGATGATTTTTCCGTTGTTGTATTCTTTTAGATTTGATATAAATATTTTTAGCATTTTAACTACTTCCTTTCTTATCTTTACCTTTGTTTTTATTTTCTCATTGATACACTTAAAAACATTGAAAACAGGCTTTACATGCGGAGCAATACCCGATATTTTACAAAGTATTAACAGATGTATGTTAAATGTAAATTATTACATTATCGCATTTGCTGCTGTTGTAATATGTTACATTTATTTATTTGTTGCATTTGTAAACTTTTTGAGTGCATCGTCAAAAAATAAAATGTTTTGTTGAGCGACTCACAACGTATTTTTTGTGCGTTGGTGTACGTCATCACCTGCCGTTTTTTATCAGGTGTCGGCATCCTGATATTAATTTTATAGAGCGGTTATAGTCCGCTTTTATTTAATTTGTAGAGTTTCAAAAACTCTTTACAATACTAAAAATTTTAATATTGTAGACAATTTTTAAAACAGTCTTTTAGTCTATTGACTAACTTGTTATACTTTTTTATCTCTTTCTTTAATATAAGTATAACATATTGTACTTTATTTGTCAATACTTTTAGTATAACTTGTTATACTTTTTTTTGATATTTGACTTTTGGGGTTTAATATGTTATACTTAATAAAAATTATTAAGAAGGTGTATAACATGATAAATTACAAACCATTTTTAAAATTATTAATTGACAAAGGATTAAAAAAATCCGATGTTTTAAATGCTGGTATTATCAGTAAGGGAACACTTAACCGCATGAATGGTAATAAATATGTATCTCTTGAAGTGATTGATAGATTATGTAATTATTTTAAAGTTGGTATTACCGATATTATCGAGTTTGTTCCTGACGATTCCGACACTTAATTTTTAATAATAAAAAAATAGTGTAGATATATAAGTAAAATATACATCTACACTATTTTAATTCTTGATAATATTTAATGTTATTCTTTTAATATGTCAATGTCATTTAAGTTTACGCCTGAAGCCTGTAAAATCACTTTTAATTCTATGTATCGGACTTTCATAAGCTCATAAGCTTTTGAAGTTTTTTCTATCGCTTGCATATATGTTTGCAATCTTGAGAATTCTTCAACCGAAAATTTGATTAACTCAACATTATTCATGTTATCATCTCCCATTTCTAACACCCCTTTTTATTATTTTTTTGGTGTTTTTATTTTAACATTTTATAATGATAAAATCAAGTTAAAATGAGATGTAGATGTATATATTTACTTGTCAATGTGCATTTGTCTATTAGTCAATAGACTTTATATATATTAGATAAGTTTGTTTTGTTCTTATCCCTTATCTTTAAATATATTATAGCATAGGTTAACTTATTATTCAATAGGTAAACCTAACAAATAAGTTAACCTATATTAATATTCTTTTTGTATACTTTGTATATACAATATATAGTATATTTTATTGATATATATAACATTTAAAACTATATATAGTATGTTTGACAAAGTTTTTAATTTATGATAAAATATTTTTAAAATAAATTTAAAAGGACGGGATTAGAAGTGGCATATAACGCAGAGGCTCAAAAAAAATATGACAAGAAAACAATATTATTTGCTATTAAATATTATCCAACTGATATTATAGAGGGTAAACGAGTAAAGCAATTTTTAGAGCAAAACGGATTGACGGCAAACGCTTATATTAAATCTTTAATCAAAAAAGACCTTGACGAAAAAAATTTTTATATTGATGAGGATTGATAAAATATTTTAAAAAAGGATTGATTTTTATGACGGACGGAACAAAAAAAAAGCACATATAATCCAGTAGCACAAAAAAAATATGATCAAAAAAGAAAAAAAATTGCGTGTACTGTTTTTAATGCAAAATATGAGATTATAAAAAAACATGCCCAAGAAAAGGGGTTTACAAGTATCAACAGTTATGTTTTAGATCTGATTGATAATGATTTAAAATCTAATAATAATTGATTATTTGATGAAGCGGTGAGATACAATAACGGAATTATATAATAGTTAGATTTTGTATAACTGATACGATGTGATGTTTTATTGTGCCGAGCGGTGCAGTTAGATTTTATACAATTAATTTAATTATGTTGTAGTGCCGTTTTTGATTGATTTTTATATGAATTTGTTATGTTGATATGGTTTATACAGATTATTTAATGTTAGATTTTGTACAATTAAAATTTTTTAGGATAACAAAAAATCACATTCGATAAAACGAACCCAAAACATCGAATAAACTTTTAATTTTTTATTGACGGCACAACAGAAAATAAACAGTTACGGCGGTGGCAGTTGATGCTCAGAAAAAAATACAAATACAATACAATTAAAACAATGTAATATATGTATATTACACTGTTTTTTAGTGTTGGAATATGCTAAAATGAGGGGGTATATTTACATTTGAAATAGGAATCCATTGCTGAAAAACGACCATAGCAGTTCCATTCACACGACACTTAAAATTCTCAACCCCCACCTACAAAAATCACTACTTTCCCTCTCCCCAAACCAACAACCTCTAATCGGTAAGTCGTTCGATAGCAAATTCGATGAATTTCCCAACAAAAATCTATCAAATTCCAAATTCACTATCGTCTCTAAACCCACCTATTTTCACCATCTTCCACCTCTCTTCCAATCCCCAATCACAAAATCCCCAATAAAAACTACCCTTTAACGAACCCACATTACTTTTATCAGAAACAACTCATCTCGCATTTTAAAATCCAACCTTTATCACATCACAAAACCCCTTGTATTTCTAGCAAAAAATCATTTCGAATTTATTTCACTTACTTTCTTTCACCGAACCAACATTTTTAACACTTAAAAATTTTACACCGACTTCGACAATAGAGCCATATTTCATTATAGCTCTTTTTTATTGTCTAAAAATTCCTATCAATCACCTAAATAGAGAATATAAATATACATCCTACCCCATATATAAAACACGATATAAATAGGAAGAAACTCAGTCAAATTTGCAAAGAAAATCTGACAAAAATGAATTTTGATACTTTATCTTGTTGTGTAAAAAGAGAATATACATATATAATCAAAAATCAAGGAGGCTTTTACATGAATAAATATGAAATACAAATTACAAACCCTAAAACAGGCTATACCGGCACGATTATAATTAATACTTCTCACGGAAACAAAATTCGTGAAATCGCCGAAAATAAATTATACAATTACATAAATATCAAACCTCAATTATTAATCAACAATTATTGGGCAGAATATTACCAAAAACATTTTTCACAATTTGAAATCAGTCACATAATAAAAACAGAAAAATCCTTTTCAAATGCTGACGATTATGATATAATATGTAAAAAGTATAGTAAAGGAGAAGTTTGTGACATGGAAACTATAGATATTTACGATTATATGTATTGGGGAGATTACAACGCAAAAATTAAAGAACTTGCAGAAAAAGCCCTCCCTGAGAAATGGAGTTTTGAAGACGAAGATGACTATTCTATTTTAAAAAATTATTTAAAATACACATTTAACAAACTCCAAGAAGAAGATAAAATAATTGAGACTGATTCATATTGTGTATTTAATACTGGACTATTTTCTCATTATTATGAGCCAATATACGCATACGGTGAATTAAACCGAAATGAATCGATAGCGGCATCAAGATGGTATTTTAAAGGATTTAAAGATACTTATGAATTAGGAATTTTGGATATTGTAGAAAAATTCCCTGAAAGAGCCGATTATTTTTCTGATCCATCAAGACTTGTATTTAACTGGCATTTAAAGGTCAATAAAAATTATAAACATATTCTTGACGATTTGGACACATCAAATAGATTGCCCAATTCAATAAAGAATAGTGAACGTCCGCTTGAAACTCTTAAAGGAGTTATAGATACCGCCATACAAAAAGTAATTGCAAACTATAAATTAGCCGTTCCCCACTATTATCAAAACAAAATACAACTTCTTGTTCCTTTATGTTTTGGAAAAGATGATAATCCTGATGTAGCTTTAGTTTTGGATTTAATGAAAAGTGGATATTATCAAGCAACAACTTGTCTTTCTATGCAAATGGCATATACAGATGCAAGACTTATTGCAAAACCTGAATCTAATTGGTTAATGGCTGAAAATATTAAAGAACAATAATATTATAATATAAGACACTTTCGAGTGTCTTTTTTTGTGCATAAAATTAAAATCATTCATCATTTTTATTTCAATGGAGAATATCCTCAATAGATATTGTTAATATAGTCAATAATTTTTTTGAACTATTCCCTAATCCAAAAAAACATTATACAAAATGAAAAATAACAAAAGAGAATATATAAATAGAAACCTAATCAAACAAAATTAATACGAAGGAGATTATTATGAAAACAATCAAAGAAACAAAATTAAATACTATATCATCATTGACAAATACTCACATGACAAAATTACTCCCACAAGAACTATCTATTTATTCAAAAAAAGAATATCAAAAGTGTCCTCATATTACGAAATGTTCTAAATCGTATGGTTTTGTATATTTGATGATATGTGACACTGCCCAATGTAAAATTGGAATTACACAAAATTTATATCAAAGATTGCAACAAATTAATCGACAACTAATTCCATCAAAAACAAAAATAATGTATTTATATGCTTCGCCTTTATGTATGAATACGTTAGACATCGAAAAAAATTTTAAAGAATATTTTAAAAATTATAATATAAGCGGAAATGACTCTAAGCATGAATGGTTTGATAAAGCTTATATTGATTTATATTTAGAGTATTTAAACAATTTATATTTTGATTTTAACTTTCCTTCTTCACAACAAATCGAAAAAGAAATTGAAAACATACATAAATTTGCAAATATTATTTTTTCTAACTATATGGAAAATCCTGTTCCTTCTAATAATGATTATAACCAATTATTAAAAGAATATATAAACACAACCAACAAGGCGGCTGAACAATTAAATGAAATACATGATATATTTAATTACATTTTTCCAAAGGAGTACAAAGATTCTATTGATTATATTTGCGAATACAACAAAATTAGTCGATTAGAATTATTGAAGTTAAGTTTAATTATGTATATAAATAATTTTAATAGAAAACTTAATCTTCAAACGGAGAATAATACAGTGACAAAGAATATATTTGACACTCTTGCAATGGAATTATGCCAAGAAGAAAACAAAGGAGAATGATATTATGAAAAACACAGCATTAGAAACAACAAATTTTGATTTTTATGGAGATGAACTCATTGCAGTTCAAGATAACGCAACCGGCGAAATTTATACTTCTATCAATGCAGTTCTGAAAGGTATAGGATTTAAAGATAAAGACTCAATCCGTAGAAGACGTGAGAAATGGATTGAAGATTCTGTAATCTCAAAAGGTATTACTATTTTTAATATCCCTACGAATGAAAATGAAGGGGTGATTAAAAAAGACCACTCCTTTTCAAATAACCAAGATACTTATTGCATATCACAACGCAAACTCCCTATTGCATTAGCCAAAATAAACATTACACCAAAAATGAAACAAACTCAACCAGAATTAGCAACAAAATTAGAACTATATCAAGACAAATGTGCAGATGTATTAGCATCTGTATTCATAGATAAGAAGTCTACAAATGACATAAATGCTGAATTCTTAGCAGAAAGTATCTCAAATGCAATAACCGTTGCATTGCAACCTATAACTGAAAGATTAGAAAAGATAGAACAAACACAAACTAATCGTTATCTATCATCAAGAAGATATCCATCAGCATGGTATAAGAAGATTGCTCCTAAATACAAAATGCTTATGGAATACTTTGATTGCACGAGAAGTGAGTTGTATTCAAATATCTATAAAGAACTTGAAGATACATATGACGTAGATATAAATCAAATTCATGAAGATTATTGCTATGAAAATAATTTACTCAAAGATGAATGTTATCCAATGGATGCAATAGAACATCATATTCAATTAAGAGATGCACTAACATTACTTATAGATAGTAGTCTGATTAAATATGGATTACAAACAGAAGAACAAATCAAAAACTTTAAGAGAGAAACATTATTTGATAGACCTCCGATTAAACAGAGAATAACATATATAGAAGATAAGATTTAATTCAATAAGATAAGATTTAAAAAAGACTATTTTATACAAGATATGAAACACAATAAAAATGTAATTCAACGAGTGAGAATTGAGCTATGCGAAATTCCACTCGTAATAGTCTGTCTTCTTAAACTGTTGTATATCTTCTTTCAGTTCAGTTGACGTACACCAGAGTAGCCTCAAAATTCGCATTTCAAAAAAATTGACGTACAACAGAGTAGCCTTTCCCGAACTCTCGTAGAGTTTATTGCCAAAATATAGAATATTAAACAAAGGAGAAAATTCATGAATACTAAATCAGAATATTTTACTCGTTTCCCCAATGATTATGTACAAGGAAATATAAAAACAAAATACGGAATAAGTCGAAAATTTTACATTACGTATATTCTCATAGACAGATATAGGTCATACGAAGATTTTAGCTGGATAACCATACGAAAAATATTAGAGTTTTATGGTTACAAGACTACAAAACGAAAACCAAAAGCTTTTCATGATATTTTGGATGTATTGGAATATATGATTAACAATAAAATGATTGAAGTAAAACAAGATTTGGATTCTATTGGATATGATACAGGAATAGAAATTAAAATTATTCCAGAAAATTTCGATGCAACTGAAAATTTTTCAAAAATCACTTCATCTCAATTGGATTTTATAATGATGGGCGAATCGAGTATTAATAAAGAGAATATATTAATGGCATTTCTTTATATCAACTCATACATATATATCCGTCCAAAGAAAAATGGTAATGAGGAAACTATGTACAATCCCGAAACTCGACCAGAAGCTTTTTGGAAAAGCATACAATCTATGGCTAAAGATTTGTCAATGTCAAAAGATACTCTTAATCAATGTCTTTCATATTTAACTTCTAAAGTTGATGATAGACAACCACTTCTCATAAAGAAAGAAGTCGGAAGTATTCAACCAGCCCCCTCCCAACCACCGCAAAATACGCCAAATATATATGTCCTTAATAAAGAGGGTTATGAGCAAGAGATTGAATGGGCAATTCATAAAATGTTGCAAATTTACAATGTTGAATCTTTCGGCGAGTTGACCGGCAATTATAAAGATTAATCAAAATTCATTTTCTCATGGAGAATAATATATTAAGAAAGGTTGTGATACATGATATAAATAAATATCATACATTAATTTCGTTCTTTTTGCAAAAATACAAGGAGAATATATAAATGTAACACATCCACTAACGTAAATAAGAAAGGAAAATTATTATGCAACAACTTAATATTAATGAACTGAAACCACATCCAAGAAACAATGAATTTTTTGATGATATGACTGGCGATGCATGGGAAGCATTTAAGGAATCAATCAAAACATCAGGAATAATTGAACCTATTGTCGTTACAAAAGATATGATTATCGTATCAGGACATCAACGAGTAAGGGCAGCAAAAGAACTTGGTTTATCTACCGTTATGGTTGATATACGTAAATATGAAAATGATGATGATGCGTTGTTGTCATTTCTTATGTCCAATATTGATAAAAGAGAACGTTATTGTTCTGAAAGTAAAAAGAAACATCTGATTGTAGAAATTGTAAGAATTAGGTCTGTCCAAGAAAAAGAAATAAAGAAATTTCGAAATAATAAAATTAAAAATTATAGACGAGAAATACAAGATTTAAAACAAGATATTGTATCCCTTCATAATGGAGAATGTGATATTTGTGAATTAGAACTTGGTGATATGTTGGAAGTGCATCATATTTTACCTTTGCAAAATGGTGGGAATAATTCTTGGACAAATATTTCTTGTTTATGCCCTAATTGTCATACCTTAATTCACAAGTATATTTCTATATTGGAAAATAGTAAGGCTAATGCAAATAAGTGTGTTGAGTTTGCAATTAATCGTTTGAATCATTCGGCATATTTGAAATTTTTCAATATGATTGAAAAATATTGTCATAAGAAACATAAGTTTGCCTGGGATAAATTAACTTGGGCTTAATAACCAACAATGGAGAAACAAATCCATTTGCGGCTTAAAATTATTAATTTTCAATTAATCCATATGGAGAATATATAAATGTATCCTCTATTCCCTATTCCAACAACCAAAGAAAGCCTCCGTAAATAAATACGGAGACTCCCTTCTTAGTGACGACACTTGTACTTAAAAGAAAAGTGAATGTCACCGTGATTATATTCGATATTGCAAGTCCCGTCTATGTTGTTTCTATGATGAAATTTGCAAATAATCAGAAACATTGTAAGTGTGCACAAGGTTAACAATGTTATATAAATATGATTGTTCGCAAATCTTAGGATTTGCAATATCAAATATAATATGTCTCGACATATCGTCATTAAGTTCCTCCTTTATCCGGCAGGAGGAATATGGCAAACAACTCAAAAAATATCTAGACAATTACAATTATATCATTTGTCTAAGTAAAAATCAAGAAAATTATGTAATTAAGAAAGGAAAATACAAATAACACATGATAACAGATAGATACATACCAGATCCTGCTGAATACGCAGGAGAAATAAAATTTACAAATTGGGGAATGAAGAACGGAGACATTCACTCTCGATCTTATATTGCTGACAACATAAGATCAGATGAAAGTTTTAATAAATATTGTGAAAGGCAAACATTTAGAGTTCGTGACAACAAAAATAAATAATTATAACATACGAAAGGTGATGGTTGGTTATAACTAAGATTCAATACACAATGATGAAACTTCCTATAAGGGAGATTATTAAACAAGAATATGATGTTAAAATTGATAAAAATGAAGCTATGTCAAACGAATATCTTATAAAACAAGGTGATTCAATAATATTTGACCAAATAAAAAGATTGCGAGGATATACTTCGTCCCATATATCCGAGATGGTATTAATTGTAGCCAAAAAGAACCCTAAAACAGAAAAAGAGTTAAAAAGAATCTTAGATGAAGGGTTTTATCTTAATGGAATTCACTATAATCGTTTTGGTAAATCGGCTTCTCAAGGAAAAGATGGAATTACAGCTTTCGTTTGTGATGAAATTTTTGAAGCGTTATATATGATTACTCAAATGGATATTCCTATTGACGAATGCGTCATTTCAAAGTATGAAGCTCAAAGATGTCTCCCATTTAGTTCTTGTACTCTTATTGAAGGATATATGCCTAATATCGTAATAATTGGTGAATACGAAAAAACTCTTTCCAACCAATTAATCAAATATGTTGTAGAAAAAAAGAAAGAGTTTACTGATAAAACCACTGGCGAAACAAAATCTTATATTTCTCGTGAAATAGAAGAAGGTTATAGAGATATTAGCCTATCCCCTTTTGATGGATGTGGTTGTCACGAATTAGAATTTACACAAGAGATAAGTAAACAGTTGAATTTGGATTATAATGTCATAGGAACTCAAGTGAGATTACCTTTTATAAAAGGTTATTCTATATATGTGCCATTCCGTGAAATTTTGAAAGAATGGGGATATGAGTTTATTACTGATATTTATGGTCGTAAACATAATGTTGATGATATAGATTGTATTTGGAATATTTCTATGTTCAAAGGTCACAAAATTTTTAAATCTAAATATGGTAATGATGCATGGGAAAAATATATGCAAACAATAGCCAAATATCATTTTAAACTTGGAATAAGTAAATATAGTCATCATGTTAAACACTTAAATAAATACACCAGAATGAATTTTCAATATCTTCAATGTTTAGACTTGTGGAATCCTAAATATATTGAGGCTTATGAAAACAAAAATAAAAAAGAATATGATATTTTAGACGGTGATAATAAGGGTAAAATAATTGAAATAGCCCAATACACTACATCTTTATTCGAGAAAATTATTAAAGGTGATAAATTTTATACCTATAAATTTATGGGTGTAAACGATACTGAAAATTATGAACCCGACAGTAAGTATCTTGAGGCTGCATTAATCAACGATGTTATGTTAAAAGATCCAGCTATCAAACAGTTCATTTACAGAAAATTAAAGAAAGCTATTGATGAGGCAAAGGTTGGGAAAATATATTGTTCAGGATTTTATCATACTGGCGTCGGAGATATGATTGGATATTTACAATATGCAGCAGGATTAACACCGGTTGGTTGTTTAAACGAAAGAGAATTTTATAGCGCCAATTTTGAACAAGGTGATTGTGTGTCATTTCGTTCTCCATTGGTAGACCCTTCTGAAGTTAATAAGATAAAAATTGTTCGTAATGATATTATCAACAAATGGTTTAGACATTTTCAAGATCAGGATGTTGTAATGTTTAATATGTATGATATTTCAGCACCTCAACAAGGCGGCGCTGACTTTGACGGAGATATTTTCTTACTATGTAATGACCCTATTATCATAAATTCTAAAATTGATAAGTTGATTATTTTAGATATTGAAGATAAAATTACGGCAAAATCAAAGCCATATACAAAAGAGAATCTTATTGAATATGAGGTAATGACACGTGATAATCGTATAGGTGAAATTACAAATGTTGTTACCGGCATTGAGAATAAATACACTACCAATGATGAAGTTAAGCAATTATATTCAGATTATTGTTCTTTATTGCGAATTTTCCAGGGCAAAGAAATTGATTTTCTAAAAACTGGTTTTCGTTGGCATATGAATAAAGGTCTTCGTAAATATTTAAAACAACTTCCTTATTTCCTATTGTATAATTATCCTAAAAAATTAAAAACCTACTTCTCTATAGTCGAAAAGAATAAAAATAAAGTACCCGAAGATAAGCTCCCTTTAAACGCATATCATTCCCCTTCCCCTATGAATGAATTATGTGATTACATATGTAGTTGGGAAAAACACAATATTCTATGGGATAATTGTTTGTCAGACTTAGTTGATACTCGATGCTTAATTGTTAATAATGATATTGATTTATCTGATAAAAAAGTAATAAAGATATGCCGTAAATACATTAATGAATATGCCGAGACAATGCGTAGACATATGAATTTGAAAAATGAAGATTTCGATTTGAATTCAGTTATTGATAGTTTTAAAGACAGTTTATCAAAAGAACTTGGTATTGATGAAGAGACAATTGCAAATTATGTTATAAAAACTTCATACAATTCTTTTTCAATCAGTAAATCATTTGCGTGGTCTGCTTACGGAGAATATATTATTGAAAATTTGAAAAATAATACTAATCCAAAGAAAAATATCTCTATCCGTGAAGTTCCATATTATACGGACGGTGCATATGAATACCTTGGTAAGTATTATGAATTTGAGGTAGGTGATTCATATTTACAGTTGTGACGATATTTATCTTTATGAAATAATTGAAGATTATAAGAGTGCCAATTTCTCTAAAAAAGATGAGATTTTCACAAATTTTTGTGATTCAATATGGCATTCAGAGAATAAAAGACGTACATACAAGAAACATATTACATTTTCTGTTGCTCCGAATATATTAAATACAGAGATAGGACAAGTATTTGATATATGGTCATCTGTTGAATATCGTTATTATAAAGTTATGACAAAAGATGGAGACTGGCAATCTATCATACGTCAAAAAATTAATAACCTATATACTCGATATTTTGATAAAAATGTTATTTTGTCTGAACAATATATGAATTTGCTTAAAACCCCTAAAAAATTGTATTATGATTATTTACATGGAGTGGATATGGATTCTTCAGAATTAACAGCAATCATTGATAACGCAATGGATAATGCTAATAATTTAAAGATTAAATTACAAAAAGAAAAAATGTCTTTAAGTTGGGTTAAATATAAAAAAATAATTGAAGAATTTTTAAGAAAAGCTTTTGATAATTGCAAGTTAATTGAAGATTTTGAGGATAAAACAAAATTAAATAACATATATGATTTTATGACAGAAGACCACTTCTATGTAGGTTACATTAATAAAACCTTAGAAGGAGAGTTAATGAAATATCAAAAAAGATATTATGGATTACCTCAAAATTCAAGAAAAGGTTATATTCGATGCAAACTATGTGGAGATATGATTGTGCGCACTAATAATAAGAAAATGTATTGTGAGAAATGTGCAAATGCTAAGGAAAAATATCGAAAACGTAATAATGCGTATAAATATCGAAAAGTAGCGAAATAGAAAATTCTACTTTTTCGCATACCTAAGCCATTTACAAGCATTTTTATGTGTGTATATATAAGATATGGGTAGCAAAGTAACTGAAAATATCGTTATGTGCCGACTTGGCTATTATGTCTTGTTGGCATATAACGTAAAAATAATCCAACGAATGCTTTGTTATGGGTACAAAATAACTCGGTGTAGATTGGTTAGTCACCATGCCGAGATTATATGAATGTTGAGTATTGACATAGAAGGATACTTTTATGTAGGTACTTTCGGTATATTGTGAGATATATTGAGTAGACGGAAACTGTCAATAACAAATATAAGTGCAAAACATTATCGCAGCAAAAAGTAGATTTCAGGACGTTGGTGTAATAGACGCTCAGTGAGAAGAATCTTGAGGCTTGTCAGATGGAACTGTGCAAGATTGTAGAGAAAATCCAAATAAGCCAATTGTGTCGTTGATACGCAGAAATGTGTGTATAAGTCCTGTTTATCGTCCGAGTAGCCCAAATCGACATCAAAATAAAACAAATATAATAGAAGAAATTTATAAAACAAAAATCTTTTCTGAATGACACGGGTGAAAGATAGAGGTAATCAGCCCTCTTTATTCTTGATGTGAAAGCATTGCTATAGAAGTAATGAGGTAGCTCCTTATTGCTCAGACTATAGTAAATAATGACTGAATATTGGTACGATTTTGTTTTTGTAAGGCGAAAGTCTATTTTGTGTTCATAGTAAAGCATTTGTTGATATAGTAAATAATGAAAGATATACTCTTACCCACCGATGACAAACAATCTGTCATCGGTATCCCCTGTCTTTCTAAAATAGTTGATTTTTGTTGAATTTTGTATTATAATCATATACAGTAATTAACACAATATTTCATATCAACATTAATGTTTTATTTTTAATAACTAAGAGAATAATTGTATATAGATTGATATTAAAGATAGGAGTTGTTAATTATGAATATATTTAATAAAGGAGTTTCCATTATGAAGGAAAACAAAGTAAAAGCAGTTCACGATGATGATTTGGTACAATTATTACAATCTTTAAATGTATATGAAGATGTAATTAACAAGAAATGCAAATGTTTGTTTTGCAAAGAGTTGATTACATTGGATAATATTGATTCTATTGTTCCCTATGACAATGAAGTTTGTTTTACTTGTGATAAAGATGAATGTCATAAGAAATTGATTTCAGGAGGAATTGAATGATATGGAGATATCCGTAGATTCATTAATTAAATTATTAAGTCATTTTCCCACTGTTGTAATCGGAATGATAATCGTGGTTGTTTTTTGCATTTGTAATATAGACAAGCTTTTATTATTTAAAGCTGCAATATATGGATGTTTTTCAAAATTTTCGGCATTTGCAAAAAAGAATCAGCTTTCCAACCAAGTAAGAGGAACAATTTTAAGAACAATAAAAAAGAATAATTTATCTACAGGAAATATAATACCTGAAGATTTAAAGGTTGAATGGGTTAATTCAGAGGAGAAAGATGTTTTTATCCATAAACAACAGGTAATTATTAGAATTAAGCAAAAATCAAACCCTAATGAAAATTTAGTATCTGTTATTTCTGCCTATGTAAATACAGGTTTATTGTACGATGTAAAACAATATTTAAACAAAGACATTATGGCAGCTTCTCAGTTACTAATGATTAGAAAGATTCTTCAAAATGCAAATAAAGATGCATTGCCATATTTGGATAACAACTTTTTAACTCCTGAATTCAACAAAGATTGTGATTTAAAGGAAAATTTTTATAAATTGCAAGCTATCGACAAAAATGGCATGTTTGTTGGAATTCTATTGAATGAATTTAAAAAAGCCGGGTTGTCGATTTACGGCGAGATAGAAGATCCTGAATTATGGGCTGAATCAAGTGAATTCACAAGATTTTTATATGATATAGCGTTGGGAATTTCTAATGACCCTGAAAGACTTAGATTTAATAGAGATTATTTTAAGGTTTCTATATTTTTAACAGCGAGCGATAAAACACTTAGAGATAGCGGAATACGACCATTTATGAAGGCTATGTTGGAGCAATTAGATAATGGAATTCAAACCATATATATATTTGGTTTAGGGTCAAAACAAGAAATTGCAAAATTAATTTCAAGTGAATTAAATCAAGATATTAGAATTTCAGAAATAAAAAGACATCCCTATTTACATATTGATGCTACTTCAGGAAGACGTATCAATGGAGTATTCTACGAATGTTCAATTTTTAGAGATTGATTGGTGAATAATTAAATATTTTTAGAGTCAGTTACAAACTGGCTCTTTTTTATTGCAAAAATATAGCAGGTTGGTGTAAAAGTAGCATATAAGACTCATTATCTTATGATAGACGTGCAATTCGTCTACCTGCCCCCATTAAGTGATATTTCATTGAGCATTTCACACTTACAAAAGAAATGCACGCCCCTTGTGGCAAATTTAATAGAAAGAAGTGAAAGGCAATTAAACCCGTTTCCAAAGAAGAATTGAATATCCTCATTAAAAATGGCATTATCGTCAGAAGTTCGAATGGTTATATTGACCCTGAAACACATTTTGTTGTAGGGCATTACAGAACAAAAGGCGGTGCTGGTCGTGTATATATCGAGGATATGTATGCCGATAAGGCTAAAAAATTATATTTGAAAGGATAAGAAGGACATATGGCAAAGATAACAAAGGCAGTTTCTTTAAAGAATGCCGAAATCAATATGGAAGATATGACAATCACTGAAACAACAAAAGATGATATAAAAGTATATTCATTGGACAAATTGTTGGCTGATTGGAATCATATAAGTGGTATTTCTCTTACCATTAAGCAGGACGATGAGATTCCTGCTAACGAGTAATCGTAAGGGCGGTGGACGTTATTAAATTTGAACGACTTCAAGATGAAACAGATGAAGAACTAATTTATAGAATATGTTCACAAAAAGATATTATTGGTACTTGGTCTGACGTAGCGTCGATTATTAATCGGTTGACAGGAAATGATTTTGGAGAAAGTACATACCGTAAGAAATTTCAATCATTTCAGAAGATGCTGAATGCTAATCAAAGTAAGTTTAGTGAGTCAAGTGAGCAACTTAAAGAGATTGAGTTGCAAAAGCGTGAGTTGGAACGTGAGAAGATAAAATTCAGAGATGAACGAAATGCTTGGCAAAAGCAAAATTATATTGATGCCCGTGTGGAACAAAAGTTAGACTTGTTGGAAGAACAATTGCTTTCGCAAGGTAAAGTGAATTTTAAAAAGCATGGTGATGTAAATATATCCTCTAATAACGACATACTTGTAATTCTTAGTGATTTCCACATTGGACAAACCTTTTCTTCTCCTTGGGGCAATTATAATTCTGATATTGCTAAGGGAAGATTAAGTCAGTTATTAAGCGAGATTATAGCAATACGTCAGTTATACAATTCTGAAAACTGTTTCATTTCGTTGCAAGGTGATATGTTGAGTGGAAATATTCATAAAACAATTCAAGTCACTAATAGAGAAAACGTTATTCAGCAAATTAAAATTGCCAGTGAATTGATTTCTTCTTTTTGTTATGAATTGAGTAAACATTTTGCGGAAGTTTATATGTCAAGTGTTGTAGGCAACCACTCAAGAATTGACAAAAAAGAAGAAGCGTTGCACGATGAAAGATTGGATGATTTGATTACTTGGGGTGTGAATTTATCCTTGAAACATATAGTAAATTTTCATATATTAAATAATAATTTCGACAACGGTATTTCTTTGATGGAGATTCGAGGTAAAGATTATATTAATGTGCATGGCGATATGGACGCATATAGTAAGAATGGTGTTTCTAACTTATGCATGTATCTTGGATATATTCCATATGCAATTACGTATGGACATCTTCATACTTGTGCAGTAGACGAAACAAATGGAATAAAAATGATTCGTGGAGGTAGTCTTGCAGGAAGTGGAGATTCATATACGATTGAGAAACGATTGTCGGGAAAGGCATCACAGATGGTATGTGTGTGTAATAAAAATGGAGTAGTTTGTTACTATCCTATTGAGTTAAATTAAAAGAATAATTGTAAAGAACGAAAGGAAAATTAATTATGAAAAAGAATGATATTATTGCAGTATATGCAGAAAAGAACAATGTAACAAAGAAGGCAGCAACAGAAGTTGTTGGTTCAGTTATTGATATTATAAAGGACGGCATTTTGACAGAAGGTGTTGTTGATATTACTGGTTTTGTAAAGTTGGAGAAAGTATACAAGGAAGCAACAACAGCAAGAAATCCTCAGACTGGTGAATCTATCGCCGTGCCATCAAAGTATATTCCAAAGGCAAAGTTCAGTTCAACATTTAAGAGAGAAGTTAACGAATAATAGCGAGGTTTTAACATATGAAGAATTACATAGTAGATGATATGGAAACTTTGGTTGATGATATTATATTTGAACTTGATCATCAGTCAAAAGTATTTAAGAATATATCGGTAATTGGACATTATGAAGATATTGAACCAATTATAAAAGAATTGGCTCGTTATGATGATGTTTACTTCATATCACTTGAGATAGGCTTGAGTGGCGTGATTGATTATGACGACGAATATATTTTGTCTATCAATAATGATTATGAGGTTTTCGTTGAACCGGCTAAGAGAAATGGTAAGTATTTCAATTATGATAGTGAGGTACTATATATTTTCAGTGATTGCTCGTCAAAACTGATTCATTGTAATTTAAATAAAAATACGGAAGTATATGAAGTGGATTATGCTGACGAAGTTGAAGAAGACTATGAAGATGAGTTGATTGATGATATTGATGACGGCAAGTATGTTGTTGTTAAATCAAATTTGAGTGACGATGAGATTAAAGATTTACTTGGTAGAGTAAGAGACAATCTTAACCATATGGATGAATGTTTTGCGGAAATGGACAGAATTCGTGAAATATTCGGTTGGTGAACTATATGAATTGTGAGAGTGTGTGAGAAATTGCACACTCTTTTTCTATGGGCAAAATGGCTTCTTTGTCGAGGTTCAATTCCTTGATTGCTCGAAATGTTATGTTTTTCGTTTACGGAACGGAGAATATGTTAGTAGGTCAATCAGTTAGATTGGTAAAGAAAATTATAAGCAACTTGCTTATTTCTACCTCTATTGGTGGAGTCATGAATAGGGTAAATTCCTATCACACCAACAATGGAGAGATTTGCGGGATAGTCACCCGCCCTCTCCTTTTATTACTATATTTTTTTTGTATTGATAAAAGGAGGATTTTTAATGAACAACAATTTGATGATGTTTGAGGGGAATGATGTAGAGGTATTTGAGTTGAATGGACAAGTTCTGTTTAATCCAAAACATGTAGCTGGAATTCTTGGTATTACAGATATTAAAAGTAGTATTAGAAATTTCAACAAACGACAAGTAGTTAAAGTAAAAAATTCAGATGTGCATACTATGCACTTCCGAAAATTAAACAATGCCGGCGAAAATTTTCTTACTGAAAGTGGAGTTTATAAACTTGCATTTAAAAGCCGAAAGCCAGAAGCTGAGAAATTTTCAGATTGGGTTACAGACGAAGTTTTACCAACAATTCGTAAGACAGGCGGATATGTAAACGACGATGAAGCATTTATAAGCACATATCTTCCTTTTGCTGATGAGCAAACAAAGTTATTATTTTCAACAACTTTAGCTACTGTTCGCAAGCAAAATGATGTCATCGAGGCTCAAAAGAATGAGATTAACCATAAACAAGAAGTTATCAACGGTTTAACAGATGATATTGATGTATATAAGAAGAAAGATGTCATTAATAGGATTTGTAGACGTAGAAGTGGTAATTATGCTAACAGATACAAAGAATTGTATAAGTGTTTTAAGGAAAATTTTCATGTCGATTTAGAAGCAAGGTGTGAAGGATATAATTTAAAGCAAGTTAAACAGAAAGATAAATTGTCAGTTATAAAATATGCTGAGTTATTTGGTTATATTGATGACTTATATTCGTGCTGTACAAAATTATTTGAAGCTGAAATCGACGAAGTATTAGACCAGATTAATACAATACATAGTAAATAAGATTCACGAAAGAAGTAGTTTCATTTCATTTGATGTGATTCTACTTCTTTTTTTGTTATGCATAGGAAGGAAGTGATTTTTATGGCAGAACGTGCAAAACGTATACAAATGTATGATGAAAACAAATTTCAAAACATAAATCCCGAAACTCTAAAATTATTTCAAAAATATCAGATAGATATGTCTATCCGTGATTTATCTAAAAATACAATTGATGCTTATAATGCAGACTTGAAACAATGGTTTATTTTTATGTACGACCATCAGTTTAACTTATCTGTTTTAGAGGCAACCGAAGATGATATTACGGAATATTACTATTGGAGAAAGCAACAAGGTAATAATGTAAATCGTCAAAAGAGGGTTATGGCTTCGATTTCTGCATTCTATAAATTTCTTCGAAAAAAGAAACTCATAAGAGAATCACCGACTGAGTTTATAGATAGACCGAAAGCCGGACAACCCATTACAGTGCAAACATATCTTACAAAGGAACAAGTGCAATTAATGAGAGAAAAACTTGAAGAATATGGTGATATTCAATTACAAGCATATGCCTTTCTTTCGTTAACCACTATGGCACGAGTAAATGCTGTTGCCAATTTAAAATGGAAACAAGTTAATTTAGAAGAGAGAATTTGCACTGACGTTATTGAAAAAGAAGGTAAAATTGTAGAATTGAGTTTTTCAGTTGAAACAAAAAATTATCTTGAGAATCTGATTCAATATCGCAAAGAAAATAATATTGATGATCATGGGTGGTTGTTCATTACACCTTATGTTACTGAAGATAAGCCAATACGAAACAGCACGTTGAATGATTGGTGTAAAAAGATTGGTGCAATGATTGACGTTCCTACCCTACATCACCACGATTTCCGCCACAGCTACGCGACGATACTCAAGAACGCCGGCGTAAATTTGGAGGATATTTCCACTATGTTGAATCATGCCGGAACGGATGTAACTAAAAAGTTTTACATCAAAACTGATACTACCAAGGTTAGAAAATTAAAGGATAGTATTCAGATTTAACAACCCAACAAACAAACAATAAATCAACAAAGAAAAGAGTAGGTGTCCCTGCTCTTTTGTCATATTACGAAAGGAATCAATGATGATAACTTTAAATAAATACGGAAATCGTGAAAACAGAGTTTGGCTTGAATTGTATGGCTTGTCAACTGACGAAAAACCAATTGAGAAGTTTGATGATATTTTCATAGGAAATTCAAGTACATACTATGAAATGGACACAAAAAATACATTTATGTATGACGAGGAAAATAAGAAATGGTGGGAAGTATAAAATGGACATTATAACACTTGCGGCTGCAAAGAAATACACAAAAGAAACCGCCGAGGGTCTTGGTGCTATTAAAGGACAAGACGGAGTATCCCCTACTATTTCAGTTGAGGACATTGACGGTGGTCATAGAGTAACTATTCAAGATAAAGACGGTATAAAATCATTTGAAGTTTTGAATGGCGATGGAGAAAATATTAAACCAATTTCCAATGAAGAGATTGAGAATTTATTTAAATGATTATAATTTGTACATGTTTACAATTTTAATATATTGTTATATAATATGTATGAAAGGAGTTTATGATTATGAAAATCAAAAAATATGTAAAAAAGCCAGTAGTGGTCGAAGCATATCAAACCGATAGAGAAATAACGATTCATACATTAGAAGGAGATTTAATGGCAAGTGTCGGAGATTATATCATCATTGGCGTTAACGGCGAAAAATATCCTTGTAAACCAGATATTTTTAAAAAAACATATGAAGAAGTAAAAGAGCAATAAAATTATTGCTCTTTTGATGTATCATGGGATAATTCAGTCCATGTTTGAAATTCTTTAGTCATATATTCTTCACAAGTTGAAACTAGTAATTTAAATCGTTTATTGTTATCAGTAGTTTTAAACTCATTTGTTTGAGTAAAATATCTATGTAATATACTTTTTAAAATTTCACAAGAAGATCTATATTCTATCCATAAATTTCGATATTCGCATAAATATAAAATAGACAATAATACTGCTGACCCAGTGCTGGCAATACTAATCAAGATTTTAGTAATAATTGATATTATTTTTATATCATATTGTTCAATTAAAGACAAAATCGGAATAATTGCAGTCGATATTGTTGAGATTATTGTTAGTCTTTTAAACATAGCCTGCTTTTTTATAGCTTGTTTATCATACCAAATAATTTGATTAATTAATCTATTATAAATATAATTTTGCTCGGTTGACGAGCATTTTTTTAAATAGTCTTGATATTCTTTAAATATATAATTATCTTTCATAATTTATTTAGGATATACTTGCACCTTTTCGGCTATTGGGGAAGTTCGTTTTTGGAAAGCCTTTTCTATATACTGTTCTGGGTCGATACAAAAATCTTCCCATTTTACAAGAACACAATATCTATCATCTTCTTTCCAAGCACATTTGTCTGATGGCTTTGGAAGATAATAATTATAACAAAATTCGTATATTGTTGTATCACAATTAATTTTTACAATACTATGTGCTTCGCCACAAATTGCACAAGTATATGAACCTTGATATATTTTCGATTCCATATTAGGTAGTACAACACCCAGGATACCATTTCTTGTATTGTTTTTACCGTTATACAAAGAGGCTTGAAGTTCTCGTTTTATATAGGTTTGATCAACATTTGGTGAATTTTCGGCACTTTGTGTTCCAATTAAGCAAATTGTAACCGTTGAATCAGATAAATAATCTTCTCTAATTTTTCGCATTATATAATCTTCGTCTTCAGATTGAATTGGCTCGTTTAAAGACTTATCTATCATGTCTATGTCTAATTGTTCTTGAATGTATTTTTTATATTCAATATCTTGAGTTTTAAATGATATAAAACATTTATGTTTTGTCGTATTCTCCAATTTAATTCTTCTTTCGTTGTATATTATAATTTGAAATCATTATATCACCATATATGGTAATTGTCAACTTTTTACTACTATTTTGTTTTTTTATAAATTTATATATATGGTCATAAACGGTCGGCGTTTTTAAGTTCTTTCGATGGGACGTGACTAGTAAAAATGAGATAAAAAATAGTTGAAAAGGAGGAATATCTATTTGGCAGGAATAAAATCAAGAGAAGAAAGCATTCGTGAAGAAATGGACGCTCCTCTTAATTTAGATGTTAATGTCGATGTTAGAATACCAAAGTCTAATCAAATGACGGGAAAAAAATATAAATGTACTTGCTGTGGTGCTTCTTGGGATACACAGAAAAATCACTTTTCTAAATCAGCAGATGTATTATGGCAAAGCAATGATGGCTATATTCCTATTTGTAATTCATGTAGAGATGCTTACTATTATAAGCTTGTTGATTTATTTAATGGTAATGAAAGTAAGGCAATCGAATATTTTTGTATGCAATTTGGTTGGGTGTACGATATTGAAGGACTAAAAGCAGCAAAGCAAATATCGGCAGATAGATCACGTATTAGCCATTATGGTGCGAAGAAAAATTTGGGACAAGTTGCAAATATCGGCAAAACATATTTCGATTCTATGAAATATCATTATTTGCAAAAGCAAAGTGAAATAATTACATCTCGTGAGCAAGCAAAATCAGAAACTTCAACAATTTCCGCTTCTGCTGTTGACAGGTGGGGTATTGGATTTACAGAGCAGGATTACAAAAATCTTGATGAACATTACCGTATGTTGAAAAAAAATAATCCGAATTGTGATAATAATCAAGAAATCTTTATTAAAGATTTGTGCAATATTAATATGCTAAAAATTCATGCATTGCAATCAGGTGACTCCAAGGAATATGCATCTCTTGTTGAGCAATACAGTAAGACATTTAAACAAGCAGGTCTTAGGACAATAGAAGAAAAAGATAATAGTAATGATGAATGTTTAGGCGTTACTCTTGCAGCAATTTCTCAATATACACCTGAAGAATATTATAAAGATAAAACATTGTATAAAGATTTTGATAATATTGGTGATTACTTTGATAGATTTGTAAAGCGTCCTTTGAAAAATTTGATGTTTGGAACAAACGAGCGAGATAAAGAATACCACGTAGAGGAAGATGATGACATAGATGAATAAACAATTTAAATATGCAGACGATAAGCAAAAAAATCTATACAAAAAATTTCCATCTACTCATTATCTTAGCAATCCAGATAATGTAGACCATGTTTTATTGTGGAATACATTTTTCAGAAGGAATCTCCATCGGTTAGCAACTGATTATCTTGGCATTAAACTACATTTCTATCAAGCAATAATTTTATATTTTATGGGTATATCTCAACTCATTGCTATTATTGCATCTCGTGCTGCTGCAAAAAGTTTTATTATTGCTCTATTCTCTTGTTGCAGAGCGATAACTCGTCCATATTCTCGTATTGTTTTAGGTTCGGCTACCCGTGGACAAAGTAAATTAATTATTTCTGAGAAAATTGTTAATGAACTTATGGAGATGTCTCCTGCATTACGTAAAGAAATACGCAGTATAAAAGACAGTCAAAATGAATCTGTTGTGTATTTTAAAAACGGAAGTACCATTAAGGTGTTTACTGCAAATAAATTTGCAAGAGGTCTACGATCCCATGTCGCAGTACGTGAAGAGTGTATGCAGATTGAACAAGATGTAGACAATTCAGTTATTTCACCGTTCCAAACAATCAGACAAGCTCCGTACATGTTAGAGACTTGTTATTCTTCTATTGAAGTATTGAAGGAAGACCCTCAAGATGTTTATATAAGTTCATCATGGTTTGATGGTCATTGGGTTTGGGAAAAAATTGTTGATCCTAATTTTAAAGGCATGTTGAATGATAAAAATGTTTGCGTGTTAGCTTTTGATGAAAGTATAACATTAAAACATAATATTAGAACGCAAAAGCAAATGCAGTTAGAAAAACAAAAACAAGACCCTATTACATTTGCAATAGAATTTTTGAATTTGCGTCCAAAACAAAATGCATCGGCATTTTTCACATATGATATTCTTTTAAAAAATCAAGCATTAAAGAGGGTCTTCTATCCAAGAAACAATGACGATGTAAGATTAAAGAACAAGAATAAATATGCCATTCCAAAATTGGATGGTGAAATTAGAGTTGTATCATGTGACTTTGCATTTGTCGCTGGAGATAAAAATGATAATTCTGCTTATTGTTGTATTAGGGCAATTCCAGAAGCTACGACATATTCAAATGGTGATGATGAGTTACAAATAAAACAAGGTTATCGTAGAGAATATTCGTATATAGAAGCACCTAAAGGTGGAGATACAACATTGCAAACAATACGAATTAGAGAAATATTTGACGATTTTGAGGCTGATTATTTTGTAGTTGATGCCAGAAATTCAGGATCTCAAATTGTAATTAATCTTGGAAAAGTTTTATTCGATGAAGAACGCCAAATTGATTATAGTCCAATGAAAGCTATGAATAATGATACATATTCGGGTGTTGTTGCCGACCCAAATGCGAAGGAATGTATTTATACAATAAATGCCACTCAACAATTAAATAGTGATATGGCGTATGCATTTAGGCGAAATTTGCAAGAAGGTAGAATAAATTTTTTAGTTACTCCTACTGTAGCAAAAGATGAAATTCTTTTAAGTAATAAGGATTATACTAATGAATTGGACGTTGATAAACAGTTTGCATATGAAAAACCGTTTTATGAAACTCAAGCATTAATAAGCGAAACCGCTGAATTATTGTATGAAAAAAATCCACAAACTGGTACAATTAAAGTCCATGAGAAAGGTGCAAATACAAAAGACCGTTATGTTGCGGCTGCAATGGGTTCATATTTTATAGACCAATTGGAGATGGATTTGGTTAGTAATTCAAGTGATTATGAATATACCACATTAATTAACTGACGAAAGGGGTGTTTAGTACGGACAACAATACAAAACATACAAGAGATAGACCAGATGAAACAAATTCAGTTTCTCAACAAGAAGTCAATAATTCTTATGAATTCAATAGCTATTTTAGTACATTGCCGGTGAACGATTATAGTTCAATCTTTGGTTGTAACCTATATACAGAATTTACGCCAGAGGAAATTCGTGCTATTGTAAAAGATCCGATAGCAAATCATTCGCTTACCCGTAAGCTTGCGATGTTTGTTTATAACAGCGAAGGTGTAGTTACAAATACTATTGATTATATGGTTGCTCTTCCTTGTTTGGATAGAGTGGTTAATGCAAAGAAACGAAAATTTGGTAAAACAAAAATTAATAAAAATAAAGATTTAATGCTTTCAACATTAGAATCAATTAAAGATAAGCAATTTATTCGTGACGCTCTTTTCACAGATATGAACGAAGGAAATTGCTTTTATTATTTTGAAACAACAAAAAGGGTCAATGATGCAACTAAGGCATTGTCCGACTATGATGTTGAAAACATTGTAGAACTTTGTGATTTGGGGATGAATGCTTCACTCATTCCTCTCCCCTATGAATATTCAAAAATTGTAGGACGAAAAAATAACAGAAATGTTATGGCTTTTAACTTGAGGTATTTTCAAGAACAATGTGTTACACAAGATGAGCGTAACCGTAAATTAAAGAAATACCCCGCAGAAATTCGTAATGCGTATTATGCGTGGGAAAAAGGGAATTTTTCATCTAATAATTGGGTTGTATTGGATAACAAACATACGATTGCACACAAAATCAAATGCAAAATAAGTGAGCCTTGGGGACGCCCATTGGCTATCGCTGCAATATCGGATATTTTATATCAAAATGAGTTTATAGACACTAAGAGAAATGTCTTGCGTGAATTAAACAATCGTATTGTTGTCCAAACTCTGCCAGAAGGCAAAGATAAAGGTAGTTGTGCCTTAACCAAAACTCAACAACAAGACCAACATGATAAAGTTAAGCAAGCAGTCATGACTAAAAATAATCGTGGTGGAACATCATTCTTTACAGTATCAGCAGGCACAAAGATAGAAGCATTAGATGTCGGCACGGCTGATATTTTTGACCAAAAGAACGAAGGCGATTTAACTGATAAAATTGCTATGGATTTAGGTATGGCAGCTCAACTATTGGGTGCATCGTCAACAGGTACTTTTGCAAATGGTCAAAGTAACTTGGAAATGATTAATGCTCAACTATATACGTGGATTCAAGAATTGCAAAATGAACTTAATTACGTTATTAACGAAAATATCATAAAAGATAAACGTAATAGAGTTGAAGTGTATTATCTGCCTACTTCATTGGTAAATAGACAACAATTCTTTGAAATGATGAAGAGTTTATATTTGCAAGCTTCTGGGTCTATGACTATGCTTGTTTCAAGCACCGGAATTAATCCTGATGTCTATTTTAATATACTCGATGAAGAATATGATAATAAAATATTTGATAAGTATATCCCCCACCTTACAAGTAACAACATTTCTAAAGATGATAATGTGGGTGGTAGACCAAGCGTGGATAATCCTACAAATGAGAATACAATACAATCACAAAGTAACGGAGGAAATAATCTTCCGAGTCCCAGTGACAAAACATAAAACTTAATATCGAAAACGGGTCAACTATTTGTTGGCTTATTTTATTGCAATTTTTTAGGAGGGTTAATAATGGCAGCTTTTGAATTGTCAGAAAAGAAATATAAAAATGGTAGACGAGCTTTTACTGCCGTTTTGTATGAATTGCAACCTCCAGAATGTGTAGTAGATGATGTTGGCACTAAATACAACAAAAATGGCATTACATTTCTTGAAGAATATTGTGCTCCGCAACTTGATAGTATCAAAGATATGAGTGTAACCGTAGAGTTTTTAGATGATGAGAGAACACAAATTAGCGGGCATGGATTAACCGGAATTGAAGATGGTATGCCCGTATTTGATAATGCTACGATTGTTGGACATTTTACAGAGGGATACATTCAAGATATTGAAACTGACGATGGCACTAAAAGAGTTGTTATTGGTAAGGGATATTTAGATGAGATGAGATACCATGCTTTTGTTGAACAACTTGAAACTGATGTAAACAATGGTGTGTCAGTTGAAGGTAGCATTGAAATATATAAGTCAGAAGGTAATGACGGAATTGTATATAAAAATGGTTATTTGGACAAAGGGCGTATTCCCATAGACTTTGTTCATTCAGGATGGTCTATGGTTACATCGGCAGCAGATTCTACTTCTACTCTGATAGAGTTAAATGAAAAGAAACAACAAAAGGAGGAAAACGAAATAATGGATATAAATGAAGTAAAAGAAGCTATTCAATCTACTATATTAGAGCTTAATGATAAAACACAGTCTTATGAAACTAAAATAGCAGAACTGAATACAAAAATTGAAGAAAAAGATACTGAAATTGCTGAAAAGGACACAAAGATTTCAGAACTTAATGCATCTATAGAACAAATTCAAGCAACGCTTGATAAACTAAATCAAGACTACGAAATATATTGGGCTGAAAGAAGTGTTCTTGAAAGCGAACTTGCTAAAGCAAAAGTGGCTGAAAAGCTTGGTGAATTAGATTCTGCACTTGGTGAATTTAATTCGGATGAAAAGGAAATCGCAAAGGAAGATATTGAAAAGTTAAAAACAGAGATTAATTCTGCTGAAAAGAAAGAAGACCTTGAAAATGTAACTTCAGAAATCAATTCAATCAAGTCTAAGATTTGTATGAACATTGTGGCTCAGCAAAAGAAAGTAGAAAAGAAAGTATCAGAGATTAATTCAAGAAATTCTGAAACAGATGTTGAAGATATATTTTCTGAAGTTTGTACAGAAAACAAAACAGAAGATAAAGACTTAAATATTTTTTAAAATAAGAATTTAAACTCGACAACAGTGTCGGGTCTTTTTAGTTAGGAGGAAAATTAAATGGCAATTAAATTTAGAACGATTGGTCAGATAGAACATGGTGTTTATCCATTTGAAAACGCTGTTGCATCAGTAGATACATTTAATGGTGCTTTTGGTACAGTAACAAGCGGTGCATTTACAGTAGCAAAGAGTGCGTCAAAGGCTATTATGCTTGTCGAGGTTGGTGATGATGCTGGTATGTCTAAGTATGCCGTAGCAAAGAATTCTCAAGTTAGAGTTATAGATTTGGCAAAACTTGATGGACAAGAGATTGAAGTTTATGATTATCCACTACCAGATAAGATTGAAAAAGGCAATAAACTTGTTTCACAAGAAGATGGTTCACTAAAGGTAGATGCAGGTGTATCAAGTACAGCTTTTTATCTTGAAGTAAAAGAATTTATCGGGAACAAAGACGGCGTAGTTGTACTAGTTCACGGTGCAACAGCCTAATTAAATAAATTACAGAGGAGGATCAAATATTATGTCTTATACATTTGAACTAAACAATGAAAGAAAAGACGCTAACAATGTTAGTGGTAAGGTAAATGCTAAGTCACCAGTTGTTGAAATATTCTCAGCAATGGCAAATTGTAAAGATTTGTCACGTTTCGGCAATAAGGCTGACGTTGCTGCGAAATACATAATGGAACTTAATTCAAAAGCTGTAAATGGCGATACAAAGGCTGTTTCAGAATTGAATGAAATCAGACGTTTCGCAATGGAGCCGGTGCTTATGAAGGAAGTTAAGTTACTTTCAATCTATGGTAACTATAAGAATATCGGTTACAACGAATCATGCGAAGTTGAAGTTCCTGATTTTGCAAATATAGATGCTAAAATGCAAGCCGCTGGACAGGACGTTACATTCCCTGTTATCAAAAAGAAACGTGTGCCTGTTGCTACAACAACAATTTCTGGTGGTTATGCAGTAGATTATAGAAAGGCTGCTTTGGGCGATATGAGTGATGAAAATGAACTTCAAGAACAAGTTCGTGTTCAAATCAGAAATAAAGCTGCAAAGTATGTTGTTGAAACAATTTATAATGCAATCAAGAATGCCAAAGGAGTTAAATACTTTATTGAAGATTCTGGTCTTACAAAGACAGACGTAGATAAAGTTATTTCAGACGTAAGACGTTTTGGTAAACCAACAATTTCAGGCGATTATGCCCTAATTTCACAGTTTAACGGTTTTGCTGGTTACACAGGTGTGACACCTACGATTAATGGTATTTCAGAAGCTGTAATGAAGGAAATTCATGATACAGGTCTTATGGGTATGTACAATGGTGCAGTTCTTTCAGAAATCCCTAACCCATATGACATTTCTACGTTGAATGCTGACGGTAAAAACTTTGAAACAGTTCTTCCGACAGGTATTGGTTATGTAATTCCAGCCGGTGCGCAGTCACCTATTTATACAGTAACAAGAGGTGGTCTAACATCATTCTCAGGTAATGATGTTACAACTGGTCAAATTATAAGCAGATTTGATATGGAAATTGGTGCATTGGTAGCTCCGGGTAGAGAGTTTACTGTAGGTATCATTTCTGATACAAACCTTTCACAAATATAAGTTAGTTTGAAGTTTGAGGGACGAGAGAAATCTCGTCTCTTTTAGTCATATGGAGAGAAAAATGAATAATTATTTCTATTGTTATTCAAATAGAATGTATCATTTTATCAAAGTGTTTGATGTTGAATATATTTCAGTTGGGGTTAATAAAAACACCAAAAAGAAGTATTATGTATTCCCTAAATCTGAAAAACTTGACAAAATAATTGCACTCTATAATGAGGTAAAACATTCTATACAATAAATAATAGTTGAAACGGAGGATATAGTTGTAATGGCTAATACAGAAGAAGCAAAAGAAAAGAAAAATGAAATAACCGAGGAAGATACTCGCTTGGATAAAAAGGTTAAAGTCCGCAGTATCGCTCCTTGGATTACAGGTGCACCTCGTGTCACTTCTAAAGGCGATATTAGTATTCCTGCAAATGGAAGTGTTTTGTTGTCACGAGAGGAAGTTATCGCACAAGCACAAAATGGCAATAAACTTTTATCGGGTATAGATAGTCTTGGAAGTCATGCTACTTGGTATATTGAAGATGCGTTTACACGTTCAGAAGTCAGCTTTGATATTGACGATAAAAAGCAGACATTTTTAACGGCAGAAGAAATCAAAAGAATTTTTGAACTTAAAACACCAAAAGCATTTGAAGATAATATTCAAAAGACTGTTGTTACTCGTGCCGAAAAAGCTTATCTTATGGAAACAATTAGAAGTTTGAATCTAAACGATTATAAGAAAATTGCGTTTTGTGAAGATTATACGGGTATTCGACTTTAAGAGGTATAAATAATGGAAGAAGTTACAAACGCTTCTGAAGTAATTGATTTTTTTGAGTCAAGTTTTGCAGACAAAGAAGTTATTCCATTTGAGTTAGAAATAGTGTGGCTTAAAAGAGCCATTAGTCGATATTCAGTAGAATTAGACCCTTTGAAATTCAATGATGCATTTTTGCACTTTGATTCAAAACTTGACGGATATGTTATATCTACTTTAGCTGCCTTTATGAAAGAGTTTTATCAAGAACGTGAAGTTTCTAAAGTGAATAAAAGAGTTAGTATAGTCGGTAAAGATATTTCGATTGGAGCTTCTGATAATGCGAAAAAATATGTTGAAGACGAATATAAAGCCAATCAAGAAAACTCAAGAGATATGGTCGAAAATCAAAAGCCAACAGTTTTTATATAGGAGGAATTAGATGGCACAAGAATGGTATTTAATGTCCTCACCTACTCGACCAAATAGTCTTGGTGGATTTGAAAATGATTCTTTTAATGATTTTAAAGATGATGCTTTTGACGAGGCTCTAATGACGGATATAGCAACAACTGTTACGTTATATAATTATGATTTATCGCAATCTGTTGAAACACGTTGTATTGTTCAAGGAAATATTTCTGACTCACAAGATAAGTCTGCTATGAGAACTGTATTGTTTAAACGTGGCACTATAAAAACAGGAATGTATGTCTATTTTGAAAATCGTTATTGGCTTGTAGATGGTTATCCCGGTAATAATGGCGTGTTTGAAAAAGTAACTATGGTGTTATGTCAATACAAATTACGTTGGCAAAATGCTGCCGGTGAAATTATTGAGCGTTGGTGCAACGAAACATCGACTTCAAAATATGGAGTTGGCGAAGATGGAAACAGTGTTCTTTTATTGTCATCGAATACATTCTTGTTAAAAATGCCAGATGACAAAGAAACACTTGAGTTAGATGGTAAACGTGTTTTTATTGATAAACACAAAACTAATCCTACAAAAGTATTTCGAATTACGAAGACAGATGATACTTTGTATGATTTCGGAAAAGAACACGGAGGTATCTTTAGTTTTATCGCTGATAAGACTGAATTTAATCCTACGACTGACAATCAAGAATTGAGAGTTTGCGACTACAAAGACATCCACAAGACAACGACTTCTATTAATGAAATGGTGGTTTCAATCATCGGTAAAGAAAGATTACAAGTCGGATATCCGAGAACGTACTCTGTAACTTTTACTGATAAACAAGGGAATGCAATAGATGATATCTCTTTTGCATGGAATGTTTTAAGTGATTTTGATGTAGAGCAGTCGGTCAAGGACAATTCAATTACAGTAAATATTCAAGATGATGATTTAGTAGGGCAATCATTCTCTATTCAAGTTTTAGTGAATGGTTCAGTGATTACTTCCAAAGAGATTTCTATTGTAGAAGATTTTTAGGAGGTGACATATGGGCAAATCAAGAAGTTATGAAATAATTGAATTTCGAAAGCTGATAATGAATCAAATTGTGCAGTCAAAAGAACTTGTAAAACTACTCGGCGAAGAAAATTCAGAATATCCTGAAGATACAATACCTTATACAAGAGTGTTCCCTCATGAATATATTCCTGATAAAATTCTTGAAACGGATAGATTTATTAATTTTGAAATCAGTGCGGCTTTAGACCAAACCAATAGAACATTTAAGAATTTAACAATATATTTCTTTGTTGTTTGTCATCAAGACGTTATACGATATATTGAAAATGGTAGACAATATCTTTGGTATGACAAAGTTGTTTGTGAATTGGATAATATTTTTTGTGAAAAAAATATCCTTGGTGTCGGTAAAACTGTTTTAGTTGACAATCTCCCCTACTGTCCTCAACAAAAGTTTAAAGGAAGGATTGTAAGGTTCACTGTTAAAGACTTTACAAATGGGTTGAAGTATGGTAAATAAAACAAGTTTACTTAAATCAAACGAAGTACATATCAAAGACGGTCTTAACCTCTATATTCCTACAGTTGGCGAAGTTTTACATAATGAACAAGGATATTATTCTTTGGCTACATCTTTAACCGCATCTCCTAAAAGCTTTATGGTTCAATTAGACGATGCAGGAAAAGATTATACCACTATAAGTGAATGGGATTTATTTTGTATGTTATTTCAACAATTGTCTGAACAAGCAAGAATGTTAGTTCTTCAAAAACTAACTATGGAAAGAATTCAGGAGCAATTTGATGAAAATAGCCAAGAATACCGAAAGTGTCAAGAAGGCATGAAAAAATATGATAATCAATTATCCGACTTGTGCATCAACTTAATATTTGGCGATACTGATATTGCAGGATTTGAACTTCGTGAAGAAGAGGGCAAAAAATATTTTTATAATGTAACAACAGATTTGACAATTACTGAAGAAGATTATAAAGAGATTGCTGATGTTATCAGAAAAATCAATTTATTTCAACATGATAAAAGTAAACCAGGAAATGAACATGCAAAAAAATATTTGCTAGAAAAAGAAAGAAGGAAACTGAGGCGTAAAAGAAAACAGCCTTATGTTCCCTATCTTGAAAATTTAGTCGTTTCCTTGGTTAATACTGCCGAATTTCCTTATAACTATGAGGAATGTATGAATTTATCTTTGTATAAGTTCAATCAAAGTTTTAAGCAGATTCGACATAAAATAGACTATGATAAAACAATGATTGGTGTCTATGCAGGCACGGTCAATGCATCCAAGATGAATACACAAGATTTATCTTGGTTTCAAGTAAGTAAATAGCATCTTAACGGTAATGCCGTTAAGGTCTTTTTTTTTATGCAAAAATTTAATTTAAAGGAGGATAAAATTATGAATTTGGATAAGTTTACTATCGTATCATATGACCAAATTGCAGGTTTTGATAGACAGGCTGGTATGTTGGCTTTGGTTATGGATGAGATTAATGACTTTACACTTTCTCAAGAAGAAGAAAAGAATGATATCACTGGTAAGGGTGGTAGAGTTATTGGTTCTCAGAAAAAGAACAAGAAGGTTACTGGTAAAGGTACTAATGGTATGCTTTCTGGTGGTGCTCTTGCTGCTCAACTTGGAGCTGATATCGAAGATGGTGATCAAATTGTAAAATGGACTGATGTTATTACTGTTACAGCCAATAAAGGTAATACTTCGAAAAAAGCTGAGGGTACAGTTGGTAACGAAATTGGTTATATTTACATAAGAAATAAGGATCAAGAGTATATTTCTGGTGGCAAGAGACTTACACAGACTTCTGGCACTCCTGCGACAGGACAGTTCTCATACAATCCTGACACAAATGAAATCACTTTCTTTGATGGTGATGTAGCTGATGGTGTAGAAGTTATTACTTTCTATAATACAAAGGTTGAAGGTAAGAAGATTTCAGATGATAGTGACCATTATAGCAAGGTTCTTGAGGTTATTATTGATGTTACTTGCCAAGATGCTTGTGATAATCAATTCCACGGTCAATTCCTAATCAAGAGAGCAGATTTCAGTGGTACATTTGATATTGCCGGCGGTTCAGACCCTGCTACACATGGATTTGAATTTACTTCACTTCCTGATATTTGTACAGGCAAGACTGACCTTTGGGACTTCATTGTCTTTGATGATTAATTTATGAAATTATGAGGTATAGGCTAAGAAATTGGTCTATACCTCTAATATTATCAAGGAGGATTGAAATGGCAAAAGGTAATTTACTAACATGTCGTGTTTGTGGTAAGCAATACAAGGGTTGTAAATCTTGTGAAGCAAATCAAGGAGTTTTTCACTGGCGAAATTTTGCTTGCTCTGAGGAATGTGCAAGAAAGTATATCAATGATACTATTGCGTACAGAGAAAAGCAAAATAAAAAGACTATAAAGGTTGAACGCAAAGTTGAAAAGCAGACTGTAGAAACAAATACAGACATTAAGAAAAAGATTAATAATGTTGAGACAGCTACAACATCTGATACTAAAAAGGCTGTAAAAAAGGATGAGGTTTCTAATGATGAGACTTCTAAAAATACTGAGATATAATATATTTTGGACATTGTGTATTGATAAAAATAAAGGGATTGATTATTACTATGCAATGTAAAAAGTAATGTCAATCCCTATTTTTTACGTTTAGAAAGGATGAATGAAAATTCGTACAGGAAATATTTTTGAAAGTTTGGACGAAGTATATGACTACTATAATGGCGATATAGTAAAAATCGTAAACCTACAACAGTTTTTGTTTTATGCTGGAGCTTGTGGAATTCAAGCCGATTGGGTTGACCGTTCCCCATACGATGGGAAATTAATAGCTTATTATGGTAGAATTCGTACAAAGGATTGTTGGGAGAAGTGGAAGGCAACTACTCCAGATGTGAATAAAAGAAATGGCAAATAATATAGGGAAAAAGTTTGAAAATAATTGGAAGGCAAGTATGCCAAATGATATATTTTATTATCGACTCAAAGACCAAGCACAATCATTTGGTGGGGCAAGTCAATTAAGATTCAGTTTAAAAAATCCATGTGATTGTTTCTTATTCAAATCCCCTACCCTATTTGCATTAGAGCTAAAATCTGTCGGCACATCTTCCATAAGTTTTGAAAGAACAAAAGAAGAAAAAGGCGTTATTCATTTTCATCAAATTGAAGGACTGAGGAATTTTAGCCGATATAAAAACATTATTGCGGGCTTTGTGTTAAATTTTAGGCATAGTGATGGAACTGAGAATTGTTATTTTATACATATTAATGATTTTGATATGATGATAAACAGTTTAGATAAGAAGTCTTTTAATGAAAAAGATTTGTCTAAATACAATCCAATTATAATTGAAAATCGAAAGAAAAAAGTAAATTATACTTATAACATAGAGAAGTTCATATGCAACGTATATGAAAGAATGGAGATAGAAATATGATTAAAGAATTTATTGAAATGAAGAAGAAAGAAATTCGTGTAAAAACTGCTTTGTATTCGGCAGTGGATAAGTTTATTGTTGAAAAACAAGATATGCTTGATTTGGTTATGAGAATTTATGAAACTTTGAAGAATACTCCAACTGAAAACTTGCAACAAGAATTGATTAGTCAGATTGTCAACGTAATCCATAAAGATGAGGTTGATAATGAAGTTGTTAATAAGACAGAAAATGAATAATAATGGCTAAAAATTTAAAAGAATTGAATGAAATTCTTAAAAACTATATTGGTACTGCTTTAATATTGACACAATGGGATATTCGTGAGATTTTGGAAAAGAAGGTTGAAGAATATTATGACGAGTATCAACCTGTTTTATATGAAAGAACTTGGAAATTAAGAAATTCATTGCAATGTTCAGATATAAAATTTGAGAAGACAGGTGTATCTTGTACTGTCGGATGGGACAATTATTATATCGCAATGCGATACACCGGCGGAGCAACTGGTGAGCAAGTTCTTTATTGGTTTAATGATAAATCTCATGGTGGTAGAGTACAAGGTGAACATAAATTTTGGGATGAAGCCATAGAAGAAATCAATGAGATATATGGTGGCATTCCAAATTTATTCAAAAGAAACTGTAAAAAAGCAGGTATTCCAATTAAATGATGATTGTACACTCTCCTTTCGAGAGTGTTTTTTTTATTGCAAAATTAGAAAGGAGAATGTAAATGGCGGAGATAGATAATGATTTTCAAATTGAACTGTTTGGTGGATTAGACATTTCAAAATCGAAATCAAAAATTAATGCAGATATTGAAACTTTAAAGAAGCAAATCAAAGAGCTTGAAATATCGGCAAAAATAGATGCAAATGTTTCAAAAAACCTAGAAAAACAATTAAACAACCTAAGTATAAAATTAAGTGATGTTAAGGTAGAACCAAAAGCATTGACTAAAATGGTCGGCGAAATCAACAATGCACTTAGGGGTATACAAATCTCAAATATTAATATTGGAAATGGCTCAAATAATCTTCCAAATCAAGCAAAACAAGCAGGGCAACAGGTTGGCGAAATCATTGGAAAAGAAGCTCAAAAAGCAATTGACAATGTTTTATCTGACAGTATTGGAAAAGCATTTAAGATAAGACCCAATGTGTCAAATAATTTTAAAAAGGAAATTGAAAATTTAGTTTCAGATTGGACTAATGGAAAAGGTTCAGTAAAAGATATAAAGATTCAGACAAGAACATCTTATGATGAAGGTTTGGATGCTAATGTCGAGAAATTACAACAGGCAACTGTTACATATAGGAATGAATTAGACGAAGTAATAAAAAAGACTATTGCTCTAAGACAGACAGGAACATCTGTAGACCTTAAAGGTAATGAATCTCCTGTTTATGGCTTTGTTGAGGTTGCTTCACAATATTCTAAGTCTTTAGATGAAATCAATACAAAAACTGATACTTTTATTGAGAAGCAAAAAAAGGCAGTTAGTCAGGCACAAATTGCTTTAAATTCTGCCCAGTCTGGATATCAAGATAAAAATGCATCCAAGCCAATAAAATCCAATGAACATGTTACTGCACTTGAACAGCAATATTCAGTAGTTAAAACAGCAATTAATAATTTAGGTAGTGCTAGTAAATCTAATTTTACTGATATGCAGAACGAAGTTGATAAGCAAATTGCCAAATTACAAGACATGGTGTCTGTGTTCCGTAATGCCGAAACAGTAGCTACGTCTCTTAGGTCAAAAGATATTGGAACTGTCAAAGAACAGTATTCAAGTAAATTAGATGTGCTTGTTGGTAAAATGAAATCATCTGGCGTTTATACGGATGGGTTTAAATCCGGTGCTGATAATTTAAAAAATGTATTGTCAAACGCAGTTGATGCTTCTGGACTAGTGACATTTTTAAACGGTCTTGACAAATTAGATGCAGGTTTTAAAAGAGCAAAAGCATCGGCTGATGAGTTTAATAAGGCACAAAAAGTAAAAATAAATGTTTCGGGATTAGAGTCTAAGCTTGCAGATTTAGAAAGACTTAATCCAGAAATCAAAAATTTTAAAACTCAAATAGCAGGTGCAGACGTAACAATAGACAGTCTTTTGAGTGACTTGTCAAAAATAAACACTCAAGGTGATTTTTCGGTTATAAACACCAAGTTTAAAGCCTTCAGAGATGCTGCACAGGCGGCAGGATATGCTGTTAATGATGTTGTTATAAATAGTAAGACGATTGACAATATCAAAAGTGCAACCGATGGTACGGGTAAGATTAGTTATGCTAATCAGATTCAAGAAATTGAAAAGAAGTTTAGAGACCTTGGGTTTACCGAAAGTGAAGTTGCTAATCAAACTAGTGATTTACGAGCCAAACACCAAGATTTACTTGATGTAATTGATAGCAAGAATTTCTCATCGGATACAGAACATAATCAAGCAATTATAGAGGCAGATAAACAAAGAGCGAAAGAATTAAATAAGGTCAGTAATGCTTATAAATCACTCAAAACAGATGCAACGCAATTTTATAATTTAGACAAACAAAATAAGTTGTCTAATGATATTCAAAATTGGTTGTCTAAGAACACGGCGGCTTCAAAATCTGCCAGAGCTTCTTTAGAGGCTTATTTTAAAGAACTGTCGGAAGGCAGGGTTACGGCTGAACGATTGAAGTATATCGAAACTGAATTAAAAAAGATCGATACACAACAGCGTGGTATGGGCAAGCTTGGTTTAGCTTTTAAAGACCAGTGGACACAAGCAGTTGATTCGTTTAAAACATGGTTGTCTGCAAGTTCCGCTGTTATGTTAGTAGTTTCTAAAACAAAAGAGGCTGTTACAGAACTTAAAGAAATAGATACTATTTTGACTGAAATCAGCAAAACAAATGATAAATTATCTAAGTCTGATTTAAAGAATATTGGAAACAACGCATTTGAAACAGCTTCAAAATACGGTAAGAAAGCAACTGATTACTTGTCGGGAGTCCAAGAAGCATCTCGTGCCGGCTATGAGAATGCGGAAAATATAGCTGAACTGTCAACTGCCGCACAAGGTGCAGGAGATATGACAGCTGAACTTGCAAACTCATATATTATCGCTACCGATAAAGCTTACGGGATGGAAGGTAGTGTTCAAAAATTAACGCAAACTTTAGACGGTGCAAATGAAATTACTAATCATAATGCAGTAAATATGACTGAACTTGCGGAGGGTATGAAAGTTGTAGGTTCTCAAGCCGCATCTTCTCAAATTAGTGTAGAAGAAACGACCGCTGCGTTAGGAACTCTTATTGCCGTTACACAACAAGGCGGTTCTCAAATGGGTAACGCATTTAAAGGCATCTTAATGAATCTTAGACAAGTTACTGGCGAAGTGGACGGAGAAGAAATTGATCAAGAGTCCTTGACAAAATACGAAAAAGCTTGTGAAGCACTTGGCGTCTCTTTAAGTGAAGTCAAAGACGGTGCGGTTTCATTAAAAGAGCCAATGCAAATTCTTAAAGAATTGTCGGCTGAATATACAAAACTTGATAAAGATGATGCCAAGAGAGCAAATTTGTTAAGTGCTATTGGTGGAAAGTACAGAGCTAACGCTTTGAATGCAATTCTTGAGAATTGGTCAACATATGAGAATATGTTACAGCAATATGCTGATGGCGACGGTTCAATGGCAGAAGAGGCTGAAAAGACAGCCAATAGCTTAGAAGGTAGCCTTAATAAGCTATCAAATACTTGGACTGATACTGTACAAAACATTCTTGATTCAGATACACTTAATTCAGGAGTTAAAGTTTTAAATACAGTTTTAGACCTTATAAATAAAATAACAGATAAACTTGGATTGTTTGGTACTGCTGGTTTAACAATCGGTACAATCTTAGGAGTAAAAAATGTCGGTAGAGCGAATTATATTAGTTAGCTCTCATTGTTTTGAATATGCCGACAGCATATATAATTCTATCGGATACGATTAGTTTAGAATATGCTAAATCGTGAAATACACGATGATAAACGCCCGATAACGTCTGAAGGACTTGTATGTCATAAACATGCAACTGGGAAGCACGTCAACCTCACACTACTCTCCTATTTTGGTAACAAATTAGGCTATAGTGACAATGTGTGAATTCGTGTGGTCAGGTCGGAAGTCTCCTTTATATAAGGAGAAACCGCCACAGTAGTAACATGGGCGCGATTTGGTATATGAAACGCTGCCAATGAGAATAGGTACTCGGCACTATCATAGAAACGTAGCTATGAAATTATGAGTTAGTAACTTATCTACTACTTCTACGTTGTGGAGTTCTTTTGCATTAGGACTATGATAAGAAATGCAAACTTTTCATCTGACAAGATGAATATAATAATAAAAAATTGTATTGACAATATAACTAAATGTGATATAATATTTATAGAAATAAAAAATGTGGAAACCAAAGACGGTTGCCACAACTGATAATGTTTACACTTATTTGAGATTATTTAATCTCAATTATAGTGAGCCAATCTGTTGCAGCAGACGGCTCACTTTTTCTTTATAATCGCTATTATGTCTTTTATAAGTTGATAAATCAAACTTAAAATACCACAAATAGCAGCTATATTTACTAAAGTAATATGTATCAGCCTCCTTTCAAGAAAATTTCTCGACAAGAGCTTATACATAGCCTCCATTCCGCTCAGGCGAGATGAAAGGCAACCGTCATAAACCGTCATACCGTCTACAAAGATGGAGAAAACTCAACTGTATGACGGCATGATTTCCACAACATTATTATATCAAATTCAACATTAACTGTCAATATATTCTTGTTTGAGCGTGTCTACGGATGCGTTCTTTTTGTATGTAACAAAATTGCAATAACAATTTTACAACTTATTTACAATTATTTATAACGTATTGCTATATAATGCCATATGTTATATAATTGTGGAGAAAAAATTATTATGAAAAAGAGGACGAAAAAATGTATGAAATGATTGAGAAAAAGAAGAATGATATTTCTGTCTACGGTGTTAAATATGGGGATTTACAAATAGATGATATATCTGCCGACAAGGATAGGGTTAAAAAATTTGTTAATGATATAAATAAGTATCAACTCTCCCCTATTCACCTGGGTGATGTTGTTGCGGATTTTGTGGAGAGTATGTAAATTTGACTATTCAAAGATAATGTGATATAATGGAGGAAAATGTAATTGGAGAGACTAAAGATGAAATTATTACAATATCGTCAAGAAAATGAAGTTCAATCTGAAGTAGAAGCTCTCGCTGCAGTTATTTCTCCTATTTTAAAAGGAATTTTGCTCTCTTTGAATCGAGAAATAGTTACTGATGAGGGCGGATATGATAAAATATCATTGTGGAAATTAGCTCGTTTATACCGTAGCGGTGATGGAGATTGTGGTATTTGTTTCGAATATGCAGTACATGACGCAATCATAAATAATAATCCCGACGTATTAGATAGAATAGATACTGCATTGACTAAACATTGTAAAATTAAGAATGGAGATCCGTCTTCTATTTTATTTGGTGCGGAGAAATCAGGAGCATTACAGCTTATAGATAGTGTTGAAGAACATTTAACTGATGATTCACAATTATTAACTGGACATAAAGGACAACCAATAAAATTAAAGAGACACATCCAAGGAGTAATTAATGCTTTTAGGAAGCCATCTATGAGAGAAAAGTTACCAAATAGCATCAATGGTCTTTGGAAAGCTGATTTATTTGTTGGTAAATCCGAGCCAGATAAATGGGTAGGAACAACAGTAAAAATTAATCCTCGTCATTTGGAGGCAGCAAGAGGATTAAGACTTGCAATTGTGCCGGCAAGACAAGGTAAGTCCGATAAGATTTATGTTAATGACATGAAAAATCTTGTTATATGTCCTGTTCCTTATGATGAATCATTCATGGAGATTTTTTATCAAGGTTGGTTAATTGTAAAATATTTTTTAAATTGTGATGCCGATATTCCTCCAGAGAATTTATTACCACATGGTGTAGATAGATATATGTGTAAGTTCTTGAATGAGAGAAAGAAATATACTGTTATGGAAGTAATCAAGGCTTTAGATATAATTAGACAGCCACATTTGTTGACAAGCGATGAAAAAGAAGTTGAGATTTCTCTTTCCCATCAAGATAACATACAATTAAATAGTATATTAGCTCCTATATCAATAAAATGATTTTGGGTAAAAGCTAAATAAATTAATATACTTTCATTGTAGATAAGAACGGTGTAACTGTCGCTTATTTACGTTTCTTGTGTATAGAACGGTGTAACTGTCGCTATATGTAAGTCATGAAATGGAGGTAGAGATGATTGGTGTAACCATGATTCTCACGATAACAAACGGCAAAGGTCACGGTTAATACCGTGGCTTTTGTTATTTTGTGTTTGAAAATATTTTGAAAGGAATGACATAAATGAAACTACATGTAATGTCAGCCGACATAAAGATTTCCAAGAAATTCAGAAATCCACAAGGGATACAGATGATACAAGAGCTCATTAATAAGGCTATGGAAGATATTGAGCATTATCGCCCTGCTGATAAACAACATCTTATATAAAGGAGAATATTTTTATGAGCGAAGATTTTGCTTGGTTTAAAGAACACTATACTGACTTTCAAAAGAAATATGGCGAATCCTTTATTGCTATAAAAACAAAAAAAATTCTTGGTGTTTATGATAGTTACGGTAATGGTGTTAGAGAAACGGCTAAGACCGAAGAATTGGGAACTTTTATTGTTCAAGAATGCTCGCCCGACTATAATGCATATCAATGGGACATCTTTTATTAAATATCAAAAAGAGAGACTCAAATGTCTCTCTACGTATGGGTTTTAATTTGCTATTTTATCTTATCGAAATTTAATATCCATGTTTTCCATTTTTCTGCTTTGACTTCATTAATATACATTAAGTATAGACATACTGCAAAATGTATAATTGAAATCAAAATATACAAGATAGAATTTGCATTAAATGTATTTAATAGAATAAGTATAGGCATGAGAATTAATACAAGTAAAAATATTGTTACGCGATTTTCAATTCCTTGGAACATTCTTTTAAATGTTACTTTTTTAGGAATCAGATGTGTTTCAATAAATTCATTTAAGGCTTCAAATTCATCTAATGTTTCTTTGCACATTAATGCATGCGAAATGACTTGACAACATTTTGTGTATTGAATGTGCCATGACCTTAAACTTAAAACCATCGAAAAACAAATATAACCAACAAAGCATAAAACTATAGTAACGATTGGTAATAAACCTTTTTGGTTTGCGTTTATTGTTTGCAAAGAATCAAAATTACCTATAAATAATGTTAATAATGCAATGTAGATAACTATTGTTTGCCATTTTCTCGATGATTGAAAGTCTCTACTATCTTTGCATTCGTCATATAGTTTTTCAAATAAACTACGGCGTGTTACATCTGTTATCATATTTATCACTCCAATCTTTTGATAATATTATATAACATATTTATATATTTTGCAATATTTTTATACTATTTATATTCCAACTTTTCGAAAGGAGATGTTTTCTTTGAAATTAAATAAACAAGTTGCTGAACTCTTTGAGGAGTTATCATTAAATTATATTGACAAGGATATTTTGTCAGACGATATTCTTAGATGTTGTACGGAAGCCGAAAGGCAACGTATTTTGAAAGAACTTGGTATAGAGTGATTTACTTCCCCGGCTTCCACTTATGACCGCACTTTTGACATACATTTCGTGGACTGCCGGAACCTATAAATCCAGTGAGTAGACTATATCCCCTATTCGTTGTTGCAACTGAATATGAACCGCATTTAGGGCAACGGACGGATGAGGATGTGCTTGATGTGTTTTCGCCTTGCGATTCAGAAAATGATAAATTAATATTATCGTTTATTTTATTATGTGTTTCGTATATTTTGATTATTTCTGGATAAGCATCTCGTTTTTGCTTTATATTAATATACATATCGACACATGCATATTTAGGATTTAGTAATAATTTGTTCTTTTTTCTTTGGTTTACGTTTTTTAATTCCAATTTAATTTGTTGTAGTTCTTTATTGCAAATTAAATTCTTGTTATTACATTTAGGACAAAATGTATCTTTGTCAAATAGTTCTTCCAAACAGGACATACATAATTTCATTTTTACATCACTCCTATATACAATAAATTATACCATTATTTTATAAAATAGTCAAATCCACAATGACAAAATTAGTACGATATTCAAAACTTTTGAAACAAAATTAGATGGTATTATAAATAAATTAGGGATATTTAAACGTAGCTTTGCGGACATCTCCAATGCTATATCTGTTGGCGGTATAAAAGGTGGAATTAATAGTTTATCTATAGGAATAACTCAACAAGATATAAAAAACATAAAAGAATACAACAGACTTGTAAGTACAGAAAATTTATCTTCTCAAACCGCTTGGAATAAAACAATGCTAACAAGTAGTAATGCTGCACAGTCATTATTTGATAATCAAAAAAATCTTATTGCAAGTGGTAAAGGATTTATTTTATCTCAAAATGCTATTGCTGATGCACTTCAGTCGATGACAGTCAAGGCAAAATTGGCAGAAATCGGAGTCAAAGCTCTCCGTATCGCCGAAAATGCCCTTATAAGTCTAGGAATTGGCTTAGCTATCCAAGGTGTAATATGGGCTTGGAATCAGCTAACAAAAGCTGAAGAAAATAATAGAGAAAAGCTTGAAGATTTAAAATCTAAATATGAAGAATTTGAATCAAAAATTAAATCTATTCAAGACGAAATGGCAACAACGGCTCAACGTATTGCTGAACTTAACGCCAAAGATAACTTAACCTTTGTTGAACAAGAAGAATTAGACAGACTTAAAGAAACAAATGCAGAATTAAAACGTCAACAAGATTTATTGGAGCAAAGTAAAAAGCTTGCACAAAATAACGTCAATAAACAATTTGTCAAGACAATGAAAAAAGATGTTGATGATAGTAGCGAATATCAATATTTTTCTGCTGAACAAGCCGCACATAAAACTTTGTCTTGGGGGTCATTCTTTAGAAATTTCGCAGCAGGTGGGTTGGCAGCAGGATACAAGGAAGATGAACGCTCATATATTGAACAACAATTCCAACAGTATGAAAGCTTAAAAGACCAATACGCAAATGCCACAACTCAAAAAGACAAAGACAGAATTGACAAGCAAATCAAAGAGATAGAAACATATCTTAATGATAAATCTCAACAATGGCTGACTGATTCGGACGGCATTGACTACATAACAAATCCGCAAAATGATGATGAACGTAAGGTAAATGAATATCTTGATTATATCAATGATTTTCGTGATAGAGTTGCAATCGAAACCGGCAGTACAGACGCAAAGTATAATGCTTTTACTCGTATATTGAACAAGGACGAGTTTTCAGACATAAAGTCACAACTTGAATCTTTAGGTGATGTTGGTGAATTAACCGGCGAGAAGATTAAAGACTTAATTCCAGTTGGCAGTGAATTGTACAATAAGCTTGTAAGCTTAGGTGTCATAGCGGAAGATGATAGTTCATGGTACGGTAATCTTGCTAATACATTTAATAAGGTTACTGAGGCGGCGGATACTAATTCAATCGCTTTAAAAGAACTCAACGATTCATTAGACAAAATCCAATCAGCATATCAAGTAGCATCGACAGCCATTGAAGAATATAATGAAAACGGATATATCTCGGTAGATACATTCCAAAGCTTAATGGAATTAGAGCCTGAATACTTAAATCTGTTGATGGACGAAAACGGTACACTTGCACTTACTTCCGAAAACTTATATAAGCTTACAGAAGCAAGAATAAATGACCTTGCTGCAAAACAAGCATCAACATTAGTAGACAGTGTAACAAAATTAGGTAGTGAAGCCGAGCAACTTCAATATTTGACTCAAGCAACAGACGGAGCAACTGAAAGTACATGGGGTTTGGTATATGCAAAGATAGCAGAGGCTCAAGCAGCAGGTACAATCAGTGATGATGTTGCAGGACGTTTAAAGTCACAAGTAGAAGCATATCAAACTTGGGCGAATGCGGCAATAGACGGAATTAACAAAGGCAGTTTAGGCAAATCTTCAAACAGTTCTAAGTCTGAAAAAGACAAGGCGAAAGCATTAAAGGACTATGAAGATAAAGTCAAAGATATTAACGAAAAACTTGAAGAACTTGATAAAGCAGAACATTTAGCAAACTTAAAATACAGTATTGAAACAATTACTCAAGACCTTAACAAGTTTGAACAATCACTTGATAGATTATCTTCAAAGCTTGATTTGACATTTGAAAAAGATTACAGTGCAAAGCTAAGTATTATCGGTCAACAATTCTTAGGAGCTTCACGTTACGGCGGTGAAATGCGTGTTGAACTTGAGAGGTTATTGGCTATTGAGCCACAAACGGCAGATGAAGCAGAAGAACTTGCTTCAAGACTTGAAAGCTTATCTGACAGTTTCTTTGAAAATGAAAAGAATATCATTGAGTATAGAAATTCATTGTTTGAAACAGCAACAGATTATTTGGGCGAATCTGCAAGTGCTACTGTTGAACAAGTAAACAATGCTAAGAGTATTTTGGATAATACCTTTAATGTTATTAAGAATGGTTCATTGTCGGGTGATGGTTTTTGGTCGGCTACTCTCCTACCATCTATCTCAAAAGACAAGGTTACTAAGCAGAGAGCAGAAAATAATAAGCTTATCAAGGAAGAAAAACGTTATCAAAACGCTATTGCTAAAATCCGTAAGAAAGCAACAGATATGTCTTATGCGGAAGAAAAAGAGGAACGTGAAAAGCAACGTCAAGAATATCAAGAAGAACTTCAAGAAGCTTATGAGGACTATCAAGATAAGATTAATGACGTTATAGGTCAAAATATTGAGGTTTCAGACAGTGTTAAGAATATTGGCGATGAGTATATGAATACTGCTGATGAAGCAGAAAGTTCGGCTGGTAGACAAGTTAATGCTGCAATGTCGGTTAAAGATGCTTGGGCGCAAGCAAAGCAAGAAAAAGAAGATGCTCTTAATTCTCAATTTGAACCATCTGATTCTAAAAAGTCTTGGAGCCCATATTTGTCAACTCCAACTTCCCCATATCAACCGTCAAGTAAAAGTGAAAACACTAATAATAATTCTTCAACTGTAACTAAAGGGAAGAAAAATATAACAAGTGCCCATGTTGGTAATGATGGTAAAGTCTATTATAAAAGCAATGGAAAAGAAATAGCTTTTGGTAAAATGAATATATCAGACTATAATTTACCAAATACTTTTAAGGTTTGGTCTGATGGATCTGTCCATGCTTTTTATGGTTCAACAGAGTTATATCCAGCAGGTTCAGTTAATTTCTATGCCAAAGGCGGTACAACATCACAAGGACTTACAATCACAGGTGACGGTACGGGAGCATATGCAGGACAAGAAGCGTATATAGGACAAGACGGCAAACTTCATCTATTCAATAATGAAGCACAACTATCTGAATTACCTCCGAATACTCGCATTGTCAATGCAAAAGACTTGCAGAATATCATTAAATATACTGGTATGAAGTATTTCTATCAGCCTATTGAAAATATTCAATCTGCAACGGTTGACAAGTTTGCACAAGGTAATACAAATGTTTCATTCTCACCTATTCCATATAACACATTATCTACTCAAGCATTGTATTCAGATGTTGACGTACAAGCAATGGTTGAAGAAACTATTGCGGAAATCAACAATGAGTTTAATGCTTTAAAAGGCAATATAAAATTTAGTGCCGTACAAAATGCATTCAAGAACAGTTTGACTGATAAGAAGATGTACAAAGATTTGTCTAACACTATCGTTAATATGACATCGCAGTCACTTGACAAAGCTGATAAGAGTACACTTTCAGATTCGGTTGTTGGACTTATTTTGCAAAATTCAGCTTGGGACGATTTACCGAATGAATTGCAGAATAAATTGTCTGAATTGAATGTAAATGCAGATAATTGGACTGATTGGATAAAAGACTCAAATAATTCACTTCAAGCATTTAACCTAATGCAAGATGGTGGAATGAGTAGTTGGGATTTGCTTGATAGCAACGTAACTTCTCTGTTGCAACAAGCAGGTATTAATGGCAAAGACGCTTGGGATAAATTTGTACAAGATGATCCGCTACAAGCATTGACTTTGTTATCATCTTCTTGGAATAGTATGAATGATACTATTGGGCAATATATGACAGATGCTAAAACCATTGCTGCCAATGGTGCAAGGGCTATTCAGTCACTACAAATAATTGCACCGTCTATATCGGAGCAATCTTGGAACGCATTGCAAGTGTTAATTGCTAATAAGATACAAGAAATCATATCATTAATGAATGAAGTATTTGGTGAAAATACAGTTGATTAAATCGTGAACGCACACTCGTGACTTTAGTCATGAGTAAGTGAACATTTACGAAATAGTCAGCACGTAGGGAAACTTGCGTGTAGTGGTGCTTATGGCATCCAATATTACTCGAAATTGCTGGAAATTCCTAAAGCTATTCAAACTACAACGTAATACCTTAAAAGGTGTAAGCGTGAACGTTACGAAAGTAGAAAAAATTGAATAGATGGTGCAAGGTTAAATCCTAAACACTTTAATAATGGATAATCAGCAGGGAATCTCGAAAGAGAGCCTTCAACGACTATTCCTCTTGAGGGAAGTAGGAACAAGCGTTCCGAAGTGAGTAACCCCTAACACATAATGGTGAGGGTGAAGATATAGTCTGTGCTTACATGAAAATGTAAGATACCTACTACTAAACAATAAGGTAGATAAGGATGCATAGAATTAGCGACTCTATGTGAACGACAACCTCTAATACGATTAAAGAATCTTACGGTTCTTATATATTATTTAAAACTTAATAACCTTTCACTTTTTAAACGGAGAATAATTAAGTGAAAGGAAGTGATATTATGGCTGAAAAAGCTTATAAGTATAGAATTTATCCAAATAAACAACAAGAAGAATTAATTCAAAAGACATTTGGATGTTGTAGATTTGTATATAACTATTATCTTAATAAACGAAAAGAATATTATGAAAAGGACAAGGCAACATTTACATACAATATGTGTTCTAAAGATTTAACTCAATTAAAGAAAGAGTTGATTTGGTTAAAAGAGCCAGATAAAGATTCTTTACAAAAATCGTTAAAAGATTTAGACATAGCATATCAGAAGTTTTTTAAAGAACATTCTGGTTATCCTAAATTCAAATCAAAGAAAGACAGACATAAATCTTATAGAACAAGTTGTACAAACAATAATATTCGTTTTGAAAATAAGCATATTAAACTTCCTAAACTTGGATTAGTAAAAGTAAGAGATAAACAAATTCCACAAGGACGAATTTTAAATGCCACAATATCACAAGAATCAAATGGACAATATTACTGTTCGTTATGTTGTACAGATGTTGAATTTGTACAATACGAAAAGACAAGTCAGAATATTGGTATAGATTTAGGTATTGTAGATTTCGCTATATTATCTAATGGTGCTAAAATTGAAAATCCTCGATTTTACGAAAAGTCAGAAAGAAAACTCGCCAAATTGCAACGAGAATTATCAAGAAAAACAATTGGTAGTAATCGTTGGAATAAGGCAAGAATCAAAGTTGCAAAATTGCAAAAACATATTTCAAATCAACGAAATGATTTCTTACATAAGTTAACAACAAACATTGTGAAAAATTTTGATGTGATCTGTATTGAAGATTTAGATGTTAAATCTATGAGAGAAACTGATTCATCACTAAGAAACAAACGTGTTGGTGATGTATCATGGTCTGAATTCCGTAGAATGTTAACATATAAATCACAATGGTACGGAAAGAAACTATCAGTTATAGATAGATATTATCCGTCATCACAGGTATGTCATTGTTGTGGACATAAAGACGGTAAGAAAGATGAAAATGTTCGTAATTGGATTTGTCCAGAATGTCATTCAGAATTAGATAGAGATGTAAATGCAGCTATTAATATTTTGAATGAGGGATTAAGGATATTAAATATTTAAGTAATATATAAGAACCGTAGGAACTGCGGGGATAGCTCGGTGATACTTAGTTCGTGGGAACTATTGACCGAGAACCCTACGACTTTAGTCGTGGGAGGTTCAGATGAACTTTGCTATCAATGTTAATAATGGTGCTTTGTCTGGTAATTCTCAAACTAACCCTCAAGGTGATAATGAAATAATTAATACTGCAAAATCATTTCTTGGTACACCGTATCAATGGGGCGGCACTTCACCGTCTGGCTTTGACTGTTCGGGATTTACACAGTATGTATTAGCACAGAACGGTAAGTCAATACCGAGAACTTCTCAAGAACAATTTGCGTCAGGTCAAGCAGTTGATAAGAGTCAACTTCAAGCAGGTGACTTGGTATTCTATAATTGGAGTGGCGGAACAGAAGCAACTCATGTAGGAATATATGAAGGCAATGGTAAAATGATTCACGCACCTCATAAGGGTGACGTTGTTAAAGAAGTTGACTTTAATTCTTACGGACAAAATGCGTATCTTGGTGCAAGACGTTACTATAAAGGTACAGAGGGTGCGTTGCCGGGACTTGCTAAACTTGGCGATGAAGCAGAAGTAAGAGGATTAAATTATCCTACACCTGAAATTCTTATCAGACAAAAAACAGGCAAAGCTTATCTGACAGGGTTAAACGGCACACAAGTTGTTAATCTTGACAGAGGCGATACTGTTATTCCTTATGCTGATACAAAGAGAATTTTAAATGGTAATGTGCGTCATGCTTATGCCAAAGGTACACCGAATGCCAAAGATGCTATATCAAGAATTTTAGGTATAGACAGAGTTAAGAATAGAGTTAATGACAGTAGAAATAATAATTCTTCAAGAAGTAATAATTCAGGTATAACAAATAATACAGTTCAACAATCGTGGGATACAAATGATTTTGGTACAGGCAAAGGTAAATCACATTCATATACTGCTTTTGACGAAAATGGTTATTTAGGTTCACAATTAGGATATTGGGACACTTCATCAAATGCATGGAAATTATTTAAAAAGTTATTAGACAGTGGCAATTTGTCTACTGATGAAAACGGTATCTATACATATAAAGGTGCTCGTCTTGTTGCTATGACATCTACTTTTGGTAAAGCTGGAGATGTGATTAGAGTAACGCAAGATGATGGTAGTGCTTATTACGGCATTATCATGGACGAAAAGTCGCAACAATATACTTGGTATGATAATAATCCAGCCAACAAATACGGTCATAATAATGGCATGGATATTGTTGAATTTGAAGTTAAGAAATCAGCTATTGCTCCTGCTTATAAAGCTAATGGCGGTACACCACCTTACGGCAATTTGAATCATGCAATTAGTATGATTGAAAATTTAGGTAGTTTGGAAGGTTTTGATTTCTCTGATATGCCTGATGTTGGTGGTACGTCTGTATTAACTCAAAAAATGCAAGAGTTTATGTCTAAGCTTCAACAAGTTTATGGTACATTTAAGACTAACACTCATACATCGGCTACTAAAGTTGGCAATGTAAAGTCTTTAGGTGACAAAAAGCAAAGTAATTATAGTTTTGATGTTCCGTTTACTCAAAAAGAAAAAGGTGGTATTGTTTCTGCTGGCACAATCGCACAAGTGAATGAACATAATAAGCCAGAAGCAACTATTGACGAAAAAGGTAATCTTGTTCCGTTAGGTGACGGTACTTCGCAAGTGTTTGTTTCTGATAAGCCATTCCCTGTTATTAATGCCGATGATTATGCTCAGATTAAGAAGTATGGCGGTGATAAAAAGCCCGTACAGTTCTTAAAGAATGGTAATACATCAGTCAGTGTCAATGCCGATAATACAGACGAAGAAAAGGAACAAACTGCCGAAGAACGTAAAGCAGAAGAAAATACATCAAAGATAAATCAAACACTAAAGAGTATTGAGAGCAAATTAGACAGTGGTGTATTGTCTGATGATATTAAAAAGCTTGACTTACCAACACTTGAAGCCATTGATAAGCTGACTGACAGTTGGGGCGATGATGATACAATCACTTCTGATATTCTTATGCAGTTTAAGGATTATGCGAAAGACTTCGCCGATTATGAGAAATGGGCGGAAGATGATTTATCTAATATATTGAATTCTTATAGTGAAGATTTCTATGAAAAATACTATGCTGAAAAGGATAAGTATGATTCTTGGCAATCTGACTTTAAAGAACGTTTTAAGAAATGGGTAGAACATCCGACTGACGGCAACTATATGAGTGACTATTTTAAGTTTGCTGATGAGGCTTCAAAGAAAGCAACGGAATCTCTTATCACTCAACAAACACTTGTTGCTGATAATATGAAAGACGCTCTTGATGCTTTAAAAGATAAATCGGAAGTTCTAAAAAAGCTTATTCAAGACGCACCTACGGCTGAATTAGCTCAAAAAGCAAGAGATGAACTTAAAGACATCAATGAGAATATAGACGAGATTGAGTCAAATTATGCCGATACTATGGAGCAAATTACTGAACGTAAACTTCAAGACATCAGTAACAGAGATTCTAAATATACTCGTGAAACCGGTATGTTGCAGTATGATAGAAATATTCTTCAAGACCAATACAATAGGTCAACCGATGATGAAGAAAAAGCCAAACTTGCAAAAGAAATTACCGAGAGTATGAAAAAGGAACGTGACATTGAACAAGAACGTGTAGACGCTGCCCATAAGGCTAATCAAGAAATATACGAAAATGCTACGGGACAACGAAAAACAGTCTTAGAAAATGTTAAGATGAGTGAGCTATATAATGCGGACGGTAGCTTTAATGATGCAGCATATAATGAAACTGTTGAGTTATTGGAGGGTATTGGTGGAAGTGACTTAGTTCAGGTCTTTAAGCAACTTGCTTCTGAAATGCAGAAAAATTCTCAAGTATATCTTGAAGGTACTGAAAACATTCGTAACTTAAATAATGAAATTCAAGACCAAGAGCAAGAAGAGGCAAATCAAAAGATTGAGTTAGAAACCAGTCGTTATGAAAAGCTTAATAAAATCTTAGACGTTCGTTTGAATAAAGAGAAAGCTATTACTTCTGCATTACAAGAACAGTATTCATTCCAGCAATCATTGAGAGATGCTGCTTTGGATTATCAAAGTGAACTTATTGCAAATAAAAATCTTTCTCAGTGGTTAGATGATGATACAAGAGAATTGTTGTTTAACGAAAATGATTATTCTAAAATGATGAGTGAGATTGATTCTCTAAATGCTGAAGTTGCTCGTAAGTACAAAAAGTATAGAGCCGATATTGCTAAATTAAAACCGGAAGAATATTATAAAGAACAACAGATTACGAACGAATATAATCGACAAGTAGAAGAATTAAAAGAACAATTAGAAGTCGCCAAACAAAATCTTGACCTTACAAAGAAAAATGCAGAATTGCAAAATACTTTGAAAGAACGTGATACTCGTATTCTTGTCGGCGACAGATGGGTTAATGTTGCTGACCCTGAAAAGCTATATAATGCCCAATTAGAGTCAACTAAAGCCCAATTGTCGTTGGATAATCTTGTTCAGTCTAATGTTGAAAATGAGAATGTGCGTGATATAGAACGTCAGAGTGATTTAACTCAAAAGATGATTTCTGCAAATGAAAATTACATAAGTGAGTTGAATAATCTTAATGATGATGAAAAGTTACGTCATGCAGAAACTTTAGATTCATTAGATGCTCTTATTGCTTCTAATATTATGTTGAGTGATAATCACATCAAATGGATGAACGATTATTCTACTTCTGGCGATTCGTTTTATGGGCAAGTTTATGGACTGACCGACACTGAACTTGGCGAAGGTTGGGATTATAATAATGACCATTACGGAAATATCGACAGATGGAAAGAGCTGTATGAATCAGGTGCTATTTCTGAAGATTATTACAAGAGGTTTGCAAATATAAATGAAAATCAACATAATTTAAAGGATAAGTCAGACCCTAATAGTGTTCAATACTCAGATATGTTTGAATATGGTGGTAAAGAATATGACTATCATATGGGTGCAAATGGTGATGCAAAAGTTCAAAGAAAGCAAACTGAACAAGCTGAAAATATTGTTGATTATGCTGCTGAATTGGAGAAATATTATGAATTAGCAAAGAAACAGAATGGTTATTTGTCAGCTGAAGACCGTGCAAAAGCTCAAAGACTTGAACTTGCAAGAAATCTAAAGATTTATAGCAGTGGTTTAGATTACGAACAAACAAGTGATTTTGGGGCACAGATGTTTACAAATGATTTTTCACAAGATTACAGTGATATTGAAAACTTCTGTAAAGAGAATGGTGGATTGACTGAACAAGAAGCTATATTCTTTGACAGTTGGCATGCATCTCATGAAGAATATATTGCTTTGGCTGATATGTTGTTATCTACCGGTCAAGACAATACAAAACTTCTTTCCGCATTGAATGAACAGTTAGGCATTAAATTGTCTGAAATGATAACAAATAAGATTGAAGAGTATAATGCTAATTTGCCGTCTGTTGGTTCTATTGCTACTGCCCATTATGCAACTGGAACAAAGTCGGCTAAAGGTGGTCTTGCGATTACTGATGAGGATGGTTATGAGGCTAAGTTAAGAAAGTTGTCTGTCGGTCGTTATTCTATGCTTAATGCTGGCGATATGGTCTTTGATAATGAAGCGACTGATGTATTGTGGGAATTTGCAAAGAATCCTCAAAACTTTATTGACCAAGTTTCTATCTTTAAGCAATCTCCTCAACAAATGCCTACAACTAACAATTCAACGTCAACTACTGAAAGCATTACGTTTACGGGCGATATAAATGTGACTGACCCTGTTCCGGACGCAAATGCTTTTGTAGATTCTTTGACAGATAAAGTCAAATCACAATATCCTATTATAAAGAACACGAAAATATAAGTTATAAGTTAGATGGTTGCTCCCTTTTTGGGAGTGACTGTCTAATGCTGTTTTTTTATTGGTTGAATCAAGGAATTTCGTGGATTGGTATTGATTTTTTGAAAAAAATCGGTTATAATAGTAATAGAAATTTTATGCGATTATATAATCGAAATGAATAAAAGTATAGTGATTATAACTTGCGTTGAAATGCATATAATATTATTAAATAAATGTTTTTGAAAGATATAGTTCAAATTATTTATAAAAGGAGGAATTGTCATGGGAGTATATGCTATAAAGAGTGAAAAGCCAATAGTTACAACCAAACCACTAGTAAGAAATACGGTCAATCAAGATTATATGAATTGGGTAAATTATATGAACACTCATGATTTTACCTTCAAGATAGACGGAGATAATAATTTAAAAGTTAAGGCAACAAAATAAATATATGAACAGTTTATATTGCTACAATTAAAAACAATACAAACCACTAATAAACAGTTACGTTATATTGCGTAGCTGTTTTTTTATTGCAAAAATTTAAGGAGGAATGTAACTGTTTGTTATAAGTTATAAAAAGTTATAAATATATGCTTACTTTTATAACTTTTAATGATAGAATTAGGTATAAACATTATAGGGAGATTTTAATTATGAGTAAATACTATTCTATCAATAAATTTTCAAAAATTTTAGGAGTATCAGCACAAACACTTAGAAATTGGGACGCAAATGGTAAACTTCATCCTCACCATACTTCTAGTAATGGATACAGATATTATTCTCATGAACAGTTAAATCAGGTTATGAACATAAAACCTAATTTAGATAGAATTGTCATTGGATATTGTAGAGTCTCAAGCAATAAACAAAAAGATGATCTGGAAAGACAAATAGAGAATATGAAATTGTATCTAAATGCACAAGGAAGACCTTATGAAATTATTTCTGATATAGGTTCTGGAATCAATTATAAGAAAAAAGGACTGAAAGAACTGATTAAACGCATATCTCAAAATAAAGTAGAAAAAGTTGTGGTTCTTTATAAAGACAGATTGTTAAGATTTGGATTTGAATTAGTCGAATATATCGCAAGTTTATATAACTGTGATATAGAAATTATTGATAACACAGAAAAATCAGAGCAACAAGAACTTGTAGAAGATTTAGTTCAAATAATTACAGTTTTTAGTTGTAAATTACAAGGTAAACGTGCAAATAAAGCTAGAAAATTAGTAAAAGAATTAATTGAGGAAGAAGGTGAATCAAATGATAAAGTCAATAAAAGTGAGATTGAATCCAAATAATAAACAATCGACTAAGTTGTTTCAATATGCAGGCTGTGCTAGATTTGCTTATAATTGGGCTATTTCAAGAGAACAGGATAATTATAAGCAAGGGAACAAATTTTTATCAGATAGTGAATTGCGAAAAGAATTTACACAATTAAAGAAACAGTCTGAATATCAATGGCTGAATGAAGTAAGCAATAATGTAACAAAACAAGCAATTAAAGATGCTTGTAATACTTATAAGAGATTCTTCAAAGGACAATGTAAATATCCTAAATTTAAGAGTAAGAAACACTCTACTCCATCTTTTTATCAAGACAATATAAAAATTCAGTTTACCGATACCCATGTGAAAGTTGAAAGTTTTTCAATGAGTAAAAAACAGAATAAACAAAAGTTAAACTGGATTAAACTTTGTGAAAAAGGAAGAATACCAACTGGCTGTAAATACATGAATCCACGTTTTACTTATGACGGATTATATTGGTATGTGTCAATTGGTATTGAAGTTAATGATAATACTACTCTTCCATCAAATGAAGGTATTGGAATTGATTTAGGAATAAAGCATTTAGCAATATGTTCTGATGGCAATACATACAAGAACATAAACAAAACGCAAACGGTAAAGAAATTAGAAAAGAAAAAACGCAGGTTACAGCGTTCCATATCAAGAAAATATGAGAAAAATAAGAAAGGAGCAAATTACTGTAAAACAAGTAACATTATAAAAAGAGAAAAAGAACTTTTAAAACTAAATCACAGACTAACAAATGTTCGTCAAAACTATTTACACCAAACAACATCTGAGATAGTGAAACGAGAACCAAGTTTCATTTGTATTGAAGATTTGAATGTAAGTGGAATGATGAAGAATAAACATTTATCCAAAGCAGTACAACAGCAAGGTTTTTATGAATTTAGAAGACAGATTGAATACAAGGCTATGTGGAACAATATACCAGTTGTTATAGCCGATAGATTTTTTCCAAGTTCTAAATTATGTAGTTGTTGTGGAAGTATTAAAAAAGATTTAAAGTTGTCTGACCGTATTTACAAATGTGAATGTGGAAATGTAATTGATAGAGATTATCAGGCGGCTTTGAATCTAAAACAGTATGGAGAAAATGTCCTAAAACAACAATCTGTAGCATAACACTTTCAAGTTATTACAGATATGTACTGATACGTTAGTCAGGAATTTATGCCTATGGAGTGTACAAGAACTTGCGAGTAGATTATGAGAAATCATGTCAAAAGCATATACGATGAAGTAGGAATGAAACATAAAGGTTTATAACTTTTTATAAGTTTTCAGTAACGGTGAAACATTTGCTTAGAAAACCAGCATTGCAATATCCACACGCAGAAGTTGTAAATCCAAATGAGAAAGTTGATTTTCAATGTGAATTACAATCAAGCGGAAAGATTGCAAAAGCACGATTAATGATAGATGACAACAATTATGAATATTACTTTGATAATTTTGATATACAAAATTTGCAAGAAAATAATTATAGTTCGTTGGTTACATACCCTATTAAGAATAACATTCCAACATATAAGATATACAAATCGGACAGCAATAGAACAAGTGATGAAACCACGTTTTCATTCGCCGCCGGTGAAATGTATACTTGGAAGATGAGAATATATGAGGACGATACCAAGTTTAATGAGGACGATACCAAGTCTAATTATGTGCCGTCTTCTTGGATTGGTAAAGGTACTGTTATGGAAATTTTATCAGGGGCTGAGTCCGCAGGATCTAATAAAGGAACATATTACGGTTTGAATAGTTCTGAAATGAATGGGAATCGAATTCTAAAGATAAATCCTCATACGCAAATGTATTTTAAGGATTGTACATTAACCAAAACTTCCGATGATAATCCACACAAAGAATTATGGACACGATATGATGAAAATGCGAACTACTATATTAAGGTTGGGAATACGTTTGCAAAAATCAAAAAATATTATTACTTTTTGCCAAAATATGACGCATATAAAAAAGACCCTGAGAGAGGCGACAAGACAGTCAAATGGTTCAACTCAACGGATGATTTAGATACATATGGTGAACCTAAATTTGGTTATGCGGTTGTAAGTGGTAAACTTAAGGTTTCTGTCAATGATACATATACAATATATTGTAATTACATAGATACAGACCAATATTATTTCGACACAAACACACCTCCTGTAATTAATTTATATGAAAACTTTACAAGTGTGAACGGAACAAATGTAACAAGAGAGATAGATTTATCTGAAAACACGCAACTTGCTCCCCTATCCTTATCATATAGCAATTTGCATATCACTGGTGAGTATTTACAATCCGAAGGAATAAGTGTTAGTCATTATAGTTTTCTTTTAGAAAGACGTGAATCGGATACAAAATATTCAACTGTTTCTTATTCAAACAACATATATTCAACCAATATAGATTGGCAATATGATAAATTTATCAGTGGAAATGAGTATAGATTAACATTGTCTTTAACAGATAGTGTTGGTTCTACATTTGAAAAAATAATTTATATTAAAGCAGAGTATAATTCTATCTCCTACCCTATGAACATTAAAATTGAGGAATACAGAAAACATAATTCTTTAATTGTTGATTTCAGTGAATTACATTCTATTACTGCAAATGAAGAAATTGAAGGTGGACATCAGTTTCTTGCATATAATGAGGATACTGATAAAATAGATACTACATTGACTGTCTCTAATAATGTATGTCACTTGGATAAAGGCAACTCTTTGACATATGATTTTGTAGACGGTGAAAAGGAATTATCGTTTGGCAAGAGTACAATATATACAACATTTAGGATTGACTCTGATTATACCGGTACAATATTTGAAGTTACAGAGGATGATGGAACAACAACTGCATTAAAGTGGGATGGTGTGACTTTTTATCTATCAGTAAAAAATCCAAGTACAGGGTATTCTTCATACGGACGAGTGTTTACCCCATATGAAAATTGGGACAATATGACTATCGGAGATAAGAAGAAAGCAATAAATGAAGCCATGGCAAAAGAAACAGTAAACTATTCTGTTCCTTATTTGTATATGAACGGTGAAATAAATTATGGTGATGACTTGTATTATCACACTGAAACACCTTTAAGCGAACAAACATGGCTTGTAATTATAGATACAAAAACTGAAAATGTTTATTTTAAAAATATGTCTCAAAAAGACAGTAAGACTGCGGGAGGTGATAGTTAATGGCAAAAGTGAAATTGTTCGGCGGAGTTACATACAATGCTTTTGGTATTGACGAAGGCTCTCATTCTGATGATTTAAAAGAGACATTAACACAAGCATATGGGAATTATAGTTGGAATGCTGATACAAAGTTGTTGGCAAACTTTAATGATACGTTATTGGGAAGTAATTTTGACGGTTCATATGAAAATATCGACCATTTTCAAGTTTATAAAACGTTGGGCGAACAAGATACGTTACATAAAGTATGTCAAACTGAAAATCCTACTCAACGTGTGATAGAAGATTTCACTGTTGGAGATTTATGTGATTACCAATATTATATTTTTGGTATTTGTAATAATACAATGGACGTTAATGGTGTGCAAGTAAATGTCAAAACAATCTCTCCTCTTGTATCGGATAAAATCCAACTACATAGAGGAACAGTCTCTGTAATCGGACTTATTCCTACAGAAGAAGATAATACTTATACTATTGACGAAGATAATATATGGCAATTAGATATTAATTTAACTAATGACGGTTACACGTTGAATACGGATAAGACATTTTATCAGACCCAAAATGCCTATGGCAAAGCGACTGGCGGCAATCGAAAGCAAAGAACGATGTCTATTACAGGATTACTTGGCAAAATAGATTGCTCAGGTGATAGTCAATATATAGATACTTATGACGACATTATAAATTGGGAGAATTTTGTGTCAAGCAACAGTTTAAAAATGCTTATAGACTTGAGAGGCTTGATTACTATTGGAGATACAGATGCTAATCCAACATTTCAATATGATACAAATGACAATCACGATGTTTCTGTTACGTTCACATTTAATCAGTTAAATGATATTGATACGGTTGATGTGTTGGGTATGACATTGCCGATTAATCCATTGTATTATGAATATTTAGCGGATAGCGAAGGAGCTTTGTTGAAAGATACCGTTGAAGTTGATTCGAATAATAAATATCACGAATACCTTGTTTCTCCCCTTTTGGACGGTGGTTTAATATGAACATATACAAGAACGGATATGTAGTTGACAGTATCCATAATATTAATATTGCAAATATAACAAAACAGGTATATCTAAATTCGTTCAGCAAACTTGGTTTTGAGAGAATGCTCAAAGTGTTCAAAGCTGATATAGTTATACCTGTTTTTAGATTGTATTTGTTGGACGAAGATGAAAACATATCAATGGACGCAAGCGATGATTTAATGTCGGCGAGTTTAAGTATTACATATCAGACTGGTCAAAGACGTACAATGAATATTACTCTTGCAAATATAGATAATAAGTGGAAGCCTAAGCCGATCAAGGGACTAATATGGACGGGAAGCAAATTCAGATTTGATTCTGGTATTGTTATTGGTGACACAATATATTGGAAACAACAAGGAGTATTTGTTTTTAAAGACCCTACATTATCAAGAGAAAATTCAAACCAAACAATCTCATTATCATTATGTGATAAGTTTGGCTTATTCGATGGCAGTGTTTATGGAACGACGAGTTTAAAAACAATCATTCCTGTTGGTGTTCCAATGAAGAATGCTTTTACTTCTCTATTGGCAAGCGACAGAGGAAATGGCAAACCATTTGACTTAAAACCAATTATTTTTAATAGTGAATATACGGACATTAATACATATTACACTATAAAGCAAGATGCCGGTACAAAAGTCAGTGAGATATTTACAAGTATGGGTGAAACAATTTCTTCTGATGTTTACTATAATGAATTTGGCAATATGGTTGTTAGTTCTAATGTCAATGAGTTTATATCATCTAACTTCCCTGTTGTATATCGTTTTGAGGAAAACGACAAAGATATTGTGTCGGCAAATGTTGTTTATAATACATCACAAGTCAGAAATAAAGTTGTTGTTAAAGGTGCTATTGCTAATGGTTATCAATTCAGTGCTATCGCCGAGAACAAGAATTTAAAATCAGACTATTGTATTCAATACAATGGCGAAATACCAGAAGTTATAAGTGATAGTAAGCTATATGCTGATTCATTGTGTATGTCACGAGCAATGTACGAATTGATTAATTTTAGCCGTGGCACAAAAACATTAAATTTATCATGTACATATAATCCTATATTCGATGTTAACCAGTCAGTGATGGTTAATTATCCAAGCTTGGGTATTAACAACGAAAACTATGTCATTGACTCTATTTCTATGAGTATGGATAGTGGTGCAACGACATCTTTGACAATGACAAATATTAACGAGGTAATTTTTTAAATGAAAAATGAAGAAGAAAAAATAGATTTTAATGATGAAACAGTTATTGCATATGTAAATATGATACGTCAAATTATTCAAAGTGAAGTTTCAACATATTTAAAAAATCAGAATATTGAAACATTTGAGGATTTAAAAGTACAAAGTGTTTCTGACGATGGATTGCACGCAACATTGAAAGATACAACTACAAAAGAAGTATATGAAAATATACCTAACTATACAAATATAAAAATCAAACCAAATGATTTTGTCAGGATGTATATAAGTAATCAAGGATTAAAGAAATATATTGGACAAACATTTGGTTCAAGAAGTGAATATTTATGTCAAACAGAAAAGGACGGTGATAAATAATGGCTGATTTACATATAGACACAAGCAATGTTACGCTGATGGGTGAATTTAAAAGTGCAATTGAAGATTATGTTCAAAAATATATTCAAGGATATGTAGATAAAGTTATGGTGGGCAGACATAGTACATTGAAAAATTCAAGCTGGGATTTTAGTGGAGATAAAAATGACACAATACGAAATATATCTATTCCATTTGACAAATCGAAAGAACATTGTGGAGTTATAAATATTAAACTAAGTGACCAAACAACTAATGACCCAAAATCTCAAATCTTCTTTTGGTATGATGGGAATAAACTCAATTCTTTGTTTAACCCACTTATTCATACTAATTCATATGGCAGCCAAAAAGTTCAACAGGTTGATTTAATGGGAGATACCATTTGCATTAAGGTATCTAATTCTGGAAACCCATATGCTCTATCTTATGACTCTGCTTCATTTAGTGTAGATTATCATATTTGGTAGAAAGGAGTGATTAAATGGCACATATTGATTTAAAAAAAGATGCACATATTTTTATTCAAGCAGGTGTGACTATTCAAAACTTATTGAACTTGGTTCAATCATTTGAAACAAATGAACTTGAAGAGTTAAGAGACCTTATTAACGTAATCAAAGATATTGACACAAATGATGATAATGCAGATTTTAAGCAACAACTGATTAATGCTATTAACAATGCAGTAATGGAAAATGAAGTTGTAGATACTTTAGATAAAGATAGTACCTATCCTCCACAAGCTACAACTGTAAGAAAAGCACTGAATGGGATAACGGATAAAATTGCTCAAATTGTTAAAAATGTTCAAGATGAAACACAAGAAAGACAAAATAATGATTCATCACTGAACACCTTAATTTCGACCGAAACAAGCGAACGAAAATCTGATGTTCAATCTATTAATGAAACACTTTCTTCTAAAGCAGATAAAACAACCTTGTATGGTACAGGGATAAGCACACACACAATAACCCATAGTCTTGAAAAAGCAGATTTAATTATAAGTATTAATACATCATATGGCAATGGGTATGTGACAATAGATGGTGAAACTGTAAAAAATAAAATTCTTATGGATGGTTTAACTATTCAATCAGAATCAATTTCTGCAACATTTTCGGCGGAAAAAGGTGAAGAAGGAGAAAAATATATAAATCTTCTTTATTCAACCGAAACAGGCAAGCTTGATTTGGAAGTTACAGAACAGCCTGAACCAGGAAATTTTGCAAAGATGGATGTAACATATATGAAAGCAACAATTTCTGAAATGTATGCAAGAAGAATGTATTTTGATGGATTGAATACTTTGACATCATTGGCTACAAAAAATAAAAATTCATTTTTAGAAGCAATCAATGAATTAGTAGCCTCTGATACTTCAATTAACAATTCTATAGGCACAATAAAAAAACAATTAGAAAATACAACAACAACCGGTATATGGCACTATGGTACACTATTAACCCATACAACAAATGTAAATGATGTTGCCAATAATGACATTTCTGCAAATGTAGGCGATTTTTATTTGAATTCTAATACATTCTCAGTGTATTTCTGTGTAGGAGATGATAATGGCAATCATAATTGGTTATATATCGGCAATTTGACAGGCAGTTTTGATTATTCAAATTATGCAAGTATTAATTCTCCACATTTTGAAGGAATACCAACAGCACCTACTCCGTCTGTATCAAATAATTCACGACAAGTTGCAACCACAGAATATGTGAGAAGTGCTATTGATAAATATGCAAGTGGTGATAATCTTGAAATGATTGATTTGGCGGAAGGACTTAGGGATGATGTATATGGTAAACAAGTTGTGTGGACAGTTGGCGGTAATATTATGAATTTAACATTGCCAGCCCCAAAATTAACAAATCCTACAACTTCAGAAGAAGTCAAGATTACTTTTGACAAAGGTATTATTCCTTTTGATAATACTGTAAAAAAGGGGTATCTTCCTTACAATACGACAAGTGTTTCTTTTATTCCTATTACAAGAAACAAGACATATATTAATTGCGAATTTAATTTTGATACGCAACATTTAGAATTTACAACATCTAATTCAATAATTTCTCAAGACACTATAGATGCTGTTGAAACAAGAGTGTGGAAGTTTAGTTTATGTTATTATACAGTAAACGTTGTTTATAATGATTCTTCTGAAGAACCGGCAAGTCAATATGTAATTAGTAATTATGATTGTGATTGGTGTATTAATTCTGAAAAAATAGCATTACCATATCAAACATTGGATATGCTAAAAACCGTTGACAAAAATTGTATTATTAATTCTATAAATGAAGTTGTCGATAATGCTTCAAAGAATCAAAGCGAAGTAGGAACTCTTATTTATGCACTACACCCTGACATAACAACATATTCCACTTTGGCAGCTAAAGATTGGTATTTCGGAAAACTAATAAAAAGTGATGTGGACGAAGTATTTATACTGAATAACGATAGACAAGATGACATAGATTATCCTGATGGTGTCACATTAAGTGGCAAATTACCTTATAATGATGAGGTTGGGTATATGTTATCGCAAGATATACCAGCTTTAAAGAAAGCATTTTGTAAAGTGACAAAAAAATGTGTTGCATCTATTGATGGTTCAGATGGAGAAATAGAAGTGTTATTAACATTCTAAGAGGAGGAATTTATTATGACAAACATTAACTGGAAAGTAAGAATTAAAAATCCGATGTTTTGGGTACAAATTGTAGTTGCTATTTTTGTTCCTGTACTTGGGTATATGGGAATTACGGCGCAAGATCTAACCACATGGCAAGCAGTAGGCAATGTAATATTGACAGCTTTTTCTAATCCATATGTATTGCTGTTGATGGCAACGAGTGTTTATAATGCTATTATTGACCCAACTACAACAGGCATTACAGATAGCAAAACGGCACTTACATATACCACGCCTAACAGTGATAAATAAAAGAACATTCATTCTATACGAATGTTCTTTTTTTGTGCAAAAATTAAAGAAAGGAAGATTGCTATGAATATAATTGAAGTTGCTTATAAATGGCACGGTGGCTTTACAAAGCGTTCACGCACAGATTTTATAGCGTTACATCACGCAGAAGCAGTTAAATGTACTCCACAAGATATACACAGTTGGCACGTCTCAAATGGTTGGACAGGCATCGGTTATCATTTCTTTGTGCGTAAGGACGGCACAATTTATCGTGGTCGTCCGCTTGATGTGGTTGGTGCTCACGTTCAAGGTATGAACAGTTGTTCTATTGGCATTTGTGCTGAAGGTGATTATCATACAAAAGAAAAGACAATGCCACAAGCACAAAAGAAATCTATTATCGAGTTATGTCAATATCTTAAAAAGAATTATTATCCAAATGCAAAGATAGTTGGACATAGAGAAATCGGCGACAGTAATTGTCCTGGTCGATATTATCCACTTGATGAAATTAAATTTGCTGTTGCCGGAGGAATTACTGTTCAAGCAGAAAATCCTCAAAAGATTGCCTTGGATAAGTTGGCAACGAAGGGTATTATTACAGATGCATCTCAATGGACACTTACTGATTTCTTGACAAATGCAAAGGCAGTTAGAGTTCTCGACTTGCTTTCAGGCGGCACTTGGACAAGCGAGAAAACAAATTCAAGTATTCATTGGGCTCAGCCAAATGTCATCTCTTTAGCATCTAAAGATGGTGGCTCTTCAGACGGAACAAAAGTCATTGAGGATATTGACGGAATGGTTAAGAAACTAAACGTCTGGATTTCTAAGGCTACACTATTGGCTTTGGTTGATAAGCTTACAGGCGGTACAAAAGAAAAATACAAGAATAGAAAAACAGACCATTGGGGCAGAAATTTTCTTGATAGCCTTTGTGATAAAGGCATAATTACAGACGTTAAGTATTGGGACTCCGATTTCGAATCTACAGTAGAAAACGGAGTTTTTTTAGTGCTTTGTTGTAATGCGTTTGGTCTTTGAGGGAGGGTTTAATGTACACGATTACTCTGTTAAACGATAGAAGATTATATGGAGCTCACAAAGAAGCGATTATGCAATATGACAATATGGTCGGTAAAATTCAATTTTTAATTCCACAAACATATGACGGAAATGATATGAGAAATTTTACGACTGTATCATTGGAATATATCTCCCCTATTTCTCATTTGTATAAGCAAGAATTTTTAACTTTATCTGAGGAATTGGTAGAATATGCTGATGAACAATATTTAGAATATTTGCTTCCTATTGGCTCAAAAATGACTGCTGAAAATGGGGATATTGAATTACAACTATCGTTTTACCAAGTTTATATGGACGAAGATGGTGTAGTTCAAGACCCCGTTCTGAAAACACAATCTTGTAAGGTAAAAATTATTCCTACAAAGAACTGGGCTCAATTTGTACCGTCAGAATCTATGGCGGCACTTGACCAACGTATTGCTCAGTTGATTGCTTTGGAAGAAGAAATTACCGAATTACAAGGACAGATTATTGAACATCATGACAATTTTATAAATGATGATGTTATTTCTGATAAGACAACATATTCGTCAAAGAAGATTGAAGAATTTATAGATAAGAATGAACTTGATGAAACCGTTGAAAATATAACAAATACTGAAAAACAAACAATCTCTGATGAAGAGATAGAAAATCTATTTAAATAATTTAGGATAAATCGCATTATGCCGGCTAACAATGCGTTTTATTAATGAAGGCGAGAACACTCGCCACTTCAGTGGTGAGATGAATCGCCGCTAAAGAGAGAATATACACATGAGGTGATAATTATGGAAGTTACTCATGGCAGAGGATATGTATATTCAATTCAATATCACATTGTTTGGTGTGTGAAATATAGACATAAAATCTTATATTCTAAAATTGAGAAAAGATTAATGGAAATTCTAAATATGGTTGCGACTTATGAATGTTTTCAGGTATTGGTGTGTAATACAGACAAAGACCACGTTCATTTGTTAATCAATTGTTCACCACAACATTATATTCCCAACATAGTCCAAAAAATGAAAGGAATGTCTTCTCGGATACTTATGCGAGAATTTGGAGAAACATTAAAGAAGACACTATGGGGTGGGCACTTATGGAATCCTTCATATTTTGTGGCAACAGTATCAGAAAATACAGAAGAACAAATTAGAAGGTATATTCAAAATCAGAAAAGAAAGTGAGGTGAAGTCGGTGGAAAAAGCTTATAAGTATAGAATTTATCCAAATAAACAACAAGAAGAATTAATTCAAAAGACATTTGGATGTTGTAGATTTGTATATAATACATATTTAGCAAAACGAATTAAGTTATATGAAGAATCGAAAAAATCTTTATCATATGTGCAGTGTGCAAATGATATGAAAAAACTTAAATCTGAATTGGAATGGTTAAAAGAAGTTGATTCCACTGCTCTCCAATCTTCACTTAAAGATTTAGATGCAGCTTATCAGAAATTCTTTAAAGAACATTCCGGTTATCCTAAATTCAAAAGCAAGAAAACACATAAATTTTCTTATAAATCAAAATGCACTAACGGAAATATCCAATATTGTGATAAACATATTAAGTTGCCGAAACTTGGAATGGTAAAAACGAAAAACAAGTTAGTACCACAAGGCAGAATACTTAATGCTACTATATCACAAAATGCAAGTGGTAAATATTTCGTATCACTTTGTTGTACAGACGTAGATATTAAACCATTAGAAAAAACTAATAATTCAATTGGCATTGACTTAGGTCTTAAAGAATTTTGTATAACATCTAATGGTAAAATGATTTCAAATCATAAATATCTTAAAAAATCATTAGCTAAACTTGCAAAAGTGCAAAGAGAACTGTCTCGAAAGTCAAAAGGTGGTTCAAATCGTAATAAAGCAAGGATAAAAGTTGCAAGACTTCAAGAACACATTGCAAATCAACGCAAAGATTTTTTACAGAAATTATCTACTGAAATTATTAAAAATAATGATGTAATCTGCTTGGAGGATTTACAAGTGTCAAATATGATGAAGAATCATAGACTTGCGAGGTCTATTGCTGACGTTAGTTGGTCAGAATTTGTAAGACAATTAGAATACAAAGCTAATTGGTATGGAAGGCAGATTATTAAAGTAGATAAATTCTATGCAAGTAGTCAAATTTGTAATACTTGTGGATATGTTAATAAAGAAACAAAAGATTTAAGTGTTAGAGAATGGGATTGTCCATGTTGCAATTCTCACCATGATAGAGATATAAATGCTGCTAAGAATATACTTAATGAAGGATTTCGATTGTTGAAAGTAACTTAGTAATTATACATATGAACGGTTGGAACAATCGGGATAGCTTGGTAAATATTCTTACAGTAGTAGGAAGTTCCCAAGAATCACGTGGCTTTAGCCATGTGAGGTTCAATATATACATAACTTATACACTTTCATTAAATTCAAGGAGGAAATTAGAATGGCAAACGAAACACAAAAGTTTTTAAGTTACGAAGGTCTTGGTACATATGACAGTAAAATCAAAGCTTATATTGTAGATAAGGCTGACGCTGCCAAGACATCTGCTATCGCAGCAGACGCGGTTGTAGTTACTACAGATGTAACAACAGAAGGATATGCAAAGTCTTATACCTTCACTCAGAATGGTGCAACTATTGCTACGGTTGATATTCCAAAGGATATGGTCGTATCAAGTGGTAAAGTGGTTGTTAACCCTGAAGGGCAGGATGAAGGCACATACCTTGAATTGACACTATCTAATGCAACAAGTGACAAAGTTTATATTAATGTTGGTAAGCTTGTAGACATTTACACTGCTAAAGCCAATGCAACTCAGGTTCAGATTGCTATTGATTCTGCAACAAGAGAAGTTAGTGCCACAATTGTTGCTGGTGGTGTGGGTTCAACAGAACTTGCTGACGGTGCAGTTATTACTGCTAAGATTGGTGATGCTCAAGTTACAAAAGCAAAATTAGGCACTGATGTACAAGCTTCTATTGATAAAGCCAATTCTGCAATTCAGTCGGTTGCTACCGGTAAAACAGACGGTACAGTCGCTGTCGATGGCACAGATGTTTTAGTTGCAGGTTTAAAGTCTGCCGCATATGCTGAGACAACGGCTTTTGATGCGGCAGGTGTTGCAGATACAAAAGTAAAAGAACTTGCTGATGGTGCAGTAAAAACAAATACAAGTGATATTTCAACACTAAAAACAAAAGTGGCTGATCTTGAATCTGTTGCTATTGAAGCAATCTCAACAGATGAAATAAATGCTCTATTTACAAAAGTGACTGAATAATTTATTCTCTGATTAATTCAAAGTAATACATATTTCTAAGGGAAGGGTGACGACTCTTCCCTTTTTGTATTGCTTGATACTATATGTTTTTGCAAAAATATATAACTCGTTTTGGAGGAAAGAAAATGGAAGAAAAGAAATTTTTAGATTTAAATGGTTTAAAAATAGTTGTAAATAACATCGAGAACGAGATAGATGGAAATAAAGGCGACATATCTTTTACCGATGATATTACTTATGAACCGTTAGAAGAAACGGAGGCAAGTTCGTAATGGCTATGTCTCTTAAAGAAAGCTTGGAAAGCTTAAAAAATCAAACATCCGCATACACCCCGTCAGTTATGATGGTCAATCCTAATACAGAACCAGAGATAACAGTTGATATGGACAATAGAACGATTACTGTTCCATCTGAATTGCAGACAATAGGTGTAGCCACTGAAAATAATGCCGAAACAGTTTACATTCGTGTTCCGTCTATTACATTTGACGGAATTGATTTAACTGATAAGACTGCTTATATTTATTTTGTAAACGCAGGCAAAGAAGTGAATATTTACAAAGTCACTGATGTTACTGTTGAAGATAATTCGATTAAGCTTGGTTGGACTATTACGAATGATGTCACTCGTTATGCAGGAGCGGTATCATTCTCTTTGGCGTTTGAGTTAGATAATTCATACAAATTGACAACTACTCCTGCTACTTTAACGGTTCTTAAAGGATTGGACATTGACCAAACAATTTCAAAGCAAGACACCGCTATTGTATCTGCTCTATATGACAAGGTTAATGCTCTTAATACAAAGGTAGACAATGCCGTAAATTCAATGGATAATTCAGTTGCAACAATCAACTCATTGCAGAGTGCTATACAATCGTTGCAGTCGGAATTAAACTACATAAAAGAACACGTTGTTTACGTGATAGATGATATTGAAAATTAGAAAGGAGGAACTTAATGGCTAAAGCAAAATATTTTACACAAAATAACGAAAAAGTATATCCTATATCACACACCAAAGCAGTATATGATGGCAATGGTAAAGTCTTAGAGGATAGATTGACTGAAGATGAAACTGCAATTTCAAGCCTACAAACGGACGTAAAAGGCAAAGCCGACAAGACTGATGTAGACAATAAGCTCAGTTCAAATGGGGCTATTTCTGACACTACTGTGGCTTTTACAGAGGCTTCAGCAAGGGAAAATATTGTTTCAAATGAAAAGAGTTCTACTCTATTTGGTAAAGTTCAAAAATGGTTCTCTGATTTAAAAAAAGTTGCTTTTACAGGTAGTTATAACGATTTGATTGATACTCCGTCAAATGCTACGAGTGATACTGACGGATTTATGAGTAAGGAAGATAAGTCTACAGTAGATTCTTTGAATTCAACTTTTCTAGACAAATCATCAGCAAGGTATAGTTTTTTTAATCTTCTAGAATGGAATTCTTCTAATAATAAAATTGTTGAAATTGATAATAGAAGTACTCCAGTATATTATGGTGGAAATGAAATAGTAAACTTTGGTGATTTGCCAGATTCCGTCAATGAACAATATGATGGTTTAATGTTATCTACCGACAAGATTAAATTAGACGGTATAGCTGAAAATGCTAATAACTACATACATCCTACTACATCGGGTAATAAACACATACCAAGTGGAGGCTCGTCAGGTCAAATATTAAAATGGTCGGCAAATGGCACTGCTATATGGGGAACTGAAAAAACATATAGTAATGCTACTACTTCAAGTTCAGGGTTGATGAGTGCAAGCGACAAAACAGACCTCGATGCTTGTGTAGAAACTTTAAGTGCCGATGCGTCTATGTTTCTTAGTTTGATTTCTCAACCAAGTTCGGGTGATTTTTCATTTAATGGATACTTGTCAATTGATTACTTAACTTTAACAAATGATGTAACATTTTCAAATACAGATTTATTTAATGGATATGCTTCATTAACTGAAATCACATCAGAAGTTTATGATATGTCTCAAAAGAATGTTGATAATGGACTTGATTTTGTTTATTATATGGCACACGATACAAGCAGTAAAAGATTTGATTTTTCTGCTACTGACCCATTGTATATATCTAGTAGCCAGGGTGGTAAATGGTATTACGATGGCAATGAGATAGCTACTAAGTCTGATATTCCAAGTACGTCTGATTTCTTTAAAACATCTGGTGGCACTTTAACGGGTAATGTAACTATTAAGAATAATACTAATTATGGTACAAAACTAAATTTTGGTGATGGCGATTATGTTCATATAGCTGAGGTATATGATGATGCAATGGAACTTAAAGGTTCTAATATACATTTAGGTATTGAGACATCTAAAGCAGTATGGCTTCAATCATCTAATAGTTCAACTACTAAATACAAAGTAGTAGGTACTTCAACTGGTTATAATACAAAAATACATGTAGCAACGTCTCAACCGTCAACAATGTCGGTCGGGGATATTTGGTTTAAAATATCATCTTAATAAATTTAAAGGAGGGATAATAAATGCCGACTGGTTTATGGACAGATTATAAAGCAAGTTCATTCAATGGAGGTAATGGCACTTCTACAAATCCATATCAAATTGCAACTGCTGCTCAATTAGCTTATTTAGCATATGGTATTAATAATGGTATTTCAAACTATGCCACATCATATTTTAAGTTGACAGCAGATATTGATTTGGCTGATCATTATTGGACACCTATAGGTAATTCATCTCATCGATTTAAACGCTCATTTGATGGAAATTATTATAAAATCTCTAATATGAATATTGACACATCAGTTAATAGTTCTGATTTAATAGGACTATTTGGATATACTGAAGCTCCGAGCACTACTGAAGAAGTATCTATAGGAAATTTTTATCTAGTGAACCCACGCATAATAGATAAATCTTCTACTTATGCATCTTTTATTTTGGCAATTCATAATAGAAGAATACGTATACATGATATTGAAATAATAGATGGACACTATTCATATGCATCATATTCATCCACCATAGAATCTAGTTCATATTTTGGATGTTTCTTAAGTAAAGCTATCTCAGTATCTGCTTGTTATGCAACAGTGCATGATGTAAATGCACTTTCTACATATATTAGAAGTAATAAACAATATACAGGAGGATTAATAGGATATTATGAAGTAGGTGAAGGTAATAATGAAATATATAATTCAAATATTGTTATTACTGATTTAGTATGTCCTCACGGTATTTATGTAGGCGGTGCAATAGGATATTTAGATCATGAAAATTATTATAATATGTATTTACAAAACATATCAGTACAAATTCAAGATGGACAAGTTAATTCAAATACTATAATTGGTGGTATTATTGGTTATTATTGTAATAATATATCAAAATCATATAATTATATAAATATAAATAATATAACATCAGATATTCTTAATATGTATCCATCTCCAACAAAATTTAAAGCATTTGTTGGAGATTGGGAAACAGGTATAACTAGTGCTAATTTTAAATCTACTAATAAACTGAGTAAATTATATTATAATACTGAAGTCAGTAAAACTGGTTATAATAGTGGTCTATTTTCAGATACTGAAAATACAACAATCGTTAAATCTTATAAATATAGTGATACATGTAATGTATATGATACATCTACTAATACCACAGTTATGAATTATTATAATGTAGCTCACGCAATAGCATGCAGAACATTTTCAGTTCAAGTTACTAAATCAGGTTCAGTAACATATAGAGAAATAATTTATCTTAATGATATTTATAAACGAGCTCATACATTAGAACCTATTAAATTTATATTAATGTGGGATTTTGGCGATTTTAATCCATATGATGAAAGCACATTAAATTTCCCAATATTTGTATTAGTTACTGGAACCACATATACATTTCCTGATGCAGATATCTATTCATATCTTAATCCTACGTTAGAGAGATATGACTTAGAAAATAATAATAAATGGCTTGCAGAATCACAACAAACATTAAATGATGCATCCGGGATTTATCATCCTGGTGATACTGTTACTGTTAGTACTGATTTTGTTATATGGACTGGATCTGTTGATAAAACTAAAGTTATATCGTATAAAAAAGATAGCAGTACTGTAGTTGATGTCACAAATGTTGTTTATAAAAATAGTTCATCCACAGTTAGATCTATGGCTGATTACAAATATAAAAAAAATAGTAGTACTGTAGTATAAATATATACTGTAGTATTAACAAGTAAATATAATTTATAAAGGAGGATATATCATGTTAATTATAAATGATACTCAAATTCAAGAAGAAGGAGAGATATATGAAAGACCATATATAACACGTGGTATAAAAAGAAATTGTATCGAGATAACAATAGGTAAACAAGATAATGTTACATACGATACTCTTGTAAATACATTTTCTGATGGTGCAAGTATTATAAGACGTCTTAAAGAAAAAAGAATCGAAAAACAACTTGTATCTGAAGCCACTGAAACTGAAGAAGCAGTGTATCAAGAAGTTGAAATTGAATATGATCAAGATTATCCATTAACAGATTTTGTTGTAGCAGGTGATATTATTGACAAACGTGATGGTACATTTGTTGTATATATGGGTATGAAGACTGAGACTGAAATACTCGAGGAACAAAACGCTGAGCTTATGTTAACGCTTGTCGGAGGTGAAGAATAATGTATTACAATATGATACGAAAATATTATATTGAAGGTTATGGTTATCCAAAGAAGTATTACACCGATGTTGATTTAGATAAGTTTGTAGTAAAAGGTATGATAACTCAACAACAGTCTGATGAGTTAAAAGCAGAAAAAGGAAGTGATAAATAATGGCTGAGACTGTTCAAAAGACAGTGGAGTTCCAAATAGAGGATATGAATGCTGTGATAAATTGTTTGAATGATATTAGTGTTCGTGGGATAGATTGTATTAAATTTGCAAATGTTCTACATATTTTACAAAGCAAAGGTACTATTAAGTAAGACACCAAGGAGGGCTAATGGAAGTAATATCAGAATTACAAAATATAGATTTGACTTCGTGGATTATTGTTGGTTTTATGATAATGGCAATCATTGTAACATTCTATGAGGTCATATGTAAAGTATGTGCCATTTTCAATAAGCCAATAGGAGCAATGAAACAACGAAAGGCTGACCATGCATTGTTAGTTGAGACGGTTCAGGATTTAAAGCAATTACACGAAAAGCACGAAGAAGATACTAAGCAGTCAATTAAGCACGATAAGATTATCAAGGAAGAACTTTCCACTCTCACCAATACTGTCAATAGTATTGCTACCAATCTTGAAGATATGGAGCGAAAAAATAATGAAACCAAAGTTAAGGAATTAAAGGATACTCTTATCAATTATTATAATAAGTATCGTGTGGTTGGTGAATGGTCAAATCTTGAGAAAGAAGCTTTTTGGGAATTGTTTGAAGACTACGAATCCAGAGGAGGCAACGGGTTTATACATTCAATTGTTGAGCCTGTTATGAGAGAGTTAAAGGTAGTTGACTAAATTTTATAGAGTCTGCTAAATTAAGCAGGCTCTATTTTTTTTTAATAGAATGGTGAAATTGGAGGTAATAATATCAAGTATGTACGGTTTCATTTACATAACGACAAATCATATAAACGGCAAAAAATATATAGGTCAAAAGAAATATGATAAGTATAACCATTGGAAAACTTATCTTGGTAGTGGAATCTTATTGTCAAGAGCAATTAATAAATATGGCAGAGAAAACTTTTCAAAAGAAATCATAGAAGAATGCGAAACAAGAGATAAGCTAAATGCACGAGAAAAATATTGGATTTTTTATCATGATGCCGTAAACTCTGATAAGTTTTATAATCTTGCTTCTGGTGGTGACGGTGGTAGAACATGCTATGGAGAAACACATCATGCCTCAAAGAAAGTCTACCAGTATGATAAAGACGGAAATTTTCTTAGAGAATGGGATAATGCACAAAGAGCTTCTGAAGAATTGGGCATTTGTGTGTCCGATATTCATGTTGTTTGCAGAAATAATAATGGTGTTAAGCAGGCAGGAGGATATATCTGGTCTTATATCCCATATACTCAAGTTGATAGATACGCAAGAGAAGGGATGAACAAACATAAACTTTTACAGTTAGATTCTAATTTTAAAATTGTTTCATCTTTTAAAAATATATCGTATGTTGATAAAGAAAGTTTTGACAGAGAAAAAATTATCAATTGTTGTAATTTTAAAGCAATTACACATAAAGGTTTTCATTGGATGTATGAAGAAATGTATGACGATAAACATATCTCAATGATACTCGCTATGAAGAATAAGAAACCAAAAGATGTAACATCTAAGGTAGTTTATCAATTAGATGCCAATAAAAATATCGTACATACATATAAAAACTCAAAAGAAGCTTCAGATATAACCGGTATTAAAAAAGGTACTATTCAAGCTTATTGTAAAAGAAATGTAGCCAATCACGGATTTAATACAACAGGTTATTACTGGGTTTATGATGTAGCATAATGTACTATTAATCATATTCAAGTTACAAACAACACTTGAGGTTGTTTTGAACGTGGAAGCAAGATGTCGGTTCGCTTTCGGTGTCTTGTGGAGTTCTATGGAGGGTTGTGTGATAACCACATAGCGAATAGGTCTTGGACTGAAAGAAAACACACTATAATTTTAGGGTAGAGGAATTAAGTTTCCCCTACCCTATTTTTTACGCTTTTCAAGAATAATTTATAGAAATATAGATTTATTTTCCTTTTACTTTTTAGATTATAATAACACCAATTTTGATACCAATTTGATACCAATTAATTGATAAAAGTTGATACATTTTGATACTTTTAAGCCTTTTAGAATTATTTTCCAATCTTTGAACCCCTTAAAAAATGGCTTAAAATAAGGGTTTCTGAGGATTTTAAATTATTTTTGATATTATATCACTTTTTTTCTCAGTTGTCCACAGGAAGCTGATATATCTGAGCCGAGTTCACGTCTTACTGTCGCATTTATGCCAAGATGTGTCAATTTTTCTTGGAACGCTCTTATATCGTCATTACTTCCTTTTTCAAAATTTCTTTCTTCAACTTTATTTACAGGTATAAGATTTATATGCCCGTGCAGGTCACGTACAAGATTTGCCAGTTCCTCTGCATTTGCCATACTGTCATTTACACCGTGAATAAGAGAATATTCAAAACTGATACGTCTGTTTGTCGTCTTTACATATTCTCTGCAAGCCGTCAATAATTCTTCAATATCGTATTTATGATTTACAGGCATTATACTGTCACGAATTTCATTGTTAGGCGCGTGCAGAGATATTGTCAGCGTTATAGGAAGTTTTTCCTTTGCCAACGCGTATATCCCCGGCACAACACCGCAGGTTGACAGTGAAATGTGTCTGTATCCTATGTTAAGTCCTTTTTCATGGTTTACATTGTGCAAAAACTTTATGACGTTATCGAAATTGTCAAGCGGCTCGCCTATACCCATCATAACAATATTGCTTATACGCTCGCCGACGTCTTTTTGTGCAAAAATAACTTGATTAAGTATTTCACCCGGCGTTAAACTTCTGTAAAGTCCGCCTATCGTTGACGCACAAAAACGACAACCCATTCTGCAGCCGACTTGACTTGATATACAAATCGTAAGTCCGTGATGATAACGCATAACAACGCTTTCTATACAATTTCCGTCCGGAAGTTCAAAGAGATATTTTACAGTACCGTCTATTTTCGATACATATTTTTCTCTGATTTTAAGCGTTGAAACATACGTTTCTTTTTCAAGTTTTTCCCTTGTTGCCTTTGACAGGTTCGTCATTTCATCATAGCTTTCCACGCCTTTATGAAGCCATGAAAAAATCTGCTCGGCTCTGAATTTCTTCTCGCCGACGGATGTAAGATATTCAATTAATTCATCATATTCAAAATCTTTTAAATCAATCATTTACTTAATCCTTTTCATCTTACAGATATAAAATCCGTCTGTGTTATCTATATGCGGATAAAATGTCTTTTCAAATACTTTTTCAAAATTTTCGTTATCCGCCGTAAAGCTGTCTGTAACAGCCTCATTTTCTTCTTTTTCAATTGTACACGTTGAATAAACAATCTCACCGTTTATTTTAAGATATTTTGACGCATTGTCAAGTATCTGTCTTTGAATTTTCGGTAAATCGTTATCCTCTGCCCTGTTCCACTTTATTTCGGGCTTTCGTCCGATTATTCCCAAACCCGAACACGGAACATCACAAAGTATTTTATCTGCCGTATTTATCATACTTTCGTCTATTTTACAGCCGTCCGAAAGTTTAGGTTCGATTATCGTTATTCCGAGCCTTTCGGCATTCTTTTTTATAAGCTCTATTTTATGTTCGTGTACGTCAAAGGCATATATTTTGCCTTTGTTGTTCATCAATTCCGCAATATGCGTTGTCTTTCCGCCCGGTGCGGCACACATATCAATCACTGTGTCACCCTCACACGGCGCAAGCACTTTTGCTGTCTGCATTGCTGCTGAATCCTGTATTGTGTAATATCCGTCATTATATAAACTGTCCGCCGAAATGTCAAATCCGTCCGACACTATATAACCGTCATAAACTTCGGCATTTATTCCGTTGTCGTTAAACTTCTTGCAAAGTTCATCTGCCGTTATCTTTAGTCTGTTCGGTCGAATATTAAGTCTTTTTTCCATGCCGAAACTTTCAATCAATTTTTCGGTAAAATCATATCCGAATTCATCAATCCACTTTTCACAAAGCCACATCGGGAACGAATATTTAACAGATAAATATTCTGTTTTATCAGACGGATATTCGATTTCTGTTTTCGACACATTTCTCAAAAGTCCGTTTACAAATCCTGCCGATGCACCGTGACCGTATATTCTTGCAAGCTTTACGCTCTCATTCACTGCGGCGCTTATCGGCACTTTATCCATAAACATTATCTGATATATTCCCATTCTCAAAATTATAAGAATGTACTTCGATATTTTTTTCAATTTTATCTTTGAAAACTTTCCTATAACATAATCAAGAGTCAATTTTCTGTCTGTGACGCCGTAAACAAGATTGGAAATAAACGCCTTATCCTGTTTTGGCATATCCGTTTTCAAAGCTTTTTTCAATGCCATATTTGAATATGCTCCGTTAAATTCAACGTCGTATATTACTTTCATTGCAATTTCTCTTGCGTTACTCATTAATCTCTCCTACGATTTGCCAATAAAACAAGTCTTAAAAATTGAAGTGCCGTTGACGCAACCGCCGCAACATATGTCATAGCCGCCGCCGTAAGTGTTTTCCTTGCACCTGTAAGCTCATCACCCTCAAGTAAGTACATACTTTCAAGAGTTTTCATTGCACGTCTTGACGCATTAATTTCAGTCGGCAATGTTACAAGCTGAAATACAAGCACCGCACCGAAAAGTATCGCACCGACCATTGCCAATCTGCCAAGTCCGAGTATAAGTCCGATTATGAAAATCGGCATTGAAAGTGTGTTGCAGACATTTACTATCGGCACAATTCCGTTACGAATTTTTATTGGAACGTATCCTACTTGGTGCTGAACCGCATGACCGCACTCATGTGCCGCAACACCTATTGCGGCTACCGATGTAGAATTATATGTTGAATCCGACAGTCTTATGACGTTTTCATTCGGGCTGTAGTGGTCTGTAAGGTCACCCGAAACGTGTTCAATTCTTATATTCTGAAGTCCGTTTGCATCAAGAATTTGCCTTGCCGCACTCGCCGCAGTAATTCCTCTTGAACTTCTTACATCATTGTATTTACTGAAAGTCGATTTAACTCCCATTGACGCAAACAATGTAAGTAAAAATGCAATTATTACAAGTACATACGTTGGGTCAAAATAATAGCTGAACATAATTACTCCTTTCCGAGTACAACTCCTAATTCAATTTCATGTCCTCTTGCATAATCTTCAACATTCATTTTTTTACTGTTTGGAAACTGTGCCGTTACAATGTACAATGTTCCCTCACCGCAAGAAATTTTAAGTCCTTTTCCCTTTTCAAGTGCAAGTATCTCTCCCGCCTCTTTATCCGAATTTTCATCACAAACTCTTGCGGAAACAATTTTTAAAATTCCGTCTTTATATTTTGTGCAAGCAAGCGGCCACGAATTCATGCCACATATTAGTTTTGAAATTTCACGAGCCGATTTGCTCCAATCTATAACTCCCGTTTCTCTTGAAATCATAGGCGCATATGTATGCTCATCATCATTTTGAGGAGTAGGTGTTATACTGCCTTTTTCAAGTCCGTCTATTGTTTTTAAAAGCAAATCGCCGCCTATTACGGCTAAACGGTCAAAAAGTTCCTCTGCTGTTTCATATTCACCGATTTCGGTTTCCGCTTTTAAAAGCATATCGCCCGTATCAAGTCCGCTGTCCATTTTCATCGTCGTAACGCCGGTAACCTTTTCGCCGTTTATAATCGCCCATTGAATAGGTCCCGCACCTCTGTACTTCGGCAAAAGTGACGCGTGTACATTAACACAGCCGTATTTCGGATAATCTATTATATAATCAGGCAAAATTTTGCCGTATGCGACAACGACAATAAGCTCCGGTTTCAGTTTGTCAAGAACAGGCTGAAGTTCACCGTTTCTCAGTTTTTCGGGCTGATATATATTTTCTATACCTGCCTCAAGTGCCGCCGCCTTAACATCAGTCGGTACAAGTTTATGTCCTCTGCCTTTCGGTCTGTCCGGCTGAGATACAATACCGACAACATCAAGACCTGCGTCTGTCATAGCTTTAAGGCTCGCCGCCGCAAAATCGGGTGTACCCATAAATAAAATTCTCATTCAACCATCTCCGTTAGTCAATAAATCTAATTACTCTGTCCAAGAACAATTTACCGTCAAGGTGTTCAATTTCGTGACAAAAAGCTCTTGCCAAGAGTTCCTTACCTGTGATTTTAAACCACTTGCCGTCCCTGTCCTGTGCTTTTACGGTTACGACATTCGGTCTTGTAACCTCGCCGAACACTCCGGGTACGCTAAGACAGCCTTCGCTGCCGGTCTGTTCTCCGCTTTCTTCTACTATTTCAGGGTTTATAAGTTCAATTTTACCGTCACCGACATCTATGACAACCGCACGTTTCAGTATTCCCACTTGCGGAGCTGCAAGTCCGACACCGTCACGGCTTTGCATTGTTTCATACATATCGTCAAGAAGTATATGAAGTTTTTCGTCAAACTTCACTACAGCTTTGCATTTCTTATAAAGGATTTCATCGCCTTTTTCCCTTATTTCTCTGATTGCCATTATGTTTCCCCTCTCTAATTTATCATACCGGGTGATTTGTCTATTATTATCGCCACATCCGAAAATTCCTTGTTTTTTCTGCATGTCATTTCAGCTTGTGAAAGTATCTCACCCAAGTTATCGTCATCTTCGCATTTAAAAATAATCTGCCATCTGTATTTGTTTTTTATTTTTGAAATATATGACGGCACGGGTCCTAAAACCTGTATTTTCTGTGATATATTCTGTGTTTTTTCGGCAGTGTTTAAAAAATATTTTGCCGTTTTCGCAACAATATTTTCAACATTGCCCTGAAAATGCACACTCACTATTTTACAAAACGGCGGATACCACATAAGCTTTCGTTTTGCAATTTCCTTATCGTAAAAAGTTCTGTAATTGTGACTTTTTACAAGGCTCACCGCCTCATGTTCGGGCGTATACGTCTGAATAACGGCTCTGCCCTCTTTACTTCCTCTGCCGGCACGTCCCGAAACCTGTTCAAGCATTGCAAAAGTTCTCTCACCGCTTCGGTAATCGTTAATATTGAGCATTGTATCTGCCGTTATAACTCCGACAAGCGTTACATTTTCAAAATCAAGTCCTTTTGCCACCATTTGCGTACCGATAAGAATATCGATTTTATCTTTTTCAAACTTCTGTAAAATCTTCTCGTGCGACTGCTTTTTACCCGTTGTATCCATATCCATTCTGACAGTTGTCGCATTTGGGAACAGACGGTTTAATTCGTCCTCCACCTTTTGCGTACCGCCGCCGAAATAACGTATATAATTACTTCCGCATTTCGGACAAATCTTATAATTCGGTCGTTCATATCCGCAGTAGTGGCACTTTAATTTATCCTCAAATTTATGATATGTAAGCGATATGTTGCAATTCGGACAATGCGGTACATATCCGCAACTGCGACACGAAACAAATGTAGAAAATCCACGCCTGTTAAGAAACAAAATTGTCTGTTCACCGCGTTTCAAATTTTCTTCGATTTCGTTATACAATTTACCCGAAAGCATACTTTTATTGCCCTTTTCCAACTCGCTGCGCATATCAATAACCGATATTTCGGGCATTTTATTTTTATTGTATCTTGTATTCATTTCAAGCAACTTATATTCGCCTGTCTGTGCTTTGTAATAGCTTTCAACAGACGGCGTTGCCGACGCCAAGACAACCGCCGCACCAAACTGACTTGCTCTGAATATTGCCGTTTCGCGTGCGTGGTATCTCGGTGACATATCCGACTTATAAGTATCGGAATGTTCCTCGTCCATTATTATAACGCCGATATTTTTAAGCGGTGTAAAAATCGCACTTCTTGCACCGATTACAATATCAGCCTCACCGTCACGAATTTTCTTCCATTGGTCATATCTTTCACCGGCGGACAAACCGCTGTGAAAAATAGCAACTCTGCCGCCGAATCGCGACATAAATCTTGAAACCATCTGAGGTGTAAGCGATATTTCGGGTACAAGCATAATCGCACTTTTACCCATATTTATCACATTTTCAATCGTCTGCATAAAAACTTCGGTTTTACCGCTGCCTGTCACACCGTGCAGAAGATATATTCCTCCGTCACCCGATTTTACGGAATTTGTGATTTCATCTATCGCGTATTCCTGTTCCGGTGTCGGAACCATCTTTTCTGTTTTCTCAAAAACTCTGTTCCAATACGGATCACGTTCAACCGTCATATCAAACACATTGACAAGATTTTTCTTTTCAAGTGCTTTTACGGTACTGTGTGAGCCGTTTGTGAATTTCTGCAAATCGGCAAGAGAAACATACTCGTTTTCGCTTAGCACTTCAAGCATTTTTGCTTGAACAGGTGCTTTTCTGCGTAAAATTTCGGCACTTTCAAGTGCTGTTTCTCTGTCACATATAAGCTTTACACATTTAATTTTTTTATCCTTAATATCAACCGATTGTCTGTATTCCTTTTTTAAAGTACCCTCTTTAATCATTGCACGGACTTGATTTTGTATATCAACTCCGCACATTTCTTTAAGTTCTTTAAATTCCATACTCCCGCCGTTATCGGTAAGTATTTCCGTAATACGTCGTCTAATCTCCGACTTTTCTTCACTTTTATTTTCAAGAATAATCCATTCTTTCGTTTTAAGTGCTGTACCCGACGGGACAATCGTATGAATTATATCAAGATATGACGCAAGATATTTTTTGTGCATCCACTCGATAAGTTCAAGCATATCTTCGTCAAAGCCTACGGTATCGTTTGCCGTTCTTATTATGGATTTAAGACGTTTACTGCCACTTGTATCCGCAGTGCCGACACAAAAACCCTCAATTTCTCTGTTACCGGAAGAAAACGGAACAAGCACTCTGCTGCCTATTTTAATTTTGCCTTCAAGTTCTTTCGGGACAAGATAATCAAAAGGTTTGTCAACTTGCTTTGACTTATTATCCACAATAATTTTTGCTATCATTATTATTCGTTATCTTCTGTATCGTCTTCTACGACTTCAACTTCTTCCGGCTGTACATCATCATTACTGTTTAGAGAAAGAATAGCAGCAGCCTTTTCGTCCTCCCAAGCCTTTGCACGCTTGATAGCCTCTGAACGAACATATCCTACTTTTCCCTCTACGATTTCCTCTGCCGCAACTGATACAGGTTTTTCATCGCCGTATGCGTCCATATCGTGCATACGTTCTTCACCAATCATTCTCGCACGTTTTGCCGCCATTGTAACAAGTGTATAACGGCTGTCCACACACTTTGAAAGTTCCGAAATTCCAGGTTTAATCATCATAATAATATTCCTCCAGTAATCAATAATTTTCAGCTAATAATTTATCAACAAGGTTACGCTTTTGAACCTTATCACGCATTGTTTCTTCGACTTCACGAACACACTCGCCAAGTTCGTCGTTTACGAATATACAGTCATACTTCGGCGACTGAGATAATTCCCATTTTGCCGCCTCAAGTCGTTCTTCTATTTGTTCTGCCGTTTCACGGCCTCTGTCCTCAAGTCGCTGTTTTAAAACTTTCATTGACGGCGGTGCTATAAACATAAGTACTGCCTCTTCAAAAAGTTTCTTAACTTTAAGTGCGCCTTGCGGCTCGATTTCAAGCAAAACGTTTTTACCGCCCTCAAGCATATCTTCAACAGTCTTTTTCGGAGTACCGTAATAATTGCCGCTGTACATAGCATATTCAAGCATTTCTCCGTTGTCTATCATATTCTTAAAGTTTTCCACCGTTGTATAATTATATGTCACGCCGTCGGTTTCACCTTTGCGTTTTTCTCTCGTTGTTGACGATACGGACAAAAATACGTCGTTATTTTCATTTGCAAGAAGTTCATTACAAATCGTTCCTTTGCCCGTTCCCGACGGTCCGGACATTACAAAAAGTACACCTCTACTCATCGCCTTTAACGCTCTCCTCTCCTGTATCACCGCTAAGTCTGCCTGATACCGTTTCCGTCTGCAAAGCCGACAGAACAATATGGTCGGAATCGGTTACTATAACGGCTCTTGTTCTTCTGCCGTATGTTGCGTTTATAAGATTACCCTTATCCTCCGCCTCACGAATTATACGTTTAATCGGCGCGGACTCTGGACTTACAACTGCCACAACACGTTCGGCATTAACCATATTTCCAAAGCCTATATTTATAAGTTTCATTATATCACCTGTTATTCAATATTTTGAATTTGCTCTCTTAATTTTTCAATTTCACCCTTTAGCGTTACAACGGTTTTGGCGATTTCAATATCACTTGCCTTTGAACCGATTGTATTTACTTCACGGTTAATTTCCTGAATTAAGAAATCAAGCTTTCTGCCTGCCGGCGAACCGCTGTTTATTATAGTGTCAAATTCTTCAAAGTGACTGCCAAGTCTTACCGTTTCCTCATTTACTGCCACTTTATCGGCATAAATTGCAACTTCGGTAAGTATTCTTGCTTCGTCTATTTCTTTACCGTCAAGAACTTCTTTAATCTTTTCGTAAAGTTTGTCACTGTATTCCTTAACAGTCTGCGGTGAACGCTCGTCTACTTCCTTGACAAGTGTACGCATATAGTCAATTCTCTCGCACAAGTCCTTTTGTATTCTCTCACCCTCACGCTCACGCATTGCGATAAAATCGCTAAGTGCGCCGTCAAGAACGGTTTTAACCGTATTCCACAGAGCCTCCTCATCTTCTTCAACTCTTTCGGTTGAGAAAATGTCCGGATTTGACGCAACGTTTGATACTGTTATATCGTCCTTTAATCCGAATTCATCTCTAAGCCGGTATAAAACATCTATGTAATTTTTTGCGATTTCCTTATTTAATGTAATCTGCTTGTCGGCAGTTTCGTAGTTCTCTACATTAAGGTATATATCAACCTTACCGCGAGTTATACTTGACGATACATACTTTCTGATTTTATCTTCCAAAAAGCCAAGATGTCTTTGCACTTTTATATTGTAATCCGAATATCTGTGATTTACCGATTTTATCTCCACAAGTATCTTTTTTCCTTCTGTTACGGCCTCTCGTCTGCCGTATCCGGTCATACTTTTCAGCATAGCACGTTCTCCCGTCTAATATATTATATAGGCATATTAACCCATTATTTTTTTATTATACCACAAGTTCTTGTATTTGAACAGTCTTATTTTAAATTTTTTTGAAAAATTCATTACAAAAATAACAGAAATGTATCCGTCAAGTTTGTTATTTCGACAAAAAAACAGACGAACTGTAAATTCAGCTCGTCTGTTTACCGACTTAATTATTTTTTGTTTTTATCGCACTTACAAATAAATCCGTTATATCAGCCGCACCTGTCGGAATTTCAGGTGTCACTATTGTATCGTCCTTTTCCGCATTTGACGATACTGTCATTTTAAGTGACATATCATCAGCATATCCGACTTCTATATTTGCGTCACTTGTTGATTTTGTTGCATCCGTTTCGCTGTTTGCGGAAACGTTGAACTTGAAATCATTTTTTAATTGATTATAGTCACTGTCCGATATATTGCTTATATTTTTCAAAATGTTAAGCATATCTTCTGATTTGATATTCATTTTTAGGCTGTAACCGCCGTTTTCAGTTTCTGTAACCGTTATATATTTATCCATCTGTTCATACATATCAAACATTGAAGCCAATGAAATAATAGTATCAATATCAGTATCGCCCTCTGTCTGATAAGCACTCTTTAATGTGTCCATAGCCTTTGCAGTATTTCCGCCGACAGCACTGTCCACTATATTTATTGTAGCAGCCGGCACACCGAGAGAAGTCAAGGCTTTGTTTAAATCAATACTGTACCATACATCACTCTTTACGATAAGTGCCAATGCCTTGATTTTTGCATTGTCCGAGCTTTGAGCAAGTTTTTCTATAACATCTGTTTTAAAGTAAACCTTATCATCCGCTACTACTGCGTTAAGTGTTGCGTCATTTACACTGCTTTCATTCAATGAGCCGTTAAACTTCACATCCGCACCCGCAACATTATCTTTATTTTTGCCGTCAATACTTCCGTTTGCCGCAACACTGTATTTACTGTTGCCGTTATTCAAATCAAAACTCACATCAAATGCAGTATATTCCTTATTATATTTCGGTGTTTCCTTATTTAAAAGTTTTGAAATATTCGGTGCCGAGTTTTCAAATTCGTTAAAATAATCGTCAGCATCAAGGATTACAACTGTTTCCGTATTTCCGTCCCAGCCTACCTGCATACCGAATGCGTTACTCATAAAACGAATAGGAACAAGAGTTCTGTCATCAACAATAATCATAGGTGTGTCCATTTTAACGGTTGATTCACTTCCGTTATTGTCTACATATATTGTATCGTCCATAAGTGTAAACTTAATTGTTGTGTCACCCTTTTTAGCCGTTACAAGTCTGCTTGAATCATCATAATCAACGCTTGCGCCCATATTTTCAAGTGCCGCTCTGAACGGTATCATAACTCTGCCGTCAGTATTTACAGGCTTAACGTCATCATATTTTACAACCTTATCATTATATACAATATGTATTTCTGATTTATCACCGTACACGCTCGAAACTTCTTTTACTCTTTCCGCCGCACTTACTGAAAAACACGGTACAACCATTGACGCCACAACTGCCGCCGCAATAAATTTCTTCATATTATTTTTCCTCACTTTCGTATAAAGCATTGCTTTGAGGTTATTATACCACAGCAAAATCGTTTTGGCAATATTTTTATTGTTTTTTTATATAAATATGGTATAATAAAAAATAATACATTTACACAGGAGGACATTATGGCATTTGACGCAGTAGCGGTTCGTTGTCTTGTCAAAGACCTTAAAGACAAGCTTATAAACAGCCGTATAGATAAAATACATCAGCCTGAAAAAGACGAAATTACAATAAATTTGAGAACAATGACGGATAATTTTAAACTTGTGCTTTCCGCAAGTCCTGCACATCCGCGTGTTCATTTCACAAACGTTTCAAAGAAAAATCCTATCAGTGCGCCTATGTTTTGTATGCTTTTGAGAAAGCATATTGGCAGCGGTAAAATTACGGATATTGAACAGATTGGCTTTGAACGTATTATAAAATTTTCGATAGAAAGTTATGACGAACTCGGCGACCTTACGACAAAATATCTTATAGTCGAAATTATGGGCAGACATTCAAATATTATTCTTACCAATCAAGATATGCGTATTCTTGACTGTATCAAACACATTGATTTTACGGTAAGTTCGGTACGTCAGCTGCTTCCCGGACTTGACTATGTTTCACCGCCTGTCCAGGATAAAACTGACCTTACGGAAATAAGCGAAACAGCAAACATAGATTTTTCATCACCGATACAGACCGCCGATAAAGCCATTCTTTCCGCAATAGCAGGTATCAGTCCGCTTACATCAAGAGAAATTGTATATCGTGCGTTCGGTCGCACAGACGTGAAGTGTTCCGAACTTACGGATAACGGCAGAAATAAACTTTTATACGAAACGGTTAAACTTGCCAAAGACGTTCAGCAAAACAATTTCAGCCCTTGTATGATTATAAATTCCGCCTCGGGCAAGTTAATGGAATTCAGTGCCACGCCTATAACACAGTACGAATCACTTGCGGAAATTAAAGAATTTGACGACATAAGCGTACTTCTTGACACATTTTACAGAACTCGCGATATGCACGAAAGAATGCGTCAAAAGAGTGCCGACCTTGTGAAACTTCTTAACAATAATATAGAACGTGTTTCAAAAAAGCTCGGAATTTTAAATAAAACGCTTGCCGATTCGGAGAATAAAGATAAATATAAAATATACGGTGACTTGCTTATGGCAAATCTTTATAATATAAAAAACGGTCAGTCGAGCGTTGAAGTTATAGATTACTACAAAGAGGATTCGCCTACCGTAAAAATTCCGCTTTCGCCGCAGCTTTCACCGTCACAGAATGCACAGAAGTATTACAAGCGATATAACAAGGCGAAAAATGCCGAAATTGAGGCAGCAAAACAAATTGAAAACGCCAAAAATGACCTTGAATATCTCGAAAGCACACTTGCCGCTATCGAAACATCTGATACGGAATCAGACTTAAACGCAATTCGTGCGGAACTGATTGCCGAAGGCTATTTAAACAGAAAGTTCAATCCAAAAAAGCAAAAACAAAATGCGTCAAAACCTATGCACTTTGTAAGTTCCGACGGTTTTGATATTTATGTGGGCAAGAATAATACCCAAAACGATTACCTTACATTAAAATTTGCAAATTCGTCTGATTTGTGGTTTCATACCAAAAATATTCACGGCTCGCATACAATCATAAAACTCGGACTTGATAAAGACGTTCCGAAAACGACAATCACGGAGGCTGCCGAACTTGCGGCATACTATTCAAAAGGTCGTGATTCATCACAAGTTCCCGTTGACTTTACGCAGATTAAAAATGTCAAAAAGCCAAACGGTGCAAAACCCGGTATGGTGATATATGATTATTACAACACAATATATGTTACACCGAAAGAATTAAAAAATGAGTAGTCAATGAATGACTACTCGTTTTCGTTTATAAACTTTTGTATTTCTTCCATAAATTCTTTGCCGTATTTACGTTTTTTCATTTCGCCGACACCGGAGATATTCAAAAATTCACTGTCCGTAACAGGACGTTTACGGCACATTTCACGAAGTGTAGAATCTTGAAATATAACATACGCAGGAACACTTGCCATAACGGCACGTCTGTTACGAAGTTTTTTAAGTCTTTCAAACAGTCTGTCTTCCTCAGACGTCAAAACGGTATCCTTCTTATGAGTATAAGAAACTTCCTTAATCAATTTCATCGAAAGCTCTTTACCGTTTAATATTTCCTTTGTTTTCGGTGTGGGCTGTACAGTCCTGTAATTCATTTCGTCAACTTCAAGATAGCCCTCTTGAATTAAATAATCAATAATATATCTTATCCTTTTAAGCGACATATCGCTCATAATTCCGTATGTAGAAATAGTATCAAGGTCAAGTCTTTTTATTTTGTCGAGCTTACTTCCGTAAAGCACCTCCGCCAAAAGCGTCTTACCGCAACTTCTCCCCTTTTTTCGTATTCTGTATACACAGGACACTATTTTTTGTGCGTCAACGGTTATATCCGTTGTTTCAAAATTAGTATTGCAATTTCCGCAGTTGTCACAGTTAAGCGGCGGATTTTCGCCGAAATATTCAAGAATAAATGCTCTGAGACACTCACTTGTAGTGCAATAAAACGTCATCATTTTCAAGCGTTCAAAATCCTTTTCCATAATTTTGATACGCATTTGGTCTGATATTTCCGAGTTTTCATCCGGATTTTCGATAAAATATCTTGCAGTATTGACATCACGGGCACTGTAAAGCATAATACAGTCTGCATCACCGCCGTCACGTCCCGCTCTGCCCGCCTCTTGATAATAGCTTTCAATATTTTTCGGCATATTGTAATGCACAACAAGATAAACATTCGATTTATCTATCCCCATACCGAATGCGTTCGTTGCAACCATTATTTCACATCGGTCGTATATAAAATCGTCTTGATTTTTCTGCCTTTCGTCATCGTCAAGTCCTGCATGATACCTTGTCGCATCATATCCGTTGTCATTAAGTCTTTCACACACTTCCTCAACCGTTTTTCTTGTCGAGCAATACACTATCGCACTTTGATTTTTATGACTGTCCAAAATATCACAAAGTGCCGTAAATTTATCTTTCGGTCTTTGCACTTCAAAATACAGATTTTCTCTGTTAAAGCCCGTAACCTTAACATACGGATTGTTCAGTTTCAGAATACGAATTATATCTTCTCTTACATCGTCGGTCGCCGTTGCGGTAAAAGCAGCTATAATCGGTCTGTATGAAAGTTTTTTTATAAATTCTTCTATTTTCAAATATCCCGGTCTGAAATCGTGTCCCCACTGCGATACACAATGTGCTTCATCTATGGTTATCATAGAGATTTTCACTGTTTGTGCTACCCTTATAAATCCCTCAAGTTCAAGCCTTTCGGGTGCAACATATATTATTTTATACATACCCTTGTAAATATTGCTTACAACTTTATTTTGCTGTGCCAAAGTCAGCGAACTGTTTATGTATGCGGCGGCAACACCCGACTGAACAAGTGAATTTACTTGGTCAATCATAAGTGATATAAGCGGCGAAATTACAATCGTTATACCTTCCATCATCAGTGCCGGTACTTGGTAACACATTGATTTCCCCGCACCTGTCGGCATTATTCCGAGAATATCGTTTCCTTCTAATATATTATCTATAATCTCGGACTGTCCGTCACGAAACTTCCTGTGTCCGAAATATTTTTTAAGAACTTTTTCCTTTTTCATCAATATACTTCTTTCGTTTGCATATGTTACTACTATTTTATCGAAAAAGATAATATATTGCAAGAACTAATTTATTAAGTATCAAAAAACGGTATCATCAGATACCGTTTCAGATTGCAGACAAAAACGCAACGGTTTTGTCTACTTTATTTTTGGGAGTTTGAGGTGCTTTTTCAGTAGTTTTGCCGTTGGCAAAACCGCTCTGCGAGCGTCGGATGTCTTTCCGATACGACCTCATTAAAAATCATTTCTGACGACCTGTGCGGCAGAAATGACTTAAAATCTAAAGTTTCGACTTTGGAGGAACTTTATGATTTTTTCTCTAAAAATACTCAAAAATTGCATCGTATGATGTGATTTTTGGGATGGTGACATTTTGTCACCATCCTATGCTTTACTCCCATATTGCCGAATATGCGCATTCGCCGTGTTCACTGTCGTCAAGACCGACATTTTCACTGTTTTCATCAACACGAAGTTTTGTAAACAATCTTACAATACCCACACAAATCAATGTTCCGACAACCGCAACGGCTATTGTTACCAATATACTAAGCACCTGTGCCACGAACAAGTGATAATCACCGAAAACAAGACCGTCCCATTTAGCTACCGGATTAATCGAAGTTTGTGCAAACAAGCCTGTTGCGATACCGCCCCATATACCGCCGATACCGTGACATCCGAATGCGTCAAGTGCGTCATCATATCCGAATTTCGGTTTTAGTACAGATAATGCAAAGTAACAAATCGGGCTGACAAGTGCACCGATAATAAACGACGCCCATATCGGTACGAAACCTGCACCCGGTGTAATTGCCACCAAACCGATAACACCGCCTGTACAAGCTCCGACTACTGTCGGCTTTCCGCCTTTGATTATATCTATAATCATCCATGAAAGCATTGCACAAGCCGCAGAAGTGTTAGTTGTTGTAAATGCGTGAAGTGCAAGACCGTCTGCCGCAAGCGCACTTCCTGCATTAAATCCGAACCAACCAAACCACAAAAGTGACGCGCCGAGTACAACAAACGGAATATTATGCGGTACGACACTTCTTTTCTCAATGCCTTTTCTCTTACCGATTAATATTGCAAGCACAAGACCCGAAACACCGGAGCTTATATGTACAACGTTACCGCCGGCAAAGTCGATTGAGCCGATTTGAGCAAGAAATCCGCCGCCCCAAACCATATGAGCCATCGGATAATAAACCACAAACTGCCACAAGAATACAAATAAGAATATTGCTTTAAATTTCATTCTTCCCGCAACCGCACCTGTAATAAGCGACGGTGTTATAATGGCAAACATCATCTGAAACAACGCAAAACCCATATTAGGGATATTGTCACTGTAAGGACCTGCCTCCGCTCCGACACCGTTAAACGCAAACCACTTTAAGTTTCCTATTACTCCGCCCAAGTCACCGCTGAATGAAAGCGAATATCCGCAAAGTACCCACAATACCGACGAAAGTCCCATAAATGCTACTGACATCATCATTGTATTGAGCACGTTTTTTCTTTGTGCAAGACCGCCATAGAAAAATGCCAATCCCGGTGTCATCAAAAACACATACGTTGCCGCAATTATCATAAATCCTATATCGCCACTGTTTAACATATTTTTATACCCCCTATAATAAAGCCTCTCTGTCCTCTTCGCCTGTTCTTACTTTTATAACTCTCGATACAGGTGAAATAAAAATCTTACCGTCACCGATTTCACCTGTTCTCAAAACCGAAATTGCCGTATTAACAACATCATCAACAGGCACTGTACATACAACCATTTCAATTTTTATCTTCGGAAGTAAGTCAACGCTGTACTCAACACCTCTGTAACGGTGCTTTTGTCCCTTTTGCACACCGTAACCCAATACGTTGGATACGGTCATTCCGTTAATCCCGATTTCGTTTAAGGCCGTCTTTAAATCCTCAAGTTTGCTTTGTCTGGTGATAATTTCGATTTTTGTCATTTCTGCCATGACTATATACTCCCCTTTCTCTTAAACATAAAAAGCGCGTCTGACAAATTGACCGCAATCAATCCGTCAAACACGCCTTTGTGTTTAATTTAACTATTATTTTTTATTTCGATTGAACCGTAAAAACAAAAAAGACGCATTTGTAAGAATATTCTCTTACAAACACGTCCTTGTGTTCAATCACTGTAACATTATTATACAACACTAACTTTTTGTTGTCAACAGTTTTTTTGAAATTTTTCTAAAAAGAGAAAGCGAGCTAATTTATTAGCTCGCTGAGGGGGTATATATATTAATCTTTGAAAAAGAGATTAACCTTATTAAATTACATTGATCTTTTCTCGTTATACGATACAACAAAGTCAGGGTATGCTGATGCAAGACCATGTTCTGTTGAGTCAAGACCTTCAATTTCTTCTTGCGGCTTAGCACGAAGCAATCCTGCCTTCTTCAATACAACAAACAGAATTGAACCAACGATTGCTGCCCAAGCGATTAGTGAAACAGCACCCAAAGCTTGAACACCCAAAGCCTTTAGACCGCCGCCATAGAACAGACCAAGTAATTCTGCACCGGCACTTGTATCTGAAGCAAACAAACCGACTGCGATTGTACCCCAAAGGCCGCATATACCGTGAACACTGATTGCACCGACAGGGTCGTCAACCTTTAGCTTTGTATCAATAAACGGAATTGCAAGACACATCAAAATTGCACCGACAACACCGATAATAATTGACGCAAACGGAGTTACAAGGTCACAAGGAGCTGTGATTGCAACAAGACCGCCAAGAACACCGTTTAGAGTCATTGAAACATCAGGCTTACCGTAACGAATCCATGTAAAGAACATTGTTGTGATTGCAGCTGCACAAGCGGCAAGGTTAGTTGTGATAAATACCTTAGCGGCTACTTGTACGCCACCGTCTGAAAGACCGCCTGTTGATGCAGGGTTAAATCCGAACCAACCTACCCAAAGGATAAGTACGCCAAGTGCACCGATAAGAATGTTGTGACCCGGAATAACGTTTACTTTTCCGTCCTTTGTGTACTTGCCGATTCTCGGACCAAGAATTGCAGCACCTACAAATGATAATGTACCGCCAAGCATATGTACGATTGCACTACCTGCAAAGTCATGGAAGCCTAACTCTGACAACCAGCCGCCGCCCCATACCCAGTGACCTGCGATTGGGTAAATGAACAATGAAATAGCCGCACTGTAGATACAATATGCTTTGAAGTTTGTTCTTTCAGCCATTGCACCCGAAACGATTGTTGCAGATGTTGCACAGAATACTGTTTGGAAGAACAATGCCGTATAATCCATATTCTCTGCACCTGCCATACCGTTCATAAACATATCTCCGAACGGAATACCGATAAACCCGTTACCTTCGCCGTACATAAGTCCGTAACCGATAAACCAATAAATAATTGAACCGAACATAAAGTCAACTATGTTCTTCATAATAATGTTACCTGTGTTTTTACTTCTTGTAAAGCCTGCTTCAACCATTGTGAAACCTGTTTGCATAAAGAACACCAATACACCGCCAAAGAATAACCAAAAACAGTCTACTGCTGTTGTTAATAGTTCTGTACTCATAATCAATCAATCCTCCTATTTAATGAAACTTTCTATAATAAAGCCTCTCTGTCTTCTTCACCGGTTCTTACCTTAATAACTCGTGATACCGGAGAAATGAAAATCTTACCGTCACCGATTTCGCCTGTTCTTAAAACCGAAATCGCCGTATTTACAACATCTTCAACCGGTACTGTACATACAACCATTTCAATCTTAATTTTCGGAAGTAAATCAACGTTATACTCAACACCTCTGTACTGATGTTTCTGACCTTTCTGTACACCATATCCAAGAACATTGGTAACTGTCATACCGTTGATTCCGATTTCATTCAAAGCTGCCTTTAAATCTTCAAGCTTGCTTTGTCTGGTGATAATTTCGACTTTTGTCATTTCTGCCATGACTAAACTCCCCTTTCTTTTAAACAAAAAAGCGTGTCTATCGAAGTTTTCTGATACTTTCGATAAACACGCCTTTGTGCTTAATTATAATGTATAATATTAAGTTTTCCTAATTGAACTGAAAAAGCGCATTCGTAAGACCTTTTTTCAATCTTACGAACACGCCCTTGTGTTCAATCTCTTTAACTTTAATTGCATTATACGCCTATGGATTTAAAATGTCAATAGCTTTTTTTAATTTTGACTAACATTACAAAATAAAAGTTACTTTGCACTTATTTATTTAGAAAATATAAACAAACCTTGACACCAACCAACAAAATCCGTACTATATGTTGACAAACCACTCATTGAGTGGTACAATAATAAAAATGACATAAAGGAGATATAAAACAGTATGTACTGCGTAGGCAATTACAACTCAATAAAAGCAGACAAAGGGTATTCTGTTTCCCCTTTATTTCTATTTTCTTTTTTAAAAACCAATTGACAATGTTATTTATTCATTGTCTTTTTTTTTGGGCTATATAGCCTAATTCACTAACATGGAAGGAGAACAATTATGAAAGCACAGCTTATTTTGGAAAACGGTATGCGTTTTTCGGGAACGCTTTTCGGCGCTGAGAAAAACATCGTCGGAGAAGTAGTTTTCACAACCGGTATGACAGGCTATCAGGAAACTCTTACTGATCCGTCTTTTGCAGGTCAGATTGTCACTATGACTTTCCCTCTTATCGGTAACTACGGAATTAATCTTGAGGATATGGAGGCAAAGCACACTAATCTTAAAGCATTTGTAGTAAGAGAAAAGTGTGATTTTCCGTCTAACTTCAGAAATGAAATGAACCTTGATGATTTTCTTCGTCAACAGGGTGTTGTAGGTATTGAGGGTATCGATACAAGAGCACTTACAAGAGTTATCCGTGAAGCAGGTACAATGAAGGGTGTCATTATGCAGGGCGAGCCGAGTGATGAAGAAGTCAATGTACTTATGAACTCTCTTGACAACAGTCACGTTATTATGGACACAACTGCCGAGCAGGTATATACATTAAATGAAACAGGCAGACCGCACGTTGCTTTCATAGATATGGGTGCAAAACAAGGTATTATCCGCGATTTATTGAAGAGAGGCTGTAAAATTACAGTATTCCCTGCCAACATTCCCGCTTCGGTTATCGAAGAAGCAAATCCGGACCTTGTATTCCTTTCAAACGGTCCCGGCGATCCGCTTGACGCTCCGGGTACAGTTGATACTGTTAAGCAATTAATAGGTAAATATCCAATCTGCGGTATCTGTATGGGACATCAGATTATAGGTCTTGCACTTGGCTGCGAAACTAAGAAATTAAAGTTCGGTCACCACGGCGGAAACCACCCTGTAAAAGACCTTACAACAGGCAATGTTTTCATTACAAGTCAAAATCACAACTATATAGTTGCAGATTTGCCGGACACTGTTGAAGAAACATTTGTAAACGTAAATGACGGTACTTGCGAGGGTATCAGACATAAAACTCTACCAATCCAAAGCGTTCAGTTCCACCCTGAAGCATCACCGGGACCGCTTGATACAGGTTGGTTATTTGACAGATTTTTAAAGGGGGTAAACTAATATGCCTTTAGATAAAAGTATAAAGAAAGTTCTTGTTATAGGCTCAGGTCCTATCGTAATCGGACAGGCTGCCGAATTTGACTATTCGGGTACACAGGCTTGTCAGGCAATTAAAGACGAGGGTATTGACGTTGTACTTGTAAACTCAAACCCGGCTACAATTATGACTGACAGAGGTATGGCTACAAACACTTATATTGAGCCGCTTACCGCAGAATATGTAGAAAAGATTATTCAAAAAGAACGTCCGGACTCAATCATCGCCGGTATGGGCGGTCAGACAGGTCTTAACCTTGCTTGTGAGCTTTACGACAAGGGTGTTTTTGAAAAGTATAATATGAAGGTTATCGGTACTTCAATTCCGTCTATCAAAGAGGGTGAGGACCGTGACAGCTTTAAGCGTCTTATGGAACGCACAAATCAGCCGATTGCTCCGTCTGAAATCGTTACAGATGTTGAATCGGGTCTTGCATTTGCAAAGAAAATCGGCTACCCTGTCATCGTTCGTCCCGCTTACACACTTGGCGGTACAGGCGGCGGTATTGCTGAAGATCCCGAACAGCTTGAAACAATCCTTTCACAAGGTTTGCACCTTTCAAGAGTAGGTCAGGTTCTTCTTGAAAAGTCAATCAAGGGTTGGAAAGAAATCGAATTTGAAGTTATGCGTGACGGTGCAGGTAACTGTATCACGGTATGTTCAATGGAAAACATCGACCCTGTCGGTGTTCACACAGGTGACTCAATCGTTGTCGCTCCTGCACTTACTTTGGCTGATAAGGAATATCAAATGTTGCGTAAAGCGGCTATTGATATTATCAATTCAATAGAAATTAAAGGCGGTTGTAACGTACAGTTTGCACTTGATCCTGAAAGCTTTAACTATGCGGTTATCGAAATTAACCCTCGTGTGAGCCGTTCATCCGCACTTGCATCAAAGGCAACAGGCTACCCTATCGCTAAGATTGCTGCTAAGATTGCACTTGGTTACAACCTTGACGAAATTAAAAATGCCGTTACAGGTAAAACATACGCTTGCTTTGAACCTGCTATCGACTACGTTGTAACAAAAATTCCAAAATGGCCGTTTGATAAATTCTTCGGTGCAAAGCGTAATCTTGGTACAAAGATGATGGCTACAGGTGAAATTATGGCTATCGGCAATACTCTTGAATCATCACTTCTAAAGGGTATTCGTTCACTTGAAATAAAACAATACACACTTGAAAGAAAATCTTCAAAGAAACGTACCACCGTTGAATTAAAACAACGCGTTATCGTTCCCGATGACGAAAGACTTTTCGACCTTGCAGAGCTTATCCGCAGAAATTACAATATGGAAAAGCTTGCCGAAATCACAGGTATGGATCCATTCTTCTTGCAGAAAATTAAAAATATCGTAGACGCAGAAGAAGAATTAAAGAAATATAAATTAGCCGATTTGACTTATGACATTCTAAAGAAATATAAGAAAATGGGCTTTAGTGATAAGGGCATTTCAGAACTTATCGGTTGTGACGCAGACGAGGTATATAATCTTAGAAAATCTTTGGGTATTATCCCTGTTTACAAAATGGTTGATACTTGTGCGGGTGAATTTGAGGCTGTTTCTCCGTATTATTACTCAACATATGACGAAACTACAGAGTCATTCCCTTCTGATAAGAAAAAAGTTATCGTTATCGGTTCGGGTCCTATCAGAATCGGTCAAGGTATCGAATTTGACTATTGCAGTGTTCATTCTGTTCTTTCTCTTGAAAAAGCAGGTATCGAAACAATTATTATAAACAACAACCCTGAAACAGTAAGTACAGACTTTGATACATCAGACAAACTATACTTCGAGCCGCTTACAGAAGAAGATGTTTACAACATTATCGAACTTGAAAAGCCTGACGGTGTTATTCTTCAATTCGGCGGTCAGACTGCTATCAAACTTGCAAACTTTCTTGACAGTATGCACGTTCCTGTACTTGGTACACAGCCTAAGTACATTGACGAGGCTGAAGACAGAGAAAAGTTTGACGAAATGCTTGAAAAACTTAACATAAAGCGTCCAAAGGGTAAGGCTGTTTGGAGTGTTAAGGAAGGTATTGAAGAAGCTAATAAGCTTGAATATCCGTTACTTGTACGTCCGTCATACGTTCTTGGCGGTCAAGGTATGGAAATTACAAGAAACGAAATCGACCTTGTAAGATACCTTACAGACGCATTTATTAAAGATACAAAAAATCCTGTTCTTATCGACCGTTATCTTGGCGGACGTGAACTTGAAGTTGACGCTATTTGTGACGGTACAGACGTTCTTATTCCGGGTATCATGGAACACCTTGAAAGAGCCGGTGTACACAGCGGTGACTCAATTTCAATTTATCCACCGCAGAATGTACCTCAGCATATTATTGATAAAATCGTTGACGTAACATACAGAATTGCACTTGAACTAAAGGTTATCGGTATGATTAACATTCAGTTTATCGAATTCAGAGATGAACTTTATATTATCGAAGTAAACCCACGTTCAAGCCGTACGGTACCTTATATCACAAAGGTTACAAACGTACCTGTTATTGATATTGCAACAAACATTATGCTTGGCAAATCACTAAAAGAAATGGGTTATTCAACAGGTATTGCACCGCAGACAAATACAGTCGCTATAAAAGTTCCTGTATTCTCAACCGAAAAATTACCGCAGGTTGAAGTAAGTCTTGGTCCTGAAATGCGTTCGACAGGTGAGGTTTTAGGCGTAGGTCAAAACTTCCACGAGGCTATGTACAAAGGATTTACTGCCGCCGGTACAACAATTCCAAAGGCAGGTTCAACAATTCTTGTTACGGTTCGTGAAATGGATAAAGAAAACTTCTTGCCTATCGCAAAGAAATTCCACGAACTTGGCTGCAAGTTTATTGCCACTGCCGGCACTGCAAAATTGCTTGAAGATAACGATATTCCGGTACAAGTTGCAAAGAAGATTTCAGAGGGTGTTCCGAATATCCTTGATGTTATCAGAAGCGGTATGATTGATCTTATCATCGACATTCCTAAGAAGGGTAATGATATTCATTCAGACGGATTTAAAATCAGACGTACAGCTATTGAGTGCGACGTTTCGATTATGACAAGTCTTGACACTGTTAAAGCACTTGTTGATGTTATGGAACATCGCTACACACCTGATACTGTTGAAGTTATTTCACTTTCGGATATTAAATAACATACAAAAAGCGGAGATTTTAAAAATCTCCGCTTTTTGTATGTTATTTATTATTGAAGTATCGCCAAATCGTTTGCTTCACACATATTGCTTATTCCGTAAAGTATAAGCACCTCATCATAGCTGTTATGCTCCGTCAATGCAGATACATTATTAAGATAATACCTCAAGTCCACCATATCAATCTGCGAACAATTTTCAGCCATAAACGGCACGAAACAATGTGCATAGCTGTCTTTTATCACAAGCACTTTCTTACCGTCATCATTATCGTTATTCACAATCCTTTCAAAATTATGATTTCCGTCAAGGAACACCGGGTATTTATCAAGTTCTTCGAGATGTTCTTTAAAAAACATATCGTCACAAACCTCATCTTCAAAGCCGTCATTAATCGTCACCGTAACATTAATCGGATATTCCCACGTTTCTATACTGTCAGATTTTTCGTACCACAATGCACTTTTTGAATAAGTCGTGCCGAAAAATCCGTCTGTACTTTCAATATCATAATCACTGCGAACTTCAATATTTTCACTTCCCGCCCACTTTTTATATGCCAAATACGCACCGTAACTTGTCCAGTGGTGGTCGGTTTTATAATAAATCTGCTTGTCCTTGTTTTCGGTCAGAGTATCGCGTATATCAATAAATTCTACGTTCTCTGCCCTGTTTTTTATATCGTCGATTATTTCGCCGTCATTATATTCGGTATGAACTTTCGGAAGTTCTTCCGACATTATATATCCAGTTGACGGTACAACAATAAGTTTTGTTTCGATACCCGTATTTTTCACGAAATTATTTATCGCTGTTATATTTGCATTTAATTTCTCTTCATCACACTTTACAGGTGTGTTAATAATATACCCGTCTTTTCCTTTATATACCCCATTTGAGCCGTTACGTCCCGAATAAAGCATATAATATGAATCGGTTGACGCAAAGAAATTTCTTGCGGGAAAGTGGTCTGAAATATATGTTTCAAAATCCTTTTCCCATTTTCCGTTAAACAATTTTTGTACACTGAATTCAGGGAATTTTGCAAGTGTTCGTTTTTCGTTCACCGAAACCTCTTGTTTCGGCAAAAATGCGATAAGCACCGCCATTGCACCTATAAATCCGCAAAACAATACTGTAAGCAATATATCTCTTTTTTTAGCCATTATATCACCCCTTAGAAACGGAAATACAGGAACGGATTATAGCTTTGATTTACCAGTGACGCCGTACAAAGCACAATCACAACCGCACAAAATGCAATTTCCAACACGCCCATATACTTTTTATCCTTTAATTTCAAATACGTGTTCTTCCATATCGGAAGTGACGCCATTGCCGTCACAATCAAAATCGGCAAATACATAAGTATTGTACTGAGCGTATCACCGCCGATAATACCGTTTTTCAACGTAAACATACTTGTCAAATACGTCGCAAATTGTCCGAAATCTTCAAAATAGAAAATTGTCCAACCGAGAAGTATTAAAAACAATGCGTATATGTGTTTGGGCAAAGGCGGCAATTTTTCAAGATATTTGCCGTACACATATTTTTCAAGCACAAGGATAACAAAATAATAAATTCCCCACGCAATAAAATTAAAATTTGCACCGTGCCATAATCCTGTCAATGCCCAAACCGCAAACAAATTAAAAATCACACGCGGTAATTTGCACCTGTTGCCGCCGAGCGGAATATAAACATAGTCACGAAACCATGAACTAAGCGAAATATGCCATCTGTGCCAAAACTCAGTTATCGTCTTTGAAACATACGGATAATTAAAGTTTTTCATAAATTCAAAACCGAACATTTTACCCAGTCCGCAAGCCATATCGGAATATCCCGAAAAGTCAAAATATATCTGAAACGCGTATGAAATTATGCCAATCCACGCACCGACTATGCCGTTTGACGATGTTCCTCTGATTGTATCCCAAAGTACACCCATTTGATTTGCGATAAGAACTTTCTTTGCCAAACCCACAACAAACAACTTTATACCGTCGGCAAACTGCGATATGTTTTCACGTCTTTCATCAAGCATTTTCGCAATGTCTGTATATCTTACAATCGGTCCTGCTATTAGCTGTGGAAAAAATGAAACATACGTTCCGAAAGACACAAGGCTTTTTTGTGCTTTAGTGTCCCCTCTGTAAACATCAATCGTATACGATAACGTCTGAAATGTATAGAATGAAATTCCTATCGGCAACGGTAAATTGATTTTCGGCATAAAGCTAAACGGCGGAATTGCTCTCAATATATCAGTCACAAATCCCGTATATTTAAACACCGCCAAAAGTCCTAAACTAATTACAAGCGACAAAACCAAAAACGTTTTTTTACGTTTTTGGTTATCACGGTATTTTTCTATCAGCAGTCCGAATATATAATTCGACACGACAGAAACAATCATTATTAAAATAAAAACAGGCTCTCCCCAACCGTAAAATATAAGATTGGCCAAGAGTAAAAATGCATTTCTGAATTTTCTCGGCACAATATAGTATACCGCCAAAACTATCGGCAGAAACACAAACAAAAATAATAAACTTGAAAAGTACACTACCTACACCCTTTCAAATTATTTTGTATATTGGTCAATTATGCTCTGTACGCTTGATGAGTCCTCGCTTACGCATACGATAACGTAATCACCGACAGTTTCAACAACGCAGTCGTCAAGCTTTGACACTTCATTCGGTGCATAGCTTGTGTATGTTGTTTTTTGTTTTTCAATATGTTGTTCGGCTTTTTCTTTCACAGATTCCGTATCTGATGTTTTAAATATTGTAATTTCATCAACAACCGCCGGTGTACCTGTGTATGACACACATTCTTCAACTTCGCCGTCTGAAATCATATATCTCTTTTCAGCAATATCCGATGAAACCTCCGTAAGCTGTTCCGCAAATTTACCGTCACTCGACAATGCCGACGCAAGCTCATTTATATCAACAGCCTTACCTCCGCAGCCTGCAAGCGATACGCACATCATAACTGCCGCCAAACCAAAAACTAATTTTTTCATCTCAATATATCCTCTCTTCTGATTATTGTATATTATTTTGTATATAAACCAAGCACTTTTTATAATAATCTTCTCCGAAATGAATACCGTCACTCGCCACTCCGTCAGGCAAATTGCCGTCCTCTCCTACAACGGCACTGTATACGTCCGCATAGACAACACCTTTGCTCTCGGCAAGTTTCTTTATCAATTCATTGTATTTAACTATCTGCTCGTTATTTGTATTATCCACGTTATTGTCCGATACCTCTTTGGTTACCGGGGTTATCGCAAGCAAATATATTTTTGCCGTACTCTGATATGACTTTGCTTTGTCAATAAGTGCACCGTACTGCTCTACAAATGTATCCGAATTAGCCCAACCAAGTTCGTTTTCACCGAATATCATAAATATTTTATTGTACTGCTTGCCGTTGTTAAGTTCTTCGATAACAGGCACTGTACCCGTTGACGTGGATTTCGTCATTGCGTCATTGACATTCAAACCGATTCTCGCAAAATAATCCACACCTTCTACAAGGCTGTAATTCATCATTCCGTCTACGAACGAATTACCGATAAACGCCGAATTTTGATAATAATTTTGGTCAATATTCGATGAATTTGATTTTTGTGCCGGTGCAGTTGTCGGCGTCTGCGTTGACATAGCCGCAAGCTCCTCCTGTCTTTTCTGCTCCGCCCTTTGCGATACGGACGACACGCACCCTTTAATTGCGAATATAACAAGAGCTGCGATTATAATTGCAACTGCAAATACAAATACTCTGCGAATTAAAAATTTACGTCTGCGTTGTTCACGCAAACGCTTTCTTCTGATCATTTCAAGACGTTCTTTCTGATTCAAAATTCTCTCCCCTTAATTTATACATCAATAAAGTGGCACTATAAAATAGTACCACTGTTTTATTCTTTAGTCAATAGCTTATGTCAAATTCAGTCGAATTTATGTTTCCAAATATGAAGCACAATTCTTACATAAATCGTTCTGTAATTTTTCTTTTTCATACACTTAAAAATCGGATGGTTTATTTCTATACCGTCACAAGATATATCGTCCATAAAAATATCCGTTATTTCTTTTAACCTCGCATACCTTGCCTTGCGGTTTAACTTCAAGTTCGGATTAAACAAAAAGCAGAAACTTCCGAATGTTTTATGAAAATAATCATCATAAATTCTCTGCAAAACATCTTTGTTATTTCTGTTCCAGCTTAAAACAATGTCCTTAACGTACATTGTAGACTGTCTTGACGTATCAAAAATATCAAAGCGATACTTATCCCAAAATCTTTTATATGAGTTTACATAGTATCTGCAAAGCACATCGCCTGTCATATAAAAACTGTCTATACAGTTTACATACCTTGCAACAAAAACATCGTCCTCGCTTTTTCTGAGCTTAGGAAACTCAATACTGTTTTTTCTGATTATATCGGTCTTGTACAGCTTAAACCAAGCCGCCCCTTGAATACCGTGTTCGCCGTACATAAACATATGCTCATAATAATCTTTTCGTGCATCTCCGCCTGTACGTTTAAGTCCGTCAGCCTTTTTGACAGTGCGGAAAACCTTTTCACCGTCAAACATAGAAAAACTGCATACAACAAGGTCGGTATTTTCATTTTCCATATACCGGACAAATTTTTCTATCGCATTTTTTTCAAGATAATCGTCTATATCAAAGAAATATATATAATCGCCCGTTGCCTTTCTCAGTGCAAGATTTCTTGCCGCACCCGGTCCTTCGTTGTTTTTGCCGAATACCGCAATACGTCTGTCCTTATCCGCCTCGGCAAGGCATTTCATATAACTTCCGTCTTTTGAACCGTCATCAATTATTATAATTTCAAGATTTTCATATGTCTGTTCCGTTATACACTTAATTCCGCTTTCAACCCAATCTTCCATATTGTATACGGGAATTATGATACTTACTTTTTTCATACTCAACCTCTGTCGCAAATTTCTTTTATAGCCTCAAAATTACGCTGTGAATTATTTTCATCTCTAAGCGTAAAGAATTTATCAATTCTTTTTCTGTACTTATCATCAAGCACGCAACCGTTTTCAAGTATTCTGTCAAGTTCGTCTATAACGTCATTTTCATCATACAAAATTTCACCGAAACCGTCACGGTCATAGTCAAAATAACCTTCTTCGTAATGCTGTTGTCTGAATGACTCTTTGTCAAACTGATAGAAAATCATAGGTTTTTCCATATATCCGTAATCAAAAAACACGCTTGAAAAATCGGTTATAAGAACGTCCGATTTAATAAGTAAATTTTGCACCGTACTGTCATTGAACGTAACAATCTTAACTCGTTCGCCGCCTTTAAACGTATCAATAAATCTCTGAAACTCAATATGAGGATAGAAAAGCAATTCATAATTGTATTTTTCAAGAACGTTTTTCAATTTTTCACTTGCAAGAAAATTTGAATACACCTTGTAATATTCGCTTTTTACAAATTCTTTTTTGTCAGCCCCTTGAAGATTGTATCGCCAAGTCGGCATAAGCAAAACTTTTTTGGTCGGCTGTTCATTTTTATACAGTGCGTCATAACGGCACAAACCGAGCATTTTCACAACGTTATCCTTATATCCGTACAAACTCTTGACATACTCGTATTCAGGCTTTGCCGAACACACAAACAAATCCAAATTCACATTATTGTTATACAAATATGTAAGGTTATCCTTGATGATACCGTGCTGTAAAAATATCTTTTTGCCCCTTATAATACCCTTTTTATCAGCCTTAACAAAAAAATCTATGTACGGTGTATAACCCATAATATGTGTACTGATTTTTACTTTTGACAGCACAAGCGAAATGTAATGTTCAAAACTGTTATGATTTATAATTCTGCCGAGTTTTTCCACACGTTCTCTGTCAGCGGAATCTTTCGTTATTGCGTAAGCAATATTGATTTCGGGATGATTTGCGGTAATGTACTTGAACAAATAATACGCATTATCCCTTGCGTCAATTCCACGCTCCGCTATAAGCCATAAATCCTTATACTTTTCTTTATTTTTCGCAAAAGGTGCGACAATTACCGCCGCACCGTATTTTACGAAACGGGAAATATAATCCTTTGACTTCTTTATAAATGTATGCAAATTCATATATATCCCTCCAATTATGCAAAGATTACTTTATTTCTCCGTGTTTTTCATACTGCGTGATTTGCGACACCTTATTGTTGTCGTCAACAAATACAACTGTCGGTCTGTGTTCTTTTGCCTCGTCCGCCGTCATATTGCAGTATGCCATAATAATAACTTTATCACCCTTTTGAACACACCTTGCCGCCGCACCGTTAAGGCATATAACGCCCGAATTTTCTTCTCCGGCTATTGTATACGTTTCAAAGCGCTGACCGTTGTTTACGTCAACTATCTGCACCTTTTCATATTCAAGTATACCGGACGCTTTCAAAAGTGCCGTATCAATCGTTATACTTCCGACATAATCAAGTTCTGCCTGTGTAACGGTTGCACGATGTATCTTACCTTTAAGCATTGTTAATTCCATTGCTTATTTTCTCCTTACTCCATTATAAAATTATCTATTAAACGTGTTTTTCCGATATATACCGCCATTGCGCAAAGGAGCGGCTTTTGTACTTTTTCAAGTGTTTCAAGCTGATTGAAGTCAACCATTTCCACATAGTCAATCTTTGCAAGAGGTTCTTTTCCAATCTCCGCTTTGATTGCCAAAATAATTGTCTTTACGTCTGTTTCGCCGTCTGCAATCATCTTCTTGCCGATTTCAAGCGAACGTGAAAGGCATAGTGCCGCCTTGCGTTCGTCTGCGTTTAGATATGTGTTTCTTGAACTCTTTGCCAAGCCGTCATTTTCACGAATTATAGGACAACCGACTATTTCAATATCAAAGTTCAAGTCCTTAACCATCTTCTTTATAACGCATAACTGCTGTGCGTCCTTTTGACCGAAATATGCTCTGTCAGGCTGAACGATATTGAACAGCTTACTTACAACAGTACACACACCTGAAAAATGAATAGGTCTTGTTTTACCGCAAAGTACCTTTGTAATCTTGTTCATATCAACAAATGTAAGTGCATTGTCATACATTTCATCAGCTTCAGGATTAAATATAATTGACGCACCCGCACTTTCGCAAAGTTTCGCATCCGCATTAATATCTCTCGGATAACTTTCAAAATCCTCGTTAGGACCGAACTGTGTAGGATTTACAAAATCACTTACAACAACTCTGTCATTTTCCTTTACCGCACGCTCTATAAGGCTTTTATGTCCTTCGTGAAGATAACCCATTGTTGGAACAAGACCAACCGTAAGTCCTTCCTTTTTCCATGCTTTAACTGTTTTCCTTACTTCATCTATTGTTTTTACTATCTGCATTTTATTCTTCCTCCGTTATTTGTTTCATAACTTCTTCACTCATTTTAAACGAATTTTCCTCTTTTGGGAATGTACCGTTTTTCACTTCGCTGCAATATTCCTTAAAGCAATTTTTCATACTCTCGCCCAATTCACCGTATTTCTTTACAAACTTCGGTGTAAAATCGGAATACATTCCAAGCATATCCTGATATACAAGCACTTGACCGTCACAGCCGTTGCCCGCACCGATTCCTATTGTAGGAATTGAAAGAATTTCCGTTATGTATGTTGCAAGCGGTGTCGGTACACATTCCAAAACAACCGCAAATGCGCCGGCTCTTTCAACCGCTTTTGCGTCATCTATAATTCGTTTTGCGTCATCTATATTTTTGCCCTGAACCTTAAAGCCGCCGAACGCGTTGACCGATTGAGGCGTCATTCCGATATGACCGACAACAGGAATAGACGCGTCTACGATTTTTCTTATATGTTCCTCAAATTTAACTCCGCCCTCAAGTTTAACCGCGTCGGCATGACCTTCTTTTATGAGTCTGCCTGCGTTCACAACTGCGTCATACACAGATGTTTGATACGACATAAACGGCATATCCGTTACGACAAGTGCATTTTTTGCACCTCTTGCAACGATTTTACTGTGATGTATCATATCATCCATTGTCACAGACAATGTACTGTCATATCCCATAATAACCATACCAAGCGAATCGCCTACAAGTATTGAATCAACGCCTGCCTCGTCCTCAAGTTTTGCCGTTGTGTAATCATAAGCTGTAAGCATTGTAATTTTTTCACCGTCAGTTTTCTTATTTTTAAAGGTTACTGTTGTGTTTTTCATTCTATTCCTCCGTTTTTCATATCAAATATAACATTTGTCAGTTCTTTGTATAACTCTCTTGTTCTTTCATCAAGCACTTCAATATGTTTTTCAACAGTCGCCATATCCCCTCTTGCCGCAGGTCCTGTGATTGCTTTTTCACAACCGACTTTAAGTATATTGTCCATATTGCACTTCATCAGTGTTGACAGTGCACTCTCACTTTCCGACTTTGAAAAACCGCACTCCTGTAAAAGCTCCGTTGCCTTATAGCAAACCGATACGACAAAATTTGACGCAAAACACGCCGCCGCATGGTATTTGGCTTTATTTTCCGGTGTAATAATCTTAAATCTGTTACCGCATAATGAAAGAATTTCTGAAACAGTATCAACTGCTTTTCCGCCACCTTCGACAGTAAAAAAAGCGTTTGATATTGCATTTAATGACGTATGCTTGCTGTTAAATGCCAGCATCGGATGAACACTGCAAACATTTTCACTGTCTGCACCTTTAAAAATTTCACTTGACACAGAGCCGCTGCAATGACATATAATTTTCTCTTTTAAATTCATATCCTTGATTTTGTTCCAAATCGTTTGGATATTATCATCATTTGTAGTTATAAAAATTATGTCACTATTATTTATAAGCTTTTCACGGCTGTAAAGCTCAAAATCTTCTGTATTGTTACTTCGTGACGAGAAACCGATTACATTTACGCCCTTGCTTCTGAAATAGTAAGCCAGACTCATACCGCATTTTCCCGCTCCGATAAATCCTATTGCGTTTATATTATCACCTCCGATAATATCACCGCAACGCACTAAATGTCAGGTGCAATTTTCTTCCGAAATACCGCCCATCAGTTTTATTTTATCATATTTTGTTTTGTATTACAATATTATTTCACTAATTAATATTATATTTTTTCAACAAAAAATGACTTAGAACAAAGTTCTAAGTCATTTGGTGCCGATGACCGGGGTCGAACCGGTACGGGAATTTCTTCCCACGGGATTTTAAGTCCCGGGCGTCTGCCAGTTCCGCCACATCGGCATACTTGTCAACAACATATGAAATTATACCATACTTTTTGACATTAGTCAAGACTTTTGTACGAAAAAAGATTAAAAAAGCAAGTCTGTTTTTATAACAGACTTGCTTGATTTGTCATTTTATTTAGCCTCTGTTGTAGGTTCCGCCTCTGTTGTAGGTTCCGGCGTATCCTTTGGCTGAATAACCATTTTATCAATCTTATCTTGGTTTACCTCTACCTTGATACCCAATTCTTCAGCTTTCTTTTCAAGAGCCTCTTCTTGTTTCTTTGAAGTGACTGCCGACTGAACTGCTGATTTATTGTTTTCCAAATACTCACCAAACTTTGAATCCGATTCGTCTATCGGTAATCTTCTTATGATGTGATAACCGTAATCTGATTTACACATTGTGATTTCGCCCGGCTCGATTGACTTTGTCGCATCTTCAAATTCAGAAACCATTTCACCGTCTGTAAAGAAGTATCCGTCTTGATTTGATTCCATACCCGGGTCTTCATTGTATTCCTTTATAAGTGCATCGAAATCTTCACCGTTCTTTGCTCTTTCAAGAATTTCGTTTGCTTTCTTTTCAGCCTCTGCAAGCTTGTCTTCATCAAGATCTGCACCTGTCGTCATATCCTTTGTTGAAATAAGAATATGCTTTGCTCTTAAATAATTATCTACGAAATACTGCTTAACTTCATCATCTGTCGGTTCTGCAACGTCAAGCTGATCCATTATCTGCTTTGAATATGTTGATGCCGAAATAATTGTTTCCATTATATCATCATCAACACCGTACTTTTTAAGCAACTTATCGCCGGCTTTTTTACCGCCCTGTTGAGCCTTAAAATTTGAAATAGTGCTTTTAACTTGTTTAGCCTCATCGTCGGTTAGAGTTATATCCATTGCCTTTGCAACTTCTTTTAGAAGATATTCTTGCTTTAGATTATCAACTGCGGTGTCTACGTCCTCTGTACCCATTCCGTAATTTGCGAAGAAATTAACCGCACCTTCCGTAATATTAGTATCGCCTATTTTCATAACAGTTTGACCGTTTCCCGAACAACCTGCAAGCAACATTGCACCAATCAATGATACACTTGCTATTTTTCCAAATCTGCCAAAATTCATAATTATATTCCATAGCCTTTCTGCCCACAATTATTCTATTCTAACGCTTATCAGCGGGCAGATAAGTCGTTATATTCGTTATATGTTTAACACATACAACACATATTAGTATATTCCTTATTGACGTTTATGTCAATAGATTTAAAAAATTGTTTACAAAAAGGCCATAATTTTCTATCAAAAAAGACCATAATTTACTTATGATCTTTTCATGTATCATTCAATTTTATGAAAGCATTAATACAACTTCAAGCACAATCACAATTGCACTTAAAATGCTAAGCACGGTTACACCGAGAACGCATTTCTTTTTAAGTTTTACAAAACTCGATTCAAGTTCTGAAATTGTATTTTTTGTATTAAGTTGTGTATTTTTCAAATCGAACACACTGTCATTAAGTTTTGAAATCGAATTAAATGCTTGTTTAACTTCCGAAACACTTTTCGCTATTTCATCAACCGAATTTTTGATCTCGGAATAATTATCCTTATGTTCTTTCATTCTTTCGTTATCTTGAACATCAATAATATTCAACTTTTCCGAAATATCTTTAATCTTCGATTTCAAGCCGTCAATATCCTCTGACACATTTTGAATTTTGCTTTCAACATCATCAAATCTGTCTGACATTTCAGATACAGAAACAACGCTTTCGCGAATGTTATCAAGCTTATTGTCAATCTTTTCAACCGAATTTTTAACGGTATTCTTAACTTTTTCCTTTATACCGCTTTCGTCAACGGCATTTTTAATATCTTCCTTAATATCCTCTGCCGTTTTTACAACCTTTTCAAAAGAATTATCTTTCTTTTTTTCTTCTTTTTCGTTTTCAGCCTCAGTTGTATTTTCGGCTTCTTTTTTAGCTTTAAATTCATCAACCTTGCTTACAACCGTGTCTTTAAACTTTCTTGCACCGTTTTCAATGTCACCGGCTTTTTTCTTGAATTTATCGATAACACTTTGAATATTAATCGTTTCGTTCAAATTAATTCTTTGAGTGTTTTCAACAGGCTCTGCATCGGCATCATTATCTGTTTTTACATCGACATTTTTCAAAAATTCTTCATATTCCTCGTCAGTGCCTGTGTAAAAAGCGTCCTGACCGTCATATGATTCTATGTTCATTCCCTTTTTATCCATCTTGTCACCCTTATTTCCGTGAAATTTCTTAGCTATATCTCTGCCCTTTTCATAGGCATAATCAAAAAACTTATCAAATCTACCGGACATATAATTAATCCTCTTCTGTTTCAGGTTTTTTAGCGTTTATTATAACAACTTCATCATCGTCATAACTGTCTGTATCGTCTGAATTTACGTTGTAAATTCTTTCACCGCACTTTGAGCAGTACACATCATCAGAATGATTATACGCACCGCATTTCGGACACTTTACGTTTTCTTTAAGCTGATAAAGCTGTTCTTTAAGCTCGTTAACTTCCTCCGTCATAGCGTCGATTTTAGCGAACTTTTCTTCCATATCGTCAATCACTTCGCCTGTTGATTTATAATTTTCATATACAGACTTTCCAATTTCGGTATAGATGTCCTTAATTTTGCTTTTCGTTTCGCTTATTGAAAACTTTAATTTTGTTTGGTTTACTATGTTGTTTGTTTTCTCAATGACTGTTTTTGTCACCTGCACCGCGCTGTCCTTAGCTTTGTTTGCGTGTTCCTTTATTTTATCAAATACTTCTTCCATTTTAAAATCGCTCCTTCCTAATTTATTATATGCCGATTAAATTAATTATTTATATTATAACATAAAATGAGTGCTTTTATATGACATTTTCATTATTTTTTCGTTTCACAACAAATTCTGACATTACGTTATTTTGAATAAAAAGGAAAAGGGGCTACCTTTCGGTAACCCCCGTTGATTGATTATGGAATACAGAACTTTATATTCCGCAATCAATTATATACCTATTTCCGATAAATTTCAACAATTAGTTTACACCTTTATAAGCGTCTATCATAATCTGTTCAATTTCCTTAACAAGCGGCAACTTCGGATTTGCAGTTGTACACTGATCCTCAAAAGCCTTGTTTGCAATGTCAGGAACATTTCTCATATAAGTTTCTTCATCAATTCCGCATTCAGAGAATGACAACGGCTCATTAACTTCTTTCATAAGGTCTATAACCGCATTTATAAGGCTCTGTACGCCCTCCTCTGTTGTTTTTGCAGGAAGTCCCAAGAATGCTGCGATTTCAGCATACTTTTCATCTGCAATGAACTTCTTATACTTAGGGAATGACACAAACTTTGAAGGTGTTGACGCATTATACTTAATTACGTGCGGCAACAATACTGCATTTGCTCTGCCGTGAGGAACGTGATACTCACCGCCGATTTTATGAGCGATTGAGTGATTTAGTCCCAAGAATGCGTTTGTAAATGCCATACCTGCCATACAACTTGCATTGTGCATTTTTTCTCTTGCCTCTGCGTCCTCAGCACCGTTCTTGTATGCTCTCGGAAGATACTTGAATACAAGCTGAATAGCTTTCATTGCAAGACCGTCTGTGTAATCCGACGCCATTACAGATACATATGCCTCAAGTGCGTGTGTAAGCACGTCAAGACCTGTGTCGGCAGTTGCTGATTTCGGAAGTGACATTACAAACTGCGGGTCGATAATCGCAATATTCGGTGTTAGTTCGTAGTCTGCAAGAGGATACTTCATATTATTCTTCTTATCAGAAATAACCGCAAAACTTGTTACTTCACTACCTGTACCGGAAGTTGTCGGAATAGCTACAAGTTGTGCCTTATTACCCATCTTAGGGAACTTAAACGCACGTTTTCTTATATCAAGGAAACGAAGTCTCAGTGAATTAAAGTCTACATCAGGGTGTTCATAGAACAGCCACATACCCTTTGCGGCGTCCATTGCACTGCCTCCGCCAAGTGCGATAATTACGTCAGGCTTAAATTCGTCCATCATCTGTGCACCGCGTTTTACTGTTTCGATTGACGGGTCAGGCTCTACATCTGAGAAAATTTCACAATGAACGTGCTCCGTTCTCTTTCTTAGGTAATACAAAATCTTATCTACATAACCAAGAGAAACCATACCCGGGTCTGTTACGATAAATGCACGAGTGATATTCGGCATTTTTTCAAGGTACTGAATTGAATTATGCTCAAAATAAATCTTATCCGGAACTTTAAACCACTGCATATTTACTCTCCTCTTAGCCACTCTCTTCTGATTTATAAGGTTCACCGTTGTAACGTTACCGCTGACACTGTTACCGCCGTAGCTACCGCAGCCAAGTGTAAGTGACGGCATATTTGTATTATAAATGTCACCGATTGCACCGTGTGATGACGGTGAATTTACGATAAGACGGCTTGCTTTCATTGTTGCAGCATACTTTTGAATTACATCTTCATCATTTGCGTGAATAACAGCCGAGTGTCCCATACCGTGGAACATAACCATTTCTTCTGCTCTGTCGATTCCTTCTTCTGTTGAATCAACGATAAAGTATGCAAGTACCGGACTCAACTTTTCTCTTGAAAGCGGATATTCAGGACCTACGCCGTCAAGTTTTGCAAGAAGAATTTTCGTACCCTCAGGAACTTTCACTCCCGCTTGCTCCGCAATCCATGTTGCAGGCTTACCTACAATTACAGGGTTTACAGCACCCTTTTCACTGTCGATGCAGTAATCGCTAAGCTTTTTAATTTCGTCAGGCTTTGCAAAGTAGCAGCCGTATTTCTTCATAAGTTTTTCAAATTTCGGTGCGATTGCCTTATCTACGATTGCGGCTTGTTCAGACGCACAAATCATACCGTTGTCGAATGTTTTTGAAAGGATAAGGTCGTTAACCGCTTGTTCAAGGTCAGCACTCTTATGAATGTAGCAAGGTACGTTACCAGGGCCGACGCCAAGTGCAGGCTTACCTGTTGAGTATGCCGCCTTAACCATTCCACTGCCGCCTGTTGCAAGAACTGTTGCAACACCCGGATGATTCATAAGTGCATTTGTTGCCTCGATTGATGGGTATTCAATCCACTGTATACAGTTTTCAGGCGCACCTGCCGCAACCGCTGCGTCAAGAACTATCTTGGCAGCCGCCGCACTGCATTTTTGAGCGCCCGGGTGGAAACCGAAAATAATAGGGTTTCTTGACTTAACGGAAATCAAAGCCTTAAACATTGTTGTCGATGTAGGGTTTGTAACAGGTGTAACACCGCATACAACGCCTACAGGCTCTGCTATAATTTCGTAATCTTCAAGGTCGTTTTCAGCAATAACACCAACTGTTTTTTCATTCTTGATTGAATGATAAACATATTCTGTTGCAAACATATTCTTTGTTATTTTGTCCTCATACACGCCTCTGCCTGTTTCCTCAACAGCCATCTTTGCAAGCTCCATATGCTTGTCAAGACCTGCAAGAGTCATTGCCTTTACGATTGCGTCAATCTGTTCTTGATTAAGTGCCATAAATTCGTTCAAAGCTTTTTGTGCTTTTGCAACGTAGCCGTCAATCATTTCATTTACGTTAATCTCTGCCATAATAATTCCATAGCCTTTCTGCCTACGGGTTGTTAGTTTTTCTTTACATCTTATTGTAGGCTGATAAGATGTTTTTACAGAAGACTCTGTTTTGACATAGTATGAAATCTTCCGAATTTTTATTATTGACTTTGTTTGTTTAGATTGATAAATTTTTATCGTTATTTATTTATCAATCTTTACAACACTATTATATGAGATTGTTAAACTTTTGTCAATAGTTTTTTTGATATTTTTATTCTTTGTAAGTTTTTCATATATAATTCATTACTTTCTTGTTTAAAACAAACAAAAAAAGTATTGCATTTTCAGCAATACTTTTTATATACAGTCTTTTATATACTTTCCAATCTGTTTATCGACTCGGTATCTCCTACAAGCACGACAATATCGGTATCTTTAAATTTGTATTCGGGTTCAGGTGAAATATTCACCTTACCGCCGTTATTACTCTTTATCGCAACAATATTTACGTTATATTTTTTACGAACAGACAATTCCATAATGCTCTTGCCTATCCATGTGTTCGGTACAACAGCGTCCACAATACTGTATTCGTCCGACAATTCGATTATATCAAGCAATCTGTCCGAAACAAGTTCTATTGCGGCTTTAACGCCTGCCTCCTGTTCTGGAATTATAACATTATCCGCACCGACTTTTTTCAGTACGGTTTTGTGCATATTATCCTTTGCTTTACAGACAACCTGCTTAACTCCCATATCTTTTAGTGCAAGAGTTGTAAGTACGCTGTCCGTTATATCGTCACCGCCGATACACACGATTGCACAATCCGAGTTTTTCACTCCAAGTTGTTTTAACAAGCTTTCGTCTTTTGCGTCGGTACAAGCCGCTCTTGTTACCAAATTTGCAATAGCGTTTATTTTATCCATATTTTTGTCTATCGCAAGCACTTCATAACCCATATTAAAAAGTTGCGTTGCAACAGATGTTCCGAATCTGCCCAATCCTATTACTGTAAAAGTTTTCATAACAAATCCTTAGCCTTTCTGCTATCCGACAATGAAATTACATTCCGGATACCTTATATCATTAGTTTTTCTGATGCGAGTCATAAACACAACGCTTATAGTCATAATGCCCACTCTGCCGAAGAACATATATACAATAAGCAAAATCTTTGTAAATGTGGACGCGCTCCCCGATACACCGACCGAAAGACCGACCGTACTGTATGCCGACGCCACTTCGTATATCGAATTTATCAAATCTTGATTATCAATATAACTTATAAGCACCGAACCGCCCACAACAAGCACAAGCCACAATACAAGCAATGCCATTGCTTGAAGAATAGTCGTGTGTGCAATTCTTCTGCCGTGAATAACAACATCAGATTTGCCACGCAATACGGAAATCAAAGTCATTATTACAAGTACAGCCGTTCCGAGCTTTACGCCGCCCGCAGTCGAGCCTGAAGCGCCACCTATCATCATAAGCACCGTTCCCCAAGCCTTTGACAAGTCGGTTAAATTATTCTGTATAAGTGCGTCAAATCCGGCCGTTCTTGTTGTGACCGACTGAAAGAATGACGCCAATATTTTCTGACCGACACTTTCAGCACCGATTGTATTTATGTTGCCGTATTCAAGAATGAAATACACAAATGTACCCACGACAATAAAAAATATCTGTGCCAAAATTATTACTTTTGAATACACGTTAAGTTTTTTCCACGATTTTTTTGCGATAATATCCTCCCACACAATAAAACCCAATCCGCCTATGGCAACAAGTATCGCAAGCGTACAAAGTACAAGCGGATCGTGTCTGTATGAAAGCATACTTTTTCCGTCACCGATTATATCAAATCCCGCATTGCAAAATGCCGATACGGAATGAAATATACTAAACCACATTCCTTTAAAAAATCCGTATTTCGGTACAAAACGTATTGAAAGCACTATCGCGCCCAACAATTCTATAATTCCCGTTATATGCAAAACGTGCTTTGCAAGTTTGACTATTCCCTCAAGGCTTTCCGTACCCATTGTCTGTGCTATAAGCATTCTGTTTCTAAGTCCGATTTGTCGGTTTGAAACTATAAACACAATACAAAGTATCGTCATAAATCCCAAACCGCCGAGCTGAATTAAAAACAGTATCACCGCTTGTCCGAACAAGCTGAAATATGCACCGACATTTATAAGCGTAAGTCCTGTTACGCAAGTTGCGGACGTTGTTGTAAACAGTGCCGACAAAAACGGCGTCACAACTCTTTCTTTTGACGAAATCGGCAACATTAAAAGTAATGCTCCGACAAGGATAATCAACGCAAATCCAAACGAAATACGTCTTGCCGTATTTATTCTTTTGTGAAATAAAAATTTTCTGATAATATTCATATTTATTTGCTTTCTCCAAAAAATACTCAAAAATCACATCTTCCGATGTGATTTTCGGAGCTGTCGTCAGGCTCTTTAAGTTCGTTTCCACGCATACGGCGAAAACAATATAAGTATCGGATAAAATTCAAGTCTGCCTACAAGCATACCTATTGACATCACTATTTTTGACAATGCCGAAAAATCGGCAAAACTGCCTGTCGGGCCTACCAATCCCAATCCCGGACCAATGTTGTTCATAGTCGCAATTACGGCAGTAACCGTTGTTGTGAAGTCCTTATTATCAAAGCTGATAAGGAGAATTGACACAGCCGCAAACAACATATATACAACGAAATATCCCAACACACCGTTTACGATATTCTTTTCAACCGTTTTGCCGTCAACCTTAACCGAAAATACACTTCGCGGACTTACCGCCTTTTTTATTGAGTGAGTGGCTGTTTTCATAAGTATAATAAATCTTGTAACTTTCATACCGCCGCTTGTTGAGCCTGCACACGCGCCGACTACCATCAATAGTACAAGTATAATCTGCGAAAGCATAGGCCAACGAACAAAGTCGGCAGTTGAATATCCCGTCGTTGTCATAATTGACGACACTTGGAAAAATGAATATCTGAATGCTCTGCCAAATCCGTGATACACAGGCATAATATTAAGTGCAATAATTACCGTCGCACCTATCATCATTCCTATATACCACTTAACTTCGTCATTACTCTTTATCTGTGAGAATTTTCTTGCAATTATCAAGAAATACACGTTAAAATTCAATCCGAACAACATCATAAATATACCGATAACATAATCGATATATGCACTGTTATAATACGCAACGGAACTATTCTTTATTCCGAAACCACCTGTACCGGCTGTGCCGAATGTATGGAGCAAGCTGTCAAATACAGGCATACCGCCGAACAGCAAAAGCACAAATTCAATGACCGTAAGTGCTATATATATTCCGTAAAGTATTCTAAGTGAAAACTGCCATCTGCTTGCAAGTTTGCCTACAACAGGTCCCGGCATTTCCGCTCTCATCATATGAGTTGTTCTTGTATCCTTTGACGAAAAAATTGCCATTGCAAACGCAAGTACACCCATACCGCCGAGCCAATGGGTAAAACTTCGCCAAAAAAGCAAGCTCTTGTCAAGCGCCTCGACATTTGTAAGTATAGATGAACCGGTTGTTGTAAAACCTGACACCGTTTCAAAAAAACTGTCCACAAAACTTGGTATCTGACCGCTGATATAAAACGGCAGACAACCGATTATTGATATTACAATCCAGCCTATCGCAACGATAAACATTCCGTCACGTCCGTAAAGGCTTTTATTTTTCGGTGCTTTTGCAGATACACAAAGTCCGATTAATACGGATATTACTATCGGTATTACATACGCCAAAGCTATTGACTCACCGTAAAACAAAGACAATCCCAAAGGTGCAAGCATTGTTGCCGCAACGGCTACAAGTATTCGTCCTACGGAATATGCTATCATCCTATAATTCATATCTTTTCCTTTCGTAACCGCTATGCAAGTATATCGCCGAGTGTGGTAATATGATGTGTTGTCACAATCACAACAGTATCACCGACTTCAAGTTTACTCTCACCGTCCGGCAGTATAATCTTGTTATTTCTGAGAATTGCCGCAATCAAAACATTACGTTTCATCTTAATCTGTGAAAGCGATTTTGAAGTAAGCTCGGATTCTCTTGTAACTCTGAATTCCATAGCTTCGGCTTTATTGTTTACTATTCGGTAAAGAGTTCTCATTTCCGTATCCTTTGCCGATTTCATTGCTCTTGCGTAACCGATTATAATATTCGCGGTTATGTTTTTAGGCGTAACGATACTGTACACGCCTGTGTTTTCCATAAGCTCCGCAAACGAAAGACGGTTTACCTTTGTTACAATCTTATCGACAAATCTTGACTGCGAATACATTGATATAATCATATTTTCTTCGTCAATACCCGTCAGTGCAACAAGCGAATCAACTCTGTCAATGCCCTCTTGTGCAAGAACGTGCTTATCCGTTCCGTCGGCACACACAATATCCGCTTTCGGCAAATGCTCGGTCAATTCCTTACATCTGTTCATATTGTGTTCTATAATTTTAACCCTTATGCCGCTTTCAAGAAGCTGTTTCGCAAGATAAAACGATATTCTTCCGCCGCCGATTATAATTGCGGTTTTAACCTTTGTGTTTATAACACCTATCTCACGCATAAATTTCGCAACATCTCTGTGAGATGCGGTTATGTGAAGTTTATCTCCGCTTTCGATAACAAAATCACCGTTCGGAATATACACCTCGTTACCGCGTTGCACCGCACATATAAGAAGTTTTATCTTAAACTTTTTGTATATCTCAAAAATAGCTTTTCCGCAAAGTGCGTTATCCGAACTGATGTTAAATTCAATAAGTTCAATTCTGCCTTTTGCGAAAGTTTCTGTTTTGATTGCGGCAGGAAAACGAAGTATTCTCGATATTTCGCAAGCAGTTGCGTATTCGGGATTTACTATAAGATTTATTCCGAGAGCGTTACGCATAAAATCAAGCTGTTTAAAATATTCTCTGTTTCTCACTCTTGCAACACATCTGCCCGCACCGAGTTTTTTAGCCATAACGGTACAAAGTGCGTTAAATTCGTCATTTTCCGTAACAGCAATAAATATGTCTGCCTTGTTAGCCTCCGCCTCGCGCAAAGCTTCAAGGTCAGTACCGCTCCCGCATACGCACCTTACATCATAATCATCTTGAATTCGGTCGCAGATTTCACTTTTAATATCAATAAGAACTACGTCATCGCCCTCATAATTAAAATCCTCTACAAGCTTTCTTCCGACCTTACCGCCGCCTACTACGATTACATTCATTTTTCTTCTCTTTTCTCCCGCGTCATAAGCAATAATACCGCTTCTCTTGCATTTCTGCCATTGTACAAAATATTATAAGCTTCTTCAACAATAGGCATTTCAACATTATATTTGTGTGCCATTTCATATGCCGCCGTTGCGGTGTTTACACCCTCAACAACCATATGAACGCTTTCCAAAGTTTCCTTTAAACTCTTGCCTTGACCCAAAAGTATTCCGGCACGTCTGTTTCTCGAATGCATACTTGTGCAAGTTACAATCAAATCACCTACACCGCTAAGTCCCATAAATGTCTTTTCATTTGCACCCATAGCCTTGCCGAGTCTTGCAATTTCAGCAAGACCTCTTGTCATAAGTGCCGCTTTTGTATTGTCGCCGTAACCAAGTCCGTCACTTATTCCCGCACAAAGTGCGATAACGTTTTTAAGTGCTCCGCCAAGTTCAACACCGATTATATCGGTTGAAGTGTACACTCTGAACATATCGCCCATAAACACGTCTTGAATAAATTTAGCCGTATCAATATGCTCCGACGCAACAACATTTGTTGTAGGAAGTCCTCTTGAAACCTCTTCTGCGTGTGACGGGCCGCTCATAACAGATATATCCGCCTGCGGAATTTCTTCTTTATACACCTGTGAAAGACGTAAAAGTGTACCTTCTTCAAGTCCCTTTGATATATTTACTATTTTCTGTCCCTCTTTAACGTGCGGCGAAAGCTGTTTCGCCGTTGTTCTCGTTGCCGGTGACGGTGCGGCTGTTATAATAAGCTCCGCTCCGTCTGTACATTCAGCCATATCGTGACTGCAATAAATTGTATCCGGAAATTTCACTCCCGGCAAAAATTCTTTGTTTTCTCTGTCTTTTTTCAGTCTGTCCGTTTCTTCCTGTATCCACGACCATAAATATACATTATGTCCTCTTGAAGATAAAAGTATCGCTATGGCAGTTCCCCAACCGCCTGAGCCAATTACTGCAATTTTCATTTTACTTCTCCTTTTTTTGCTCCAAGTTTGTTTTCCGTACCGCTAAGTAATCTCTTTATATTTGCATGATGTCTTGCTATTAAAAGTCCGCCGATAATAACAACGCACACAAGCTGAATTGCATCAACGTTCTTTGTAACAATCATTTTAACGATTTCTATAACTATGTACATTGCACCGCCCAAGATTGAACCGAGCGATACATACCTTGTTACTGCCATAACCGCTATTGCAACAACAGCCACAATAAGTCCGACTTTCCAGTCAAGCATTAACACAACGCCCAGCGAAGTCGCAACGCCTTTGCCGCCTTTAAATCCGAAGTAAAGCGGAAAATTATGACCGAGAATTACGCATACACCTGCGATATAGCTTATAACAGGATATATTTCATCTGTACCCGCAATATTTTTTACAAGTCTTGATAAAAGTATCACGACTATGCCTTTTAACACGTCAAGCAACAGTGTTATAATACCCATTTTCTTGCCGTATGTTCTTAGCATATTCGTTGCACCCGCATTTCCCGAACCGCTTTCACGGATATCCTTACCGCTCAGCATTTTTGAAAGCAGTATAGAAAAATTAACCGAACCGATTAAATATGATACTATTGCCGTCAGGGCAATTATTAAATATGTCATAACTATCTCCCATTACATCTTCTTTTCATTTTTCTCTCTTACGATAAACTTTATAGGTGTTCCCTCAAAACCAAATGCCTCACGCACTTGATTTTCGATAAATCTCAAATACGAATAGTGGAACAAATCCTTTGAATTTGCGAACAAAATAAATGTCGGCGGTGCTGTTGCAGCCTGTGTACCGTAGTAAACCTTTAAACGTCTGCCCTTGTCTGACGGCGGCTGTTGCTTTGCCATTGCTTCGTTTAAGACGTCGTTAAGCATACCGGTTGTAATTCTTCTCTTGTGCTGCTCATTTACTTTCTTGATAAGTTCCAAAAGCTTGTCAACTCTCTGACCTGTCTTTGCACTGATGAATATAATTTCCGCATAAGACATAAACGCAAATTCTTCACGCACACGCATTGTAAAGTTTTTCATAGTCTTTGTGTCTTTAGAAACAATATCCCACTTATTAACCGCAAAAATACAAGCCTTACCCTGCTCGTGAGCATAGCCGGCAACCTTTGTGTCCTGTTCTGTAATACCCTCGTTTGCGTCAATCATAATAACGCACACGTCACTTCTGTCAACCGCCGCAAGCGAACGTACAACACTGTAACGCTCTACATTTTCGTCAATCTTACCGCGTTTTCTCATACCGGCGGTATCGATAAACAGATACTTGTCGCCGTTCTTTTCGTAATGTGAGTCGATTGCGTCACGCGTTGTTCCTGCGATGTTACTTACAATAACTCTGTCCTCACCCAAAATTTTATTTATAAGCGACGATTTACCTGCATTAGGTTTACCGATTACCGCAACTTTAATTTCGTCCTCGTCATCTGACGTATCTGCGTCCTCAGGGAACAAGTGAGTAACTTCGTCAAGCAAATCACCTACACCCAAACCGTGAGTTGATGAAATAGCAATCGGATCGCCAAGTCCCAAATTATAAAATTCATAAAATTCAAACGGCGGATCGCCTGTATTGTCAACCTTGTTTACGGCAAGCACAATCTTTTTCTTCGCCTTTAAAAGCATTTGTGCAACGTCCTGGTCATTTGCCGTAACACCGTCTTTTACGTTTGTCATAAGCACAACAACGTCTGCCATTTCAATGGCAAGCTGTGCCTGACGGCGCATTTGTACAAGGATTTCGTCCTTTGACGCAGGCTCGATACCGCCTGTATCGATAAGCGTAAAGTGCTTGTCAAGCCACACTGCGTCAGAATAAATTCTGTCACGCGTTACACCCGGTGTGTCCTCTACTATACTTATTCTCTTTCCTGTTATCTTATTAAACAAAGTCGATTTTCCGACGTTCGGTCTGCCGACTATCGCTACCAATGGTTTCATATTCTTCTCCTTTAAAATTCAAGTTCTTCTCCCAAGATTTTCTCAATAAATTCATATCCGTCATTTATGACAGGCTCTATCTTCACATTCAACGCTTTTTCAACGTCTGATACAGTAAGATCATCAAGGAAAATCCCGTCTTCATCTCTCAGCATACTGTGCGGAATAAGCATAATATCCCCTATAGGCTTGTCTTTAAGCTGGTCGATTATATCTCCGCCCGTGACAAGTCCCGAAACGTTTACGCCTCCGCCGAAAAAGTTATTTTTTATCGCATAAACAGTTATCTTTACGTCTGTCTTTTCCATAAGACGTTCCGACAAACCCGTTATAAAAGATGCCGCCGCCTCACCCGTTACAAGAGTTACATTTCTGTCATACTTTTTGTTTTTCACAAGTTTAATTGCCGAATCAAATTCTTCTGCCATACTGGCAATCAATCCTACACCGTTTTCAAGCTGCGGAAAACCCTCATACACTTCTGCGTCAGGTATAGGCAATTCCGCATTCAAATAAAATTCGTCAGAAAGATAAATTAGCCTTGTTCCAAGTTTATCATACAGTTTTTTCTGCCAAGTCTCAACTTGTTTTATTGTTTGTGCGGAAGTTTCCTTTGTAAACGGTTTCAGCGGATAAAGTCCGTCACGATAGCGTGTAAGACCGACAGGAACGATTGATACACTGTTTACATTCGGGAACAGTGCCGCCAGTTCGGATATTGACCTGTCAAGTTCCTTGCCGTCATTAATTTCGGGACAAAGCACTATCTGACAGTTCATATAAATATTATTAGCCGCAAACTTTTTCATTATGTCATAGCACTTACCCGCAAAACGATTATTCAGCATTTTACATCTAAGTTCGGGATTGGTTGCCTGAACCGATACGTTAATCGGCGAGACACGCATTTTTATAAGTCTGTCTATTTCTTCGTCTGACATATTCGTAAGCGTTACATAGTTTCCCTGCAAAAACGATAATCTCGTATCATCATCTTTAAAATAAACCGTTTCACGCATACCTTTAGGCAACTGATCTATAAAACAGAATATACACTTATTTCGACAACTTTGTGCCTCGTCAATAAGTCCCTCTTCAAATTCAATACCTATATCGTCGTAATCATTTTCAACCGTTATAACTTCGGTAGTACCGTCCTTTTTCAGTATTTCAAGAGTAACTTCATATTCGGCTGTAAGATATCGATATTCAAGTATATCGTGAAAATCGTGTCCGTTAATGCTTATCAGCTTGTCCCCGACTTCAATTCCGGCATCTTCCGCGATTGAATACGGTTCTATATATTTAATTGTGGTATTAACTTTTCTCATATTTTTATCTCCGCATTATTATCCAATATGTATTATTACACAATCACAGAAAAAAATCAAGGTATTTGACAAAAATAAAGACAGCATACGCTGTCTTTACCAAAAATTTATTTAATTTACCAAAACACAATCGTTTAAAATTGCACTTCCAAGACTTCGTCCTGAACATCTTCCTAAAACAGTTATAGTTTGTCCTTGCGAAACATTGGTGATTTGCGACTTGCCTTCAGAAGAAAAATATGCCGTTACACCGTCTGCCACATATCCCGCCATAAGATTTACATATGCCGTTCCCAAGAAGAAAGTTTTGTCTATATTATAAACAGTACCCGTTACCAAAAGCATTTTACCTTTATATTTGTTTTCCGCACCAACATTATTTGTGTTGAATTCCTCATATAAAGTAGATGCATTTACTTTTATAGCCTCATCAATGGCTTTTTGTCTTGCCGCTGCCGCCTCTTGTTCAGCTTTTGCTTTCGCCTCTGCCACTTTCGTTTCCGAAGTTGATTTTATCGTTTCGACTTCCTTTTTTTCTTCCTCTTTCAAGTTCATTTTCAGCAATTCATCTGCCTCGTTAAGTGAACTGTCAAAGTTTCCGGCATTAAAATTATCTCTTATATTTTTTAATTTTTCGTCAATCAATTTTCTTTCTTCTATAGCGGCTTGTGCCTTATCCTTAAATTCATCAATATTTTTACTTATACCGTACTTCTGATAAACTCCCGATATTTGACCGACTTTTTCAACAACAGCCTCATTATTGCCTTTGTCAAATTCGCCCTTTATTTCAACATATGCAGACGCCACTTTTTTAATTTCGTCCACTTGACTTATCTGTGACTGTGTAAGTTTGTTTTTCTTTAATTCATCACATTTGCCGATTATGTCCGAAACCTTTGTCACATCAGAAAAAAGTTTTGTAACTTCTTCTATTTGTGTATCATTCTTTTTTATTTCTTCGTTGCGTTTTTCATAATCAATATTTAATTGGTTGATTTCCGATTTTGTAGGATATTCGGTAGTTACATTTTTCAAGTTCGCAACAACAGATGATAACGTTTGCATATCATCTCTAATTAACGCGTCCTTACCGCTCTCATATGTACGCAAATTTTGATATTGAGACAGTGTTTTACCCTTAATCTTTTTTATCTTTGAATAATATGTAATTGCCGCTTGATAATTTCCTTTTCCGCAATTATAATTGCCCATAATAAAATTTCTGTTTGCAAACACGATTATTGCGGCAATCAATATAATTGCAATAGGTATAATTATCGCTAATTTCTTTTTATCAAATACCTTTACCCTTTCAATAACTTTATCCTTTACTTCCACAACATTTTCTGAATTAGTATCCATATCTGTTCTCCCCTTTCACGTATTGCTTTTAGTATTCTTATATATACTACATATTAGAATACATATATAATATCATAATATATACAATATTGTCAAGTTAAAGAAGAGTTAATCGTATTTTTCCGTCAAAATTACCCCTATAATAATCAAACCACCGCCGATATACTGCACCAATCCCATTGTTTCGCCCAAGAATATCGCACCGAGTATTATTGAAGTAATCGGCTCAAACGCCGATACTATTCCAGCAGTTGACGCACCCTCACAGCGTACTCCCACTTGAAAAAGCGGCACTGCTCCAAGCGTTATAATAAGTGATATAGCCACCGACAGTATCCATGCTTTATAATCCATTTTCTCAAACACCAAGCTATCAGTTGTCAAACCGAAAATATATGTGCCGATACTCATAATAATCATAAGATAAAACGTAAGTTTTATATAGTCCATTTCGTCAAGTTTGGAACGATACATATAAACGACATAAAAGCTATAAAATATTCCCGACAAAATCGCAAGTATCACGCCGATTTTATCGGCTGTATTATTAAGGTCAACAAACATAAACATTCCGAGCGTGACAAGCATAACCGCAAGAAGTTTTATCTTCTTGATTTTTTCTTTGTACACTACCGCCGAAGTTATTACTATTATAAGCGGATATATAAAATGGAGCGTTGTCGCAAGTCCTGTTGAGATATAGTCATATGCGGCATAAAGTGAAATCATTGAAAACGAGCCACCCACCACACCAAGTAGAATTATATCTATAAGCTCTTTTTTTGTAAGTTTAAACGACACTTTTCTGAAAATCATTATAAAAAATAAAAGCGGCAGCATTAGGAATGTACGCAAAAAAGTAAGCGTAATTCCGTTTGCTCCGCTTTTGTATGCAAATTTAGCCAGTATCGGTGCAAATCCGTAAATAAATGCCGATAAAATTAAACAAACTTTACTCTTTGACACCGAAATCCCTCCATAGAATAGGGCGTTAAAGTGTTTCAAGCTCCTTCGCCCAAATTTGATATGAGGCGTCGGACGGCATTCGCCAATCGCCTCTCGGAGAAAGAGCAACACTTCCTACTTTCGGACCGTCAGGCAGGCACGAACGTTTGAATTGCTGTGCAAAAAATCTTCTGTAAAATACCTTTAACCATTCAAGTATAACTTCTCTGTCGTATATCCCATCAAACGCAACTTCAGCCAATCTCAGTATCTTTGACGGTTTTGAACCAAAACGCATAAGATGATACAAAAAGAAATCGTGAAGTTCATACGGACCGACAATATGTTCGGTCTTTTGAGATATTTTTCCGTCTTTCGGCGGAAGAAGTTCGGGACTTACAGGTGTATCCAATATGTCCTGTAATGTTTTCTTCAATATATCGTTATTTGTACGTTTCGCTTCGTAATCAACAAGGTAGCGAATGAGTGTTTTCGGAACACCTGCATTAACGCCGTACATCGACATATGGTCGCCGTTATACGTTGCCCAGCCGAGTGCAAGCTCGGACATATCACCGGTACCTATTACCAAACCGCCGCTTTTGTTTGCAACGTCCATAAGAATTTGAGTTCTTTCTCTCGCCTGAGAATTTTCATATGTCACGTCATAGACATTCGGATCGTGTTCTATATCCGCAAAATGCTGATTTACTGCCGCTTTGATATTTACTTCTTTTAATGTAACACCAAGCGAATTTGCAAAATTAACCGCATTGTTATACGTTCTGTCCGTTGTACCGAAACACGGCATTGTTACCGCGATTATATTCTTTCTGTCAAGATTAAGACTGTCAAATGCACGCACAGTTACCAAAAGTGCAAGTGTCGAGTCAAGTCCTCCGCTTACACCCACAACAGCCGTTTTGGCATGTGTATGGTCAAGTCGCTTTTTAAGTCCCAGCGACTGAATTGAAAGGATTTCTTCACTGCGTTTTTCACGCTTTTTGTCGTCTGACGGAACGAACGGCTGTTTATCGACATATCGTGTTATTTTAGTGTCCCCGATATTCATATCAAGTTTTACACTCATATATTTTTCACTGCCGACTATATTATAGGTATTGCTCTTTTTTCTCTCACCCACAAGTCTTTCCAAATCAAGCTCGGTATATACACATTCGTTGTTAAATCTTTTACTTCTTGCCAAAATCGTGCCGTTTTCGGCAATCATATTATCACCTGCAAATACAAGGTCAGTCGTTGATTCGCCGTATCCCGCATCGGAATAAATATAACCGCAATAAAGTTTTGCAGACTGACTTTTTACAAGCATTTCGCGGTATTCATCTTTTGCAATAACTTCATTGCTCGCAGAAAGATTTGCTATAATTGTTGCACCTGCAAGCGCGTGGTTGACCGACGGTGGCATAGCCGTCCACAAATCCTCGCAAATTTCAACCGCAAGAACAAAATCTTCACACGCATCTGTTTTAAATAATATATTTGCACCGAACGGTATTTCTTCACCGTTTATATTCACATATGTCACTTCATTTTTACCGGCCGTAAAATGTCTTACCTCATAAAATTCGGCATAGTTTGGAATATTGAGTTTCGGAACAAGACCTTTTATGTGTCCCCCGTTTACCACTGCGGCACAATTATAAAGCGTCTGCTCCGCAACGTACGGAAGTCCGACAACGGCGGTTATATCAAGATTTTCCGTTGCTTTTGCTATTTTGATTAAGCTGTCTTTTGCACTGTCAAGCAATATTTTCTGCAAAAACAAATCACCGCAAGTATATCCCGTTATGCAAAGTTCCGGAAATACTATAAGCTTTATATTATTTTGAGCCGCGTCTTCGATTGCCTTTATTATATTTGATGTATTATAATCAGTGTCCGCAACCTTTATATCAACAGTTGCGCTTGCACATCTTACAAATCCGTCTTTCATAAATCAAATTCCTTTCTTTATTCTGTCCCAATAAACTTTTGCCGACTGTTCGGTTTTATTGTCCCCAAAATCGTAATATTTAGTGTCCATAATGTTGTTAGGCAAATATTGCTGTTTGACATAATGATTTTCATAACTGTGCGGATATTTGTACTCTGTTCCGTGACCGAGTTTTTTTGCTCCGCCGTAATGCGAATCTTTCAGATGTTCCGGTATATCGCCCGTATCCATACCCTCAATATCACTCAACGCACTGTCAATCGCCATTATTGCCGAATTTGATTTTGGTGCGGTTGCAAGTAAAATAACCGCTTCCGCAAGCGGTATTCTCGCCTCTGGGAAACCAAGCTGCAGGGCACTGTCAACACAAGCTTTCACGACCGATATAGCCTGGGGATATGCAAGTCCTATATCCTCTGCCGAAATAACCAAAAGTCTGCGGCAAATGCTCGGCAAATCACCTGCCGAAACAAGTCTTGCAAGATAATGAACTGCCGCATCCGGATCTGAACCTCTTATTGATTTTTGAAACGCACTTAAAATATCATAATGACTGTCACCGTCACGGTCGTAACGCATAGCTTTTTTTTGCGTTGCCTGTACCGCCGTGTCAAGCGATATGTGTATTTTTTTATCTTTGTTTGGCGGTGTTGCAATAAATGCAACTTCAAGCGAATTTAAAGCCTTTCTCACATCTCCGTTTGAAACGTGCGCCATATGCCGTATTGCGTCTTTGTCAACGGTTACGTCAAAGCCTTTATAATCCGATTGTTTTAATTCTTCAACCGCTCTTTCAAGTGCCTTTTCAATCTCGCTCGGTTCAATCTGTTTAAATTCAAACACAACACTTCTCGAAAGCACCGCATTATACACATAAAAATACGGATTTTCCGTTGTACTTGCGATAAGCGTTATCTTGCCGTTTTCCATAAATTCAAGCAAAGACTGTTGTTGTTTCTTATTAAAATGCTGTATTTCGTCAAGGTACAGCAATACTCCGTCCATTGCCAAAAAGCTGTCAAGCGTTGATACAATATTTTTTATATCCGCAACGGACGCAGTTGTCGCATTAAGTCTATGCAAAGTTTTACCCGTTTTTTGAGCGATTATGTTTGCAATGGTAGTTTTACCGACTCCGCTCGGACCGTAAAATATCATATTCGGTACTTCGTCATTTTCGATTATGTTTCTTAAAATTTTTCCTTCACCTATAAGGTGCTTTTGTCCGACAACTTCATCAAGCGTCTTTGGACGTATTCTATCAGCCAATGGTGTTTTCATTGTGATTCTTTACCTCTTGTATAAGCTTATTAACTTCTTCCTCCGTAACCGTTGTCATTCCCGAACGCTTACATTCTTTCAGCTTTTCGGCATATTCTGCGGCTTTATCGTACTTGTTAAGTTTCATTGCAATCTGTATGCCGTGATAAAAGCCCTCGACAAAGTTAGGTGTCGACCCGACAAGTTCATCAGATATTTTTTCTGCTTTTTCATATTCGCCTTTTCTGAAATAACAAATTGAAAGATTATCTTTTATGTCCCTGTCATCACTGTTGTAATCATAAGCTTCTTCACAAAGTTTTGTTGTTTCGTCAAGGTCATCGTTTCTAAGTAATTTAAAATAGCCAAGCATACCGTAAATACTTGAATTTCTGTAACCTTCGTTCATCATTGACTGTGCATCCTCAATCGCCTCGTCAAGTCTGCCCTGCTTATAGTAAACCATACATCTTTGTTGCTTTGCCAAATTCTTTTTTTCCGGTGCAAGCCCTTTTACTCTTATAATCGGATCAAGAACTTTTTCCGCCTCGTCGGCATAACCTGTACGTAAAAGCACATATGCGTAAGACGATTTCAACTTTACATTTGCTCTGCCCGTTTCACACGCCTTTTTATACCACTCTCTCGCACGGTCCTCGTCACCGATTTCAAATGCTTTGTTGCCGTTTATCGCATAATAGGTCGGCAAAAAATTATATATTCCCACACCTATAGCCACAATCGCAACGGCTATTCCAAGAAATACATTAAACTTAAACGCTACAATAATTATAGCAAGTGCAATAAGAACTGCAATTAAATTCATAAAAATCGTACCTTTCTTTATAAAAATCAAGAGGCTGCAAGCAGCCTCTTAAAATAGTAGTCAAAACCGCCATAGTTTTGTCTTGATTAATATTCGGCAGTACCGACTGTTCTTGGGAACGGAAGTACGTCACGAATGTTAGAAACACCTGTAATATACATAACAGCTCTTTCAAAGCCAAGACCGAAGCCTGCGTGTTTGTTTGTTCCGTATCTGCGAAGGTCAAGATAGAAATTATAATCTTCTTCCTTAAGACCAAGTTCTTTCATTCTCTCAACAAGTACGTCGTAATTTTCTTCTCTCTGGCTTCCGCCGATGATTTCTCCGACGCCCGGAACAAGCAAGTCCATAGCCGCAACCGTCTTTTGGTCATCGTTAAGTTTCATATAGAAAGCCTTGATTTCCTTCGGATAATCTGTTACAAACAACGGACGCTTAAATACCTGTTCTGTAAGGTATCTTTCGTGTTCTGTCTGTAAATCGCAGCCCCATTCCACCTTATTGTCAAACTTAACCTTACCGGCTTTTGAATCTTCGATAAGTATATTTACAGCCTCTGTATATGTTACGTGAGCAAACTCACTGTTTACAACGTGGTTTAGACGGTCAAGAAGTTCCTTGTCGATAAATTGATTGAAGAACTGCATTTCTTCGGGAGCATTTTCAAGACAATAGTTAATGATATACTTTAGCATATCCTCTGCAAGTTCCATATCGTCTTTTAGGTCTGCAAATGCGATTTCAGGCTCAATCATCCAAAATTCAGCCGCATGACGTGTTGTATTTGAATTTTCGGCTCTGAATGTAGGACCGAATGTGTAAACATTTCTAAATGCCATACAGTATGTTTCAACATTAAGCTGACCGCTTACTGTAAGGTTTGCCTGTTTGCCGAAGAAGTCCTGTGAATAATCAACAGTTCCGTCATCATTCTTAGGGACGTTGTTCAAATCAAGTGTTGTAACTTGGAACATTTCGCCCGCACCCTCACAGTCACTTGCAGTGATAATCGGAGTATGAACGTATACAAATCCTCTCTCCTGGAAGAATTGGTGAATTGCATACGCAATCATTGAACGCACTCTGAACACTGCCGAGAATGTATTTGTACGCGGTCTTAAATGAGCGACTGTACGCAAATATTCAAAGCTGTGTCTTTTCTTCTGTAACGGATAATCCGGTGTAGATTCACCGTCGATTACAACGTTTTCAGCCTTTAATTCAAACGGCTGTTTTGCGTCCGGTGTAAGTACAAGTGTACCTGTTGCCGTAATCGCAGCTGCAATGTTTAGCTTTGAAAGTTCCGCAAAGTTATCAAGTTTATCCGACTCAATTACTATCTGCAAATTCTTAAAAAATGTACCGTCATTTAATTCGATAAAACCGAAATTCTTTGAAATTCTTATGTTTCTTATCCAACCCGATACTGTTATTTCTTTTCCCCCAAACTCATCCTGTTTTCTGAACAAGTCTTTTACAACTGTTTTCATAATCTAAATAATAATCCTTTCAATAGTTATTAAATATAGTAGCTCTGTGCCACCGCTTCGCCTTTTAGGCACCCCTCAGGGAGAGGCTTATTATAGTAGCTTTATTCCTTTTTCTTCACAAGTCTTACGCATATCGTCCGGCCATACAGATGCCTGTACTTCGCCTATATGAGCCTTACCAAGCATATACATACACAATCTTGACTGACCGATACCGCCGCCGATTGTATAAGGAAGTTCCTTATTAAGAAGTTTCTTATGGAAATCAAGTTCAAGTCTGTCCTCACAGCCTGCAATCTTAATTTGCGAAAGAAGTGAATCTTCGTCAACTCTGATACCCATGCTTGAAAGTTCGTAAGCCATATCAAGAACAGGATAATAAACAAGAATATCACCGTTAAGCTCCCAATCGTCATAATCCGGTGCTCTGCCGTCGTGTCTTTGACCCGACTTCAATTCTTTACCGATTTGCATTAGGAATACCGCTTTCTTTTCACGAAGAAGTTTATTTTCTCTTTCTTTCGGTTCAAGATCAGGGTACATATCCTCAAGTTCTTGTGTTGTTATAAACGTAATTTCCTCAGGGAAATTATTTTCAATACCGCTGAACTTTTGGCATACTCTGCTTTGAGTCGACTTCATAGCGGTATATATACGTTCTACAAAACTCTTTAAAGTTTCAACAGTTCTGTCTGACTTATTTATAACAGCCTCCCAGTCCCATTGGTCAACGTACATAGAGTGAAGATTGTCCACTTCCTCATCACGTCTTATGGCGTTCATATCTGTATACAAGCCCTCACCCGGATTAAAACCGTATCTGCCGAGAGTCATTCTCTTCCACTTTGCAAGTGAATGAACAATTTCAAGTGTAGCACCGCCGATACAAGGTGCATCAAAACTTACAGGACGTTCAACTCCGTTAAGATTATCGTTAAGACCTGTTTCTGGACGTACAAATAACGGTGCAGAAATTCTCTGCAAATTAAGTGCAGAAATTATTTCATGCTGAAATGTATCCTTTATAAATTTAATTGCTTTTTCCGTTTCGCGTCCGTTAAGATTTGATTTATAGTTTTCGGGAATTATTAGTGACATTTTTTATTCTCCTTTATCAATTATTTCAATGTTGTCAAGCGTCTGTTTGAAATTCTGACGTATGGCATTAAGATATTCTTCACGGAGCTTTGCACGCTCCGTCATTTCCTCAGGCGTCAACCCATCGGAACTTCTTGCCTTTTTCGCAAGTTCATTTATTCTGTCAATTTTCTTCTTATCCAAAAGATTTACCTCCCCAAGAAAATATCACTACTACTATTCTAACCCATTTTGAAGAAAAATTCAAGTAAAATATGGGACAATGTGCAAAATTAATATATTAGTCATAATATATATTACAAAACATTGAAAGGAGGCACTCACAATGGGCGAATGTTGTGGAAACGGTTGTCAAAGAGGCGGTTGCGATTTTGATCTTGATATGATTATTTGGGTTCTTATTATTATCGTTATCGTTACTTGTATGTGCAACAACTAATCTTACATTAACTCCACTTTCAAAATATCAGTGGCAAACAGCGGTGCTTTTTCGGAAGTGCCGCTGTTTTGCGGTGTAAAAACATATTTTTAAGTATTATTTTTATTTTTTGAATAAAACTATTGACAAATGATATAGTATACCGTATAATGAATATATGAACAGTTATTCATATATTCAAGTATGGAGGTGTAGATATGAAAAAGAATAACGATAGTAATATTTCAGAAAAAAATAAAGATGTCTGTTGTGAAAAACATGAACATCATCATAAACATAAGGATCATTGCAGTTGCGGTCACGATCACGAGGCTCATTGTGGCTGCGGACATGAACATCATCATGTGCATGATGACCACTGCGGTTGTGGTCACGACCATCATCACGAACACGAGCATGAAGACCATTGCGGTTGCGGTCACGATCACAATCATCACGAAAATGGCTGTGGCTGCGGATGTGGTTGCGGTTGTGAACATAGCGAGGGAAATGAAAAAGTTCTTATCATAAGACTTATAGCAGGTGCAATACTTTTTGCGGCAGGTATCGTAACAGAAAACGTACTTTCTTCCCCATTGGTATCAGATATTTTATTTATAGTCGCTTACATTGTTCTTGGCTATGATATAGTTTTGAATGCGATTAAAAACATATTCAAAGGACACTTATTCAACGAAAACTTCTTAATGAGTATAGCAAGTATCGGTGCATTTGCAGTCGGCGAACACCCTGAGGCAGTTGCCGTAATGCTGTTCTATCAAGTCGGCGAGGCATTGCAGGAACGTGCGGCACAAAAGAGCCGTAATTCAATTACGGAACTTATGGATATTCGTCCCGACTATGCCAATATAGAAGTAAACAGCACGATTACAAAAGTTTCTCCGTCTGACATTTCAATCGGAGATATTATAATTGTAAAACCGGGCGAAAAAATTCCTCTTGACGGTACGATAACTTCGGGCGAAACATATCTTGATACAAAAGCACTTACAGGCGAAAGCGTACCGCGTAAGGCTGTTACGGGTGATACAGTATTGAGCGGAAGTTTGAATACAGGCTCACCTATATATATTAAAGCAGCAAAAACATACGGCGAAAGTACTGTTTCAAAAATTCTTGATATGGTTGAACACGCTCAAAGCAAAAAAGCAAAATCAGAAAAATTCATTTCTGTATTTGCCAAATACTATACACCGATTGTCGTTGCACTTGCGTTAATAGTTATGTTCGTTCCTCCCCTGTTTCTCGGAGATTTCAGAACTTGGATATATCGCGGACTTATGTTCCTTGTGGTTTCTTGCCCTTGTGCATTGGTTGTATCAATTCCGCTTGGTTTCTTTGCCGGTATCGGTTGTGCGTCAAAGAACGGTATTCTTGTTAAGGGCAGTAACTTCATCGAAAAGCTTGCTAAACTTGATACTGTCGTATTTGACAAAACAGGTACTCTTACAAAAGGTGTATTTGCCGTAAAAGACGTATATTCTGTTATCGACAAAGACGAACTTATAAAATATGCCGCTTATGCTGAATTTTACTCAACACACCCTATCGCAGTATCGGTTAAAAACGCTTACAAAGACATCGTTGACACTGCAAAAATCTCAAACTATACAGAAATTTCCGGTATGGGTATCAGTGCAGATATAGACGGTCATAAAGTTTTAGCCGGTAACGGCAGACTTCTTGAAAACAACAATATCTCTCACGAAAAAGCAGAATCACACATCGGAAGTATTATATACATTGCAGTTGACGGAAAATTTGCCGGATATATCGTTATATCTGATGAAATCAAAGCTGACAGTAAATCTGCAATTTCAGCATTGAAACAACTTAATATCAAATCTGTTATGCTCACAGGTGACGTAAAGAAAAACGCCGATTATACCGCAGAGCAGATTGGTATTGATAAAGTTTATTCGCAGTTATTGCCGCAGGATAAGGTTTCAAAACTTGAAGAAATCCTTTCTTCTAAAAATTCTAAAAAGAATGTTGCATTCGTCGGTGACGGAATTAACGATGCACCCGTACTTATGCGTTCGGACGTCGGTATTGCTATGGGTGGTATCGGTTCGGACAGTGCAATTGAGGCGGCTGATGTTGTCCTTATGACTGATGAACCCTCAAAAATTGCCAAAGCATCTAAAATCTCCGCAAAAACTATGTCGGTTATAATCCAAAACATTGTATTCGCTATCGGAGTTAAAGTTCTTGTTATGATTTTAAGCGTACTTGGCATAAGCACAATGTGGCTTGCAATTTTCGCTGATGTAGGTGTATCATTGCTTGCGATTTTAAACTCACTTCGAGCATTATATTACAAAGATTAATAACATACCACCATATAAGAGATGTCAAAACAAAAAGTTTTGACATCTTTTTTTGTTGTATTTTACAGTATTTACGGCATTAAAAAAATATATTTTAAATTTTTTTGGAATTTTTTTGAAAAATCTCTTGATTTTATTAACATTTTATGGTAATATACTTTACGTAATGGAAAACATTTACAAATAGTAGACATCATATTAACTTTATACAATAGGAGGACTTACTTATGAACAACAATATCTCTGTACTAATAGCAGATGACAACGAAGATTTAGCAAAGGAATTATCATCATACATAGGTGCAAAGCCTAATATGACAGTAACGGCTATTGCAACAGACGGTGAAGATGCTTACACTCTTATTTCTCAAACCAGACCAGACATTATAATTCTTGACCTTGTAATGCCGAAACTGGACGGTATCGGTGTTTTAAAGCGTATGCAGACTTTGACATTTGATAAAAAACCTAAAATCATAGTTTATTCCGTTTCATCAATAGCAATTAAAATGGCTGCGTCAGTAAGTCCTTTAATAGACTACTGTCTTTTAAAGCCACAAAGCAACGAACGTGTATACGAAGTTATTCAAGATTTAACATCTGTTCCTATGGTTAGCGCAATACCGCTTTCACACAATATAACAGCTCAAAAAGCCGAAGAAACAGACCTTGAAACTATCGTTACAGACTTCATTCACGAGCTTGGTGTTCCGGCACATATTAAGGGTTATCAATATATCCGAAGTGCAATAATGATGGTTGTTGAAAATATGGATCTGTTAAACTTCATCACTAAACAGCTTTATCCCGAAATTGCAAAGGCATATAATACCACCGCCAGCCGTGTCGAACGTGCAATCCGTCACTCAATAGAAGTCGCTTGGAGCAGAGGTAAGCCTGAAGTTATGAATGAAATTTTCGGCTACACAATCCATACAGGCAAAGGAAAGCCGACAAATTCAGAATTTATCGCAATGGTTGCCGACAGAATCAGACTTCAATTAAAATAATAAAATATATCTTCTCTCAAAAAAAGTATCCTCTGTTGAGGATACTTTTTTGTTAATTTTCTTGAACTGTTGTTTCTCCGCCGTCTGTTTCGGGAATGTCTGTTTCCTCTGTTGTCGGTACTTCTGTCGGCTCAGGTGTCGGAGCTAAAGTTGGCGTTGGTGTTGATTTAGGTTTATTCTGTAAATCGTATAATCTCATAATAGTTGAGATTGACTGTTCATTTGTATAATTTGATTTAGGTGAGAACATATCGTCGCCCATACCTGTCATTATCTCGGCTTTGTTCATCTGATAAACAGCCTCTTTTGCCCACTCGCCTATTTCTTCATCATCGGCATACTTATAATCCGACAATTTGTAATCCTCATAGGAATCGTTATACCCCATATACTGTGCTGTCTTATGCAAAAGCATCGACGCCTCTTCACGCGTAATCGAATTTTTAGGTTTAAACGTACCGTCCTCATAACCGCTTATAATTCCTGCCGTACCCAAAAGCGAAACTTCTTCTCTTGTTGTATCGCTGAATTTGACATTCTGCTCTGTCGGCAATTTATCCTTTGCCTTTAGCATATTTGCAAGGATTATGCAGAACTTTTCACGCGTCATATTGTCCGTATACACAAGTGTATCTTTGTATCTGTACGGTGCAACATCAAGCGAATACGCTCTCTTAACTTCTTTTTCTGCCCACTTTGACGGCTTTGATTTATTGAATGTTATATTTGCAAGCGGCATACGATGATTATAGTTCTCCCACTTCTGACCGTCTGCCGACTTAAATCTGTTTCCGTCTGCGTCCTCAACATAGTAATATCCGTCATAATAAACGGCAAGCTGAATAAGTTTATCAAATTCATACTTATCTTTTATTTTATAATTTTTGTCAAGATAGTAAATTGTCTTTACCTTCCCCCACTCTGAAGTGTAGTAATAAGGACAGCCGTCCCATTCAATCCATCTTAACATATATCCGGTATTTGTTTTCAAAAGTTCGTAACTGTCATAATTACCGTTTATAATATCCTTTACTTCCTTCGGCAATTCGTCCTTTACTTCCGATGCCAAGACACCTGTTGTAATCGGTCCTTGCTCTGCTCTCGGTTCATCGACATAATCTTTGTAATACTTATCAATATGACTTTCATTGCATACTCTGAATGAATTTCTTATACCGCCAACGTAATTTATAGGCAATACCATATTAATCGAAAATTCCTTTTCACTGTTTGCAGGAATTAATACACTTGCCATTGTATCTTTTTTAGCAGGACTTGACTCGTCTTTCAAAAGACCGCTGTGCTTGCCGTTTTCGTCCTCAACATACACCGCAATATTTGACGAAGTTTCGGCAACGTATTCAAAATACTTATCTTTATTCGTTACGTTCTTAACTTTTAAATTATATGCCTCTGTTACGCAATAGTTGCCCATACTGCAACCGTAGCCTTGATTACTGCGTTTAACGGAAAGTTCATAGTTTGGAACATAGTCCTCTCTGTTGTACCAAGTTGACGCACCCGGATATTCCGCGGTATCACTGTGATACGGGTCCCATATCCATAAATTATTTTTTTCTTTTTCCTTTACTTTAGAGCCGTAATAATCAAGTTTTGAATCATCTTTGTATGTCAAAGTAAGCAAGTCCGACTGTACAGATATATCTTTCGACCAAATATCGTCCTGCGGATTAAGATTGGTGCACCACGCATCCGTGACATAACCGTCAGGCTGATATTGATTAAATACTTTGTTTTTTATATACTCACCGTCTTTGTATGTATTGTCAATAGTATATTCAAGGTCAACATTAACCTTTGGAAGTGAATCGGCAATACCTTTTTCCGTTCTTGTGTATGAATATTTTCCGAACTTTGCATTCGGGTCAAAACTGCTTCTGTCCTTTAATTCATCACCCGTTTTGAATGCCGCAACATTAAAATTCATTTTGCCGTAATTAAGTGATAATTCTCCAAGTATCTGTGACGGCTTGTGATAGCCGATACTTGTGTAATCGTCCATATAGTCGCTAAGCCATATTGTTTCGCCTTTTTTCAGTTCAACAGTTACAGGCTCATATGGCTTTGCCTCGTATAACCAGGCACCGTTTAATTGTGACAGGTTTACACCAAGCATTGACGCAAGTCCGTTAATGCAACCGAATTTGTTTGTTTCTTTTGACCACGTTCCGTCACTGAATATAAACGACTCGTCCTCAACAGCCTCAAAAAAGGCTTTGTTTATAGTTATTTCACTGTCCTCAACAGCTGTAAGTTCAACATCAACTTCAATTTCATATCCTGCACCGTAACCGCCGTTACTGTCAGTGTAATTTATATGACAAATAAGAAAGTCATATAAATCCGGTTCAAGATTTTCGTTGTTCATAATATATGACGGCGGATTGTCGTCACTGTTCATTAAGTCCTGATTTCTGATTGCTTCGGGATTGTTGCAGTAAATCCACTTGCCTTCACCTTCAGGCGTAAATGTCATATCTGCCGCCGATGCACTTACCCCCAATGCACAAAGCAATACTATAATTGCTAATATTTTCTTCAATTCCTCGTCCTCCTTTTGTATATTTATATTTATTTAGACGTTAAATAATTCAATTTTGTTCCATTTGTTTCCGTAAAAAAACGGAACATCTCAGTTCCGTTTTGTGTGTGATGTGGATTTTGTGGGTTGTCAAATGTGCCAATCGCAGTAAATTGCGGCCTCGACGTCCCCTACTTTCCATCTGTTATCTTTTATCTATTCGCTCTTATCTGATACTCCGTTTTGGGCGACCAATGATTGCCCCTACAAACTCTTGTGAATACTGATAATCGACACCGCTCTGCCACCACTCCGTCACTTCGTGACACCTTTCCTTAAGGAGAGTCTTTTAGGCTCCCATCGAGGGGAGCTGTCAACGCAGTTGACTGAGGGGTGGCATTTCAATAGAATTATATCTCTATTTTATTCTTCTGTTTCTTCGCTTTCTTCATCATCACTGTAATAAAGCTCACCTGCACGCATCATTTCAATCATATCCCATACAGTATATTTGCCCTCATCATCTTGTGTTGAAAACGGTACAAGAATATCATCTTCGCCCATTTCAAGAGTTTCCCAAATCCTTTGAAGATTCGGCTCAATCTCTCTCTTTTTAAGCTTATCCATTTTTGTTGCAACAACTATCAAATTCGTATGATAATGGCGAATCCAATTTGCCATTGTTATATCGTCCTTAGTCGGCTTATGACGGCTGTCAACAAGCAATATCGTCTGCACAAGCGGTTCACGGTTTGCAAGATAATCCTCCATCATCTTGCCCCACTTTTCAGTTTCGGACTTTGAACGCTGTGCATATCCGTAACCCGGCAAGTCAACAAGATAAATGGTATCGTCGATATTATAAAAATTAATCGTAATTGTTTTACCCGGTGTACCCGATACTCTCGCCAGCGATTTTCTGTTAAGCAGTTTATTTATCATCGAAGATTTACCGACATTTGAACGTCCGGCAAATGCAAATTCCATATAACCTGTCGTTGGGTATTGGTTTGGACGTACTGCGGAAATTGTAAGGCTAACATTATGTATATTCATAATTTATATCATTCCTTTCTTCACTTATCTTAAAGCATTTTCAAGTACAGTATCCATACTCTTTACAGGTATGAAATTGATTTTGCTTCTTACTTCCTTAGGGACATCGTCTATATCGGCTTTGTTTTCGTTCGGAATAATAATATCGGTTATTCCTGCTCTGAATGCCGCAAGCGACTTTTCTTTCAAACCGCCTATCGGAAGAACTCTGCCTCTAAGCGTGATTTCACCTGTCATTGCAATATCGTTTCTTACAGGATTTTTTGTAAGCGCCGATACAACTGCCGTTGCCATTGTTATTCCGGCTGACGGACCGTCTTTCGGTACTGCGCCTTCCGGCACATGAATATGTATATCCTTTGTTTTATGGAAATTTTCCGCAATACCGAGTTTTTGTGAATTTGCTCTTATGTAGCTGATTGCCGCCATTGCACTTTCTTTCATAACATCGCCGAGCTTACCTGTAAGTTCGACTTTTCCGCTTCCCGGCATAACGTTAACTTCTATCGACAACGTGTCACCGCCTACCGACGTCCAAGCCAATCCTCTTGCAACACCTATTTCGTCCTGCTCATTCATTTTTTCAAAATGGAAACGTTCCTTACCGAGATATTCCTCAAGATTTTGCTTTGTAACTTCTATCGGTCTTTCGGCGTTTTCAAGAAGTTTCTTAACCGCCTTACGGCATATCTTACCTATTTGCTGTTCAAGTTTTCTGACGCCCGCCTCACGGGTGTAATATTCGATTACAGCCTCAATCGCGTCATCTGAAATTGTCAAATCATTGTCATCAAGTCCATTATTTTTCATAGATTTCTTCACAAGATAATCCTTTGCAATATGGAATTTTTCATTGCTTGTATAACCCGAAAGTTCAATGATTTCCATTCTGTCAAGCAACGGTCTTGAAACCGTATCAAGTGAATTTGCGGTTGTGATAAACAACACCTGTGACAAATCAAACGGCACTTCAATATAATGGTCTCGGAATGTTCCGTTTTGCTCATAGTCAAGCACTTCCAAAAGTGCGGCTGACGGATCACCTTTATAATCCGCACCCATTTTATCAATTTCGTCAAGCAAAATAAGCGGATTTTTTGTTTTTGCCTCTTTCATTGCCGCTATAATTCTGCCCTCCATAGCGCCTATGTAAGTCTTTCTGTGACCTCTTATATCTGATTCGTCGTGAATACCGCCGAGAGATATTCTGACATATTTTCTGCCGAGCGAACGTGCGATTGACTTTGCCACCGACGTTTTACCCACTCCCGGAGGTCCCGCAAAGCAAAGTATCGTACCGTTTTTGCCTTTTGTATTCTGTCTTACCGCAAGATATTCAAGCACGCGTTCCTTGACTTTTTCAAGTCCGTAATGGTCCTCATTCAATATCTTTTCGGCATTTTCAATATCAAAGCTTTCCTTTGACAGCTTGTTCCAAGGAAGGCTTAAAACAGTATCAAGATAATTTCTAATCACCGAACTTTCAGCCGACGACGGCGGCATTTTTGAAAACCTGTCAACTTCTTTCATAAGTTTTTCTTTCGTATCCTTAACGGTTTTCAATTTGTTTATTTTCTGCTTATATTCTTCTACTTCCGCCTTGATACCGTCGGTATCGCCAAGTTCGTCCTGTATCACTTTTAATTGCTCGCGCAAAAAATATTCTCTTTGATTTTTGTCAATTCTTTCTTTGACTTTCTGTGCAAGCTGTTGCTCCAACTTCAATACTTCAAGCTGATTTTGTATTGTAATTATAAGTTTTTCCGCTCTGTCATATGAATCAAATTCAGATAAAATTTCCTGTTTTTCTTTTGTGTCAATTTCAAGACTTGCGGCAATCACATCACAAAGTTCGCCTATTTCCTCAATACCCATAACCGCCATAAAATTATCGGCTGTAAGTTTTGGATTTTGAGAGAAATATTCTTCGTAAGACTTTTTAAGCCGTCTTATATAAGCCTGTTTTAAAGGATGATTTTCTTCGTACAAATCGTCAAATTCCTGTACTTCCGCCTCAAAAAACGGTTTTTCGGAAATGAAATTTTCAATAATTCCACGTTCCAATCCCTTTACTATAACTCTTGTTATACCGCCGGGCATACGCATAACCTGTTTTATAACCGCAAACGTACCTATACTGTATATATCGTCAACAGTCGGTTGTTCTATTGTATAATCCTTTTGCGCCGCAAGGAATACTATTGAATCATTTTCAGCAGCACTTTCAAGTGCTTTTATGGACATTTCTCGTGCCGCGTCAAAATTAAGCGTCATATGAGGGAACAAAACCATTCCACGCATTGGCACTACCGACACACGTTTTAGTTCTTTTTCCAATCCGTTTTCACTCCTATAAGATTAATATTACTATTATATAATTTTTTCGTATAATTTTCAACTGTTTTTTACAGTTTTTTATTTAGGTTTTATGACCGATATATCAATTATTTTTTCATCACTGCTTATATATCCGTTTGTATAATGACACGTTTTTAAAATCCACGCAATATCGTCCAAAGTCACGTTTCTTCTGTCGTCAAGAAATATAATATTTTTAGCCATTTGAAGAATTTTAACCGCATCTCTGCCGTTTTTCGCATAACGTGCAATCATCCCAACAGCATTTTGTTCTATATTGATTTTTATTCTTTCAGCCGCACCGTAAATTATCTTTTCTATATTATCTCTCGTCAAAGGGTTAAAATAAATTTCGACACATCTTGAACGAACAGCCTCGGGAATTTCTTCGGGCTTTCTGGTTGTCGCACCGATAAGTCTGAAATCTGCAGGTATGCCGTTTTTGAATACATCGTGTATATACGTTGGGATTTTTTTGTTTTCTTCGCTGTAATATGCACTTTCAAACATAACCCTCCTGTCCTCAAGCACCTTTAACAGCTTGTTAATCTGGCAAGTCTGTAATTCGCCGATTTCGTCTATAAACAAAACTCCGCCGTGAGCCTTTGACACCGCCCCCTCTTTAACCTGAGGTACACCTGCAACGCCGTATGCGCCTGCACCTTGATATATCGGATCATGTACCGAGCCGATAAGTGGATCGGCAATGCTTCTTTCATCATATCTCATTATCGTTGCGTCTGTTTCGATAAACTTCGCATTTTTTGAAAACGGTGTGCCGTTACTTTTCTTTGCACATTCCAACGCCACCCTTGCCGCCGCTGTTTTGCCGACACCCGCCGGTCCGTATATCAAAATATGCTGCGGGTCAGGGCCGCAAAGTGCCGCTTTTATCGCTCTTATTCCGTCGTCCTGACCTATTATTTCATTCACGTTTTTAGGTCTTGCCGTTTCCGTCACAGGTTCAGATAAATGTATATGACGCATACAATTAAGGTGTTCAGCCTCTTTTTTTGAATTGTTTGCAAGGGTTTCACTGTCGCTTTTTTCATTCCTCAGCTTTGTGAAAAAATACATTCCTACAACAAGTGTAAAGAAAAACTGTGTTATCATTATTACACTATTCATATCTATTCCTCCGGACATTTCTTAATACTCTAACTATATTCTTTTCAGAGTAATTTTAATTATTCCAAAATGTCTATGGGAATATTTTTAGTCTTTAACGCAAACAACAGAGCTTTTTGCTCTGTTGTCTAAGTAATGTCTAATTCAAATCTTCTAAATTTCCGCCCATCAATTCGTATGCTTTTTCAAACTGATTGTCTGTTGTCACTTCAATCTTTGAAAAAACTTTTTCAATTTTCTTTTGAGTCGGTATGTCAAGGACTCCGTATGAAAGCAAATCATTTGCTTTTTGGAAGTCCTTTATCGCAGTTTTCAATTCATCGTCAAATACATCACTGTCCGTATTTCCGTTATAGAAATCCAACAGATAAAGTCTTTCCTTTGCGGCTTTAACATTATCGGACGAATTACCGTATGATTGTTTTGTTGTATAATCAAACGGCGTATACTTTGATGTATCTATTCTGTCTGTAGTATTTTCAACTTCAACATCAGGTGTAAGTCCGATATGGTTTATTTCCTTACCGTTTCTTGTCACATACTGACCTGTTGTAAGTTTAAAAACAGAACCGTTTGAAAGCGGATATGTATTTTGAATTACCGCCTTACCGAAAGTCTTTGTTCCGATAAGAGTACCGCCCTTGGAATCTTGAATTGCACTTGCAAGAATTTCAGACGCAGAAGCAGTATGCTCATTTACAAGTACCGCAAAGTCAAATTCAGGCTTATCAAGCTTTGATTCATATGTAACATTATACTTTGTATCTCTGAATTTAACGTCGATTATCTTACCTTTTTTAACAATCTGCTGTGCAATCTCAACTGATGACGATACAAGACCGCCGCCGTTATTTCTCAAATCAAGAATTATCTTCTTAATATTCTTTTCACGCATCCAATCAAGTGCATCTGTAAATTCATCGGTAGTTGTCGAATTAAAGGTTGTAATTTGAATATAACCTATATTACCCTTCAATTCAGCCGAATTAACGGAATTTTCATGTACCGCAACACGCGTTGTTATAAATTCAAGTTCTTCCCCGTCACGCAACACGGAAACTCTGACGCTTGTATTTTCTTCGCCGATTATTTTGTTACGCACTTCGGATATGCTCCAACCCGTAACGTCCTCGCCGTCAACCTTGCAAATCTTGTCGCCGATTTTAAGTCCCGCTTTTTCAGCCTTACTGTCCTCATTGAGAAAACCCACAATTTCAACATAACCGTCATCAGACATTTTCATTGATATGCCGATACCGTAAAAATTCTGATTTAATTTATCCTGAAATGCCTTATACTCCTCCGGAGTGTAAAATTCACTGTAATCATCAAGGCTTTCAAGCATTGACTTCAACAACTGCACCAACAATGGGTCATTATTTTCAAGCAACTTTGAAAGACCCTGTTTCATTATTTCTTCTTCCGTAAGTGAATCATCTATATATCTTTCGGCAACGTATTTTGCCATTTGTTCAAATGCACCGTATTCACCGCTGTATTTTGATTCTTCCGCTGTTTCTGTTCCAGCCGCAAAAACACTTCCCGACATAAGCAACATAACAACAGACAAAACAGCCGCTGTCAATTTCTTCTTCATATGCACTACCTCTTACTTACCGTTATTTTCATATCGTTAAAATATTTTTCGCCCTGTACCGTAAGTGTATAAACAAGCTCGATAGTTCCGCCGTTTTCATCAAGTTTTGATACTATTCTTTGCGTTTCAATCTCCATCGGCACTGTGCCGTAAGGCAAATGATACAAAAACTCTTTCTTTGTATCAACCTTATATGTCATTGACGAATTTACACTTCCCGTACGTTTTATAAGTATCTCGTTGCCGTCTATTTTTATCATAGACGAAATTTTATCTCCATCATTTTCTGTTTTGTACGTTATATACTGCTTACCGTTTTTTTCGGTGTAATTTCCGTAAGCCGTTTCTTCTATTGTGTCGGTTTCCGAATCAATCGTCTGTCTGTTGCTGACCGTTATACGATATTCGTTATCAGTATTTTTCAATGTCAATCTTATTCACCTGTCCGTTAATTTCTCTTTCAAGGAAAATTCCGCCAAGCTCCTCAAAGCTTGATATATCATCGCTTACATAATATCTGTATTGATTTTCGTCACACTTGCCGTCATGCAAAAGGTTTTCTTTTGTAAGTTTCTTTTTTAAATACTTTGCAACCTCCGCACCCGAATTTATAAGCGTAACGTCATCACCCATATATTCTCTTATAACCTTTTCAATCAAAGGATAATGCGTACAGCCCAAAATAAGTGTATCAACACCTTGATTTCTTATTTCTTCAAGATATTCCGCTACGATAATTCTCGTAACCTCCGTATCGAAATATCCGTTTTCGACAAGCGGTACAAACATCGGGCAAGCCTTTGCAAAAGTCTGCATCTCGCTGTCATATGCCTTTATCTGCTTTTCGTATTCACCGCTTTTGATTGTTCCCGCCGTACCTATAACGCCGATTTTCTTGTTCTTTGTCGCTCTTACCGCCGCATAAACAGCCGCGTCAATTACGCCGATAATCGGCACGTCAAATTCGTCCTTAATCGCAGGCAATGCCGCAGAACTTGCAGTTCCGCAAGCGATAACTATAATTTTCACATCAAATGTGTTTAGAAAACGTATGTCGCCTCTTGTATATTTAAGCAATGTTTCTTTTGAACGCGAGCCGTAAGGAACTCTGCCCGTATCACCAAAATATATAATGTCCTCTTTCGGTAACTCATTTATTATCTGCTTTACGGCAGTAAGTCCTCCAAGTCCTGAATCAAAAACACCTATACATTTGTTATCCATTATTTTACTCTCTTTTCCGCAAGCTCGATAAGTTTGTCTAAAAGCTCGCTGTATTCTATACCGACAGCACCCCATAGTTTCGGATACATACTTATGTTTGTAAATCCCGGAAGTGTGTTGATTTCATTTAATACAACACTTCCGTCACTGTGCTTAACAAAAAAGTCAACTCTTGAAAGTCCGCTGCCGTCAAGTGCCTTAAACGCTCTTACGGCATACTCTCTGATTTGCTCGATTGTTTCCTTAGGCAGATCGGCAGGAATTTGAAGTTCTGTTGAGTTGTCGTTGTACTTTGCGTCAAAGTCATAAAATTCAACAGTCGGCATAATTTCACCTACTGTTGCGGCTTTTACGTCCTCATTACCAAGTACGGCACATTCAACCTCATGACCGTCGATATTTTCTTCTACAAGTATTTTTCTGTCAAACTGTGCGGCATTTTCAAGTGCAGCTTTTAATTCTTTTCTGTCGTGAGCCTTACCCACTCCGACAGACGAACCTGTTCTTGCAGGCTTAACAAAGCAAGGATAACCAAGCTTGTTTTCGATTTCATCCATCTTATCTTCAAAGTTGTCTGTTTTATTTACAACAACCCAATCAGCCTGCGGAATATCTGCACTTGCAAACACGATTTTTGATGAAGTCTTATCCATACCGTTTGCAGATGCCATTACGCCCATACCGACATAAGGTATTCCCGAAAGTTCAAAAAGACCTTGAATTGTTCCGTCCTCTCCGAACTCACCGTGAAGTACAGGGAAAATAACGTCAGGATGAATTTTCGTAACCTTATCGCCGTCAAAAACAAGTATAGCCTTATCCTCTGCATCAGGAGAAAGAATTGCCTTCTTCTTGTTTTCCGTATCCTGTTCCCATTCTCCGCTTTCAATCTTTGCATAGTCGCCCGTGTACAGATACCATGCACCGTTTTTTGTAATTCCTATTGTTGAAATATTGTATTTATCTTTATTAAGGTTATTTAAAACCGATGTAACCGATTTTCTTGAAATTTCGTGTTCCGGTGACTGTCCGCCGAAAATAACACACAATTCTAACATTATGTAATCACTCCTAAAACTTTATATAATATTATAATACCTTTTTCGTCACTAAATTGCAAGTGTATTTATTAAAAGTTTATCTTTTTCTCAACTTTTCGAGTACATTTTCAAAATACTCCGGTATATCACTTGTAAATTCCATCATTTTGCCTGTCCGCGGGTGTACAAAACCAATCGTTTTTGCATGAAGCAACTGACCGTTTAAATTGAACTTTTCTTTTTTAATTCCGTAAAGCGGGTCGCCTACTATGCTGTGACCGATTGACGCCATATGCACTCTTATCTGATGTGTTCTGCCTGTTTCAAGGATACATTCGACAAGTGTATATTGTCCGAACCGTTCAAGTACGTTAAAATGCGTAACCGCCTCACGTCCGCCGAATACAACAGCCATTTTCTTTCTGTCAGACGGATTTCTGCCGATAGGCTTATTTATTGTGCCGCTGTCCTCTTTTATATTGCCGTTTACAAGTGCAACATATTTACGCATCGCTTTGCGTTCTTTAAGCTGTTCCGACAACTTCAAATGTGCCTCGTTATTTTTTGCGACTATCAAAAGTCCCGACGTGTCCTTATCAATTCTATGCACAATACCGGGACGGATCACACCGTTAATTGCCGAAAGTTCGTCACCGCAATGGTAGACAAGACCGTTTACAAGCGTACCGCTCTCGTTACCCGGTGCAGGGTGAACGCAAAGTCCCTGCGGTTTGTTCACAACGATAACATCACTGTCCTCATATACGATATTAAGCGGTATATTTTCAGGCTCAATAGAAAGTTCTTCGGGTTCGGGTACATTTATCGTTATTTCCTCCGTACCCAAAATCTTATATTTCTTTAAAAGCTGTTTTTCTCCGCAAAGCACAAGACCGTCCTCGCATAATTTTGCCGCATAACTTCTCGAAATATCCGAATTGTCCGCAATGAATTTATCAAGTCTTTCGCCTTTGTTTTCCTCTGCCGCATTAATTTTTAACGTCTGCATTTTTATCCTCTTTATCAAACCAAATAAAATAAACCACAAGCAATATCGCACCGACAGTTATACCTATATCGGCAATATTGAATACCGGAAAGTTTATAAATGACGTCTGTATATAGTCAATAACAAAACCTCGGAAAATTCTGTCTATTGCATTGCCGAATGCGCCCGCAAACATCATTGTAATCGATGTACACAAAAGCGGATGTGTCGGCTTTTTCTTTATCCAGTATATTACCGCACAAATACAAAATGCAACCGAAATAATACTCAAAAGCGAGAGTTTTCCCGAAAGTAATGAAAATGCCGCGCCCTTATTTTGAATATATGTTATATCAAATAAATTCAGTATCGAAAATGCGGTATCGCCTACATTCATACCCGAAACAACCAAGTATTTTACCGCTTGATCGGCTATAATTATAAGCACCGCAATAATAAGCCAAAGCATATATAATCTCCTTATTTTGTAATATAATCAAATGCAGCGAATATTTCGTCCTTTGAAACATCAGTCGTCTGCATAACATCGCCGACTTTTGTCGGCAAAACAAATTTTAATTTACCTGCAATTTTCTTTTTGTCCTTCTGCATATAGCCGTAAACAACCTCTTTTTCAGGCAAATCAACGCGAATTTTAAAACCGTACATATCAAGTACGTTCTCAATACGGTTTAATGTACTTTCATCAATCATATTTCGCTTATACGCAATATACGATGCACCGACCATACCGATCCCGACACACTCACCGTGAGTCATCTTAAAATCATATGCCGATTCGACCGCGTGACCGATTGTATGACCGAAATTGAGAATTGCACGAAGTCCGTTTTCTTTTTCGTCCTGCTCAACAACGTCAGCCTTAATCGAACAATTTATCTTGTCCATCTTTATAAGCGTTTCATTGTCAAGTGTTTTTATCTTGTCGCTGTTTTTCTCGATATAATCAAAGAACTCGCTGTCTCTTATAATTCCGTGCTTGATAACCTCTCCCATACCCGAAACAAATTGTTCGTTCGGAAGTGATTTCAAAGTTGCCACATTTATGTACACAAGTTTCGGCTGATGAAAAGCACCTAAAATATTCTTGCTTTCCATAAAGTCAATACCTGTTTTTCCGCCGACAGAGCTGTCCGACTGTGAAAGAAGTGTTGTAGGCACTTGCACAAAATCAATACCGCGCATAAATATTGCCGCGGCAAATCCTGCCATATCTCCTACCACGCCGCCGCCAAGTGCAACAATCATACTTTTTCTGTCCATTTCGTGTTCAATACACGCACCGCATATGCCGAGTATTGTATCCATACCCTTGTTTTCTTCACCTGCCGTAAATGCGTATATTTTTGAATCGTAGCCGTTTTTTATAAGTAAATCGTTTACTTCGTCGGCATATAGTTTTTCTACGTTACTGTCTGTTACAACAAGTAATTTTTTCGGTGCATTTATATCCGACATTGCTTTTGCAAGGCCGTTAAAGCTATCCGAAAAAAGTATATCGTATGATTTTTTTCCTAAATCAACAAATAATTTTTCCATATTCAATATTCCTTTTAGTGTCCCTGTTTTTAGTGTCCCCTTATAGTGAAAGTGACGGTATCGCATTAAGCGTCATATCCGCAAAATTCTTTTCAAGATAACCGTAATATCCCGCACAGGCTATCATTACTGCATTATCCGTACAAAGTATAGGCTCCGGATATACAACTTTTATGCCCTTTTCGCCTGCAAGTTTTGTCATTTTTTCACGCAACGCACTGTTTGACGCAACACCGCCTGCAAGTGAGATAATCTTGCTGTTTTTCTGTTCTGCCGCCTCTATCGTGTGTTCACACAAAACGTCCGTAACCGCATTCTGAAAGCTTGCGGCAATGTCGGCTTTATTATATTCTTCACCGTTTTGTTCAAGTTTATGAAGATAATTTATGACCGCCGTCTTAACACCGCTGAATGAGAAATCAAGCGAATTTTTATCCATTCTCACGCGTGGGAAATCAACCGCTTTCGGATTACCCTCTTTGGCAAGTTTATCAATAAGCGGGCCGCCCGGATAACCCAAACCAAGCACACGAGCTATTTTGTCAAACGCCTCACCTGCCGCATCGTCACGCGTTCTGCCCATTATTTCAAGATGCGTGTAATCCTCAACGCTCACAATATGACTGTGTCCGCCTGACGCAACAAGACATACAAACGGCGGTTCTAAATCTTTGTGTGCCACAAAATTAGCCATTATGTGTCCCTTTATGTGATGTACCGGCACAAGCGGTTTGTTAAGTGCAAACGCAAGTGCTTTTGCCGTTGATACTCCGACAAGCAACGCACCGACAAGACCCGGACCGTATGTAACCGCAATCGCGTCAATATCGTCAAATGTTACGTTTGCCTCCTCCAATGCCTCGTCTATAACCGCGTCAATCGTTTCAATGTGTCGTCTTGACGCAACCTCCGGTACAACACCGCCGAATTTTTTATGCAATGCTATCTGCGTATTTATTACGTTAGACAAAACCTCTCTGCCGTCTTTTACGACAGCGGCCGCTGTTTCGTCACATGAACTTTCAATTCCAAGTATAAGCACGTTATCACTCCTCACACGGTTCAAAGCTTTTCGTCATTATCCAAGCGTCCTCACCGTTATCACTGTAATATCTTTTTCTCTCACCTATTATATCAAAACCGTATTTTTTGTAAAGCCCTTGCGCCGCTATGTTACTTTTGCGGACTTCAAGAGTTAAAAGCTCCAGCTTTAATGTAACGGCTGTTTTTATCATTTCACTGATAAGCATACTGCCTATTCCGTTTTTTCTGTATTCGGGAAGTACCGCGACATTTGTTATATCACCCTCACCCGACACGTTCCAAAACCCTGCATAGCCGATACACTTACCGTTATCCTTTGCGACAAAATACACCGCAAGTTTGTTTTGCATTTCGTCGTGAAAAGATTTTTCCGACCACGGAACTGCAAAGCACTTTTTTTCAAGCTCCGCAATTTCTGAAACGTCATCATCTGTCATTCGTGTTATCGTAATATTTTTCATATCACTTTTTACTTTGCATATCTGCGATTTTTTCCGCAACGTCTACAAGCGCGTCATAAATCTCTTGTGCAACTTCTTCATATTCTTCAAGGTCACCGCCGTAAGGATCGGATATGTCACCGCTTGAACCTGCATATTCAAGTAATGTGTATACCTTGCCTTTTGCCAAAGGCTCAAGTATTTGCTTGTGTCCCTCTGTCATTGTTAGGATTAAATCACATTGCTTTATAAGGTCCTCTGTTACAGGCTGTGTTCTGTGGCCTGATAAGTCTATGCTGTATTTCATAAGTGCTTTAATCGCATTTTCACTTGCACCTTGACCGTCCTCGGCAAATATTCCGGCTGATTCGATAAATACATCAAGGTCGTTTTCAACAGCGATTTTGTCCATTATAGCTGCCGCCATCGCACTTCGGCAAGTGTTGCCTGTACATACAAATAATATATTCATAAATTTTGTATCTCCTTTCGTATTTTGGTATGCCACCACACCTGTTCGGGCGACCACTGATCGCCCCTACGCATCTCGCTTTGCCACCATTCCGTCACTATCGTGACACCTCTCCTCAAGGAGAGGCTTTTGGGTATTCGCTGACTTTCATAAAGCTCCCATTGAGGGGAGCTGTCGACAACGTCGACTGTGGGGTGGCTCTTGCGGGCAACCGATGATTGCCACTACTAATTGTACCGCCATGCCACCACTCCGTCACTTCGTGACACCTCTCTTCAAGGAGAGGATTTTGGGTATTCGCTGACTTTCGTAAGGCTCCCATTGAGGGGAGCTGTCGACAACATCGACTGTGGGGTGGTTCTTGCGGGCGATTTTTCGGTTTTAGACGTGGATTACTCTCTGCGCCGCCGCTTTATACAATCTGTTTTTCACTGCAAGTCCGTAGCCGTCTTTTTCGGAAAATTCGGCAAATACCACTTCAACGCCAAGTTCATCAAATTCACGCAATGCCGCAAACAAGTTTTTTGCATACTCTTTATTTGTACTTCCTGCCGAAAGCATCACTGCTTTATCATACACTGCACCGTACATTGTAAGCACTCCCGTTACTTTCCCCTCGGTCTGTTCAAGAAGTTCCTTTATCTTACTCTGCACTGCGTCTTTTTCACCCTCAACAACGGTTACTTCCGCATTAGGCGCATAATGTTTATACTTCATACCCGGACATTTCGGCACTTCATCTGCCGCAATGGAATGTAATATATTTTTATCTATTTCAACGTCAAGACCTATGCCTTTCAAATCGTCATACGTCACGCCGCCCGGTCTTAATATAACCGGCTTTTCACCTGTAAAATCAACGATTGTCGACTCCACACCCACATTACATTCACCGCCGTCAATTATAGCGTCAATTCTTCCCGTCATATCCTTTACAACGTGCTTTGCCTTTGTCGGACTCGGTTTTCCCGAAAGATTTGCACTCGGTGCGGCAATCGGAACACCTGCCGCTTTTATAAGTTTCTGAGCCGTTTCATGTAACGGAAAACGTATTGCAACAGTATCAAGTCCTGCCGTAACATCATTGGGTACAACCGATTTTTTCTTTAAAATAATTGTCACGGGTCCCGGCATAAAATTATCTATAACTTTCTTTGCACTTTCCGGTATTTCCTCCGCAATATCCTTTATCTGCCCTTTATCGCATATATGCACTATAAGCGGATTATCGGACGGTCTGCCCTTTGCGTCATAAATTTTCTTAGCCGCGTCCGAATCAAAAGCTGACGCACCCAAACCGTAAACTGTTTCAGTCGGAAATGCGACCAGTCCGCCGTTTCTCAATATTTCGCCTGCCTCGGCAATTTCGTTATCATCTGTATGAAATAATTTCGTATCCATTATTTTCTTAACCTCTGTCAATCTTGATATTCTTCAAGCATTGTATGCTTTAAATTCCACAATTTCTCCGACAAATCAACGTAATAAGTATGAGGATTTTCAAATCTCTTAACCTCGTCCCAAAGTCCGTCAATCTCCATTTTACAATATTCGCGAAGTACATTAAGGTCGGGACATTCATACACGCACTTACCCTTTTCAAATATCGGTTTTAACAATTCTCGTGAATAAAAGTCCGTAACAGTTTTCTTCTTCCACGTATGTTCGGGATCAAATATTGTGTACGGTTTGTTGTTATCGATAGTTTCACCGTGCATTGTAATAACGTCCGCAATCGCACGGCTGTCGCTCTTTGAATATAATCTATGCACCTGTTTAAATCCCGGTGTTGTAATCTTTGCAACATTTTCACTAATCTTGATCTTCGGAATAATATTTCCGTCATTATCTTCAACCGCCACAAGTTTATACACACCGCCGAATACAGGCTCTGACTTAGACGTTATAAGTCTTTCACCCACACCGAACATATCAATCTTAGCCCCCTGCAAAAGCATATCACGAATTATATACTCGTCAAGTGAATTTGACGCAACTATCTGACAATCCGGATAACCTGCATCGTCAAGCATTTTACGGCACTTTTTAGACAAATACGTTATATCGCCCGAATCAATTCTTACACCCTTAGGTCTTGCTCCCATGGGTTTTAATACTTCATCAAAAACCTTAATTGCGTTCGGTATACCCGATTTCAGCACATTATAAGTATCAACAAGCAAAGTACAGCCTGTCGGATAATTCTTCGCATACGCATAAAACGCCTCATATTCACTGTCAAAAAGCTGTACCCAACTATGTGCCATTGTTCCGAGTGCCGGCACTCCGTAAAGTTCATCGGAAATAGTACAAGCCGTACCTGCAACACCGCCTATATACGCGGCTCTTGCACCGATAGTTGCGGCACTGTAACCCTGAGCGCGTCTTGAGCCGAACTCCATAACCGCTCTGCCCTGTGCAGCTCTTACAATTCTGTTTGCCTTAGTCGCAATAAGGCTCTGGTGGTTTATCGTAAGCAAAATCATCGTTTCGACAAACTGCGCCTGTATTACAGGACCTCTTACCGTAATAATCGGCTCGCCCGGAAATATCGGTGTACCGTCAGGCACTGCCCATACGTCACATTCAAACTTAAAATTCTCCAAATATTTAAGAAATTCCTCTTTAAAAATCCCTTTACTCCGAAGATATTCAATATCTTCCGCTGTAAAATTAATCTCTTTTATATATTCAATAATCTGTTCAACGCCCGCCATTATGGCAAAACCGCCGTCTTCGGGAACTCGTCTGAAAAACATATCAAAATATGCAATTTTATCCTTATATCCCTCGGCAAAAAAGCCATTCATCATTGTAAACTCATAAAAATCCGTGAGCATTGTCAAATTCATTTCATTTTTCATATATGTTACCTCTGTATTTACTCCGCTTTTATTCTTACTGCCGCACGCACTCCATCTATATTATCTACGTTTGTATGAAGAATAAACCCGTCATTCTTCATATATCTCTGCATTTTGTCATTATAGCCGTATGGGCATAAAATCCAATACGAACCGCGTACATCTATCGTTTTCATCATATCAAGTGTCGGAATATAAACCATATCATCAACGTAATACTTATACGCACTTTCCGAAAGGTCTGCAACCTCACTTCTTGTAGCACTCCAATAATGAGTATGATCACCGCTCACCGCAAGTCCTCTGTCGTTATAAGTAAGCATAACTTCGTTTTCCTTCGGCTCAATTCTTGCAAGTTCGTCCATTGTGAACTCACTTATAAAGTCGGAATTAAGCCATTGTCTTAAATCGCTTGTTTCCCACATATTATTTTCGTCATCAAAAATTCTTTCGGTAACGCAATCCTTGGTAACAATAACCTTACTGCCGTCATCATATTCCTGCATTACTTCCCACTTAAGCGGCTGACCGTTATATGTTCCGAATTCAATAGTTTCCTTAGGCGGCTCAATCTGCAATACGCCTACCGCAACGACAAGTGCCGCTATTGATGCAATCCTGTTACGCAGCTGCATATTTACTATTCCTAAAATAATTACCGCAAAAAGCACGTCCATACAATTTGCAAAAAGGAACATATGTTTCATAATATCCGCCTCACCGTTTCCGACAATCGGAAGACACATATTAATCCACAATCCGACTATAAGCACATACATTGCCATAATCATATACAACCTTTTTTCATCGGTTTCTTTATGATTTTTAACAAGATATATGTGTACAAATATAACATACAATGTCATTATAATCGCCATTGCAAACACGATATACGGATTATACAAAAACTTTGTCGCCACTCGCAGATTGCTCCACAAACTGAAACGGTTTGAATACTGCATTAGCACCGTTTCTGAATTACCCGAATTAAGCGGTCTTAAGCATGACGCGTTTTCTATCGAAAAAGCGATTTTCTTTACGAACCTTACAGGGTGTCTTAAATAGAAAAACACAACATTCGCTTTTGATATTCTGTCGTAAAAATCGTGCTGAAATTCGTCTGTTGTTATATCAATCGGATATTCACCGTCATCCATATAAGCATGAGTATTAACAAGCGGTAAATACTTTTCGTCAATACCGAGCTGTTTTAAATCCTTTTCGGGCGTTTCACTTTCCTTGACCGCACCGAAAAATACCGACTGATACGTTGTATCATAGTGCATCCATGACGGAATACTCATATACAAATTCGTTATACAAACCGCCGCCAAAATAACGCATATAAGCACGCCTATTCTGTAAAACTTGCCCTTACGCAAATACGCAAAAGAAAGTGCAAGCACCGAAACTATAACCGAATACGGCACATTCGCAAGTTTTGAACCTGCGAAAAAGTACAGTGCCACAAAAAAGCAAGCTATTTTCGGTATAGTCGGTCGTTTGTATATCAAAAGCCCCAATGCAATAAGTATCATAAGCGACACATATTGCAGCGGTTCTCCGTACAGCGAATTGAAGTACAGCAAATACCCCGCGTCACAAAATATAAATACAAATATCAGAAATACAGCTATCTGCATTTTTCTCGGCTCATCCGCAAAAAACGTAAATATTCCCCATGCCGCCGTTGACAGCATAAGTATGTATATAAATGCCAAATACGCAATATTGTATGTTGTTTCATCACGCGAAGTTATTTTGTTTGCGACAAAGTTCATAACCTTAGACGCTTTTATGATTATAAACTGCGGTGATGAATATATATCTTCTTCGCTGTTAGACTCACAAAGATACGTTATCTTGTCCCAAAATCCCGCACCCTCGACTTTCATCTTATAATCCTGTTTGAACAGATAATAATAATTGCTGTCGTTTTCATATTCCATATTATTTACAAGCAGTACTCTTCTGAAATCACCGTTATCGGAAAGTCCGATATTATCACCCATATAAAGTACAGAAAAAGAAAGTATAAAAACTATAATCGCACCAATAAGCGGAAATATTCTCTTGTTGTTTTTCAATAATTCCATCTGAATCTCCTTATTTGCTTTTATAGCAAAATAGGCGGAAAATACCCTTTCCGCCTACAAAATTCTATTAAAATGAATGAGTGTTCTTTCTGCTGTAGCCGCCTGAACGCTTTGAATCGTTATTACGTCTTAATGTCTGCATTTTTTCATCACTGTCCTGTTTGAACTTTGAAAGTTTATCTTCAAACGACAAACTGTCCGATGATGACGCACTCCAATCTATATCAGCAGGACGTATAGGACCTTTGTTCTCTTGTCTGTGTCTTGGAGCTCTTTCCTTTTTTTCTTCTGCCTGTTTCATTGAAAGACTGATTTTTCCCGACTCATCAATTTTGATGACCTTTACTTTTACATTATCGCCTTTCTTTACGCAGTCATTTATATCCTTAACATATCTTGAAGAAAGTTCGGATATGTGAACAAGACCGGACTGTTTATTTCCGATATCCACGAATGCACCGAACGGCATTACACTTACAACCTTGCCCTCTAATATACTACCTACTGAAACCATATTATTTTGTTTTTCCTCTCTGTTTATTGTTGTTCACCCGATACGTCCACAAAAACCTTAGCGTTGCTCTTGATTAAACCAAGTTTTTCGCTCGCCATTTTTTCTATGTACTCATCGGTATTAACTTTGCCTTTTAATTCTTCAATTTCCTTCTGACGTTCCTGTTCGTATTCGATTTGGTTTGTCAGCTTTGCAACTTCCGCTTTACTTGCATTTATCTGTGGAATTTGCATAAGACCTTTAAATATCATTCCGCCTACCAAAAATACAAGTAATGCTATTTTTAGTCCCTTTTGATGTTCCTTTACAAAATTTATTATTAAGTTTTTGTATTCATTCATCATGGGTATCATGACCTTTCCGTCGTTTATTTTTTATAACTCCAATTATAGGCACTATTAAAATTTTATACAAAAACTTCGGCGGTGTCAAGAGTATTTTGAAAATAAACTTAGCAAATTTCAAAATATTTTCAAATATAAACAAAAAAAGCTTTAAAATCCATTTACTAAACAGCAAAAAGTAGAAAACAGCGCCCAAAATTATCCCAAGCGGTTCGTAAAACCTAAATATTCCGCTGTTGAAATTCCACGCCGCCGCACTTATGACATATGCCGCAAATATCCAAAACAATATATCGCTTGCAGAAACTATTACCGCAGACGGATTTAAAACCATTCGCATTGCCCTGAGCATATCAAATACAACCGCCAACGCACCGCCGCATATAATCATCGCAAGAAATACATATACTTCTCGGCTTATCATTTGAACAGACCCGCAAAAAATCCGTCCTTGCCTTTGTTTACATACTGTATCGAATGTATCTCGCCTTTAACGTCAAGCATTCCCGTATCGGTATTAAGCTGATTTATACTTAGATTTTTACCTTTTATACAAAGTCCGCCCATACTTGTTTTCAGCATAACCTGACTGTCCGAAAATTCAGATACGTCATTCACTCCGGAAAGCGACATTTTAGACCTGTTCACAAGCGATATTGAGTGTTCCTTTTCCGCAAAGCTTTCAGAAATACTTTTTTCGATTTTAGACATTTGAGCCATTTAAACCGCCTCCATATATTTAATCTGATTTTAGTTTCTGACTAAATATATGTCCCTCGTTTTAAATTTATGACAACGGCTTGTAAAGTGATGACGCGTCATTTTTCAAAACGTGTTCGGCTATCGCCATAACCTGTACTTTTATAATTCTCTCGCCCATCTTGATTTCTATAATATCGTTTTCTTTAACATCATACGACGCCTTTACAACTCTGCCGTTTACCGTTATTCTGCCTTGGTCGCAAGCCTCGTTTGCAACCGAACGTCTTTTTATAAGTCTTGCAACTTTTAAATATTTATCTATTCTCATAATATAATCTCCTTAAATGAAACTTAAAAATTATTTTTTAGACTGTCGACTGTCTAAAAAACAAAACAGGAGTACCGCATATGCGACACCCCTGTAATAAAATCATAAAACCGCCTAAATTAGTTGTTTACAACGTCCTTAAGAGCCTTACCTGCCTTGAATGCAGGAACCTTTGATGCAGCGATTTGAATAGCTTCGCCTGTACGAGGGTTCTTACCTGTTCTTGCTTCTCTGTTTCTTACTTCAAATGTACCAAAACCAACAAGTTGTACTTTATCACCTGCACATAGAGCGTCTGTAATAGCTGCTGTTACAGCTGCAACTGCCTTTTCAGCGTCCTTCTTTGATAGTTCAGCCTTTTGAGCTACTGCTGCTACAAGTTCTGTTTTGTTCATGATTTTTCCTCCTAAAATTTTCAAAAGTTTCATTCAGCCGTTTTTTCATAATTTTGTTAATCGGCTGTTCATTAACTAATTCTATTACATTTTTTCAGTTCTGTCAATAGCTTTGCACCATTTTAAGCCAATTTCACCTATTTTTTTTCGCAGATTTATGCCTTTTTTACAAATTCCCATAATTCATCAAGCTCTTTTGCCGAAAGTTCTGCCATATCCTTACCGTCCGAAACTGCTTTTTCTTCCATTTCCTTGAAGCGATTTACGAATTTATCAGATGCTTTTGTAAGTGCAATTTCAGGTGTAACCTTCAAATGACGTCCCAAATTCACCACCGCAAACAACAAATCGCCGTATTCTTCTTCGATTTCATCTGATTTGCCGTTTTTTACCGCTTCTTTAACTTCAGTCATTTCTTCTGAAATCTTATCATATATCGGTTCTGTTTCTTCCCAATCAAAACCCACACTGCCGGCTTTTTTCTGTATTTTTTCACTTCTCATAAGTGCCGGAAGATAGTGCGGTACGTCCTCAAGCATTGCCGTATATGAATCAAGATTTTTCTCTTTCTTCTTGTTCTTCTCCCACTGTCCAAGTGCTTCTTCTGCCGATACCGCATTATCTTTGCCGAAAACGTGAGTATGACGTGTAATAAGCTTTGTACAGATTTCGTTTACCACATCATCAAAGTCAAATGCTCCTCTTTCTTCCGCAATTCTAGCGTGGAACACAACCTGCAAAAGCACATCACCGAGTTCATTTGCGAATGCGTGGTCATCACCGCTGTCAAGCGCGTCAATCGCCTCGTAACATTCCTCTATCATACTTTTCTTTATGCTCTGATGTGTCTGTACCTTATCCCACGGGCAACCGTTTTCGCCCCTTAGCTGTACCATTATATCGCGTAAATCATCAATAGAATATTTTTTCACAAGTAACAAATCCCTTTCATATTTTCTTCAATCTCTTGTATTATATCACCCCGCATTATTTTTTACAAGTCTATCCTTTAAGTATTTTTCGTACTTCTTTAACCGATATTGCATTTGTAAGAAACAGCATAAGCACATACGCACTCATACCGATACCGCACATTACGGCAAGATATACGAATCCGTCCCCCAATATCGCCGAAATATAGTTCGATGAAATATACATAACACCGAACATAAGTGCTGTCGCTATTGCAGGCTTTATAATTATTGCCGTAATATTCAATTTTAAACTCAAACATTTATGAATTGCGATTAAATTCAGTATCATAACAAGAATATATGCCGCATTTGAGCTTATCGCCGAGCCGTATATATTGATTTCGGGCATAGCTATAAGATACCAACTCACAGATAATTTTACCGCACTTCCGCAAAGTGCCGTAAAAAACGGCAGCATTATTTTTCCTGCCGACTGTAATATTGCGGACGTTATCTGCGTCACACACATCATAATAACGCACGGTGCTATCGCCGTAAGCATAGCGGACGATGAACTGTTATGAAATAATACAGTAAGTATTTCATTACTCATCAAGTACATTATAACCGCACAAGGCATTGAAAGCATAACCGCAAGACGTATTCCTATATCGGTCGCGGTTTGTGCTTTTTTTGTGTTGTTTACGGCTATCGCTCCGGCTATTACAGGGAGTATGCTTACACCCAATGTTGCAAGTATTCCGACAGGCAGATGAAAAACGGTAAGTGCGTAACCGGTGTACGCACCGTACAAAAATCTTGCCTCATCACTTGAAAAACCGCCGTCAAGAAGTCTTGACCGCACAAGCGTTGTATCTGCCACATTTATTGCATTCGCCACCACCGACGCACATAAAAGCGGCAATGCGATTGACATAAGCTCTTTTAATATTTCCGCAGTATCGCTCTTTTCGGACTTTACATACTTTTTATCTCTGCCGTAAAAATACATAATCATAAGTATCGCCGTTGCGATAATCTCACCTGACGTTACACCCATTATTGCACCGCCGGCTGTTTTTTCAACGCCGTAATTCAAAAAAAGTACAGCTAAATAATATCCCGACGCAAGTTTAACAATCGCTTCTGTTACTTGTGAAAGTGCGGTCGGTATCATATTTGAAACACCTTGATAATAACTTTTATATGCCGTACCGAGTGCAACGAAAAATATTGACGGTGCAATCATTTGTATTGCATATATCGCCTTTTCTTCTTTCATTGCAAGTGCAAAAAACGGTGAGCCGAAATAAAGTGCGACACTTCCGACAATGCCTATACACACAAGCAATATTGTTGAAATTTTCACTATTCTGTGGGTTTTACTGTATTCTCCTCTTGAATTTGATTCCGCAACCATTTTCGATATTGCAAACGGCAAACCCGAAATGATAAACGATAAAAACATTATGTAAACCTCAAACGCGATATTAAACACCGCCATTCCGTCCTCGTTAAGTATATATGTAAGAGGTATCTTAAATACCGCACCGAGTATTTTTGATATTGCATTTGCTATCATAAGTATTACCGCACCGGTAAGAAAACTCTGCTTTTTCATAACTCCCTCCACGCATTTTAACTTGTCTTTATATCCTATTTATGATATAATTATTTTATAACTAAATTAAGATGTTCCTTGTCTTGTTATCGGGAATATACGGAGGATAAGAAATGGTAATTCAGAAAATAAAAAAAGCCGTCGGACAAATTAAAGTTCCCGGCGATAAATCAATCTCACACCGTGCCGTTATGCTTGGCTCGCTTGCAAACGGTGTAACCGAAATAAGCGGTTTTCTAAAGGGTGCGGACTGTCTTTCAACTATTGACTGTTTCAGAAAAATGGGAATTGATATAGATATAAACGGTGAAAACGTAACCGTTCACGGCAACGGTCTAAGAGGTCTTAAAAAGCCTGATGAAATGCTTTATACAGGCAACAGCGGTACTACGACACGTCTTTTATGCGGTATTTTGGCAGGTCAAAATTTTGATACGTCAATTACGGGTGACGCGTCTATTCAAAAACGTCCTATGGGCAGAGTCGTACAACCGCTTTCAATGATGGGTGCAAAAATCGAAAATGAATATTGTCCGCTTTATATTACGGGTACAAAATTGCACGGTATAGACTACAAAATGCCTGTTGCGTCCGCACAGGTTAAGACTGCGATAATCCTTGCAGGACTTTATGCAGACGGTGAAACGGTTATTCACGAAATTGAAAAATCACGCGACCATACAGAACTTATGTTAAGTGCTATGGGTGCGGATTTAACAGTTGATAATCTTGATATTACCGTAAAACCTACAAACGACCTTACGGCATTTAATGTTGATGTTCCGGGCGATATTTCTTCAGCCGCATTCTTTTTGGTACTTGGTGCAATTATGCCGAACTCGCAAATTACAGTAACAAATGTCGGTATAAACCCTACAAGAACAGGTATTATTGACGTTTTAAAGGATATGGGTGCAGATATTACACTTGAAAATGTACATACTTCGGCAGGTGAAACTGTTGCGGATATTACAGTGCGTTCTTCGTCATTAAAAGGCACAACAGTCGGCGGCGATATTATTCCGCGACTTATCGACGAACTTCCTATTATCGCAGTTGCGGCAGTTTTTGCGAACGGTCAAACGGTTATTAAAGACGCACAGGAATTAAAGGTTAAAGAAACAAACAGAATTCGTGCGGTAGTTGACGAATTTAATAAATGCGGTATCGATATTACCGAAACCGATGACGGTATGATTATAAACGGCGGTAAGAGTATTCACGGTGCTGATTTCAAAACATACGGCGACCACAGAATGGCTATGAGCCTTACAGTGCTTGCACAACTCGCCGACGGTGAATCAACACTTGACGACAGCGATTGTGCGTGCGTGTCATACCCGACTTTCTTTGATGATTTTTATAAATTAGGAGAATAAAATTTTAAGCCACCCCTCAGTCAACTGCGTTGACAGCTCCCCTCGATGGGAGCCAACAAGCCTCTCCTTGAGGAGAGGTGTCACGCAGTGACAGAGTGGTGGCTGTTTTATTTTTTAACGACCATACAAAAAAGGCGACCAATGGTCGCCCCTACGAACAATGATTATTCCGTTTTTTATATCGGAAGTGCTATTCAATTCAAAAGGGCGACAAATGGTCGCCCCTACGAATAATATTTTTTTGAATTACCGTCCACCCAAAAAGGCGACCTGTGGTCGCCCCTACAATATCAATCATTTTTCTTAAACGTAAATATCTTCATAAACACAAACGTCACAGGCACGCCGATAATGGCGGCGATTGCGTAAGCTATGACGCTTGGACCGTGAATGAAATTATCAAACAGCCAAACGATAATTGTCTGTATTATGAAGTTCGGAATATACGATATAAAGAATTTTATAAACTTAACAAATCCCAAACGTTCTTTAAATGTAAGCTTACTGTTCAGCAAATACGACACCACATTTGACGTTATATATCCGGGAAAAAATGCAAGTGTGGTATTTGGAATAAACAATGAATATATTGTTGAAAAAATTACATTGCTCACCGTATTAATTCCGCCGACAATAAGGAACGACAAAAATTCTCTTGACAAGAACATTTTTAATTTTGACGGTTTATACTCATTCCACTCAATAAGTTCATTTCCTCTTATAATCATTGCTTTATCCGCAAGTTCGGCAAGCGGTGTATCAGAAAGTGAATCGGAATAAAATTCCTCACATTTAACATTTGGAAATTTCTCATAAAGACGTTTAACCTTTTCTTCTCCCCAACAGTTTTCACCGTCATACAATCCCGTATGCTTATCAACCTTTGAAGCCATAAGATTTTTTATTCCCAATCTTTCGCATATCGGTTTCAATAAAAATTCGGGTGACGCGGAAATTATTATATCATCGTCCTTTTGTCTGTCCTTGTACCAAGATTTAACCTTGTGTTCATTTACATTCCAAAAATCGTTTAACGCACTGTCTATGTCAGGTACATATGTCAAAAATCTATACATTTTTTCCTTAAACTGCGTTTTCGTTTTAACTCCCAAAATGTACAAAAAGAATGTCCATGCCATAATCGGCACACTAAGTAATATTTTAGGGTATTTCTTCAAGCAGTAAAAATAGAAATCCTTTGTACTGTCACTGTCATAAATTGTTTCATCAAAATCGTAAATATTCAAGCCATATATCCCCCTATTTCAATAATACAACCGCCGTTGCGGAAATGCCCTCACCTCTGCCCTCAAAGCCGAGTTTTTCGGTTGTTGTCGCCTTGATATTGACATCATCAATACCGACATTCAAATCATCTGCAACATTTTTTCTCATTTGCTCAATATACGGTAACATCTTCGGTCTTTGTGCCACTATCGTAACATCTGCATTACCCACGGAATATCCCTTTTCAGCCACTTTCTTTACGACTTCTCTCAAAAGCATACGGCTGTCCGCACCCTTATACTTTTCGTCTGTGTCGGGAAAATGCTTTCCTATATCTCCGAGTGCCGCCGCGCCGAGAATTGCGTCTGCAAGTGCGTGAAGTGCCACGTCTGCGTCACTATGTCCCAAAAGTCCCTTTTCATACGGTATTTTAACACCGCAAATTATACAATCTCTGCCCTCTACAAGCTTATGAACGTCATATCCCTGTCCTATTCTCATTCCGTAATACCTCGCTTTCTGAGTATTCTTTCACCGATTATCATATCTTCGGGAGTTGTGAGCTTTATATTATCATAACTTCCGTCACTTATTTTTATCTTAACACCGTAATGTTCGGCAATCATACAATCGTCAGTAGCGACAAAATTTTCGTCAAGTGCTTTTTGGTGCATATCAAGTATCTTATCCAGATAAAACACCTGCGGAGTTTGAATCATAAATGTTTTTTCTCTGTCAACAGTTCCTGCTATAAAACCATCACTGTCCGCACTTTTCAGCGTGTCCTTGCATTTAACACCGACCGCCGCCGCACCGAATTTTATACAATCCGCAACAGAATTATTAATTTCATCATCTGTCACAAGCGCTCTTGCGCCGTCGTGTATAAGCACAATATCACCTTCGGCTTTTTTCAGTCCGTTCATAACAGACTCCTGACGTGTCGCACCGCCTTCTGTTATATATGATACCTTTTTTATATCGTATTTGTCAACAAGTATTTGACATTCTTCTATATCATTTTTACCTGTGACAACTATAATATCATCAATTTTATCATTTTTTTCAAATGCCGAAATTGTATAATAAAGCACTTCACGTCCTAATATTTTAAGAAAAACCTTATTTTTATCGGCACCCATTCTTGTGCCTTTGCCTCCTGCAACTATAACCGCTGTTATTTTCATAATATATCCTTTCAAAATAAAAGCAGAGCCATAAAACATAGCTCTGCACTTTTAATCACATATCAAACCAATGCGTCAACAGTATCGTTTAAAATGCTTTCAATGTCACTAACATCGGCAACTTCCGACAGGACAAGTTCGCTTACAACAATCTGTTTTGCACTGGTAAGAGTCTTTCTTTCACTTGTTGAAAGACCTTTTATTTTTTCACGGTACATCAGTTCTTTCAATACCAAAATCACTTGATAAATATCTCCCGACTTAATCTTAATAAGATTATCTCTCTGACGTTTATTCCAATTCGCGTCATCTTCAAGCTCCGCGTCACGAAAATATTGAAGTGCCTTTTTTGCCTCCTGCTTTTCTATAACAGGACGAATACCGATTTCTTCACTGTTTTCTATCGGTACATTTGTTACCATATTGCCTATGGCAAACTTTAGAACATAGTATTGACGTTTTTTGCCGACAATCTCTATTTCTTTGATTTCTTCTATTGTACCTGCACCGTGCATAGGATGTACAACTTTATCGCCGACACTATACATCTTTACTTACCGCCTTTCTCATTAACCACTATCTTAACAACATAATTATAACACAAAACGCCCCAAATGTCAAATTTTTTGATTATATCATAGTTACCAAAAAAAATCAACCCCTTTTGTGTAATTTTTTTAATAAATTGTCAAAATAAAAAGGATACCACTCTAAAGTAATATCCTTTTCGTTTTTATTCTTTATTTTGACCTGTGTTGTCGGGAATTATGCTTTCCAAGCGACCCGCCGCAGTAATCGCAAGATTTTTAAGCAAAGTCTTTTGGTTATCGTCACTGCCCGAACCGGCTGTAATCTCAATTATACAGCCTCTGTCGTACACATGGATAGTCGGAAACGCTATATACGATTCCTGTCCTATACCCTCAACCAATTCAGCAGAAGAACGTTTTGACTTTTCCTGTTCGTACTGGTCGAAAAGCATTTGATAATCAATAGTATCTGTGAACTGTGTAACCTTAACCGTTACAGTATCATTTTGACCTATAGGCTCACTTCTGTAAAGCACTGTCGCAACATTACCGTTACGGCTTGTACCTGATTCCTCAATAACAGGTGTATATCCGGCATTTAGTGCAACATCATCAGTTGTGATAAGTGTCGCCGGGTCGATTTCAGGTATCGGTGTAGGTGTTGGCTTTGCAAAAAGTCCGCCGCCACCGCCGCAGGCACACAAACCTATTATCATGGCCAAGCTTGCTAACACAAGCAATAACTTTTTCATAATTTTACCTCCAATGATTATTTCATTGCAATGGCATCTTTTACATTTTTAACGATATTTTCAGGAGTTAAACCGTATTCCTTAAATAATTCAGCCGGTTTACCCGATTTACCGAATCTGTCAGTACCGATAATCTTAACAGGTACAGGAGCATTTGCACATACCACTTCCGTAACGGCACTTCCAAGACCGCCCATAATGTAATGCTCTTCAGCTGTTACGATAGCACCTGTTTCCTTAGCAGCCTTTGTTATTATTTCTTCGTCTATAGGCTTGATTGTATGGATATTGATTACTCTTGCGGAAATGCCTTCTTCTTCAAGCATTTTTGCCGCTTCAAGTGCCATACCTACCATAAGACCGGTTGCAATAATTGTTGCGTCCTTACCATCCTTTAGTTGAACGCCCTTGCCAAGTTCAAACTTGTAGTCCTCACTGTTTACGTCCTCAACGGCAAGACGACCGAATCTCATATATACAGGGCCGTCGTGGTCAATAGCCGCCTTAACAGCTTGCATAGCCTCAATATCATCGGCAGGGTTTATAACAACCATATTAGGAATTGAACGCATTAAAGCGATGTCCTCAAGACATTGATGTGACGCACCGTCCTCACCGACAGAAATACCTGCGTGAGTAGCACCGATTTTAACATTAAGCTTTGTATAGCCGATTGAGTTTCTAACCTGTTCAAAGGCTCTGCCTGCGGCAAACATTGCAAATGTTGACGCAAAAGCGATTTTTCCGCTTGCGGCAAGTCCTGCTGCCACGCACATCATATTACTTTCTGCAATACCCATATTTATAAATCTTTCAGGATATGCTTTCTTGAACATTTCTGTTTTTGTTGATTTTGAAAGGTCAGCGTCAAGCACAACTATGTTAGGGTTTTCACCGTACTTTACAAGCGCCGCTCCGTATGATTCTCTTGTAGCTTTCTTTGCCATTACAGACTCGCCTCCAATCCTTTGATTATTTCATCAAGCTCTGCGATTGCTTGATTGTACTGTTCTTCATTAGGTGCAGAACCGTGCCAGCCTGCGTTATTTTCCATAAATGAAACATTCTTGCCTTTAACAGACTTCATTATAATAGCGGTAGGCTGTCCCTTTGTAGCCTTTGCCTCGTCAACAGCATCCATAAGTTCTTCAAAATTATGAGCACTTACCTTTATAACATGCCAACCGAATGCCTCAAATTTCTTATCGATAGGATTAGGATTCATTACCTTAGAAATGTCACCGTCTATCTGTAAGCCGTTGTTATCAACGAAAATTGTAAAGTTGTCAAGTTTGTAATGAGCGGCAAACATAGCTTGCTCCCAAACCTGTCCTTCCTCAAGCTCACCGTCACCAAGAACAGAATATACTCTGTAATCCTTGTTGTCAAGCTTTGCGGCAAGTGCCATACCGCCTGCGGCTGACACACCTTGTCCCAATGAACCTGTTGACATATCAACGCCGGGTACTTTGTTCATATCAGGATGTCCTTGAAGATAGCTGTTTACATTTCTGAATGTCTTAATATCCTCTTTTGGTATAAATCCTTTTTCTGCAAGTACACCGTATAGTGCAGGTGCTGTGTGACCCTTTGAAAGAACAAATCTGTCTCTGTCCTCCATTTTAGGATTTTTCGGATCTACGTTCATTACCTCAAAGTAAAGCAATGTCAAAACATCTGCTACAGATAATGAACCTCCCGGATGTCCCGATGCCGCATTGTATACGGCTGTAAGAGCGTGCTTACGAACATTGTTTGCAATGATTGACAGCTCTGTGACTCTTTTCTTATCCATGTGTCGTATTTCCTCCCTTAAATTAATTATTATCTAACGCATTTTCATACGCGATATTCATAAGTGTGTCAAGTCTTTCCGTTTCTCCCGAAAGATACAGAAATCCTATAAGTGCCTCAAATCCCGTTGCTCTGCGGTATTCCGTCATATTTGCGTTTTTCGGCACTGTATTCGATTTTGCGTTTCTTCCTCGCTTGTATACCGCCGTTTCATCATCTGTCATATGTTCAAGCATTGCGTCTATACTGTTTGACTGTGCGTGTGCTTTGACATACTGAACAGTCTTTTTATGCAGTTTGTTGGCAGGAAGATTTTCGTGTTCTTCTATAATTCGTGTACGAACAAAAAGTTCATACACTCCGTCACCTATATAGGCAAGCGCCAAAGGCGAAAACTGTGACGGCTTTTTAGTTGTAAGCATAGTTACCTCCCCAAGTTTAAGGATTTCTCAGCAAGTGCTGTGGGTAAATTCGTTCACAGTGCTGTTTTGAAACTCGGGTGCTGTATACTGATACCGCCCCGGTTGCATGGCGAGCAGCAGACCTTTGGTCTGCGACCAGCCCGAGTAAAAAATAGTGCTGTGGGCAAATTTTTTATTCTGAGATGTAGTTCCACTTTACACCCATCGGTGTATCCTTTAACTCAATATTCATAGCTTTAAGCTTATCACGAATTGCATCAGCCTCAGCCCAGTTCTTTTCACTTCTTGCTTTGTTACGCTTTTCGATTAATTCTTCAACCTCTGCGTCTATCGACTTTTCCTGTGTCTTTTGGAATAAACCGAGTACACCGCCAAGTTCGTGTATAAGGTCAAGCGTCTTTTCAACAACAGCTTTCGCATTCTTATTTTCGTTTGACAATGCGGTGTTTGACGCATAAACTATATCAAATATTGCCGCGATTGCTTCGGCTGTATTCAAATCGTCGTCCATTGCCGCAATAAATTTAGTCTTGCAGTCATCAAGAGTTTTTGAATACTCCTTTTCACTGTCTGTAAGTTCTCTGTCCTCACTGTTTTGAAGTAAAAATTCAAGATTGTCTATGCAAGTGTAAACTCTTTCAACAGCAGATTTTGCCTGTTCCATTAATTCATTATCAAAATTAATAGGATTTCTGTAATGAGCCGAAAGCATAAAGAAACGTACCACTTCACCGTCATACTGTTTAAGTATGTCACGAACAGTAAAGAAGTTTCCGAGTGACTTACTCATTTTCCTGTTATTTATATTAATATATCCGTTGTGCATCCAGTAATTTGCAAAAGGCTTTCCATTTGCACATTCGCTCTGTGCAATTTCGTTTTCGTGATGTGGGAAAATCAAGTCTTGACCGCCCGAATGAATGTCTATCGTTTCGCCAAGATACTTGTTCACCATTGCACTACACTCGATGTGCCAACCGGGTCTGCCCATTCCCCATGGGCTTTCCCAAGCAGGTTCGCCCTCTTTTTGTTTTTTCCAAAGTGCAAAGTCCATAACGTCCTTTTTATGTTCGTTTACGTCAATTCTTGCACCTGCCTCCAAATCTTCCAATGGCTGTTTTGAAAGCTTGCCGTATTCGTTAAATTTCTTTGTAGAGAAATACACGTTTCCGTCAACATCGTAAGCATAACCGTTATCAACAAGTTTCTTTACAACATTGATAATCGCATCAATATTTTCCGTTGCTTTCGGGTGAATTGTAGCTTTGTGAATACCGATTGCCTGTGCGTCCTTAAAATATTCCGCAATAAATCTTTCACCAAGCTCTTTTACCGTTATACCTTCTTCATTTGCACGTTTAATCATCTTATCGTCTATATCTGTAAAATTCTGTACAAATGTTACCTTATACCCCTGATATTCAAGATAACGGCGCATTGTATCAAAAACAATAAACGGTCTTGCATTTCCTATATGAAAATAGTCATATACAGTCGGACCGCATGAATACATTTTAACTTCACCTTTATTTATAGGAACAAACTCCTGTTTTTGTCTTGTTAATGTGTTATAAATTTTCATAAGCACTACTTCCTTTTTCCATTCTGACTTTAATTATATCGCAAAACAAAAGAAAATACAACCTCTATTTTTAAAAAATAGAAGTTGTATTAGATGTAAACAAAACCATTATGATTTTTCCACTACAAATACTCAAAAATCACATCATAAGATGTAACTTTTGGAGCTGTCGGCATTTTGTCGACAGGCTCTTTTTTTATATGCTCGGGATAAATAATCTGTTTCCTATTTCAAGTTTGTCGGATTTCTCCATATTGTTAAACCTCAAAATTTCGCTTTGCGGTACTGCGTATCGTTTTGCAATTTCCCAAAGATTATCCCCTTTTTGAACAAAGTAAATCACTATACCGTTTTTGTCACCGTTTTCAAGCGGTTCTGTCACCACTTCATTCACAAGTTCGATTTTTCTTTTTCTGATTATATTTGCGTTAAGCGATAAAATACATCTGATTTCAATTTCACCCGCCACGTTCAAATTATATGCAGTGTGCTTTACTTCCGCTTTTATTTCCGGAATAAGGTCACTGTACGTACTTTCGCAGTCAAGCATATAGCTGAACGGCAATTCTTTTTTCATACTGTAAACGGGACTTTCGTTGCTGTCTGTCAAGTATAAAATATATGCCTCGATTTTACCCTCTGCCAAAAGTTTACCGCGTTGTATCTGTGCCTTTGTGATATACGGTCTTGTTATCACGTCATACACTCCAGAAACGGACGGTGTACCCGTGCCCATTTCCACCATTTCACGAATTGTGTTCTGTGATGACGGACGTGACACAACTTCTTCAAGTTCCACTTCTTCCTTTAAAAGCTGAGTTTTCGTAAACGGCTCATAGCAATCGCATATCATATCCACCGCCACATTTTCCGTTGCCTTGACCTGTGCCGTAACGGTTACGTCAATATCAACAATTCTGTTATCGCCGTCATTATCCTCAGCAATCTGATACCTTACGTCCGATATGCTGTAATCAATATCGCATATCGTTTCGTCACCGGCGTCGTCGCAATCAATAATTTCCGTAAAAGGCACTTCGCTTTCCATAAACTGAATACAACAGTCACTGTCGGTATACAGAACGCATACACTTATTTCCCCTTTTACAACAATCTTTCCCGTAACCGCTTTATATTCCGAATCGGATATTTTTGTATCGACTTTCAATATCTCGTTGATTGATGTCTGACCGTTCGGAACTTCTATTGATTCCTTTACAGAAAATTCAGTTTCCGTCAGTCCGATACAATTTTGCAGTTTTACGTTTTCCTTGAGCAATTCCGCATTATCGCAGTCCTCCGCCTCAACCGCTATCTCAACATTCTTTTCGGCTACAACCTCATAGTCCAAACCCACAATCACCTTAATTCTCAGTTTACGACTGTTTATAAGCGAAAATTCGGCTCTATCCACGTTTGCCATTATAATTGCAGTCATATCGTCGGTTATATTTTTGCTGTCCACATTTTGCGTAAAGTCAAACGACGTTATAATACTTTTTACCTTTTCTCTGTCACTGTCGGGTATGTACAAAATTTTCAAATCAACTCTGCCTGTGACATTTACTCGTCCGTTTGTAATTTCCTTGTTCGTAATACACGATACTGCGTCAAGCTGCAAAATTTTTAGTATATCGGGTTTCACATCGGGTACGATTATGTCCTCATCAACAAGTACCTGCGTGTCGCCCTTGCACGAAACTTGATTTACAGTTACATTCTCCTTTACTAATTCCATAATTAATATAATTCTCTCCTTTCGTTAAATAAAATTCTAAAAAATTGTTCACATTTCTGTGTACAACTTTATTCAAACTTTTCTAATAAAAAAATTCTCATAGTAAATACTATGAGAATTTTTATGAATTATTCTTAATTATGCGTTTTTAATAATTTCTTTCCACTTTTCGTAAGCCGCATCCCACTTTTCTGAATCTTGCGGCTCATATGTTTTAATATCGAATGAATTGCGAACAACTTTTCTGCCTTCATTGATGTCCTTAATCGCACCCATAGCCATTGCCTGTACAATTACGTTACCGATACTTGTAGCCTCAACAGGGCCTGTGCTAACAACACGCTTTGTTGCGTTTGCGGTAAATTGACAAATCATCTTGTCCTTTATACCACCGCCGACAATATTAACAACATTGTACTTGTTGCCTGTAACGTCCTCCATACCCTCAACAGTTTGACGATACTTGAACGCAAGGCTTTCTGCGATACATCTTACAACTTCGCCCTTTGTTTCAGGCACTTTCTGACCTGTCTTTTTACAGTATTCCTTTATACGCTTAGGCATATTACCCGGTGTTTGGAACTCTGCATAATCCGGATCAACAAGACTTGCAAAAGGTTCTGCCGCATTTGCCTGTCTTTCAAGTTCGTCAAAGCTTAGAAGTTCGCCTTCTCTGTCCCATTGACGTCTTGATTCTTGGATTAGCCATAGTCCCATAATGTTCTTCAAGAAACGGATTGTCTTATTAACTCCGCCCTCGTTTGTAAAGTTATGGTTGAATGCACCGTCCGAAGTATTAGGCTTGTCAAGTTCAACACCCATAAGTGACCATGTACCCGAAGATATGTAAATAAAGTCTTTTTGGTCAACAACCGGTACTGAAGCAACGGCACTTCCCGTATCGTGTGAAGCAACCGCAACAACAGGCACTTGTTCAATACCAAGTTCTTCTGCAAGTTCCGGTTTTACTTTGCCGACAATTTCACCTGGGAATATAACATCTGTTAAAATTTCTGTCGGAATACCGAGTTTCTTTAACAAATCGTATGACCATTCGTACTTTTCACTGTTGTACATCTGTGTTGTTGACGCATTTGTGTATTCAGTCTTTTTAACACCTGTTAAGAAGAAGTTGAATAAGTCAGGCATCATAAGCAAAGTTTTTGCATTTTTAAGTGAAGTATCACCCGATAGCTTTGCTGACAAAAGCTGATATATTGTATTGAACCAGTTAAAAGCAATACCTGTTTCCTTGAAAATTTCTTCTTTCGGAACAAGTTTAAATGCCTCGTCATACATACCCTCTGTTCTTGTATCACGATAGTGGTAAGGATTGCCGATAAGCTTGTCATTTTCGTCAAGCAAACCATAGTCAACGCCCCATGTGTCGATACCGATACAGTCAATATCTCTGTCACCCGAATTTGCACACTTTAAGATACCTTGCTTGATTTCAAAGAATAATCTAAGCACGTCCCAATGCAAATCTCCGTTTATGTTAACAGGGTCGTTTGAAAAACGGTGTTTTTCTTCAAGAGTGATTTTTTCACCGTCAAATGTGGCAAGCATTGCACGTCCCGATGAAGCACCAAAGTCAAATGCTAAAAATTTATACTTTTTACCCATATTCTTTCCTCTTTTCTTAAAAATAAATTTTACTAAATATATTATACATTAAATAAAATACTATGTCAATATTACACATAGTGCATTTTTGATTTATAGGAATAAGTTTTTATTTTTACAATTTAAATAGTATGGTTCACCACCACTCCGTCACTATCGTGACACCTCTCTTCAAGGAGAGGCTTTTCGTCGTCCGCCATATTTCACAAGGCTCATCTTGAGGGGAGTCGGCGGCATAGCCGTCTGAGGGGTGGCTTTTGTGGGATGTCATGGTGCCGTCCACTACTCTCCGTTTTGGGCGACCAATGGTCGCCCCTACAATGTGTTTGGTTTTTTATTTAAAATTGGTTTTGTAAATAAATATTTGCTCGCCACCACTCCGTCACTATCGTGACACCTCTCCTCAAGGAGAGGCTTTTCAGGATAAGACAACTTTCGTAAGGCTCCACTTGAGGGGAGCTGGCGGCGTAGCCGTCTGAGGGGTGGCTCCCTATATCTTTCAACATCAAAAAACTCCGACCGAAGTCGGAGTTTTTAAACTAATTAATACCAAGTTTGTGAATCATACTTATCAAGTACGTTTCTGATATTAGCTATTCTTGTTTCTGTATCAATAAGACCGTTATCGTCATAAGCACTTGTTGCCTTCAGCATAGCATCTTCTGCCCAGTGACCGTCAATGTCTACGATTGAATACAATTCAGGAGTTACTGTTGTACCGTCTTGAGCTACAAGACCCATATCTGTACGTCCGATAACATTATTGAACATTTGACAGAATTCTGCTCTTGTCATAACTTTGTCAGGTTCAAATGTTGTATCACTTGTACCGTTCATATAACCGTAAGCAACTACTGTTTCGATGTATGACTTATACTGTGAATCAGCAATATCAGTAAATTCAGTTTCGCCTGTCTTTGTCAGTCCCAAACCGTATGCAAGAAGTTTTGCAACTTCGCCTCTTGTAACTGCACCGATTTCAACTGAATCAACACCTTCAAATGCACCCTTTTGAGCAAGATATGCAAGACCTCTTACATACCATGTACCCTCATGCTTTGCAATGTTATCTATTACAGGATAAACTGTATCTGTTGTACCGTACTTTTGGTCAACCATTCTTGTAATCATAGCTGCAACCTGTTCTCTTGTAACAGCATCGTCAGGAGCCATCTTAACTTCTGCAACCCATTTACCGCCGACTACGTTACCTTCTTCGTCAGTCACGTCTACTCTTTGAATAGCAGGTTCATAACCGAATATATACGCATAGCCAAGACCTTGAAGATCCACTTCTTCGCCAGGTGTAACAGTCGGGGCAGGTGTAGGTTCTTCAGTTGGTTCCGGTGTTGGTTCTTCTGACGGTACAGGTGTTACGTCAGGAGTTGTATTACCTGCATGACCCCAAATTACCGCACCATCACCGTAAATATCAAGTGAATTACAGATTAGTTGACCGCGGTTAATACCGTTACCTAATGTTGTACCAATCTTTACATCGGCTTTCGGAGCATATACTGTACCTTCAATATTAGCACCGCCGCCGTAAATGTTTAATGTTTCCGCACTTGTTACAGTGTTACCTACCATATGGCAAGATACTTCATATGAAGTTGCATTGATTGCGTTTACATTACCTGTAACTCTTTCATCAGCATACTGACCGCTGTTTGCAAATCTTACTGTTTCAGCCTTTGTTACAATGTCACCTGTAATCTTACCGTCAAAGTCAAACTTTGATGTTCCGTAAGAATAAATATCACCCTCAAGAGTAAATGTATTACCGAATGATACAGGTGCGCTGCCAAGAACTATATCACCCTTCGTCGGAGCATTGAATGATAGATTCTGCGGTTCACCGTCATAGTAAATATCCGCGCAAATCATAGAGTTTGCACTTGTACTGCCGATTGAAACCCAGCTGTCACCCCATTGACTCGGAACGATAATCCATTTCAAATCGCCTGTACCGAAATCAAATGTACCGTCACCTGTGTCAACTACGTTTACCATAGCCTCACCCGGAGCTTGTGAAATAAGATATGCAGGATTGTCGCCTACTACTTCAATATAACCTTTCTTATCGTTAGCAGTAGAGAATGATAATTGATTAACTTTTACATATACCGGACCGTTTGTTGTATCGATAACAACCTTACCGCCTTGAACGCTTAGTCCGTCAAATGATGTATTTTCTGAAATTGTGTAATATGGATAACCGTTTTCGTCGGTAGGAAGACTCGGATACGACCAGGCATTAACGCCTACCCAACCTTGTGCAGATGTGTATTCTACATCTTCATAAGCAGGTGTTTCGGGTTTTACAGAATCATCTGTAAGATAAGTATCGGGATAATATGCATCAAGATACTTTGACATATTTTCTTCAACCTTATCCACACCTTTTCTGTTTGTGTCTTTAAGGATTGCAGAATATTCGTCTTGATAGCTTACTTCTTGTGATGAAATTATATCACCGTCAAGATAGTTTTCACCAGCATTGTCAAACTTAACCTGTCCGCCTGCATACACGTCACCCTCAATATTCATTGATTGATGTGCGTTTACCCCGTCAAATGCTACAACAGCCGCATTGTTGATTGTAGAAACCTGTGTTTCCGGAATCTGAGCAAAAGCAGACACTGCCATTGTAAGCATTGATCCTGCAACCAAGCAGGAAACCATTTTTTTCATGTTCATAAACCTCTCCCTCTCTCCAGTTATTATACTATCAATATATAGTTATATTAATTGTATATACATATAATACCACTCAACATCTATATTTGTCAATATCTTCAGGAAAATTTTATAACATAAATTATCCTTATTTCACCCAGTCAGCCCATTCGTAGTCGTTGATTGAATCTTTGATGTAATCCTTAGTAAGTTCCAGTGCAACAATTACATTCAGACACCACTGTGAAGTAAAGTTTGTACTTATCCAGAACATTTCTTCGAGATTTTCATTATTAAAGTAATTCTTGTAAATTCCTATATCGAAATTATCTTTCTTGTCCTTGCCTGCCAAAGAATGAATAAGCACTTGCCATACTTGATATGCAAGCTCGGCATTATCCGTTTCTCTTGCCGCATATCCGCACAAAGCCGATGCCATATACGGATAAACAAATCCGTTGCCGGTCAAAAGACCGTTTGAAATTTTCTTTTTTTCCTCAACCGGTAAGAAGTAAAATTCGCCGTACTGAACAAGCATATCCTTAAATACTTCATCATCTAAAAGTTCAGCAAGTTCAAACCAAGTTTCGGGACCGCCCATACAAACGGCAAGGTGTGCACCGCCTGCGGCACTTTCGCCGATATATCCCAAATGGCCCGTTTCGGGATCATATTCATAGTTTGAACCCGAAATCATACGCATAGGCGACTTTTTCAAATCATTGATACCCGTAACAATCTTATCTCTGTAATGATTATCGTTATCTCTCTCCCAAGCCGTATACCAGTTTGAGCAATATGTTGACCAGTCCGGACCGCTTCTTGCATGAGTAGGAAGTTTCATTTCTTCTTTCTTATAGAAATATCTAAGCGGATCCATATTAAGCGTTGCATAGTCTGCGTCCTTAACATCGTCCATTGCGTCACCTATTCTCGGATCACCGCCCATCAAATAATACAATGCTCTGTGATGTCCTGCCATAGCGATACGCGGTTCTTTACAGGAATCGCCCCAATGCACAACATTATGACGGCTGCCAAGACCTTTCAAATCACCGAAATGGTATATATCAACATCTGCACTGTGACGGCTCATTGCCTCTGCCATAGTGAAAATATCTTCTCTGCCCGAACGCATAAATGCAAGCCACAGCCACAATGTCGGTATAAGTTCGGTATTCTGCCAAGCGTAACCGCCCATATCATATCTCCAACAATGACGCTGTGCGTCATATGTGTGCATTATATCGCCGTAATCCCAAAGACCGTACCAATGTCTTTGTTCGACTTCGTTCTTATAAAATGCAAATGCTTTGTCAAGTTCTTCTTCAAGCCATTTTTTAAGCGGTGTATCCTTTGACGGCAAGCTCCATTCACCCATAGCCTTAACTTCGTGATAATATTCAGGAGTTGCAACAAGTACAGACGGTTTCTGTACAGTTTCGGCTTGTTTCATAAGTTCATCGTCCGACGGCACTGTGTCATATAAAAACAGTGACATTTCGTTTGTATTCGCAATTCCGTATGCCGATGAGCCTATTTCAGGAAATCCCTCATAATATGTTTGGTCATGTGCAACGGTGTCATAGTGACGCATATCCTGTGCTTCTGCGTCCGGCGGAACAATCCATGCGGTAAGGCTTGCGTTATCCGTACAAAGTCCGTCAGCATAAAGTGATGTAGGATACTTCTCCCAGAAGTTGTGTATACAAAATGCCGTACCTTTTGTTTCGTCCGCAATGTACATAAGACCTTTTGAGCGTTTGCCCCAAATTGCCTTTATAAATGTACATTCTTCGTGTCCTGTGCGTTTCTTTACTTCAAAGCTGTCTGCCGTAACCTGTTGCAAACGATAGCTGTCCCACTTTGTTACATTATCAATTTCCTCTTTTGTAACCGCATTACCGTTTCTTAAATCAACCATTTCGGAAAGGCTTACTTTTTCGCCCGCAAGCTGTTTTGAATAAATCGGCTGAATACCGATTGACGGTCCAAGACGCGGTCGCCACAAATTTAAAAGCTGCATTGTTTCGTGCATAACACCGCAGTCGCCTGTTATCTTTATACGTCTGTTATAAAGTTCACCTTCCATTTTTCTTGTAAGCTGAACGCCGACACCTTTTATAAAATCGGTCTTTTCATCGCCGTCATACAAGAATGTATGGATAATCTTGATTTCATTTTCATCATAGAATACAGAAAATCTGATTATGTAACGCAAAAATTCACTGCCGTCACTGTTTTTGTGTTCACCCGTAACTTTTACTGTTGTTTTCAAATCGCCGCAATCTTCAATTTCAACAGTATTGATTTCTCCGATATACGGTATGCTTTTTCTTATTTCAACGTCACCGTCTTTACTGCGAAGTTCTTTTACGGCTTTTAATGTTACATCACCGTAAGGAGTTTTCATCAAGACCGAACCTTGTTTTGGGAATACCGCTTTAAATTTGCCGTTATCGACAGTTATCTCGTTTTCTGTTTCATTTGTCTTTATTCCGTCAAAACCGTCATATTTATCCGCTTTGTTTATTTCAACAGTTTCACTGTCTGTTTTGATTGTGTACGAACTCCATTTTGTTGAACCGTCGGGATAATATGCAATCGGCTTTTCCTGATATGCGATACCGTTTCCGTTTTCGTCATTTACTGAAAATACTGTTTCTTTTGTAACTTCGCCTTTGTTCCAAGGCACACCGAATGTAACATATCCGCCTTTTGAACGGTTTTCAAGCCAATGTAATTTTACGCTACTCATTTTCACATCTCCTTATATTCTTGCAACGCCCGATTCTCTTGCCGCTTTTGCAACGGCTTTTGCAACGTTTTCCGCTACACGCTTATCGAAAGCGTCAGGAATAATATATTCATCATTAAGTTCATCGTCTTTGATAATATCGGCAATCGCCTGTGCGGCTGCCATTTTCATTTCATCATTAATATCGCTTGCTCTTACGTCAAGTGCACCTCTGAATATACCAGGGAATGCAAGCACATTGTTGATTTGATTAGGAAAATCACTTCTTCCCGTACCTATAACTCTTACGCCTGCCTTCTTTGCAACATCAGGCATAATTTCCGGAACAGGATTTGCCATAGCAAACACGATTGGATCTTTAGCCATTTTTGCAACCATTTCTTCCGTAAGAATACCCGGTGCGGAAACACCTATAAATAAATCTGCGTCTACGATTGCCTCATCAAGCTTTACGTCAAGATTGTCCGGATTTGTAAGTTCGGCAAGCTTTGCCTGTTCACTGTTCATTTCAGGGTTTCCTCTGTAAAGTGAGCCGTACTTGTCACACATAATTACATTCTTCAAACCTCTTGAAACAAGCAATCTTGTTATCGCCATACCTGCCGAGCCCGCACCGTTTACAACGGCTTTAATTTCCGTAATATCCTTGCCGACTACCTTTAGAGCGTTAAGCACCGACGCAAGTACGACAACGGCTGTACCGTGTTGGTCATCGTGGAATACAGGAATATCACATTCTTCTCTCAATCTTCTTTCAATCTCAATACATCTCGGAGCGGATATATCCTCAAGATTAACACCGCCGAATGAACCGGCAATCATTTTAACCGTATTTACAATTTCGTCAACGTCCTTTGAACGAACGCAAAGCGGAAATGCGTCAACATCCGCAAACACCTTGAATAATGCGCATTTACCCTCCATTACAGGCATACCTGCCTCCGGACCTATATCGCCAAGTCCGAGTACAGCTGTACCGTCCGTTATAACGGCAACAAGGTTTGAACGTCTTGTGTATTTATATGACAAATCCACGTCCTTTGAAATTTCAAGACAAGGCTCTGCAACACCCGGTGTGTATGCAACAGAAAGTTCTTCTCTGTTTGTAACCTTTGCTCTTGACACAACTTCAATTTTACCGTGCCAGTCCTCGTGTTGTTTTAGTGCAAATTCTTTCTTATCCATTAGTTTCTCTCCTATTCTATCACTGTGTACAATTACTTTCATTTTATCACAACTCATTCGTACATTCAATACATTTGCATTACTTAATTCATTTATTTTCTTATTTATACAATCTCACCAAACAAACCTTACTGTTTTTAGCAAAAATATGCACAACAATTAACAAAATAGTTCTTTTCTTTTTGTAAAAAATATTGTATAATATATATGACATAGTATGAGAATATTATATTTATATATATAAATTCCCAAATTTCAAAGGAGAAGATTATTATGATTACTATTACCGGAAAACCAGTATGCAGCGGTGTTGCATTTGGACCTGTGTTTGTTTTCAGCCGTGAGGAAAGCACAATTAAAAGACATCATATCGAAAGCAGTGATGATGAAATCGCTCGTTTTGAATCAGCACGTCAGCAGACAATCAGTGAACTTGGTATGCTTTATGATAAGGCTCTTGCCGAAGTCGGCGAGGCTAACGCAATGATTTTTCAAATTCATCAGATGATGCTTGACGACCTTGATTATATCGAATCAATCAAAAATATAATTACCGACCAGCTTATAAATGCCGAAACCGCTGTTGCACAAACTTGCGACAATTTTGTGCAAATGTTCCGTGCAATGGACGATCCGTATATGCGTGAAAGAAGTGCGGATGTCAAAGACGTTTCGGAAAGACTAATAAAAATTCTTTCAGGTAAGGACAAGGACGGTCTTGTTACGGACGAACCTGTTATAATCATTTCCGATGACCTTGCACCGAGCGAAACGGTTCAGTTCGACAAGAGCAAAATTCTCGCTTTTGTAACAGAGGGCGGCTCTACAAATTCTCATACATCAATTCTTGCAAGAATGATGAATATTCCCGCAATGATTGGTGCAAAGGGCGTTTTATCTGCCGATGCAAACGGCAAAAATGCCATTGTTGACGGTTTTACGGGCACGATTTATATTGATCCCGACGAAGCTACAATCAACGAAATGACTAAGAAAAAAGAAGAAATTGATAAGCAAAACAAACTTCTTCAACAATTAAAAGGTCGTGAAAGCGTAACAAAAGACGGTCAAAAGATTGAACTTTGTGCAAATATCGGAAGTGTTCTTGATGTCGGCAATGTTTTGAAAAACGATGCCGAGGGTATCGGACTTTTCAGAAGTGAATTTTTATATCTTGAAAGCAACGATTATCCTTCTGAAGATGTTCAGTTTGCCGCATATAAAGATGTGCTTTCAAAAATGGTTAATAAACGTGTAATCGTTCGTACACTTGACATCGGCGCAGACAAGCAGGTTGATTACTTTAATATGCCGAAAGAAGAAAATCCGGCTATGGGTATTCGTGCAATAAGAATTTGCCTTCAAAGACCGGATATATTCAAAACTCAGCTTCGTGCTCTATATCGTGCATCGGTATTCGGTAAACTTGCTATTATGTTTCCTATGATTGCTTCGGAATGGGAAATCGTAAAAATACTCGAAATAATTGATGAAGTTAAAGCAGAACTTGACAGTGAGGGCATTGCTTATTCAAAGAATGTCGAACTTGGTTGTATGATTGAAACACCTGCCGCAGCGGTAATCAGCGATATTCTTTCAAAGCACCTGGACTTCTTCTCAATCGGTACAAATGACCTTACTCAATATACTCTTGCCGCTGACAGACAAAATCCCGATATAGGCAAATTCTGTGACACACATCATGTTGCAATTTTAAGACTTATTAATATGATAGTACAAAACGCTCATAAAAACGGTACATGGGTTGGAATTTGCGGCGAACTCGGTGCAGACCTTGAACTTACCGAAGCATTTCTTGCTATTGGCGTTGACGAACTTTCCGTCACCCCAAGTGCTATTTTACCGATACGTAAAAAGGTTATTGAAACCAATGTTTCTGAAATTAAAGAAAGTGTTTTAGACAAATATTTGAACTAATTTAAAAGCAGACAAAGAAAAAAATTCTTTGTCTGCTTTTTTATGTGCTATTTACATTTATATGTCTTTTTATATACTTCATTGAATTTTGTAATTTGTTGATATATAATACTTTTGTCGGATTAATCCGATATTAAAGGCAAACTTCATTAACGGTTTTTAACCGGCGGTTATGCCCACTTTTATATTCACAGGCTTTATGCCGAGTTTATGAAAGGGGGTATGCTTATGAAAAGTAAGCATATTGTTACATATGGCAAAGAAATTGCTTTTTGCAGTTTTGATAATTATCGCTATATTGATAATTTTCACCATAAAAGTACAATAGCCGCCCTCTCACCCAGGAACGGCTATTGAATAAATAGTTCTTTTTGGGCATAACCGCTTGAGGTTTGCCTTTTTTCTATTTTTATTATATAACTATAAATTAATTTTGTCAACACATAATGAAAAACACAGACTGCATTTTGCAATCTGTGTTTAATATTATTCAAATTAATACATTCCCATACCAGGATCCATCGGAGCGGCCGGAGCTGCCGGTTCAGGAAGGTCTGTTACAAGACTTTCTGTTGTAAGTACCATAGACGCAACAGATGCTGCATTTTGAAGTGCACTTCTTGTAACCTTAACCGGGTCAACGATACCTGCCGAAATCATATCAACATATTCTTCAACAAGTGCATTAAATCCCTTACCTGTTTCACAAGACTTAACCTTATCCACGATTACACTGCCTTCAAGACCTGCATTCTTTGCGATTTGCCAAGCCGGTTCTTCAAGTGCTTTAAGTACGATTTGAACACCTGTCTTTTCATCACCTTCAGTTTTTTCAAGTAAAGCCGCAACAGTAGGAATAACATCAATATAACTTGTTCCGCCGCCTGCAACGATACCTTCTTCAACAGCCGCTTTAGTAGCTGCAAGAGCGTCTTCAATTCTAAGTTTCATTTCTTTCATTTCTGTTTCTGTTGCCGCACCGACTTTAATTACAGCAACACCACCTGCAAGTTTAGCAAGTCTTTCTTGTAGCTTTTCCTTATCAAATTCAGATGTTGATGCCTCAAGTTCACGTCTGATTTGTGCAACTCTGTCTGCGATTGCATTCTTATCGCCTGCACCGTCAACAATAATTGTAAGTTCCTTTTGAATCTTAACTTGCTTTGCTGTACCAAGTTGTGAAATTTGTGTATCTTTCAAATCAAAGCCAAGTTCTTCACTGATTACCTGACCGCCTGTCAAGATTGCAATATCTTGCAGCATTTCCTTACGTCTGTCACCAAAGCCGGGAGCCTTTACAGGTACGCATACGAATGTACCGCGAAGTTTATTAACGATAAGTGTTGAAAGAGCCTCACCCTCAACATCTTCAGCGATAATTACCATCTTTCTGCCTGCTTGCATAACTTGTTCAAGAAGCGGTAAAATTTCTTGAATATTTGAAATCTTCTTATCTGTAATAAGAATGTATGGGTCGTCAAGAACTGCCTCCATTTTTTCTGTATCAGTTACCATATAAGGTGTGATATAACCTCTGTCGAATTGCATACCTTCAACAATTTCAGAATATGTTTCGGCAGTCTTTGATTCTTCAACTGTGATGACGCCGTCTGCTGTTACCTTTTCCATTGCCTCTGCAATTAGCTGACCGATTTCTTCATTAGCAGCTGAAACCGACGCAACTCTTGCAATATCTTCCTTACCCTGAACTTTCTTTGCTGTAGAAAGCAGCTTTTCAACAGCCGCGTCAACAGCCTTTTGGATACCCTTTCTTACGATCATAGGGTTAGCGCCTGCCGCAACATTCTTTAGTCCTTCACGAACAAGTGCCTGTGCAAGAAGTGTAGCTGTTGTTGTACCGTCACCGGCAACGTCATTTGTCTTTGTTGCAACTTCTTTTACAAGCTGAGCGCCCATATTTTCAAATGGATCTTCAAGTTCAATTTCCTTAGCGATTGTAACACCGTCATTTGTGATTAGCGGTGCACCGAATTTCTTATCAAGAACAACATTTCTGCCCTTCGGGCCAAGTGTGATTTTAACTGTATTTGCAAGTTGGTTGATACCGCTTTCAAGAGCGTGTCTTGCGTCCTGTCCGTATTTAATTTGTTTAGCCATAATAATAACCTCCTAATATATTAGTCTACTATTGCAAGTATGTCGCTTTGACGAAGAATTGTATATTCCTCACCGTCAACCTTGACTTCTGTACCTGCATATTTTGAAGTAAGTACCTTATCACCAACGGAAACTTCCATCTTAACTTCCTTTCCGTCTACAACACCGCCGGGACCTACTGCAACGATTTCAGCCACCTGTGGCTTTTCCTGTGCCTTTGAAGTAAGGATAATTCCGCTCTTTGTCGTTTCCTCTGCTTCAAGCATTTTTATAACAACTCTGTCTGCCAATGGTTTGATGTTCATTATATATTACCTCCTAAAATTTTAATCAAGTTCATTGTTAGCACTCACACTTCTTGAGTGCTAACAATGCTATTATGTTCTTTTTTGCTCTATTTAGCAAAGTCCGTTTTTTTAATATATTGCTATATTTACTCTTATTTTCTTTATTTTTCTTTTTATTACGTTCAATATCTCCCTTTTGGTGTTTTAACAAATTGTTCATAAACTTAATACTGCTTTAACTTACGAAGTTTTCAAACATCTGTTGTGCCTCATCAAGATTATCAAATTCAACACCTTTTTTTAGTTCATCAATATCCTCGCTTGGAAATACATTTTCGCTTATTTCTTCACTCAAAATTGCCGTTTTATTATTCCCTACACATTTATTAATTTGAAGTAAACCGTTCTCAACCTTAACTTCATATACTGTAGTTTTTACATCATTTGCATTCACCTCTTCAACCGCCGCAACCGTAGGCATAGGAGTCGGCACACTGTCGGACACACCTATTCTGCCGATAGCGTATCCGCCTCCGAAAAACAACGCTACAAGTAATACATATGACGAAACAATAAGTGTATTCTTTAAAATTTTCATAATTTATTCCTCATTTCTTTTAATATTTTTTCTTAAATTATTCCCTTTTTGTCCCAATTTTATACTTTGCATAAGACTTTGAAAAATAAATGTTGCAAATTTATGCAATTTAGGATATAATTAAAGTATGCAATTATCTTTAAAGAAAGATTGAGGCTTTTAACAGCCCCGAAATCAAAGTAGACATACTCTCACATTTTGTCTACAATCTTAATAAAAAAGATAGGAGAAAATATTATGGCTGATAATAACAGAAGAAACAGACCAAGCTCCGGATATGGCTCAAATGATAATTTCAACTGGGAAGAGTATGATATGAAAACTTCGTCAGCTTCAGGCGCTCCGAGACGTCGCAGACAAGCGGCATCCACAAAGCCTACAAGATCACCGCAGGCAAGTTCTTCATCATACAGAGAAGTACCGTCAAGGCGCCGGACTCAAACAACTTCCCGCAGTAAGAAAAAGCAAAAAAAGCAGCTTACTCCGAAACAGATTCAATTCAGGAAACGCTTACGGCTTACATTCTTTGTTGCGATTTTTGTGGTAGTTGTAATTGTATCCGGTATGGGCATAGGAATGTATGCCGCAGTATCACGTGAAATTAAAGATATGAATATTCAAACTCTTGCTTTGAATTATTCTTCATTTATATATTACGAAGATGCCGCCGGCAATCCGCAGGAACTTGAACAAATACAATCCGATTTTAACCGTATATGGGTAGATTCGTCGCAAATACCTCAAGTTATGAAAGACGCTATCGTTTCAATCGAAGATGAACGTTTCTACAAGCACCACGGTGTTGATATAAAACGTACACTCGGTGCAACGGGTAAATGGCTACTTTCAAAAGTCGGTATCGGCTCGTCAAACTATGGCGGTAGTACGATTACTCAACAGGTTATAAAAAATATAACCAATGAAAAAGAAAATACACCTTCGCGTAAGGTCAAAGAAATGATGCGTGCGGTTGCACTTGAAAAACAGCTTACAAAAGACGAAATACTTACAATGTATCTGAATATCGTATATTTCGCTAACAACTGTAACGGTGTTGAGGCTGCCGCAAACACTTACTTTAACAAAGACGCAAGCGCCCTTACGCTTGCCGAAGCGGCATCAATCGCAGGTATAACACAGTTCCCGTCAGAATACGATCCGTTTGTACATCCGGATAAGAATATCGAAAAACGTAATCTTGTACTCGGCAAAATGCGTGAACTCGGTTATATCACAGACGCTGAATATGCAGAGGCATCAGGCAGTGACCTTGTTGTAAGCAACGCTTACAGGAAAAATCAAGGACGTATTACTTCATACTTTGTTGACCAAGTTGTAAATGACGTTATCGCCGACCTTATGACTCAAAAAGGTTACTCGGAAGATTTTGCAACCCAACAGGTATACAACGGCGGTTTGAAAATTTATTCAACAATGAATCCCGACATTCAAAATATAATGGAAGGCATATTTACCAATACGTCTAACTTCCCTTATACAGGCAAGGGTGCTCAATCGGCAATGATTATAATTGACCCTTACACAGGTAAAATTCGCGGTCTTATAGGCGGTCTTGGCGAAAAGACTGATATTCGCGGTTGGAACAGAGCCACTCAATCAAAACGTCAACCCGGTTCATCAATTAAACCGCTTTCGGTTTACGCACCGGCGGTTGATATGGGTAAAATCACAGAAGTCGATACCGTAACAGACGAAGAAATAACAATCGGCAACGACAAGTGGAAACCAAAGAACTCATACAACGACTTCTTAGGCGATATGACAATTAAAGAGGCGGTTGCACGTTCGGCAAACATTCCTGCCGTAAAGGTATTGGATATGGTCAACCTTACAAACTCATTCAACTACCTACAAAACAAATTCCATATCACAACACTTGAAGAAAAAGATAAAAACTACAGTTCTCTTGCACTCGGCGGTCTTACACAAGGTGTAACCGTTGAAGAAATGGCGGGAGCATATTGCACATTCGTAAACAGCGGTAAATATATTAAGCCGTATACTTACACAAGAGTACTTGATTCAACAGGTCAGGTTATTCTTGAAAACACATCAAACACAAGTCAGGCTATCAGCCCTGCGGCAGCATACATTACAGCTGATTTACTTTCGGGCGTTGTAAACAGCAGCGTCGGTACAGGTAAAGGTGCAAAGCTTGACTGCGGTATTTCAACATACGGTAAAACAGGTACAACAGACGATGACTGCGATAAGTGGTTTGTTGGTTTCACACCGTATTATGTAGGCGCTTGTTGGTACGGTTTCGATACTCCCGCATCAATTTCAGCGGCAGGTGTTTCGGGCAATCCGACAGTTACCGCATGGAATCTTGTAATGGAAAAAATTCACGAATCGCTTAACCCTAAAGAAATCACAAAACCAAGTAATGTTGTTGAGGCACAGGTATGCGAATACTCCGGTATGCTTGCAACTGACACCTGCCCTACCACAACCGCTTACTTCGTTGAAGGAACACAGCCAAAGGCATATTGTGACGCATCACACGCAAGCAGACGTAATAAATCAACGCAAACACCTCTGTCAACAGTTGCACCGGTTGATACTCCAAGCGCTATGCCTACAGTAAATCCTGCGACTTCGGAAACACACGAAAATCAAAACGGCAATAACTCAAATACATCTTCAGGTACAAATTCGGGTTCTTCGTCAGGTACTAACAGCGGTTCTTCGTCAAGTACAAATTCGGGTACTAACAGTGGTTCTTATGATACAAATTCGGGCAGCAGTTCTTCGTCAAATTCGGGCGGAACTGATTACGAACAAGGCAATACAGGCTCATCCGAAAGTGAAAATACGGCAGGCGGAGCAGAAGAAGATACTTCATCGGAAGAATAAGACAGCAAAAATGAGGCTTTTTCAAAGCCTCATTTTTTGTTACTGATTCAGATTTTACAAAAAGATATACCACTACACAATGAAAAAAGGTTATCGGCTAAAATGCCGATAACCTTTTTATATGTAGCCGTCTATGCTACATAACACGTTATTTTTCTATCCATATTAAAACCTCCCATATTTCGATAATTAAGAGGTTTTTAAAATCCGCCGAGTCCGAAACTTATTGACAATGCATTATTAACACTTGCCATAAGTCCGTCATCTATACGGCCTATTTTCTCTCGTAATCTTCTTTTATCAATCGTCCTGATTTGCTCAAGCAATATCACAGAATCCTTATTAAGTCCGTAATCCTTTGCAGCAAGTTCGATATGCGTAGGCATTTTCGCCTTATTAATTTGGCTTGTTATAGCCGCCGCAATCACCGTAGGACTGTATTTATTACCTATGTCGTTCTGTATAACAAGTACAGGTCTTATACCGCCTTGCTCACTTCCGACAACCGGGCTTAAATCGGCGTAATAAATATCTCCTCTTTTCACAATCAATTTACTCACACTCCGTCAGTTTTTCCTCACACAGCGAAAGACTTTCGTTATCCGCCTCCAAACACATTTGTGCCAGTTCAAGATTTATATCCGCCATTTCCTTATAACCTTTTTCAAGTTCGGCTACAAGTTTATTTTTATCGGATTTTTTGATTTGTGACAAAGCAATCAGGCCCCCTTTTTCAGTTTTCAAGATAACCGTTTATCAACTACATAAGGTAGTTTAATACCTTCACCGCCTTTCCGTCTTTTGTATAAATTCTCGGGATACGCTTACCTATTACGCATGACACCTCGTAGTTTATTGTTTCAAGCCACTCGGCTAAATCGTCAACGGTTACTCCTTCACGTCCGAATATGATTACTTCATCGCCTTTATCAATATTATGGACATTTGTAACATCAATCATACATTGGTCCATACAAATTCTTCCGATGATAGGAACTTTTACACCGTCAACAATCATCTTACCATGCTTTGCAAGCTTTCTTAAATATCCGTCAGCATAACCGATAGGTACTGTTGCAATTTTGGTTTTCTTATCGGTTATGTACTCTTTTCCATAACTTACCCCTCTGCCCGGTTCAACTTCTTTTATATGTGTTATTGTTGATTTTAGCGTCATTGCGGGAATTAGGTCAAGTCTTGACTTATCCACTTCGTCAGACGGATACATTCCGTACAAAATAACACCCGGACGCACCATATCAAGGTGCATTTCAGGGTACATCATTATTCCGGCACTGTTGCAAATATGCTTAATCGGAATATTAAGTCCTTTTTCTTCAAGTCTGTTGCAAACATCCATAAAACGTCCGTATTGCAAAAGTGTATACGATTTATCGTACTCGTCAGATGTTGCAAAATGTGAGAATATACCTTCGATTTCAATATAAGGCAGTTTTGATATTTTTATAATTTCGTCTACAATTTCTTCATTGTTTTCTCCGGCAAGAAAACCTATACGGCTCATTCCTGTATCAATTTTGATATGAATTTTCGTAACCTTTTCTTTTCTTTCAGCCTCATAAGAAAGTGCTTTTGCAAATTCATATGTGAAAACACTCGGTGTTATATCAAAATTGATTAAATCTTCAACAGCTTCTTCACCGCTTGCACCAAGTATCAAAATCGGCACGGTTACGCCACGGCTTCTAAGCTGTTTACCCTCCTGCAAAACTGCTACGGCAAGACGGTCTGCGCCGTTTTCAAGGAGCGTTTTTGCAACCTCCAAAAATCCGTGACCGTATGCATCGGCTTTTACTACCGCCATTATTTTTGCGTTCGGATTTGTTATCTTTCTTATTTCCTTTATGTTATGAGCTATTGCGTCAAGGTCAACCTCTGCCCAAGTTCTTTTATCCATTGTTATACTACTCCCTTTCCGAAAGAAAATCATCCACATTGCTGCGAGAGATTTAATTCAGTTCTTCTTAATTATAGCATATAGCCATTTAATTTTCTACTTGTAATATTTGTCTTAAAGCACACGGAATACACTCCATAACTTTAGATGCGGTTACGGACTCGATTCCATACTTGTCTTTGGCAATATCACCCGCCAAACCGTGTATGTACACCGCCATAGCTGACGCAACGGTTTCGTTTATACCTCTTGATACAAGTGACGCAACCGTTCCGGCAAGCACATCACCGCTGCCGCCTGTTGCAAGACCTGAATTGCCTGTAATATTAATATATTGTTCTCCGTCCTGACCTGTTACAATCGTATGATGTCCTTTTAAAATCAAAGTGACTCCGTTTTCCTCCGCAAACTCCTTTGCGGTAACAAGTCTGTTATCCTCAATATATTCCCTCTCAAGTCCCGTTAAACGTGACATTTCAACCGTATGCGGTGTAAATATCACAGGGCAAGTACAACTGCTTAAAGCCTTCATATTTTCCGCTACGGCATTTATTCCGTCTGCGTCGATTATAACAGGAACTTTTGAATATTCAAGCACACTTTCAACAACTTCCGAAACTTCGTCACATCTTCCCAATCCCGGGCCTATAAGCACCGTATCAGCCTTATCGACTCGTTTTAAAATTTCATCAATCGCACCGGCAGAAATACGTCCGTTTCTGTCGCTTAACGGCACTGTCATAACTTCTGTCGTTTTTGCCTCCATGGCATCGTTAAGACTGCTCGGTACTGCAAGCGTAACAAGTCCGCTACCTGTTGTAACTGCGGTTTGTGACGACAAATATGCCGCTCCTGTCATTCCGACCGAACCCGCTATAACAAGTACCTTACCGTAATCGCCTTTCTGCGAATTGTTTTCACGTTTAGGGAAATTTGAACGCACAAATTTATCGTCAATTACGTTAATCTTCAAATTCTGTCCGTCAATTATATAGTCCGGAATTGAAATATTCTTAACCTCTACCTTCCCCACATAATCAGCCGCAGGAAACATAAGCATACCGACTTTGTAAGCCGCAAAAGTCACTGTTTTGTCAGCCTTTATACATACTCCGCAAATTTCGCCGCTGTCGGAATTAATTCCGCTCGGAACGTCAACCGCCATTATATACTTTGCGTTATCGTTAATTTCACTTATAACGTCATAACTTATTCCGCGTACCGTTCCGCTTATGCCTGTTCCGAAAATTGCGTCAACAATTATGTCATACGAACGCACGATATATTTCAAATCCTCTATATCGGAAATGACATCAATGTTGATATTCATTCTCTTGATTATATCAAAATTAATTTTTGCGTCGCCTTTAAATTCATTTCCGCATACCAAATAAACCGCCACATCAACGCCCATATTGTACAGATGTCTTGCGATTGCAAAACCGTCACCGCCATTATTGCCTTTCCCGCAAAATACCGCGACTGATTTCTCCGAAAGGTTTGCAAAGTCGTTTTTTAGTTCTTCCACACAAGCCATAGCGGCATTTTCCATAAGCACAATACTCGGTATTCCGCCGATTTCGCTTGCCGCCTTGTCCACACCTCTCATTTCAGAGGCAAAACACGCTTTCATATTTTAGTCCTCCATTACAAATACATTTCTCGGATTAAATCTCTTGATTGACTCAATCATCTTTGATGTAGGCTGGAACAATACTCTGTAATTTTCACTGTCTTGGCTGTAATCAACAAAGTAAACATTACCTCTCGACTTATCGCCCGTAACGTCAAAAGTTTTGCTTACTGTTACGTTTTTATAATCGTGATTATGCTCGTTATCATTGATATTCGCACAAATATTTATTTCTTTAAAGTCAAAACTTGCAATTCTTTTTCTTGCTTTCTTTGACATAATCTTATCAATATCAATTTCGCTGTTTGTAAGTATATATTCGTACTCAATATTTTGCATACTCATAAGCAAATACGCACCGTACCACGCAAATGCTATAAGCACAAGTCCGATACTAAATGAAAACGAACCGAATTGAGTGCCGGAAAGTGCAGTAGCGGTTGCAAAAATAAGTAATAGCAAAGCCACCGATACAATAATCGCCGCAAAAATTATAACTGCGATAATCGCCTTTTGTCCGCCTGTCTTTTTCTTCTTTAGTATGTATTCCAAATATATATCATTCATCATAGCAATCTGTTACCTTTCTTATATTTAATTCATTTTCTTCAACTTATCATACAGATTTTTCAATGCACGTCCGCGATGGCTGATTGAATTTTTTTCTTCATCACTGCTTTCGGCAAACGTTTTACCGAGTTCGTCAGACAAAAATATCGGATCATATCCAAATCCGTTTTCACCCTTAGGCTCTTTTGTTATCGTGCCTTTTACTTCACCCTCAGCGGTTATTTCCGTACCGTCAGTCATTATAAACGCTACCGACGTCACAAACTTTGCTCTGCGGTTTTCATTGTCGCCGAGTTCCGTTAAAAGTTTGTTAATTCTGTCCTCATCCGTTGCATTGTCACCGGCATATCTTGCACTTCTGACACCCGGTGCACCGCCGAGTGCCTCAACGCATATGCCCGAATCGTCCGCAAGGATAGGATAATCGCAAACCATAGCAACCGCTCTTGCCTTAATAATTGCGTTTTTTACAAACGTGTCGCCTGTTTCTTCCACATCAACATCAATTCCAAGCTCTTGTTGTGATACGATTTCAATGTCAAGCGGTGCAAGAATTTCTTGCATTTCTCTTATTTTTCCTTTGTTTTTTGTTGCAGCTATTACCTTCATAAGACTGCCTCCGTAATTTAATTATTTCTCTAAATATTTTACTACATATAGCGTTTTTTTTCAAGGTCTAAATAGAAAATTACACAATTTGAGTACAAAAAATGCACTCCGTAAAGAGTGCATTTTTTCAAATTTTAGCCAAAACCGTTATGGTTTTGGCTACTTTATTCTTGGGAGTATGAGGTGCTAACCTCATTGAAAATCATTTCTGACGACCTGTGCGACAGAAATGGCTTAAAATCTAAAGTTTCGACTTTGGAGGAACTTTATGATTTTTTCTCTAAAAATACTCAAAAATTACATCGTAAGATGTGATTTTTGGGTTGGCAACAATTTGTTGCCAACCGTTTCTATTTGCTTAGTTCTTCATCTATTGCAGCAGCTGCGGCTTTACCCGCACCCATTGCAAGAATAACTGTTGCGGCACCTGTTACAACGTCACCGCCGGCATATACATGGTCTTTTGAAGTTTTACCTGTTTCCTCATCAGCAATGATACAACCTCTCTTATTTGTATCAAGACCTTTTGTTGTCTTTCTGATAAGCGGGTTCGGAGTTTGACCGATAGCTACAACTACTGTATCTACATCAATAACTTCTTCACTGCCCTCGATAGGAACTGGACGTCTTCTGCCACTGTCGTCAGGCTCGCCAAGTTCCATTTTGATAACTTCCATACCGCTTACCCAACCGTCCTCGTTGCCAAGAATCTTTGTCGGATTTTGAAGAAGTTTAAATTCGATACCTTCTTCTTCTGCGTGGAATACTTCTTCCACTCTTGCAGGAAGTTCTTCCTTACCACGTCTGTAAACGATATATACGTTTTCAGCGCCAAGACGCTTTGCCGATCTTGCAGCGTCCATAGCAACGTTACCGCCGCCAAGAACCGCAACATTTTTACCTACATATACAGGTGTATCATATTCAGGGAACTTATAGCCCTTCATAAGATTAATTCTTGTTAAGAATTCATTTGCACTGTATACACCGTTAAGGCTTTCGCCCTCGATACCCATAAAGTGAGGCAAACCTGCACCTGAGCCGATATATACCGCATCAAAATTCATTTCGTCAAACAATTCGTCAACAGTAAGTGTCTTACCGATAACTACGTTAGTTTCGATGTCAACACCCATTTCCTTTAGGTTAGAGATTTCCTTTTGCACAATATCCTTTGGAAGTCTGAATTCAGGAATACCGTACATCAAAACGCCGCCTGCTGTATGGAATGCCTCGTAAATTGTTACTTCGTAACCCTTTTTAGCAAGGTCGCCCGCAACTGTAAGTCCTGAAGGACCGCTTCCTACAACTGCAACTCTCTTACCGTTTGAAACAGGCTTTTCAATTTCTTCCTTGACATTCTTCATATGCCAGTCGGCAACAAATCTTTCAAGTCTACCGATACCGACGCTTTCGCCCTTGATACCTCTTACACACTTTGATTCACACTGCTTTTCCTGCGGACATACTCTGCCGCAAACAGCAGGAAGTGCATTTGTTTCCTTAATCTTCTTATAAGCGTTTTCAAATTCACCCTTTGCAACAAATGCGATAAATTCAGGGATTTTAACGCTTACAGGACAGCCTTGCATACAAGGCTTATGTTTACAGTTAAGACATCTCTGTGCCTCGTCTATTGCCATTTCCTCTGTATAACCTGTTGTTACTTCAAGAAAATTCTTGTTTCTTACATTAGGACATTGCTCCGGCATCGGATTTTTGTCCATTCTCATATTTGGCATATTAAAAATCCTCCCTTAATCAGTCTTGATGATTGGTTCTGCCTATTCTGCAGTGACCTTCTTTACATGATTTTTCTTCGTAATCCTTAAACATTCTGCCACGTTTCATAGCAGTATCCCAGTCAATCTTGTGACCGTCAAAGTCAGGACCGTCCACGCAAGCGAACTTTGTTTCTCCGCCGACTATTACACGGCAGCCGCCGCACATACCTGTACCGTCAATCATAACAGGGTTCATTGAAACTGTTGTAGGAATGTTGTATTGTTCTGTCAGCTTACAGACAAATTTCATCATTACAAGCGGACCGATTGCGATTACTTCGTCAAACTTTTCGCCTGCTTCGATTTCTTTTTTAAGCATATCTGTAACAAAGCCTTGATTTCCGTTTGAACCGTCGTCTGTTGCAACGATAAGTTTGTTTGAAACTTTCTTTAGTTCATCTTCAAGAATAACTAAATCCTTGTTTCGAAAACCTGTGATAACCGTTACGTCGGCACCAAGATTATGAAGTTTCTTAGCCTGCGGATAAGCTATAGCTGTACCAAGACCGCCGCCGATAACCGCAACTTTCTTTAGACCTTCAAGCGGTGTAGGTGTTCCCAAAGGTCCGGCAAAGTCAAGAATTTCTTCTCCTTCTTCAACCTGTGCAAGGTCCTTTGTTGTCTTACCTACGATTTGTACGATAATTGTAACTGTTCCCTTTTCTCTGTCAAAATCTGCGATTGTAAACGGAACTCTTTCGCCGTATTCATCAATTCTCAAAATGATGAACTGTCCAGGCTCTGCTTTCTTCGCAACCAATGGAGCTTCAACCTCCATTAAAAAGATTTGCGGATTAAGCACATTCTTTTTAACTACTTTGTAAGCCATTATATCACCTCTTAAATTTAGTTCAATAAATTAAAATATTAATACATATATGTTATCATATCATAACTTTACTGTTTTTTCAATGATTTTACGAAAGTTTTTCGATAAAAGCTCTCATATCTTCTGCCATTTCGTCTTTAAACTCCATTATTTGACCTGTTATCGGATGCGTAAAGCAAAGATAGCACGAATGTAACATCTGTCTTTTTGCAATATTGTGGTCCTCCGTTCCGTAAAGCCAGTCGCCTACAAGCGGATGACCGATATATGCCATATGCACACGAATTTGATGCGTACGCCCCGTTTCAAGCTCCATTTCAAGCAATGTATACTCTCCGTAACGTTTTACAACTCTGTAATGTGTTACGGCTCTCTGTCCGTCAGGTGCTACAATTCTGTTTATAACACTTCCGTCGGCACGTCTTATCGGTGCGTCAACCGTTCCGTCACGCTCTACATCACCGCACACGATACACATATATTTTCGTTTCAATTCTTTTTTCTGTATTTCTTCACCCAATCTTGCGTGTATGTATGAATTTTTTGCAACAGCCATAAGTCCCGAAGTATCTTTATCAAGACGGTTTACCGCACGAAAAACTCTTTCCTCGCCTTTGCTTTTGTAATAATACATCACACCGTTTGCAAGCGAATTTTCGTAATTTCCCATTGACGGGTGAGTCGGCATATTCGACGGTTTGTTTATAACAAGCACGTCCTCGTCTTCATACACAATATCAAGCGGAATATCGGTAGGCACAATATTTTCGGACGCAGTGTCACGAATTGTTATTTTTAAAATATCACCCTTTGCCGCCAAATCCACAACACGTTTGTGTTCTCCGTTTACCTGTATTCCCTCTTTGTATTTCTTTAAGTCCTTAATCAGATTTGTTGAAATTTTAAAATGCTGTTTTAAAACAGTCGTTATATTCGCTCCGTCATATTCTGACGGAATTTCATATTCAAGTACTCTGTCCATCAGTTGTTAAACCCGTTTAAAAGTCTTGTCGCATATGACGCGTCAACCATTTCCCACCCGAAGCTGTACGGTTTCATACCCGATTCAAGAAGTTGTTTATGGATTGTGTCGTATGTTTCTTTAGGCACTTTTGATGTGTATGTTTGATTTTCGATTGTGTCGTATATCATAAATTCTATCACTTCATCCTGACACTTTCCGAAACGGCAAACTCTCTGCTCCGCCTTTTCCAAGTCCTGCGACAATACCATAAGTTTTATAACCTCCATAGTCTTGTCGTTCATATCGTTATCAAAGATAAGAATTTTTTCAAGCAATTCATTATAATCGGTTACAAAACGTAAATTATACCCCTCAAGTTTGTCAAGTTCGCCAGATTCTTTTGACGATTTCTGAACATTGTCAAAAAGCTGACTTTTCAAAACAACATCATCACACGGTGAAAATGAAATCATAAGACGCTTATCTTCATCGTGATAAAGCATAGGTGTAGGCATAAGTGCCGAGTACGAACAAGACGGACAACGGAACATATTCACCTTACCCGTAAGCAAGTCATGCTTTAAATCTTCACTGTCCTTAACCGTAATCGAGTTCCATACAGTAACTTCACTCATTTGACTGCACTTAGGGCATTTTACATTTTGCTTTAAATTAAGACTCATATTTTTATTCCTTTCTAAGCATTTTATCAGCAGCAACCATTATTCCGAGTTTTGCGCTTTCGTATGTCAAACCGCCTTGCATATATGCAATGTACGGCGGTTTTATAGGTGCGTCAGCCGATAATTCTATCGACGCGCCCTGTACAAACGCACCTGCCGCCATAATTACCTGTGACGAATATCCCGGCATATCCCAAGGTTCAGGTGTAACAAAGCTGTCCACCGGTGCACCTTTTTGTATTCCCTGACAAAATGCTGTAACTTTATCGGGATCACCGAATTTTATTGATTGAATTATATCGTGTCTGATTTCGTTAGGTTTTGGGTCAACCTCAAAGCCGAGTTTCTCAAATACCGCCGAGCAAAGCACTGCTGCTTTTAAAGCCTGTGACACAACGTGCGGTGCCATAAACAAGCCTTGATACATCTGTCTGTTAAAACCGAGTGACGCACCTGCCTCCTTGCCGATTCCGACAGAAGTAAGACGGTATGCGCAAAGCTCTACATACTTCTGTTTACCTGCAATATATCCGCCGGTCGGAGCAAGTCCGCCGCCCGGATTTTTTATAAGTGAGCCTGCTATAAGGTCTGCACCGTATGCGGTAGGCTCTTCCGTTTCGACAAATTCACCGTAACAGTTGTCAACTATACAAATAGTTTCAGGCGAAATTTCCTTTACAAATTCTATAAGTGCGCCTATATCCTTTGCACTGTATGTCGGACGCCAGCCGTAACCCTTTGAACGCTGTATTGTAACGGCTTTTACATTCATATGAGTAAGAGTAAATTTAATCTGTTCAAGGTCAGGTGTTCCGTCATGCTTTAAATCAATCTGAACATATTTTACGCCGAAATCTTTAAGTGAGCCGTTACCCGCCTCACCTTGTATTCCGATTACTTCTTCAAGCGTGTCATACGGCTTGCCTGTTATCGAAACAAGTATATCATTCGGTCTTAAAACAGCAAAAAGTGCGGTTGAGATGGTATGCGTACCAGATATGAAATTGTGACGTACAAGTGCGTCCTCCGCACCCATAATATCCGCATATACTCTGTCAAGCGTATCTCTGCCCAAATCGTCATAACCGTAGCCTGTCGTAGCAACAAAGTGACTGTCAGATACACGATTGTCCGCAAACGCTTTCATAACTCTAAGCTGATTTATTTCACAAATATTCTCTATATGCTTAAACTGCTCTTTGATACTCTCCTCCGCCTCACTTACCAATTTAAGCGTCTTGTCCGATATACCGAAATTATCTTTTATAAATTTATTCTTATCCATAAGTAAATATGTCCTTTCAAAGCTTTATACTAACCTATTAATTATATCACTTATAATTTTTTCCGTCAATCATTATTTATTGGTCTTGTAAAAATTGCACTAATATGGTATAATAAAAATATCTATATTAAGGAGTTGAAATTAATATGATTACTATAATAGCAAAATTCAACGTACTTAACGGCAGTGTTGACGAATTCAAAAAATGTGCTGTCAATGTAGTGCGTGATACACGCAAGGAAAAAGGCAATCTTGCGTACAAGATATACCAAAGCAGAGAAGATGCAACAAAGTTTACATTCATCGAAGAATGGCTTAACGACACTGCAATAGAGCAGCACAACAATGCAAAGCATTTTCTTCAATTTCTTGAGGACATCAAACCGCTTACAGATGGTGACGTTCAAATCGAACAGCTTACAAAAGTACCGTCTGTATTCTGCTGATTGAGGGATTTATGGATATTTACGATAATAACATTAATGTACTTACAAATTATATAACCGATGGCTCAAAAGGCTGTAATTCAAATGCAGTCGGAGTTGAGCTTGAGCATTTTGTAATTGACAAAAACGGCGATTGTGTGCCGTATATCAACGGTGTTGAAAATATAATCGAACAGCTTGCTCAAAACTTCCCCAAACACGTTTACAGCGAGGGTTTTCTTATCGGTCTTTCGTGTGATAAATACAACATCACTCTTGAACCGGGTGCACAAATTGAAATCAGTATAAAACCGACTGAAAACATTTGTGAGATTGAAAATATTTACGGCGAATTTTTATCGGTGATAAATCCGATACTTGATAAATATTCATACAGACTTACAACACTCGGTTATATGCCTAAAAGCAAAGCAAAGGATATATCGCTTATCCCGAAAAAACGTTATGAATATATGAACAAATACTTTAAATCGGTCGGCACACGCGGAATAAATATGATGCGCGGTACCGCGTCTGCACAGGTATCTATTGACTTCGCCAATGAAAAAGACTGCGTTCAAAAATTCAAAAAAGCAAACATAATAAGCCCTATTCTTTCACTTATATGCGACAACGCACCTGTTTTTGAGGGCAAGCCGTTTTTGGGAAATACGTTGAGAACATATATTTGGAATGATGTTGACAATGACCGTTGCGGTATTGTTCCGACAGTGCTTGACAGTGATTTTTCATTCAAGAAATATGCCGAATACATTTACAATTCACCGGCTATACTCACTGTAAACGGTGACGATATAGAATTTACCGCCGATAAAAAAATATGCGATATTTACAAAGATACTCCTATTGACGAAAGCATAGCGGAGCATCTTCTTTCTATGTTCTTCCCTGACGTAAGACTTAAAAAGTATATTGAAATCAGACCTGCCGACAGTATGCCGATTAAGTATGTTTTAGCTTATGCAACGCTTATCAAAGGTATTTTTATGTCTGACTTTTCACTTGATGTTTCACTAAGTGCCATTACTCAGGCAAAGAACAATATAATATTAAAGGGTTATAATGCCGAAGTTTACGGAACCGATGCACATACGTTGGCTATGAAATTGTGCAGTGCGGCATATAACGCACTTGATTCAAGCGACAGAGAATATCTTCTTCCGCTTAAACAGATTATAGACAACAAACAAACATTAAAGGAGACGATTAACCTTGCAAAAGGCAGAGGAATTTTATAAAAAACTTGTAGACGATAATTTCGCGGAAAGTCTGCAAAGTGCAAAAAAGCAACAGGAATATATCAAAACTTCAACGGCACGTTATCACGGCTATTTTGTACACACGCTTTATATGCCGAAAATGTTTACGGAAGAAATGGCGGCATACTTCAAAAAAGCCGCCGAAAGTATGTACAAAATACTTGAAAAAGTTATTCATGAATATCAAACTAATGCCGAATACAGAAAGCTTTTCGGTTTTGACGAAAAATTGGAAAAGCTAATTCTTCGTCCAAATCACTATGAATGTGCCTTGCCTATCGCAAGAATAGATATATTTTTTAATGAGGACGATTTTTCGTTTAAGTTCTGCGAATTTAACGCGGACGGCTCAAGTGCAATGAATGAGGATAAGGAGCTTAACCAAGCCATTCGTCTTACAAGCACTTTTGATAAGTTTACCGAAAAATACAATGTGAGAACATATGAATTGTTCAATTCATGGGTTAAAGCATTTATGGATATTTACCGTACATACGACAGAGCGGTAGAAAATCCGCATATTGCAATAGTCGACTTTTTCGGCGGTGACATAAGCCGTGAATTTACCGCATTTCAAAAGGCATTTGAGGACAGCGGTTTAACGTGTGAAATATGCGAAATAACCGACCTTTCATACGAAAACGGCAAACTTCTTTCGCCAAGCGGCAAGCAAATCAATGCAATCTACCGCCGTGCGGTGACTTGCGATATTATGCGTAATTACGATAAAGTTCAGCCGTTTATAAAGGCTGCCGAAAATAATGATGTATGCCTTATCGGTGATTTTAAAACACAGGTTATTCATAATAAAATCGTGTTTAAGGTACTTCACGATGATATGACTTCCGCATTCCTTACCGACAAAGAAAAGCAGTACGTCAAAGATCACATTCCGTACACCGCGTCACTTACACAAGAAGAAATCGATAAACACGATGTTCTTAATACAAAGGACAAATGGGTCATAAAACCTGAAGATTCGTACGCGTCAAAAGGCGTGTATGCAGGTGTTGAGGGTATGAGTGACCACGCGTGGAAAGAAGAAGTTTTGAGTAACGTTGATAATCACTACTTACTTCAAGAATACTGTACCCCATATGCAACTTGGAATATCGACATCACCCACGATGAAAATGCAAAATATAAAAAGTACAGTAATATAACGGGTATGTACATGTATAACGGCAAACTTGCCGGTCTGTATTCAAGAATTGCCAAAAACAGCATTATTTCAACTCAATACAGTGAAATGTCACTTCCGACGATTGTGGTAAGTGAAAAATAGCACACAAAAAATGCACAGGCAAGCCGTAGGCTTGCCTGTGCATTTTTTGTGTGCTATAAATTAAACTTTAAAATATAAAAAGTTCCGGACAATTTGTCGACATTCTGAGGCGAGCCGTTCGGCTCGCCTTTTATAATGTTATTTACTTTAATTTATAAGCAATATCATTCCAGAAAATTTCTTTTTCAAAATCTTCAACTGTTGTATTTTCACCGATATGCAGGAATTCAATACCCATCATTTCAGCCCAGTCTTTCATCATTTCAGCAGTAACGTCATATGAAAGAACGCTGTGATGAGCACCGCCGGCTTTAATCCAACATTCAGCCGAAACAGCAAGTGACGGAAGCGGTTTCCACATTACACCCGCAACAGGCAATTTAGGCATTGGCTTTAACGGATTACAAGCCTTAATATCATTTACGATTAAACGCATTCTGCCGCCCATATCAACAAGCGAAGCAACGATTGCGTCACCGTTCTTTGAGTCAAATACAAGTCTTGCAGGATCGCTCTTACCGCCGATACCAAGAGGATGTACCTGAATTTTCGGCTTATCTGCCGCAACAAGCGGGCAAACTTCAAGCATATGCGCACCCAAAATATGTTCATTACCTTTTTCAAGATGGTATGTATAGTCCTCCATAAATGCAGTACCGCCTGTCATACCCTCAGCCATTGACTTCATTATAACGTCCATAGCGGCAACTTTCCAGTCACCCTCAGCACCGAAACCGTAACCGTCTGCCATCATATTCTGTGCGGCAAGACCCGGAAGTTGGTCAAGACCGTGCAATGTATCAAAATGAGTAACGAATGCACTGTAATCAAACTGTTCACACATTTTTCTTATAGCGACTTCTTCTTTCGCCTGATAACGAACAGCGTCAATATTATCCGTATCCATTGTATAACGGCTTTCATATTCAGCCATTTTTGCATCGATTTCAGCCTCTGTAACTTCATTCAAAATGTCAACAATATCGCCGATTGGTCTGTATTCAACGTCCCAACCGAACTTGATTTCAGCCTCAACCTTATCACCCTCTGTAACGGCAACTTGGCGCATATTATCGCTGAAACGTACCATTTTAAGTTCTTGGCTGATTGCATAACCGCAAGCACTTCTCATCCAATTTGCAAGCTTTGTCTGAGGTTCTTCGTCCTCCCAATAACCTACGATAACCTTTCTCGCCATTCTAAGTCTTGAACCGATAAATCCGTGTTCTCTGTCACCGTGTGCAGACTGGTTAAGGTTCATAAAGTCCATATCGATTTCATTCCAAGGAATTTCACGATTAAACTGTGTATGGAAATGACAGTAAGGCTTTTTGAAGTCCTTTAGACCGTTTATCCACATCTTTGACGGACTGAATGTGTGCATCCAAGCAATTACGCCGGCACATTTATCATCATATGATGCCTCTTTGAAAACTTTTTTAATTTCAGCCGGAGTTTTCACTGTCGGCTTGTACACAATCTTACAAGGCATTTTGCCTGACGCGTTAAGACCGTCCACCATAGCCTGTGAATCCTTGGCAACCTGTTCCAAAGTTTCAGGGCCGTAAAGATGTTGACTTCCTGTTACAAACCAAAATTCATATTCTTTAATTGATTTCATTGGTTTCTCTCTCCTTAAATACATAATACTCTGTTTTGTGTGTAAATTTCACACTATATATTTATTATATATTAATCGGTTTATTTTTTCAATAGGTTTTTGTATGTTTCATCCAAATATTTTTTCACATTATCGCACTTCATAAATCCCGACATTATACAACCGCCCTTTGCGCCGGTATTCTGTATTTTTCCGATATTTTCGGGCGAAATACCGCCGATACCGTAAACATCAATATCGACGGACGATACTGCATTTTTCAAAAATTCTATGCCGCGCGGCTCAAGACCTTTTTTGCAGTCTGTCGCAAAAATATGCCCTGCCGTCACATACGTTGCACCCATTTTTTCTGCAAGCACCGCCTCATCTGCCGAATGAACAGATACACCGACCGTTTCAAATTCTTTCTCTGCATTTTCGTTCATCAAACGCAAAGGCAAATGTATTCTCTTTACGCCGATTTTTTTTGCAACGTTAATATATGAATGAAGTATCACGTTCGGACAAATTTCAATAACTTTTTTTGCAAGTTCTTCATATTCACTTTCCGACAAGTCTTTTTCTCTGAGTATTACAGGAACATTGTTTTCATAAAGCTCCCCCACTCTTTTAAAAAAGTTTTTGCAAAGTTTTCTGTGCGTCACGCATACAATATTAAACATAGATATAATCACTCATTACCGGCTGTAAGCCCTGCTCCTCAATTGCTTTATACACTTCTTCAACATTTCTCGGGTCTGAAATTTCAAATTGTTCATCACCCTTTTGCTCTCCCGAATGACCGCCGATACCAACGTCAACTCCGGCACTTATTTTGGTAGCGGCAATATTAATAATATTATTTCTGAATCGCTCACATTCACGCGTTGAAATTGTTATGCTCGCAAACGGCATAAATATTCTGTACGCACATATTACCTGCAAAAGCTGTGGTTCGTGTACGTCTTTCGGATTGATTTTGTCGTTATTTATAATCGGTCTTAAACGCGGACACGAAAACGCAATTTCCGCATACGGATATTTCTTCTGCAACAAATATGCGTGCATACCGGTTGCGAAAGCGTCTTTTCTGAAATCGTCCAATCCCAAAAGTGCCGCAAATCCCACACCGCGCATACCGCCGAGTATCGCTCTTTCCTGTGCATAGAAACGATACGGGAATATTCTTTTGTGTCCCTCAAGGTGCAATGTTTCGTATTTGTCGCTGTTATACGTTTCTTGGAATACCGTCACAAAATCGGCACCGCACTTGTGAAGATGTGCGTATTCGTCAGAGTTCATCGGATAAACTTCAACACCGACAACCTTAAAATATTTCTTCGCTATTTTACAGGCATTGCCGATATATTCGACGTCTGACATTTTTCGGCTTTCACCTGTCAAAATTAAAATTTCCTGTAAGCCTGTTTTCGCGATTTCCTGCATTTCCTTTTCAATTTCTTCTTCCGAAAGTTTTGCTCGGCGAATTTTGTTATAGCAGTTAAAACCGCAGTAAATACAATAGTTTTCACAGTAATTTGCTATGTACAAAGGCGTAAACATCGAAACGGAATTTCCGAAATGTTTCCTTGTTTCAATTTGCGCTCTTTGTGCCATTTCTTCAAGGTGGTTAAGTGCCGCCGGTGAAAGAAGTGCCGCGAAGTCTTCCGTTGTGAGTACATCGTGAGAAAGTGCATTTTCCACGTCTTTATCCGTATATTTATCATAGTCATACGCATCCATTGCCGATATGACTTCATCAAGCAGAGTAGAGTCGATAACCTCCATACCCTCCATATATTCCATATGATTTGTTCTTTCTTTCATTTTCGTAACCTTTCAAAATTAATCGTGTAAAAATCCCGTAAGCGGTGATGACGCTCTCGCGCCCTTTTCAACCACATCACCAAAGCCTGCAAGATACGATTCACGTCCTGCCTCTATTGCTTTTTTGAATGCCTGTGCCATTTTCGGCACATCACCGGCTGTCGCAATCGCTGTATTTGCCATAACTGCCGCCGCACCCATTTCCATAGCCTCGCAAGCCTGTGACGGTCTGCCTATACCTGCGTCAACAATAATCGGCAAATCGATTTCGTCAATAAGAATTTTTATAAATTCCTTTGTGCAAAGTCCTTTATTTGACCCTATCGGTGAGCCTAACGGCATTATACAAGCCGCACCCGCATTTTGTAAATCTCTCGCAAAATTCAAATCGGGATACATATACGGCATTACAACAAATCCTTCTTTCGCAAGAATTTCAGTCGCTTTCAAAGTTTCGTAATTGTCAGGCAAAAGATATTTAGTGTCCCTTATAGCCTCGATTTTTATAAAGTCACCGCAGCCTGTTTCTCTTGCAAGTCTTGCAATTCTTACTGCCTCATCGGCATTTCTCGCACCGGAGGTATTCGGCAAAAGCGTTACGCCCTTTGGTATGTAATCAAGTATATTCGCAACGTCACCGCCTGCGGCACGTCTTAGGGCAAGAGTTATAATCTCCGCTCCGGCATTTTCAACCGCCGCTTTTATAAGTTCAAGCGAATACTTTCCCGAACCCAAAATAAATCGCGATGTAAATTCGTGTCCGTTTAAAATCAATTTATCTTCTTTGTTCATTTATTAAACCTCTTTCTCTCCTATTAAAAGTCTTAAAATCATATTTGCCTCATGTGCGGCACATATTGCCACTCTCGGTGCGGCAAGTGCAAGTCCGTCATTCATATCGCTTTTAGTGTCCCCACACAAATAGAATCTGTCGTTTATTTTTCGCGTAACAATCGTGTTTGAACTGCCGAACCCCGCCATACCGGAACCCGATACAATTTTAGTGTCCCCACATTCAGACAAGATACTGTTTACAAGCATTGCTTTGTTTTCAGCCTTATCAAAAGCCTCACACACTATTTTATATCCGCCGAATATTTCAGCGGCATTATCTTCGTTTACTTTAACGCATTGCGACGTTATTTCGATAAACGGATTAAACCTTTTAATATTCTTTGTAAGTGCGTCTGTTTTCAGTGTTCCCAAATCTGCTATATCGTACTGTTGCCTGTTCAGGTTTGTAATATCCACTTTGTCAAAATCCACAAGGTGCAAATGTCCCACACCGGCTCTTGCAAGATACATTGCAATATTTGAGCCGAGTCCGCCAAGACCGGCTATTGCAACAGACGAATGACTTAATATATTGTGTATTCTTTCGCCGTGACGCTGTTTTAAGGCATTTTCGTATTCTTCAAAAGTAATCATAAATCAACCGCCTCCCACAAAGCTCACAACTTCAATTTTATCACCGTCATTCAAAACGGTTTTATCATAATCAGACTTTTTGATTATTTCGCCGTTAATTTCAACCGCTATTCTGTCACGTCTGAAACCGCCGTTTTCAAGCAAGACGCTAAGACTTTTGCAGTTTTCCGTTTCTTTACCGTTCACATTAATCATAAAGAACAACCTCCTTTTTTTATTTTAAAAACAAAAAAGGTTACACAAAGAAGTACTACACCCTGTAAGGTGGTGTACCCCTTTGTGTAACCTTAGGTTTCACTTTGTTTGATATTTTAGCACAAATCAATGATATTGTCAAGCATTACTTTTCTTGTATTCAAGCAGTAAATTACGAAGTTTTGCCGCTTGCTTTGCACTGTTTTCCGCAAAATCATAAAAAGCCTGTTTTGCTTTGTCGTTGTCCTCCGTCAAATCGGCATAGCTTTGAAAATTCTCTTACCGCCTCCATAGAATTTTCCCACGCCCTTAATAATCTGTCATACGTTGTTATTTTAATCTGTCTGTGACACATAATTTTATCTCCTTTCGATTACATTATAGTTTATTATAACCGAAAAAGAAATATTTTAAGACAAAACCGTTACGGTTTTGTCTACTTTGTTCTTGGGAGTTTGAGGTTCTAACCTCATTAAAAATCATTTCTGCCGACATGTGCGGCAGAAATGGCTTAAAATCTAAAGTTTCGACTTTGGAGGAACTTTACGATTTTTTCTCTAAAAACACTCAAAAATTACATCGCAAGATGTGATTTTTGGAGCTGTCGACATTTTGTCGACAGGCTCACATCTTATATTTCCGGTGCAAGATAATTCTTCTTTGCAAGTGCCTTTTCAATAAGGTCAAGCGTTTCTTCACTGTCGGCTTTTACCGTATGATAGTGATACCCCGATGTTATATTCATAAGTGCCGATGATTTACCGCTGACAAGTCCTTCTATACATTGCTGAACATTTCTTCTTGACGCAACGTTAAGTTTAGCCTCGATTTTTCCGTAAACTCTGTGCCACACAAACACATCAACAACCGTTCCGCCTATATCGACAATCGTTGTAAGCTCATCTTCCGTTTGGTCGTTCGTATGATATACCTTAAACACTCTCGTATGTGCCGCCACATCATTTATCACATATCCCTTGTTGGTAGATAAAATTTCATATCCTGCCGCCTTTAAAAGTGCTATATCCTGTACGATAACCTGTCTTGAAACGTCAAGTTCTTTTGCAAGCATACTTCCTGACATTGCTTCATCATTTGTGGTTATAAGTCTTACAATTTCCTGTCGTCTTTCGACTGCGTTCATATTAAGTCCCACAACCTTTCTTTAAATTGCGTGAAGATTTTTTAATGACAAATCAAGAATCGGTGACGAATGAGTAAGCGCACCGCTTGAAATATAGTCAACTCCTATATCAACAAGTCTTTCAACATTTTCTTTTGTCACGTTGCCGCTGCACTCCGTTTCAGCTTTTCCGCTGACAAGTTTAACAGCCTCTTTCATATCTTCAACGCTCATATTATCAAGCATTATTATATCCGCACCTGCGTCAAGCGCCTCTTTAAGCATATCAAGATTTTCAACTTCAATTTCAATCTTTCTTACAAACGGTGCATATTCCTTTGCCATTTGTACAGCCTCTTTAACTCCGCCTGCGGCACCGATATGATTGTCCTTTAAAAGTATTCCGTCACTCAGATTATATCTGTGGTTATATCCGCCGCCGACTTTTACCGCGTATTTTTCAAATACACGCATATTCGGTGTGGTTTTTCTTGTATCAAGAAGTTTTGTTTTACTGCCTTTTAAAAGATCGGTTATTGAACGTGTATATGTCGCAATACCGCTCATTCTTTGGAGATAGTTAAGTGCCGTTCTTTCGCCCGAAAGAAGCACGCGTATATCACCTCTTACAACACCGATTTTATCGCCGTTCTTTACGGTATCTCCGTCTTTTTTTGTAAAAGTAACTTCCGTTTTGCTGTCAAGCAATTCAAATGTTCTCTTAAAAACGTCAAGTCCTGCGATAACGCCGTCCTGCTTACAAATAAGCTCAACTTCACCAAGCTGATATTCACGCATTACCGAATTTGTTGTAATATCTTCACTTGTAATATCCTCTCTTAACGCACTCAAAATAAGCTCGTCCGCATTAAGCGCCATTGTTATATTATTCATGTTTCTTTCTCTCCCTTTCTATCTCTTCAAGAATTTCATCTTTGTACTTGTCTTCGTAATTCTTGTATAAATCCTTATCTATCGTAACTTCTCTGCCACTTGTCTTACTGTATGTTTCAATCATACGTTTTGCCGCACGTTTTGCAAAAACAAGGCTTTCAAGAAGTGAATTGCTTGCAAGACGATTTTTGCCGTGAACACCGTTGCACGCCGTTTCACCGACTGCATACAGTCTGTCCATTGACGTCTTGCTGTATTTATCAACGTCGATACCACCCATAAAATAATGCTGTGACGGCACAACAGGAATACATTCTTTTGTAACGTCATAACCTTCTTCAAGACAATGCTTGTATATATTTGGGAAATGGCTTTTTATCATCTCGGTAGGAATAGGCTTCATGGAAAGCCATACATAAGGCTTATTATCCTTTTTCATTTCCTCCTGTATTGCCTTTGCGACAACGTCACGAGGTAAAAGTTCATCAACAAATCGTTCCATATGTGAGTTGAAAAGCACCGCTCCCTCACCTCTGACAGATTCGGAAATAAGAAATCTTCTGCCTTTTTTTGTTGAATAAAGCGTTGTCGGGTGTATTTGAATGTAATCAATATTTTGAAGTTTTATATTGTGGTTAAGCGCTATCGCAAGCGAATCACCCGTAAGGTGTCTGTAATTTGTCGAGTGCTTGTAAAGACCGCCGATACCGCCTGTTGCAAACACTGTAAAATCAGCCTGAATATCAATATATTTGCCGTCCTTGCCGTAACCGATTATACCGAAACATTCATTGTTTTCTTCAATTATATCAACCATTGTGAAGTTTTCGATAATTGTTACGTTGTCAAGCTCCTTTACCGCCGTCAAAAGATGTGATGTAATTTCCTTACCTGTTATATCTTCGTGGAACAGTATTCTTGACGTAGAGTGTGCGCCCTCTTTTGTGTACGCAAATTCACCGTTTTCCTTTTCAAAACGCACTCCGTATCCTACAAGGTCATTTATAACATCCCTTGATGAACGAATCATTATATCAACCGATTCTTTGTTGTTCTCATAGTGACCGGCACGCATTGTGTCCTCAAAATAACTGTCATAATCGTTTTCGTCTTTCAAAACGCATATTCCGCCCTGTGCCAAAAACGAATCGCTTTTATCATCGTCAGCCTTTGTCACCATTACTATTTTTTTATCACGAGGAAGATTAAGCGCACAATAAAGTCCGCTAACGCCTGTTCCTACGATGACTATATCTGTTTTCATATGTATTCTCCTTATTTTGCCATTTCAAGCATTTTGTCAAGTGGCACAAGTGACTTTAATCTTGTTTCGTCGCTTACATGCACTTCGTTTTCACCTGTTTTTAAAACGTGACAGACTTTTTCGACTGTGTTTAGTTTCATATTAGGGCAAAAATGTTTTGTACCTGCAAAGTAGAATTTCTTATTCGGATTTTTTGTTCTAAGCTCATAGCCTACTCCGCTTTCTGTACAGATTATAAATTCTTCATTGTCGCTTTCGGTTGCGTAATTTATGATACCGGACGTACTTCCTATGTAGTCTGCAAGGTCAAGCACTTCCTGTTTACATTCCGGATGTGCAAGCACAAGTGCCTTCGGATATTTTTCTTTTATAGCCTTTAGATTGTCGGCTGTCATTGAAACGTGAACATGGCAAAAACCTTTGTTTAGTATAATGTTCTTTTCAGGTATCTGTTTTGCAACGTGTCTTCCGAGATTTTCGTCAGGAATAAAGAAGATGTTTTTATTCGGCAATGATTTTACAATCTTAACCGCATTTGACGAAGTTACGCAAACATCACTGTGACACTTTAATTCGGCAGTTGAATTTATGTAACATACAACCGCAAGGTCATCATACTTTTCACGCATTTCTTCAATTTTTTCAACCTGTGCCATATGCGCCATAGGACAATCTGCCGACATATCCGGCATTAAAATAGTTTTGTTCGGGTTAAGAATTTTCGCACTTTCGCCCATAAACGACACACCGCAGAAAACAATAGTTTTTGCGTCAACCTCTCTTGCCACTTTTGCCAAATAGTAAGAGTCACCGATATAGTCAGCTATTTCCTGCACTTCATCATTAACATAATAATGAGCAAGAATTACAGCATTTTTCTCTTTCTTCAGTTGCTCGATTTCTTTTACAAGTTCATTCATAACATATAAACCCCTTATATAATTTATTTTTAACAGTATAGCACTTATCATTACACCTGTAAAGACACCTGTATAAACAATGTGAAAAACATACAAAAAAACGACAGTTTTTAACACTGTCGTTTGATGTATTCGTCAAATCTTTTTATATGATTTTCGGCTGATTTTATTATATTACCGTCTAATTTATAAGGTACTGCATTTAAAATACTTTTCAAAACTTCGTCAGTATCAATATTGTTCACATCATATATTTTACCGCTGTAACCTATTTCGTCAAGTGCATTTTTTGTCTTATCAGAATACGCAATCGGCACAACGGGTACGCCCATTCTTAGCGCAAGCATAGCAGAATGAAAACGTATTCCCAAAATTGCTCCGCAACGCTTAATATTTTTCAACATATCATTTATATCTTTGTATCGTATAATTTCGGTCATATGTTTATTTTTCATAATACCGTAAACTTGATTTGCCACCGAAACATCATCTTCCAAGCCTGTATTAAAACACAAAAGACAAACATTTCTGCCTGTTTCGTTAATAAATTTGTCCGCAATCTCTGCCAACAAATTTATATCCGCACTCTTATGCACACTTATCCCAAGTGCATTTTCACTATGCACATTCGGTATCATTCCGTCACTTAACGACAGCACCATATCGGGATATTTTTCGCATTTTACGTTCGGTATATTCTTCGTTATATATTCATATGAATATCTGTCACGCACCGTCACAAAGTCATAGTCGCTTATTTGCTTTTGTATAACTTTTTCGGCAATGCGATTAACAAAACCGCTTATATTGCAGTTTATAACGGCTCTGTTTTTTGAATACCGTTTTTCGCGGTACATATCACGCATACGATAAGCTATACCTTTGTTGTTGTGTATCAAAAATCCCGAGCCTGTCACTTTTAAATAACAGTCAAAACCTATTTTTTCTTCAGTATATTCGGCAATATCAAGTTTGGGAGATGTTATATACAGCTTGTGTTCTTTAAGTCCGTCAGCCGCAAGATACAGCATAAGGTCATCGCCGAAATTACCGTCAATATATCCGTCAAGCAAAATCCTCAATCTTTTACTCATTCCTTAAACTTCCCATCTCCACGCATACAAAGACGCAACTTTCATTCGCCATCTTAGAGGAAAAATCAGCAATGCAAGGAAAAACGCCTTATGCTTGATACTGCATTTTCGTGTAAGCGCGGACTTTAAATATTTTCTGTAAACATGGCTTGTCATAACTCTGTATGCCGATTCATATGATAATTTTGCACATCGTCCTATATTATATGTAACAATCATTGATGCGGTAAATGACACCGCCTTTTTCATTTCAGGCTCTGCCTCTGCCATATAGTCAATGAACAAATCGCATATCGCCGCCAATCTTCGCTCCCCGTTGCTTACATTATGAAAATGACTTGTTTCATACTGATAGTAATTATAATAAGGCTCGGAAATAAAGCAAACCTTTTTTAAACAGCTAAGCATTTTTAAATTAAACATTAAGTCTTCTGAAAAATATTTCTTTGTATCGCAGAATTTCAAGTTGTTTTCCTCAAGAAAACTTCTTCGTATAAGTTTGTTACAAATTTCATAACTGTGATAGCACGTTGAAAAATATTTATCGGCATACTCGCCCTTATCCTCAACGATAACTGTCTTGTCCAGTGGTTTAAGCTGAATTTTTCTTGTTCTGTCGGGATATATGTCATATAAATTACACTGCACCATATCCGCATTTTCCGTTTCGGCTTTTTCATACATTTTTTCAAGCATACATTCCTCTATTGTGTCGTCAGCGTCAACAAATGCAATATATTTACCGTTTGCAACAGATATTCCGTTATTTCTTGCATATCCTTGACCGTAATTAAGGTGAGAAATAATTTTTAATCTATCGTCATTTATACCTTTTAATACTTTCAAAGTGCTGTCGTCCGAACCGTCATTTACCGCTATCACTTCGATATTGGCAAGCGTTTGATTAAGCACGCTGTTTATACATCTTCCTACTGTTTTTTCACAATTATATACAGGTATTATCACACTAACTGCTGTTTCCATACTTTCCTCCGTTCCCGTTTGTTCTATTAATAATATCATAAACATATTTTTTTGTAAATACTTATGATTGACTGTAACCGTTAAAAATGATATACTTAATAAAGTGTTGACACAAACTGTCAATAGCAAAATCATATGTAAAGGAGAACGTGAATGAGCATATTACTTAGTATTATCGTACCTGTCTACAATGTAGGTTCTTTTCTGCCTAAATGTATCAACAGCATTATTTCACAAACCTTTACAGATTTTGAACTTATACTTGTAGATGACGGTTCAACGGACAACAGCGTCGAAATATGTGACGCCGCCGCAAAAAAAGACAGTCGTGTACGAGTTATTCATAAAGAAAACGGCGGCGTTGTCAGTGCAAGAAAAGCAGGGCTTTCCGTTGCGGTCGGCAAATATGCAGGCTATGTTGACGGTGACGATTGGATTGACGAGCATATGTACGAACATATGGTTAATGCAATGGAAAAATATAATTGCGATATGGTTATGTGTGACGTTGAACACGAAAACAAGTCCGTTCCGCTTTCTTCCGGCAGCACGCATATCAATATAAGCGGCGGTTACTATAATCGTGAACAGCTTGAAAATAACGTGTTCCCTAAAATGATTTATACGGGTGTGTTTTATAAGTTCGGAATATACCCTGTCATATGGAATAAGCTCTACAAAAGAGAAAAACTTATTAAACATCAAATGGCGGTTGATGACGATATTCGCACCGGTGAGGATGCGGCTTGCGTATATCCGTATTTGCTTGAATGTGACAGTCTGTATTTCTTGGAAAACCTGTCTTTGTATCATTACAGACGTTCCCGCACTCAAATGACGGTAAGTTATGACAGTTCATATTTTGACTGTTTCAAGTCACTGTATGAATTTTTGTCAAATTCATCAATCGCAAATTCACCGTATTCAAATCAACTTGAATACTACTATTCTTATCTTGTGAAAACCGCAATAAGCAACGAACTGAAAAAAGCAAATTCAGTTCCGATTAAGACAAAGCTGAATCACATCAGAGAAATATGTACATTTGCCGATGAAAAAGGTTTTATCGATAAAACAGATATTTCCTCCTTGCCGTTTTTCCACCGTATGTACTTCAAACTTATAAAAAGAAACAGACCTTTTTTACTTACCGTCTGTATAAACATTGTGAGATTTTGGCAAAGATTTTTCAGATGAGGTAGTAATATGAGAAATTTAAAATCAGGATTTATACTTTCATATATATCCATTTTTATACAAAGCATAATCAGCATTTTATACACTCCCGTTATGCTTAGACTTTTGGGTGAAAGCAATTACGGGCTTCTTCAGCTTGCCATCTCCACAATGTCAAGTCTCAGCATTTTAAGCTTCGGTTTCGGAAGTTCGTATATGCGTTTTTATTCACAATACAAAGCCGACAATGACAATAACGCAATATCGGTTCTGAACGGTATGTTTACGATAATATTTATTTCCGTTTCAATTTTGTCGCTTATCGTCGGCGGTTTTATAACGATGAACACATCAACTCTGTTCGGCAAATCAATGACCGCAAGCGAGATAAAATTACTGAAAACATTGCTCGGCATAATGACCGTAAACCTTGCGTTTACATTTCCGTGCAGTATATCCGATTCGTACATAATCGCACAAGAGCGTTTTTCATTTCAGAAAATTCTGATTATAATATCGTCACTTTTAAATCCTATGCTGACTTTTCCTCTGCTGATTATGGGACAAGGTACGGTTTCCGTTGCGGTTTGTATGACGGCGATTACCGTTATAAAACTGCTTTGCGGTACGGTGTATTGCATAAAAAAACTTAATATGCGATTTTGCTTTGCATTTGATAAATATGTTTTCAAACAGCTTTCGGCATTTTCGTTTTTTGTGTTTTTGAATATTATAAGTGACCAAATTAATTGGAATGTCGATAAAATTCTGCTCGGAATTTTCAGCGGTGCAAAAAATGTAGCCGTTTATTCAGTAGGTTCTCAATTCAACGGATATTTCCTTACATTTTCCTATGCACTTTCGTCACTTATGACGCCAAAGGCACATACGCTAATCGCCAACCACGCCGACAACAGAGAAACAAGCAAATTTTTTGCGTCATTCGGCAGAGTGCAGTTTGTCGTTATGGCTTATATTTATCTTATGATAATCGCAGTAGGCAAACCTTTTATCAAACTTTGGTCGGGGATTGACAGCAATATCCCCTACTATACCGCATTACTGCTTATTTCGCCGCTGCTTGTAACTTCAATTCAATCTATCGGTATTGAAATTCAGCGTGCAAAAGATATGCACAAATTCCGCTCGGTTTTGTACTTTGCAATCGCCGCAATTAATATTGCCGTAAGTATTCCGCTGTGTATAAAATTCGGCGAGCTTGGCTGCGCATTCGGTACGGCTTTAAGCCTTGTTGTCGGGAATATAATTATAATGAATATATATTATCATAAACGCGTCGGACTTGATATTAAATATTTTTGGAAAGAGATTTTTAAATTTATTCCGTCTTTGATTATTCCGATTTTGACGATAATCGTAATCCGTCATTTTGTTTCGAATAATTTGTTCTCAATAGCTTTGTGCAGTATTATCTTCACCGTCTTTTATGCAGTGTCAATGTGGTTTTTAGGACTTAACCAAAACGAAAAAAAATTATATAAAAAATGATGCACCCCGAAAGGTGCATCACTGCATATTATTCTATTGATTCAATAACAGCATATTTGCCGTCTTTTCTCTTATATACAACATTCATTTCATCAGTTTCCTGATTTTTGAATACGAAGAATGTGTGACCCAACAAATTCATTTGAAGAATAGCCTCCTCAACACTCATAGGCTTAACGGTAAATCTCTTTGTCTTAACAACTTCAAATTCTTTTGTTTCTTCACCCTCTGTATAAGTCGCACCGCTGATTAGGTTTGCATCAAGAGTAGCATCTCTCTTTATCTTCTTTGAAAGACGTGTCTTATTCTTTCTGATTTGTCTTTCGATAACGTCTACAATCTTATCGATTGCGGCAAGGATTTCTTTATCCGATGCCTCTGCTCTGTACATCATACCTGCCGCATAAATTGTAGCTTCAATATAATCATTATCTTTAATCGTTCCGATTACGACTCTTGCCTCAGATTCATCTTTGAAAAACTTATCAAGCTTTCCCAATTTCTTTTCAACATAATCTCTGATCTTATCTGTCACATCGTATCTTCTGCCAATAATTTTGAACTTCATAAAACTCACTCCTTTTGTGTTTAGCCAAAGATTATTTTTAATAAATTATCTTTGTTACTATATATATACCACCATATTACAAGTTCAAACATTTTTTTTGAAAAAAATTTTATATTTTTTTATGCTTGCATTATATAGGAATATATAGTAAAATAATAAGTTGAGATAATAATTATTAAAATATGAGGTGAAAATATGCTTGGAATTTCATTAACAGTGCTTTTCTCGGCACTTGCCGCTTTTGCTGTATGGTCATATTACATCAATCCGGCACTAAAAAGCAATGTGAAAAAGGATAACAACGCAATGTATATTATTGTCGCCGCGGCAGTGGCATTTATACTTCGTTTAATCCTCGGAGCGGTCTACAGAGGACACAACACTGATATGAGTTGTTTCATAGGCTGGTCAAACGCCGTTTTTGAAAACGGTTTCGGTAAGTTTTACACACTCGATATGTTTCACGACTATCCGCCGGGATATATGTATGTCCTCTATATAGTCGGTGCGATTGAAAAACTGTTCGGTTTCTCCGACGGTGCGCAATACGCACTTGTAAAACTTCCGGCTATTGTATGCGATATTCTCGCCGGTGTACTTATATATAAAGTTGCAAAGAAAAAGTTTTCAGACGGACTTTCAACCGTGTTTGCGTCGCTATACTTTTTCAATCCCGCAACTGTAGTAAACTGTTCTCTTTGGGGACAAGTTGATTCGGTATATACATTGTTTATACTTCTTATGATATACTTCATAAGCGAAAAGAAAATGATTTATTCATATTTTATGTTCGCAATATGTATATTCATAAAACCGCAGGCATTTATATTTACGCCTATACTTATATTCGGTATAATCGAAAATGTATTTATAAAAGATTTCAGCAAAGAAAAGCTGTTAAAGAATTTAGGATTTGGTGTCAGTGCAATAATCCTTATGGTGTTGCTTGCACTTCCGTTCGGAATATCAAATGTAATCGACCAATACACCACGACTATGGCGTCATATCCTTACCTAACGGTCAATGCGTTTAACTTGTGGGGTGCATTGGGTAAAAACTGGGAAGGTCTTTCATCGTTCACAACTGTTATCGGTTATGTATTCCTTATTGCCATTGTCGCATATTCGGTATATGTATTCTTCAAGAGCAAAAACAATGCGAAGTATTACTTTGTCGGTGCATTGCTTGCGTTTATGACATATATGCTTTCAACAAAAATGCACGACCGTTACGCATTCCCTGCAATGGGTCTTTTGCTTTTGGCATTCGTTTCAGTGACTGATTTCAAAAACTTTATTATGTATGCACTTGTTACACTTTCACAGTTCTTTAACACTGCATGGGTACTGTTTGTATACGAAAAAAGTCCGAACGACTACTTCCGTTCCGCACCTGTTTTGATTGCGTCTTTAATAAATGTCACACTTATGATATTTGTAGTTTACTTGACGCAAAAACTTTATGCAGGCAACGAACTTAAAGATACGGTAAAAGAAGAAGTTAAGAGTACGAAAAATTCAAAACAAGCATATCAAAAGAATACAAAAAGTTCAAAAACATTCGCAAATACTCCTGTTAAGAAACAGGCTAAATTCACCGTAAGCGAAATATTCCCTAAAATAACCCGTGTAGACGTTATTGCAATGGCGGCTATAGTCGTTGTATATTCATGTATCGCACTTTACGACCTCGGCGATATGCACGCGGCAGAAACGGAATATATGATTTCAGACGCACCTGTAACGCTTGATTTAGGTAAGGACTGCAACATCAGCCAATATAAATTCTTCCTTGGTTCATATGAACTTGAAGACAACCGCAATTTAACAATCACTTTTGCGGACTCATCAAACAATACAACCGCTACGGAAACACTTACAGATGGTTCGGTATTCCATTGGGAAGAAAAAACAAAGAGCGTTACCGCAAGATATGTTACACTTTCAACAAACGGCACAGAGCTTTCAATGAAAGAATTTGCCTTACTTGATTCTTCGGGCAACCTTATAGAGCCCGTTTCGGCAACACCATCAGAGGGACAGGCTTTGTTTGACGAACAGCAGGAAGTTCCGGAGCGTTCATCATTCAGAAACGGCACATACTTTGACGAAATTTATCACGGACGTACAGGCTATGAATTTGTACATCATCTAAACGTATACGAATGGACTCACCCACCGCTTGGTAAAGTATTTATTTCAATCGGTATAAGAATATTCGGAATGTGTCCGTTCGGCTGGAGAATTGTCGGTACTGTATTCGGTATATTTATGTTACCGCTTATATACCTTTTTGCAAAGAAATTGCTAAAGAAATCTTGGCTTGCAATAGTTACTTGCCTTTTGCTCACATTCGACTTTATGCACTTCGCACAGACAAGAATTGCAACAATAGACGTATATATCACATTTTTCGTAATGCTGATGTACTACTTTATGTATAAGTATTACAGCACAAGTTTCTATGATTCGTCATTCAAAAAAGGACTTATCACACTTGCATTGTGCGGAATTAGTATGGGACTTGGTATAGCAAGTAAATGGACAGGTATATATGCCGGTGCCGGACTTGCGGTACTGTTCTTCATAACACTTTACAAGCGTTACAGTGAGTACCGTGTCGCAGTTAAAACACCAAATGGCGAAACAAACGGAATAAGTCACAAATTTATAATTGACAACTTTAAGCCGTATATGATAAAAACAATTTTATGGTGCTGTATATTCTTCGTAATAGTACCGCTTATTATATACTGTCTTGCATATATTCCGTACTTGCAAGCACCGAATTCTCAAGGTTTCAAGACTATTATTGATAACCAAAGCTCAATGCTTACTTACCATTCAAAGACCGTTCTCGGCTCAGAGCATCCATTCTCGTCACGTTGGTATGAATGGATTATTATGAAACGTCCTATATGGTACTATTCGGGAACAATTACATCGGAGGTTAAAGAGGGTATCAGCTCATTCGGTAATCCGCTTGTATGGTGGCTTGGTATTCCGGCATTATTCTATATGGTATATTTGATTTTCAAAAACAGAGATAAAAACGCATTGTTCCTTGTAATCGCTTACCTTGCACAGCTTGTATCGTGGATACCTGTTACAAGACTTACGTTTATATACCACTACTTCCCTTGCGTACCGTTTATCGTGCTTATGCTCGGTTATTCAATCCTCAACATCTATAACGAGGCGAAGAATAAAAAGGCGGTTATGTACGGTGCATTTGTATATGCAGGACTTGCAATCGTATTGTTTGCAATGTTCTACCCTGTTCTTTCGGGTCATCCGTGTAGTGTAGACTACGTTGACCACTTCTTGAAATGGTTTGACTCATGGGTATTGATATAAGATAAGGAGAAAAATTTATGCGTATTATAAATTCAAATGACATTGCAGAAGTTGTTAAGGGTATGTGTATCAAAGCAAATTGTCATATAAACAAAGACATCAAATCTGCACTTAGCAACAGTGTCAAAACCGAAAAATCGGATATTTCAAAAGGTGTTATAGAAAACCTTTTGAAGAATGCCGAAATTGCCGACAGCAAAGAAGTTCCTATTTGTCAGGATACCGGTATGGCAGTGTTCTTTATCGAAATCGGCAATGAAGTTTTTGTTGAGGGTGACACAATAACAGACGCCGTAAACAAGGGTGTTTCAATGGGATATACAGACGGATATTTAAGAAAGTCGGTTGTCCGCGATCCGCTTGACAGAGTGAATACAAAAGATAATACTCCGGCGGTTATTTACTACGACTTCGTTAAAGGCGATAAAATTAAAATCACATTTGCACCGAAGGGCTTCGGCAGTGAAAATAAAAGCGGACTTAAAATGCTTAATCCGTCAGACGGCATAAACGGAGTTATTGACTTCGTTATCGAAACAGTCAATAAAGCCGGTGCAAACCCTTGTCCGCCTATGGTAATCGGCGTAGGTATCGGCGGTACTATGGATAAAGCGGCACAAATTGCTAAAAAGGCTCTTACAAGAGATATTGACGTTCCAAATGCCAATCCTTTTTATGCAGAGCTTGAAAAAACGCTTTTAGAAAAAATAAATAAACTGGGAATAGGTCCTCAGGGTATGGGCGGTACAACAACCGCCCTTGCCGTAAATGTGGAAACATTCCCTACCCACATTGCAGGCTTGCCGGTTGCAGTAAATGTAAACTGTCACGCAACAAGACATACTGTGGAAATTATATAAAATTTGAGCCTGCCCGGCAGGTTGATATAAAATTGAATAATCTTGTCCGGATTATAATGAGACTATAGGGTTTTCTGTTTTTGAGTCAAACAGTATTAACCCTATAGTTTTTTTTCGGAATAAATATAAGGAGAATTATTTATGGATCAAACGTTTATGAAAGAAAAAAAGATATTGCCGCTTGTGCTTTCAATGGCTTTGCCTATGATAATATCTATGGCGGTAAATTCACTGTACAATATCATCGACAGTTTCTTTGTCGCAAAAGTGAGCGAAAACGCAATGACCGCACTTTCGCTTGTCTACCCAATTCAAAATCTTGTCAATTCTATCGCAGTCGGATTTGGTGTAGGCATAAATGCGGTAGTTGCATTCCATCTCGGTGCGGGCGAAATGCAGAACGCAGACAGAGCAACAACTTACGGATTGTTTCTAAGCTTTATACACGGACTTATACTTACCGTCTTTTCAATATTCGGTATGCCGTACTTCGTAAAAATGTTCACAACCGATACAGATGTTATCAATCTTGCCGTAATGTACTCAACTATCGTGTTTTCATTTTCAACAATAGTAAATGTCGGCATAGCATTTGAAAAGATTTTCCAAGCAGTCGGCAGAATGAACGTATCAATGATAAGTATGATATGCGGTTGTGTCACGAACATTATTCTTGACCCTATAATGATATTCGGCTTAGGACCTTTTCCCGCTATGGGTATTCAAGGTGCGGCACTTGCCACAGGTATAGGACAGACTGTAACGCTTATCATTTACTTCATATTCTGCTTTGCAAGTCCTATTCAGGCAAAATTCAGAATAAGTCTGCTCAAACCCGGCAAACGACTTCTGAAAAAGCTATACTCAATCGGTGTACCGGCTATGCTTAATATGGCACTTCCGTCATTGCTTATAACGGCACTTAACGGAATACTTTCCGAATTTTCAGGCTCATATGTTCTTGTACTCGGTGTATACTACAAACTTCAAACATTTATATACCTAACCGCCAACGGTCTTATTCAAGGTATCAGACCTATCATAGGCTATAACTACGGTGCAGGTGAACACAAACGTGTTAAGCAAATATACAACACCGCACTTTTGCTGTCGGCAATAATTATGGCTTTGGGTACTGCACTTTCGTGGATTATGCCGTCTACACTGTTTGGAATGTTTACTGCAAACCCTGCCACGCTTAAATTAGGCGTTACGGCACTTAACATTATCAGTATAGGATTTATCGTATCAGCCGTATCCGTAACGTCGTCAGGGGCTTTGGAGGGGCTTGGAAAAGGTCTGCCGTCATTGTGGATTTCACTTTTCAGATATATAATAATTATCATTCCTGCGGCTTTTGTTTTCAGCAGATTTTTCGGTGCGGTAGGTGTATGGATAAGCTTTCCGTTCGCCGAATTTGTAACAGCCGTTTTTGCGTATTTTATTTATCATAAAGCAAGCAGGAGAATATAAAAAATGTGCGGTCAAATAAAATGACCGCACATTTTTATTATCTGATTTTCTTACATTCAAGATAAAATCTCTTATCTGCCGCCTCACCCATTGAGAAAGTTTTTCTCGGAAGTGAGCCGTCCTTTATAACTGTTGTGAACAAGTCGTTTTTCTCCATTGAATCGACCATAAAACCGATTGTATTATCTGCCGTTGCAAGATTTCTTACAACGTCGTTTCCGTGGATATAATCAATTTTACCGCCGTTTTCGGCAAGGTACTTATCAAGAAATTTTTGAAGTGTTCCGACAGGAAGATTTGAGTCTGTATTCTTAATATAGATACTGCCCTCATTACCGCCGTATGTATAATCAATACGCTGACCGCCGTTATCTTCATATTCCGCACCGTAAAACGCAACAAGTTCATCAAGCAATTTCTTAGGCTCTGTTTCAAATATTACACGTTGAATAGGTTCAAATTCAAGTGTTTCGTCGTGGATATTCATAAGCTCAACCAACGCAAAACGTGCAGGGTGAGTTTTAATTTCTTCCTCTGAAAGTTCCTTTTTAATTTCTTCCCAACAGGTTTTTGCGGTTGCAAGAGAATGATTTCCGTCACCTGCCGCGAACATTAACACGCCCTTATCCTTAACACCGTATTTTGCCTCAAAATCAGCCTTATCGCCAAGTTTTTCTATTGCGTCAAGTATATTCTTCTTTGCACTTTCATTTACATTATAACCCACGATATGTCCCGAATTTTTCATAAGGTCAAAATCATAAATCTTTTCAAAATCGTTTATCTGATTTTCAAGCGGTTCAACAACCGCTTTTTCTCTGTCATCAATAAGTATCAGGATGTGCGGTGCCTCAAGCGGTGCATTTTTTCTTATTCGCTGTCTTGGCGGAATACGTTCAATAATTGTACCCTCCGTTGCACGAACTTTTGACTGTGAGCCTTTTGAAAAATCGTATTCTTCAAGATCAAGCATTCCGACAATACCGTGACGTGTTTTTCCGTTCGGCTGAGTACGTTTTACATATATAAACGTGTCCTTTAACTCTCTGAAAATACCCTGATTTATATACTCCTCCATTGTGTTGTTTATCTTCTTGATACGTTCGTCTCCGTCACCGTCCTCAAGATAAACCTCAGGGAAAATAATATTCAATGTTGACGGACTGTCGCCGACAATATTTTTTACATCTTCCCAATATTCTCTTTCAGACGTGTATTGGTCGCACGCCACAACGCTCCACTTTGTGAAATCAACATTTTGCGGAATAAGTATGTCCGCCGGTTTAAAAATTGCCATAGTTCTGCCCTCCGTTATTCTTTTGTTATGTCTGCGAATACGCAGTCTGTTGCTTTTTGCACATCATTCGGCGAAAGGATAAGCGTTGTACCGCATCTTCCGCCGCTGATTGCGATTGTTTCAAAGTTTTGTGCCGTTTCGTTTATATATGTCGGATATTTCTTCTTCATTCCGACAGGCGATACTCCGCCTCTGATATACCCCGTAAGTCCCAAAAGTTCTTTGACGTGTATCATCTCAACCTTTTTGTTACCCGAAACCTTTGCAAGTTTTTTTAAATCCACTTCGTGATTTACCGCTATACAGCTAACCATTATACCCGTTTTGTCACCTCTTGCGACAAGAGTTTTAAATGATTTTTCAGCCGGAATACCTGTCATTTCGGCGATAGCCTCACCGAAATGCTCGCCGACTTCATCAGCCTCATATTCAACCGTTTCATATTTTATCTTTGACGCATTAAGCAAACGCATTGCATTTGTTACAGTCTTTTTGTCCTTTGCCATTTATATCACCTTATTTTAATTCTACTATCGTTACACCGTCTTCGCCCTCGCCGTATCTGCCGTTTCTGAACGATTTGACGTATCTGTGTTTTTTCATATATCCCTGCAAACCTTTACGCAAAATGCCCGTACCTTTACCGTGAATAATGCTTACAGGCGAAATTCCCGCAAGGTAGCAATCGTCAAGGAATTTTTCAACATTCATCCACGCTTCTTCAAGATTTTGTCCTCTGACGTCAACTTCCGTTGAAACGTTCTTTGACTTCGATTCAAAAGCCCTCGTACTTCTGACGTACTTTTCAGCCAATTCCTTTGACTTCTTTTCTTCAACCTTACGCAAGTTCGTTATATGCACGTCCATTTTTATAATACCCGCCTGAACACGAACATTGCCGTTTTTATCAGGCTCTTTTAAAACTGTCGCCTCTTGATTCATATCAACGATTTTAACAGTCGCACCCGGTTTAAGATTTTTAGGCGGTTCGACATATGTTTTCTTCGGCTTTGCCGCACGCGCCATTGCCTTATCAATCGTATCTTCTTTCTTTTTCAGCTTGTCACGCATTGCGGAAGTCTTTTTGTCAAGATTGCCTCCGTTTGAAATACCTTGCTGACGCATTTTTTCAAGGTCGCGAATAATGCTGTTCGCCTCATCCTTTGCGTCCATTACAAGTATTTTCGCCTCACGTCTTGCCTCATCAAGTATTCTTGATTTATTTTCTTTAAGCTTTATTCTGTCATTTTCAATCTGCTTTCTGAGATCGGTAAGTTCACGCTTCATTCTTGCCGCCTCGTCAGCCTCTTTTCTCGCCTTTGCACGGTTTTGTTCAAGGTCTGTTATGACGTCCTCAAATTTTATATCCTCATCAGACAATATATCGTTTGCTCTGTCAATTATTCTTTCGTCAAGTCCGAGTCTGCGTGAAATTGCAAACGCATTTGACTTACCCGGTACACCGATAAGAAGTTTGTAAGTCGGCTGAAGTGTCGCAACGTCAAATTCGCATGACGCATTTTCCACACCGTCAGTCGAAAGCGCGAATAATTTCAATTCACTGTAATGAGTTGTCGCAACGGTTGTAGCCTTTCTTGCACGAAGAAATTCCAATATTGATATAGCAAGTGCCGCACCTTCTGTCGGGTCAGTTCCCGCACCCAATTCGTCAAACAGTGCAAGTGAATTAAAATCAATATTTTCAAGTATGCTCACTGTATTGACCATATGTGACGAGAATGTCGAAAGGCTCTGTTCTATTGACTGTTCGTCACCGATGTCCGCAAAAATATGATGGAACACAGCCGCTTCACTGTTATCCTGTGCCGGAATATGAAGTCCTGCCGCCGCCATAATCGAAAACAATCCGATAGTTTTAAGCGTTACTGTTTTACCGCCTGTATTCGGACCTGTTATGACAAGCGTATCATATTCGCCGCCAAGCATTATGTCATTTGCCACGACCTTCTCTTTGTCAATAAGCGGATGACGTGCTTTTTTATATCGTATGATACCCTTGTCGTTCAGTACAGGCTCATTTGCGTTCATATCAAGCGACAGTCTGCCCTTACAGAACATAAAATCAAGCTCCGTAACATACTTATAATCCACAAAAATTGTATGACTGTTTTCTGCAACAAGTGCCGAAAGTTCCGCAAGTATTCGCTCAATTTCCTGTTGCTCTTTCGTATGCAAATCACGGATTTCGTTGTTGTTGTTTACAACGCTCATAGGCTCGATAAACAGAGTTGCACCGCTCGCGGACGTATCGTGTACAATACCGTTTACTTCACCTCTGTATTCACTCTTTACGGGTATAACGTATCTGTCCGAACGCATTGTTACAATAGGGTCTTGCAAAAACTTTTTGTAATGCGTTGAGTGAATCATAGAATTAAGATTTTCCTTAATCTTGCCGTTTAGATTTCTTATTTTTCTTCTGATTGTGTTAAGTTCAGGTGACGCATCGTCGGCAATTTCATTTTCAGAAACGATACACGAATTAATTCTGTCCTCAAGTTGTTTTGCCGTTATGATAGCCTCCTCTATACCGTGAAGAATTGTACATTCTTCGGCTGATTCGTCTATATACGACTTCATACGTCTTGCTACATACAAAAGTCTTGATATGTTCATAAGTTCCTTTGTATGAAGTACACCGTCACGCTCTGTTCTTTTTACCGCTCCAAGCACATTTTCAACAGACAGATTTACCGGCGGTGAGCCGAGTTTTAATAAGGTTGACATTGCCTCTGTCGTTTCTTTCTGTGCCGCCCTTGCGTCCTCTAATTCCGTATACGGAACTATTTCTTCAATGCGTTTTTTTACGTCTTTGCTCTCCGTATATGATGAAAGCCGTTCAAGTATCTTGTCAAATTCAAGTACCTTGAACGCTTTATTCTGTTTATCCATTTTACCTCTCCTATTTTATATAGAATATACTTTTAGATTAGAATACTCACCAATCATAGGCGCCATTTGTCTGAAACCTATTTTCCCGCCGCCTAAAACAGGACCATATTCCTTTCCGTCGTCTTGCCATGAAAATACAGGCAAATCGTTAATTATAAAATCAATCTTACCGTCTTTTTTTACAAGCTTTATATGATAGCTTTCAAATGCGTCCTCGCAATTCGGAATAGGGTCTGCACCTTGTACAACAAGATGAAAGCCCTTGCTTTTTCTTAAATTGCAGGTATGAAAACCTCTTTCCTCGTCCCACTTTCTGCGGAAATATGAAACATGGTACGCATTTATATCACCCGAATGATACAAATTATACTGTCCGTCCCTTTCCTGCAATGACGGATCAAACAAATCTTCACCGTTCACACCCTTTGCCGAAAAGAACAAAATCGCCAATCCCGGCTCTTCAATCGGTCTGAAGTCCCACTCTATCTGCACATCTGAAGGGAAGTCCTCGTTGCACCAATACACAAAGTTTGACTTTTGTCCCAAATCGGCAGACAACGCATTTTTCATACGCATTTTACCGTTTTCAAAATATATCTCGGCACTTCCCTCAAGAACGAAATCTTTTACGTCATTCTCGCAGGACAATTTGTTTTCATAAACTAACTTCATTGTTTTTAATCCTCCACAAAAAACTCATCTTAACCTATATTATATCAGCAATATTTACTAAATACAACACGAAATCAAAAAAAAGGATTGAAAAATCTGTGAGAATAGTATAGAATGGTATATATATTTTTATGTAAAGCAATATAACATTGCTAGTGGACAATAAGGAGGTACATTATAATATGTGCGGTATAGTAGGATATATAGGTAAAAATCAAGCAGCTCCTATTTTGCTTGAAGGTCTGTCAAAACTTGAATACAGAGGATATGACAGTGCAGGTATTGCTGTTTACAATAATAATGAATTGGAAGTTGCTAAGTCAAAGGGAAAATTAGCGGTTCTTTCAGAAAAAATTGACGGCGGTAAAAAACTTGGCGGTAATATGGGTATCGGTCATACACGTTGGGCAACTCACGGCGAGCCGTCAGACGTAAATGCTCACCCTCATCTTTCACAATCAGGCCGTTTTGCCGTTGTTCATAACGGTATTATCGAAAACTACATTTCATTAAAGAAAAAACTTGAAAGCAAAGGTTTTGAATTTATTTCTGAAACAGATACAGAAGTTATCGCTCACCTTTTTGAATATTACTACAAAGGTGACATAATGGATACAATGATTAAGGTTATCAACAGAGTTGAGGGTTCATATGCTCTTGGCGTACTTTGCGTTGACTACCCTGACCAATTTATCGCAGTAAGAAAAGCAAGTCCTATGATTGTCGGTCTTGGTGACGAAGAAAACTTTATCGCATCGGACGTTACTGCAATTTTAAAGCACACAAGAGATATTTACTACCTTGAAGATAACGAAATCGTTGTACTTAAAAAGGACAGCGTAAAGGTTTACAATACAGATAAAGAAGAAGTTAAAAAAGAAAAGTTCACGGTTGATTGGGACGTAAGTGCGGCTGAAAAAGGCGGCTATGAACACTTTATGATGAAAGAAATCGAAGAACAGCCAAAAGCTATCAGAGATACCATCAGTCCGAGAATTAAGGACGGCAAAATCGTTCTTGACGATATTTCTCTTACAGAAGAAGATATTAAGAATATCAATAAAATTTATATCGTTGCATGCGGCAGTGCATACCATGTAGGCGTTGTAGGCAAGTATGTAATCGAAAAAATGTGCCGTATTCCTGTTGAAGTACAGGTTGCGTCAGAGTTCCGTTACTGCGACCCTATCGTTGGCAAAGACGACCTTGTAATTGTAATCAGCCAGTCAGGCGAAACAGCCGATACAAAAGCCGCTCTTGAAGAGGCGAAAGCTCGCGGCGCAAGAGTGCTTTCAATCGTAAACGTTGTCGGCAGTGCCATTGCAAAAGCGTCTGATGATGTTATTTATACATGGGCAGGTCCTGAAATCGCCGTTGCAACAACTAAGGCCTACAGTACACAACTTACTGTTATATACCTTATCGCCGCATATATGGCTGATAAATTAGGTAAAATTTCTAAAGAAGAATATGCTGACTTTATTAAAGAAATTGAGTCACTTCCGGATAAGGTTGCTGAAATTCTTAAATCTAAAGAAGATGTTCAGTATCTTGCCTCAAAGTTCTATAATTGCCATTCAATATTCTTTATCGGCAGAAACCTTGACTATGCAGTATCTCTTGAAGGCTCACTAAAGCTAAAGGAAATATCATATATTCACAGTGAAGCATACGCCGCAGGTGAATTAAAACACGGTACAATCTCACTTATTGAGGACGGTACACTTGTTGTAGCGCTTGCAACAGGCAAGAATTTGTTTGATAAAACAGTTTCAAATGTTAAGGAAGTTAAAGCAAGAGGTGCGATTGTTATGGGCGTAACAACCGAAGAACATGAACATATGGACGACGTTGCTGACTATACTGTAAAAATCCCTGCAACGCACGAAATGTTACTTCCGTCACTTACAGTTATTCCGTTGCAGTTATTCGGTTACTATGTTGCATCATTAAAGGGCTGCGACATTGATAAGCCGAGAAACCTTGCAAAATCGGTTACTGTTGAATAATCCTGACAGAAATATTTTTTGTGGTATAATAATAATTGATAGAGTGCCTGACAGGCTTTGAATGTCAGACACTCTGTTTTTTTATTTATATTTAATTTGATGAGACGGTTTTATGACGAACAGAAATAATCTTTTTTATGACGCTGTTAATACAGTCGCTCACAATCACGTTAATTGCGCCTGCAATAACGCTTATCGCAACATTTATCCACAGTTTTGCGGGACGTCGAGGCACCGTACTCTCTCTATACGGGCGGCCGATGACCGCCACTACAAATATGCTATGACACCACACATACTTTCTTCGTAGGGGCGATCATTGGTCGCCCCTTAATTCGTATTTTACTTACCCCCTCAGTCGTTTCAACGACAGCTCCCCTCAAGCAAAAAGCCTCTCCTTGAGGAGAGGTGGCACGCAGTGACGGAGTGGTGGTTATCGTGACACCGAGGCATCGTACTCTCTCTATACGGGCGGCCGATGACCACCCCTACAAATATGCTATGACACCACACATACTTTCTTCGTAGGGGCAATCATTGGTCGCCCCTTTAATTCGTATTTTACTTACTCAGTCGTTTCACGACAGCTCCCCTCAAGGGGCGCCACTGTAGTGGCAGCCACTCATCATTTTGCATAAATAAAAAAAAGTTATTCTATTCTAAATTTTGCAAGTTGCATATTGACAAAACTTTATTTAGTGGTATAATTAAAGCATAGAAAACAGTTAGTTAAGACAACTAACCCCATAGATTGAGCGAAGATAAGACAAGGGTGTTTTATATTTTTAAATATAAAATGCCCTTTTTTCGTAAGATACTTATTGTTAGCTCAGCAAAACATTTTGATTGTACTTTTATTATATATGTGCATCAATAATTTCAGGAGGTATTATTATGGAAAACGGAAATGTAGCAGAAATTTTCGGTGAGAAGGTTTTTAATCTTCCTACTATGAAGGCAAGATTGCCTAAGGATATTTACAAATCATTGCTAAAGACTATCAATGACGGTTCAAAACTTGATATATCCGTTGCGGAAGTTGTTGCAAATGCAATGAAGGACTGGGCACTTGAAAACGGTTGTACTCACTACACTCACTGGTTCCAGCCAATGACAGGTCTTACAGCCGAAAAGCATGACTCTTTCATTCAGCCTACAGATGACAGAACTGTCATTATGGAATTCTCAGGCAAAGAGCTTGTTATGGGTGAGCCGGATGCGTCTTCTTTCCCATCAGGCGGACTTAGAGCAACATTTGAGGCAAGAGGTTATACAGCTTGGGACCCGACATCATTTGCATTCATTAAGGATCACTCATTGTACATTCCTACATCATTCGTTTCGTATACAGGTGAAGTTCTTGATAAGAAAACTCCTCTACTTCGCAGTGAGGCTGCAATCGACAAGGCTGCAAGAAGAGTTTTGGCTCTATTCGGTAAATTCCCTAAGAGAGTTGTTTCATATGTCGGTCCTGAACAGGAATATTTCCTTGTTGACAAAAAGCTTAGAAATAAGCGTAAGGACTTACTTTTAACAGGCAGAACTCTATTTGGTGCAAAGCCTGCAAAGGGTCAGGAAATGGATGATCACTATTTCGGTCAAATTAAAGAAAGAGTTGCAGCTTTCATGCAGGAAGTTGACGAAGAACTTTGGAAACTTGGCGTACTTGCTAAGACAAAGCATAATGAAGTTGCTCCTGCTCAGCACGAAATCGCACCTATTTTCTCAACAACAAACATTTCTTCAGATCACAACCAGCTTACTATGGAAGTTCTGAAGAAAGTTGCCGACCATCACGGTCTATACTGCCTACTACATGAAAAGCCATATGAAGGTATCAACGGTTCAGGTAAACACAATAACTGGTCAATCGGTACATCAGACGGCGAACTTCTTCTAAAGCCGGGTAAAAAACCTGAAGAAAACGTTCAGTTCCTATTGTTCCTTGCAGCAGTTATCAAGGCTGTTGACGATTATGCCGATTTACTTAGAGTATCTGTTGCAACAGCAGGTAATGACCACAGACTTGGTGCAAACGAGGCACCTCCTGCTATTATTTCAATGTATCTTGGTGACCAGCTTGCAGCAGTTGTTGACCAGCTAAAGAGCGGTAAGGGTGTTAAGTATGAGGCAGGTAAGCTAATCGAAACAGGTGTTGAATCACTTCCTGATATTGAAAAAGACACAACAGACAGAAACAGAACTTCCCCATTTGCATTTACAGGTAACAGATTTGAATTCCGTGCTCCGGGTTCAAGACAGTCAATCGCAGGTATCAATATCGTTATCAATGCAATCGTTTCCGAAACACTTACAGAAATCGCAGATCAACTTGATGGTAGCAAGGACATTTCAAAAGATGCTCTTGAACTTGCAATCAAGATTTTCAAAGATCACGAAAGAATTATCTTCAACGGTAACGGTTACAGTGATGAATGGGTTGCAGAGGCTGAAAAGAGAGGTCTATATAACTTAAAGACAACTCCTGACGCTATGCCTTACTTCGTAACTCAGAAGTCAATCGACTTGTTCACAAAGCAAGAAGTATTTACTGATGTAGAAGTTAAGACAAGAGGCGAAATCATGATGGAGGATTACAACAATACACTTCATTTTGAAATGCTTACAATGCTTGAAATGGCTAAACAGGAAATTCTTCCTGCTTGCCTAAAATATACAAAGTTCGTTACAGACGATATTGCTTCAAAGAAAGCACTTGGTCTTGACGCTCCTAAGGAACTTGAAAAGGCTCAAAGACTTACAGAGCTTACAGAGGATCTTATGATTAAGATTGATACTCTTGACGCCGCTACAGACGTTCCTGACGTTGACGTATACGCAGTGGGTATGTATTATAAGGATACTGTTCTTCCTGCTATGGACGCACTTCGTGAAACAGCCGATACTCTTGAAACAATCGTTGCAAAAGAATACTGGCCGTTCCCAACATACACAGATTTACTTTATCTTGTATAATCTAAAGAAACTTCTTTCTTTGTTATAAATATAGTAGCAACAAAAAATCCGATGGAACAAACCATCGGATTTTTTGATATTTATATATATTTTATATTTCTCTGTACTTTGCCTGACCTATTTCGTAAAGGTCGTTACCCTCGCAATCTATAAGCACGACTGCCGGGAAATCTTCAACTTCAAGTTTTCTGATTGCCTCCGTACCCAAATCGTCATATGCGACAACTTCGGCTTTTTTTATCGATTGTGCAATCAATGCACCCGCACCGCCGATTGCGCCAAGATACACAACTGTATTACGTTTCATTGCGTCAACAACTTCTTTGCTTCTTGCACCCTTGCCTATCATACAGCCAAGTCCGTTATCTAAAAGCATCGGCGTGTACGCGTCCATTCTGCCGGCTGTAGTCGGTCCGCAAGAGCCGATAACTTCGCCGGGTTTTGCAGGACATGGACCTGCATAATAAATCACGTTGTCGGTCAAATCTATCGGGAACGGTATTCCGTTTTTGAAATTTGTCGTCATTCTTTCGTGTGCCGCGTCACGCGCGGTGTATATTGTGCCTGTTATAAGCACGCTGTCGCCTGCTTTCAGGTCTTTAATTTTATCCTTTGTAAATGGTGTTGTGAGTCGTTTTTCCATTTATTCTCCCTCCACTAAAAAATCTTCTACACTTTTTAAAATATAGTTCGCCCCAAGTTTTTCAAAATAACCTCTTGCTCTCTCGCCTTGTATTCCCGTAAGCACCGCACAAAAGTCAGCACCCATCGCCTGTGCCGCCAGAATATCCGCACCTGCGTCGCCGACAACAAGTGTAGTCTTTATTTTCGCTTTATCATAATCGCCGTCAACAATGCGTTTATTGCTGTAATCAGTGCCGTAAAGTGCCTTTAGGAACATATATGGGTGCGGCTTTGTAAGTGCATTGTTGTTAAGCTCTTTTTCAGCCTCGACAACATTATCATAATTACAAAGTCCGTTTTGTGCAAAATACTGCTTTATCCCCCAATTTTCAATCGGCGGCAGCATTTCTATATACGGTCTGCCTGTACCTGTACACACGCGTTTATTTCGGCTTAAAAGACTCATTATTGCAATAAGCTTATTCTTATCGACAATCGGTTCTTCCTTATATAAAAGCCCCGTTTTGCCCGTATTAATCGGTATATAGCCAAAAGTCTTTTCAAACAGTTCATCACCAAGAAACCACGTCTGAAATATATCTCGCATAGTCGTCCACATAGTTCCGTTGCGTTTCAGCCATTCATAATCAAAACCTGTTTTTTCGGCACATTTAATTGCAAGATTATCGTATTCATCAATAATATTGTCTGACAATGACCTTGCATATTCAAGCACTTTGTCAAAATAATTCCAATCAGTTTTTCCGTTGCATATCCATGCTATAAGCACCGTCACATAACCTAAATCCCAATTTGAATTAACGCCCTTGCCTTTTAAAACGCTTATCAGCTCATCGTCTGAAAAAACGCGGCTTCGGATTTTTGAAATATTTTGCATACACTCTGCGGCATTAATTTTTTGACCGCTGTTGTAATTCAGATATTCCCAGACAGTGAGTGCCGCACAATTCCAATAATTCTGTTCACTTGTTATAACACCGTCCATATCAAATATAACGGTATCGTATTTATCAAGAAATTTTGCGAGTTTCATATTTTTAATACTTTGTTCCTTTCAGATTTTATCTGTTTTCAGAAATAGGGACACTAAATTTTAGTGTCCCTATTTAGTGTCCCTAATATTATTCTATTACCCAATCAATTTTTCCGGCTACACCGCTTGTTTTGCCCTTGCGGCTTTCAGATACTTCAAATACCTTATTCAAAGCACTTCCGAAACTACGGTATATTGCCTCCCAAATATGATGTCCGTTATGACCTTTTACAAGGTCAATATGAAGTGTACACATAGCCCCCTGTGCAAAGCCTTCAAGGAATGTTTCCAAATCCTCCGTATCCATTCCCTCGACTTTTTCACTAAGCTCAATACCGTGATAATCAATATCGCAATATGCTCTTGATTCAAAACTCAACGCACATTCCGCTTTTGCCTCGTCTATAATACCGACTGCGTCACCGAAACCTCTCGCACCGTCTGTACGGTCGATATATTCCTTTGCCGCCTTACCAAGTGCAATACCTAAATCTTCACATATAACGTGTGTCAAAACAAATTCATCAAGCTTTAAGTCAACATCAATATTGACCTCACCGCGCCATGCAATATGCTCAATCATATGATTTAAAAACGGTATAGGTGTCTTTATGTACTTTCTGTAATCCTTTTTAAGCGGTGCAAAATCAAGCACAACGTTCATTTCGGATTCGGTTGTTTTTCGGGTAACTTTTATCTTTTCCATTACTTTCTTTCCTTTACTGCCAAACCATGCGTGTCAAATCCTTCGACCTTTGCAAATCTGTAAGCGTAATCTCTTACATTTTCAAAACCGTCTTTTGACGCATAGCCTACTGATGAACGCTTTAAGAAGTCTTGAACACTTACTGATGAATAAGTCTTTGCAAAACCGCCTGTCGGCAAGATTGCGTTAGGACCTAAAACGAAGTTACAAAGTGTTACAGGTGTGTAATCGCCAAGAAGAATTTCACCTGCATTCTTAATCTTAGGAAGTGTATCGAAAGGCTTTTCTGTCATAACTTCCATATGTTCAGGTGCGTATTCGTTTACAAAATCGATTGATTCGTCAAGAGAATTTGTAAGAATTACACCGCCGTATGTTGTAAGGTTTGTTTCTATAAATTCTTTTCTCTTCGGAGAAATCTTTTCAAGCTGTCTGTTTACAATCGGAACAACCTTTTCAACAAGTTCCTTTGAGTGAGTAACAAGAAGTGCGGCACTGTCAGGGCCGTGTTCAGCCTCAATCATCCAGTCAAGAGCAACCTTTTCAGGGTCAGCCTTTTCATCTGCAAGAACAATAATTTCACTCGGACCTGCCGGCAAACCTGCGTCAATATGGTTTGCAAGAACTCTCTTTGCGGCAGTTGCATAACTGTTACCCGGTCCAATTATTTTATGACACTTAGGAATTGTTTCAGTACCGTATGCAACGGCTGCAACGGCTTGAATACCGCCGACTTTATATATTTCAGTGATACCGATTATCTTTGCCGCTGCCAAAATAGCGTCGTCAACTTCACCTTTTTCATTCGGAGGTGTTACAACAACAATCTTAGGAACTTTCGCAACAACTGCCGGTATTCCAAGCATACACAAAACTGATGGGAATGAACCCTTACCGTGAGGGACATACAGACATACGTCAACTATCGGAGTAGTCTTTTCGCCTACCATAAGTCCGTCATCGACCATAGTAAACCACATTTCCTCCGGAAGTTGCTTTTCATGGAAATCGTATATGTTCTTATAAGCATATTCAATAGCCTCTCTTGTTTCCTTATCAAGGTTATTGTAGCCTGCCTCTATCTCTTCAGGTGTTACTTTCATTTTATCAGCAGTAAGCTGTACACGGTCAAACTTTGCAGTATATTCCAATACTGCCTCGTCACCACGTGCCTTGACATCGTCAGAAACTTCTTTGGCAACTTTCATTTGTTCTGTAATATCAAGCTCTGCACGTTTCATTATGAAATCATACTGCTCTTTTGTCATTTTTGAAAGTTCATAAATATTCGGGTTCATTGTCTTCCTCCTAAGTTTATTTGTTCAAGAAATCTTTCATCTTTTCTGCAAAAGATTTCTTTTGTTTATAATTTTTATCTTCTTCAAATTCACGCAAAAGTTCTTTTTGCTTTGAATTAAGGTTTCTCGGCACTTCTACGTTTACAGTAACGTATTGGTCGCCTCTTACCTTACTTCTGATTGACGGAATACCTCTGCCCTTCATTCTGAATTTTGAACCTGTCTGAGTTCCCTCAGGGATTTTCAGCTCAACAGGGCCGTCAAGTGTAGGTACTTGTACGGTTGCACCCAAAGCAGCCTGTACAAATGATATAGGCATATCTATAAATACATTCGTTCCCTCACGTTTAAACATCTGATGCGGATGTACTCTTATTGTAAGAAATAAGTCGCCGTTAGGACCGCCTTTATCGCCGGCCTCGCCTTTACCCGAAAGTTGAATTGTCTGACCGTCATCAATACCTGCCGGAATATCAACTTCTATCTTCTTCGACTTTCTTACCTTACCTGTACCGCGACAGTCCGGACAAGGATCTTTTACAATCTTACCTTCACCGTGACAGTGCGGACAAGTCGTAACGTTAGTCATATAACCCAGTACAGTTCTTTGTTGTGTACGGATTTGACCTGTTCCGTGACAATGCTGACAAGTTTGTGCAGTCGTACCCTTTTTAGCACCGCTGCCGCCGCAAGTTTCACATTTTTCCTGTGCCTGTATACTCATTTCTCTGTGACAGCCGAATGCCGCTTCTTCAAAAGTTAGATCAATAATCTTACGAATATCAGCACCGCGTTTTGGTCCGTTTCTTCTTTGACCGCCGCCGAATCCTCCGAAACCGCCTCCGAAGAAATCGCCGAATATATCGCCAAAGTCAAAACCGCCGCCGTTAAAGCCACCGCCGCCCGCTCCGAAGTTCGGGTCAACACCTGCGTGTCCGAATTGGTCGTATTTACTTTTCTTTTCAGGGTCAGAAAGCACTTGATAAGCCTCGTTTACCTCCTTAAACTTTTTCTCCGCCTCTTTATTGTTCGGATTAAGGTCAGGATGGTATTTCTTACTCATCTTTCTGAATGCCTTTTTTATTTCATCATCAGAAGCACCCTTTGAAACTCCGAGCACCTCATAATAATCTCTTTTTTCAGCCAATTTTTTCACCTACCTATGATATTATACTACAATATTTTAGTTTTGTAAAGTGTTAATACAAAGGCTCTGTTAAAAGCCTTAAAAGGACGGACATTTGTCCGTCCTTTTAGCGTTTTCATTATTATTGTTGATTGTTATCGTCGTTGTCAACTTCTCTGTAATCAGCCTCATAAACACCGTCATCATTTGGTGCACCCTGTTGTGCATTAGGATCACCCTGCGGATTAGCTTGCTGATACATTTGCTGTGCAACTGCGTAGAACTTTTCTTGAAGTTCGTCTGTAGCCGCCTTAATAGCTGCCGAGTCTGTACCCTTTAGAGCCTCTTTAACCTTGTTTACTTCAGTTTCAACCATTGACTTTGTATTATCGTCAATCTTATCACCTGCGTCTTTAACAGCCTTTTCACATTGATATACAAGTGATTCTGCGTTGTTTCTGATTTCAACTTCTTCTTTACGCTTTTTATCTTCTTCAGCGTACTTTTCAGCCTCTTTAACAGCTCTGTCAATATCTTCGTCACTTAGGTTAGAAGATGCTGTAATAGTAATCTTCTGTTCGTTGCCTGTGCCAAGGTCTTTAGCGCTTACGTTTACGATACCGTTTGCGTCAATATCGAATGTAACTTCAATCTGTGGCACACCTCTCGGAGCAGGAGCAATTCCTGTTAGATTGAAACGTCCCAAAGTCTTGTTGTACTGAGCCATTTCTCTTTCACCTTGAAGAACGTGTACTTCAACAGAAGTTTGACCGTCTGCGGCAGTTGAGAATATTTGTGATTTGTTTGTAGGGATTGTTGTATTTCTTTCGATAAGCTTTGTAAATACACCACCCATTGTTTCGATACCAAGTGAAAGCGGTGTAACGTCAAGTAGAAGAACGCCTGTTTCTTCACCGCCAAGTACACCTGCCTGTCTTGCAGCACCTACTGCAACACATTCGTCAGGGTTGATACCCTTATTAGGCTCTTTGCCCATTTCTTTCTTAACAGCCTCTTGTACAGCAGGAATTCTTGAAGAACCGCCGACAAGAAGGACTTCATCGATTTGTGATGCGTTAAGACCTGCGTCATTCATAGCGTTTCTGATACATGTAAGTGTTCTTGCTACAAGGTCAGCTGTAAGTTCATCAAACTTAGCTTTTGTAAGTGTAATATCCATATGCTTTGGACCTGTTGCGTCAGCTGTGATGAATGGAAGATTAATGTTTGAAGTTGTTGTTGTCGAAAGTTCAATCTTTGACTTTTCAGCAGCCTCTTTTAATCTTTGCATAGCCATCTTATCTGTTGAAAGGTCTACGCCCTCTGTTTTCTTAAATTCATCAAGCAAGTAGTTGATAATTGCCTGGTCGAAATCGTCACCGCCAAGGTGAGTATCACCGTTTGTTGAAAGAACTTCAAATACGCCGTCATCAATATCAAGGATAGATACATCGAATGTACCGCCGCCAAGGTCGTATACCATTACTTTCTTACCTGTGTCGCTTACGCCGTATGCAAGAGCTGCGGCAGTAGGCTCGTTGATAATTCTCAAAACTTCAAGACCTGCAATCTTACCTGCGTCCTTTGTAGCCTGACGCTGTGAGTCGTTGAAGTAAGCAGGAACTGTGATAACAGCCTGTGTTACAGTTTCACCAAGATAGCTTTCTGCATCTTGCTTTAACTTTGTAAGAATCATTGCCGAGATTTCTTGTGGTGTATAAGCTTTACCGTCGATTGTAACTTTTTCGCTTGTACCCATTTTTCTCTTAATTGACATAATTGTTCTGTCAGCATTTGTTACGGCTTGACGCTTTGCAACCTGACCTACAATTCTTTCACCGTCTTTTTGGAATGCAACAACTGAAGGAGTTGTTCTTGCACCTTCGCTGTTAGTGATAACATTAGGGTTACCGCCTTCCATAACAGCCACACAACTGTTTGTTGTACCTAAGTCTATACCTATAATCTTTCCCATTTTTAATTCCTCCTAATTTATAATTAATTTGCTACTTTTACCATACTGTGTCTGACTACTCGGCCGTCCTTATATATGTAGCCTTTCATCAAATCCTCGACAACTGTGTTGTCGTCTATCGTTTCATCTTCAATGTGCATAACCGCATTATGAAGATTAGGGTCAAATTGCTCACCCTCTGCCTTAATCGGCGTAACGCCCAACTTTGAAAGCGTTTCATTGAACTGTTTTAAAACCATTTCAATACCGTCTTTCATTTTTTGACCGTCCTCCGACTGAACTTCAGTCGCAAGTGCTCTTTCAAGGTTGTCGCCTATCGAAAGAATTGCACCGACCGTATCAATTACCGCGTCACCGTAACGCATATCTTTTTCACGCTGCGAACGCTTTTGGTAGTTGTCATATTCGGCATACAGACGCATATATTTATCAGTCTGTTCTTTCAGCTTTTCTTCAAGGACTTCCTCGTTTGACTTTTCTGCCTCTTTAGGTTCAGCCGTTTTTTCTGTTTCTTTATCTAATGTCTCCTCATTGACTTCCTCATTCTTCTTAGCCATCTGATTACCCCTTTCTCTACTCATCACTTATATATTCGTTGAGTATTTTATCTATTTCATTTGAAATAAGGTCAAGGCTTGCAAAAACCTTTGAATAATTCATTCGTTTAGGTCCGATAACTCCGATTTTCCCGGCTTTTTTATTGCCGAGTGAATAATTGATAGTTACCAATGAGCAATCCTGCAATATTTCAAAATCGTTTTCTTTGCCGATTTTAGCCTCAATTCCGTCAGCGTCGCTTGAGGCAACAAGCTTTTTCAAATTTTCTTTGTCATCAAGGAAAGTAAATATCTTTTCTGCTTTTTCAACATCGTTGTATTCGGGATATTTCAATATTGACTTTGCATTGTTGACATATATTTCTGTTTCACCGCTGTCCGTTATCGTTTCATACACAAAGTGCATTATATCAATCAAAACTTTCGGATGAAGTGAAAGTCTGTTTTCAATATCTTTTTGAATATCCTGTATCTTATCAAACGTTATCTCTCCGGCTTTAAGTCCGGCAAGATGTTCGTTTAATATATTTGCAAGTGACATACACGTTGCACTGTCAATGTCGATATTCATTACCTTGTTTCTTACAGTTCTTGTTACAACAATAAGCATTACCGTTTGCGCGGCAATCGGCACAAGGTCAATCTTGTTAATTTCAAATTCCTGCTCCTTAGGCGCTGTAACAACCGTTGTATATTCGGTAAGATTTGACGCTATTGCACCGGCATATCTAATCAGCTTTTCAAGCTGACTGACACGCGTTTCAAGTACGCTTTGCAGCTGTGCAACTGCCTCCATACCTATCTTATACTTCCGCATAAGCGAATTAACGTAAAATCTGTATCCCTCATCCGACGGAATACGTCCCGCCGAAGTATGCGGTTGTATCAGATAACCCATTTCCTCAAGGTCTGCCATTTCATTACGGATTGTCGCACTGGACAAACCCAAGTTTTCCTTTTTGGAAATCGACCTTGAGCCGACAGGTTCAGCAGTGCCTATATATTCATCAATGATTGCTTGCAGGATTTTTCTTTTTCTGTCGTTCAAATCCATATACAAACATTCCTTTCTATCTTTAAACAAGATGTCATATAAGCATTTTCTTGTTAGCACTCATACACCTTGAGTGCTAACAATTATAAGATACCACTATTATACCCGATTGTCAAGTGATTAATATAACTTTTCATAAAATGTTCATAAATTATCCCATATTGCCAAATTTCTTATACAAACTCGCACAAAATCGAGTTTGACACGTTAATCCCGTCCAATGTAAGACTGTATCTTCCGTCAATATATTGCATAAGTCCCAGCTTTATAAATTTATCAAATTCACTGCCGAATACATCATTTATACCCTTGCCGAAACGCGACTTAAAATCAGTTTCGCTTACTCCCCTGTTCATACGAAGTCCGGTAATCATAAATTCTGCTATCTTATCATTTTCGGTCAATTCGATTACTTCCTTTTCCGCACCGCCGATATATTCGTTTATGTCGGACGTGTTGTAAAAACGGCAGTTTCCGATATATGAATGTGCCGCCGTACCTAAGCCGATATACTCCTCACCTGTCCAATACTTTACGTTATGCCTGCACTCGTATCCGTCCTTTGCGAAATTCGATATTTCATATTGTTTAAAGCCGTTCTTACCGAGAAAATCAACTGTATGCATATACATTTCTCTGTCAGTATCTTCATTCGGAATATCAAGCAATCCTTTTGAATATTCCTTTTCAATAGGTGTTCCGTCCTCAATTATAAGACTGTATGCCGATATATGCTTTACAGGCAAGCTGACGGCTGTGTTTAAAGTATTTTTTAGACTCTCAAACGTCTGTGACGGCAGTGCGGTCATAAGGTCAAGATTTATATTTTGAAAACCCATTTTATCTAAATGACAAATTGTATTATATGCCGTCTTTGCGTCGTGTATTCTTCCGATTTTTTTCAGTTCATCATCATTGAACGACTGTACACCTACGCTTATACGATTTATACCGCCGTTTAACATTGCTTTAATTTTGTCATCATCCATTGTTCCCGGATTTGCCTCTGTCGTAAATTCGCAGTCACTCGCAACGTCAAATACATCAAAGCACATTTTCGTAACTTCTTCGATTTGTTTCGGTGTTAAAATTGACGGTGTACCGCCGCCGATAAATATTGTATCTATTTTTTCTCCCCTGTATTGTTCCGCCTCACGCTTTAGCGCGTCAACGTATTTGTCCGCCGTATCCTCCATACACGGAAATGATACAAAATCACAATACTTGCATTTTTGTTTGCAAAACGGTATGTGAATATAAAGTCCTTTCATAAGTCACCTCAATAAAAAAAGGACTTAACAGTCCTTTTTTATTCAATTCAATATTAATGTTCGTGTCCGCAGTCGCAGTCATCATCGTCACAATCGCAATCAAACTCAAGTTCGATTTCTTCGTGACAGTTCGGACATACAATAGCGTTATCATCGTCAATCATATCAAAATCAATCATAACGTCTTCACCGCAGTTAGGACATTGAATTTCAAAATAATCATTTCCGTCACTGTCGTAATCATCGTCATCATAATCGTCGATATAATCATCGTCGTCATCGTCATCATAATCGTCATACTCATCGTCACCGTACAAATCATCGGCAATTTCAAGTACACAATCATCAAGCTCGTCAACAACATCTTCAACATCATCAACTCTTGAGTTTAATTCTTCAATAGTATCAGCCATTTCAGACATAACATCAAGCAATTTGATAATAAGCTTACCTTCGTCACTCTTTGGGCTAAGGTCAAGACCGTCTGCATAACCCTTTAGATATGAAACTTTTTTAATTAAATCTTCCATAATTAATCTCCTTTCATTCAAAAGGCTGAAAGAAAATTGTTCACAACACAAAATAAGTGCCGTGTGCGATTTTATTCAGACTTATTTTACTCTTTCCATGTATTCGCCTGTTCTTGTGTCTACTCTGATAACTTCGTTCATATCAACGAATAGAGGTACTTGAATTGTAGCACCTGTTTCAAGAGTAGCAGGCTTTGTAGCGTTTGTAGATGTGTTACCTGCGAAACCAGGTTCTGTATCAACAACTTCAAGTTCAACGAATGTAGGCGGTTCAACACCGAATACGTTACCCTTGTAAGACATAACCTTACATACGTCATTTTCCTTAACGAACTTCATTTGTTCTTCGATTTCTGACTTAGCAATGTCAAGCATATCGAATGTTTCGTTGTCCATAAAATGATAGAAATCGTCATCACCGTATGAATAAGCCATATCCTTTCTGTCGATATGAGCTTCTTCAAACTTTTCTGTAGGTCTGAATGTCTTTTCAACGACACCGCCGCTGATTATGTTCTTAAGCTTTGTTCTTACGAAAGCAGCACCCTTACCAGGCTTAACGTGCTGAAATTCTACGATTTGAAATACATTACCTTCGTGTTCAAAGGTTCTGCCATTTCTAAATTCACCAGCTGTAATCATAAATTAATCCTCCTGAATCTTTTGTAATTTAATATTAATAATTATATTTTAATATATTTTGTCTAAAAAATCAAGTATTTATTAGTTTTTTTTCCTTTTTATTATTACAGGTTTAAAACTTGTAAATTAATAAAATGATATTAGCGTACTATCGCCGTTCTGCTATCGGCATCCCAATCTACGTCATATCCCATATTTTCCGAGAGGAAGCGCAGCGGTACCATTGTTTTGCCGTTTACGAGTCTTGCGGGCACATCCATTTTAGCGGATTTATTATTTATTCTCGCGTTGACGTTATCTATTGAGAATGTCACTGCCTTATTATCAAGCATTGCTGTTGCTGTCTGAGTTTCGCTATCCCATTCAACATCTGCTCCCATTTGCTCGAACAAAAATCTCATAGGCACAAGCGTGCTGCCGTCCTCGATAATCGGCGGTACGTCAAAGCCGAGAATATTACCGTTAAACTCAATATACGGCGTATCCGACGGGCATTTTTCATTTAATACATCTTCAATATCTGCCATATCATATTCTATTAATCTGTTTCTGGTCCATAAAACAAGCTTATCTTTCCACAAATCACATATAATAATATGTTCATCATCACTGTCTGCAGGGATTGCTACATCAACAGAATATACACCGTCACGAGATATTCTGAACGTATCAACATTATCATATTGTGTTTCAACATAGATATTACCCTTTGCTTTATAGTAACATGTTATAGGTCTTTCTTGCACCACTTTAATTAAATCCGACTTATTTCTTTCTATGAACATATCTTTCACTTCAAACCTATAATTACTTAAGTTTACGTAATTTGTCAACTTTCCTTGAAATACAAGCGTATTTCTGCCATTGCTTTGCGGCATATGACTCATTTCATTATCAATTTGCCAATCAATCGCATCATAAGAATAGTAAATAGTATTTTTACTTTCATATTCTTGTGGTCCTAATTTTGTGTATTCTTGTGTTTCAGCATAATAAACACCGTCTACATATTCAAAGTCGGTTAACGGTTTATCCAACTGAAATTCATTTACCAAATTAAAATTTTCATCAAATGTATATATTGGTTTAATTATCGGACCATATATTCTTTCCATTTTATCTATTATTAGAGAAGGGTTGAAATATATTTCATTATATACAATATATTTATCCCCGTAATGCTTAATGTTCGCACGATGCAATCCACTAATTTTCATACGCACATCATAGCTAATATCAATATCGCTCCACTCTACCAAATCATCGGATTTTGTAAATTTAGTATCTAAAAGAGAGCATTTTATAAACTCAGTACCTGTCCACCAGAATAGAATTCCGTCGTTACTTTTCACCAGTACATCATGATATTCATAACAAGAATCTAGCGGCTTATCATAATAATTGCTTTTTAAAACTACTGTTTCCGCATTCGCACTTAATGTTGTTGATAATAAAATAATAAATAATAGTCCTATCATAAACTTTTTCATTCTTTTATCCTCCCTAAAATACAAAAAGGATGCAAAGTCTTATTTGTTGTCAAAGACTTTGCACCCTTTAATAAATCCTTATGTCCTATGCTGTTTTGTTTAATTCAGCCTTTAACTGATTGATTTTACTGTCTATTTTATCAGTTGTTATTAATATATTTACATTATAACATATATTTTTCAAACTGTAAATACTTTGTCAGTTAAAAACTGCAAGATACATTATCTCGTGCAATGCGATTGGATATATTCGTCAAGTATTTTTGCCGCAAGACCGACTTTATCTTCGCAAGTGCGTTTCTTATAATATTCTTCAGTTCTCTTTGACGGAACAGGACTGTTGTCTTTTCCGTCAAGACCTAAAAGTTCTCGGCATATAATAGAGCCTGTTTCCGCTTTAAATTGATTTGCAAGTTCCTGCACAAGTGCGTAAGTATCTTTTTTACCCTCATAATCTTTCGCATCGTCATATCCGTACAAAATTCCGACAACCATAAACATTCCCGTTACGGCACCACAAACTTCTCTCATTCTGCCCATTCCGCCGCCGAATGATGACGCAAGTCTCAGTGCCGTCTTTTTATCCATTTCCATCAAGTCGCTAAACGCCGCTACCATTGCCTGTGAGCAGTTGTATCCCTCTTTAAATGCCTGTCTGGCAAGTTCTTCTCTTTTGTTCATATTAATCACCTTACGTTTTTATTTTAATTATACCACACCTGTCAACAAAAAACTGCGAGCAACAATACCCGCAGTTTTTCACATTATTCAGCTGTCAAACTTTCATATTCAGCCTGTGTAATCGGCATTACAGTACCGTGACGATATGTACCGTCAAACGAGAAGTCTGAATCTGCCGTAAATTCACCCTTTGTAATATCGGTTGTTACAAAAGGCTTATAGCCCTTACTCTTTGAGAAGTAGTCAAGAAGTAAGCACCATTCATTTTTACCGTTTAATTTATAAATTGTAGGACCTTCATAGCCTGTCATACTACCCAAATTATAGTTTGCAACATCTTTCCAATCACCGCTTAGAGATGTACACTCCTGCATTGTGATACTTGATTTTGCCTCATTCTTTGTAAATCTGTAATATGTACCCTCATGGTCGATAATAGTTGTATCAATAACCGCGTTAGGCTCTTCTATATACAATTCAGGAGCAGAGAATGTCTTGAAGTCCTTTGTATAACTTCTGTAAATTCTGTACTTTTGATAGCTGTCATCGCTTACAACCGATGCCCAGAATACCATATATTCATCCTTTTCAGGGTCATAGCAAGCCTCCGGCGCCCATGTACAACCGGCATTGTCATTATTAATCTTTACAAGGCTTGCCTCGCTCCAATTAACAAGGTCACTGCTTTCCCATACAACAATGCTCTTTGAGCCTTGCTGTGCGGCGGCTGTCCAGTTATTCTTTAAGTTATAGACGCTTAGGTCTGTTGCGATAATAAAGAACTTACCGTCCTCACCGCGAAGAATATATGGGTCACGAACGCCCTGTGTACCGACATTACTTGTCAAATACGGTTGCTTATTATTAAGCGTTGTCCATGTCTTACCGTCTTTTGATACTGAGAAATAGATTTGTTCACGAGTTGCGTCCTCTTGTGTATCAACGAAGTGAACAAACAAGTACGCACTCATATCATCAAGGTTCTTAATATTAATTCTCTTTTCCACCTTTTTCTTTTCTGTTGTTCCGTCTGATAATGTTGCTGTTATTTTATACTTACCTACTTCAAGATTATCAAAACTGCCTGTCGCATTTGTCTGCTCTGTTCCGACTGCCGTACCGTCTGAATCAGCCAATGAAACCTTTACGGCATACTTATCTTTCGCCGAATCATAGTCACTTGCATAAACGATTTTATTTCCGTCGGCATATGCTTTGAAACTGTCAATAACCGCTGTATATCCCAATACAGTTACATCAAAGTTTCTTGTAAATTCAACACCGTCTTTTGTCATTTTTGCAGTCAACGTAGCTGTTTTTGTTTCGTCACTTCTTGTAATCTTACCTGCCGTTGTAACAACAGCAGCGTCTGAAGTTGACCAGGTAACACCCTCTTGCGTTGGGATTGTAATATCTTCCGTAACGGCTGTCAAATCACCCAAATCAAGTGAATTTAAAGGATTTTCGTAAGCATAGTTATAGATTACAAAATCATCTATATAACCTGTTGCGAATTCACCTGTACCCCAGTTAGCCTTACCGATATATGCAACTGAATTTTTGCCGAGCATATCCGAGATATTAACTGTTGAATCAACACTGCTTGTTCTTGTTCCGTTTACATAAACGTCCGTTACGCCGTCAGCAATCGAAATGATTACATCGTTCCATTCATTTGTGTTATATGCACCTGTTGCCGACTGACTTCTTGTACCGGAGTTATTATATCTTTCGGATGTAAGTGTGCCGTTGTTTGTCATTGCACCAAGATACTGTTCCTTTTGATATGTCTGTGCACTGCCGTTTGGTGCGGCAAAGAACCACCATGATGTTGTTGTGGTTGTCGGCTTAACCTTAAATGAAATCGTAATATTTTTCTGACCTGTCAAAAGCGAATTGCCGTTTGCGTCTGTAAGCGTAACAACCGTTCCGCTTGTTCCGTCAAACTGAATACACTTCTTATTGTCAACCGTAACAAATTTCGGTGTACCTGTTGCCTTGCCGTATGATGATGTACTTGTTAAGTCGCCGTTATCAAAATTCATATTGATAAGCTCGCCGCTTTCAGGAACTGTCGGTGCTGCGGTTGGTTCAGGAGTCGGCGTCGGTGCCGCCAACTCACTGCTGTATGATATTACATCTGCGTCAAAGTTATCATATGAAACAACTCTTCCTCTTGCACCGTTGTATGAACCTGTTAATTCAAGCGATTTAACACTTATAGGTGTGCTTATTGTTCCTGTGTAGCTTACATCAGTCTCACCGCCAGTAAAGCTTACGCTTGCCGAACCTGTTCCGTCTATTATGATTTCTACCTTTTTATTAAATCCCGTATTGTTTGCGTACTTCTGTGATGAAGTCTGCCAACCGTTTGCACCTCGAAATGCACCGTTTCTGATATCAGTTGATTTACATTGGATTACAGGTTTTTCCGATACATCGGCAAGTACATCTGTTCCGCCGATACGCATTTGATTAAGATTATATCCGCCGCCTGTGATTGTAAATCCTACAACCTCGTTGCCGTCTGCGTCTTTAACAGAGAATGTATTTTCCTTACCGTTCTGCTCCCAACCTGCGAACATATCAAATGTAAGTCTGAACTTATCCTTGCTTGTAAGCGTCTGTGCCTGTGAAAGTTCTGCTTTTGCAGTTGCTTTAACAGGAACAAATACGTTACCGAATCTTTCAAGACCTGTTGCATACACTTGATTTCCGTCTGCCGACAAATCTCCTGCACTTGCATTAAAGATATTTGTTGCATTTTCAAAATCATCGCTCATTTCATCAATATCCGTAACGCTCGGAGCTCCGTCTGCCATTTCCTCTGACGGAGTTGCGTCAATCAAAAATTCTGCAATATTTGTCATATTGGTGTCGTTAGTGTATCTGAAGTAACGATATGCGTTTTGATCAGCCAAATCTGTACTGCTTATTGTTGTGTACTGACCTGACGGAATCGCCGTACTGATTGTATACAAATCTGTCCATGTTATGCCGTCGTTTGAAGCCTGAACTTTACCGCCTACAGTTTTTTCAGGCATACCGTTTCCGCTTCTTGCGGCAAGTTTTACGTTATTCACTTTAACCGTATTACCAAAATCATACATTACATAACCGTTTTGTAAACCGTCAAAGTATGTATTAAAGTCGCCGTCTGCCGCTTTGCGATAATCATCAGCATCTTTTGGTGCGGTTGTGGCATTTCCCCATGAAGCAGTTCCGCTTAGAGTATACATTGTTACATTAATATCTTTTGTAGCCTTAACGTCACCGATTGTCACCGTTATTGTAACCGTTCCTGCCGACACGCCTGTTACTGTACCGTCCTGTGAAATAGTTGCAACTTTTTCATCGCTTATGCTCCAAACAGGTGTACCCTCTGCATTTGTGTCAAGAGTATATTGTGATGTCTTACCTACACCTATACTTGCCGCACCTGAAATTGTTGCATAAGTAGTTATGTAATAAGTTTTTGAAGTCGTGTAGTCCCCCACCTTAGCAATGACATTTACCTTACCCGGTTTCTTCGCCTTTATAAGACCTGTTTGAGAAATTTCGGCAATACCGTTTTTGGCTGATTCATCGTCTATCGACCATGTAACATCACCTTCCATATTTGTGCCAAGAGTAAGTTGCAACTCCTCACCGCATCTAATCTCGTTTCCTCCGCCTATGATAGCAGCGTAATCTATTCCGCCTTTTGAAACAGTGCTTATTACATTTGCTTTCGGAGTAACTCCATCCCACACCATAAATTTGAATGTACAGTCTGTAAAGTCACCTGTTAGTTCTCCTGTCGGTTGGTTTACCGTAACAGCTTTTAGTAAACCGTTCTTATCATACACTGCAAAATATTGGTTATATCCGTTCAATGTTTCGCTCGGTGTATAGCTGTATTTCAAACCTGTGCTTGTAGGTTCAAAACTTGTAACCTTTGCGCCTGTTTCAATCAAATATGTTGTTACTGTATTTGCTTTTAGAGTTGTTGTAAGAGTTTTTCCGTCAAGTAGGGCACCGTCTTTGATTTCTGCCCACTTTTCGTTGCCTTGCATATCCGTTCTGATTTCTCTTACATTTGTGCCTATCGTACTAAATCCCGAAAGGTCAAATTCATAATCCACATCAGATGAATTTGAAGCGTTGTTTGCTACAATTTTAATATCACCTGTATTTTTGTTGTATGCGGCAAGTGTGTTTGCCGATGATGCGATAATTGTGTCACCCGGATTTATGTACTTTGTAAATTGACCGTATACGTAATACTTATTTGTAAGCACCAATTCTTCTTTATCATGGTCTGCCATACCTACGCCCCAAAGTGCATTTGTATAATTGGCACTGTTATTTTCCTCTGTTTTCTTTTGGGTTGTTGGGTCTACGAATTCAGAGTCTTTATGTCTGTCTATAATATCCCACATTACCCATGCAGACGGTTGCATGCCGTTCACATCTTCGATAATCATGCTTGCAAGATCTGCACCGTCCCAATTACCGTCAACTTCACTCTGCCATAGATTTTTGCCGAGTTCAAGTGCCTTCGCCTTAACCTGTGCGTGATAGCCACGGTCTGGGGCTGGATATGTGTGAGTATCAACTCTGCCGAGTGCAGTCTTTGCCTCGTCTGTAAGACTTCCAAGATTGTTTGCTGTTTTCTTCAAAATTGTTTCGTCCATACCTGCCACAAGCACGTCCGCAAATCCTGCATTGTCAAGTGCTTTTCTTGTTTCCGTAATCATCTTTGACTGACTTGTACCCGGATCAAAGTGACAGCCCTCTTGTTTTAGTGAGCCGTAACCCCAATAATCCGTATCAGGCTCATTCATAGGTGAATAGCTCTTAAACTCTATGCCGTTATCTTTGAAAAGCTTTGTTGCGTCTGCAATAAACTTGGCAAAATCATCATACATATCGTCATTTAAGTTATTCAAATTTCCGTTTGACGTAACTGTTCCGTCACTGTTTACAGTACCGCCGCCGCTTGTACAGCCTGTTTTAGTCATAAAATACGGTGCGGAATTTGAAAATCCTTCAAAATACAAATCAGGATTTGCTTTTAGTGCTGCTTTTGCGATATTTAATTGGTTTTGGTCTTTCGTAATGTCATATGTAATGCTCTCTACATCTTTGCCGTCACTTGACAATTTGTAATCACTGTACACGCCCGGTACTTTTGAGTCAGAACGGTTGATGTGATTATGTGTCGGATCGTCACCGCCGCCTAAGTTGTAACGTGCGATGTCAAGTCCCAATCCTTCGTCTGAGAAAAATGCCTCTGCCGCCGCATTGGTAAGTTTTTCACTGTAACCTAATCTGTTTGCCCACCAGCAAAGTGCAGTACCCCAGCCTTGGAACTCACCGTTGTTAAAAGGTGACGCGTCAGCCGGATTAAGCTGTACATATGTCGGTTTTGTATCTTGAGCAGATGCACTGATTAAGCCGCCAAAAGGAAGCATAGCACACGCCAAGATTGTGCTTATAATCTTTTTCTTATTCATTGGTTTTCTCTCCTCCTTAAGATTACATTATCCGTTAATTATATTATAGCACTCCCACATAGGGCATTACAATTATAAGATTTCTAAAACAGTTGTAAATTTTCTAACTGTTTTGCTTTACTTTTGTACTTAGATATTTTATAATAGATATTAGATTAAAGACGCGTCTGTCAACGCTTTGCCGACAGACTCAACATATATATCGGAGGCGGATAATATGTTCAAACCTGTATCAGCAAAAGAAGAACGACTTTTACCGGTGTATGTCTACGGCTCGGAATCGCTTGAACATCAAGCACAAATAAGTCGCGGAAAAGGTTTTATGCTACATTCTCAAATTTCCGTTTGTTACAGCGGAGAAGGTGTTTTTACAGACCACAACAATGTTTCGCACAAGGTACAAAGCGGAGATATTATGTACTTTACTTCCGCAACATCAAATTCATATAAACCCACCTCTGTTCCATGGAAAACAGACTACATCGTTATGGGCGGATATGCTCTTATTGAGCTTATGATGTTTTTGGGATATTCAAAAAGCGGTGTAATTCACCTTACCGAAAATATTAAAGAAAAAGTATATAAAAATTTTAAAACAATTATTGAACTAAACAACTCCAATACCGAAAATGCTCATTCAATTTGCAGCAGACTTTTGTATGCTGTATTGTTCGATATTGCATCTTGCATTGAGGGCAATCCCAACAATGACAAAGCGAATTTAATCAAGCCGTGTATTGATTATATAAAATCTAACTATATGCACGATATTTCAATATCCGCTTTGGCTGAAATGATTAAAGTTACTCCTACTTATCTCGGAATTATTTTTAAGAAAGTTTACAATATAACACCGCAAAAATTTCTTACCAATATACGCATAGAAAATTCCAAACAACTTTTAGTCAGCAACAAAAATATGTCACTTTCGGATGTTGCAATCAATTCCGGGTTTAACAGTGAAAGTTATTTTTGCAACACATTCAAGAAATATATAGGCATTACGCCTACGGAATACAGAAGTATTAACACATTCGGAGAAATATAAGCTATGAAAAAGAATTACGAAAAAATTTTACCGACATACATATGTGATATACAGGAAATAAACAATCTTTCAAAGGTTATGTTTATGAGCAACTTTCCGCACCATCAATTCATTTTGTGTACAAGCGGAACAGGTAAAATATGCACCGAAAACAACATTGAACAAACCGTAAGCAAAGGCAATATTGTATTTATAAATTCTTCAATTCTGTTTTCGCTCAGACAGCAAGAAAATTTTTCTATAAAGCGTATTGCGTTTAACGGTAATTTCGTTACAAATTATCTTCAATACTTTGATTTTAACCAAGCCGTTGTTTTCCTTCCGAAAAGCAACGAAGTTTTTAACGCATTTAATATTGCGTATGACAGCTATATGCACGATAAAGACGATATACAAAATTCTGTTAATATGTACAATCTTATCGGTGTATGCGGTGAAAGTTATGTTTCATCAAAAACCGCTCTTCTGACAACCGAAGACTTTATTGCCGAGAGTGGTTTTGATTTTATAAAACAAAACATATCTTCAATAAATATAGACTTTTCACCATATCTGAAATTACACAAAATTTCAATAACGGAGCTTAACGATATTTTTATAAGCCGTTACGGCAAAAATATTAATGAGCTGATTTACTTTTACCGTATGGAATTTGCAAAGTACGCGGTTTTCAAGGTAGGAAATACTCATTACGAAAGGTATTATAATCAATGCGGTTTTAAATCTCCCGAAGAATTTTACAGTGAATTTAAAAAGTATGCGAATATGACCGTAGAGGAATACTTGAATCTCGTTTGGGCAAAACAATAGGCTGTCGTCAAAAAACCGACAGCCTATTGTTTTATTTATTTTCAATTTTATACAACATCGTTGCCGCTTCGGCACGTTTCATATTATTATTCGGAAGTATCGTGTTATCCTCATAACCGCTCACAATACCTGTCGAATACAATTTGCTCACACCTTCTTCCGCCCACTGCGGTATATCGTTTTTATCCGCAAACGGAAGATTCGGCAAATCATCATTATTCGGAAGTATTCTTCCCAAAATCGTCATTGCCTCTGCACGCGTAATATTGTCATACGGTGCAAATGTGCTTGTTCCGTCGTCATTGACGCGGCCTAAAATTATACCCTCTTTATACACAGCTTTTACAGCCGGAACTGCCCACTGCGGTATTGTATCATTGTCCGTAAAATCAAGCTTTACATCATCATATTTTGAAAAATCAAGTTTTTTGTAATTTGCTATCATCGATGCAAATTCCGCTCTGGTCATATTGTTGTCAGGCTTAAAAATCATTTTTCCGTCTTCTTCAAAACCGCTGATAATCCCTGTTGCCGCCATATCGGCAATTATATCCTTTGCCCAGTGATTTTCTGTATCGTAAAACGGATTAGGTGTACTCGGATAATCCGAAATATGCACCGGTATTTCTTTCGTTAAATTTCCTGCCGTCACCTTTATTTTACCGTCTTTGTTGACCGTATCGGCAAGTGTGAAAATGCCGTCCTCTGTTATCGTACCTATATCGCCCTCAACTTCCCATTTATACAATCTGTTTGTTGAAAGTAATTCGGTTCCGTTTTTGTATGACGCCGCCGAAAGATTAAGCTGTAATTCTTCGTTTGCCTCTGTATAGATTTCGCTGATTTCTTTCCAGTCCGCTTGATTATATACCTTTATTTCTTCAGGTGTTTCATAAACGCCGTATGTCACGTCCGTCACGTCACCGTTATCGCCGTACATAACAACTTTAACATCGCCTGTACCGTTAAGCGATACTGCTCCGTTTTCATCTACCGTACTGTCCGTATCGGTTTCCGCACGATATTTTATATTATACGGTTCTTCCATTTTATAATTTGCGGTATCGTATACGCTTTCTATATTAATATTCGCGGTCATTCCCGAAAGATAGTTATTATTAGTTCCGCCTGTAATATTGATTATCCACGGAATATTCGTTCTCTCGCGATTGTCCTTTAAGAAAATATAATTTGCAACACTTCTCAAATAACCGTCCGACGGTGAATTTACAACCATTGTATTGTCTTTTCCCGGAAACCACGCAGAAATGGTTGTCGAACCGCCGCCGTCAAGATTTAACGCGTCAACACACCCCAGCTCAACCATACGTTTCGCAAGTGTTTTAAGTTGAGCGCCATAGCTGTAACCCGACTGTCTGCCGTCAAGCGTATAGAAAATAATATTGCCGTCTGCTTTTATTCCGACAGCCGTTCTCGGTGCCGCACCGGCTTCAAAATCGGAATTTGCCACTCCGTTTGTTACAAGTCTGCCGCCGACACTGCTTACCGCATTTTCAGCTGTTTTCCAAGTACCGTCATCTCCGACCGCCTGATTTGCGACCGTTAAAGTCTGACCTGCGTGAAGTCTGCTCAAAAAGTCATAATATTCACTTACACCGCTTGTATCCATAAGCAAAACAACCTTACCCTCAGGAATTTCTATCTCGCCGTTATATATGAACACATCATCAACAGTAAGCGACATTGTTTCGTCCACGTGCAGTCTGCCCTCGTTAGGTGTGCAAATAACAAAAATACATTCCGATTGAGTTTTTGTCGTTTTTCCGAATTTGTCCGTCAAAAGATAAACAGGATCAAATCCCGCCTGACACCACTTATTTATATACATAACGTCAATCGATTTTTCGCCGTCCGTCACTGTTGTCTGAATGTCAAGCCACTTTATAAAACCCGTTCCGTCACTTCTGAAACCGACCGCGTCCTGTCCGCCGTATTCCTTTGATATAATTTCGCCATCGGCTATTGTATAACCCATCGGAATACCTGTCTTGAATGAAAAATAATCGGCATTAATTCCGGCAAGCGGTCTTAAACCGTTCTCCTGCATATATTGCTCTGCCTGTTTAATATTTCTCGTTCCCCATATGCTCGCACCGTTCACAACAATCGGTACGGCGTCCTCATTAGGTGTATATTCAACATAATATTCATTTTGCTTACCGACGCTGTCCGAATTGAACTGTACATTATGAAAGTATGTAAATGCTCCCATATACGTACTCCAACCGCCGTTTTGCTCACCCAAAACATCTGCACTTGCAGTTATTCCCGTAAGCAACAAAAGCGTCATTGCAAAAAATAAAATTTTCTTCCTCACAAAACATTCCTCCATATAAAAAAACAATACATTTTATAGTATATCACAAAATCGGATTTATGTAAAACTTAAATAATGGAATATATGCAATTAAATATTATATAATTAAGGCTATCGACATCAAAAAATAAAGTAGACAAAACCATATCGGTTTTGTCTACAATCCAAATTTTGCTTAATTCTTATTCTATACCTACAACTTCATATCCTGCGTCAACAACGGCTTTTTTAAGCACATCGTCCGACACGTCTTTTGCAAGTGTTACAACAGCCTGACCGCCGTTATCAAGTGAAACTTCCGCACTTACTCCGTCTATTGCGTTTAGCACCTCTCCAACTCTGCCTGTACAGTGTGAACACATCATTCCGTTAATTTTAATTGTCTTTGTCATAGTTATATTCTCCTTTTCATTTTTTACAGTTTTAATATTATTGCATTTCGGTTTGAAAAATCTCAATCTCAACGCATTTGACACAACGAATACTGAACTGAAACTCATAGCAAGTGCTGCAATCATAGGATTTAATTTCAATCCTGCTATACCGTACAAAACGCCTGCCGCAATCGGTATTCCGAGTGCATTATAGAAAAATGCCCAGAACAGATTTTCTTTTATATTTTTGATTACCGAGTGGCTTAGCTCTATTGATGTAACAACGTCCTGCAAATTGCTTTTCATCAATACAATATCAGCCGATTCAATAGCTATATCCGTTCCCGCACCGATAGCAATACCAACGTCTGCACGAGTCAAAGCAGGTGCGTCATTAATTCCGTCACCGACCATTGCAACCTTATGACCGCTCTGCTGAAGTTTTCTTACTACTTCTTCCTTGTCTGACGGCAACACTTCCGCAACGGCACTGCTTAACGGCAGCTTGTTTTTAATTGCATTTGCCGTAACGGCATTGTCACCCGTAAGCATTATTACGTCAAGTCCCATATTACGCATATCTTCTATCGCTTGCCTGCTTGTTTCCTTTATGGTATCGGCAACTGCGATTATTCCGACAAACTTATTATCCACCGCAAAATACAATGATGTTTTTCCGTCATTCGCGAATATTTCATCTTCCGATACTTCAATATTGTTTTCACGCATCATCTTATAATTTCCGGCTAAAACTTTCTTTCCGTCAACATTGCCTTTTACACCTTGTCCGACAATCTGTTCAAAATCTGCAACATCACTAAATTCCAAGCCGTCTGCTTTTTCAACAATAGCCTTTGCAAGAGGGTGTTCCGACAAATATTCTATTGACGCTGCAATCTGTAAAAGTTCCTTATCGGAAATTCCGACAGGTGCTATATCCGTTACAGAAGGCTTACCCTCTGTTATCGTGCCTGTTTTATCAAGTACGACCGTATCAACCTGATGTGCTGTTTCAAGACTTTCGGCTGATTTTGTAAGTATTCCGTACTGCGCGCCCTTGCCTGTACCGACCATTATTGCAGTCGGCGTTGCCAATCCCAACGCACACGGGCAAGAAATTACAAGTACCGATATTCCCATTGAAAGTGCAAAACTAACACCTTTACCCAAAAGCAACCACACTATAATCGTAATCACTGCGATTGATATTACAACCGGTACAAATATACCGCTGACCTTATCGGCAAGCTTTGCAATCGGTGCTTTTGATGCCGAAGCTTCTTCCACAAGATGTATAATCTGTGACAATGCGGTATCTTCGCCGACTTTTTCAACCTTAAATTTAAAATATCCCGATTTATTTATAGTAGCTCCGATAACCTTATCACCGACATTTTTTTCAACCGCGATACTCTCGCCTGTAATAGCCGACTCATCTATCGCACCGTTACCCTCAACGATAACACCGTCCAGCGGAACTGATTGTCCTGCTTTTACAGCGACAATTTCACCGATTTGCACATCATCTACACCGACTGTAACTTCTTTTCCGTCACGAATTACAACTGCCGTTTTCGGCGATAAATCAATAAGTTTTTCTATCGCCTGTGATGTTTTCCCTTTTGCCCTCGATTCAAGAAATTTTCCGAGGGTTATGAGTGCAAGTATCATTGCCGCCGACTCAAAATACAAATTCATCATATATGAATGTGCAAATTCTTTGTCACCGTGTCCGAGTCCGTATCCTATGCAATATATTGCAATGATTCCATACGTGAATGCCGCGCCCGAACCTATCGCTATCAGCGAATCCATATTCGGTGCACCGTGAAACAACGTCTTAAAACCTGTTATATAGTATTTTCTGTTGACATACATTATCGGCAACATCAACAGCATTTGCGTAAGTGCAAATGTTATTCCGTTTTCTGCACCGTGAAACACGTTCAAAAACGGCCAACCCCACATATGTCCCATTGAAATGTACATTAGCGGCACAAGGCAAACAAGTGACACAATAAGTCTGAACTTCATATTTGAAATTTCGTTGTCGATTTTGTTGTCTTTCTTTTCTTGTTCTTTTCCCGCAACAGACGCACCGTATCCGCCAGAAACAACCGCGTTTATAATATCGTCAACGCTTACAGCCGTTTCATCAAAATCAACGTGCATATTATTCTGCAACAAATTTACGTTTACGGACTTCACACCGTTAAGTTTTTTGACGCTTTTTTCAACGTGTGCGCTGCACGCACTGCACGTCATTCCCGTTACATTAAATTTTTCAGTCACATTATCACCGTCCCGAATATTTTGATTGAATTTATTTATTGTTTATGATATTATTATATCGTAAATTATTTATTTTTCAAGTATGCACTTTTTTGATAGATACTATCATTTATGATAGTATGAATTGGAGGTAACACATATGAATCACGATTATATATGCCCTGTTGAGGCAACACTTGAAATAGTGGGCGGAAAATACAAGCCACTTATATTATGGCACTTATCGGGTAAAACATTACGTTTCGGGCAATTACAAAAATTGCTTTCATCAGCAACGCCGAAAATGCTTACAAAACAGCTCCGCGAGCTTGAAAATGACGGACTGATTGCACGAAAAGTTTATCCCGTAGTTCCGCCGAAAGTGGAATATTCACTTACACCGCTCGGAACAAGTTTTATTCCTATATTATCAAGTATTTGCGATTGGGGAAATAATTATTTAAAGGTAAACAACATTTGTCCTAACTGTTCTATGACAAAATAAAAATGAACAAAACAAAAATAACAAAAAGGAGCTGATTTCAGCTCCTTTTTGTGTCAGTTTAATTAAACCAATATATTAAAGAACGTCGTTCTTTATAAGGTCCTCATATGATTCACGCTTTACAACTACCTTAGCTTTACCGTCCGAAACAGCAACAACTGCCGCTCTCGGAATTCTGTTATAATTGCTTGCCATTGAATAGTTATAAGCACCTGTTGCAAGAACTGCCAAAGTATCTCCGACTTTGATTTCCGGCATCATCGCATCTTTAAGCAAAATATCTCCGGATTCACAGCACTTACCTGCTACTGTAACCTTTTCGGTACGTTCGGCATTTGCGTTGTTCGCAACAACCGCCTCGTACTCTGATTCGTAAAGTATATATCTTGGGTTATCACCCATACCGCCGTCTACCGACACATACTTTCTCACATTCTTAATGTCCTTAATTCCGCCTACTGTATAAAGCGTAATACCCGCCGGCGCAATAATTGAACGGCCAGGCTCCATAAGAATGAACGGTAGTTTGACTCCTCTTTTTTCTGCAGTAGCCTTAACAACCTCTGAAACGTGCTGAATATATTCATCATACGGTACAGGATCGTCATTTTCGGTATACATAATACCGTATCCGCCACCAAGGTTAAGATTATCAATTTCAAGACCAAGCTTGTCCTTTAAGTCGCCTACAAAGTTCATCATTATTTCAGCCGCTTTACAGAACGGTTCAATATCAAAAATTTGTGAACCGATGTGGCAGTGAACACCGTTTACTTTTACGTTAGACATTTTACTTGCTTTTTCAATAATTTCAAATGCTTCGCCGTTTTCAAGTGCAACACCGAACTTTGAATCAATTTGACCTGTTTGAATAAAGCTGTGAGTATGAGCGTCAACACCGGGTTTGATTCTGAACATTATGTTCTGAACAACACCGTATTTCTTAGCAGTTTCGTTAAGTGCTTCAAGTTCATAAATATTATCAACTATGATATTACCAACTTTATTTTTAACTGCAAGCTCAATTTCATCAGCAGTTTTATTATTGCCGTGAAAATAGACTTTATCCATAGGAAAATCTGCCTTTATCGCCGTATAAAGCTCGCCGCCCGATACAACGTCAATACCCAAACCTTCTTCTTTAACAAGTCTGCAAGTGAAAAGTGAGCAGAAAGCCTTGTTTGCATAAAGGACAAGTCCGTTTCCTCCGTAATATTTATCCATCGCGTTTTTATAAACACGACAATTTTTTCTTATTAAATCCTCATCTAATACATATAGCGGAGTTCCAAACTCCTTTGCAAGTTCAACAGTATCATTTTTACCAATAACAAGATGATTTTTCTCGTTTACTGTCAAATCTTCTGATACAAACATTCTTTCTCACACCTTCCTAAAGTTTCTTAACCCTGAGTTCCGTCAGGCTCTAAATTTTCTTTGAGTTTCTTCGTTTCCTTAGTTTCGTGTATAATCTTAGGTTCTTTTAAATCTGTTATACACTTCTTTGTTATGATAACGGTTTTTATACTGTCATCGGACGGCACTTCAAACATAATGTCAGACATTGCCTCCTCGATAATTGAACGAAGTCCTCTCGCACCTGTATTTCTTTCAATCGCTTTATCAGCGATTGCCTCTATCGCGTCATCTTCAAATTCAAGCTTTACACCGTCAAATGCAAACAAGGCTTTATACTGCTTTATAAGTGCATTTTTCGGTTCTGTAAGAATTGTAATAAGCGTCTTTCTGTCAAGTTTATCAAGTCTTGCAAAAACAGGAAGTCTGCCTATAAATTCAGGAATCAATCCGAATTTAAGCAAATCCTGCGGTATAAGTTTACCCAGCAATTCATTGATGTTAGACTCTTTCTTGCTTGAAATCTGTGCACCAAATCCCAAGCCTTGCTTACCTGTTCTTGAGCCGATAATCTTTTCGATACCGTCAAAAGCACCGCCGCATATAAACAAAATATTCGTTGTATCAATCTGAATAAGTTCTTGGTGCGGATGTTTTCTTCCGCCCTGCGGAGGAACTGACGCAACAGTGCCTTCAAGCACTTTCAAAAGTGCCTGTTGAACACCTTCACCGCTAACGTCACGCGTAATTGACGGATTTTCGGATTTTCGTGCAATTTTATCAATTTCGTCAATATATATAATTCCGCGTTCCGCAGCGTCAATATCGTAATCAGCCGCTTGAATAAGTTTTAACAATATATTTTCAACGTCCTCGCCGACATAGCCCGCCTCAGTAAGAGAAGTAGCGTCAGCTATGGCAAAAGGTACATTAAGTATCTTTGCAAGATTTTGTACAAGGAACGTCTTACCGCTGCCTGTCGGACCTATCATAAGTATATTACTCTTTTGAAGTTCCACATCGTCAGCCATATCAGAATGTTCTATTCTCTTGTAATGATTATACACCGCTACAGACAGAATTTTCTTTGCGTCCTCCTGTCCTACAACATATTCATCAAGAAAAGCCTTTATTTCCTTCGGCTTAGGCAGTTCAGTAGCCGTAAATCCGCCCTTATGCTCAAATTCACCGTCAAGTATACTGTTGCACATATCTATACATTCGTTACAGATATATACCCCCGGTCCCGACAAAAGCTTATCTACTTCTTGTTCAGTTTTTCCGCAGAATGAACATCTGAAATGTTTATTTTCGTCCATATATTTATACTCCTTTATTTAGAGGCTTTTACAATAACCTCGTCAATAAGGCCGTATTCCTTAGCCTCTTGAGCAGTCATAAAGTTATCACGCTCTGTATCCTCACAAAGCTTTTCGTAAGTTTGTCCCGTACGCTCTGCAAGAATTTCATTCATCTTCTTCTTTGTATTAACAAGATGATCTGTGTATATTTTAATATCAGTTGTCTGACCGCTAAGTCCGCCGCCGGCAATAAGAGGTTGATGTATCATAACCTCACTGTTCGGCAAAGCAAATCTCTTGCCTTTTTCACCGGCCGCAAGCAAGAATGCACCCATACTTGCCGCCATACCGATACAAATTGTAGATACGTCACACTTTATATACTGCATTGTGTCGTAAATTGCCATACCTGCAGTAATCGAGCCGCCCGGGCTGTCAATATAAAGCTGAATATCTTTATCAGGATCCTTTGCTTCAAGATATAAAAGCTGTGCCACAACAAGACTTGCCGTTGCGTCAGTTACCTGATCTGCCAAGAATATAATTCTGTCCTCAAGCAGTCTTGAATAAATATCGTATGAACGTTCGCCTCTGTTGGTCTGTTCAACGACCATTGGTACTAATGCCATACTATTCATCCCTTTCCGAAATTATGAAATTATTTTACCTGTGCATTGTTTACAATCATAGTGATTGTCTTTTGAATTTCAAGGTCTTTCTTAATGCTTTCCTTTTCAGCGTCACCAAGAAGTTCCTTAAGCTTGTCAAGTTCCATATTGTACTTCTTTGACATATCTACAAGTTCAAGTTCAACTTCTTCAGGACCTGCTTCGATTCCTTCAGCCTTTTGAATTGCCTCAAGAACAAGCGAACCGCTTAGCTGTTTCTTAGCCTGTTCAGCGAATTGAGCTCTTAGAGCGTCCATTGTCATACCTGTGTATTGCATATACATATCAAGGTTCATACCTTGGTATGAAAGTCTTTGAGCAAAATCTCTTACACTGTTGTCGATTTGAGTTTCAACCATAGCGTCAGGAAGATCGAACTCGGCATTTTCAATAACCTTGTCGATAACTGCATTTTCGGTTTCAACCTTTGCTTTGTTTTCAGCAGCCTCTTCAAGCTTTTTGCGAACGTCTGCTCTGAATTCGTCCATTGTATCAAATTCGCTTACTTCACTTGCGAAATCGTCGTCAAGCTCAGGAAGTTCACGTTTCTTGATTTCCTTAACCTTTACTTTGAATACTGCGTCCTTACCTGCAAGGTTTTCTGCATGATATTCTTCAGGGAAAGTAACCTTAACGTCAACATCAGCGTCAGTTTCAGCACCTACAAGCTGTTCTTCAAATCCAGGAATGAATGTACCTGAACCGATTTCAAGTTCGTAGTCTTCGCCCTTACCGCCTTCAAATGCAACATCGTCTACAAAGCCTTCAAAGTCGATAACTGCGATATCGCCGTTTTCGATTGCTCTGTCGTCAACTGTGATAAGTCTTGCATTCTTCTTTTGTGTAGCCTCGATATCCTTATCTACATCTTCATCTGTTACAGTATGGTCAATTTTTTCCACTTCTATACCTTTGTAATCGCCAAGCTTAACTTCCGGCTTAGTTGTAACAAGTGCTGTAAATACTACAGGCTCACCCTTTTTGATTTCTTCAACGTCAATTTCAGGTCTTGCAACTGATTCAACACCTGATTCCTTTAGAGCTTCGTCATAAGCCTGCGGAAGTACGCTGTTAATAGCTTCATCATAGAATACAGCCTCTGTATAATACTTTTCGATAATCTTTCTTGGAGCTTTGCCTTTTCTGTAACCAGGTACGTTAAACTTCTTTACATTCTTTTTGTACACCTGATTAATTGCCTTGTCAAAATCCTCTGCACTTACTTCAAATGTAAGCTTTACAAGGTTTTTTTCGATTTGTTCATTTTTCACTGCCATAGTGATAATATCCTCCTTCTGTGTCCTATTACAGACATATTAACATAGCGTATATTATATCACTTATTTTCTTATATTTCAATCTTTTTTTTAATTCTTTACAACTTTTTCATAATTACATAACTTTTAAATATCGTTTTAGTATATTTTTACCCATTTTCGTATAAATTACTTAACTTCGTCTAACAATCCGGCAGTAAAACCAAGCGATTTTATAAGCTGCATATCCGACATTACCGTTTCGCCTGTTGTTGTAAGCATATCGCCCGATATAGCGGCATTTGCACCGGATTCAAAGCAAGATTTTCCGCCGTCGTCAAGAAGTATTCTTCCGCCTGCAAGTCTGATTGCGGCTGACGGATTTATAAATCTGAATATCGCACATATACGGCGCATATCGTCCTTTGTAAGTTTTTTATTGTTTTCGTATGGTGTTCCTTTTATCGGATTTAACATATTTACGGGCATTGAACTTACACCGAGATTTCTAACCTCAAATGCCATATCAATTCTGTCCTCCATACTTTCGCCAAGTCCGGCAATACCGCCGCTGCATACAGAAAGTCCGGCTTTTTTAGCGGCTTTTATTGCATTTATTTTATCGTCATATGTATGCGTTGTACAGACGTTTGGGAAATAATTTCTTGAACTTTCAAGATTGTTGTGTACACGCGTCAATCCTGCGTCCTTAAGTCTTTTAAACTGTTCTTCGTTCAAAAGTCCGAGTGACGCACAGACAGATATATCGCTTATTTTTCTTATTTCTTTGATAATTTCACAGACTTTGTCAACTTCACTGTCTGACAGTCTTTTTCCCGATGCGACAAGCGAAAAACGTTTAATGCCCTTGTCCGCACTCTTTTTAGCCGCATTTACTACTGTTTCCTTATCAAGCAACGGATATTCCTCAACATTGGTGCAGTGAAACGCCGATTGCGCACAATACTTGCAGTCCTCACTGCATCTTCCGCTTTTTGCATTTATTATTGTACATATGTCAAATACATTGTCACAAAACTTTTCACGAATTTCATCAGCCGCTTTGCAAAGCTCATCAAGCGGTGCGTCTATAAGGCTCATTGCCTCATCTTTTGTTATCATTTCTCCCGAAAATATTTTGTTCTTTAATTCTTCAATCATTTTTCTCAAGACCTTTCCTATTGTTTATGTAGGAATTATATCACTTCTTATTTATATTGTCAACCATTATTGATATACCTTAGTTTACAATCAATGCAAATAAATACACCGCTAAAAAGCGGTGCATTTATTTATAAATTCATATCAATTAAAATATCTCTTAAATTTTTCAATTCTTCGTTTGTAAAAGTAAGACCTTTACCCATTTTTTCATGTTCCGGTGCCCAATCACGCAAATCAAATTTAGGGTTTGCACCGTTCCACGAAACTATATTAAGCTCCTTTGTCCAACCTTTACTGCTCTCGGATACCGTTCCGATATGTTCTTTTATTTCATACTTCAATTCAGCCATTATTTCTCCTCCGATTTAGAAATACATTTTCAAATATTCTTTTGTATTGTCGACCATTTCGTCAAACAATTTTCTTGCATCACTAACCGAAATACACATATTAGGGTCAGCCGCAAATGCGTTAAATACACCGTCAAGGTCACGATTTAAAGCACAGTCGACAACTTGTTCCTGTTCACCGCACACACGGCTTATAAGCGGATAAACTGCCTGCAGAATATTTCCGGCAAATACAGGATTTAACGAATTTGCTCTGAAACAAGCATTCGTTTCTACAACCGCACCGATAGGCAAGTTAGGAATTTGACCGTAATTCGGTATATTAACATTCGTAACAAGGTCGCCAAGTCCAAGCAATGCTCTTATCTGCTGTACACCCTCTTCGCCCGTTTCCTTTAGTTCAAACTTTTCTTCACCGCTGTAAAGTTTTTCACTTCTTTCAAGACGTTTCTCAAGGTCGCCTTTTCTCCACGAAACAGGAGTTAATGCAAATCCCCACTTTTCAACGGTTTCTTTGTCTTTCAAATACCAATCACCCGGACAAAATTCAGCCAAATGTCTGTCACCTGCCGCGGCGATACTTCCGTATCTTAAAAATAAGTCAATCTTAACTTTCTCACTGCATGAGAAATACTTATTCATCCAGTTTTCATCTGACTTCTTCACAAAGCCGTTATCTTTGTATTTCTCCGCAAATTCACGGTATACAGGGAAAATATCTATATCCTTGTACTGTGCCTTTGTAAGCCAAGTAAAGTGATTTACTCCGACAACATTAACTTTAATATCCTCACGTTTTACGTCTTTTATACCTTTAATATCTTCAAGTGCATTTACAAGCAGTTTTTGTGTACCGAACACTTCGTGACAACAGCCGAACGCCTTAATTTCAGGGAACACCTTATACAAAGTCTTTACGCACATTGTCATAGGGTTTGTGTAGTTGATTACCCATGCGTCAGGGCAATATTTTTTTATATTCTCTGCGATTTCTTCAAACATCGGAATTGTTCTTAACGCTCTCAAAATTCCGCCCGGACCTGCCGTATCGCCGACTGATTGATATATATTGTATTTTTCCGGTGTATGTACATCGCTTTCCATTTCATCGAATGTACCCGGTAAAATTGATATAACAACAAAATCCGCACCCTCAAGAGCCTCTTTTTCAGTTTCAACGGCTTTGTACTTCCACTGTGACTTACAGCCTTCTATATCCTTTATGCCGTTGCCTATCTTTTCGTTTTTCTTTGCCGCCTCTAAATCTATATCATAAAGATAAACAGTACCGCACATATCCTCACACACCGCAAGGTCACTCATAAATCCCCACGCCCAACCGCGTGAGCCGCCGCCGATATAAGCGATTTTTATATCTTCGTATTTATTGTTACCGTATTTCATTTTTCTGTCCTCCGATTTAATTTTATGACTTAATTATACCACTGATTTTCAACTTAAACAACAACAATATTGCTCCAAATCAAAAATGTACTGCCTAAACAGTACATTTTTTGCTTAATTATTTTTCAAATATTCGTCTACACCCTCAGCAATAGCCTTACCGATTTCATCACTTGACGACTGCAATATCGACAAATCGGAGCTGTCGTAAAAACCGATTTCCATATAAGCAATCGGAACAGGGCATTTATTGAACAATATCAAATAAGGTGTATTTATAGGTGAATTTTGCGAAAGTCCCGTTGCCGCCGCAACTTTTTGATTTATGATATTACCCATTTCATTGGACTTTTCGACAAAGTCACTGCCTATAAATTTCTGTTCGTAATCCGTACCCAAAGCTATGTATGAAGTTCCACGACCGCCTCCTGCATTTGAGTGGATACAAACATATGCCGCCGCATCGGGATTTGACGTTGTATCATTATTAGGGAAACAATACGATACACGCTTGTCCATTGACGGATTTTGTTCGTTTGACGTTCTCGTCATACGGACTTCATAACCCATTTGTTCAAGATACTTTTGTGTCGCCAAGGCATTGTCAAGATTGATTTGTGGTTCTGTATCTCTGTCGGCATTACCCATTGAATACCAACACGACGCGTTTTCAGGCGACAAGCCTGTACAACCGCTACCATGACAATTTTCGCCAAATGTGCCGTTTTTATAGTGTCGCCATTCGCCCCAATTTCCCTTTGACTCGTTATATTCATAACCTTCGGCTGTTTTTTCGTCAGATGTCATTTCAGATGATGACTTACCGTGTCCTGCGTCAAGTACGATTACCTTTTTACCTGCTCCGGATTGACTTTGACCCACTGTAACATCATCTATCCCCAACGCATCAGCCGCCGTCTTTACTGCATTACTTTCACCTGTTGCACCGTCACCGTCACTTTTAACTTCTTCTGTCGACTGCGGTGCAAACGTAGGCATTTGCATTTCCGCAAGTTTGGTTTCGGTATCAAGGCGTTGCTTTTCCATATTGCTTTTTTGTATATTCACTCCGCATATTACAGCTATACAAAAAACTATCGACACCGCCAAAAACACTGCCGCCCCTCTTAAACAGACTTTAAGTCTTTTATCACTCATAATCATCCCTGCGTCCTTTCTTTGTAAGACGTTTATCTCTGTACATTTCCGCGTCGGCTCTTGCGACAAGATTTTCAAAAGTCGTATCACCCTCCGTATACAACGATACACCCTTTGCAAAATCCAAATTCACATTATTTTCTTCATTGTATTTTACTCTGCACTTCTCAATGCGTTTAAGCACTTTTTCTATGCCGTCATCGGTAATGTCGTGAATCAACACTACGAATTCATCGCCGCCGATTCTGTATATCTTACCTTCATTTCCGACTGCCTCACGAAGTACTGTCGCAATACCTCTTATAAGAACATCTCCGGCACTGTGTCCCATTGTATCGTTAGCACGTTTAAGATTGTTTAAATCAATAGATATACAAGCCGGTCTGTTGTTGCCGATACATTCGTTTATATCGTTTTCAAAAGACAGTCTGTTGTTAAGCTCGGTAAGTCCGTCCGTAAATGCAAGATGTTCGTAAACCTCCGCTTTAAGGTGACTTCTGCTTTTTGCCAGATACTGTCGTATCGTCCGTGTTACCTGCATTAATACAAATATATACAAACCCATTGAGAAGAAATATATCGTTTTGTCATCGCTGATCCGATACAATCTCACTATATCAATAATACTTCCTACAATCGGGAACATAATTGATATCAACATATATTGTATACTCTTCTTTTTGTGAAAAATAATCATTGTTGATAAAATCAATATCCCGAATAAGCCGATAAGAATATGCGTTACAAACAACATCATCTTATAATCGATTTTTAATACAAAATTCAAAAACGTCTGTACGAGCACATTCAAAACAAATATGCATGACATTGAGGTATACAATTTTTTAATAACGCCATCCACGTTAGTTTGTATAAATAACGATACAGCTACACTGATAAGCATTAATGACGTAAATTCAAAATAATACGGCAGATACCCGTTAGGTGCAATAATATGCGACACTTTAAACTGACAGGCAAGATATATTCCGCATATCACGGAAATCATACCAAGGTAAAACATTTTACTGCTCTCGTCATCCTCATACTCACTGCACCGTATTATTATTGCCAACAGCAAGAGTACAAAACCGAATATTATAATTAATACAGCTGTAATAACTTCCGACTGCTCGGATTTTAATATATGCCATACTATATCCGACCTGGTGCCTATCATCATAGGCGCAACGGAATACTGTATATGATCTTCCAAAAGAGGTCGTATTTCCAATTTTATCGTTTTTTCATTTAAATCTTTTCCGATTCTGACAATTCTAATCTGTGTACCCATAGTTTTTGAAAAACCGTTTTGAGGAGTGGTCAAATCAAAAAGCTTTGTGTCATCCACATAAACGGTATAATCAAAATACCTCGACATAACCATTAAATACTGCGAATCATCAAACACATTCGCTTTGTCAATCTTCTTCGTCAATACAATCGGTTCTCCCGTATATTTAAACCCATAAGGTAAAATCACTTTTGAATTATCTTTTTCAACGGTCCACGTCTTCAAAGTTGCAAATTCATCTTCCGAAAGTATTTCGCATTTGTACATATCTCCTTTTAGATACACAAACAAACCTATAAAACAAATAATAAACACAAGAATCAGAAACATATATTTACTGTTGAATTTTCTTAGCTTATTCATAGTTTTCATTCCATTCTATCATATTAGATAAAACCGTCATATTAGATAAAACCGTTTCGGTTTTGTCTACTTTAAACACTCAAAAATTACATCGTAAGATACGATTTTGGGAGCTGTCGGCATTATGTCGACAGTCTCTCTCTATATGTATTAATTTTATTTTACCATTTTCTATTGGGAATTTCAAGAGAAAAACTGTGTATTTTTAAAAACGCATTAAAAAAACAGACAAAATCGCAAGAATTTTGTCTGTTTTCGCATGTTACTTATTTCATCAAGAATTTATCCACTGCATCAGCCGCCTGTCTGCCCTCTCTGATTGCCCATACAACAAGACTCTGACCTCTGCGACAGTCACCTGCTGCAAACACGCCTCTAAGACTTGTCTTGTGATCCTCTTCCTTGGCAAGAATGTTGCTTCTTCCGTCAACATCAAGAGTAAGCTGTTTTAAAAGTTCCTGTTCAGGTCCTAAAAATCCCATTGCAATAAGAACAAGTTCGCAAGGTCTTACCTGTTCAGTACCCTTAACAGGAACAGGAGCACCTGTTGACCAATCAACCTCAACGGTATGAACAGCCTTTACATTGCCCATATCGTCGCCCTCGATTTTTGTAACCGTTGTAAGATACTCTCTTGGGTCTTTGCCGTAAAGCTCGATAGCCTCCTCCTGACCGTAATCGGTCTTTTTGATTCTCGGCCACTCCGGCCACGGATTATTCGGCATTCTTTCCTCTGAAAGTTCAGGCATAATTTCAAGCTGTGTAACGCTTTTGCAGCCATGTCTGATTGATGTACCCACGCAGTCTGTACCCGTATCACCGCCGCCGACAACAATTACGTTTTTACCTTTGGCACTTATGAACATTCTGTCTTCAAGATTTGAGTCAAGCAAACTCTTTGTATTAGCCTTTAGAAAATCAACCGCATAATGTACACCCTTTAAGTCCGCACCTTCGCAAGTAAGCATTCTCGGTTTTGTCGAACCTGTGCAAAGTACAACCGCGTCAAATTCATTTACAAGTTTAACAGCCGGATAATTTTTACCGATTTCGGTGTCAAGTTTAAATACAACGCCCTCTTTTTCCATAAGTTCAACTCTGCGGTTTACGACTTTCTTGTCAAGTTTCATATTCGGAATACCGTACATCAAAAGTCCGCCCGCTCTGTCGGCTCTTTCAAATACAGTAACTCTGTGACCCATTTGATTAAGCTGGTCTGCGCAAGCCAATCCCGACGGACCGCTGCCGACTACCGCAACACGTTTTTCAGTTGACTTTTCAGGTAATCTCGGCTTTACTTTATTCTCCGCAAACATTGTATCTATAATATGGCACTCAATATTTCTAATCGTAACGGCAGGGTCGTGCATACCGAGTGTACAAGAGCCCTCGCAAAGTGCCGGACATACTCTGCCTGTAAATTCAGGGAAGTTGTTTGTAAGCGAAAGACGCCTGTATGCCTCGTCCATATCACCTCTGTATACAAGGTCGTTCCATTCCGGTATAAGGTTATTTAAAGGACAGCCGATTGACGTTCTTCCGATTTGCTTACCTGTGTGACAAAACGGTACACCGCAGTCCATACATCTTGCACCTTGAAGCTGCAACTGAGCAAGGTCAAAATGTGTATGGAATTCGTCCCAATCTTTCATTCTTTCCTTTGGAGGTCTGTCCTTAGGAAGTTGTCTTTGATATTCTAAAAATCCTGTTGGTTTTCCCATGATTTTAAATCCTTTCTGTAAGAGTTACCGTTCGGACTGTATAAGCCCGAACGATATATCAAACTTATTACGCTATTTCTACTTTTTTGCCCGTTACATTTTCAAATGCAATAAGCATTGCCTCATCTCTGTCTGTTCCCTTTTCAAGTTCTTCATCAAGAACAGTTATAACTTTCTTATAGTCGTTCGGAATTACCTTAACAAAATTCTTTACTTCTTCCGACCAGTTATTAAGCATATTTTCCGCAACGTCACTGCCCGTATATTTAACGTGATTTTCAAGCATTTCCTTTAGCTTTGCAATATCCTTGTCTGACAATGTTTCAAGTCCCACAAGTTCCTTGTTACAGTTTTTGTCAAGTGAACCGTCCTTGTTATATACATATGCAATACCGCCGGACATACCTGCCGCAAAGTTTCTGCCTGTCTTACCGATTACGGCAACGCAACCGCCTGTCATATATTCACAGCCATGGTCGCCGATACCCTCGACAACCGCAGTCATACCCGAATTTCTTACGCAGAAACGTTCGCCTGCCGTACCTCTGATATATGCCTCACCTTTAATAGCACCGTAGAATGCAACATTACCGATAATAACGTTTTCACTCGGAACAAATTTAGCCTCTTTACGCGGTACAACAATTATCTTACCGCCGGAAAGACCTTTACCGATATAGTCGTTACTGTCACCCTCAAGTTTCATTGTAACGCCCGGTGCCAAGAATGCACCGAAACTCTGACCTGCACTTCCGACAAAGTTCAATTTAATGCTGTCTTCAGGAAGTCCTTCCTCTCCGTGTGCTCTTGCGATTTCAGATGAAAGAATTGTACCTGTTACACGATTGATATTTGTGATTTCAAGTTTTGCCTCAATCTTCTTACCGTCTTTAATCGCCGGTTCGCAAAGTTTCAATAATGTGTTCATATCAAGAGTTTTGTAAAGCTCGTGATCCTGCATTTCATTATGGTATCTCTCATAATCGTTTGAACAGATTTTCGGTTGATACAATAGTGATGACAAATCTACTTCTTTTGCTTTCCAGTTACCCGAAACAGTCTTTTGGCTGAGTCTTTCAACGTGACCAATCATTTCGTCAACAGTCTTAACACCGATTTTAGCCATCCACTCTCTCAAATCCTGTGCGATAAAACGCATAAAGTTTTCAACAAATTCAGGCTTACCGCAGAAACGCTTTCTCAATTTAGGATTTTGTGTGGCAACACCGACAGGACAAGTATCAAGGTTACATACTCTCATCATTACACAACCGATTGAGATTAGCGGACCTGTCGCAAAACCAAATTCCTCTGCTCCCAAAAGTGCCGCTACCGCAACGTCACGACCTGTCAAAAGTTTACCGTCTGTTTCGATTACAACTCTGTTTCTTAGATTGTTCATCAAAAGTGCCTGATGTGTTTCGGCAACACCAAGTTCCCAAGGCAAACCTGCGTGACGTACACTTGTCTTTGGTGCGGCACCTGTACCGCCGTCATAGCCCGATACCAAAATAACATCTGCTCTGCCCTTTGCAACACCGACTGCAATAGTACCGACACCTGCTTCAGAAACAAGTTTAACTGTTACTCTTGCGTCACGGTTTGCATTTTTAAGGTCATGAATTAGCTGTGCCAAATCTTCGATTGAATATATATCGTGATGCGGAGGTGGTGAAATCAAGCCTACACCCGGAGTTGAATGTCTTGCCTTTGCAATCCAAGGATATACTTTACCGCCCGGAAGATGTCCGCCCTCACCCGGTTTAGCACCTTGTGCCATTTTAATCTGAATTTCTTTTGCATTCTGCAAGTAGTGAATATGAACACCGAAACGTCCCGATGCAACTTGCTTAATAGCACTGCTGCGACTGTCACCGTTTTCATCAGGAATATATCTTTCAGGGTTTTCACCGCCCTCACCGCTGTTTGACTTACCGCCAAGTCTGTTCATGGCGATTGCAAGACATTCGTGTGCTTCCTGTGAAATCGAACCGTATGACATAGCACCGGTCTTGAAACGCTTAACAATGCTTTCCACGCTTTCAACCTGATCTATTGCGATTGGCTTATCAATCGTCTTAATATCAAGCATACCGCGAATTGTGCATTGATGTTGCTGATGTTCGTCCATTTCCTTTGCATATTCTTTATAAAGCTTGTAGTTACCTGTACGACAAGCCATTTGTAATTTGTAGATTGACTCAGGGTTGAACATATGGTATTCGCCCTTTGCTCTCCACTTATAGTCACCGCCTGTTTTAAGTGCCTTTTTACCGTTTACTTTATCAAAAGCCTCTGCGTGTCTTAAAAGCACTTCCTTTTGGATATGCTCAATACCCATTCCGCCTATTCTTGTTGTTGTACCTGTAAAGTATTTGTTTACAACGCTTTCCGATATACCAAGTGCTTCAAATATCTGTGCGCCTTGATATGACTGAATTGTTGAGATACCCATTTTAGACATAATCTTAACAATGCCCTTTGTGCAAGCCTTGTTAAATCTCTTTACGCCGTCCTCATATGAATATTCAAGAAGTTTTTCGTCTGAAAGCTCCTTAATAGCCTCATATGCCATATACGGATTGATACCGTTCACGCCGTAACCTACAAGACATGCGAAATGGTGTACTTCTCTCGGCTCACCCGATTCAAGAACGATAGATACTTTCATTCTTGTACCTTTTCTGATCAGGTGATGATGAAGTCCGGATGCAACAAGAAGTGCAGGAATAGGTGCTTTATCTTTATCTACTCCCTTATCCGAAAGTATGATTATGTTGTATCCGTTTTCGATTGCTATATCAGCCGCCTCGAATATTGTATCCATAGCGGTTTCCATATCGTTTTCCTGTTTTACGTTAAACAATGACGGAATTGTTATTGACTTAAATCCCTCAAGGTCAATGTTTCTTAATTTTTCAAGTTCTTCGTTTGTTAAAATAGGGCTTAATGCTCTGACCTTACGACAGTTCAATTCAGATGATGTCAAAAGGTTTTGTTCACAACCGAAAAGTGTGTATGTTGAAGTAACAATCTGCTCACGAATTGCGTCAATAGGAGGGTTTGTTACCTGTGCAAACAGTTGTTTGAAGTAGTTATACAAAAGCTGCGGTTTTTCCGACAATACCGCAAGCGGAATATCCGCACCCATTGCACCGATTGGATCGTCAGCCTTTTCAACGATTGATTTAATCGTTGTGTTTACGTCCTCCCAAGTATAGCCGAATGCCTTTTGACGTGTAAGCAATGAAAGTTTGTCCACACTGTTTTCGCGATTTACAAACATATTTTCAAGAACGATAAAGTTCTTCAAAAGCAAATGTTCGTTGACATTGCCTTTTGCGTCGTCCTTTAATTTATGCACCAAATCGTGCCATGTGTCGCCCTTTTTATCTGTATTAAGAGGAAGATTGTCAAGCTCAACAAGGGTTTTCTTTACCCACTCTGCATATGGTTTGTGAAGTGCCTCTTCCTTTTTGATTTCTTCGTCTGAAATAATCTTGCCCTTTTCTGTATCGATAAGGAGCATTTTACCCGGATGCAGACGTTCTTTCTTTATAATAGTAGACTCATCAACATCTGTTACACCGACTTCCGATGAAAGAATAATCATATCGTCAGAGGTCAAGTAGTAACGAGCAGGTCTCAGACCGTTTCTGTCAAGCGTTGCACCGACATAACGTCCGTCTGTAAATGCAACAGCCGCAGGGCCGTCCCAAGGCTCTGTGATACATGAGTGATACTCATAAAATGCTTTCATTGCAGGGTCCATATCCGCATTATTTTCCCAAGGTTCAGGAATTGTCATCATTACTGCTCTCGGAAGTGAGAATCCCGAAAGATGTAGGAACTGCAAATAGTTATCAAGCATTGCGGAGTCAGAACCGTCCTCATTGATAACAGGTAAAATCTTATCCATATCACCCTCAAATTCAGGTGTTGCGAACATTCTTTCTCTTGCCTTAACCCAGTTTACATTACCGCGGATAGTGTTAATTTCGCCGTTATGGATAATGTATCTGTTCGGATGTGCTCTTTCCCATGACGGGAATGTGTTGGTTGAGAAACGTGAGTGCACAAGTGCGATTGCCGTTTCCATATCCACATCTTTTAGGTCAAGGTAAAATTCATTAACTTGATCAGGTGTAAGCATACCTTTATATACAACCGTTCTTGCAGATAGTGATGCGAAATAGAAATAGTTGTCAAGACCGCTCTTTCTGATTTCCTTTTCCGCAAGCTTGCCGATAATATAAAGCTTTCTTTCAAATGAATCTGCATCAAGGCTTTCGTCACCTTTGCCGATAAACACCTGCACGATATGCGGCATTGCCTCTCTGGCACTGTTACCGATACATACGTCATAAACAGGCACTTCTCTTATACCGAGAAGTTTCTGCTTTTCACCGTCAATAATCTTTGTAAGTCTTTCAAGACTTTCTTCTCTTGTATCCTTATCCGGCGATAAAAACAGCATACCAACGCCGTAATCACCCTTTTTAGGTAGCTTAATCCCTTCATTTTTACAAACCTTTTTCATGAAGGCATGAGGCATTTGAATTAAAATACCGGCACCGTCACCTGTATCAGGCTCACTGCCGACACCGCCTCTGTGTGCAAGGTTTTTCAATATCTGAATTGCCTGATTAATAATGCCGTGAGAAGTTTTTCCTTTGATATTTGCAATAAAACCGATTCCGCAGGCATCATGCTCAAATTGCGGGTCATAAAGGCCCTGTTTTTCGGGTAATCCATTATACTCCATTTTTTTCAATCCTTTCGCTGTATTCCGCCGAACAAAAAAGACGTTTCAATCAGAACATACCAATCCATAAATTGATATGTACCGATCGAAACGCCTTTGTTTCGTCAAAAAATTATTTTGTTATCCTGTGTAAACTTATTATAGCACATTATTTTTGTTTTGTCTACTAAATATTTTACAAAATTGCTTTGATTTTTTCCATTGCTTTTATGGTATTTTCCTTAGTTGAGAATGCTGTAAATCTTACGTATCCCTCACCGCTCGGTCCAAAACCCGAACCCGGTGTTGTTACAACGCCTGTTTCTTCAAGTAATTTATCAAAGAAATCCCATGATTTCATACCGTTCGGTGTCTTTGCCCAGATGTACGGAGCATTCACACCGCCGTAAACCGTAAAGCCTGCCTCTGTAAGCGATTCGCGGATAATTTTCGCATTTTCAAGATAATATGCAACAGCCTCTCTTGTCTGTTTATATCCCTCGTCTGTATAAACAGCCTCTGCCGCACGTTGAATTACATACGGTACACCGTTAAACTTTGTGCATTGACGTCTGTTCCACAATCCGTTAAGTTCAACTCCGTCAACCTTTAATTCGTGCGGTACAACAGTGTATGCACATCTTGTACCCGTAAATCCGGCTGTCTTTGAAAAACTTCTGAATTCAATCGCAACTTCTTTTGCGCCCTCAATTTCATAAATGCTGTGCGGTACGTCAGGGTCTGTAATAAATGCCTCATACGCACTGTCGTAAAGAATAACCGCATCATTCTTCTTTGCATATTCAACCCACGGTTTAAGCTGTTCTCTTGTTGCCGCAACACCGATTGGGTTATTTGGGAAACAAAGATAAATTATATCAACCTTTTCTTCCGGAAGCTGAGGCATAAATCCGTTTTCTTCCTTGCAAGGCATATATACAAGATTATTCCATTTACCGTCTGTAAAGTCACCTGCTCTGCCTGCCATAGCATTCGTATCAACGTACACAGGATAAACAGGATCGCAAACTGCAACTTTATTGTCAACAGAGAAAATATCTCCGATATTTCCGCAGTCTGATTTTGCACCGTCTGAAACGAATATTTCATCAGCCTTTACGTCAATACCTCTTGCCGCATAATCCTTTTCAACAATCTTGTTTCTCAAGAAATCATAACCTTGCTCAGGACCGTAGCCGTGAAATCCCTCTGCCGTACCCATTTCGTCAACTGCCTTGTGCATTGCCTCAATTACCGCAGGAGCCAACGGCTTTGTAACGTCGCCTATGCTCATCTTGATAACTTCTTTGTCTGGATTTGCCTCTGTATATGCAGCCGCCTTTTTTGCGACTGTTGAAAATAAGTAACTTCCCGGTAGTTTTAAATAATTGTCATTTACCTTTGCCATTTTTATTTGTTCCTTTCTGTTCTATGTTCAAATTTATCAGTTTGGAGCTGTCGACATTTTGTCGACAGGCTCTTATATAGTTATTGTTCCGTCAAATACAAACTTTGCCGGACCTGTCATATATACTTTATTTTCATTTTTATCCCACTTAATATGAAGTGTACCGCCCAAAAGTACAAGGTCAGCCTCATCATCAACAAGACCGTTTAAATTTGCCGCAACCATTGTTGCACAAGCACCTGTACCGCAGGCAAGTGTTTCACCTGCACCGCGTTCCCAAACACGCATTTTTATAGTGTTTCTGTCAACTATCTGTGCAAATTCTGTATTGATTTTCTTTGGGAACAATTTATGCGTTTCAAACTTAGGTCCGATTTTTTCTATTTCAAGACTGTCCGTATCGTCAATAAATGTAACCGCATGAGGATTACCCATTGACACGCCTGTAACTTTATAGACCTTTCCGTCAACTTCAACATCTTCACTTATAAATCTGTCAAGATTTGAGTCAATCGGAATATTTTTCGGAACAAGTTCCGGACTGCCCATATTTACGCGAACAGTCTGCACTTCGCCGTCTTTAACATTTAGGTCAAGAATTTTTATACCCGCCAACGTTTCAAGAGTAATCTGTGTCTTGTCTGTAAGACCTCTGTCGTACACATACTTACCGACACAACGCGTTGCGTTTCCGCACATTTCAGCTTGTGAGCCGTCACTGTTGTACATATCCATTCTGAAATCAGCCACATCAGACGGGCATATCAAAACAAGTCCGTCCGAACCGATACCGAAATGTCTGTCACTTACGGCTTTAGCCGTTTCGTTTATATTCTCGACTTTCTCCTTAAAACAATTTACATATATGTAATCGTTTCCTGCACCGTGCATTTTTGAAAACTTAAATGTCTGCATTTACTTCATCTCCATTAAATATTTAAAATCATTCTTGCCGTATCAATAAACTTCGCACCTGTATCCATACTTCTTTTTTGTATAAATCGATGTGCCTGTTCCTCCGACATTCTGTGTGTTTCCATAAGATATGCTTTTGCATCACGAATTATCTTTTCTTCTTCCGGTGTACGTTTTGCTCTGTGCTTTCTTCTTTCGATAATTCCGACAAAAGTTTCTACGGAATTTATTAAAAGCTGTCTGTTCAAAGGAAGTGTTACAACAAAAATATCTTGATTATATATACTGCTCTGCCTTTCGGCTTTGACTATGCTCATAAGTTTCTGACCTTCCATAAGATCGTCATAAACATCATCGACAGTTCCGTCGGGAAGTTTATATCCCATAATTATAAGCACTTCGTCCATATCGGATACAGTTCTTAAAAGTTCTGCTTTTGAGTGACAGACAGTGTAAACATCATAGCCGCTGCCGTCAAGCATCATTTTTATTTTGTCGGCTGTTTCGTCTTTTGAAAAAGCCAATACTACTCTGTCCACCGCCGTCCCTCCTTTTTAGGAAATTGTTTTTAATTAATAAGCAATTAAATATTTTTCAATTTCCCACTGATTTATGGTACGACGATATTCTCCGTATTCTTCTTCCTTAGCTTCAAAATAGCTTGACGCAAATTTATCACCAAGCAATTCGCTGATAAATTCGGACTTTCTTGCAATTTTAATCGCCTCGTTAAGACTTATCGGCAAGCTCTTGACTCCGAGTGCCTCACGTTCTTTATCCGAAAGATTGTAGATATTAACATCAATACTCGGCGGAAGTGTTTCATTATCTTTTATGCCTTTCAAACCGGCTTTAAGGCAAGCCGCAAGTGCAAGATACGGATTAGCTGTCGGATCGGGTGAACGAAGTTCAATTCTTGCGTCACCGGGCTTTTTCGATGACGGTACTCTTACAAGCAAACTTCTGTTGCTTTCCGACCAAGAAATATAGCAAGGTGCCTCATATCCCGGTATAAATCTCTTATATGAATTTACCGTTGGATTTGTAAAGCACGCCATATCCGGTGTATATTTTAATAATCCTGCCGTAAATTTATGTGCCGTATCGGAAAGCTTTGACGGATCATTTTCATTATAGAAAACATTTTTACCGTCCTTTTCAAGCGACATTGTAAGGTGCATTCCGCTACCGCTTACTCCCGCAATAGGTTTCGGCATAAATGTTGCGTGAAGTCCGTTACGTTTTGCAATAGTTTTTACAACAGTTCTGAATGTAACAATTCTGTCCGCGGTTTTTAATGCGTCGTCATATCTGAATGTAATCTCGTGCTGACCCGGTGCCATTTCGTGATGTGACGCCTCGATTTTATATCCCATATCTTCAAGCGTAAGACATATTTCACGGCGGCAGTTTTCGCCGTTATCAAGCGGTGCCAAGTCAAAATAACCCGCATTGTCATGCGGCTCTGTCGTTGGATTACCGCGTTCGTCCGTATTAAATAGGAAGAATTCACATTCAGGTCCCACATTAAATTTGTAACCCATTTCTTCCGCTTCTTTAATAACCGTTTGCAGAATATATCTCGGGTCACTTTCAAGACGTGTACCGTCAGGCTTATAAACATCGCATATAAGTCTTGCGACCTTTCCTTGATGCGGTCGCCAAGGGAAAATTTCAAATGTGTCAAAGTCGGGATGTAAATATAAATCACTTTCCTCAACACCGACAAATCCCATAATTGACGAACCGTCAAACATACAAAGATTATCAAGTGCGTCCTCAAGTCTTGAAGTTGTAATCGCAAGATTACGCATTGTTCCAAGCATATCCGTAAATTGCAGACGAATAAATCTTACGTCCTCTTCTTCAACCAAATCGAAAATATCTTGTTTTGTCAACATAACGAACTTTCCTTTCTAATTTCAATACTATATAATATATAAATCGTCCTAATATGCAAAAAAGGTGCTTCTATCCTATGAGGACGAAACACCTTTGCTCGTTGTAAATATTGTAACACACCTAAAAAAGTTTGTCAAGACTAATTTTAATTTAATTCTACGCACAGAACAATGTGCAAAATGCTAAATTATATTCATTTATTTGTGCAATTTCTACATAATACTTGTACTTGCTTTGTGTTTTTATTGACTTTTTGTATAATCAGTTATATAATATATTATATAAAAAGTTATTTTTAGGAGATGGTATCATGAAAAACATAAAAAAATTTATATGCTTGCTTATAATGACAGTACTTATAACGCCGTCAATCGCAATAGCGGAGGACACTTACAGCGGATATTTTAATAATGATGAAATTACAATGTTCGCCGATACTTCGGTTAAAATTTCCGAAAATGAAAAATCGGCGGTTGAAGATATTATTTCAGACTTAAATAACCTAAAAACGGAATCTGATATTCAAAAATACAACATTCCTTTGGGTAACATTCAAGAACTTATTGATTCTTTACCTAAAGCAATACAATATGAGCATCCTGAATTATTTTATGTCAATTTACGTCAATTTTCTTATAAATCAGCAGACGGTCAGACAATTTCGGAAATAATAATCAAAGACCCTTTCACTATGGAAAAAGACGAAATAAAGGTAGCTTAAAAATTGATTGATGATGAATGCAACGAAATTGTATCATCTGTTCCGAAAGACGCAACAGAGCTTGAAAAAGTGCTTTTTGTTCATGATTATATCACATCTCATTATGAATATGATATGTCTTATCAAAACCGCAATCTTTACACAACAGTAAGAGATAAAAAATGCGTTTGCCAAGGATATTCATATTTATTTATGTATATTATGAATAAATATTTTGAAATAGAATGTACAACAGTTCCGAGTGATGCGTGCAATCATATGTGGAACAAAGTAAAAGTAGACGGTAAATGGTATAACTTAGATTTAACTTCAGATGACCCTACACCGAATTTATCATCACTTGCAAATCACACATATTTTCTTTTGAGCGATGAAGAATTGAAAGCTGTTTCAGCCTCTTCGGTATCAAATTCAAACGGCGGATTATATGTTGAAGAACAAGATATTCACCGCACTTGGAACGTAAACACTTGGTATGGTGAACCGGTTATAACAGCAGAAGACGACACTTATAAAGATTCAATTATTCATAACGTATCAGGACCTGTAAGTTTTATAGATGAAAAAATCTATTGTTTCAATGATAAAAATGAGCTTTCCGCTTTAGATTTATCGACAAATACTTTTACACCAGTTTATAAAGATACTTCAAAATATTATTGGTGCGTATACGGTGATAATAAATCTGCATATTCATCACATTTTAATGTTACTGTTGCTTTTAGCGGAAAATTGTATTTTAACTCACCGAATAAAGTTTTTGAATTTGACACAAAAACAAATATAGCAAAAGAAATATATGAATATACGGAAATTCCCGACATTTCAAAAACGTATTTGTTCGGTCTCACAGTCAAAGACGGTAATTTGTGTGCCGAGTATACTACAAATTTAATGAATGGAGTTGAGTCATTTATAACAATTATAACTGCACCTAAACCAACCGAAACACCGATTGTTACAGAAACACCGACCGTCACAGCATCACCTGTTCCTACAGAAACACCTAACGTTACAGCATCACCTGTTCCTACAGAAACACCTAACGTTACGGAAGTACCGAAACCTGTTATAGCATACGAATCGAAAATCACACCTAAAGATGACGGAACTTATACTATATCTGTTGACAAAAAACTTGAAACAACAGATACACCTATTTTGTATGTAGCCGAATTTGACGAAAATAACATTCTTATAGGCTTAAAAGCTGTTCCGTACACAGAACCTGTTTCTGTAAGCGCACACGATGATTCACAAATGCTGAAAGCATTCGTATGGAACATAGGAAGTCAACCGATTTCACTTGTATCTCAAATCGTTTTGACAAAACCGGTTGCGTCACCGACACCGACAGATGTTCCTACAGTTACAGGTACACCAACCTCAACTGATACACCGACCACAACCGATACACCCATTGCAACTGTCGCACCTGTTTCAACAGACACACCGACTGCAACAACACCGGCAGACAGACGCTAAAATATAAAAAACGCACTCTTTACAGAGTGCGTTTTTCTATGGCATTTCTCCTCTTATACGTTCTATTGCTTTTTTCTCAATTCTTGAAATCTGCACCTGCGACACTCCAATTATCTTGGCAATCTCAGATTGTGTTTTGCCTCTGAAATATCTAAGCAGAATTATTTCTTTTTCACGTTCTGTAAGACGGCTCAAAATATCGTCAATCATAACTTTATTTATAACTCCGTCCTCAATTTCTTCACCGGTAATTGTATCAAGCAAGCGAATTTCTTTATCGCCGTTATCGTAAACACTTTCATAAATACTTTCGGGCGGTGTTGCCGCCTCAAACGCCTCGATAAGACTTTCGGCATCAATTCCGCTTTCTTTTGAAATTTCGTTTATTGTCGGCTGTCTGTTCAATTTTCGTCTTAACAGTTCTTCACACCGCCAGCCTTTCATTGCATTTTCCTTTAACGTTCTGCTTATTTTAACGGCACCGTCATCACGCAAAAAACGTTTTATTTCACCTGTTATCATCGGTACTGCGTATGTAGAAAATTGTACGTTAAATTCGGGATTGAATTTCTTTACGGCCTTTATAAGTCCTATCGCGCCGATTTGCGTCAAATCTTCCGCATCATATCCGCGATTTAAAAATCGTCTTGCAATACTGTATACAAGGCCCATATTTTCTTCCACCATTCTGTTTTCTGCCTGCTTGTCCCCCTCTCGCACGCGTTCAATCAAAGCAGTATTATCTCGCATAACACATCACCTACTTTAACTTTTTTGTCATAGTAATGCGTGTGCCTTTTCCGACTTCACTTTGGACTTCAATACTGTCCATAAACGTTTCCATTATCGTAAAACCCATTCCGCTGCGTTCCATTTCGGGTTTACCTGTGAAAAGCGGTTCTCTCGCTCTTGAAATATCCGGTATACCCACTCCGTCATCCGATACGGAAAAAGTCACCGTATCGTCCTCTATACTTCCGGACATCGTTACAATTCCGTCTTTTTCATCATATCCGTGAATTATCGCATTTGTAACCGCCTCCGAAACAGCCGTTTTTATTTCTGAAATTTGGTCTACTGTCGGATCGAGTTCAAGCACAAATGCCGCCGCAACCGTCCTTGCAAATCTTTCGTTATCGCTTTTGTTCGGAAATTTTATTTCCATAATGTTACTGTACATCAATGCCCGCCTCCTTTACACCGTTTTCAAGGTTGTCGGCTACCGTTACGATACTCTTTATACCCGACATTTCAATCAGTCTGTTCACCGCATCAGACGCACCGTATATGATAACCTTTCCGCCGAGTGCCGTAACCGTCTTGTATCGTCCCATAATAACGCCGATACCAGACGAGTCCATAAAAGTCACATTTTCAAAATTAAACGCGACATTAACCGCCCCCGTTCTGCCAAGTTCCCTGTCCGCATTTTCTCTTACTGACGACGCTTTATGCTGGTCAAGTTCGCCGAAAATTTTTATAATCAGCAATCTGTACCTGCCCATTAACATTAACTCCATATTTTCTTCCTCCTGTATATAAATGTTATCTTTTTATATTTCTATTATTTGTAATAAATTTCCTTTGTTAAATTTTGATAACCTTTGTCGAAAACACTTTTTATTATTTTTGAACTGTGATATAATAAAACAGACATAAGAAATGAGGTTACATTTATGAAAAGTGAATGGAATAAACTTGACAATGCCGCCAAGATATTTCCGGCGGCGCAGTCCAAAAAAGATACGCAGGTATTCAGATTTTCCTGCGAATTATACAAAACAGTAAACAAAGACCTTTTGCAAAAAGCCACTGAAGATACATTGGAGGAATTTGATATTTTCAAAAGTATATTAAGGCGTGGACTTTTTTGGTATTACCTTGAGGAATCGGATATAAAACCGATTGTACGCGAAGAATATAAAATCCCATGTTCGCTTATATACCAGAGGAACAATCACAAGCTTTTATTTGAAGTGACTTACTACAGAAACAGAATAAATCTCGAAGTTTTTCACGTTTTGACAGACGGCACAGGTGCGATGAATTTTCTTAAAACACTTGTATCAAACTACCTTACACTTGCGGAAAATGTTGAAGACAGCGGAGTTGATTATGACGCATCAAGCACACAAAAAAGTGATGACAGTTTTTCAAAATACTATTCCGGCAAAATTTCTTCAAAGCAAGAAAATAACCCTGTTGCATACAAAATTGTAGGACGAAAATATCCCGACGACAAATTAAAAGTCATAAACGGTATGGTTGACGTGAAGAAAGTACTTGAAGAATCTCACAAATACAATGCAACTTTAACTGCGTTTTTGTCTGCGGTACTTATAAAATCAATCATAGACGAAATGCCTGTACGTTCAAAAGGCAAGAAACCGATTACAATACTGATACCGGTAAATCTTCGCAACTTCTTCCCATCCGTTTCGGCAAGAAACTTTTTCTGTCTGACGTATATTCAGTATGACATAAAAAAGCACGGTGAGGATTTTGAAACAATGGTTGACGTTATAAACACTCAACTAAAAAGCAAGCTGAAAGCCGAAAAACTTCTCGGCACTATCGACACATATTCAGCTGTTGAACACAATGTCATAACAAGAATTGTACCGCTTGTCGTGAAAGATTTCTTTTTGAGAATAGCATACAGAATGTCGGGCAGAGCCGTCACGGCAACTTTTTCAAATATAGGAATAGTTAAAATGCCCGAAAATATGAATAAGTTTATAAAATGCTTTGACGTGTATATCAGCACCGACAAACTTCAATTATGTTCTTGCTCGTTTGACGGTAAGCTGACTTTGGGATTTACTTCTCAATTCATCAGCTCGGATATCGAAATGAGGTTTTTCCGTGAATTGACTTCAAGGGGTATTGACGTTGAACTGACTTCCAACATACACGACGATGAAAGGAATGATTAAATGAAACATTGTGATAAATGTAAAATTGATGTGCGTGGTGAATTTGAGCGATGTCCGCTGTGCCAAAACAAGCTGACAGGCGAAAGTACACCTTACGAATTTCCGAAAGTACAATCATTTTACGAAAAATATGAAAAGATTTTTAAATTTGCAATTCTTGTCACTTCGTCACTTTCGATAATAAGCATTGCCGTAAACATACTTCTTCCCCAAAGCGGTCATTGGTCGTTGTTTGTACTTTTCGGTGTAATATGCTTCTGGCTTACGACAAATATATGTATCAAGAAACGCCAAGTCATATCGCAGAATATCGCCGCAGAGGCTGTTATAATATCAATATTGTGCGTAATATGGGATAAGTTTACAGGTTGGCACGGCTGGTCGGTCGATTACGTTATACCGATAATATTTTCATGGGCAATGCTCGGATTGTTCGTGGCAACAAAGATTTTAAAAATTAAAATGCCCGATTATGTGTTTTCATTTGTGATATGTATATTTTTCGGACTTGCACCGTTTATATTGTGCATAACAGGTGTCACAAAAATTCTTATTCCGTCGGTTATATGTATTGCACTGAGCATAATTTCTTTTATAACTCTTGTGTTATATGACGGCAAAGAACTTGTTTTGACATTATCAAAAAAATTTCACATATAAAAAAAATGGTGTTGCTTTAGCAACACCATTTTTAATATTATAGATTTGCCTTAAAAAATTCTTCCAAAGCCTTTGCAGCTTCGTCCTCGTCCTGGCCTTCAACTTTTACGTTAAGTGTATTACCGCACTTTGCCGCCAAACCCATTACAGCAAATATTCTCTTTGCGTCACCTGTCTTACCGTCTTTTTCAAGAGTGATTGTTGACTGATATTTTGCCGCCTCTTTTACAAGCACACCCGCAGGACGAGCGTGAATGCCTTGTGGATCTGTGATTGTGTAGTTAAATTCTTTCATAATACTTATCTCCTTTATATATTAATTTTCTTTGTATACAGGTTTCTTTAAAAGTGCAAGCATAAACATTGTAATAACCGAACCTGCCGCTAATGCTACCAAGTACATAGGCCAGTTACCTACAACAGGGAATACGAATAAACCGCCGTGAGGAGCCATCAATGTACATCCGAATACCATTGACAATGCACCTGCTACTGCCGCACCGACAGCTGTTGCCGGTATTACGTGCAGCGGATCGGCTGCCGCAAACGGAATTGCACCCTCTGTGATGAATGCCAAGCCCATAACATAGTTTGTAATACCCGACTGACGTTCCGATTTTGAAAAACGATTTTTAAAGAATGTTGTTGCAAGTGCAATACCGATAGGTGGTACCATACCGCCAACCATAACAGCCGCCATTATATCATAGTTGCCGTTTGCGATTGACATTGTACCGAATACATATGCCGCCTTATTTATAGGACCACCCATATCAATAGCCATCATACCTCCGAGAACAATACCAAGAATAACCTTTGATGTTGAACCCATACTGTTTAGTAGGTTTGCAAGTGCGTCGTTTATAACACCGATAATCGGATTGAATACGAACAACATCAATGCACCCATAATGAATACGCCAAGTACAGGATACAACAATGTCGGTTTAATTCCCTCAAGACTTTCAGGAAGTTTTGAGAATATCTTTCTTAGCAATAGTACAATATATCCTGCAACAAAACCGGCAACAAGTGCTCCCAAAAATCCCGAAACAGTTGTACCTGATGAATTGAATACTGTGTTTGCAAGATAGCCGTTAATTCCGCCTGAGTAGCTGTTTGTAAATTCTAATATACTGTTACCCGTTGAGGCAAGCATACCGCCCACAAAACCGATCGCAAGACCCGGTCTGTCCGCAATAGAATATGCGATAAATCCTGCAAGAACAGGCAACATCAAACCGAATGCGACACCGCCGACTGTTTTAAAGAATGCCGCAATCGGTGTATTCATACCGAAGTTTGACGGATCAATAGTAAAGTCGTCAAGCAAGAATGCGATAGCAATTAGAATACCGCCACCTATAACGAACGGCAACATATGCGAAACACCGCTCATAAGGTGCTTATAAATTCTGTGACCGATGCCCTCTTTATTATCCGACTTAGCCGAATCACCCTCATCACTTTCATTTGAGGTAAATATCGGAACATTTCCGCCAAGTGCCTTTGCGATAAGTTCGTCAGCCTTTGAAATACCGTCACTTACCTGTGTAACGATTACCTTTTTACCGTTAAAACGTTCCATAGGAACTTTTGTATCTGCCGCAACGATTATGCAATCAGCCTCTGCGATTTCAGATTCGGTAAGAACATTCTTTGCACCGCCCGAACCTCTTGTTTCAACTTTAATCGCACAACCTGCTTTTTCTGCCGCTTTTTGAAGTCCCTCAGCAGCCATATAAGTATGAGCTATACCTGTCGGACATCCAGTTACTGCAAGTATTTTCTTATCAGATGTAGTAACCTGTTCTGATTCAGCATTATCTTTTGCAGTTTCCGCGTCATCTATAATTGAAATAAATTCCTCTACCGATTTTGCATTAATAAGTTTTTTTGAAAAATCTTCGTCCATAAGCAAAACGGAAAGTTTACTCAATACGTCAAGGTGTACATTTTCTTTTGTATCAGGTGCGGCGATTGCAAATATAAGCTTTACCGGCTCACCGTCTATCGAATCAAAATCAGTACCGTCTTTGATTACCATTGCCGCAAGTCCGGGTTTTGTCACCGCACTGCCTTTATAATGAGGAATTGCGATACCCTCGCCGACTGCCGTCGTACTTTCTTCCTCTCTTTTTATCAAACCTTCTACATAAGCATTCTTATCTGATATTTTTCCGCTCTTTTCCATAAGGTCTGCCATTGCACGAATGGTTTCTTTTTTTGTGCTTGAAACTCCGTCAAGTCTGATACTCTCTTTTGAAAGTAAGTCTGTGATACGCATAATTTTTACCTCCTCATATTGTTTTAAATACATTTAAAATTTCTTCTTTGGTCGCAAGATTTTCCGAAAATGCACTTGCACTGCCTGCCGATAATCCCATCTTAAGTGCATACATAAAATCCTGCTTTTCCATATATCCCGCAAGGAAACCGGCAACCATTGAATCGCCTGCTCCCGTTGAGTTCACTAATTTACCTTTAGGTGCCTCACTTTCGTACACTTCTCCGTTTTCACCAACGAACACCGCACCCTCGCCTGCCATTGAAACAAGTACATTCTTCGCACCCATTTCCTGCATTTTCTTTGCATACGGAACAACTTCACTTCTCGTCTTAAGTTCAACACCGAATATTTCACCTATTTCGTGATTATTAGGTTTTACCAAAAACGGTTTATACTTAAGAACATTCACAAGCAAGTCCTTTGTTGCGTCAACGACTATATTTAATTTTTTATCTTTAAGGTAGTCCATAATTTCGCAGTAAATCGAATCGGAAAGCGATGACGGAATACTTCCTGCAAGTACCAACGTATCGCCGTCATTCAAACTGTCAAGTTTTTCGTAAAGTTTCTTTACCGCACCGTCTGAAATATCAGGACCCTGACCGTTTATTTCTGTTTCGGCGTCTGATTTTATTTTCACGTTAATCCTCGAAAAACCGTTGTCAAGCTTTATAAAATCGGTTTTACAATTCATATCGGCAAGTATATTTTCAATCGCACCGCCCGTAAAACCGGATATAAAGCCAAGTGCCGTATTTTCGACACCCATATTGTTCAGCACAATTGAAACATTAATACCTTTTCCGCCTGCCATAATCTTTTCGGATTCCGTCCGGTTTACTTCACCGCTTCTGCAAGACGGAACAACCATTATATAATCCAATGCGGGATTGAATGTTATGGTATAAATCATAATTGAGCAGCCTCCTTTATATTATATCCTTTAATATTTTCCGTTATCTTATCCGTTATTACGGTTATGTCACTGCCAGCCGCAAAAGTTGCTTTTGATATTTTATTGAATTTTGACGAATCGCAAAGTACAAATTTCTTTGCACATCTTCTCATCGCAAAATTTTTAATATCCGCCTCTCTGACATCGGGAGTTGTGAACCCTCTGTCACTGCTCAGTCCGTTAGTTCCGAAAAAGCCTTTTGTGAAATTGTATTTTGAGAGTGATATAATCGCCTCGGAATCTATAATCGCCTCTGTCACCGATTTGATAAGTCCGCCGATTATATATACTTTAAAGCCTTTTCTCGCAAGACCGACTGCGTGAGATAAAGCGTTTGTAACAAAAGTTGCGTCCTTGGCGGTTATATACTCAATCATATATTCGGTGGTAGTTCCTGCGTCAATATATACAAGGTCGCCTTCATTTATCAGTGACGCCGCATATTTTGCGATTTTAATTTTTTCATCACTGTTTTGAATACGTCTTGCACTGACTTCCGAATCTTCCATTCCTCCGCCCGATACAACCGACATTGCACCGCCATGTACTCGTATAACTCTGTTATCATTGGCAAGAGTTGTTATATCTCGTCTGATTGTCGATTCAGATGCACCAAACATCTTGACCAATTCTTGATTAGATATACTTCCTCTTTCGTTTACTATCTTTACTATCTCATCAAGTCTTTCTTCAAGTAACATTCTCTCGCCTCCTTTTATCGTTTGAACGTTTTTGACTGTTTCTATTTGTATTATACAATCAAATTCGCTCATTGTCAATCAAATTCATTCACAAATTATATACAAAATAATTGTATATGTTGCACATATTTCGCTGACTTTTAGTTATATTGTATATTCTAATGATTGTTTATGAATGTTTTTATCTGTTTTGTTCTTGAAAGTTTGAGGTACTAACCACATTAAAAATCATAAATTACATCACAGATGTAATTTTTTAAGCTGTCGACATTTTGTCGACATACTCAGTATTTATACTCTCATATTATATTATAACACTTTAATTTATCAAGTAGCCATATTTATGTTGACTATCGTCAGACAAATGTGGTATAATAATATTGTTGTAATAATGGTCGGAAAAAATTAAATAACGGAGGTAAAATTGTGGCAAAAGCTAAAAAACTGAAAATCATACCATTAGGCGGACTTGATGAAATCGGAAAAAATTTAACCGCCCTTGAGTACGGAAACGAAATTATAATGGTAGATTGCGGTATGGCTTTCCCTGATGATGATATGCCAGGTGTAGATATGGTAATAAACGATATTACCTATCTTGAAAAGAACTGGTCAAAAATCAAGGGAATTTTTCTTACTCACGGTCACGAGGACCATATCGGCGGATTGCCTTATTTCCTAAAGGCTATCAACGTTCCTGTTTACGGTACAAGACTTACAATCGGTCTTGTCGAACATAAATTAAAGGAACACAATCTTTTATCAAGCGTAAAGCTTGTTCGTGCAAAGTACGGAAACGTAATTAATGCGGGACAAAACTTCTCTGTTGAGTTTGTCCGCACCAACCATTCTATAGCAGACTCTGCTGCTCTTGCAATCAAAACACCTGTCGGAACGGTTATTCATATGGGTGACTTTAAAATTGATACTACTCCAATCGTCGGAGATATGATTGACCTTGCAAGACTCGGTGAACTCGGAAAAGAAGGAGTTCTTGCCGTTCTTTCTGACAGTACAAATGTTGAACGACCGGGATATGCAATGAGTGAAAGAAGTGTCGGTGAAAAATTTGAACAGATTTTCAAAGGCTGTAATAAACGTATTATAGTCGCTACTTTCGCGTCAAACGTGCACAGAGTGCAGCAAATTATCGACGCTGCCGCCAAAAACGGACGTAAAGTAGCAGTTTCGGGAAGAAGTATGGAAAATATCGTTGAAATATCAATTCTTCTCGGATATATGAAAGTACCAGAAGGCGTACTTATCAATATTGACAACATAAAAAAATACAGACCGAACCAAGTAGTTATTATTACAACAGGCTCACAGGGCGAGCCGATGAGTGCCCTGACAAGAATGGCTTTTTCTGACCACAGAAAAGTCGAGGTCACAAAGGACGACCTTATTATAATCAGTGCAACACCTATTCCGGGTAATGAAAAGTCGGTTTCAAATGTCGTAAACGAATTGTTTAAAATAGGTGCGGAAGTGATTTATAAATCACTTGCGGAAGTACACGTTTCGGGACACGCTTGTCAAGAGGAATTAAAACTTATTCTTGCACTTACAAAGCCGAAATTCTTTATTCCTGTACACGGTGAACACCGTCATCTTGTTCTTCACAAGGAACTTGCGCAAAAAGTAGGTATACCGGAAAAGAACAGTTTTGTACTTTCAAACGGTCAGGTGCTTGAACTTGACTCAAAAACCGCAAAAATCGCAGGCACTGTTCCGGCAGGTAAAATACTTGTCGACGGTCTTGGAGTCGGCGATGTCGGAAATATCGTACTTCGTGACAGAAAACATCTTTCACAGGACGGACTTATTATTGTCGTTGTTACAATATCACACGACAGTAAAGAAATCGTTTCAAAACCTGATGTTATTTCAAGAGGTTTCGTGTATGTACGCGAGGCCGAATCGCTTATCGAGGGCGTTAAACACGTTGCCGGCGAAAGTATTTCGGATTGTCTTGGCAAACGTAATATGGATTGGTCAACTCTAAAGAGTTCAATGAAAGCGTCTGTCGCAAAATATATTTACGAACAGACAAAACGCAGTCCTATGATATTGCCTATTATTGAAGAAATCTAACAAAAAATTAAGCGTAGCTGAAAAATGCTACGCTTTTTATTTGTCCACCTTTTCTATATTAAGCACATTCTTCGTAAGTGCTGTGTATGAAATGCAATATTTCGCATTTTTTTCATACTTATCAGAGTTAAAATTTTTAAAAGAAATAAGATATTCACTTTCTGTTTTAACAAATTGAAAATATTGCAGAGTAACAGTCGGAGGAAATTCATCAACATAAATTTTCTTACCGCCCATAATCGCGCTCGGTATGTCAAGCACCAACGCAAACACCGTAAAAGAAATTGCAACTATTACACCCATCTCACAACCCAGTTCACTTCTGTCGTTTTGTTTCTTAACCGAATACCAAGTTACAGTTATCAGCACTGCCAATACTACACTGCAAAATATTAATATAGTCCAATATCCCATAATAAATTTCTCCTATATGTATAATCTCTTGTATATTTCTCACACTATACTTGTAAAAATCACAAGTATCCTTTGTTAAAATAGGTAAAAAAATATGATAAAATATATATAATATTTTAAAGGTGGTGTTTTGTTTGACTTTCGACTATAAAACTGTTGGCGGCAGAATAAAACACTACAGACTTTCAATCAACAAAACACAAGAAGAATTAGCCGAACTTGCAGACATCAGTGCCAATCATTTGTCCGCTCTTGAAAACGGCAGATCAGCAGGAAGTTTAGATAAATACTACAGTGTCGCTCAAGCGTTGGGTGTCACTGTTGATATGCTTATTGACAACTCATCTGATCGTGCATCCGGAAACGACTACTTCTTTTCAAACCAACTTTTACCGCTTGTTTCTTCACTTTCCGTTGAGCAACGTAAAATGTTGATAGATTTCATCGAACTTTTAAAAGATTACGATGTCGATAAGAATAACACCAAAAGAGGTTAAAATAACCTCTTTTTTTAGTGTTTTTACTATATCCATACATATTATAACACATTTATTTTTTTATGTAAATAGCTTATTATAAAAAAAGTAAGAAACTATACTGTTTTGGTATTATCCACTATACTTCACCAATGTACACCTCTGTGTAGTTCGGCACTGTCGCAATACCGTTTTTTTCGTATTTGTCAAATAATTCATTCAATTCTTTCACATATTCATCAAACTTTTCATCATTCGCCGTAAGAGAATATGATGCAGACAACAAACGTCCGAATCTCTTTCAAGCAACTGTCTTGTAAAAATTCCCGTTCCCGCACCTATATCCGCAATCTTCGATTTATCCGAAAAACCGACTTCGTTGTATAAATAATCCATCAGCTTTGTCGGATATGACGGACGTGATGAAACGTATTTGTCCGCTTTATTCGTAAATTTCTTCGTATTGTCCACTCGAATCACCTTAATTATATTATAGCAAAAAGAGTGCAGATTTTCAATCTGCACTCTTGTGAACTATATATTCAAAAAGTTTTCAATCATTTTCATTCCGTTGGGTGTAAGTACCGATTCGGGGTGAAACTGTATTCCATAAACCGGACGTTCATTATGTTGTACGCCCATTATACAATCATCATCACTTCTTGCCGTTATGTTAAGACAATTCGGCAAACTTTCCTCGTCAATCACAAGTGAATGGTATCTTCCAACCTCTGTTTTTACACCTATTCCGTCAAATATAGGGCAATCCATATTGACCGTTACAACGTCACTCTTGCCATGCATTATTCTCGGTGCGTGAACAATCTTACCGCCGAACGCCTCGCCTATCGCCTGATGTCCAAGACACACTCCCAAAATCGGAATATTTCCCGCTTTCTTAATCAAATCCACGCATATTCCCGCATCAATCGGAAATCCCGGACCCGGTGACAAAATAATATGACTCGGCTTTTTTTCAAGCACTTCTTCAACCGTTATTTTATCGTTTCGATACACCTCTATATCGGGATTTATCGTACCGATATATTGATACAAGTTATATGTAAATGAATCGTAGTTATCAATCATTATAATCATACTATGTCACCTGCCTCCTCAATCGCTCTAAGCACCGCCGACGCTTTGTTTATCGACTCCTGATACTCATTTTCAGGAATAGAATCGTAAACAATTCCTCCGCCGGCTTGGATATATGCCTTGCCGTCCTTGAATACTCCTGTACGAATTGTTATACAGCTGTCAAAGTTGCCGTTAAAGCTAATGTAACCGATTGCACCGCCGTATGTTGAACGTTTCGTTTTTTCAAGTTCATCAATGATTTCCATTGCACGGATTTTCGGTGCACCCGAAAGTGTTCCTGCAGGAAGTGTTGAACCAAGTGCGTCAAAACAAGTTTTGTCACTTCTTAATTTACCTTCAACGTCTGTTATAATGTGCATAACGTGTGAAAAACGCTCCACATACTTAAATCGCGTAACCTTTACCGAGCCAAACTCGCTGACTCTGCCTATATCGTTTCTGCCCAAATCAACAAGCATTGTATGTTCCGCAATTTCCTTTTTGTCAGCCAAAAGCTCCTTTTCAAGTGCCATATCTTCCTCAACAGTCTTACCTCTCGGACGTGTGCCTGCGATAGGTCCTGTCTGAACAACTCCGTTTTCAACTCTCACAAGCATTTCAGGTGACGCACCTGCAATCTGATAATCTCCGAAATTCAAATAGTACATATAAGGTGACGGATTGATAAGTCTTAGTGCCCTGTATGTATTGAACGGACTTACATTCGTTTCAACTGTAAATCTCTGTGAAAGCACAACTTGGAATATATCGCCGTTTTTGATGTACTCTTTCGCCTTTTCAACGTTCGCACAAAATTCTTCTTTCGTCATATTTGAAACCATCTTTGAAGAAGAACGATATTCGCGCTTTTCTTTTTTCATAAGTCCCGAAAGGTCCGTCATTTCCTGCTGAATGTCAAGTAATCTGCCTGTTGCCTTTTTGTACTGATTTTCAATATCACCCTCTGCGTGAATATTTACTATTATAACAATCTTTTGACGCATATGGTCGAACGCGATTATCTCGTCCATCAACATAAAGTGCATATCAGGTAAATGCAAATCGTCTTGATTTATGTTTGGCAAATGTTCATATTGACGTATAATATCATACGCAAAAAATCCTACCGCACCGCCGTTAAATGACGGTATATTTTCAAGTTTCGGTGCTTTGTACTTTTCAATAAGCTTTTCAAGCTCCTCCATCGGCTTGCCTTTATATGTATTTGTTTTTCCGGTGTAATCTGAAATTGTTATTTCATCGTTAAGACTTTTAAAACTGATAAACGGATTTCTTCCTATAAATGAAAATCTCGCTGTAACGTGGTTTTGACCGATACTTTCAAGCAAGAAACAATCCTTCTCTGTCTGCATACGCTTGAACACGCTTATCGGCGTATCCATATCGGCATAACATTCAATCGTCAACGGTATCATATTGTACTTTTTTGACAATTCTTTTACTTCATCTACGGTTAAATTAAACATCAAATCCCCGCCTTTCTTATTTTTATTAAGGCGGCTTTTCTGTGAAAACAAAAAAGCCTTTTTCTTGTATTAGAAAAAGACATAGAAATATCAATATAAATTTATTCTCGTCTAATCTAATCTCATCTGTAGTTATTATATTACACATTTATTTTTTTGTCAATATGTCTTGATAATATTTATTTTTGAAGGTATAATTAAGGTAATAATATTTTGAAGTAGAGCCACCACTCCGCCTTTCAGGCACCTCTCCTCAAGGAGAGGCAAATCGGCTCCCCTTGAGGGGAGCTGTCAACGCAGTTGACTGAGGGGTGGCATTTGCAGCATTAAAATACAAAAAGGAGCATATTATGGAGAAATTCAGTTTAGACAGAGATTGGAAGTTCTACAACGGTGATTTTGAACTTCCGGAAACAAAAACACATACAGAATGTTATATGGCAGCCAAAGCCGGCGGTGCAATCGGTGCGGCGTCACCGGATTTTGACAAAAGCGATTGGGAAACCGTAAACCTACCGCATGACTGGGCGGTATACAATGAATTTGAAGAAAAATGGGGACCGTCGCAAGGATACAAAAAACGCGGTAAAGCGTGGTATTCAAAAAGATTTCGTCTTGATGAAAGTGACAGAGATAAGCAAATTTTAATCGAATTTGAGGGTATTTCTTCCTATGCAACAGTTTATCTAAACGGCTCCGTTATCGGCAGAAATTTCTGCGGTTACAATTCGTTTGTCGTTGATGCGACAGATATGGCACTTTACGGCGACCAAGTGAACGACCTTGTCGTGTTCGTTGACGCGACACAAATTGAAGGTTGGTGGTATGAGGGAGCAGGCATATACCGTCACGTCAATCTGTACAAGAAAAACAAGTTACATATCGCACATTGGGGTGTGTTTGTTCACCCTATAAGAAAAACAGTTGACGTATGGGACGCGGCTACAGATACAACGATTGAAAATTCATCTTATGAAAGCAAAAATTTCAAATTAAAAACTTATATACTTGATAAAGAAAATAATGTTGTCGGCAAAGATGAAAAAAAATTCTCGGTTGCCGGCGGCAGTAAAACCGAAATCAATCAAAGTATTTTGACATACAGCCCGCTTTTATGGGATATTGACGCGCCTAACCTATACACAATGGTCAGTGAACTTTATGAAAACGACAGTCTTGTCGACAGTCAAAAAAACACATTCGGTTTCCGTACTATCGCGATTAACAAAGATAAAGGATTCTTCCTTAACGGCAGACACGTTCCGCTGTACGGCACTTGCAACCATCAAGACCATGCCGGTGTAGGCGTTGCCGTTCCCGACAGTGTAAACGAATACAGAATTAAACTACTAAAGGAAATGGGTTCAAATGCGTACCGTTGTGCGCACGGCAATCCTAATCCCGAAATACTTGATTACTGCGACAAATACGGTATTCTTGTTATGGACGAGAACCGCAACTTCAATTCAAGTGCTGACGGTATCAAGCAAGTGCAGGATATGGTTATACGTGACCGCAACCACCCGTCTGTTGTTATGTACTCACTGTTCAACGAAGAACCACTTCAAGGTACTCCGACAGGCAGAAAGCTTGCCGAAAGACTTCAATGTGAGATAAAGAAACTTGACAGCACACGTTTTCTATTGGGTGCTATGAATACGGGTGTCACAACTGACGGCGGTGCTTGTGACATTCTTGATATGACAGGCTTTAACTACATAACTCATACTTACGATGATTTCAGAGAAAAGTACCCGAATATGCCTATGCTCGGCAGTGAAAACGACAGTGCTTTTCAAACTCGCGGTGTTTACAAGACCGACCACAGCAAGAATATTATCGACTGTTACGACAGTGAAGCCGCTCCTTGGGGCAATACATATCGTGACGGTTTTAAGCAAGTCGATATTCGTCCGCACATTATGGGACTTTTCATATGGACAGGCTTTGACTATCGCGGTGAGCCGACTCCGTTTGAATGGCCGTCAATCGGCACTCAATTCGGTATCATGGATACTTGCGGTTTCAAAAAAGACGCTTTTTATCTTAACAAAGCATTCTTTACAGATGAGCCGATGATTCACATTCTTCCCCACTGGAATTTTGCGGACGGTGAAGAAGTGCATGTTATGACGCACACTAATTGCAGTGAGGCTGAACTTTTCTTAAACGGCAAATCGCTCGGCAAAAAGAACGTTGATAAGTACGATATGGCGGATTGGTTTGTTCCGTTTGAAAAAGGTACTCTTAAAATGGTCGGATATATTGACGGCAAAGAGGTTTGCAGTGACGAAGTTTCAACCGCAAATGCGGCAAAAAAAATCGTTATCACTCCGCAAAATGAATTTGTATATGACAGTTGCGATGACGTAGTAATATTTAATATTTCAGTTGTTGACGAAAACGGTGTAAGTGTACCGACCGCCGATAATCTTATAAAATTCACTGCCGACGGCGGCGAAATAATCGGTGTCGGAAACGGTGATCCTAATTCTCACGAAGCCGACAAAGCCGAAGAAAGACACCTGTTTAACGGTTTGTGTCAAGTAATAGTTAAGCAATCGGACGGTGCGGAAAATGTTACAGTTACTGCAGCGTCGGACGGACTTGAAAGTGCAACGGCTACCGTAAAATCAGTTGCAAACGAAAATAAAAAAATATTTATTCCGTCAGTGAATGAAAAATATATTGCAAAATGGCGTCAAGCGGTTGATTTATCAGAAACACGACCTGATCCGAATGTTAAAATTGAGGACCACGATATGAATACTTGGGGTATTGTGTCGGTTGGCAGCGGATACGACGATAAATTTAAAAACATAACCGGATACGGACTTTACAAAACTACCGTTAATATTAATGAAAACGATAATTTCATTGTGTTCAGAGAACTTACAGGCAATGAAGTTGAAGTTTTCGTAAACAGCGAGCAAAAATTCAAAGGCGATTGCCAATGGGGACGTAAAGTTGAAATAAATGTTTCTGACGTAAACGGTGATGCCGATATTGCGGTTATCGTAAACAGCACCAAAGCAGACGGTAACGGCGGTATTTCAAAACCTGTTGTTATTACAGATTAAACAAAAAGCAAGGCAGAGTGCCTTGCTTTTTTAAATCCGAATTTTCTTCGTACTTCATCGAACTTCTTAATATTTTTATCTCCTCGATCGGTTCATTGATTATTTTATCTATAATAATCGTATTAAACCAACGGTTAAACTCAAACCCAAACGGCTCAATTTTGCCTACCAAACTATAACCCATTTTCTCATAAAAATGCATACGTATAACCTACTGTTTTGCCGTTTAGTTCCGCAACAAGATGGTGAATTTCTCAACAGTCGGCAATTAATAGTCATATACTATGGAGGTCTGTTCGACATAGTAACTGTAAATATCCAATAACATGTTCGTACCATTAACATCAGCATTCATATTGTTACTTCTGAATCCGCACTGTGCTCCCTTATTACAAAATCATTTCCATAGTTGTTTTTTGAGGTTTCAGGCCTTGTTTTTCATAGAACTTTTGAGCCGATTCATTACAGCTCCAAACATTTAACGTCAAGTTATAACAGCCGATTTCCTTTGCATACTTCTTGACATAATCATAAATGACAGTACCAACGTGTTTATCTCTCATATTTTCATCAACGCACAAATCATCTATATACAAATTCTTCATATCTGTCAAAACATTATCATCTTTACGGTCGGTTATCACGCAAAATGCGTAACCCATAACAACTCCGTCATCTTCTGCAACGAATATCGGACGGTTGTCGTCTTTTACGATTTCAACAAGCTCGTCATTTTTATACTTACGGCAATTTGCCTTGAACAAATCAGGTCTGCCATAGTGGTGTACCATAGCTACCTGCAATGACAATTCGTTTATTTTCTCAATATCTTTTATTTCTGCTCTGCGTACCAACATAAATTTCCCTTCTACTTTTTTCTATTAAATAAAGAGTGCATAGGCACTCTTTATAATTACAAAATTCCAATATGTGAAAACACTATCGTTGCAATATTAAAATACAAGAACAGCGAACAACAGTCCACTATTGTTGTTATAAGCGGTGTCGCCATAATCGCCGGGTCAAGTCGGCATTTTTTCGCAAGCATAGGCAACATTGAACCTATAACCTTTGACAAAATAACTGTTGCGATAATTGACAATGCAATCGTCAGCGCAAGCATAAACGGATAATCGCATTTATGCTGATACATTATATAAATTCGCACACCGTTTACCACCGCCAATACCGAACTGACTATAATAGAAATTCTAAATTCCTTGAACACCACTTTAAAAAAGTCCGAAAAATGAATTTCATCAAGTGCAATACCTCTGATTATAAGAGTAGAACTTTGTGCGCCGCAGTTACCGCCGGTATCCATTATCATAGGCATAAACGAAACCAAAAGCGGTACTGCCGCAAATGCGGCTTCGTACCTATTCGTTATAATCTGTGTAATCGTTGCACTTATCATAAGTATCAAAAGCCATACGATACGGCTTTTTGCGTGTTTAAAAATACCTGTTCTGAAATACGATTCCTCATTCGGCGCAATAGCCGCCATTTTTGAGAAGTCCTCTGTATTTTCATCTTGAATGACGTCCATTGCGTCGTCAAATGTAACGATACCGACAAGTCGATTATCCTTATCCACAACCGGTAATGCAAGAAAATCGTACTTTCTAAACATATGTCCGACAATTTCCTTATCTTCAAGCGTATCAACGCTTATAATATGCGTTTCCATAATATCGGCAATCTTATCGTCCTCATCAGCCATAAACAAATCCTTTACAGTGATTACACCGATAAGTTTTCTGTTTTCGGTCACATAACAAGTATAAATAGTTTCTTTATTCACACCAACTTTACGAATTTTTTCAAAAGCTTCCGATACCGTCATATCCTTATGCAGACTGACATATTCTATTGTCATTATACTTCCGGCACTGTCCTTCGGATAACGCAGAATTTCATTAATCGCCTTACGCTCGCCCGTTGTTGAGTTTTTCAAAATTCTCGAAACAACGTTCGCCGGCATTTCTTCGATTATATCAACAGTATCATCAATAAAAGATTCATCAAGAATATCTCTGATTTCTTTATCGGAAAACATCTGTATAAGATGGCTCTGCATATCGCTGTTCATATGCGCAAATGTTTCAGCCGCCAAATCCTTTGGCAAAAGTCTGAACAAAATCATAAATTCAGTCTTTTCACCGAACACTTCACCGAACAGTTCGTCAAACAACACCGCAAGGTCTGCGGCATTCTCATCTTTCACAATATTTTTTACTTCAAAAAATTTTTTCTCTTTCAAAAGACGGTCTATTTTATTCAGCAAATCTTGCATTGGGGTACCCCCTATCTTATATGAAATTTTCCCATTCTCATATTTATTTTACTGAAAAGTTCTCAGGACGTTTGTCACTGTAACCAAATGCGTAAAGAATAGCTTCAACAGTTCTTCTTGACGCTTCACCGTCACCGTAAGGGTTAGCGGCGTGTGCCATTTTATTATACGCATCTTCACTGTCAAGCAATTCCTTTGCAAGACGTACAATATCGTCCTTTTCAACACCTGCTATTTTAACCGTGCCTGCCGCAACAGCCTCAGGACGTTCTGTTTCTTTTCTAAGTACCAAAACAGGCTTTGCAAGTGCCGGTGCTTCTTCCTGTATTCCGCCGCTGTCTGTCATAACCATAAACGAACGTGACATAGCATTATGAAGTTCCTCAACGTCAAGAGGATCAATAAGATGTACTCTGTCCATATCGCCGAGAATGCCGAATGCAGTTTCACGAACAGCCGGATTTAAGTGAACAGGATATACAAGTTCAACATCTTCATATTCCGTAACAATCTGCTTTAGCGCATTACAGATATTTTCAAGCGGTTTACCAAGATTTTCACGTCTGTGAGCAGTTACAATAATCACTCTCTTATTGTCAAAATCAAGGTTGTTAAGGCACTCATCCTTGAACTTATAATCATCACGGACAGTTGTTTTAAGTGCGTCAATAACCGTATTACCGGTTATATAAATAATATCGTCCGAAACATTTTCTTTAATTAAATTCTTTCTGTTTTGCTCTGTCGGTGAGAAATTAAGATCGGCAATTCTGCCTGTAAGCTGTCTGTTCATTTCTTCAGGGAACGGAGAATATTTATCGTATGTTCTTAGACCTGCCTCAACGTGTCCGACCTTGACTTGATTATAAAAAGCCGCAAGTGCCGCAACGAAACTTGTTGATGTGTCGCCGTGTACAAGCACAATATCAGGCTGTTCCTTTTTAATAACTTCGTCAAGACCTTCCAAAACTCTTGTTGTTATTCCGATAAGACTCTGTCTTGTCTTCATAATATCAAGGTCATAATCAGGTGTTATGCCGAATATTTCAAGAACTTGGTCAAGCATTTGTCTGTGCTGTGCCGTTACACATACGATTGATTCAATATTGTCATATTTTTTCAGTTCAAGTGCAAGCGGAGCCATTTTGATTGCCTCAGGTCTTGTACCGAAAACTGTCATAACCTTTAACTTTTTCACTTTTCTCTATCCTTTCCTACTTATCCTCATTACCTTTTTTATCGGAAACTTCTTCAACGTCAATTTCATTATCATCAGTCAAATTTCTGTTATCCTGATGTTGATGTACATAACTGTTCTTTCCAAGCATACTTCCAATCAAAAGAAGTATAAGCACGCATATTACAAGTAGCAATGCTCTGAGTACGCCGCTTTCAGCCAAAAGTACAGCCGTTATTCCAAGCACACCGCTTATTGCGTACAATATAAATACGGTTTGTTTCTGGGAAAATCCCATATCCACAAGTCTGTGGTGCAAGTGTCCTCTGTCCGCAGTCATCGGACTTTGTCCGCGCAATATACGTCTAATCATCGCAAACAATGCGTCAAACAACGGCAATCCCAAAATCAAAAGCGGTACTGCAAACGATATTACCGCATAACTCTTGAACACACCTTGTATAGACAATGTTGCAAGCATAAATCCCAAGAATGTCGAGCCTGTATCACCCATAAATATTTTTGCCGGATTAAAGTTAAACGGCAAAAATCCGAAACACGAACCCATAAGTGCAATACCCAAAATCGCAATCGAATATTCACCCACTCTTATCGATATAAACACAAGCGATATTGACATTATCGCCGACACGCCTGCCGCCAATCCGTCAAGACCGTCAATAAAGTTTACCGCATTTGTTATGAATACAATCCATATAACAGTAAGCGTTACCGAAAGCCATTCGGGAAGTACCCAATACGGATTGTCGCTTAGGAAATTTGGGTTTGTGAACACATCGATTTTTATATCGCCTGCAAACACAACCACAAGTGCGGCAATAATCTGAATTACGAATTTCAGCTTAGCGGGCAGATTTTTGCAGTCGTCTATAACGCCCATGACGGCAATAATCGCCGCACCCGCGAGCGTTCCGTAAAGCTGCCGCGACGGCTGTGCAAAGCACAATGTCGCCACCGTAAATCCAAAAATAATTGCCAAACCGCCTATTCGCGGTGTAGGTTTTTTGTGCATTCTTCTGTTGTCTTTCGGTATGTCTATCGCACCGATTTTAAAAGCAAATCGTCTTACCAAAGGAGTCGTTGCAAACGTAAATGCGAACGATACGATGAATGCAAATATCATAAATAAAACTTGTCGAGTTAACATATTACCCTCCATTACAGCACAAAGCCGACTTTCTTATACACCTTTTTCAATGTTCTCTGTGAAATTCTCTTTGCACTGTCAGCACCTCTTTGACATATATCCATAAGGTACTGCTTATCGGCAATAAGTTTATCATATTCATTTCTGATCGGGCGGATACATTCAACAACCGCCTCCGCAACGTCATTCTTAAAGTCACCGTAACCCTTACCGCTGTAATCCTTTACGATTGACTCAATATTCCTGCCTGTTACGGCTGACATAATGCTCAAAAGGTTGTTAATTCCGGCTTTTGTCGGATCGTTTTCACGATATTCAATAACACCCTCGCTGTCCGTTACCGCACTCTTTATCTTCTTGGCGATAACATTCATATCGTCCATCATTGAAATATATCCCTTAGGGTTAGGATCAGACTTTGACATCTTCTTTTCAGGCTCTTGCAAGCTCATTATCTTTGCACCCGACTTTGAAAGCATACCTTCGGGAATTTTGAATACATCACCGTAAAGCGAGTTAAATCTCTGTGCAATGTCACGGCAAATTTCAATATGCTGCATTTGATCCTTACCTACAGGCACATAGTCTGTTTGGTAAAGCAAAATATCTGCCGCCATAAGTACAGGATATGTAAACAATCCCGCATTGATGTTTTCAGCATGACGTGCAGACTTATCCTTAAACTGCGTCATTCTCTGCAATTCACCCATATATGTGTAACAGTTAAGTACCCAGCCAAGCTCTGCGTGTGCAGGGTTATGCGACTGAATAAACAAAATTGTTTCTTCCGGATTAATTCCGCAAGCGATGTACAAAGCAAGCACTTCAAGAGTTCTTCTTCTTATATCAGCAGGAGTTTGGCGGACTGTAATTGTATGCAAGTCCATCATTGAGTATATACAGTTATAATCTTTCTGTATGTCAACCCAATTTTTTATCGCTCCCAAATAGTTTCCGAGTGTAAGATTTCCCGACGGCTGCACGCCTGAAAATATGATTTTCTTATCTTCCATTATTATCTTCCTTTCACAGATTAAAGCATTTCTGTCAAGACTTCTCCCAAACGTCTTACACCTTCTTCTATATTTTCAATAGTAGCTGATGAATAGTTAAGTCTGAACATATTTGACGGAGCATATATATCCGTTGCAAAATTTGAACCGGGTACGATAGCGACTTTCTTTTCAAGGCACTTATCGACAATCGGTGTGATATCTTCGATAGTAGGGCATTCGCACCATAGGAATATACCGCCCTCAGGCACTACCCACTTAACTTTACCCTGTGGGAAATATTTTTCCATTGCACTGACCATTGCGGCACATTTCTTTCCGTAAAGCTCTCTGTTCTTTGCAATGTACTTATCTATATCGTACTTCTTCATAAATTCCACACACATAAGCTGTGTAATCATCGGTGTATGTACGTCATTTACCTGCTTTAGCATTTCAATCTTTTCCGCAAGCGGTGCAGGTGCTACAATGTAGCCAAGACGCATACCCGGTGAAAGAATTTTTGAGAATGAGCCTGCATAAACAACTCTGTCCTCTGTATCAAGCGACTTGATTGTCGGCACGTCCTCACCTGCAAAACGCAAGTCACCGTAAGGATTGTCCTCAAGGATTAGCACGTCATACTTTGATGCGATTTCAAGCATACGCTTTCTCTTCTCAAGCGACATTGTACAGCCTGTCGGATTTTGGAATGTAGGAATTGTGTAAATCATCTTTACACCGTCCGTATTCTTCAGAGTTTCTTCAAGCTCGTCCATATTCATACCGTCAGCCTCAACAGTAACACCGACAAGTTCAGCCTCATATGTTCTGAACGCATTAAGACTTCCTATAAAGCTTGGACTTTCAACGATAACCTTGTCACCCTTATTCAAAACAGCCTTTGCAGTAAGGTCAATACCTTGATTTGCACCTGTCATAATAAGAATTTCATCATTTTCACCGACTGAATTAACTTTTTCCGCACGCTTTCTTGCACAGTCTTTCATTTTCGGATAGCCGTCTGTTGTACCGTACTGCAAAGCAAGAGTAGGGTTTGTCATAAGAATTTTACCCGCAATTTTTGAAAGTTCGTCACCCGGGAACAATTCAGACGCAGGGTTTCCTCCTGCAAGTGAGATAATCTCAGGATCAGCCATACGCTTGAACATTTCACGAATGGCACTGCCTTTCATCGTCTTAACTCTGTCAGCCATAAATTTTGTATATTCCATTTTTCAAAACTTCTTTCTATTTATTAATTTTCTTCCATGAATCTTTTAATGCAACAGTTCTGTTGAAAACAGGCTTTTCAGATGTTGAATCTTTATCAACGCAGAAATATCCCAATCTAAGGAATTGGAACTTATCTCCTACACTTAGATTTGTCAAATTGCTTTCAAGTTTTGCATTTTTAAGAACTATCATAGAATCTTTGTTAAGATTGTCTGTAAAGTCATTTACGCCTGTTTCGTCAGACGGATTTTCAACCGTAAACAATCTGTCGTAAAGACGTACTTCCGCGTCTATTGCGTGTGCGGCACTTACAAAGTGAATTGTACCCTTTACCTTACGTCCGTCAGGTGAGTCACCGCCACGGGTTTCGGGATCGTATGTGCAATGTACAGCAATAATATTGCCGTCCTCGTCCTTTTCACAGCTTGTGCAAGTAACGTAATACGCACTTTTTAGTCTTACTTCTCTGCCGGGTGAAAGTCTGAAATACTTCTTCGGAGCGTCCTCCATAAAGTCGTCTTCTTCTATATAAAGTTCACGCGAAAATTCTACTGTTCGCTTACCCATTTCAGGATTTTCAGGATTAACTTCAACTTCAATCTGTTCAACCTTATCTTCAGGATAATTGTCGATTATAAGTTTAATCGGTCTTAAAACCGCCATTGCTCTCGGTGCTTTCTTATTCAAATCTTCTCTTATACAAGCCTCAAGCAAAGCAAAGTCAACAACGCTGTTTGCTTTTGAAACACCGATTCTTTCACAGAAATCACGAATAGCCTCAGGTGTGTAACCGCGTCTGCGCATACCGCAAAGTGTTGACATTCTCGGATCGTCCCAACCCGACACAATATTTTCACGAACAAGTTTCAGACAACGTCTTTTACTTGTAAGCGTATAGTTAAGATTCATTCTTGCAAACTCAATCTGTCTTGAAGGGCTTTCATAGCCGACTTCTTTTAATACCCAATCATAAAGCGGTCTGTGATCCTCAAATTCAAGTGAGCAAAGCGAATGAGTAACACCCTCAACAGTATCTGAAATAGGATGTGCAAAGTCATACATAGGATAAACTACCCACTTATCACCCGTTCTGTGATGATGTGCACGAAGTATTCTGTAAATAATCGGGTCACGCATATTTAGGTTAGGTGACGCCATATCGATTTTTGCTCTTAGTACCTTTGCACCGTCAGCAAATTCACCATTTGTCATTCTCTCGAACAAATCAAGGTTTTCTTCAATCGTTCTTTCTCTGTACGGACTGTTCTTACCGGGAGTTTTAAGAGTACCTCTGTACTCTCTTATTTCTTCTGGTGACAAATCGTCAACATATGCCTTACCCTTTTTGATAAGTTTTACAGCCGCCGCATAAATATCGTCAAAATAATCAGACGCATAAAGCACCTTGTCCCACTTAAAGCCAAGCCACTTTATATCCTCCATTATTGCGTCAACGTATTCTGTATCTTCCTTTGTAGGGTTAGTATCGTCAAGACGCAAGTTACATTTTCCGTTATACTTTTCAGCCATACCAAAATCTATGCTTATAGCCTTTGCGTGTCCGATATGAAGATAACCGTTAGGTTCGGGTGGAAAACGCGTTTGTACATGGTCGTACACTTTTTCCTCAAGGTCTTTGTCTATTGCTTCTTCAATAAAATTTCTGCTGAATATTTCTTCCATATATCTTTATCCCCTTAAACTTTCTATTGCTTCGTCAAATCTCTTCATCACTTCGTCCTTACCAAGCACTTGAAGTATTTCGTAAAGGTCCGGAGTATTTCTTCTGCCTGTTGCCGCAACACGAATAACGCCTGCGACATCACCGACATGTCCCTTATATGAATCAGGGTCTTTTTTATAAACCTTAGGTGCTTTAGCATAACCTATTGTTTCCGCCATATCTCTTACCTGTGGGAACCAATCGTCGCTGCTGACGTTTTCGTCGTAAATCTGCTTGTAAAGTTCAAGTATTTCTATCATATCATCATTTGAAAGATTATCCGGAAAATCAAATTTTCTGTCCCAAAGTTCCGAATAGAAATACGAAACGTAATTTTCAACGTCTGTCCAAGCCGAAATATCTTTACGCGGTTTTGCGTTTCCACGCTCTATCGCAAATATTGCCTTTGCATATTCTTCGTCATCAACAAGAAGTTTGTATAGTTTCTTATTGTTTTCCTTTGCCCAATCAGTAACCATTTCATAAACTTCTTCCGCACTCAAACGGCAAATATAGTTTTTGCTTACATCCGCAAGCTTAACCATATCGAAAAGTGCGCCTGCTTTACTCATTTTCGAGAACGAAAACTTAAAGTTATCTATATCCTCATTAGGATTTGCAAGACGCCAATCTTCATAATTTGAATTGGCAAGTGTCATTAAGTATTCCCAAATTGCACCTTTCGGATAACCGACCTCACTGTAATAGCTTACTGCCGCCTCAGGGTCTTTTCTCTTTGAAAGTTTACGCTTACCGCCGTTTTCCTCTTTCATAATAGGCGAAATGTGCGCATACTTAGGCGGTTTTAAACCGCATAGCCAGAACAACTGCAAGTGTATCGGCACTGATGAAATCCATTCGTCACCACGAATAACGTGAGTTGTACGCATTAAATGGTCGTCAACAATGTGAGCAAAGTGGTATGTAGGAGTTCCGTCCTTTTTCAAAAGTACAACGTCAAGAATATTTTCAGGCATTTCAATTTCGCCCTTGATAACATCCTTAAACTTAATTCTCTTGTCTTCCTTACCCGGTGACTTCAATCTTACAACGTATTCATCGCCGTTTTCAATTCTCTTTTGTGCTTCTTCAACAGTGATGTCGCGATACTTTGCAAATTCACCGTACACACCAGGAAGTAATTTTTCACTTTCCTGCTTTTCTCTGATTGTTGCAAGTTCTTCTTCCGTCATAAAGCACGGATATGCAAGTCCCTGCTCAACAAGCGACTTAACATATGCCTGATATATATCTTTTCTCTTACTTTGAGTATATGGACCGTATGCACCCTTTTCGTCAGTTTCTGACAGCATACCCTCATCGATTTCTATACCGAAATCGTTAAGTCCCTTTACTATAAGGCTTACACCGTTTTCAACCTCACGTTTTTTATCGGTATCTTCGATTCTAAGATAAAATACACCGTTTGTTGACTTTGTCGCCGTCTTTCCGATAAATGCGGCAAACAATCCGCCGAAATGCAAAAATCCTGTCGGACTCGGTGCAAAACGAGTTACAACCGCACCCTCTTCAAGATTTCTTTTGGGATACATTTGTTCGTAATCGTCGGGAGTTTTTGTTATATTCTTGAACAAAAGATCTGCCATTTGTTTATTACTGTCCATTTTTTTATTAATTCCTTTCATTATAGCTAATATACCTATTCTATATTATTATACCTAAAATGAACTCTAATATCAATGGTTTTTGGGAATTTTTTTCGCATAAAGCAAAAAAATCGGAGTATAACAGAATGTTATACTCCGATTTAATAATTTCATTAATTTATTTTGTCTAAAACTTCGTCATTTACGGTAACTTTTATACCGTATTCGTCAGCCCATTTTTGAACTTGTTCGTAAAATGCGTTGTTCTGCATTGTAGTATTGATAGTTTCCGCCTCATTTTCATATTCTTCTTCAAAACATTCCTGTGATTCGTCAAGCGGCAATCGTTTTATTACATAATATCCCGAATCTGACTGAACAATTGTAAATTCGTCGGTCTTTATCGAATCAACGCCTTCTTCAAATTCTATGCCTGTTTCGTTATCGGTGAAAATATATCCGTTTTCATCGGAATCATTTGCGGTATTCGGCGAATAATTGCTTATAAGCGTGTCAAAATCTTCACCGTTTTGTGCTTTTTCCAAAACTTCTTCCGCTGTTTTCTTTGCCTCTTCCTTTTTGTCGTCCGATACTTCGTCACCGGTTTGTGAGTCGATAGTCGAAATCAACACATACTTGACACGTCTGTAATGTTCTTTAAAATATTCACGCAATTCATCTTCCGTAAATGTAGGTGTTTCCGTTTGTTTCTTCAATGCGTCCGTATAATAGCTTACCGACGCAAGCGTATCAATATAATCATCAGTCAGTTTATTGTCCTTTAAAAACTTCTTATATCCGCCCTCACGGTCATAAGAATCTTTTATCGACTTTTGATAATCCTTTAATTTAGACTGCGTATCACTGTCAAGCTTTATATCCATCGCCTTTGCAACTTCAACTATAAGCTGGTTTCTTTGGCAGTATTCAAGCGATGATTTTTTCGCCTGACCCATATTGTAATTTTCCTTATATGTGTTCATATAATAGTTAAATTCACTCTCGGTAATCTGTGTATCGCCGACAGTCATAACAATCGGATTGTCGCTATTTGCACTTTGACCGCAGGCACTCAACATCATAACGCTTGCCAATGCCACTGCCGCAAGTTTTGTATATTTCATATGTCTTTCTCCTTAAAATCTTATGATTTTATTATACTATCTTTTTCGGCACTTTGCAATTCCTTTATTGTACTTAACAAATTATTTACAATATTCAAGATTTTCTTATATTCACCCTTAATCGCATAGCTTATGACAGGTTTGTCGCCCGACAACAGCTTTATGCGTTTAGGGAACATTTTATCAAGTCCCATAATAAGATTTGCGTCAACGTAATTTTCGCCGAATTTCATCAAAAGATTGTCACCGCTCTGTGCTATTTCATATATACCACATTCTTTGGCATACGTTTTAAGTGACGCAACTTCGATAATATTTTGTACGGCTCTCGGTATATCACCAAATCTGTCGATAAGTTCGTCCTCGATTTCAAACTTATCGTCCTCCGTTTCGATTGCCGCGATTTTCTTGTATATATCAATACGTTGATTGTGGTTTCTGATATAGCTTTCAGGCAAATATGCGTCAATATTTATATCAATCGCAACATCCTGCACATCGTCAATCTTAATACCCTGTGCCTCATCAACGCTTTCTTTCAGCAATTTACAGTACATATCGTAGCCGACCGCGTCCATATGTCCGTGCTGTTCAGGTCCTAAAATATTGCCTGCACCTCTGATTTCAAGGTCACGCATTGCGATTTTAAATCCCGAACCGAACTCGGTAAATTCCTTTACCGCACGAAGTCTTTTTGACGCAATATCCGATAATATCTTATCTCTGTGATACGTCAAATACGCATATGCCGCACGATTTGAACGTCCGACACGTCCTCTTAACTGATAAAGCTGTGAAAGTCCCATTTTATCGGCATTTTCAATTATAATCGTATTCGCATTCGGAATGTCAAGACCTGTTTCGATAATAGTCGTACAGACAAGTACGTCGGTTTTGCCGTTTACCATATCGTACATAATATCTTCAAGTTCGTCCTCTTTCATCTTACCGTGACCGACTGCAACGGTTATATCGGGGAACATTGAGCGTATCCATTCCGCTTTTCTGTATATTCCCTGTACACGGTTATACAGATAAAACACCTGTCCTCCGCGTGACAATTCATTTCTGACAGCGTCCGCTATAACTGCGGGATTGTCCTCCAAAACATACGTCTGTACAGGGTATCTGTTTTCGGGCGGTTCCGAAAGCACACTCATATCTCTTACACCCGTCATTGCCATATGCAAGGTACGCGGTATAGGCGTTGCAGTCATTGTCAGAACGTCTATATTTTGCTTTAATTCCTTTAACCGTTCCTTGTGTGCAACACCAAATCTCTGTTCCTCGTCTATGATAAGCAAGCCCAAATCTTTAAATTCCAAGTCCTTTGAAAGTATTCTGTGCGTTCCGATAATTATATCAATTTCGCCCGTTTTAAGTTTTTTCAAAATACGTTTTTGCTCGGAAGCTGTACGGAAACGTGACAGCATTTCAACCTTTATCGGAAAACTTTCCATACGTTTTAAAAACGTTTCGTAATGCTGCATTGCAAGAATTGTCGTAGGGCAAAGATATGCGACTTGTTTTGAGTCGCCGACCGCCTTAAATGCCGCACGAAGTGCAATTTCCGTTTTACCGAAACCAACATCACCGCAAAGAAGTCTGTCCATCGGCTTTTGGCTTTCCATATCGCCTTTAACTTCTTCAATCGACCTTAACTGGTCGTCCGTTTCCTGATACGGGAACGTATCTTCAAAATCACGCTGCCAAGGTGTGTCTTCGCTGTACGCAAAACCTTTTGCCCTCTCACGTTCCGCATAAAGTGCAACAAGTTTTTTCGCCAATTCTTCCGTTGACTGTTTTACTCTCTGCTTTGTCTTGTTCCATTCGTTACTGCCGAGCTTATTAAGTTTCAGCTTTTTATCGGTATTGCCGACATATTTATAAAGCAGATTAAGCTGGTCAATCGGAATATACAAAGAATCTGTACCTTGATACTGAATTTTAAGGTAATCCTTTGTTATGCCGCCGACAACCATTTTCTTTGTACCCATATATTGACCGATACCGTGCGTTTGATGTACCACGTAGTCGCCTACACTTATATCTGTGTAATTCTTAATTCTGTTTGCGTTTTCAACCTTACGCCTTGAACGGCTTTTCTTTGTTTCAAAAATTTCTCTGTCGGAAACAAGCACAAAATTAATTTCGGGATACTCAAAACCCTTATTAAGTTCACCCTTTATGATAACGGTTTCGCCTTTATTGAAATTTGCTTTATTTGCGTCATCACCGATAAATCGTGCTCTTATCCCCTTATCAACAAGTACACCTGCAAGATTTTCGCCACGACCTCTTGACGTACAAAGAATTACGACAGTATAATTTTTACTCTGCCAATTTCTCAAATCTTCATACAAATACTCGATTTTACCATGGAACGAAACAGTTGTTTTAGTTGTGAATGTTTCAAGGTGCTTGTACTTAAAGTCGGTTGACGAATGAGAAAGAACGTCAAGCGAAATAAGTTTTTTCGCCGACATTTCATGCACTTTATCGTGATATGAGCAATAAAAACTGTCCTTTGCCGCACCGATTATTCCCTTTTCTTTAAGTTCGGCTACTACTTCGTTTTTCTCCCATTCAAACGTCTTGCCACGCTCGCTTATACGTTTCGGGTCAATTATAAACACAAGGTCATTATCCGAAAAATAATCGGTAATTGACGGTATTTTGTCATATACAAGCGATACATATTTGTCTATTGACGGGAAATATCTTACTTCCTTAAAGCTTTCTATATCCGATTCGGTTGTTTCGATAAAATAGCTTTCGTCACTCTTTTTACGTTTTGCACTTCTTATGCGTTTTTCAAGCTCTGCTATAATTCTGTCACGTTTTTCGTCAGTGATAACCGCCTCATTCGCCGGTGTCACACGTGCGAAGTCAATCTTATCAAGCGAACGCTGAGTATATGTGTCAAACTCTCTTATAGAATCGGTTTCATCATCAAAAAATTCAATTCTGTACGGATTTTCGTTGCCAACAGGAAATATATCAAGTATTCCGCCGCGGATTGCGAACTGTCCCGCACCCTCAACGCTGTCCTCTCTTGAGTAACCCATTACAACAAGGTACTCCGTCAGCTTTTCAAGATTAAACGTTTTTCCAAGCTCAAAATCTATACAAAGGCTCTTAAATTCTTCTTTATCGCAAGTATACTGCAGAATTGCGTCAAGGCTTGTCACAACTATATAATCGCTGCCGCTTACAAGTTTCTGTATAACAGAAATTCTTGCATGCTCGTTCTGATGACCGGAGGTTTCGATATTATAGAAAATATATTCCTTTGTCGGAAAGTACAAAACATTATCCGAATACAATTCCATATCCGAATAAAGTTTTCTCGCCTCCATATCACTGTAACACACAACAAGCGCAGAGGATTTATTTTCATTTTTCAGCGAATAAATAAGCTGTCCCTGAGCCGATTCAACTATTCCCGCAACAGAAACAGGCGTATTATTAAGATTTTCGACTATGCCTTTATACGGTGCATAATCGTTTAAAATATCAGAAAAATTCATATTTACAGCCTTTCTGCCCACAACCGTTCTTTACACACCTTGTCGTGGACGGACAAAATGCACTTTTTTATTTGCCGTTATACTTATTCATCGCAGACTGTACACCGTTTTTAATAATCTCCGCAACAGCTTTTTCCGCTTTAACTATTGCGTCCTCCATTACAGGAATTTCTTCCTTTGTAAATCTGCCGAGTACAAAGTCTGCCAAATCATAATCTTCGTGTTTCGGTGCACCGACACCCATTTTTACTCTTGGGAATGTATCACTGTTTAGACGGTATATTATAGATTTAAGTCCGTTGTGACCGCCGGCACTTCCTTTCGGTCTTACTCTTATTCTGCCTACATCAAGAGATATATCGTCATTGATTACAATAATATTTTCAGGCGGTATTTTATAAAACTGTGCCATTTCACCGACTGAATCACCGCTTAAATTCATATATGTCTGCGGTTTTACAAGGTACACCTTTTCACCGCTTATTGTTGCCTCACCGTACACCGCTTTAAACTTTAATTTGGTAAGTTTTGCACCGTACTTATCCGCAATATAGTCTATTGTGTGAAATCCGATATTATGACGCGTCATATCGTACTGCTTACCCGGATTTCCAAGTCCCACTATTAAATACATTGGTATAATCTCCTCTTTACGTCCAAAAAGGGCAGATAATTTATCTGCCCAAATATCTTTAAAACTCATATTACTTACGTTTATCCTTCCAACCCTCTTTATTAACCTGTCTTGCACGTGCGATAGACAAGCTGTTTTCAGGAATATCTTCTGTTATTGTCGAGCCTGCGGCAATATAAACGCCGTCACCGACATTAATCGGCGAAACGAAGTTTGTGTTACAGCCGACAAAGCAATCGTCACCGATTGTTGTTCTGTACTTCTTCTTACCGTCATAGTTACACGTTACAGTACCACAGCCGAAGTTTACCCTCTTACCGACATCGCTGTCGCCGATGTATGTAAGGTGAGAAATCTTTGTACCGTCATCGATATTTGAATTTTTAAGTTCAACGAAATCGCCGACTTTAACTTCTTTACCCACATGACAATTAGGTCTGATATATGCAAACGGTCCTACGTGTGTACCCTCGTCAACTTCCGATTCAAGTATAACTGAGCTTAACACGTCAACACCGTCATGTATAACCGCTCTGTCAAGCATACTTCCCGAACCGATAACGCAGTCAGAGCCGATTTTTGTACCGCTCTTTATTGTGACGTTCTGACAAATTTCCGTATCATTGCCGATTTCAACGCCGTCTTCGATATAAACGCTTTCAGGATTACGCATTGTAACACCGTTTCTCATATGGTATTCATTAATACGCTTTTGCATAATCTTTTCAGCCTCATTAAGCTGTACTCTGTCGTTTATACCTCTGATTTCGTCATTGTCCGAAATTGCGTAACCGCCGATTTTCTTGCCGGCACTTAGAAGTATTTCAAGAGTATCTGTAAGGTAATATTCGCCCTGTGCATTGTTCGGAGTAATCTTATCAAGTGCATATACAAGCGACTGTGCGTCAAAAACGTACATTCCGGAATTTACTTCATTAATCTTCTTTTCTTCTTCGCTTGCGTCCTTTTGCTCAACGATTTTCAAAACAGAACCGTCATTATCTCTTACAATTCTTCCGTAACCTGTCGCATCGTCAAGAATTGCGGTTATAACAGTTGCTTGATTATCATTATTTTTGTGATATTCGATAGCCTTGTTTATTGTTTCGGCAGTTATAAGAGGAGTGTCACCGTTTAGAATAACAACCTCGCCCTTTGAATTTTTTATAACGTCGATAGCCTGCATAACTGCGTGACCTGTGCCTTTTTGTTCAGCCTGCAATGCAAATTCGCACACATCGCCGAGTACCTCTTTAACCGTTTCTGCCTTATGACCGACAACCGCGCAAACCTTGTCCGCACCTGCCGCCTTAGACGCGTCAATAACCCACTTTGAAAGTGGTTTACCGCATACTGTATGAAGTACCTTCGGCATTTTCGATTTCATTCTTGTTCCCATTCCTGCCGCTAAAATTACACTTGTAAACATAAATAACTCCTCCCAAAAACACTTATAAATCCATTTTTGATGTAACTTCCATATCGTGATGTATCTGTTCAATAAGTTTATCTACACCGTCAAATTTTATAACACCCCTAAGTTTTTTCGCAAAACTCACGCGTATATATTCTCCGTAAATATCCTCGTCAAAATCAAGGATATGACTTTCCACTGTCAATTTTTTTGCACCGAATGTCAGATTTTTTCCGACATTGACAACGCATTTCAAACGCTTACCACGCACATACGTTATACCTGCGTAAACACCCTCTTCGGGAAGTGCCATATTCACGTCATAATCAACATTCGCAGTCGGAATACCCATTTTTCTGCCGTTCTGCAAACCTTTCACAACATTGCCTTCAATGCAATAACGTCTGCCCAAAAAACGTTCCGCTTTTTCCATATCACCGGCTTTTATAATGCTCCTTATGTATGTACTCGAAACGATTTTTCCGTCAAGCTTTATAACGTCCGTAACAAACACTTTAAATCCGTATTTCTCGCCAAACCATTTTAAAAGTTTGACGTCACCTTGTGCTTTGTAGCCGAAACTGTAATCATATCCGACACAAACAGCCTTTATATGAAGATTTTCAACAAGATACTGTACAAATTCTTCGGGAGTTTTTTTCATAAACTCCTTATCAAATTTCTCCATATACACAAAATCGGGCTTTTCACGTTCCAAAAGCTCCAACTTTGCCTCATTCGGCGTTATAAGCTCAATCTTATGCCCAACAACGTCATTTGTGTTTTCTTCAAACAACAGCACACCGCTTTTTAAGCCGTTTTCTTTTGCATATTTAATACCGTTTCTGATAATCGTCATATGAGCGATATGAAGTCCGTCAAAATTTCCGAGTGCAACAACCGTACCATCGTAATCTGTTTTATCACGGAATATCTTCATTTATATCGCCCCCTTAATTCCAGAAAGATTTTTCAAGTTTTAATTTGCCGTCTGTAATCTTTGATATACACAAAAATTTATTTTTTTCGTCATACACGCGGTAAGATTGTCCCTCTTTACCGCTGTACGTCATCTGTACACCGTTCGTAACGCTTTTAACTTGCTTTGGGTTAAGTTTAATTTTAGGATATTCCTCAAACATTCTGTCAACGGGAATTATGATTTTTTCAAGCTCGCCGTTGTTTTTCAATGTTTCGATTTCCTTTAGAGTGTGGCTTTCTTCTATCGTAAACGGTCCTGTTTTTGTACGTCTTAATGTGTTCATATACGCACCGACGTGCAGTTTCATACCTATATCCTCGCAAAGTGTTCTGATATATGTACCTTTTGAACACGAAACGTCAATAGTCACACGTTCGCCGTTAATTTCAAGTATATCAATAGAATTTATCGTCACCTTACGGCTTTTCCTCTCAACTTCGATACCTTTTCTTGCAAGTTCGTAAAGTTTCTTGCCGTTTTGCTTTATCGCAGAATACATAGGCGGTATCTGCTCGATTTCACCGACAAAGCTCATTATAGCTTGTCTGATTTCATCTTCACTGCAAGTCACTTCACACTCCGTAAGCACTTCACCGTCAGCATCCTGCGTATCGGTCGTCATACCAAGCACAAACTCAGCTCTGTAACACTTGTCCGACAAAGTAAGCATATCCGCAACCTTTGTTGCAGAGCCGATACAAACAGGCAGCACGCCAGTTGCCTCAGGGTCAAGCGTTCCCGTATGTCCAACCTTTTTTATACCCGTCATCTTACGCATAACATAAACCATATCATGCGAAGTACGTCCCAAAGGCTTATCTATTATAATTATACCGTTCATTATAATCTCCGTTAAATTATTTTATCCAAAGCTCTTTTGCAAGCGTCGATAACAGCCCTTTCGGCTTTTTCGGTTGAATCGAAATCCAAAGTCGCACCTGCCGCTTTAATATGACCGCCGCCGCCGAACTTCATTGCAACTTCCGCAACGTCGGCTTTACCGTTTGAACGCAAATTAAGTCTGAAACCGTTGTTTGTACGTTTTATGCAAACCGCAATTTCAGTACCCTCAATTCTTCTCGGAATATCAACCAAATTCGGAATATCTTCCTTACCCATTCCGTACTTTGCACCGATTTTTTCATCGGTAATTACCGCTTTAATTTTACCGTCTGCATATTCCTTGATATTTTCGGTAATTTCTGCTTTTAATTTCGCCGCCGCAAGCGACTCACTGTCAAAAAGCAGTCTTGCCACTTCCGCATGGTCAAAATCATATTCCAAAAGGTTTGCCGCCGTACGCATTGTTTTAGACGTAACGTTACTGTACTTAAAGCAACCCGTATCGGAGCATATTGCCGTATACAAATCCTTGGCAATATCATTATCCAATTCAATGCCCATTTTTTCAAATAAAGCATACAAAATTTCACCTGCCGCAGCCGCTTTACCGTCAACATAATTTGCATCGGCAAAATTAGTGTTTGTCAAGTGATGGTCAATATTTATTGAATTATTTATTTCTTCAAAGAGGGACTTTCTCTCTGCTATACGTCCCAAATCACCGCAGTCAATGCACGCGCAAAGGTCGTGATTATGTTTCATACCCTCTTGATACAAAACATAATCATCACCTATAAATGCCAATCTTGACTCAATTCTTCCGTTTACATATACGGTCGCCTCTTTACCCAACTTTCTCATAACCTTTGCAAATGCAAAGCATGAGCCGATTGTATCCGGATCCTCATTCAAATGAGTAAGCACTGCTACGGATTTTGCCTCCATTATCTTATCAATAACAGCCTGCATAACTAATCCCCTTTATTTCTTGTTTATATTATTAAGAAGTCTTTCGATATTTGCACCATGCTCGATTGAATCATCAAGTTCAAACACAAATTCCGGCGTATATCTTAAATCAATTCGTTTACCCAATTCACGTCTTATAAAGCCGGCGGCACTCTTTAAGCCCTGCATAGCTTTTTTCTTCGTTTCTTCATCGCCCATAACGGAAATATATGCCTTTGCATATCTCAAATCGTTTGTCACATTTACAGTAACAACGCTCGTCATAAGCGGAATACGCGTATCTTTTAATTCACGAATTATATTTGCAAGTTCACGCTTAACTTCTTCATTGATTTTGTCAATTCTTGCCATATTTATTCCTCTCCGATGAATGGCTGAATTTCAGCCAATAACTATCTTTCTATTTCTTCCATAACAAAACATTCGATAGTATCGCCCTCTTTAATATCGTTGAAGTTTTCAACACCAATACCACATTCAAAGTTTTCCGCAACTTCTTTTGCGTCATCTTTAAATCTCTTTAGAGAATTTATAGTACCCTCGTGAACTATGATACCGTTACGAACGATACGAATTTCAGCATTACGCTGAATTTTGCCTTGTGTTACATAACAACCTGCGATAGTACCCACGTTTGACACCTTGAATGTCTGACGTACTTCCGCATAACCGATAACGACTTCCTTAAATTCAGGGTCAAGCATACCCTTCATAGCAGCCTCAATTTCTTCGATTGCCTGATAAATAACTCTGTAAAGTCTTATATCAACTTCATTCTGTTCAGCCGACGCAAGTGCACCTGCGTCAGGTCTTACGTTAAAGCCGACAATGATAGCATTTGACGCATTTGCAAGCATTACGTCAGATTCGTTAATCGCACCTACACCGCCGTGAATTGCTCTTACTCTGACTTCATCGTTAGACAATTTTTCAAGTGACTGTTTAACAGCCTCAACGCTACCTTGTACGTCAGCCTTGATGATAACGTCAAGCTCTTTCATGTTACCCTCGTCAATCTGGCTGAACAAGTTATCAAGTGATACTTTAACAACTTGATTAAATTTATTTTCTTGAAGTTCCTGTTTTCTCTGTTCAGCAACGTCACGTGCAAGTTTTTCGTTTTCAACGACCATAAATGTGTCGCCACCCGACGGTGCCTCCGACAAGCCAAGAATTTCAACCGGTGTTGACGGCGGTGCAGTCTTAACACGTCTGCCCTTATCGTTTACCATCGCACGAACTCTGCCGACAGCTGTTCCGGCAATTACAAAATCACCGACTTTAAGTGTACCGTTCTGTACAAGAACAGTCGCAACAGGACCTCTGCCCTTATCGATTTCAGCCTCGATTACAGTACCTTGCGCATCTCTGTTAGGGTTAGCCTTTAGCTCCTGCATATCTGCAACAAGAAGTACCATTTCCAAAAGTCCGTCAATGTTAATTCTCTTTTTAGCCGAAATTTCAACGCAGACAGTATCTCCGCCCCATTCTTCAGGTACAAGATCGTACTCGACAAGCATTTGCTTAACTCTTTCAGGGTTAGCACCGTCTTTATCAATCTTGTTAATTGCAACAACGATTGTAACACCTGCCGCTTTTGCATGGTTAATAGCCTCGATTGTCTGTGGCATAATACCGTCATCAGCCGCAACAACAAGTATTGCAACGTCAGTTACCTGTGCACCTCTCGCACGCATTGTTGTAAACGCTTCGTGACCCGGTGTATCAAGGAATGTTATAAGTCTGTCGTTTAGTTTAACGCTGTAAGCACCGATATGCTGTGTAATACCGCCAGCCTCTGTGTCTGTTACGCTTGTGTCACGGATTGCGTCAAGAAGTGATGTCTTACCGTGGTCAACGTGACCCATTACAACAACTACAGGAGGACGCGGAACAAGATCTTCCGGCTTATCTTCTTCCTCGGTTTCAATCATAAGCATATCTTCTTTTGTAAGAACAACTTCCTGTTTAACTTCAATACCGAAATCGTCACCGATAAGCTGTGCTGTTTCAAAGTCGATAGCTTGGTTTTGTGATGCCATAACTCCAAGCATCATAAGTTTTTTAACAACTTCTGCCGATGTCTTACCCATCTTAGACGCAAATTCACCGACTGTAATTGTTTCAGGGATTTCAACCTCTGTTATAACCTTAGCCTTTATTTCCTTTTTAGGCTGTTGGTTCTTTTCCTTTTCACGACGGTTTTTGCCGCCCTTTTTATTTTTAGCTTTACCGCCCTTTTTATCCATCTTGATATTATCAGGAACCATATCTTCAATACGTTCACGGGATTCTATTGTATCAAGTTCAACAGTTGATTGACGGGTATCAACATAACGTTTCTTTTCCTCCGTCTTTACAACATACTCTTCTTCCGTATTGGTATGGTCGATATTGCTTAAGTCAATTCTTTGACCCGACTGTTTCTTTGCAACTTTCTTATGCTTTTCTTGCTTTTGCTTTTCTTCTTTCTTTTCAGCCTTTGTTTCAGTCTTAACTTCGGCTTTTACCTCTGCTTTTTCTTCAGTCTTTTTAACTTCTTTAACAGGTTTTTCTTCTGCTTTCTTTTCTTCTTTCTTAGCAGGTTTTTCAGCCTTTTCTTCAGTTTTCTTTGCAGGCTTTTTCGCCGGCTTTTCTTCGTCATTGCCGTCTTCGCTTGCTTTCTTCAAAGCCGCCTCACGCATTTCGCGGATTTCTTCATCTGAAACTTGGTTCATCTCCGTATAAATATCGAAAATCAAACCGATAGTTTCTTCGTCAACCACGCTTGCCGAACTCTTTAGTTCTACTCCGAATTCCGCAAGTTTAGCTATTATATCCTTATTTGTAATCTTTAGATTTTTTGAAATCTCACCTAATTTTATCTTATCTGCCATATTTGCATCACCCTTTCTCCATGTCCCAGAGGGATTAGTCGTTTAATCTATCTAAAATTGCTTTCGCAAAATTGTCGTCATTTACGGAAACTACCGCACGGCTGTCTGCTCCTGTAAACTTGCCAAGCTCCGCCTTACTTCCCGCCTCAACAAATTTCGTTTTATAAAATTTGCATGAATCGGTTATTGATTTTTTTGTATTATCAGATGCGTCACACGCTACTATAATAAGCTTTGAAACACCGCTTTTAACGGCTTTTGAACATATATCTTCACCTGTCTGCACCTTACCGGCTCTTTTTGCCAAGCCGAGCATACCTAAAAATTTGTTGTTCAAATCAATTCCTCCGCCGCTTTATATAGTTCCTTTGGGACGGCACATTTAAAATGACGCTCAATCCCTCTTTTTTTCTCCGCATTTCGAATACAGTCTATATTCTTGCAAATATAAGCACCACGTCCGAATAATTTTTTATCACAGTCGAATTTAATCTCACCTGTTTTGTTGTCACGAACCAATCTTATAAGTTCATTTTGCGGATACATTTTTCTGCACGCAACGCACATCCTTTGTGGTATGTGCTTCATATATATTAGTCCTCCGCACTGATGTCTATTTTCCAGCCTGTAAGTCTTGCCGCAAGACGTACATTCTGACCTGCTCTGCCTATTGCAAGCGAAAGCTGATATTCAGGTACAACAACGTGTGCACTCTTTTCCTCTTCGTTGATTTCAGCTGAAATAACCTTGGCAGGACTTAAACTTGCCGCAATAAATTCGGCAGGGTCTTCGCTCCACTTAACTATATCAATCTTTTCATTCTTCAATTCTTCGCCGATATTCTGAACTCTTATACCCTTCGGTCCGATACAAGCACCTTGTGCGTCAACGTTAGGATCGTTTGAATAAACGGCAATCTTTGTTCTTGAACCGCCCTCACGCGCAATGTTCTTTATCTCAACAATACCCTCGGCAATTTCAGGTACTTCTGCCTCAAACAACTTTTTTACAAGTCCCGGATGAGTTCTTGAAACTATAATCTGTGTACCCTTTGTTCCGCTTTTCACTTCGCTCACATAGCATTTAAGCACTTGACCTACTTCATATGTTTCGCCGATTGGCTGTTCTTTTTCAGGCAGCATTGCTTCGATTTTGCCGATGTCAATAAATACGTTTCCTTTTTCTATTCTCTCGATTGTTCCCGAAACTATGTCATTTGTCTTTTCGGTGTATTCACTGTAAATTATTCCTCTTTCAGCCTCTCTTATTCTCTGCGTAACAACTTGTTTTGCAGTCATTGCACTGATTCTGCCAAAATCTTTCGGTGTTACTTCTATATTTACCATATCACCGATTTGATAATTACCGTTGATTGCTCTTGCGTCCTCAAGTGAAATTTCTTCAAATTCGTCATATACAAGGTCAACAACTTCTTTCTTTGCAAATACCTTTACAGTTCCGCTTTCTCTGTCTATTGAAACCTCAACGTTTTGTGCTGAATAAAAGTTTTTCTTATATGCCGCAACAAGAGCCGCTTCAAGAGCGTCTATAAGCACCTCTTGACTTATGCCCTTTTCGTTACAGATTTCCGTAAGAACCTCAAATAATCCCTTTTCCATTTTTATAAATCTTCCTCTCTAAAACTTAAATGATAATCTTATATAAACTGCTTGCTTAACAGGTATTTCTTTCACTTCCCCATCAAGTTCAACAAATGCTGTTTTATCCTTGTAATCCTTTAAAACGCCTGTAAATTCCTTTACGCCGTTTTCTGCTTTGTAAAGCTTTACGTCAACCTCTCTGCCGATATAATAAAGAAATTCACGTTCCTTTGTAAGTTTTCTGTCTGCCCCCGGTGACGAAACTTCAAGCGTATAATTTTCTTCAATAAAATCTTCCGCGTCAAGAAGTTCTTCTACTGCCTTTGAAAACAATTCACATTCATCTATACCAATTCCGCCCTCTTTGTCAATATAATAGCATAGCGAATAAGTGTCATCGGTTTTTTTGTATGTCACATCAACAATATATACATTTTGTTTCTGTGCAATTTGTTCTCCGAGTTCAAGTGCTCGGATTTCTGTTCCGTTAGCCATTTGTACCTCCGTAACTTTTCAAAAAATCTTTTCATATAAATATGAAAGAGTGGGTAAACCCACTCTTTCTGAATATAGTATATTCCGCTTTGAAAGATATTATATCACATAAATCCAACAATTTCAAGACTTTTTTGTGATTTTATCTTTATTATTCATCGCTGCCGTCATTGCTTTCACTGCTACTGTATTCAGAACTCGAAGATTCACCGCTTGATTCTTCGCTTGATTCATATCTTTCGCCTGTACTCTCGTGAGAAGAACTTGATGTTCCCGTACTTTCTTCGGTCGTTTCATGATTTGATGACGAACCGGATGATGAGTTTGATGAACCGGATGATGAGCTTGATGAACTGTTTGAGGTACCTGAGCTTGATGAACCCGAAGTTCCCGATGAACTGTATGATGAATTTGAACTTCTGCTTTTTGAGTTTGATGAATTTGATGAATTTGATGAATTTGAAGTGTTTGACGAGCTTGAAGATATACCGCTTGATGAAGAACTACCGCTCTCTCTTGTAGCATTTTTAGGATTGTCTGTTGTTATATTATCTGCAGGATAACCGAACACATCTTGTACCATCGTTCTGATTTCGTCCATATTAGGTATCCAAACGTCGCCGTTCGCTGAATCTGAACTATATTCACCAGGCAATGAATACGAATGAATATTCACGCTTGATAAATCAGCCAAATATTTTGAATACTTAATAACTTCACTTACTGTAAAGTTTGTCTTAATTTCAGAGCTTATATCCTTGAATATTGAAGGAATTTTCAAAATCAAAGATGCATTAACCTTTTGGTCTACAACAGCTTTCAGGAATTTCTGCTGCATTTCAACTCTGTCACTGTCACCGTTTACATAACCTTTAAATACACCGGTTGACGGATTAACATTACCGTGTCTGTAACGCATAAGCCATACAGCCTGCTGACCGTTCAGCTGATAATCTCCCGGCGGAAGATTTATATGCAGACTCTGTACAGGGTCATCATATACCATACCTACACCGTCGCCGTAAAGGTCCGGAATTGTAAATTCAATAGGACCAAGTTCGTCTATAACGTGAGCAACAGCGTCAAAGCTGAAATCAACATAGTAATTTATCGGAATACCCGTTATTCTCGTTACCGCCTCACAAGTTGCTGTCGCACCGCCGATTTCTCCGCTTTCATCCACAAATGCGTGTGCGGCGTTAATTTTTTGATAACGGTTTCCTATATACATTTTTGTATCACGAGGAATTGAGAGCATATTCACCTCTTTTGTTTCGGTATCAAAACTTGCCAGCATTATTGCGTCTGTTCTCAAGCCGTCAACGTCAACACCCATAAGTAAAACGTTTATCTTTCCGTCTGCCGCCTCAACAGTCGAAGTGTTGTCCACCGCTTCCTCATTGTTTAAGCCCGAAAAGTCAATTCCCATACAGACAGCTGCCGCGGCAATAATCACTGCGAGTGATATTCCAAGCACTTGAAAATATCTTTTTACATTAAATTTAACTTTCACTCTTTAACCTCCAAAAATATTCATCTATGTTTCAAAAAAATACAATATATTTTAATTATACCATTCAAACTTACTCTCGTCAATAGAAAAAACACTTTATGTTTTTAAACTATTTGTAAACTTTACATACATATCCAAAAGTCAAATTGCATTTCAGATAATTCATCAGCACACAAAAAGGGTGATATTTCCATACCACCCTTTAATTATTAACCCATATTAAATTTTTATACTAATGTGCAATATATGAAATTTTGTTAGCTTTCAGATATTCTTCGGCATATGTGCCTTTTACACATTTCACGTTGACTTTTTCACAGCCGTCAAACGCTCCGACGGCAATGTATTCAACGCTCTTTGGCAAAACTACGGTTTTAAGATTTTTGCAATTTTCAAATGCTTTTATATCTATGGCTTTCGTGCCGTCAGGAATTACGATTTCCTTTAAATCTGTGTTTGAAAATGCTTTCACTCCGATTTCCTGTAATTTTTCAGGTAACTTGATGTTTTCAAGGCTTGTGCAGTCAGCAAATGTCATATCTTCAATCTTCATCACATTTTGAGGTATATTTATATCAGTAAGATTATCGCAGCCTTCAAATGCTCCCCATTCGATATATGACACTGTTTCGGGAATTTCTATACCTTTCAACTCTTTGTTGTTTTTAAAGGCATCCGCTCCGATTCCCTCTACCGTCACACCTTCAAGTTCCTTTGGTATTACCGCATATTCGCCGAGATTATCCGCAGCTTTCAGAACAGCTTTCTCATTATGAACGGCATATGTCGCATATGATGAAGCGAATGCACTGATTTGAGTCATCATAACTATAAGCATAAGCGCCGCAACTAACATTTTCTTCTTCATATTTGACACTCCCTTTCATTCATTTCCTGTTCTCTTTATAAGTCTATTATACGCCGTATGAATATTTATTACAACAACAACAGACTTACAAAATTGTTTAAATGATTTAAGAAGTTGTTACAAATTGTTACAAAAAATTTTGTTTTATTTTGCATTCAAAAATACACCAAATTTGCGAAACCAAATCAAAGAAAAATATCAAATATTCCGTTCAAAAACGTTCAAAACAATATTATACAAAAAATCAGAGCAAGCTGTATACAGCTTGCTCTGATGTGGTGGGAGAGGATGGATTCGAACCATCGAAGTCGAAGACAACAGATTTACAGTCTGCCCCCTTTGGCCGCTCGGGAACTCTCCCATGTGTTAGGGATAAACAAAAGCTTATCCCTGTTTGTGGAGCTGGTGATGGGACTCGAACCCGCGACCTGCTGATTACAAATCAGCTGCTCTACCAATTGAGCTACACCAGCATATTAAATTTTATCCCTACCCCTTAGGGGTAAAAAAACCACTTTATATGAAGTGGTTTTTGGTGGGAGAGGATGGATTCGAACCATCGAAGTCGAAGACAACAGATTTACAGTCTGCCCCCTTTGGCCGCTCGGGAACTCTCCCATGTGTTAGGGATAAACAAAAGCTTATCCCTGTTTGTGGAGCTGGTGATGGGACTCGAACCCGCGACCTGCTGATTACAAATCAGCTGCTCTACCAATTGAGCTACACCAGCATCATATTTAAGAACATTATTTAAAAAGTGGTGGGAGTTACAGGGCTCGAACCTGTGACATCCTGCTTGTAAGGCAGACGCTCTCCCAGCTGAGCTAAACTCCCATACTTTTTGGTCGGGATGACAGGATTCGAACCTGCGGCCCTCTGGTCCCAAACCAGATGCGCTACCAAACTGCGCTACATCCCGACGTATGTTCTCTGCCGTTTTGCTCTCGCCAAACGACTTGTATATAATAGCAAAGATATTTAATTTTGTAAACCTCGATTACAGTCGATTATGTTTGTTTTTTGCTAATTTTACTTTTGTATTCTCATTTTTACGTTCATTTTCTACTTTATTCATATTTTTTATAAAATTATAAATAACATAGAAAACAAGCACCAATCCGCCGTAACCGCAAAGTCTGTAAGCTGTATTTATAATTTTAGAAAAACCCGCACCGCTCATAGCAACCGCAATTACAGTCATAAAGAATACAACAACATTCTTCCCTATTTTTCTGCTTGCTATGTCAAGTACGTTAAATCCGTTTGATACATCTGTGGTAATGACCGCAAAGAAAAGCATTGTTCCGTAAATCGCCCCAAACACTTTGTTTTGTCTGAGAGCCATTGTGAGCATAGGTATTTCTCCGAGATTTATTTTGCCGTAATATATTTCAAGCACAGTCCATATAAGTAACATCATAACAAACAGCACCACTCCGGACATAACGCTTGCCAATGCCGCCTCTTTCCTGTCTTGCAAAAAACGGCTCATACCCGCAAGAATTGCACCTGTTGTTATAAGATTGTATCCGGCATATGAAATACTTGAAACAGTCATTTTAACTTCATTTGAAAAAACTTGATGTTCTCGAAATCTCAATATATAGAAACAACAAAAAATGATACCGAAAATTATTATTGCACCCAAAATCGAATTTATCCCCATAATTTTTTTATTGTTCATAAAAAATATCATTCCGCATACTGCATTAAAAATAATTGCGCCGAATATTTTTTTAATTCCGAACAATATAAAAAACATTTCCCCTGCACACGCCGTCATAACGCATACTGTGGATATTGCAAAAAGTAAAGTTATAATTTCGACAATTTTTCTTATATTATGTCTAAAAAAATTGTTCAGATAATCCGAATAAGTTTCTATATTTTTTTCTACACACACCGATAAAACCGCATACGCAAACACCGAAAAAATAATACACGAAAGCAATACACCTATAATACTGTATTTTCCGTATTTCACAAAAAAGCTTATAATCTCCTGTCCCGACGCAAAACCTGCACCGATAACCGCCGCCGCATAACCGCATACGACGCTTAAAATATTCCGTATATTCCTCATAGCCTCACCCCCTAAGAAAATTTATGCAAAAAAACAGTGCGGTATTCAAATACCGCACTTAAATTTCTTATTAAATTATTTTTTGATTATTTTTCAATAGAAAGAATTTTAAATTCAATCTCACCGCCGGGAGTATTTGCCTTTACAGTTTCGCCTGCCGCTCTGTTAAGACAAGCCGCACCGATAGGTGATTCGTATGACAGCTTGTTCTTGTAAGGATCAGCCTCTGTTGAACCGACGATTGTGTACTTTTCTTCACCACCGAATATTGCAAGAACCACCTTTGAACCCGGAGTTACAACGTCTGACTTGATTTCTTCATCGTCAATAACTCTTGCATATTTAAGCATATATTCGATTTCGTTAATTCTTGCCTCTACTTCTGCCTGTTCATTTTTTGCTTCATCATATTCGGCATTTTCCGAAAGGTCACCAAATGAACGAGCCTCTTTAATTTTTTCAGATACTTCTTTTCTTGTAACATTTTTTAAAGTATCAAGTTCGTTTTCAAGTTCCAATTTACCTTCTCGTGTTAAAACAAATTCCTTTTCATCAGCCATTTTATGTCATTCCTCTCTTATTTTCACTTACGATTTAACTATTATAACTTTTTTTGAGTGAATTGTCAAGCTGTATTGGGATTTTAACACTAATTTCTCCCCTCAAGCAAAACATTCGTAGAGGCGGTCATCATTCACCAAAAAAATATATATTTAGCCCCTCAATCGTCTTTGTCGACAGCTCCACTCGAGAGGAGCCTTTTAGTATGGATTTCCCAACTTGTACGGGACGGTGCCTCGTCGTTCCTTGCCTCTCCTTAAGGAGAGGGGTACCGCTTGCGGTGGTGTGGTGGCTTTTCTATTCGTGTGATGTTCTTATTTTAGCCACCCCTCAGCCGACTTTGTCGACAGCTCCCCTCAAGGGGAGCCTTTGATACGGCTTATCCATTCGTACGAGCAATCATTGGTCGCCCACTTTTGCATTTTCTCAACGGGCGGCCAATGACCGCCCCTACGGAAATATATTAATATTGACGTTAGAGTTACACCAATCACACACGCTTCGTAAGGGCGATCATCGGTCGCCCGAATATATACCATGGTGGCAAATCACAATGAATTTAATTCAAAATTATGGGCAAGCTAATAAAAAGGAGTGATTTTTTTGAATTTTCTCACTTTAAAAGAGGACTTTTACAAGCGGTACGAAACATCAGGCAAATTTCTTCACTACACCTCATACGGCGCATTATGCACACTTCTCGGACATACAGATATACCCACTGCACCGTCGTTATGCTGTACATTATCAATGCGAGTTGAAATGTTCGCACGAAAAAGCGGCGGCAACTATGTAAAAATCGAAAACACCACCACAGACAAATGTCTGCAATACCCTTTCGGCACGTCCACAGACCTTTTTAAAGGCAAAACAAAATTCTTTGCCGAGTTAATACACGCACTTGAAAACAGCGGTTTAAAAGGTGCAGAAATACTGTACAATAACACGATACCGAATTTTATATCCTCAAAACACGCTTTTTCGGCTGCACTGATAAAATCACTTATGCAAGTAAGTGATATAGAACTCACCCCTCTTGAAACCGCCGCAATATGTGCATTAAGCGACGATTTAACGCCTTATCTCGCCGTACTTTTTTCTAAAAAAGGCTACTGTACACTTATGAACAGTGGTGAGCCGAAAAACCTGCCGTTGCCGCTTTCCGGCTACAAAATTCTTACCGCACACTGCACAGAACCGTTAAGCAACCATTCAAAGCACATTAAATATGCTATGTCCGAAATACGAAGATTATACCCTCACATCAATTCAATATCAGACTTGACGCCCGAAATACTGAGCACCGCAAAATCATCGTTTAAAAACAGCAAAGCGGCTAAATATATGTATCACCTATCCACCGAAAATACACGCATTAATACCGTTTCCGCCGCATTAAAACGATGTGATATAAAAACACTTTTCCGCGAAATAAACAATTCGGAACAATCCATGGAACGTTTTTGGGATATTGGCACAGAACATAAATTCCTTGCAAACACTGCACGCAATACAGACGGCATAGCCGCCGCAAGATGTCAGGATAAAGGTATTTGGGCAATCGTTGAAGAAGATAAGGTCGATTATGCAATAAATGTGATTAAAAGCGATTTTGAAAACATAATCGGCTATAAACCGACTTTTTGTGTATGTGACACTTTTTAAACAAAAAAATGAGTCTGTCGATAAAATGTCGACAGACTCATTCGGTTTAGCCGTTCATTTTTTTAAGAAATTTTTCGTGTGCGGCTCTAAGTTCAACAGCCATTGCTTCAGGAGCAGTTGTGTTACAGTGAGCCCAAGCACCTGTTTCAGAAGATGCGTTATACTTAATCTTATCTGCACTTCTCATCGGCGGATAGAATGCGATATGGAAGTGGTAATAATCAGATACATCTTCACCGTTTACAGGGTTTTGATACATACACATCATATAAGGGAACTTATAATCAAACAAGCTGTCAAATGTACCTGTTGTTTCCTTTAATATCTTTGCAAGATTTGTCTTTTCACTGTCTGTAAGCTGTGACAAATTCTGTACGTGACGCTTTGCGGCTATGTACATACCGTAAGGATATTCGCTGAAGAATGGCAGGAATGTAACGAAATCTTCGTTTTCCATAATAATTCTGTCACCGCAGTTCATTTCATCTTCAAGCATATCGCAGATTAGACAGTTATGTGTTTCGTCAAAATGTTCCTTACATGATTCCATTTCAAGCTGTAATTTCTTCGGAATTACAGAATAACCGTAAATCTGACCGTGAGGGTGAGGCATTGTAACACCTACAACGTCACCTCTGTTTTCAAAAATAAATACATACTTAATCTTTTCGTCCTTGCTTATTTCAACAAATCTTTCTGTCCACAAATCAACAAGTTCTCTGATATGGTCAACAGGAAGCTCCGGCAATGTTACAGTATGCTCCGGTGAGTACAAAATAACTTCGCACTTGCCGTATGCTGGCTTTGTCTTGTAAATTCTTGTTTCAACATCATCCGGTACAGGCGGATTTTGTGAAAGTGCAGGGAAATCATTATCATATTCATACACTGTAAAGTGGTCAGGAACCTTTCCCGAACCCGGACAGAACGGACACCAATCCTTTGGCATCTGAGGTCTGTTCTGACGGTGTGATGCAATCATTACCCAATCCTTTATTAGTGGGTTCCAACGTAATTCAGCCATTAAATTTTTCCTCCTTGAAATTCATATAATACTATTTTACACCTATTTTCATTGTCAGTCAATACCAAAATCACGCAAGTTCAAGTGTGAACGTGAATTTTGTATATTTAACCGTTGAGCCTTCCTTTGTATCAACACTTTCAACCCAAACGTTTTGCTTATGCAATGTCATAATATTTTTTACAAACGACAAACCCAGTCCAGCACCGCTCTTTTCATTTACGCGTGACTTATCGGTTTTATAGAAACGATTGAAAATATTGCTCAAATCCGCACCGCTTATTCCGTCACCGAAATTACCTACGCAAAATCTCGCTCTGCCGTCCTCAATCCATGTTCTTATACCGATTGTCGTATTCGGATAACTGAATTTTATCGCATTGTCAAGCAAGTTTATGACAACTCGTTTTATCGCGTCTTTATCTGCTATAACTTTCAAAATGTCATCTTCAAAATCAACATTAAGTTCAAGATTTTTCTCGTCAATTCTGTTACACAAACCGATTATACAAATTCTTGTAAGCTCGTTCAAATCAAATTCAGACACATCAAGTTTATATTCGCTTGACGACATTTTTGACATTTCAAGCATATCATTAACCATTTTCGTAAGACGTTTTGATTCGTCAAGCACGATTTTAAGGTATTCCTTTTCTTTTTCGGGCGGAATTGTACCGTCCAAAATACCCTCGATAAATCCCGAAATACTCGTCATCGGAGTTCTGAGTTCGTGCGATACGTCGCTTATAAACTCACTTCTTGTATCCTCCAATGCCTCTATAGAATCCGCCATAAAGTTAAAACTTGACGCAAGCTGTCCTATTTCATCGGCACTTGTCACCTCAACACGTTTGTCAAACTTACCTGACGCAATTCCCCTTGCAGCCTTATTAATCTCCTCTATCGGTTTCGAGATTTTCTTCGACTGCATATACACAAGAACAAATGCTACCAATACAGAAAACAGCGATGTAATAATAACCATCATAAACAACTCAAGCGTTGTTTTTCTTATATCAAAAATACCTGTCACATAAAATGACGCTCCGACAATACCTCCCTGATATTTAATCGGTACACCTATAACCATCATTTTATTTTTATACGAACCGTTTAATGTGCTGTATTTCTTTACGATATTTCCGTTTGTTACAATATGTACAAGTTCGTCCGGAACGGTCGCGGAACTTGTTGTACTTTCCAAAACTTCACCGTTTGAATTAGTTACTATAATATCAGAGTTCAAAAAGCTGCCCCACGACCTTAAAAGTTGTTTATATGCCGCTCTTGCACGATAATCGGTATCTTCTATTTGCAGTGATCCTGTCCAATACTCCAAATTCCGCGATACGCTTATAACGTTATTCATATGAGTGCTTATTGCAAAATGATTTACAAATATACCGACCGTAACCGCAACCGACGTAAAAACAAGCATAAGTATTATAGCATACGTCCAAAACAAACGTCCCAAAATACTCTTAAACATTATCTTACCTCGAATTTATAACCTACGCCCCATACGGTTTTCAGCTGCCAATTTGCCTCAACGCCCTCAAGTTTTTCTCTAAGTCTTTTTATATGAACGTCAACTGTACGCGAATCACCGAAATAATCAAATCCCCATACTTCTTCCAAAAGCTGTTCACGCGTGAACACTCTGTTCGGGTTTGACGCAAGGAAATACAAAAGTTCAAGTTCTTTCGGCGGCACTTCAACTATATTTCCGTTTATTTTAAGTTCGTAGTTTGAAAGGTTTATTGTAAGGTTAGGGAAAACAATTTCTTTTTCCGCATTTGATTCCTTTGTATCACTTCTTCTCAACACAGCCTTAACTCTTGCAAGAAGTTCTTTCGGCTCAAAAGGCTTAACCATATAATCGTCCGCACCGAGTTCCAAACCAAGCACCTTATCAAATGTTTCGCCTTTTGCGGTAAGCATTATAATAGGAATATTACTTACGCGTCTGATTTCACGGCACACCTGCCATCCGTCCATTTCAGGCATCATAACATCAAGAATTACAATAGCCGGTGCCTCTGACTTAAAAAGTTCAACGGCTTTTTTACCGTTGTTTGCGGTAACGGTATCAAACCCCTCTTTGTCCATATAAAGTTTTATAAGTTCTACTATATGTTCATCGTCATCTACTATAAGTACCTTATTGTTAGCCATTATTTTGTCCTCCTGTTTTTTCATCTTAATATGATACATTTATTATACCATAAACCGAAAAAATAATAAAGAGTATTGCGAAAATGTTTTAAATGTTATATAATAAATTCATAAAATTTTCACAAATTGGTGTCGAATATATTTTCAGGCACTACGAAAGGACGAAAAACATAATGAAACTTGGAATCGTAGGCTTACCTAACGTAGGTAAATCAACATTATTTAATGCAATAACTCAGGCAGGTGCAGAATCGGCAAACTATCCGTTCTGTACGATTGAGCCGAATGTCGGTATAGTTGACGTTCCTGACGAACGTCTTGACAAACTTGCAGAAATGTATCACCCTAAGAAAGTTACTCACGCCTATATCGAATTTGTTGACATAGCAGGTCTTGTAAAAGGTGCTTCAAAGGGTGAGGGTCTTGGAAACAAGTTCTTATCTCACATTCGTGAGGTTGACGCTATTGTTCACGTTGTACGTTGTTTTGAGGATGCAAACATCACTCACGTTGACGGTTCAATCGACCCTATCCGCGACATTGAAACTATCAGTCTTGAACTTATTTTCTCTGATATTGAAATGATTGAGAGAAGAATTGACCGTACAAAGAAAGCTATGAAGGGTGACAAGTCACTTGCAACAGAGCTTGCACTTTTGGAAAGAGTTAAAGCGACTTTGGAAGAAGGACTTCCTGCAAGAAGTATTGAATATACAGATGATGAAATGGCTGTAATGAAAGAAATTTCGCTTATTTCAATGAAGCCTGTTATCTATGCCGCAAACGTTGCGGAGGACGATTTCTCAAAAGGTATCGAAAACAACGAATTTGTAAACAGAGTTAAAGAACTTGCCGCAAAAGAAGGCTCACAGGTTATGCCTGTAAGTGCAAGAATAGAAGAAGAAATTTCTCAGCTTGACGGCGATGAAAAGGCAATGTTCCTTGAAGAACTTAATATGAGCGAATCGGGTCTTGACAGACTTATCAAAGCAAGCTATACATTGCTTGGTCTTATCAGTTACCTTACAGCCGGTGAACCTGAAGTTCGTGCATGGACTATCACAAAGGGTACAAAAGCACCTCAGGCGGCAGGTAAAATTCATACAGACTTTGAACGCGGCTTTATTCGTGCGGAAGTTGTTCACTATGACGACCTTATGGAATGCGGAAGTATGACAGCCGCTAAGGAAAAAGGTCTTGTAAGAAGTGAGGGTAAAGACTACGTTATGAAAGACGGAGATATTGTTTTGTTTAGGTTTAATGTATGATGAATAAAACTATAAAAAGCGTTTTCAACCATTGCATTTGCAGAGGTTATACGCTTTTTATTTTAGGACTTTAATATAAGGAGCTTTATAAATGTTTACTTCTATTTTATCAAGTATAATCATTTGGAGTGCCGTACTTATTATAGCATTAAGAGTTGTAACAAATTCAGGTATTCAATTTTCAAACAACAAATACATATCTGAATTGACTTGTTACAAAGGTACTTCATCAAATTATAAAACCACAAAAAAGGATATACTATGCGTATTTCTTTTGGCATTCTCTTTCAGAATTATAGTATTTTTGTTTTCCGTAGTGATAATATATATGTTCAATGACAACATAAACAGTTTTGGCGATATACTTGAACAGTATATGAAATGGGACGCAAATAACTACGTTCGCATTGCTACAGGCGGATATACATACTATACGGAAGGTGAAAATTTTACAACTCTTGCATTTTTTCCGTTATATCCTTGGCTTATGAGGATTGTCAATATTATTTTCAGAGATTTGAGAGTAAGCGGACTTTTGACTTCATTCGCACTGTATTCGGGTGCGTGCTGTTTCCTATACAAACTGTTTTCAATAGATTACAGTAAATCTGTTGCCGTTCGTGCAATAGTGTATATGTCGGTATTTCCACACGCACTGTTTTTCGGAACACTTATGAATGAAAGTATGTTGCTTTTCACATCTGCTGCAACTTTATATTATATAAGAAAACATAAGTGGTACCTTGTCGGTATATGGGGTGCCGCGGCAGCACTGTCGAGAATGCTCGGAATACTGCTTGCGATACCTGCGGCAGTTGAATGGCTTGAACATTACAAAATATTTGAAAAGCTTAAAAACAAGGATATAAAAACAGTATGGCAACTTTTCTACTCCAAAGGACTTTGGATATTTTTAATGCTACTTGGAACAGGAATTTATCTGTTCTGTAACTATAAAGTCACAGGCGACTGCTTTAAATTCCTTGAATATCAACGAACAATTTGGGGACACGGCTCCGCATATTTCGGAACGGGTATCAATTCAATCGTTTCAAAATTAAATTTGGGTACTGACAAAGATATGCTTGCGTCTGTATGGATTCCGTCTTTGGCTGCAATAATTTTTGTAACCGCAAATTTATTTTACGGTATCAGAAAGCACAAAAGTATGTACACTGCATATCTCGTTGTGTATCTGATTTTAAACACAAGTTTCGACTGGGTTATAAGCGTTCCGAGATATATGACTTGTGCAATTCCGGCATTCCTTTTCCTTTCAGATTTTTCGGAACGACACAAATGGACAGAACCTATTATCACAGCCTCAATGGCAATAGGTTTAGGCATTTATTTGACAGGATACTTGTGTTGGAAACAAATTTTATAACGGAGGATTAATATGAGCACAGTAAAACCATTAAAAACAAAAAATACGGACTATATAAATATTCTTGTACTTTGTCTTTGTGTTACAGCCGTTTTCTTCGTCGCCTGGACATTTACGGGACAATGGCCTTGGAAATCACAGCCATATAATTCGTACATACTTCAAGCTCAGTCTTGGCTTGAGGGCAGACTTGATTTAGGGCGTGACTATCCGTATCTTGAGCTTGCGATTTTCAATAATAAATATTATGTAAGCTTTCCGCCGTTTCCGTCTTATGCTATGCTGCCGTTTGTGCTTATCGGCTGGAACAGTTGTGACAGTATGATTGCATTTGCGGTATCGCTTTTGGGAGCGGTATACGCATTTAAGATATTAAAGCATTTTGATATTGAAAGTAAAACCGCAATATTTTTCACATTACTTCTTACAGTCGGTTCAAACTGGCTTATGACTGCACAAAATGCTTGGGTATGGTTTATCGCTCAAAATATGGCTTTTACATTAAGTCTTATGGCAATATACTATGCTTTGAAAAACAAAATAGGTCTTTCACTTGCATTTTGGGCATGTGCGGTAGGTTGCAGACCGTTCCAGATATTATATCTGCCTGCACTTCTATATCTGATATACAACGCACACAAAGCAGTCAACCCAGAAGATAAAATCATCGATATTATAAAAAAGCGTTATCTCACCCTTGTTCCTATGGCGGTCATTGCATTATCGTATATGATTTTAAACTTCGCTCGTTTCGGCCATATTACGGAATTCGGTCACAACTATCTGCCCGAATTTACACGTTCGGAACTCGGTCAATTCAATATCGGATATATGGCTGAAAATCTGAAAAATATGTTTTCCGTTCCCGAAACACAGAACGGAATTTGGCAATACCCTTATGCCAACGGAATGTGCATATTCTTGGTTAGTCCGATATTTATATCTTACTTGGTATATATTGCACGTTCAATTATAAAGCACGAAAAATTTGATATGAAGTTTATGATTCTTGTTTTGACAATCGCAATAATCGAACTTCTTTCAATAACTGTGCACAAAACAATGGGCGGTGCACATTTCGGTAACAGGTACACAAATGACGTTCTTCCTATTATATTTATAGGAACGGTTATGTTACTGCCGAAGGATAATGATTGGGAAAGTTTCAACTATCCCCTATTCTTTATCGGTCTTGCGATTAATTTAGTCGGCTCAATTATGTTTTTTGTACAATAATTATTAAACAGAGGTGATTTAATTGTTAGGAGTTATTTATTATTTGCTTTTTCTTATCATCGGATTTATTTACAGTTCGATGTTCTTCAAAGAAAAAGATATTTATTACAAACTATGGTCGGGACTTGTTTTCGGAAATATAATACTTATGGCAGGAATTATTCCGTTTGCCTTGATTTTTAAATTCACATACATAAGCCACATACTTTTACTTATTGCGGCGATTATACCGATAATTGTATTGGGAATTAAGCACAAAGACGTTGTGCAAAGTATTTTTTCTGAGAAAACAGTATATTTAAAAAAACATCTTTTATGCAAAGAAAACGTGGTTATATCAAATAAGATTTTTCTGTTTTTGATTATACCTGTCACGCTGTTAATATGCTTGCTTATGGTAAACCATATCCTTGCACCTTATGCCAACGGTGCTGTAAGCTCGGGACAGTCTACATACGGTGACTTACAAATGCACCTTGGATTTGTTACATCAATAGCCGAACAAAAATCATTTCCGCCGGAATACTGTTTCCTTTCGGGAACAAGATTAAACTATCCGTTCCTTATTGATTCGCTTTCTTCAAGCCTGTATATGTTCGGTTGTCCGCTTAGAATTGCCGTACTCATTCCAAGCTTTATATTTGCACTTTGTATAGTAATGGGATTTTACATTTTTTCATTCTCCCTTACCAAGAGTACAACCGTATCTGTTATTGCAACATTGTTCTTCTTCTTAAACGGCGGATTTGGTTTTGCGTATTTCTTTGAGAGTGCAAAAGAAGACCCTTCAAACTTTACAAAGTTCTTTACGGAATACTACCAGACACCGACAAACTATAATGAACACAATATACGTTGGTCAAATGTCATTTGCGATATGATTATACCACAAAGAACAACAATGGCTGGTTGGTGCGTAATCCTGTTTGAACTTGAAATGCTTGTAAATGCGGTAAAGAATAAAAAGACATCTTATTTCATTATTCTCGGAGTTGTCGCCGGCTGTATGCCGATGATACACACACATTCATTGCTTGCACTCGGAATTATAAGTGCCGGAATGTTCTTCCTTTATCTTTACGATGAAAAAGACAAGAAAAGCTATATTATGCGTTGGATATACTTCGGAGGCATCACTCTTGTACTTGCTATGCCACAGCTTTTCTTCTGGACATTCTCACAAACTTCGGGAAACAGTTCATTCCTAAGATATTCATTTAACTGGGTAAATGAGGCTGATCCGTATTTATGGTTCTATATCAAGAATTGGGGAATTCCTTTCTTGTTCATTATCCCTGCGTTTTTCAATACATCAAAGGATAATAAAAAATTAGTGCTTAGCTGCGGATTGTTGTTCTTAATCGCCGAACTTATATTGTTCCAGCCTAACGATTATGATAACAACAAACTGTTCTACATAGCATATATGATTGCGGTAATCATTGTTTCGGAATATCTTGTACTTATTTATAATAAACTTAAAGGTATCAATTTACGCGGTTTCCTTGCGGCATTGGTTATTATTTCCGCTACGCTGTCAGGAGTTATGACAATTATCCGCGAATATCACTCAGGTGCAATGTATCAGATATATAGTGCCGCTGATATTGAAGTTTCTGAATATATTAAAGACAACACCGACGCAAACGGTGTGTTTATGACAAGTACAAATCACATTAACCCTGTAGTTTCACTTGCCGGAAGAACAATATATGTAGGTTCTTCGTTGTATGTGCATTTCCACGGGTTCGGAGAAGAATATACTAAGAGAAGTGAAGAATTAAAAACGGCATATGAGGGTTCTTCTCAACAGTTAAAGTCATTTGCAGATGAAAACAACATTTCATATATTTATGTAGGGAACAACGAAAAACAAGATTTTAATATAAATTACAATTCACTTTCACAGTTTGAAAAAATATATGATGAAAATTCAATACAGATATATAAAGTAAAATAAATGCAAAAGCAGACAAAATCGTTTATGATTTTGTCTGCTTTGTTTTTAACAATTCAGCATTTTCCCGCACTTTTGCAAACTTCCTTAATAGGACATACCGCACATTTAGGTTTTCTTGCCGTACATACCGCACGACCGTGTGCCACAAACTGATGGCACATTCTAAGCTGATAATCGGGCGGTACAATCTTTTTCAAGTCCATTTCGACTTTTGTAGGATCGTCGTTCGTTGTAAGACCTATACGCTTTGCAATCCGCTTACAGTGTGTATCAACCACAACAGCAGGCTTACCGAATATATCGCCAAGTACAAGGTTTGCTGTTTTTCTGCCCGTTCCGGCAAGACTTGTCAAGTCCTCCATTGTATCAGGTACTTCCCCGCCGTAAACGTCAATAAGCCTTTGACAGCACAAGATTATATTTTTCGCCTTGTTGCGGTAAAATCCCGCCGATTTTATATCTTCACAAAGCTCGTCATAATCCGCATTTGCAAAATCTTCTGCATTTCTATACTTTTTAAAAAGTGTTTCGGTAATTATATTAACTCTTGCATCGGTACATTGTGCCGACATTTGAGTGGCAATAAGCATTTCAAGCGGTGTTGTGTAATTAAGCGAACATTTGACATCGGGATATGCCTTGTCCAAAAGCTCTCGCAATTTCAAAACTCGTTCTTTCTTCGTCAAAGAAATCACCTCAATTCAATTTTTCTGATAAGTACATTATATAATTTTTCGTAAAAATTTGCAACAAAGACTTGCACTTTTATTAAATAACATATATAATATTACATAAAGTTGTTTTCAACTCAACACTTTTTATACGAAAGGAAATGGGAAAATGGAAAAATACGAAAAGATGAAATCTTTTGATCCGGAAATTTATGTGGCAATTCAAGACGAAACAAATCGTCAGAACAATAAAATTGAACTTATTGCGTCTGAAAACTTTGTATCGGAAAGAATTATGGAGGCTAACGGCTCACCGCTTACAAACAAATATGCAGAGGGTTATCCGGGAAAACGTTACTACGGCGGTTGCGAATACGTTGATGTTGTAGAAACACTTGCTATCGAAAGAGCAAAAGAATTATTCGGTGCAGACTATGCAAATGTTCAGGCACACTCAGGTGCTCAGGCTAATATGGCTGTATTCTTTGCACTTCTTACACCGGGCGACACAGTTCTTTCAATGAGCCTTGCTCACGGCGGTCACCTTAGTCACGGAAGTCCTGTTAATATGTCCGGTAAGTATTTTAACATTGTACCTTACGGTGTTACAGAAGATACTAACACAATAGATTATGACGAAGTAAGACGTATAGCACTTGAATGTAAGCCAAAACTTATCCTTGCAGGTGCGTCAGCTTATCCAAGAATTATTGATTTCAAGAAATTTGCCGATATTGCAAGCGAAGTCGGTGCATACTTTATGGTTGATATGGCACATATCGCAGGACTTGTTGCAGCAGGTTGCCATCCGTCACCAATGCCGTATGCAGACGTTGTTACTACAACAACTCACAAGACTCTAAGAGGTCCTCGCGGCGGTCTTATTCTTACAAATAACGAAGAAATCGCTGTTAAGATTAATAAAGCTATCTTCCCTGGTATTCAAGGCGGTCCTCTAATGCACACAATCGCAGCTAAGGCAGTATGCTTTAAAGAAGCACTTGACCCAAGCTTTAAGACATACGCAGAACAGGTTGTTAAAAATGCATCAGTTCTTGCGGATACACTTATGGCAGAAGGCTTTAAACTTGTAAGCGGCGGTACTGATAACCACCTTATGCTTGTAAACCTTACAGATACAGGTGTTACAGGTAAAGAAGCTGAAAAAATGCTTGACGAAGTCGGTATTACAGTAAATAAAAACGCAATTCCGTTTGATACAAAGAGTCCGTTCGTTACAAGCGGTATCAGAATCGGTACTCCTGCCTCAACTTCAAGAGGTTTTAAAGAAGAAGATATGGTCGAAGTCGGTAAACTTATCGCTATGACTATCAAAGACTTTGAAAATAATAAAGAAGAAGTTAAGACAAGAGTTAAGGCTCTTTGCGATAAATACCCACTTTACAGATAAACCTATCGAGCCTGTCACAAAAATATCGACAGCTCCAAAAGATTATTATGCGGATTTTGATATTTTTTCAAAATCCGCTATTTTTCTATTGACAAATATAAATTGATGTGGTATTATAGTATCTGTTAATGGCTCGTTGGTCAAGCGGTTAAGACTCCGGCCTCTCACGCCGGCAACGAGGGTTCGATTCCCTCACGAGTCACCAAATTTTAAAATCACAAAAAACCGTATAAATGCTTGAATATCAAGTGTTTATGCGGTTTTTTAGTGTTTTTATAAATAAAATCAATGTGATAAAATGTTATACTTTTTTATTAGTCTGTTAGTCAAAAGTTAGTCAGATTTTAGTCAAAAGTTAGTCAAAAACAGAGTATGATACTCCTTTAGTTTCTGATGTAGTTTCTCTTTTATCAGTTCCTCCGTGTATTCCCTCGCTATCATCTCTGACATCGGGTCTGCTTCTTTCGTTTCCAACTGATTGTTGCAGTCCTTCGTTGCTATCGTCGCTATGTGACGTATGAACTCTGTCAATTCTGCTTTAGTTCGGGCGTGTAGTCCTCTATCATCATTTCTACCTTTCCGTCCAATACTCCTTATTGCGATATGCCATTTTCTTTACCTCCATTTTTTTGATTATCTACTTTTTTTATTCCTACTTGATTTGTATCTGTGTTCGTCCTAAAAATTTGTTTGTCATCAAAAACGATATAGCTTCAATCTCGTTATTGTACACAATACCGTCGTACCCTTTATTTTTTAGAATTTCTCTTAGTTTGGAATTTTTTAATTCTAAATCTGCAATATTGAGTATTTTTAACCCATCTTCGGACGATATAATTCCTTGTTTATCTAAATCAGTCACCACTTGGTCTGCATTCCAATTCAAAAAATCTTTATCAATGTAAATAGGGTTTGTTATATTGAGATATGCTTTAATATATATTGGATTTGTTATCCCCTTATCTTTCACATATACAACAACACATACCCACAATTTTGTATTGTTTAGATTAAGGTGCGCGTCGTCTGTACCAATTAAAGCGATAACTTCGGTTATCGCTTTTTTTATTTATTTCATACAAAAAGCACTCACTGTTCAGCAAGTGCTTGACATTGCATTGTCACCTCATTCATTGTAAGATATTTCAACATTAAAATAGCAGCTGAAAAATCAGCTGCTATTTCTTATTTATTTAACTCTTTGAATTGTAACAGTTTGTTCTGTTTCATTCCACTCAACCGTTGCACCCAGATTTTCCGAGATGAAACGTATCGGTGTATATGTACGATCGTTTTCAACAAAAGCAGGACTATCGAGTTTAACGTCCTCACCGTTTACTTTTGCATAATCCGAGCCGATTGTGATAAGAATTATTACGTCCTCTTGTTTTTCCGTCTTACCTGTGATTGTTACAAGTTGTTTTTCGCCGTCCCATTCAACTGTTGCGCCAAGATTTTCCGCAACAAAACGAGCAGGCAACATTGTACGGTCATTCACAACCTTTGGAGCAACATCATTTGTCTTTGTTGTTCCGTAAACGAGTGCGTCATGTTCATCGATTGTCAAAACTATTGTATTTGAACTTTCTTTATTTTCATTTCCGCTATTATTATTTATGACATCTTCACTTCCGCCGTTTTCCTGTTTCTGTTCAGTCCACTTTGCGTAAAGTGTAAAACTTTTTGTTACTTTTTCCGTAAAATCGTACTTTGTTGTAAGTTCCTTATCAGTATACCATCCCGCAAATTCAAAGTTTTCTTTTATCGGAGCAGTCGGTTCTTTGACTGAATTATCTTTTGCAACAGTCTGACTCGTTATCTTATTACCGCCGTTTGTGTTAAACGAAACTGTATAACGTTTTGTTCTGCCGCTACCGCCACTGCTCTTACTACCGGTTGCCGCATATACAGCAGTTATTGTCGCAGAGTCTGCCTCATTTGTGACTGTTTGTGCACCGCTTACGGTATAACCGTTTTCTGCAATTCCTTTTACCGTATAATTTGCTTTCGGTGTAATTGTTATTGTTGCGGTATAAACTGTACTATATCCGAATTTATCCGTAACTTCCGGCGACCAAGCTACCGTTGCTGTATATTCGTCTGTTTCTATTTCTGTCTGCGGTACTCCGTTTTTAACAGGTGCAGTCAGTATTATTGCAGAATTTATTGTTTTCGGCAATATTGTAAATAATTTTTCAAGTGTTCCTTTATAATTATTTGAAATCATCTCAACTTTAGCTTTTGCCTCTTCAGATGCTTTTATATTTTTTTCATATGCCACTGTATAATCTGTATCAAGTACAAGAATTTTATCCCCATCTTTGACCTCAATAACAGGTTTAATCTCCTCACCCGTATATGTTTGGTCTGCTATTTTTGTTATGTTGTCATTTGTAAGTATTTTCTTTCCTATTACAAATTCAACTGCGTCACTTTCAAGCCCTGTATACTTATCTGTTTCTTCAACCTTTGCTTTTACATAATATGTTCCCGCATCTGTCGGAACAATTTCGCTATATTCTCCGTCTGCCGCTGTTGAATATGTATATTTTATTGTTCCGTATTTTGCCGTAGCTGTCGGTGCATTTGGTGTGTCACCGTATGTCCATCCGACTATTTCAAGCGGTTTGGTAAATTCGTTTGTATCAACTGTGTCATAACTACCTGTCGCAGAATACACTGCCGTTACTGTAGCAGAGTCTGCCTCATTTGTGACTGTTTCTGCACCGCTTACGGTATAACCGTTTTCCGCAATGCCTTTTACAGTATAATTTGTTTTCGGTGTGATTGTTATTGTTGCTGTGTAAACCGTATTATATACGAACTTGTCTGTAACTTCCGGCGACCAAACTACCGTTGCTGTATATTCGTCTGTTGTTATTTCCGTCTGCGGTACTTCATTTTTAACAGGTGCAGTTAGTTGTGTTATTGCTGTATTTATGGTTTTCGGCAATATTGTAAATTCAACTGCATTGCTTTCAAGTCCCGAATAGTCTGCTGTTTCTTCAACCGTTGCTTTTACATAATATGTGCCTGCATTTGTCGGAACTTCTTCGGTGTACGTTCCGTCTGCCGTATTTGAATATGTGTATTTTATTGTTCCGTATTTCGCCACTGCTGTCGGTGTATTTGCTGTTTCACCGTATGTCCAACCTGTTATTGCAAGCTGTTGTGTAAATTCATTTGTTTCAAAAGTCGATATTTTTTTCCAAACTGCATATAGCGTTGTATTGGAACTTATTGTAATACTGCCACCCGAACTGTATTCTGCTGATGTTGCGTCTTTATTTGTCGACCAACCAAGAAAATCATATCCTGTTCTTGTCGGTACACTGTCACTTATTGTAAAAGTTGCACTGTTGCCCGCAACTATTTCGGCACTGCCACCGTCCGGTGCATTTGTACCGTTGTTTGCGTCATAACCGAGATAAACAGGAAATGTTGTTACTCCGCTTGATGTTTGAGTAAGCTTTATTTTATTATCTTCAAGTTTCAATGCGTAAGAGCTGTTGCTAAGCCTAATCTTTGCCATATCATTGTATGTAAGCACAACACCGTCTGCCGCATCAGCAATAACTCTGCCTTCTGATTCGCCCTCTACCGTAAGTATTAACGGATTTTTTATTGAAGAAGTTATTTCAACATATTTAGTAGCAGAGGTATTTGACATCAAATAAATATCATTTCCTACATTAATATTTGCATTACCGCCTATTTGCAATGTAGCCTCTCCTGTTGTTTTACAACTATGAAAAATTGCAGAACCACTTGGTGAATCGCCTACCGCCGTGTTACCCTTTATCACACCGCCGTTTATTATCGTTGTACCGAATGATGTATTATAGATTGCACCGCCGGAATTTGACGAATTATTTTGTATAAGACCGTCATTTATAATAAGAGTAGCATCTCTTACATAAAACGCTCCTCCACCATATCCGGCATTTGAAAGTGTCGTCTTATTATTTTCAATAATACCGCCGTTCATTTCAAAGCTACCGCCATCTAAATATATAGCACCACCGTAATTTCTGCTTTCGCAACCCGAAATTGTGCCGCCCTTCATTTTAAAATTACCGCCGGCCATATAAACTGCAGGTCCATAACCGCTGGTTCTTTTATGATTTGTAATCTTTGCCCCATCATTCATTATAACAGTACCGTCGGCCATATTAATCGCAGCTACCGCTCCACTGTCAGAAATTATCACGTCGTTACCGTCTATTGTAACATTGCCAAGTGTAAGACTTCCGCTTTCAACTTTTATCAAATTTCCCGATGTACTCATTCTGTTAAGCGTTCCGCCGCCCGTGAATGTAACATCGCCTTTGATAGTAATTGCCGCCGTGATACTGACATCACCGTTTATTGTCACGGTTCCGCCTGATATTGTAACACCGCCTACCGTATCACCGTCATTCCATGTTGTGTCTGCGGAAATTGTTTCTGTAATTTCATCGGCATATACCAAAACGGTACTTGCAGGCAACACAGAGAACATCATTGCCAACGCCAGTATGATTGATAATAATTTTTTAGATTTCATGATTTTTTCCCTCCTAAAATTATATTATTCCCACAAAAATATTTTCTAAAGAATTTATTATATTTATGTATCTGTTCATACTTAAATTATACACCGTACACTGATGTACGATGCAATAATTTTTGAGTATTTTTCTTCCTTTTCGACATTACATTTTTGTTACAGAGCATTGCTGTTTGAACCTGTCAACAAACCACGAAATCACATTTTACAATGTGATTTTTGAGTATTTTCAGAGTAGGCAAACCGATAAATTTCAAAAAAACAGTTGCAAAATTGAAAAAAACGTGTATAATATAAATGAGTGTATCTTCAGGGCAGGGTGTGATTCCCTACCGGTGGTTAAAGTCCACGACCCTACTCAGTACAGTAGGCTGATTTGGTGAAATTCCAAAACCGACGGTTAAAGTCCGGACGGAAGAAGATGTTTTTTTGTGTATGGTTTGCCCTGTAGCTATGCTATGGGGCTTTTTTTATTTCCCGTTCATAGCGTCAAGACAAAATTTATGCGAAGAACTTTTCCTAAAGATACAAAATAAATTTTTAGGAGGCTTTTTAATTATGGAAGCAATCAACAATGTTCAAAACAAAACAAGGTTTACACCGAAATTTATCGCAAGTGTAGGAATACTGTCGGGTATATCTATTGTACTTATGCAGATTTTAGAATTTCCTATCCCGTTTATGCCGCCGTTTCTAAAGTTTGATTTTTCAACTTTACCTGCTTTGATAGGCGGATTTGCATACGGTCCTGTTACGGGTATTGCGATAGCATTCATCAAAGCGGCTCTACACCTGCTAAGAACAGACACAGGCGGTGTCGGTGAACTTGCCGATTTCCTTGCAAGCGGTTCACTTGTACTTGTTTCATCACTTATTTACAAGCGTATCAAAACAAGAAAAGGTGCGGTTTTAGGTCTTGTTCTCGGAGCAATAGCAATGGCAATCGTAGGCGGACTTGCAAACTACTTTATCTTGATACCGTTCTATACAAACGTTATGCCTATGGAGCAAATTATATCGCTTTGCAGCAAGGTTAATCCGCTTATAACAAACACTTTGGGATATGTTTTATACGGTGCAATTCCGTTTAATTTAATAAAAGCACTGTTGTTATCAATCATAACATTCGTACTATACAAACAAATTTCAAAGATTTTACATTAATTTGATATAGTAATAATTGCATTTTAGAAAAATATAGTGTATAATGAATTCTGTAATTTTTATTTTAAGGAGAAGTTTTATGGATTCTATTGTACAATCTATTGTCACAGCACTTTCAGGAAAAATATCAAAGGAATTAATTGTTTTTCTTGTATCAATGGTACCGTTGTTGGAGCTTAGAGGAAGTATTCTTGCGGCAGGACTTATGAAAATGAGTTTCTTCCCATCATACATTGCCGCAGTACTGGGTAATATGCTCCCGATACCGTTCATATTGCTGTTTATTGAAAAGATATTTGCGTGGATGAAAAAAAGTAAACGCTTTCACAAAATTCCCGATTGGCTTGAAAAGAAAGCACTTTCAAAATCGGCTCAAATCGAAAAATACGGCTATCTCGGCTTATTCCTTTTTGTAGCCATTCCGCTGCCGGGTACAGGTGCTTGGACAGGAAGTCTTATCGCAGTATTATTCGGTATGAAACCTAAAAAATCACTTTTGTTTATCTTTTTAGGTGTACTTACTGCAGGACTTATAATGTCGCTTTTATCATTCGGCGTTTTAAAACAACTTATTTCTTAGACATATCAAAAAATCGGACTGACAGTCCGATTTTTTTTGTTCTGTTTTTCCAAACAAAAATGCCCTCCACAACAGATAATGCTGTCGTGAAAGGCATTTATATTAACTTATAACAAGTTTAAATGTTACTTCACCCTCATAAGCAGGTGTATAGTTACTGTAACCGATTCCCTGAACGGATAATACTGAAAGCATTGACGTCAATCTGTCAGAACTCGTTGTGTAAAATTCACCGTCTTCATCGTATGAATATTGTCTTATAACGCTTAACGCCTCGTCTGCGTCTTTTGCGGAAATTACGATTGAACCGATAGGTTTATTTTCTTCGGGGGCTTCAATCGGATTGCCGTCTTTATCCAACTTATAGTATCTGCCGTATGCGATTTGGGCTCCGCCCGCAAGCGAATAATCATCTTCAACACTTGATTTTACTGTTCTTGAATTATTGATATTGTCATCAGTTCCGTCATATACGGAACGATCGTCCGACTGAACATCAATACTTGCAATCGCTATTCCGTCATCTTGTGAATAAGCTTGAATATCGTTTGAATTATCAGCAACCTCAGCAGTTGTTTTCTGCGAAACCGCACCTTCGTCCGACTTTGCAGGTTCTGCAGAAACAGACGGTACCGCATTATTTTGTACCTTTGGACTTACAGACGGAGCAGATGTGGATTTACTGTTATTTGCAACCACACTGCTTTTTACCGAATTTGTACTCACACTTGTTTGCGGCTTTGCCGTTGCAAGCGATGATGTACTTTTCGCTGTTTTATTTTCGGGAATAGTGTTTTCAACCGTTTCTTCAAATACTGTCGGTTGATTTTCTTCCGCATTGTCTTGAGCAGCCACTGCCGGTGCTGTCGTACTTACGGCAGTATTTCCGTCACTGTCAGTCACGACTGTTTCCTCTTGAATAACACCGTCATCATTTCCGTTCATCTTATCGACGAACATATTGCTGTTAGCCGTTACAACAGCTACCAACGCAAAGCAAGCCGCTGCCGCAGTATACTGTTTCCAATTACGGCGAACATTACGCATTACACGTCTTGTTATTCGTGCTTTTTTCTTTTCCTCTTCATCTATGCGGACATTTAATTTCTCCATAAAATCCACAGGAACATTTATGTCAGGGAGAGATTTAGCCGTTGAAATAATTGAACGCATAAATTCAAGTTCACTTTTGCAATTTGCACATTCCAATGCGTGTTTATCCATTTTCTGCTTTGTTTCGTCACTCAAATTTTCATAGTTGTCCAAGCATTCGTTAAATTTATCACAATTCATTTTTACTCCCCCTTTCTTTAAATTTTCATTAATTTCTTTTTACAATATATTAGACGTAAGAAATATCAATTTTTACAATATATTAGACGTAAGAAATATCAAAAAAGTTCCCGTTTATTCATTAAATTTTTCTTTAATGCACTTCTCGCACGATTAATTCGCGACTTAACCGTTCCCGACGGTATTCCGAGTACCTCAGCTATGTAATCGTAACTCAATCCCTCAATATCGCATAGTGTTATTACAGTTCTGTATTCTTCTTTGAGTTCGCTTATCGCCTCTCGTACAGCTCTCTGACGTTCCGATATTTCCATATTTTCTTCCGGTGTAGGACTTTCGTCCCTAATATCCATATCTTTCTTTTCGTCAATCGCCTGATTAATACTTATTACACCCGAATGTTTCTGACGTTTTCTCAGAATATCGGAGCAAACATTCGTAGTTATCCTATAAAGCCACGTGGTAAAGGAAGATTGCTCCTTAAATGACTCTATACTTTTATACACCCTTACGAATACCTCCTGTGCCGCGTCATATGCGTCCTCTTGATTTGAAAGCTTTCCGTAAGCGATATTTATAACTTGCTGTTGGTAATTTGAAACTAATATATTAAAAGCTTCTCGGCTACCTTTTTTACACTTTTTAATCAAATCATTTTCGGTCAAAAATCCCTCACCACCTCTCATGGTTTATTTGCCCTACGTTTGATTTTAGAAATTCTTAATTCTGTTCATATATACATCGTAATATGCCTTTACGTCAGCCATACAGTCACCGCTGAATTTATCCAAAAACGCCTTTGCGATTTCAAATGCGATTACAGCCTCAACGACAACCGAACAAGCCGGTACGGCACACACATCGGAACGTTCGACAGTTGCCTTATGCTCCGATTTATCGTCAATATTGACTGTTCTAAGCGGATTATACAAAGTAGGTATCGGTTTCATTGCCGCCTTAACAATAATCGGCTCACCGTTTGACATACCGCCCTCAATACCGCCGGCATTGTTGGTAAGTCTGTGGAAGTCGTCCGAATATTCGATTTCATCATGTACCTTTGAACCCGGTATTTCGCTCACACCGAAGCCCATACCGATTTCAACGCCCTTGATAGCCTGTACACTCATAACACCGAAAGCAAGGTTTGCGTCAAGTTTTCTGTCGTAATGAACATAACTTCCCAACCCGGCAGGCACACCTTTTACGATAGTTTCCACTATTCCGCCTACGCTTTCACCGCTTGACTTAATTTTGTCTATGTATTCCATAGCCTTTTGAGCGGCATTTTCATCGCCAAACCCAACAGGTGAATTTTGTACTTTTTCAAAGAAATCTGCCGCAGTAAAATCGGCTGTATCTTCAACCTCACCTATTCTCTTAACATGGCTTAAAAATTCTATTCCAAACGGTTTTAAAACCTGTCTTACAAGTGCGCCGACAGCCACTCTTGCTGCAGTTTCACGGGCACTTGCTCTTTCAAGCACGTTTCTCAAATCTCTGTGATTGTACTTCATACCTCCGGTAAGGTCTGCGTGTCCCGGTCTTGGGCATTCGACAGACTTTTCATTATTCGCCGTTTCAGTACCCATTATACTTTCCCAATTCGCCCAATCTCTGTTTTCGATTTTAATTGCGATAGGACTTCCGAGAGTCACTCCGCCTCTCACACCCGAAAGAATTTCGGCAGTATCTTTTTCAATCTTCATTCTTCCGCCTCTGCCATAGCCCTGCTGACGCTTTGCAAGCTGTTCGTTTATCTCATCAAGGCTTATCTCAACACCTGACGGCATACCTTCGATTATAACTGTAAGACACTTACCGTGTGTCTCTCCCGCCGTGAAATATCTAAGCATATTTTTATCTCCATTCGTAACTACAATTTGTATTTTTTTTATATATAAACTACAACATAATATATATAATCTATTTTATCACTTTTTCGTTACTTTTGCAAGTTTTAACGACAATTTTACAAAACTCGCTTTGTGTAATTGTAATAAAAAAGATATATTTAAAATAGGAATATTATGATATAATTTGAATATCACTAAAGTCACTGAGCTATTTCATACAGAAAGGAAAGGTAATTTTTATGAAAACTACAATCTGGGGAAATATTCTTCCTGCCGTAACAATCGACCTTGAACAAGGCGAAAGCATTTATACCGAATCGGGCGGTATGACATGGATGTCGGACAAAGTAAAAATGGACACCAATATGAAAGGCGGATTTATGAAAGGTCTTGGACGTATGTTCAGCGGTGAGTCATTGTTTATGGCTACATACACCGCCGAGGCACCGAACCAATCTATCACAATCGCCTCATCTTTTCCCGGAGAAATCAAAGAACTTCACATTTCTTCCGACAAAGAATTTATTTGTCAAAAATCAGCTTTTTTGTGTGCCGAGCAAAGTGTTGAACTTTCAACATATATAACAAGCGGCATAAAGAAAGGCTTGTTCGGCGGTGAAGGCTTTGTACTTCAAAAGCTTTCCGGAAACGGTACTGCTTTCATTGAGCTTGACGGTTCAGTTAAAGAAATCGACCTTGCTGCAGGCGAAAAACTTAAAGTCGATACAGGCAGTGTTGCGATTTTTGAATCAACCGTCAAATATGACGTTGAAACAGTAAAGGGCTTTAAAAATATGTTGTTCGGCGGTGAAGGACTGTTCCTTACAACTCTTACCGGTCCGGGTAAGGTATATTTACAAACAATGAATATGGCTGAATTTGCAAATAAAATTATCCCGTATCTTCCGACACCGTCATCAAAATAGCAAATAGAAATTATAACTAAAGAAGTGGCAAAAATATTTTGCCACTTCTTATTTTTTATCTGGTTAAATAATTATAAATCATAATTATACTTTCCGCTCTTGTCATTTCACGGTTTGGATTGAAATTACCGTTACCGTCACCGCTTAACACGCCCATAGCCGAAAGCAATGCGATATATCCCTTATTTTCCGTAACATCATTGAACGGTGTAACGTAAATATCATTATATTTTGCATAATTTTCAGCACCGATTGCACGAATCATATACACAGCAGCCACCTCACGAGTTACTTCCGCATCATCATCGCGTTCATCTTCTGAAATAATACTGTTTTGTGCTGAATTTCTGTACACCCAATTTGCCTGTTCTAAATTGTTTTTCAATACGATTATATCGTTACCGTTTATGCTCATCAAAAGTGCAAGAAAATCCTTTTGAGTAATCCTTTCGTCAGGTTTAAATTCGCCGCCCTCAAAACCTATTCCGTAATAAGCAAGCTCTTTGATATACTTTTCGGCATAGTGACCGTCTATATCCGAATATTCAAGTTTACTGCTTGCATCCTCCGTAATTTCTTTGTTTTGATAGTCAACAAACTTACCTGTAAACGGATTGATATTTTCTGTATCTATTGTGTATACAGGGATAATCTCTCTTGTGTTGTCAGTATAATTCTGCATATATACAATGCTGTAATCTTTTGCGTCAAATAAAATCTTTTCAGCGTCTTCCTTGCTCATTGCATTTTCGATTGACGGAAATTCGGTGTCGGTATAATTCATCCTGAAATCAGTAAGTACGCCGTTGTTTGTTGTCACGTTGGCATAGTCGCCTGTTACCTTAATACCGTTGACATATCTGATATACTGATGTGAATTTTCATCATATTTGTATTCTTTTGCCTTATCTCCTGCAAGTGTATTTAAAGCCGAATCATCATTATTTTTTACCTCACTGTCATCTTCTCCCCAACGTGAATAATACTTTATTTCACCTGTTTTAGCATCAACAGACGTATATATGTTGCACTTGTCATTTGACATTGATACAGCATATGTATATTCATCGTCATAATTTTTATATAAAGAAATGCTGTCTGTATTTATATTCTTAGGGATTGACAAAAGCTTGTTCGACTTTAATTTATTTTCCAAAGCGGTTCTTGAAATAAGTCCGTCTATATTGTCAAGCTCTTTTATTTCCTGTTCGGTAAGTCCGCCGTCTGCTGTTGCATCATTTGCACTTTCAGATTTGTTGCCGATGAAATATCTGTAATTTGTAACATCAACCGCATCACCCGTAAGTGCATTAATGTATTTGTCGTAGTCGTATTCCTGTGTGTATACAGGATAAGCTACCACGTTACCGTCCTCGTCAACATATGTACGATAAACCAACTCAAGTCCGAGTTTATCACTGTACGCTTTTTTTGCCTCATCAACGCTTATCGCATTATTGATTGACGGAAAATCCGCTTGTATATAGCCCAAATCAAAACCCATTACATATCCATCTGTACCGTCAATATTAACCGAGCCGTTTCCGTTCGTGAACAATACACCGTTTACATACGTTTTAATATAGAATGTATATCCGTTACCAAAAATACTGCCGTTGCTTCCATAAATTTTTATTTCATACGGAAAATCGGGATTAATTTGTTTTAAGAAGTTTTCCGCCGTCTTTTTTGCATCACTTTCGCTAATTTTCGGTAAATTCGGTGTGTTATTTTTATCATCAGATTTAAAACCGTGAATTGAATAGTTGGTTATAACTCCGTCTGCCGTACAAGTTATATTAACACTCTTGTTTCCGTCTTTTTCATTCCATGTAAAGTTATAAACTTTTTCGCCGTACTGTTCCTCTGTTCTGCTCGAAAATTCACTGCACTCACTCGGAATTTCAACTCTCTGTTTAACGCTTTCCAATATTTTCTGCATATTCTCTCTTGCAGATGTTTCTGTTTGCTGTGTGGCTAACGTTTCAGCGGCTAAAACTGCCGGTGATACTGCCGATACAGTAAGAGCCAACGCTGATGCTACCGCTAATAATTTTTTCATAATTTTTTCCTCCTTGTTAAATTTATCGGATTATTTTTCCTTTCATATATAATACTTTTCAGCACACCAAAAGGTTGCATTAAATTAAAAAAATTTTTATTTACACAAAAGGGTGTTGTTTTTAACACAACACCCTTTCAGACTGTCGACAAATTATCCGGAACGTGCAAGATATGATTTTTATATTTTAAAATTTACCGCTGGCACCGCCGCCGCCGAAACTTCCGCCGCCGCCGGAGAATCCGCCTCCTCCGCTGCTGCTTCCGCCGGAAAAACCACCGCCATAGTAACCGCCGCCGCTATGATAGCCGCCACGTCCGCCACGTCCGCCACGTCCTTTGATATTAGTGATAAATACCACAATCGCTAAAACTATGAAAAACACTACATATGTCATTATTTCAACCATAGTGTCATCATCATCTTCTTCATCGGGTGTCGGGTCTTCGAGTTCGCCGATTACCGAATCATAAATCTGCTTAATACCCTCGCTGTAATCACCTGCCGACAAAGAATCTGTTGCATTTCTGATAAATCGACCGCACTTACCGTCATTTAAAACGCCCTCAAGTCCGTAACCAACTTCGATACGAATATCACGGCTATCCATAACAAGGAGAATAAGAACTCCGTTATTCGCGTCTTTATCGCCAATCCCCCATTTTCTCGCCGTTTCAATCGAAAAGTCTTCAAGATCGTTTCCGTCTATACTTTCCATTGTCAAAACAACAACTTGCGGTCCGCCGTTAGCATTGTACGCCTTACCTTTTTCAAATATATAATCCTCTGTTTCACTGTCAATAACATTCGCATAGTCATTTATAAAAAATCTATCCGTATGATTCGGTATATCAACCTTTGCAAACGCACAAATATTTATAAATAAAACAAACATTGCGGAAATTAATGCCGCGAAACGTATCTTCCCCCTACTCATATCAATCAAAACTTACAGAAGGAGCAGATTGTGCCGCACTGTCTGCCTCAAACTGTTGTTTCTTTTCAAAACCAAGCATATTTGCAAATATGTTTGTAGGGAATGAACGTATTTTTACGTTATATTTTTGAACGGCGTCATTATAATCCTTTCTTGCAACACCTATGCGATTTTCCGTACCTGCAAGTTCATCTTGAAGTGACAAGAAGTTTTCGTTTGACTTTAATTCCGGATATGATTCCGAAATTGCAATCAATCTGCTAAGTGCCGATGAAAGTTCTTCATTTGCCTCACTTGCCTCCTCAACTGTTCCCGCACCGGCAAGTTTTGCACGAGCGTCCGAAACCGCAGTGAACACTTCCGTTTCATGTGTCGCATATCCCTTTACAGTATTAACAAGGTTCGGTACAAGATCCATACGTCTTTGAAGTTGAACCTGTATATCGGCATATGCCGTGTTGGCCGATTCTTCTAAACTTATAAGTCCGTTGTAACTTCCTATAATGCTTACCGCTATAATTACGATTACCGCTATTATAACACCGATAATTACACCTTTTTTCTTCATATTTTCTCCTCTTTTCTATAGATAATCTGTATATATTATACACTTACATTTTAACCTATGTGTCTATAAATGTCAACAAAAAAAGCAGACAAAACCATAAAGATTTTGTCTGCTTTTAAATTCTTAATACACTGTAATTAAAATTACTTAGAAAGGTTAGCCTTTAACTTAGCAAGTTCGTCAGCCATTTCCTGTGGAAGTAAATCGCCGAACTGTGCAAAATATTCTTCGATATTTGCAACGTCTTCAAGCCATACCTGCTTATCGATTGTAAGAAGACCGTTAATATCAACATTTTCGTCTTCAAGACCTGTTAGGTCGATATCTTCAGGCTTTGGTAGGTAACCGATTTCGCTTTCAACAGCGTCAACCTTACCTGCACATCTGTTAAGAATCCAAAGAAGTACACGCATATTGTCACCGAAACCAGGCCACATGAAGTGTCCTTCGTCATCTTTTCTGAACCAGTTAACGTGGAAGATTTTTGGAGCTTTGTCGCCAAGCTTCTTACCCATTTCAAGCCAGTGACCCCAGTAAGTAGCCATATTGTAGCCTACGAACGGTTTCATAGCCATTGGGTCACGTCTAACAACACCTACTGCACCTGCAGCTGCTGCTGTTGTTTCTGATGCCATTGTAGCACCAACGAATGTACCGTGCTGCCAATCTCTTGATTGATATACAAGCGGAGCACACTTAGCACGTCTGCCACCGAATACAATAGCCTCTACAGGAACGCCCTGTGGGTTTTCGAATTCAGATGAGATACATGGGCAGTTGATAGCCGGAGCTGTAAATCTTGAGTTAGGATGAGCAAGATTGTTACCTGCTGCAGAGTATTCAGGACCGTTAACCTTTGAGCCCTTCCATTCTGTTGCATCAACAGGAGGATTCTTGTCAAGACCTTCCCACCAAACTGTATTGTCTGCATTGTTAAGAGCAACGTTTGTGAAGATTGTATTCTTCTTTGTTGATTCAAGAGCATTGAAGTTTGTCTTTACTGATGTACCAGGAGCAACACCGAAGAAACCTGCTTCAGGGTTGATAGCATATAGTCTGCCGTCAGGACCGATGTTTAGCCATGAAATATCATCGCCGACTGTCCATACTTTGTAACCTTGGTTCTTTAGGTATTCCGGTGGGATAAGCATTGCAAGATTTGTCTTACCGCAAGCTGATGGGAATGCAGCACAGATATACTTAACTTCGCCTTGAGGATTTTCAAGACCAAGAATTAGCATATGCTCAGCCATCCAACCTTGGTTCTTACCAAGATATGATGCAATTCTTAGAGCGAAGCACTTCTTACCAAGAAGAACGTTACCGCCGTAAGCTGAGTTGATTGACCAAATTGTGTTATCCTGTGGGAATTGAACAATATATCTGTCATCAGGATTTACGTCTTTCTTAGCGTGTAGACACTTGATGAATTCAGCGTTTTCGTCATTTCCAAGTTGATCAAGAACCTTTTGACCGATTCTTGTCATAATAGCCATATTAAGTACAACATAGATACTGTCTGAAAGCTCGATACCGATCTTTGAGAAAGGTGAACCTATAGGACCCATTGAATAAGGGATAACGTACATTGTTCTGCCCTTCATTGAACCTGCATATAGTTTCTTTAGCTTTGCATACATTTCGTCAGGAGCCATCCAGTTATTGATTGGACCTGCTTCTTCTTCTGTAGGAGTACAGATAAATGTTCTGTCTTCTACGCGAGCTACGTCGTTTTCAGCTGTTCTGTGATAGTAACATCCAGGAAGCTTTTCTTGATTTAGTTTAATCATTTCACCTGTTTTAACAGCCTCTGCTCTTAGAGCCTCAAGCTGTTCTTCACTTCCGTCAATCCAAACAACATTGTCAGGTTGACACATAGCTTTCATTTCTTCAAGCCATGCAAGAACTGTCTTGTTTTCTGTCATGGTAAAAATCCTCCAATACATTTTTTAATTTTATACAGTGTTATTTTGTAACATTGTTTTCTATTTTATTGACAAGTGCATTATAACATATTTTTTGTTTTTTTTAAAGAATTTATAATGATTTTTTTATTTTTTTATCAGTTACTATCAGAAATACGTTATTTTTTCGTTAAAAATGTGACGTTTTGCACAAATAAATCATAACCTTTTTGAATTTGCAGAATACAACTTTCGTTTTTGTTCTTGAAAGGCAGTCTTTTAGGTGTTATAATAACAATATAACCGAGTCTGCCGACAAAATGTCGGCAGCTCCAAAAATCACATCATAGATGTAATTTTTGAGCGTTTTCAGAGAAAAAATCACAAAGTTCCTCCAAAGTCGAAACTTTGGATTTTAAGTCATTTCTGTCGCACAGGTCGCCAGAAATGATTTTCAGTGAGGTTACACCTCACACTCCAAAAAAAATGTAGACAAAACCACAGTGGTTTTGTCTGCAATATAGCTATTTGAAAGGCAGCTTTATTACTTATGAAAGAACAAATTTATACAATACCGGTAAATGAAGTTTACGATACAGACTGCGAATGTCCGCTTTGTGAACTTGAGAAAAAACTTGAAAAAGAAACGCTTGACTACACACTCGGTGCGGCAATGATGGAGCCTGAATTTCGTATGGAATCAAACGAAAAAGGATTTTGCAACCATCACTATTCAATGCTTTTCGGTATGTCAAACAAACTTGCACTGTCGCTTGTGCTTGACACACATTTAGAGGAAATACGCAAAAAATTTGATACGCTGAAAAAATCCGCGTCGGCTTTAAAAAATCAAAAAGGCGGTCTTTTTAAGAAAACAGGCTCGGCCGATTTTGCAAAAGCACTTTCCGAAAAACTTGACGGTATATCGGACTGCTGTGTTGTGTGTGATAAAATCAATCACACTATGGAAAGGTATGCCGATGTGCTTTTGTATATGTGGGCAAATGACGAAAAGTTTAAAGAAAAATTCAATAAATCAAAAGGTGTATGCTTAAAGCATATGAAATTGCTTGTTGATACAGTACCAAAATCATTAAAAGACTCACAAGCCGCCCAATTCCTTGCCTGCCTGTTTGAAAAGCAAGAAGCCGAACTTTCAAGAATACAGGAGGATATACATAAATTCACACTTAAATTCGACTATCGCAACAAAGATATGGAATGGGGTACCGCACAAGACGCACCAATCAGAACAATCGACAAAATTTCAGCTTTTATCAATAATGACTACGAAGAAAAATGACAAAAAGGCGGTTGACAAACTATCAACCGCCTTTTTTGTGTTATTTTGAACTTTTTTCAATAGCCTCCCACAAACCGTTTAGATATGTCGCACCCAACGCTCTGTCGTAAAGTCCGTAACCCGGCATAGCCACTTCGTCCCATATCATTCTTCCGTGGTCGGGGCGGATAGGACCGTCAAATCCGATTTCGTAAAGTGCTTTCATTATTTCGTACATATCAAACGAACCGTCGGCTGACAAGTGTGCCGCCTCCTCAAAATCGGTCGGTGAATTAAATTTAAGATTTCTGACGTGCGCAAAATGTATTCTTCCCTTTAATGAACGAATCATATCGGGCAAATCGTTTTCAAGGTTTGTTCCGTACGAACCAGAACAGAAAGTAACGCCGTTATGCACATCGTCAACCATTTTCATCATACGAAGTATATTCTGCTTATTAATGATAATTCTCGGCAAACCGAAAACACTCCAAGCAGGGTCATCGGGGTGAATTGCCATTTTTATATCGTACTTATTGCATATAGGCATTATTCTTTCAAGAAAATACTTCAAGTTTTCAAAAAGCTTTTCATCGTCAACATCCTTATACATTTCAAAAAGCTCTTTTACTTTTTCCATTCTCTCAGGTTCCCAACCCGGCATAACAGTGCCGTTCATATCCTTTGAAATAGATTCAAACATCTTCTCGGGAACGATTTTGTCAATATCATCTTGATTGTATGCAAGCACGGTTGAACCGTCCGGACGTTTTCTTGCAAGCTCACTTCTTGTCCAGTCGAATACTGGCATAAAGTTATAGCACACAAGATGAATGTCCTCTTTTCCGAGATTTTCAAGAGTTTCAATATAATTGTCTATGTACTTATCTCTGTCCGATGTTCCGACTTTAATTGCGTCATGAACATTTACGCTTTCAATTCCGCTTACATGAAGTCCGCTTTTTTCGACTTCATCTTTCATTTCTTTAATTCTTTCTCTGCTCCATACTTCACCCGGTGCGGTATCGTAAAGTGTTGTTATAACGCCCGTAACGCCCGGTATTTGTCGTATTTGCTTTAACGTTACGGTATCAAATTCTGAACCGTACCAACGTAATGTCATTTCCATTTTTATCTCTCCTGTTAAAATTCCTTATAAAAATCGTCTTTCATTTCCGATATTACCATATAACATTCTTTGCCGTAAAGCAATTTACACGGCACTCGCCACGTCTTGCCGTAATAGTAATCATCTGCAACAAGTTCACCGTCCGCATAAATTTGCGCCACGTCACCGACATAGTCAATCTCGGCAAATCCGTATCCGCCGTCAACATTGATTTTCTTCCATGTCAGTTCTCTTTCTCCGCCAATGCACAATTCTTCTTTGTACTTCGGCTCAAACGGTGCATTTTCCACGCCTGTAATTTCAACATTTGATTGCTTTGCCGACTGAACAATTTTAACCGTTTCAAATTCACTGCCGTTCCATTTTTGACAAATATATTCGCCGTCCTCAACGGAATGTATTTGTCCGTTTTCCTCATACAAATTACAACCTCCGCCAATATACACCGTTCCGTTTAATTTACGCATATACTTAGCATTTTCAAACGGCACTGTAACAATATTTGCACTGCCTTTGCTGAATTTGTATTCCGCTTTGATATTCGGTATTTCCGCAAAGAAATATGTTTCACCGCACTTGCATAACGGTTGTGCGGTCGCATATTCAAGCACACTGTCGCCCATTTTCATATTAAACGGCATAAAGAAACTCACTTCACCCTTTACGTCAATCGGCGGAAACTCAACATTTTCCGCACTTATCACTGCATTTTCAATATCTGCAAGTTCGGTCAATCTCTGATAATGATTTACAAACACAAACCCTCTTTTGCCGTCTGTTCTCATACCGTAACGCAAAGAATTTGTATCGTCTGCCGCCACCGTATTTCCAGAATCAACCGCAATCATCGGTGCAAATTCTTCGCCGAAATCGTTTACAAACATATGCAGCATATTAAGCAATCCGTACTGTTCTCTGACCTCTCCGTACTCCGACAACGGTGCTTGAAAATCATACGAAAGTATCGGATAATCATTCGGATAACCTGTCGCCTTTGTTTCGTTAAAAGTTGACAGCTCACCTATTTTGTTCGTACCGCCGTGATACATATAATAGCCGACAAGGTTGTTTCCGTCACCAAGCTTTACAAGCGACACCGCATATATATCCATAGGCTTTATAATCGGTCTGCGGTGATGCGTAACCTCTATGCCGCCGCCAAGCTCACACGTTGCGAACGGATAACGCTCATACGGCAGCTGCCAGCCGTCACTTTGAGTTTTTGCGATAAGGTCCGTTCCGATTGCGGAATCGTTTCTCATTCTGTTAAAGAAATAGTGCGGTGACGGCGACAGTCTGTTCATATGATTTTCCCACGGTGCCTCACAATAACCGCCGAATACAGGCACAACCTCATCAACGGGAATTTTCGCACCCGATGCACTGTTCCAGCCCGTAACTGTGTATATAGGTGCAATAAATCCACATTCTACGGCTATTTCTTTAAGTTTTGCCAAATGCTCGGCATTGTCGACAAATTCATTTTCAATCTGTACCGCAATTATGTTTCCGCCGTCCTTGTAGAACAGTCCTTTCACTTCGTTATATATGCTCTGATACCACTTCTTAACAACCGCAAGATATTCTTCGTTGTTGTCACGAAGTTTATAATCCTTTTTCAAAAGCCAATCGGGGAAACCGCCGTTTCTGCACTCACCGTGTGCCCAAGGGCCTATACGAATTACAACGTCCAAGCCGACATCTTTACATTCTTCGATAAACGCTCTGATGTCATTGTCACCGCCAAAATCCATTTTACCCTCAATTTCTTCGTGGTATATCCAAAACAGATACGTTGAAACAATAGTTATACCGCCGGCTTTCATTTTTGCAAGTTCTCTGTGCCAATTCTCTCTGCTGTATCTCGAAAAATGGAACTCGCCCATAACGCCTATCCAAGGTTTTCCTTTTCGTGTGAAATATCTGCTTGTGACATTAATTTCTTCGCCCTTCGGATTTTTACCGCCCATATTCAAATGATTTATCAAAAGCGGTTCATCTTTAAATTCTTTAAATTTGTATATCATATACTGCCCTCCAAAAATTGTACTCCGTAACCGTCCAATACTCCGTTAAATTCCAAGCCGTCAAACAGCGACACTCCTTTAATTTTTGTATCAACTTCATTTTCATTGTGATTTAAAATAATTGTGCAGTCATCTCGCTTAACAACCTCCACACCGTTCGGTGTATCAACTGTTTCCACATTCGCCGACTTTGATATAATTCTTACAAGCTCTTTCATTGCGTCATTGTCCAAATCACAGCCTACATAATAAACTCTGCCCTTGCCGTATTCGTTTACTGTCACTGCACTTTCGCCCTTGTAGTATTCACTTCCGTATGTGCATATGGTTTTTGCGGTATCCGGTTTTATTATATCACACCATATTTCCGCACTTCCGCTTACTTCGCCGTATATTTTTACAGGTTTTCTCGGTGCGTCAAATTCAACCGCCTCAATGCCAGCAATTTCCTTGAACACTCCCGGCAGTGCCATTGGTCTTACTCTGTTATATTCATCACGCGTACCGCTCCTAAACGTCAAAACAAGTGTACCGCCGTTTTTGACGTATTCCTTTATTTTTTCCTTCTCTGCGTCTGTGACTATGTTGTACGCAGGCATATACACAATTTTATAATCTTCATATTTGCCGTTTGAAACGGCTGTATTTATGTTCAAATCACAATTTGCCTTGTAAAATGAATACAAGTGATTTTCATAATTATAGTTTTGTGCGTGAAGTTTTATATCATGTCCCCATACATTGTCGTACGACTTCACAAGCAATGCATCATACTTATTTTTTGAGCCGACAATATATTTTTCAAGTTTTTGAAGTTCGTGACCTGTCTTTTGAATTTCATAAAAACGTCTTCTCGGCACACCGTCATGGTCAAGTACACCGTACCAATATTGTTCCATACCGAAAAGAGCCGTTCTGAATCTGAAATACACAACGCCCTCGCAGCCGTGTGCGATTGCCTGATATGTCCATAATCTAAGCTGATTGGGACGCGGCGTTGAGCCTAAAATATCCCAACCGGCAGGGCCTGCCTGTTCCTCCATTACAACAAAGTTTTTGTTCTTCGCACCACGCATATTTTCGTGTGCCATAGACACATATTCATATTCGGACGTACCCCATTGATTGTCGGGATAATTGTCCCACGATACAAAATCAAGATCTTTTGACAAATCATACGCGTTTATATCCGAAAAATGTCCCATCAAATTATGAGTTATCGGATTATCGGTATATTTTCTCAAAATATCAATCTGCATTTTCTGATAATTCACCCAAGTGTCAGAAGAAAAACGTCTGAATTCCAAGTCAAGTGCGGGATTGTGCGACCACAAATCGCCGTATGTACCCTCGCACGAATTATATTTCGGAAGTATTATATCGTCAAAAGAATCATAGTTTAAACTCCAGAATATGCTCCCCCATTTTTCGTTTAGATTTTCTATTGTCTGATACCTTTCCTCAAGCCATTTTGCAAAAGCCTTTCGACAATGCTCGCAATAACATCTTGTACTTCCGTGACAGCCGAACTCATTGTCAATCTGCCATGCTATGACGTTTGGATTATCCTTGTAATGTTCAGCCATTTTTTCGGTTATAATTTTCGACTTTTCTATGTAGCTCGGATTGTTTCCGCAGCCTTCACGTCTTGAACCCCAATCCTTTTTTCTGCCGTATTTGTCCCTCTGCACGATGTCATATTTATCCGCAAGCCACTTCGGCGGTGCGGCAGTCGGTGTTCCGAGTATGGTTTTTATACCGTATTCTGCAAGTATCTCTATTGCGTCATCAAGGAATGAAAAATCAAATTCACCCTCTTTTTTCTCAAAAAGTTTCCAAGCAAATTCGCCCATTCTTACAGTGTTAAAACCACCCTTTTGCATAAGTTTAGCTTGACTTTCCCACTCATCTCTGTTCCAATGTTCGGGATAATAGTCTACACCAAATATCATTATTCCATCGACCTCATTTCTTTATAAAGTTCTTCGTCCGTCATATGATTATCCAATACCAATAACAGCATAACCTCTCTGTCCTCGGGCGCATACATCGTTTCGCGATACCATTTGTCATGTCTGATATTATCGCCGAACTCTCTGATAACCCCCATTACCTTTCTTGCCATATACGCGGTATGCTTAATATCCGCCAAACAATCGTTATGATAAAAGCCTTGCCAAACTCCGTTTTCACTGTTACGCATTTCCTTATTCGCCTTGTCAAATAAAACCGCACTGTCACCGCAAAGCAAAAATGCTTCTTTGTAATTTTCCCTTTCAAATTCCTCTATACTGTTGCAAAATTTTATTACGCCGTTTGCACAATAATAATGAATTTTCGCCTGTAACAATACAGTTTCGTCAAAAAGCTGTTTCTCGTTTCCGCTTAGTTTTTCACTCGTCTTTTTGCACATTTCGTAATATGAATTTATCTTGTCAATACCACTTTCGCATATAGCTTTGTAATCTCTCACCTGTCTGTAAAACCCGCCTTTTCCGACAAGCCAATTAAGCGGAGCAATACTGTTTTTATCGTCCTTCACAAACTTATTCACAATAATACGCACATTCTCGGTATAAAACTGTTCACCTGCGTGTTCATCTTCATTTTTACCGAATTTAATCGTTGACTTCGGATATTCCGCAAGGCATTTTGATACGTCATAAGCCGAATTAAAATAATCGTCCGCAAATTCCTTACTGTGACTTTCGTCCGATATATCTTCACCGAACCACTTTTTTCTCACCGCGTCAAGATAATATGTATGCGGTCTGACATTTGAACAGTTGATAACCCAAAAATCATCGCCGCCGTTTTCAAGTACGTCCGATAATTCTCTGTTCACAAAATCAACCGTATTCGGAAGCATTGTTATGTGGTTTGCGGCTTGCAAATCGTAAAACGAAACATGATAATAAATACCCTGTCTGCCGCCGTCTTTAACAGGCATTGACGACACTCGTGCCGTATGATTGTCACGTCGTCTTGTAACCATTTTACCGTAACCGTTATCGGCTTTAACCTTGATAATACCGTCGTCAAGTTCTATATAACCGTCCTTGTAAAGTTCCATTATTTCGCCGTACAGGTTGGTACAAAAAACAGGATTTTTGACGTATTTCTTAACAATATCGCATTGCTTTTTTATAATATTGCTTATCAGCTTACCTCGTTTTTGCGGAGTGTCAAATTGACCGCTCGTGTCGTTACTCCAAAATGGGCAGTCACCCTGTCCTCTAAAGCACAAATTCCAAACAACATTGCAGTCTTTCTGTTCAATTACCGCGTCTTCCCAAAGTTTATAAAAAAGCTCCGACTTTTCCATAAAATTCGCCTCAACGCCCGGATATGCTCTTGCAAAAATCTCCGCACCCAAAGGTTCTGCATGGTGATGAGTAATCCACAATCCCATATCCGCCGCCATTTGTCTGTTCAGTCTTGAATTTTTGTCAGTACCCGGAATTGTCATATTTCCGCCACAACGCAAAAGCGTTTCAAAAGCCATTCTCCAAGGCTCTTTTTTGTCACCGTTGATTTTCCATTTCATCATAAGCACTTCATCATTGAAAAACCAACCGCGATATTTTACCTTTGGTTTCGGTGAATTAATTTTACATTTTTCTATTCTAACACTGTCTTTCTTTTCGATTTTTTGGTCAAGCCAAAACCAAAACGGCTTAATATCAAGATATTTTTCACTTATTTTCAAAAGTGCATACACAAACCCCAAATCGTCCGCCGCACTTATCACGATATTTTCTGCTATATCAATTTTATAACTTTCCTCATCTAATGTATCGTCTTTTTTTAAATGAATATCATTTCCGTTTTCATCACTTGCACCGAAAACCTTTACCATATCACGCTTTAAAATATTAATCGCATTCATAACAGGCTTTGTTTCCGTTTCGGTATGTACCTTCGTATTCAAGTTAAACAAAAAGCTCATTGATTTTGCTCCTTTTCATAAAATCTAATTATACATTACAGCAATTTAATCATATTTTCATCTAATATATTGGTTAAAACATTGATTATCTTGGCATTGTCTGATATAATGAAAGTGAGCCTGTCGACAAAATGTCGACAGCTCCAAAAATCACATCTTACGATGTAATTTTTGAGTATTTTCTGAGAAAAAATCATAAAGTTCCTCCGAAGTCGAAACTTTAGATTTTAAGCCATTTCTGCCGCACATGTCGCCAGAAATGATTTTTAATGAGGTTAGCACCTCAAGCTCCCCCAAAAAAGGTAAACAAAACCGTTACGGTTTTGTTTACAGAAAGGCAGATTGATATGACAGAGAAAACAGTAAAGATATTTCCGAATATGTATTTCGGTTTAACTCACTGCTACGATGAAGTACCCGACAACAATGATTTCAAGCTTCACAATCACGATGATGTATATGAAATAGTTCTGTTTCTAAGCGGTGATTCTGAATTTTACGCAGAGGGAAATGTGTACAAATTAAAGCCTTACGATATGCTCATAACGCGTCCGTTTGAAATGCACCATATACGTTGTTTGAGTGCGAAGCCGTATGAGAGGATTATTTTGTATCTGTCGACAGAATATTTCAAGCAAAACCGTTGTGAAGAATTTGAAGATATTTTCATAAACCGTCCGCCGGGTACGGGCAACCTAATACCGTCCGACATTGTAAAGGACGATTTGCTAAACCCGATAAACCGCATAAGCGTGTATATCCATAACGGCTCACTCACCGCCGCAAACGGTGTCATTATAGAATTTCTCTATCTTTTGAATACTTCAAAATCGGCAATCTCACCGTCAAAATCAAAAGACAAACGAATAAGCGACATAATTATGTACATAAACGAACACCTTTCCGAAACAATAACACTTGACTTCCTTTCCGAAAAATTCTTTATAAATAAATACCACCTGTGTAAGCTGTTCAAGAAAAATACGGGATACACACTAAGTCAATATATCAATCATAAACGCATACTTCTTGTACGCGAACTGCATACGCAAGGTCAGTCACTCCTTGAGGCAAGCACCAATGCCGGTTTTAATAATTACTCGCATTTTTACAGACAGTACGTCAAAAAAACAGGTATGACGCCAAAAAATATGAATTAAAAAAGGGAGATACATCTGTTGTATCTCCCAATTAGTTTATTTCATTTGATTTTCGTAGCTTTCAATCATCTTTTTAACCATCTGACCGCCTACACTGCCGGCTTGTTTCGCTGTCAGTTCACCGTTATAGCCTTGACCAAGTGTTACGCCTACTTCTCTTGCTGCTTCCATTTTGAATTGTTCCAATCCTGCTGTTTTGCTTTTCTTTGACATGATTATTTCTCCTTTACATAAAGTATTTAAGTGAGTAATTAACTCATTCATAATTTATGTAAAATACGAAAATATAAACATACAATTTTTACTAATTCATAACAATGTCATCACTGATTATACTTTCGGCACGTTTACGAAGTCCGCTGTACTTTTCGGACTCCAAATGTCTGTCCTCAACCATAATCTTTTTTGCCGCCTCCTGCGACATAGCAAGAATATCTCTGTCCTCAAACAGATTCGCAATTCTCATTTCAGGCAAACCGTGTTGACGTGTGCCGAAAAAATCACCCGGTCCGCGAAGTTTTAAATCCTGTTCACTTATATAAAAACCGTCGTTTGAAATACACATAGTTTCCATACGTTTTTTAGTCACTTCATTTTTACCGTGTGCAAATAATATGCAAAATGCCTGTGCATTGCCACGTCCGACACGGCCTCTAAGCTGATGAAGTTGCGACAGTCCGAATCGTTCGGCATTTTCGATAACCATAATATTTGCGTTCGGTACGTTTACGCCGACTTCAATTACCGTTGTCGATACAAGTATGTTAATCTCTCCGCGCACAAACTCGTCCATTACTTCCTCTTTCAGCTTTGCTTTCATTTTTCCGTGCATAAGACCGATTTTGAACTCGGGAAATATCGCCTGCAACTTTTCCGCAAGCATTTCGGCATTTTGCAAGTCGCTCGTTTCCGTTTCCTCAATCAACGGACATACAACGTACGCCTGCATACCTGCACTTACGTTTTTTTGTAAAAATGCAAAAATGCGTTTTCGCATACTTTCACCGACTGCGTACGTCTTAACGGGCTTTCTTCCCGGCGGTAATTCATCAATAACCGATATATCCAAATCGCCGTACAAAATAAGTGCAAGTGTTCGCGGTATCGGCGTTGCCGACATAATAAGCATATGCGGATTATTTCCCTTTGCCGCAAGTTTTGCCCTTTGTTCAACGCCAAATCTGTGTTGTTCGTCGGCCACCACAAATGCAAGGTCATAAAACTCCACCGCGTCTTGAATTATCGCGTGAGTTCCGACAACAACGTCTGCGACACCTGTCGCAATCAAGTCGTATGCACGTCTTTTTTCCTTAGCTCGCATACTTCCGGTAAGCATTACCACCGTTATACCCGTACCCTTGAAAAATTCAGCCAATGTTTCTGCGTGCTGAGTTGCAAGAATTTCGGTCGGCGCCATCATTGCGGCTTGATGACCGTTTTTTACGGCGGTATAAATTGCCGCCGCCGCAACAGCCGTTTTACCGCTTCCGACATCACCTTGAACAAGTCTGTTCATCATCTTACCGCTCTTGCAATCCTTCAAAATTTCATTCAGCGTTTTCTTTTGTGCGTTTGTAAGCGAAAACGGCAGATTATCCGTAAATTCATGCACACAATTTATATCTTCAAACACAATACCGTCCTGCGATGTATTTATATCCTTTCTTCCGCTTAACGCAAGCTGAAGCACAAGCAGTTCTTCAAATACAAATCGTTCTCTTGCAATGTTGTAGCTTTCAAAGTTTTCGGGAAAATGTATGTTTTTCATTGCAAAATTAAGCTCTGCAATGTGATATTTTTCTCTTATATCGGACGGAATATATTCCTCCATTCGTCCAACTTCCTTTATTGCAAGCTCCATTGTCGACTGTAAAATTTTCTGCGTCAGTCCGCTTGTAAGCGGATAAAGCGGTACTATTTTACCCGTAAATCTCTCTTTACCCTCTTGTTCACAAACAGGGTTCACCATTTCAAGTTTACCTCTGTTCTTAGTTACCTTGCCGTATAAAACATACTTATCGCCCGTCTTAAACTGATTTTTTACATATCTGTTATTGTACCAAACCACATTCAAAACACCCGATTCGTCCGATACAATCATTGTTGAAATAAGCATATTCCTTCTTACTCTTGTTTCTCTGACAGGCGAAAAAACGGTAATGCTCACGCACACCGTTTCTCCCTCGACACAGTCGGCAATATCTTTCTTTTCCGTTCTATCCTCATGAGAACGCGGAAAATAGTAAAGTAAATCTTCGACTGTCTTTATTCCTTTTTTTGCGAATAATTCGGCTCTTTTCTCGCCGACACCTTTCAAATATCTTATATCCTTAGGCATATTCTGACTCCATAATATTATTCTGCGGAAATAATATAGTAGTAAAGCGGCTGACCGCCTTTCTTAAACGAAACTTCGATTTCATCGTCCGCATACTTTGTTTCAAGTGCTTTAAGCATCACATCAGCCTGCGGTTTCTTGATTTCCTTACCGTAATATACGTTCAAAAATTCAGTATCTTCATCAACCATCTGTGAAACTACCCGGTTAAGTACATCATCAATATCCTTGCCTACCGTTACGATTTTACCCTCAACCATTCCGAGAATATCATCTTTTTTAATTTCAATACCGTCGATTTCCGTATCACGAACAGCATAAGTAAGCTGACCCGATGTAACTCTGCCGATAGCCTTATTCATAGCCTTTTCATTAGCCTCTGCCGACTTTTTATCATTAAATTCCACCATTGCACTTATACACTGCGGAACTGACTTTGACGGAATTACAACGATTTTCTTATCCTCAACAAGTTCTGCGGCTTGATTTGCGGCCATAATAATATTTTTATTGTTCGGGAACACATAAACCGTCTTTGCCTTGACACGTTTTACGGCTTTCAAAATATCGTCCGTACTCGGATTCATTGTTTGTCCGCCCTCAATAACTCTGTCAACGCCAAGGTCTTTAAGAATATTTGTAATTCCCTTACCCATACATACCGCTACAAAACCGTAATCCTTTAATTCAACAGGTGCTTTCGGTTTAGGAGCTTTTTTAGGCTTTTCAGTCTTTTTCTCCGCCTTGACTTCCGCTGTTTTAACTTCGGCATTTTCCGAAGTCTGTTCATTACTTCCGTCAATAATAGACTTGTGCTGATGCTTCATATTATCTATTTTTAAATTAATCATTTCACCGAGTTTTATAGCCTCTTCAAGCACAAAACCCGGATGATTTGTATGAATATGCACCTTTACGATTTCATCATCGTCAATTACAAGCATACAGTCACCCTTTGGGGCAATAGTATCTCTGAACGTACTTACGCTAAGACCTTTTTGCTTTTTCTCAACGATAAATTCCGTACAATATTTAAACTTTATATCTTCTGTCTTAATTGCCTCTTGTGACTTTTTCTTTACAGGAGCAGTCTGCATTTCAAGTGCTTCGCCTTGTCTTTCAACAACATTACCGCTCTTTAGATAAGACAGTGCACCCTCAAGCACAAACATCCAGCCTTGACCGCCTGCGTCAACAACGCCTGCCTGTCTTAATGCAGGTAGCATTTGAGTTGTCTTTTGAAGTGCCTTGTTACCTCTTTTAATAGCACTCTCCATTACGTCAATAATGTTTTCGTTTGTATTTGCGGCAAGCTGTGCACCTGTTGCGACTTCACGCGAAACAGTAAGAATTGTACCCTCTGTCGGCTTCATTACCGCCTTATATGCCGCATCCGAGCCGTCTTTTAAAGCAACTGCAAGTTCTTCCGCATTACATTCTGTTTTGCCTTTAAGGCTCTTTGATATACCTCTGAAAAACTGTGACAGGATAACACCGGAGTTACCTCTTGCACCTCTTAGAGTTGCGAATGACATTGTATCAGCCGCTTTTGTAAGAGTTGTGTCGCCTTTTTTCAAAAGTTCAGTCGCCATAGCCGTTGCGGTAAGCGACATATTTGTACCTGTATCGCCGTCCGGTACCGGGAAAACGTTAAGTTCATCAACAGTTTTTCTGTTATTATATAAATTATTTGCTCCGCTTATAATCATTTGAGCAAATGTGTTTCCGTTAAGCGTATTAATTTTAATCACCCCTAATCAGTTTTAGTCAACACGGACACCTTCAACACGAACATTAATTCTGTTCACTTTAATTCCAACTGTATTTTCGATAGTATATCTGACTCTGTTCACAATACTTTTACATATTGTATTAATATTTATGCCGTACTCAACGATAAGATGTATTTCTACGATAACTCCGCCTTCTTCAACTGTTATGCTGATACCTTTAGTCATACTGTCAGCCTTTAGGAGATTCACAATTCCGTCTTTTTTATTTCTCGATGCCATTCCGACAACGCCGTAACACTTTGTCGCAACCGCACCCGCAATTTCAGAGATAACGTTGTTTGAAATGGTTACCTCGCCTAAATCACCACTTGTTTTAAGTACCATCGCTCTATTCATTCCTTTCAATTCAAAATAATCCAAAATATCTATATATCTTTATTGTACTATAAAATTCAAAAATAGTAAATACCATTTTGAAAAAAAGGCACTTGCATTGACTTAAAATAAATTATATAATAAAAAGGAGCCTGCCGAGGCTCCAAAAATCACATCTTGCGATGTAATTTTTGAATATTTTGGGAGATAAATCAGAGGTTATATATTATGAGCAAACATTCAAAATTAATGAATTTTCTTTCGGGTATGCCGGATTTTGTTTTTGACTATATCGAAATTGCGTATAACGGCGAAAGCATTAATACACAAATCGGTTACAGTATAGATATAAAAACATTTTTGGAATATCTGCAAAAATTCAATTTCAGTTATATAGAAAAAATTGAAGATTTCACGGTAGCTGATATGGAGAAAGTTACGCTCCGTGATTTAAACGCTTTTACGGCATATCTAAAAGAATACGAAACCGACACCGTTTCGATTGACGGCAAACACATTAAACGAATCCGCCGCAACAGTGCTTACGGCATAAACCGTAAACTTTCTGGAATACGCGGACTTTTTTCGTATCTTTACAAAAACGACTTGATTTCTCAAAACGTAACGGATAAGTTGGATTTTAAAAAACTACATCAAAAAATGAAACGTCCGCTTACATCACAAGAAACCGTCAACCTTCTTGACGTGATATATAACGGTGAAAAATATTATACAGGTCGTGACCTTACGGAATACAAGAACAGAAAAAAACGTGATATTGCACTTTTTACCGCATATCTCGGTACAGGCTGTCGTGTGAGTGAACTTATCAACCTTGATATTCGTGACGTATGCTTTGATACCTCGTCATTCGTTGTCACCCGTAAGGGCGGTGACGAACAGGAAATATTTATGCCTGTTCAAGTGGAAAACGAATTGTTTACATATATGCAGGAACGTGTTGAAAACGAAAAAGCAAAAGACGACGCACTTTTTATCAGCCGACTCGGAACACGAATGACCGCACAAGGTGTTGAAAAGGTACTGAAAAAATATTGTGCGACTGTCGGTATATACGACCCCGACAAGGCACGTCCGCACGCATTAAGACGTACATTCGCCTGTAATCTTATCGCTGACGGCATTGATATAAAAATGGTTGCGGAGCTTATGGGACACAAAAACATCGAAGTAACCCACAAATACTACACTCAATACGCAATCGAAAAACGTAAAGAAGTTATGCAGAATTTTGACATTACGGGAAATCGATAAAAAATTGAATACATAAAAAATTTACCGCCGACAGTTTTAACTGACCGGCGGTAATTTTTTTGCAAAAAAATACACACTCCGTAGAGTGTGTATTTTAATTTGCATTAGTCTGTTGTTGTTGAAGTGCTTACGCCTACACTAATATCATTTGTACCATCGTTGAATGTATACTTATAATTTGTATCTACAACGTTTCTTGTAGCTTCATTGTCGTATAGACCTTGCGCGATTATAGCTGCCCAGCAGTTAGCTGCATTATTTGTTGAGTGAAGTCCCTTATCACCGCTTATTTTAGAATTGTCTTCGTTCCAAACAGCATTGTTATATATACCCGCATTATCTTTATCTCCGACAAGTACATATCTTCTTGCTGCATTGTCCAAAGCACCATACTTGTCATTCAAGAATGCATAACTCTTCTTAGCAAGGTCAATAAGATTTGTGCTTGTAACTTCCTCTGCAACTGTTCTGATAGCTGCTGAGTATATTACATCTTCCTCATAATCATGATATGATGCATTAGGAGTTACAAGGAATGTTGTAAGACCCATATCATTTGCAGTAGTAAGCATATCCGTTACAGCTGCCTTCATGTCTGCTTCATTTGAGTGAACTTTATCGTTATATCCGCTTTCAAGAACCATTATATCTCCAGGCTGTGCACTGCCTAAAACATTTGTAAATGCATCAGCTTTCATGCCTGTTGCCCATGCACCGCTGTTACCAAGGTTTACAACTTCTGCACCTGAAATATAATTTTGAAGTACTTGACCCCAACCTGTTCTTACAAGACCTTCTTTACCTTCAGGAGCTGTACCGTAGTAATTAGCAACCAATGAGTCACCGATTACATATACCTTCTTAGTTCTTGTAACGATTGAAGGTGATTTAGAGAATTTAACATTTGTAATTGTTGTACCGCTGCTTTGGTCATCTCTGTAATTGAACTTAGCATAACCTTGTGTAACAACTATATCATGTACAGTGTAATCTGTTGACTCTGCAACGTTTCTGCCTATAGTCCAGTTGTCACTGCCTTGGTTTATGTTGTTGAACATCATTTGGTCGTTTACATATACGTCTGTTCTCCTACCGTTGTTAGCTGTAATTGTTACGTTATAGCTGTCTGACGGAATTGCAACAAGTGTATTCATTGATGTTTCATAAATAGGTGCAACTTCAACCTTTGCAGCACCTGTTGTATCAACTGTTATGCTCTTTGATTCTGTAGCCTCAGTTGTTAAAGTAATAGGCTTCATTTCAGCCAAAGATGTCCAATAGAATACCTTTGTAGTTGCTGTGTTTTCATCTGTTATTTCAGTACCCTTTTCAACATCAGCCTGTACAATACCCTTAAGTAAACCGTTTTCATATGTAGCGATAATCTTAACACCGTTTTCAGCCGTTTTTGTTACTCTTGCAGCTACTACATCCGCTGCATCAACCTGTGTTTGCTTCACAAGTGTACCGTCAGCTGTTGCAGTTGTTACAAGATACTTCTTAATATTGTCGCCCGATACGATTTTTGTTGTATCCACAACTGTCGAATCGCCGGTTGCGTCTGCATTAATATAATATGTATCAACAGTTACCGGAATTGTTATTTTTGAAACTGCCGTACCGTTTGTTACTGTTGCTGTAACTGTTGTTGAACCTGAACCTACAACAGTAAGCTCACCTGCTTCTGTAATTGTAGCAACATCGGTATTTGATGATGTCCACTTAACATCAGAAAGAAGTGACAATACTTCATCACCGAATGAATCTACAGCACTTGTGAGTACATATTTACCCTTTTCATTATCTGTAGATGTATAAGCCTGAGGACCGTCAGCCTTTAAAGACAATGACTGGAAGTCACCGATAACTACATCTTTTGAAGCAGTCTTTGAAGCAGAAGATGATCCCGTACAAGTAATTGTAATTTTACCCGGTTCTGCTGTATCTGCAACAGAAAGGACACCGTTTTCTATAGTGATACCTGTCATAGCTTTGCCGTCTTTTCTTGACAATGCCCATGTAAATGTTTCACCGTCATTGATAACCGTTTCCGATTTTTGATATTCTCTTGTTATTATTTTACCAGAAACCTTAGCAACGCCCGATACACCGTTGATTGCAAGGTAATCTCTGTTAGGAGTTGTTGCCTTGATTTCCTTAGTCTGAAGCTCACCCAAGTATCTGTACAAGCCTGTACCCAAGCCTGTTACAGCCGTTGCATTGATTGTGTATGGCAATGAAACCGATGTATCATTATATGATACAGTAATAGCCTTGCTATTCTTGTCTACTACGAAGTTTACCGTAAAGTCGCCTGACGGCAAATCATTTGAAAGCAATGCTCCGTTTGTGTATTTGCCTGTATCGTCATACACATTCATTCCGGCAGAACCTGTCCAACCGGTCCAAGCATACAAGCCGTTTGCACTGAATTGAAGACCTACAAGCTTACCGCCGTCTGTGTCAATGTACCATACCTTTTGACTTCCCGAAAGGTAGCTGCCAAAGCCCGCAAAGTTCATATCAACGCTTATGTTTGTCAAATCTGACAAGTTTTCAGAACCCAACGATATTGAATCTCCTCTTGATCCGGATGCTGAAATATATGCACCGTCTTTATTACCGAAATCTGATTCCATGAACAATACGTCGGAATCCTTCAAAGCCAACGGCTTATCCTGTGTAACATTGTCACTGTCAATGCTGATAGTTCCTGTTACGTCATTATAGCCAACTTTCTTCAATGTGTAGTTAATTTCCGTTCCGCTTGTTAAAAGAGGAATTTCAATCTTACCCGTTGCATCTGCATAATAAGTATTATCATCAGTTACCATAGTAGCATATCTTGTTGTATTGATTGTTGCCGTATAGTAAGTTGTATCCGGAATTTCACTGTCTGTCGGCTTACGAAGCTTGATGTTATCTATCTGCATATGAGCCGTATATCGTCCTGATACATAATAAAGTCCCTTTATACCGCCTGCACCGTTTACCGGCATAATTTCATTGTCAACAACGGTTTCGCTTCCTTTTGTCACTGTCAAATAAGCTGTTGTACCGTTTACAACCACCTTATAGTGATACATATTTTCAATACCTGTAGGGATTGTCTTTGTAGAATTTGTTATTGCCCATGATGCTGCATTTGCAGGAGCGTCCATCTTTAATATATATCCGCTTTCACAGCCATAATTTGCATTTTTTTCTTTATAAGCATAATCCGAACCCAATACTGCAAATTGTGAGCCTTGGCTGTCTGAAGCCGCAAATGCCATATCAAATTCTACTACATATTTTGAACCTGCCGCAAGGTCACCGAAAAGCAAATATTGTCCACGGCTATTGGCACTGGCAATATGTGTTGTATCAACCATTTTACCGCCGTTGCCGTCGTCTACCAAAGTAATTGCACTCTGCATGTTTGGCGATACCCAATCAACACTCGCGTCTGCCGCGTCATAATTTTGTTCAAAATAGACATCACTGTCATCTGCCAATTCAACAGCTTCAGACTGCTCATCTTCTGTTACCGCTTCGGTCGATGTTGTTTCATCAGCCAAAGTTATCTCGCTGTCAGCACTAATCGGCTGTTCATCTGTATTTTCGGCAATTGCTGTTACTGCAAAGCCTGTGAAAGCAGATGCTGTTATTGCCAAAGCTGTAATGATTGACAATAGTTTCTTTTTGTTATTCATGTAATCTCTCCCTCTCTTTCTGATTTTTACACGACAAACCATCGCATAATACAACATGATAGATATATTATACATCATTTACTATTTTTTTTCAATAGTATTTCTACGACTAAAATATTATCACTGATTTTTAAACATTATTTGTTACCTATATTTTTATAAGATATTGATTTTATATCGTTTTTCCCTTATAATAATAAGTAATAAAACAATTCGGAGTGATAAAATATTTTGAGTAAAGCAACGCAATTTTTAAAAGGTGCAAGGCTCGGTATGCCTATTGCACTCGGATACATACCCGTTTCATTTTCATTCGGTATGCTTGCCGTACAAAACGGAATACCCGCTTGGGCGGCAATAGTAATTTCAATGACTAACCTTACTTCTGCCGGACAATTTGCCGGTATGAACATAATTTCCGCCGCCGGCGGTATGTGGGAAATGGCAATTACGACATTTGTGATAAATCTTCGATATATGCTTATGTCGCTTTCCCTGTCACAAAAAATCGGTAAAATGTCGCTTGCAAAACGGCTTATAACAGCATTCGGCATAACAGACGAAGTATTTGCCGTCGCGTCAACAACACCGATTGCCATTACATTTCCGTTTATGCTCGGACTGATTGCAATACCGTACATCGGCTGGACTCTCGGCACAGTGCTCGGTGCTTTTATAAACAATCTGCTGCCGACATCACTTGCGGACGCAATGGGAATAACATTATACGCAATGTTTATCGCAATAATTATCCCTGCGTCAAGGAGAGATAAAAACGTACTTTTTGTACTTATCGCCGCAGTTATATTGAGTTGTGTTCTGTATTTCGCACTTCCTTTTATATCATCGGGCTGGGCTGTTATCATAACGGCAGTGTTGGCGTCGGCATTCGGTGCGACGTTCTTTCCGCACAATGAGGAGGGCGAAAAATGAAAATGATTGCTTTAATGGCGGTTATGGCAATAGTGACGTACATAATTCGTGCATTGCCTATAACACTTTTCAGAAAAGAAATAAAATCAAAATGGCTTAAATCGTTTTTATATTACATACCGTATGCCGTACTCGGTGCTATGACGTTTCCGGCTATATTTTTTTCGACAGGCTCGGTTTTCTCCGCCTCGCTCGGATTGGTCGGTGCTATGCTTATGGCCTTTTTCGACAAGGGGCTTATGGCTGCCGCCGTTACGTCTGTTGTGATTGCATTTGTGAGCGGATTTTTTGTGTAATATACCACCTAAATTTACATATTATATTATCAGAAAGGAACGGATGTTATGAGCTATGATATTGATTATCTGACACTGCTTTCACAGCAGTATCCGACAGTTAAAACCGCATCAACCGAAATTATTCGATTGCAGTCAAGGCAAAAACTGCCGAAACTTACAGAGCATTTTATGAGTGATATTCACGGTGAATACGAATCTTTTTTGCACATTTTAAAAAATGCCTCCGGTGTAATCAAGGACAAGATTACGCAAATTTACGGTCGTACGTTGTCCGAACGTGACAGACAAGTTCTCGCCACTCTTATTTATTATCCGGAGCAAAAGCTTGAATATATCAAGGACGAAGTGGACGATATTAATGATTGGTACAAAATCACTTTATATCGCCTTATAGAAATATGCCGCGTTGTTGCGTCAAAATACACACGAGCAAAAATCAGAGAATTTTTGCCGGAGGCGTTCGGCAGTACGATAGACGAACTTATACACGCAAATACAGATTACGGCTCGGACAAAGAAACATATTATAACGAATCTATTTCAACAATCGTCGAACTCGGACAAGCCGATGATTTTATTGTGGAAATTTCAACACTTATCCAAACACTTGCAATCGGTCGTCTGCATATTATCGGCGATATTTTTGACCGTGGTCCGCGAGCCGATATAATTCTTGACACACTGACGAAGTACCACAGTGTCGATATTCAATGGGGCAACCATGATGTTCAGTGGATGGGTGCCGCTGCGGGCAGTTTGGCTTGTATTGCGAATGTACTTGCTATTTCCACCAAGTATTCAAACTTTGACTGCCTTGAGGACGGTTACGGAATTAATATGCGTCCGCTTACGGTATTTGCACTTGAAACTTATGCGGACGATCCGTGCGAATGCTTTATACCTCGAAATCCGAATATGGTTTATATTTCTCAGCATGACGAAAACTTTTGGGCAAAGGTACATAAAGCTATATCTGTAATTCAGTTTAAGTTAGAAGGACAAATTATAAAACGTCACCCTGAATTTAATATGGACAACCACCTTATGCTTGACAAAATCAATTACGAAAACGGAACAATTATGCTTGAAGGCAAAGAATACAAATTAAAAGATACCAACTTCCCTACAATCAATCCCGAAAATCCGTTTGAACTTACAGACGCCGAAAAAGAGCTTATGAATTTATTGCGTTCATCGTTTTTACGCAGTGAAAAACTTCAAAATCACGTCAAATTCTTATACGAAAAAGGCAGTATATATCTGACATTCAACAACAATTTGTTGTATCACGGCTGTATACCGATGAACAGTGACGGTACTTTTACGGAAGTTACACTTTTCGGTGAAACGGTAAGCGGCAAATCGCTCATGGACAAAGCCGAACAGCTTGCACGTGACGGTTATTTTGCCAAAAACGGTTCCGAAGAAAAAGAATACGGCAAAGATTTTCTGTGGTTTTTATGGTGCGGTTGCTACTCCCCTGTTTACGGCAAAAATAAAATGACTTCGTTTGAACGATATTTTATTGATGATGAAAGTACATGGGTGGAAATTAAAGACGAATATTATCACCTTATCGAAAAGCCGAGTGTATGCAACAAAATTTTATGCGAGTTTGGAATTGACCCGAACAATTTTTCTCATATTATAAACGGCCATGTCCCCGTAAAAATAAAAAAAGGCGAAAGCCCAATTAAATCAAACGGCAAACTTTTAGTCATAGACGGCGGTCTTTCAAAGGCATATCAGAAAGTTACCGGACTTGCCGGTTACACATTGCTGTTCAATTCACACGGTTTGCTTTTAAGTGCGCATGACGCATTTGAATCTATCGAAAGTGCCATAAAAGAAGAAAAAGACATTCACTCAACGCTTGACGTTGTTGAACTTGCTCCGAATCGTTTACTTGTTGAGGACACTGACGCGGGTAAATCGTTATCGAAAAAAATCACCGACTTAAAAGCACTTGTTGACGCATATTTAAAAGGAAAAATAAAAACACATTAAATAAAGAGAGGAAATCCACAAATGAATTACGAAAAAGAACCACTGCATATTTCAACACCCGTACCCAACGGCACTTATGAAGTAACTGTCACAGTTACCGCACACGAAGATATTGTTTTCACAATACTTTCGCAGTCACGCCGTTTTATGGCACAGGATATAAATCTTGGCAAAGGAGAAAGCACAGACATTACTTTCAATGTAAGCGTATGTGACTACCACAAAAACAACGAAGATTACACAAACGTAAACGGAGTTGAAATTGATATTATGTGCGACGGTGATTTTACCGCACTTTCCGCAGTATCGCCTGTCAATATTCCGACAGTTTACATCGCCGGTGACTCAACCGTCACAGACCAGCCTGCCGAATATCCGTACAACGCTACCTCTACATACTGCGGTTGGGGGCAAATGTTTCCGCAATTTTTTAACACGGGCATTGCGGTTGAAAACCACGCTCAATCAGGTTCTACAACCGAAGATTTTAAAAATGTGAATTTCACCGCATTCAAAGACAAAATCAAAAATGGTGATTTCCTGATTATCGAGTTCGGTCACAACGACCAAAAAATAGATACTCTTGACGCGTTCGGCGGATACACGGAGAACTTAAAATATTTTGTAAACTTTGTCCGCGAAAAAGGTGCAAATCCGATAATATGTTCACCAATCAACAGAATTATATTCCAAGAGGACGGAACACTTCTTAACTTGCTCGGTGATTACAGAACAGCAGTTAAAAACGTATGTGACGAAATGAATGTACCGTTTATCGACTTGTGGTCACGCACAACCGAATTTTTTGAGGCGGCAGGAGCGGTAAAAGCTTGGGATTATTTCTGGGGCAACGGCACTGACCGCGATTACACCCACACAAACGATATCGGCGGCAACATCGTTGCACGATTTGTTGCAAACGAAATGATTAAAAACAACGTTCAGCCGATAGCAGACTTAATCAAAAAAGATATGATTAACGTCGAAATGCCAAAACACGATTCAAGTGTCAAACCGCAAAATTCAAAAGAAATCGAACACTTAAAAACAATCGGTCTTGTCAACGTTCCGAAAGCGTCCGAGCTTGCCGACCTTGACAAAGACATCACCAATATCTAGTAAAGCGGACAAAAACATAACGGTTTTGTCTACAAAATAACAAAAACTGCATTTTGAATAAAATCAAAATGCAGTTTTTTATATCTTATCTTAATTGAGCACCGATTTGATTTTCAAGATTTTTAACAACCTTATCAAATACTTTCTGTACTTCATCACCTGTCAAACTTCTGTCTGCGCTTCTGTATATAGCACTGTATGCAACGCTCTTTTTGCCCTCAGGTATCTGTTTACCCTCGTAAACGTCAAACAACTGCAAGCTTTCAAGCATTTTACCCGATGTCTTTTTGATTACATTTTCAATATCCGCAACAGGAACTGTCTTATCAACAAGCATTGCTATATCACGAGTTACGGCAGGATACTTAGGAAGTTCCTTAAACTTAATATCGGTCTTAATATTAAGGAATACATTCTCAAAATCCAATTCGGCAATATATACAGGAGTTTCAATTCCGTATTTTCTGCTTACTGCAGGGTGAATTTCACCGATTATGCCGATTACCTTATTGCCGGCACTTATCTTTGCACATCTTCCCGGGTGGAATGTCGGGTTATCTGTTACGGCCTCATACTTAACATTCTTTACGTTAAGTTGTGCAAACATTGTTTCGCATATACCCTTAATGTCATAGAAATCTACGTTATCGCCGTACATACCCATTGTGATTTTAACAGGTTCGTTCGGAAGTTCACCGTCCGTTGTCGGAATAAATATCTTTCCTATTTCAAACAACTTGGCAGACGGATTTCTGTAATTATAGTTTCTTGACAATATATCCATCATACTTGCGATAGTAGTTGTACGCATTACCGATGTGTCCTCGCCAAGCGGATTTGTAATTTTTACAACGTTTCTCATTTCACTGTCTTTCGGAATATTCAGTTTATCGAATATTGACGGACTTGTGAATGTGTATGTGTAAATTTCGTACATACCTTGTGCTGTAAGAAGTTCGTTCACTCTGTCCTGTACCTGCTGACGTTCTGTTTTCATTCCGCAAGTAGCCTCGCCCGAAAGAAGTGTTACAGGTATTTTATCGTAACCGTAGAAACGCGCAACTTCTTCCGCAATATCCGCCTCACCTTCAAGGTCAGGTCTGAATGACGGAGGAGTTACAGTCATCTTGTCAAGGTCAACCTTGATTTCAAGTGCGTCAAAATACTTAACCATATCCTCTGTCGGAATGTCTGTTCCAAGGAACGCATTAATTTTATCAGGTCTGAAAGCAAGCGGCTGCATATCTGTTACGTTACCCATAACGTCAATCATTCCGCCGACATTTTCACCGCAGCCAAGTGTTTCTACAAGCTGACACGCTCTTTCAACGGCAGGAACTGTATTGTTATAGTCAAGTCCCTTTTCATATCTTGATGATGATTCTGTTCTAAGACCGACTCTTTGTGCTGTAAGTCTTACAGACGCACCGTCAAATGTAGCCGATTCAAAAATAACAGTTGTTGTATCATCCTTAACTTCACTGTTAAATCCGCCCATAACACCTGCAATAGCAACAGCTCTGCCACCGTCTGCGATTACAAGGTCGTTTGAAGTAAGTGTTCTGTCCTGTTCATCAAGAGTCTTTATAACTTCACCGTCATTTGCACGTCTTACGATAATTTTGTTATCCTGTAAATCTCTCAAATCAAATGCGTGCATAGGCTGACCGTATTCAAGAAGTACATAGTTTGTTATATCGACAATATTGTTGATAGGTCTTACACCGCACGCACGAAGTCTTTCTTGCATCCAACTTGGTGACGGACCGATTTTAACGTTTTTAACCATTCTTGCACAGTATCTCTTACACTTATCCTTGTCCTGTACATCAACGCTGATTGTATCGGCGATATTTTCACTGTTTTCGTTAAACTTAACTTCAGGAATAGTGAACTTTTTATTAAATGATGCCGCTGTTTCACGCGCAAGACCGATTATGCTGAAACAATCAGGTCTGTTTGAAGTGATTTCAAATTCAACGACAGTTTCATTCATACCGAATATATCCTTAATATCCGTACCGATTTTTATATCGTCCGGAAGAATAAGAATACCGTATTCAGGTTCATAGCCAAGCATATCCTCTGTTATACCAAGTTCATCGTGTGAGCAAAGCATACCGTAAGATTCAACGCCTCTAAGCTTGCCTTTTTTAATTTTTCCGTCAGGAAGTACCGCACCGACAAGTGCAACGGGAACGATTATACCCGCTTTTACATTCGGCGCACCGCAGACAATCTGCAAAATCTCGCCTGTTCCCGCGTCAACCGTACACACATGAAGATGGTCACTGTCAGGGTGATCTTCACAGGTAAGCACCTTACCCGCAACTACATTCTGAACAGATTCGCCCATATTCTCCCAACCCTCAACTTTAGAGCCTGTCATTGTAAGTCTGTCTGAATATTCTTTCGGCGTAACGTCTATATCCATATAGTCATTAAGCCAACTCATAGGTAAATTCATTATATTTCATTCCTTTCAATTTCCGAATAATATATTAAAACTGGTCTAAGAATCTCAAATCATTTTCAAAGAAAAGTCTAAGGTCGTTAATATCATACTTACCCATTGCAATTCTTTCAAGACCGATACCGAAAGCAAAGCCCGAATATACTTCAGGGTCAATACCGCAGTTTGCAAGTACCTTAGGGTGTACCATACCGCAGCCCAAAACTTCAATCCAGCCCTCGCCTTTACATACGCTGCAGCCTTTACCGCCGCAAGCGAAACATGAAACGTCAACTTCGGCTGACGGCTCTGTAAACGGGAAATGGTGAGGTCTGAAACGTACTTTTGTATTTTCGCCGTAAAGACGGTGGATAAACATTTCAAGAGTACCCTTTAAATCTGCCATTGTAACACCTTTATCAACTACCAGTCCTTCGATTTGGTGGAATACAGGTGAGTGAGTTGCGTCAACCGCGTCACTTCTGTAAACTCTTCCGGGTGCTATAATTCTGATAGGCGGTTTCTTCTTTTCCATAACACGAACTTGGATAGGTGAAGTTTGTGTTCTCAAAACCGTATTTTCGTTTATATAGAATGTGTCCTGAGTATCACGTGCAGGGTGATTCGGCGGAATGTTAAGTGCCTCAAAGTTGTAGTAGTCAAGCTCAACTTCCGGACCTTCCGCGATTTCAAAACCCATTCCGATAAATGTGTCTTTAATGTTGTTCATTACTTTTGTAAGCGGATGAAGTTTACCTGTTTTTTGTGCCTTACCCGGCATTGTAACGTCGATTACTTCGCTCTTCAGCTTGATTTCTTCAAGCTTTTCTGAAATTTCCGCTTTCTTCGTATCTATGTGGTTTTCGATTACACCGCGAATTTCGTTTGCAAGCGCACCGATTTGCGGTCTTTCTTCTTTGCTTAACTGTCCCATACCTTTTAGTACGGCAGTAAGTTCACCCTTTTTACCGAGAAACTTTATTCTTGCTTCTTCAAGAGCATCAATGTCAGTTGCTTTTTGAAGTACATCAAGGGCATTTTTTTTGATTTCTTCTAACTTTTCTCTCATTTCAAAATTCCTTTCAATATAAATTAAAAAACACTCCGTCCCATAAGGGACGAAGTGTGTAAATTCAAACTCCGCGGTACCACCCGACTTCCGATAAAATATCGGCACTCAATTATGTATAACGGCACTACCCGTCACAGACTACTTGCAAACCGCTTTCACCTATGCAGCTCCGGAATGAAATTTCAAATAAATCCTTACCGTATCGGCTCACAGCTCAATAACCGATACTCTCTTTAGGCGGTATATACCTTACTTTGTTCCATCATTGCTTTTAATATTCAATAATAAAGTATTATATCACCTTTTTTTTATTTTGTCAATCAATAACACAAAATTATTTAAAAGGATTGATTTTTTTAACAAAAAATTATATAATTTATCCCGAAAGGGTTGATTTTAATTGAAAGAAGAAATTTTAGATATATTAAAAAATGCAGACGGATATATTTCAGGCGAACGCATAAGCGAAATGCTGAACGTTTCAAGAACGGCAATATGGAAGCATATTAAATCATTGCGTGAAAGCGGTTACAAAATCGAATCAGTCACAAACAAAGGCTACCGCCTTATTTCCTCGCCTGACATCATAACCGAAAGCGGCATCAAAAGCGGACTTACCACCGATTTTATCGGTCACAGCTTATTTATATATGATGAAACCGACACGACAAACAATCGTGCAAAGGAAAGCAATACCTCGCCGGACGGCAGTGTATTTATCGCCGAAGTGCAAACGCACGGCAAAGGCAGTCGCGGACGCGGTTGGACTTCTCCAAGAGGGATAGGTATTTGGCATTCAATCCTTTTAAAGCCCGAAATCTCCCCGCTTGAAGTTTCACAAATAACGCTCGTTGCAGGTCTTGCTGTCTGCAAGGCTATCGGTCTTAATTCAATGATTAAATGGCCTAACGACATTGTTATTAACGGTAAAAAAATATGCGGTATTCTAACCGAAATGTCTGCTGAGATAAATATGGTCAACTACGTTGTATGCGGTATCGGTGTAAATGTAAACACAGAATCATTCGATGACGACATCGCCGACAAGGCTACTTCAATGTTTATCGAAAGCGGTCACAAATATGTGCGAAACGAATTAATCGCAAAATTGTTAAACGAATTTGAATGTTATTATAAGAAGTTTCTCGACGGCGGACTCAGTGCAATTCTTGATGAATACAAAAAGTGTTGCGTCACGCTCGGCAGAGAAGTAAACGTCATTTTCAAAAACGAAACGGTTCGCGGAACTGCCGTTGACGTTGACGAAAACGGTTCACTCGCCGTACAAACCGAAAACGGTATTATTCACGTCACTTCCGGTGAAGTTTCAGTCAGAGGTATCTACGGTTACATCTAAAATCGGATATATTATGAATAAATTGTAAATTGTTAGCACTCACATCTGTTGAGTGCTAATTTTGTATTGACAAATCTTACTTTGAGTATTAATATATATTATGTAAATTAATTAAACTTCAAGGAGTGATTTATATGGCAAAAGGTAATATTTCAGTTGACAGTGAAAATCTTTTCCCTATTATAAAAAAATGGCTTTATTCCGATAAGGATATTTTCCTTAGAGAACTTGTTTCAAACGGTTGTGACGCGGTCACAAAATTAAAGAAACTTGCAAGTATCGGTGAAGCTCAAATTGACGAAAGCGAAAAATTCAAAGTTACCGTATCAATATTTAAGGACGCTAAAAAGCTTGTCATCAGTGATAACGGTATCGGTATGACTGCCGAAGAAATTGACAAGTACATCAATCAAATCGCATTTTCGGGTGCAAGCGACTTCCTTTCAAAGTACAAGGAAGAGGACGACAAAGGTTCTCAAATTATCGGTCATTTCGGACTTGGTTTTTACAGTGCGTTTATGGTTGCCTACAGTGTTGAAATTGATTCGCTTTCATATCAAGACGGTGCAAAAGCCGCAAAATGGACTTGTGACGGAAGTATGGAATTTGACTTAACAGACGGTGACAGAACAGAAAGAGGTACTACAATAACTCTTAACATCGCCGAAGATTCGGAAGAATTTCTTGAAGAAAGCACAATCCGTCAAATTCTTCATAAGTATTGTGCATTCCTACCTATTGAAATATATGTTGAAGTTCCTGAGGACAAACACGAAGATCACTGTGACTGCGGTCATGATCATGAACATGAACACGAGCACGAGGACGATACACCGTCAGAGCCAAAGCCTATCAACAACACAACACCGCTTTGGATGAAAAAGCCGTCGGAGTGTACAGACGAAGAATACAAGGAATTTTACAGAAACGTATTTATGGACTTCAACGAACCGCTTTTCTGGATTCACCTTAATGTAGACTATCCGTTCAACTTAAAAGGTATTTTGTACTTTCCTAAAATCAATCATGAATTTGCAGGTCAAGAGGGACAGATAAAGTTATACAACAATCAAGTATTTGTTGCCGACAACGTAAAAGAAGTTATTCCCGAATTTCTAATGCTTTTGAAGGGTGTTATCGACTGTCCTGACTTACCGCTTAACGTATCAAGAAGTTTCTTGCAGAATGACGGTTATGTTAAGAAAATTTCTTCACATATTACAAAGAAAGTTGCGGACAAGCTTGCAAGTATTTATAATAACGAACGTGAAAACTATGAAAAGTATTGGGATTACATCAATATCTTCATTAAATACGGTTGCTTAAGAGATGAAAAGTTCTATGAAAAAGTTAAGGACGTAATTATTTATAAGGATATTGACGGTAAATATTTGACATTGGACGAGTACCTTGACGGTAAGGAAGAAAAAGACGTTTATTACGTTTCCGATCCGCAAACTCAATCACAGTACATCAATATGTTCAAAAATCAAGGACTTAATGCCGTTGTACTTCCGTCAATGATGGATACACATTTTATTTCACTTGTTGAAATGAAACAGACGGGTGTTAAATTCAAACGTATTGATTCCGCCATAAATGACATTTCGGACAACACAGAAAAAGACGATTCAACTAAAGAACAAGAAGAAAAGTTGATCGAAAAGTTCAAGAATGAAATCAAGGACGATACATTGAAAATCGAAGTGCAGTCACTTAAAGACGATTCAATCCCTGCCGTAATTTTGCTTGGTGAACAGTCAAGACGTATGCAGGAGATGTATAAGGCTTACGGTCAGCAAATGGCAGGTATGGCTGATATGTTCCACGATGAATTTACACTTGTACTAAATTCAAACAACTCACTTATCAAGAAAATAGATACATTAAATGACGAGGACGCAAATCTTGTTATTGAACATGTTTACGACTTAGCGAAAATAAGCCACAGTCCTTTGCCGGCAGAACAAATGACAAAGTTTATCGAACGCTCCAATAAATTGCTTGAAAAGCTGTTTTAATTAACAGTTTTTTCTTCCATCGTCAAAGAGGGACACTAAATTTCAGTTTAGTGTCCCTCTTTTAATATGTTTAATAATTCTTCTATTGTATCCACAGTATAATCCGGCACTTCAAATTCATTTTTAGGTGTGTTTAACTTGTGAATACCCTGTTTTACGCATACGGTTTTCATACCCAACTTTTTAGCCGGTGCAACGTCATTATCCACCCTGTCACCGACCATCACAGCATTTTCACCTTTACAGTCGGCTTTCTCAAGTGCTTTTTGAAAAAGTCTTATATCGGGTTTTGATACACCCTCCTCCGCAGAGGATATGACAAGGCTGATATACTTTGCCAAGCCGTACTTTTCAAGGCGTTTTTGTGTCCCCAACGGCTGATTGGCTATAACTCCGATTTTGTACTTACCATACAGTTGTGACAAAACATTTTCAGAATATTCATAAGGCATTTCAAGTTCACTGTGCCATTCTGCCCTATTCAATCCCGATATAATAACAGCGTCATCATACGGAATTAAATTTTTCAAAGCACAGTCGTCCATTAATTTATAAAACTCGCTTACGCTTATGTTGCTCCCTTTTACCGTATCGCTGACGCGTTTTTCCCATGCCTTGCTTTCGTCAACAAGCGTTGAACCGACATCGAAAAATATCCACTCTATCATTCTCTTATCTGACCGTCCCCGTAAATTATATATTTAATAGAAGTCAATGCCTCAAGTCCCATTGGACCTCTTGCGTGCATTTTTTGTGTACTTATGCCTATTTCAGCACCAAATCCGAACTCAAAACCGTCCGTAAATCTTGTTGACGCATTAACATAAACCGCCGCCGCATCAACCTCATTCAAGAACTTTTGCGAATGTTCGTAATTATTTGTAACAATCGCCTCAGAATGTTTTGTGTTGTACTTATTAATATGCTCAATCGCCTCATCAATTCCGTCAACGACTTTTACCGCCATAATATAATCATTATATTCAGTATAATAATCCTCGTCTGTCACGTCATTTACATCTGCAAATATTGCTTTTGAATTTTGGTCGGCTCTGATTTCAACATTCTTTTCTTTCAGTGCCTTGAACATAACAGGAATAAATTTATCCGCTATTTTTTTGTCTATAAGCAAAGTTTCGGCGGCATTGCACACAGACGGACGTTGTACTTTCGCATTAAGCACAATTTTAACTGCCATATCAATATCCGCGTCCGCGTCAACATAAACGTGACAGTTGCCTGCCGCCGTTTCAACAACGGGAACAGTCGCATTTTCAACAACCGAACGAATAAGTCCCTTACCGCCGCGTGGGATTAACAAATCCACATATCCGTTCATTCTCATAAGCTGAGTTGCTGTTTCACGCGAAGTATCTTCTATTATATTTAGTGTCCCCTCAGGTATTCCGACACCGTATGCCGCATCCTGCATAATTTTCATAACGGCTTTGTTTGAATTAATTGCTTCACTTCCGCCTCTTAAAATGCAGGCGTTTGAAGTTTTAAGGCAAAGTACCGCCGCGTCAACCGTTACATTCGGTCTTGCCTCGTAAATTATTGCAATAACGCCCATAGGCACACGTTTTTGACCGATAGTCAATCCGTTTGGTCTTTTCCACATTTTTATTACTTCACCGATTGGGTCGGCAAGTGCTTTGACCTGTCTTACTCCCTCCGCAATTCCGTCAATGCGTTCTTTTGTAAGAGTAAGTCTGTCAATCATAGCTTGACGTGTTCCGTTTTTCTTTGCGTTTTCTATGTCAATGTTGTTTGCCGCAATAATTTCATCGGCACGTTCTACAAGTGCATTTGCAATAGCCTCAAGTGCATTGTCCTTTGTAACCGTACTTACTGAAACCATTTTATATCCTGCATCTTTTGCAAGAGTGCATTTTTCCAAAAGCTCGCTCATTATTCTTCCTCCTTATCGAAATTCTTCGACACAAACAATGTTCCGACAGGCTTTCCGTCAAGTATATCGTAAAGTGAATCAACATTGTTTCCGTTTGCGATTATCATATGAATACCGGCATTTGTCGCTCTTTCGGCAGCCTCAAGCTTTGTCACCATACCGCCCGTACCTCTGCTTGTTCCCGCACCGCCTGCAACATCTCTGACTTCGTCAATATCGTATACTGTAGGAAGTAATTTTGCGTTTTTATTCTTGTGTGGGTCATCGTCGTACAAACCGTCAATATCGGAGAAAAGTACAAGTAAATCCGCGTCAACAAGGTCGGCAACGACTGCCGATAAATTATCATTGTCGCCGATTTCGATTTCGTCATAACTTACCGTATCATTTTCGTTTACAACAGGAATTATCCCCATTTCAATAAGCGTTGTAACAGTATTTTGAATATTTCTCTTTCTGCGCGGAATTGCAATATCCTCACGCGTTAAAAGCACCTGTGCAACGGTGTTGTTGTAACCCGAAAACATTTTGTCGTAAAGATACATCAGTTCGCACTGTCCGACTGCCGCAATGGCTTGTTTGCCCTTTGTATCTTTCGGCTTTTCAGCCAAACCGAGTTTACCGAGTGCAATTCCCTGCGCACCCGATGAAACAAGAATTATCTCCTTGCCTTGATTTCTTAAATCGGAAAGCACCATAGACAGTCTGTCTATAAGTTTTAAATTCATTGTTCCGTGTTCATATGTAAGCGTAGACGTTCCGACTTTGACAACAATCCTGTGCGCCATAGACACGTCCTTTAATATATCGTTCATTGCCATCCTCCTATAAAGCATATAGTTATTTCTATTATATCGCCTTATGGGTAGTTTGTAAAGTCATTTTTAGGTCATACTTTATTTAGTTCCACCAATTTACCGTCAAATCTTCATTAAACTCAAAGTAATATGGAACCTTACCATACCCACCAAAGCCATTCATTGCTTCAAGATGTCCAACAGCTACAATGTGACCATTTTCAAGATAAAAATATGATGTTTTTGTATAATCAGGCCAAATAGCTGTCGATGGTGATCTTAAAGAACTTGATACATATGATTTTATTGTATCAAACATTTCTCGCTTTTGACTGTCTGTCACTTCCTTATTCTTATTATTTTCCTTTTCTTGTTTTATATATTCATTGTATCTCCATTGAGCATCATTTTTCAATTCGCCAATCAAATCAATATCTTCTTGTGATATTTTATGTTCTTTTTCAGTCTTTTCACATTCTTGTATTGCTTCTAAATACATACCGCTGTCTATATAACTTTTAATTTGATTAATATTTGCTGAAATATCATCAAAACTTATAATTTCATTTTCCGTGGTTTGTTCATCTGACTGAGTATCTTGTGTACTAATATTAAATTGAATGTTTTGCGGAACATGAATATCAAAAAATACTACCTGTTCACCGTACATTTTTTTATAATCCTCATTATTTTTATTGCTGTACCCAATAAGAACCATCACATTATCATTATTTATATAAACATCTGATTTTTCTTCGTCATCGTCTATGGTTTTATAATATTTAAATCCTATTATATTTAAATAAGTTTTATACTCATCAATCTCCTTTTGTGTACAATCCGAAGCTTTAAATATATAATTATGAACAATATATCCATTGCTATTATCGTCACCGGCATATATAGGTATTTTAGAATATTTTTTATCAAACGGTATGAAACCGCTATCAATAGTTATAGTTCTTGTATTATTATTCCATTTAACAACACATCCTGAATCTTCCGCTATTGCTCTTAACGGCACCAATGTACGTCCATTTACAAGTTGAGGTTTGACATCTAATATTTTGCCATAATTATTTAAAATATCTATTTTAGACATATCTTTTACGCCACCTGTAATATTTAAATACGCTTTTTCATTCAATGTCATTATTATGAATTGAGAATTACGATTTGCAACAATTTGTTTATTTTCTTCATCCCATTCAACATCATATCCCAAAGCTTCAAATATACCTCTCATAGGAACCATTGTGTAATCGTCAATAATTTGCGGAGGCACATCGAATGTCAATTCTGTGCCGTCAACCAACACTTTAATATCATCATTGCTCGCATTAACTTTAACCGTCAACATAGAAAACAATAATGACATCATACATAAAATACTAACAATTTTTTTCATTTTCTTCTTCATAAGTTTCATCCTTTCAATCTTTTGTATTTGTGATACTGTAATAATAATTTCAGTTACACTTTTCCCCCTTTTAAATTTTCTCACACAAAAAAATGCGCGGTATCATAAATCTAATACCACGCATTAAAACGCAGCTTAGATTTAATGTTACCACACATTTACTTTGAATTAAAATATTCCCATAACAAAGGTATTCTATTAATACAAATTAAAGCTTGCGTTTTTAACAAAACTACAACCTTTATATTGGGAATAACAAAAGAAGAATATTCATAAAAATATCCTTTTCATTAATAATATTAAATTGTTCAAAGTAAAAATGTGGTATATTAATTATAAACAATTATATGATAATTGTCAAGCGCAAACATTTTAGTAAACAACTACTTTTTTCATATTTATTTGCATTTTATAAATATATATAAATTGTAAATTTTTTTTTGGTTTGTTGACTTTTCACAAAAAATATGTTATATTTAATTACAATTAATAGTGGTGCAGTATCCTAGTCAGTACGGCTCTTCGGAAAGCGGGCCTAAAAATCCGCCAAATGGCACATCGATGAAGTTTCTGGTGTTTTGCTTTGAACGCCCAGTTCGGGGCTGATGCTGGGAGTTAAGGTTTAGGGGCGGTTTCCAACGGCATGGTAACCTTACCCCCTTTTCCGTGGAGGCCTATGACTGTGGCGGCCCATACCTCCTAAGGGAGCAAGTCGTTACGGCATAGGGGAAAACCTGTTTTGCGGTTAGTAATTCACGTCCTCACAAGGGACGTGGTATGAATGCTGTGGGCAGCGTAGCCAGCCTTGAGTGGATATGGCGGATAGACGCCCAAAACTTTTTCGCCGCTCGGCCAGTGGCAAAAAGGCAATGCGTCTTGAAACCATATTTGCAAAAGAGGATACGGAAAGCTCAGGCTGTTTGGGAAAACTTCTAGGCTGTCGTAATTGGATGAACAGGGGATTGCAGTGCGGACTCAGTGGCAATCCGGTAACTACAAAACAGTATAAGTCTTTAATGGGAAACCGCTTTTTCGGCGACGATTAAGCAGATTTATGGGAAAGCCAACCGGACCTATGCCGCAAACTTTACTCTGTTCATTACCCTATTTTAAATATTGAAATTCTTGATCGGCATTTTGCCGATTTATTATTATAGAAAAGGAGATTTATAAACTTGGATAAATCTGACTCTCACAGGCGAAAAAAATTTAAAGTACCAAAACCTGATTCAAATGTTTCGACTTCGCACAAATGGACGATTTTCGTAATCTTCCTTTCGTTCGTGCTGTCATTGGTATTCAGTCTTATAACATCGGTTGCGATGCAATCGCTCAATTTATTTTTTGCATTTATAGTTTTGTTCGCTATCATTGCAATAAATATTTTATTCGATATGATTGGTACGGCTGTTCAGTCTGCGGAAGAAAAGCCTTTTCATTCCCTTGCGGCACGCAAAGTCAAAGGTGCAAGAGAAAGTATTTCCGTAATACGTCACGCACCTCAGCTTGCAAACTTATGCTGTGACGTAATCGGCGATATTGCCGGAATTATTTCCGGTGCAACGACAACTCTTATTGTTTCGGAACTTGTCGCAAAATTTAACCTGAGCGGTATATTGCCGAGCCTTATACTTACAGGTATTGTCAGTTCTCTTACTATCGGCGGTAAAGCTATGTCTAAGGGAATCTCTATGAATAACGGTAATTCAATCGTTTTTACGGTTGGAAAAATAATGAGTGTTTTTAAATGTTGCAAATAACATTAATGGGGCATTGGTGATGGAGAAAATTTTAAATAAAATCGAATCACCCGATGATTTGAAAAAATTAAATAAAGACGAATTGAAAACTCTTTGCAGTGAAATTCGTGAGTTTCTGATTGACAGTGTATCGGAAACCGGCGGTCATCTCGCCTCAAACTTGGGGATTGTTGAATTGACCGTTGCTATTCACACTGTTTTTAATGTGCCTGAAGATAAGATTGTCTTTGACGTAGGTCATCAGTCTTATGTGCATAAAATTCTTACAGGAAGAAAAGACGGGTTCAAGTCGCTCCGTCAGTTCGGCGGAATGTCGGGATTTCCGAAAACAAGTGAAAGTGATTGTGACGTATTTAATACCGGTCACAGCTCAACTTCAATTTCAGCCGCACTCGGTATTGCAAGAGGGCGTGACCTTGCCGGTGACAATTACAATGTAATTTCAGTATTCGGTGACGGTGCTCTTACGGGCGGTATGATGTATGAGGCTATGAATGACGCAGGTCATTCAAAAACACCGCTTATACTTATTTTGAACGACAACGCAATGTCTATTTCAAAAAATGTCGGTGCGGTGTCAAAACACTTGCGTTCACTCAGAATGTCGCCGTTTTATTTCCGTTCAAAACACGCGGTTGAAAACTTTTTAAAAAAAATGCCTACAATAGGCAAACCTACCGCAAATATATTAAAGCAAATAAAACGTTTCTTCCGCAGGCTTGTAATCCCTACAACGATTTTTGACGATATGGGATTTATATATATGGGACCTGTTGACGGTCACAACCTAACAGAAATTATACAGTGTCTTGAATATGCAAAAGAAGAAAAACGGCCTGTCTTTATTCACGTCCACACGAAAAAGGGCAAAGGTTATGCCCCTGCGGAAAACAATCCGCAAAAATTCCACGGCATATCACCTTTTGACAAAGCTACGGGTGAAACAAAAAAAGGCAGTGAAACATACAGTGCAAGATTTGGCAATACGCTTGTCAGATTAGCGAAAAACAACAAAAAAATAGTTGCAATCACAGGTGCAATGCCTAACGGCACAGGACTTGACGAATTTCAAGAGCAATATAAAGACAGATTTTTTGATGTCGGTATTGCCGAACAGCACGGTGTTACGCTTTCAGCAGGACTGGCAACGGTCGGATACACTCCTGTTATACCGTTGTATTCATCATTCTTGCAACGTGCATACGACCAAACTTTGCACGATGTCTGTCTGCAAAAGCTTCACGTTGTATTCCCTATCGACCGTGCCGGTATAGTCGGCGCAGACGGTGAAACACATCAGGGTGTATATGATATTTCGTACTTATCACATATGCCGAATATGACAATTCTTTCACCAGCCACGCTCGATCAGCTTGAATATATGCTTGATTTTGCAATCAATAAATTTAATACACCGATTGCAATACGTTACCCACGCGGCGGAACAGAGGCTGAAAATGTGCCTTCCCCTTTCACTTTGGGACAAGCACAGTGCATACAAAACGGCTCGGATGTTACAATTATCGCAACAGGCAGAATGGTTAAACGTGCCGAAGAAGTTGCAAAACTTACAACGAAATCAGTTGAAATTTTAGCTATGCCTACAATAAAACCGCTTGATACAAAGAGTATAATAGAGTCGGCAAAAAAGACAGGCAGCGTTATAACCATTGAGGACAACGTAAAAATCGGAGGTATGGGAAGTATGATAGGCACATTGCTTGAAGAAAACCATATCGACTGCAAATTTAAAATATTTGCTTTCCCCGACCAACCGATTACGCACGGCTCAATAGATGAACTTGATAAATTATACGGACTTGATGCAAAGACGATTGCATCAAAAATAGATTAAAAGGATAAGAACTATGGGAAAAATAAGACTTGACGCACTTCTTGTCAAAAATGGACAGGTACAAAGCCGTGAAAGAGCGAAGGCTCTGATTATGGCAGGACAAGTGTATGTAAAAAACCAAAAATGCGACAAAGCCGGACAGATGGTTGACGAAGATACAACCGTTGCAGAAATTCGCGGCGAAACTTTAAAATATGTAAGCCGTGGCGGATTAAAACTTGAAAAAGCTATGCAGGAATTTCCGATTACCCTTGAGGGTAAAACCACAATGGACATAGGTGCGTCAACAGGCGGGTTCACCGATTGTATGCTCCAAAACGGTGCTGTCAAGGTATTCGCCGTTGACGTCGGCTACGGTCAGTTCGCGTGGAAATTACGTCAGGACGAAAGAGTCGTAAATATGGAGCGTACCAATATCCGCTATGTGACACCTGAGGACATTGGCGAAGAAATTGATTTTGCGTCTGTTGACGTGTCATTTATTTCGCTTAAACTTGTACTACCCGTTGCAAAAACACTTCTTGCCGATAACGGCGAAATTGTTGCACTTATAAAGCCACAATTTGAAGCAGGACGTGAACAGGTCGGTAAAAAAGGTGTTGTAAAGGACATAAAGGTACACTATGAAGTTATAAAGAAAATTCTTGACTTCGCACGAAGTATTGATTTGCACGTTGCAGGTCTTTCATTCTCACCTATCAAAGGTCCGGAGGGCAACATTGAATATCTTGCATATTTGAAAAAAGCCGAATGTGAGGATAACATCACAGATGAAAAAATACAAGAAATAGTAGACAAATCACACAATCTGCTTTAAGAAAGGAATGAACAGAAATGCTTGCCGAAAATACAGTTTTAACAGGCAGACGTGCGATAACACGTTCATATGCAAAAATAAATCTTACACTTGACGTACTTTCAAAACGCGAAAACGGTTATCACGACATTAAAATGATTATGCAGACAGTATCGCTGTTTGACCTTATTTTAGTCGATAAAACGCACAGGGGTATTTCTATTTCAACAAATTTGCCGTATTTGCCTTGCAATGAAAAAAACATCGCCTATAAAGCGGCAGACGCATTTTTTAAAGCGACAGGTATTCGCGGCGGTGCAAAAATCGTAATTCACAAAAATATACCCGTAGCCGCAGGGCTTGCCGGCGGCAGCGGTAATTGTGCGGCGGTTCTTACCGCAATAAATATGCTCCACGGCAATCCTCTTTCTAATGATGAGCTTATGCATATCGGTGCGTCACTCGGTGCAGATGTGCCGTACTGTTTTGACGGCAGTACACAGCTTGCGGAAGGTATCGGTGAAATTTTAAAACCGCTCTCCCCTATGCCAAATGCGTACATCTTACTTGTAAAACCGCCTATCAACGTATCTACGGCACTTATTTACGAACAAATCGACAACACACCTATCGAAATTCGTCCCGACACAGACGGAATGATTGACTCTTTAAATAATAACGACCTTTACGGCGTTGCAGACAGGCTTTGCAACGTTATGGAAAACGTGACCGCTAAAATGTATCCGATTGTCGGCGGTATCAAAACCAAAATGATTATGAACGGCGCCGTTAATGCCGTTATGAGCGGTTCGGGTCCGACTGTTTTCGGTATTTTTGACGATTTTGAAAAGGCAAAAAAATCCGCCGACAGTTTTGCTTATCAGTTTAAGGACGTATTTCTTACACAAGTTTTAAATTAAACGAGGTGATTATTTTTGGAGAAAGACAAGGATATTATAGAAGTAATCATTGACGAACAACCGACAAACAATAAAAAAATCAAGTTTGCATATTGGGATAATCTCGCAAAGGATTTATCACCGCTGTTTATAAAAGTATCATCGGCAATATGTATTGTGATTGTTTTGGGAGTATTTTTTGTCGGCTTTTTCATACCGAAAAACGATAACAACATAACAAAACGACTTGAAAAATTACAAAATACAAATTCGGAATATATTACGGCACAAAACAATTATTCATCGCTTTCCGATGAAATAAATACTCTTAATTCGGATTTAGCCGATAAGAAAAAAAACTATGAAGAATTTACAACGTCGCAAAACGGTCTTGAAAAAATAAATGACGAAAACGATAAACTTGAAAAGGAAAAAGAGGAATTGCAAAACACGGTCAATACAAAGCAAAGCACACTCGATTCCTTGAATAACCAAGCATCATCGACTTCTCAATCAACCTTAACTTTGACATCGGGTACTTACGCAGTCGGAGAAAATATAAAAGCCGGTAAATATACAATTATGGGTTCGGGAAGTATTGCGATTTCGTCATCGGGAAAAGCAAGAGTAAACTCGAATTTAACCGCTGACGGAAAAGATTATGTATTAAACGATGATGAAACAATAAAAATCAAGGGCAAGGCTCAATTTATTCCGATAAAATAATGAAAGGATATGACGATTATGACGCAAAAAAAATTATATGTTATAATACTTTCGTTTTTCACGATTATAATCGGTGTGGTTTGTTTTTCACTCGGCAACTATTTTGACACAAATTCTCTTGCAACAGAAAAACTGAAAACTCAAATATCTGCACTTGAAGAAAATACATCATCACTTACCGATACAAAAAATGATTTGGAAAGTCAGATAAATGACCTAAATTCGGAATTGAGTACAAAAACCACCGTAAATAATTACTTTATGGAGGCAAAGAAAAAGAATGACGAATTAAAAAACGACATTACCGAATTAAATCAAAAGTCATCTGAACTCGACTCACAAATTGAGGAACTGCAAAATCAAAACTCGTCATTACAGGCAACCGAAAAGACAGGCAAAACATATACATTAAAGAAAGACCAAAGCTATACTTGCCCGTCAGAAATACCCGCAGGACGATACATCGCCACAGGCACGGGAACTCTTGTAATTTATTCATCAAACGGTAAAGCTCGTGTAAGCGAAGATTTGGCTGTTGCTTATAATAATTCGTATTCCTTTACACTTTCCGAAAAAGAAAAAATCAAAGCGACTGATGATATTAAATTAACTGAAATTAAATCAAATTAGCAAGAAGGGACACTAAAATTTAGTGTCCCCGCAGACTGTCGACAAATTGTCCGGAACGTGCAAAATATTATTTTTTATATTTTACAATTTAATTTATAGCTATAACAAATAACAGGCAAGCCTATCTTCGATATACGGCTTGCCTGTGCACTTTTTGCGAAAATAAACTCTAACGTACCATCGTACGCCGACGAGTTCATTTTCACAAAATCCGAACTAATTTCTCGACCTCTGCCGGTGTGTAGACACTTTTGTTTATATATCAATATCTACTCTGTTGCGTTTACCGCCCATCATAAACGTTTCTATATTCTTAACAATCTCATTCATACATCTGACTCTCGCTTCATACGCACCCCATGCCATATGCGGAGTTAATATAACATTACTGCGGTCTAAAATCCGATTGTACGGGCTGTCATTCGTAATCGGCTCAACCGAATACACATCAACACCCAGTCCGCCTATTTTGCCGTTTTCAACCGCCGTAACAAGTGCGTTTTCATCTGCCACAGCACCGCGTGAAACATTAATAAATATAACACCGTCTTTCATTAATGAAATGCGTTTTTCGTCTATCATACCTTTAGTTTGACTTGTAAGCGGTACATGAACGGATATAATATCCGCAACTTTACACAATTCATCAAGTTCAAGCCACTCATAACCCTCATGGTATCTGCGTGAATTTGACACGATTTTCATACTGAGTGCATAAGCAATATCAGCCGTTCTCTGACCGATATTACCAAGTCCGATTACACCCCAAGTCTTACCTTTAAGCTCATTAAAATACGGTTTCAAGTGGTTTTGCACACCGCTTATCATATACTTTCCGCTTTTGACATAGTTATTAAATTCATTCAAATGACTTGCCAATGACAATGCCATAGAAACGGTAATCTGTGCAACGGAATCGGTTGAATAGCCTTTTACGTTGCACACACCTATTCCCTTGTGCCAACAATAATTTATATCAATATTATCATAACCTGTTGCCGTAACGCATATCAATTTCAATTTTTTTGCGTCGGTCAAATTATCTTTGTTAAGTCTGATTTTGTTTACGATTATAATATCGGCGTCCTTTATTCTGTCTTTAAGCTGCAGAGATGACGTTGTTTGATATACGCTCACATCACCCAACTTATTAAACACAGAAAATTCAATATCGTCACCAAGCGTCTTTGCGTCAAGGATTACTATTTTCATATTTTAATCCTCCAAAAGGTCGTGCATTTTGTTCCATATTTCAGGATATAGCTTTTTAAGATTTATCGGTACAAATTCACGGTTTACAAATCCGTGACCGGTCTTTCCGACAGTCATAAGCTTCTTTTCCGGAAGTTTATAGACTTCGTAAGTGAATTCACATCTTGCAACGGTAAGCTTTGTCATTTTACAAGTTACAAGCACTTCGTCCTCATATTTTAAACCGTAATAATACTTTGCAGCTGTTTCGGTAAGCGGTAACATTATCCCCATTTTCTCCATTTCGGTATAGCTCATACCGATTTTTTTGATGAAATCCGTTCTCGCAACTTCAAACCAAGGATAATATCTCGAATGATGGACAATTCCCATCATATCGGTTTCTGCGTATCTTACTGTCAAATGCGTTTCACTTACAAATGCCATTTTTCTTTTCCTTTCCGATGTATATTATTTGGAGCTGTCGACATTTTGCTGGCAAGCTCAATTTATCTCTTCCATTCCCGAATAAACAAGTCCGCGTTTTGCGTCCATTGTAATGGTCGTGCCGCTCTTTAGTACTTTTGTGGCACCTGCCGCCGCAACAATTACAGGAATATCAAGTGCAACCGCAAGCACGCTTGCATTATTCGCCTCGCCCACTTCTTCAGAAATAATACCTGCTGATTTTTTCAAAATAGGTATCATATTCTTTGTGACGTTGTTTGTTACAACAATATCACCGTCACAGAAACTATTTTTAAGTTCTTCGTAGCTTGTAGCAACACATACATTAGCCGTTGCATTAATCGAATCAAGTCCACGGCCGCTTACAAGTATATGACCGACAAGGTGAACTTTCATAATATTAGTCGTACCCGCAACGCCCATAGGTGCACCTCCTGTTATAACAACAAGGTCGCCGTCTTTGATAAGACCTGTCTTTTGAGCACATTCAACCGCATGGTCAAAAAGTTCGTCGGTATTCTTTCTTGTTTCACTCATAATCGGGATAACGCCCCACGAAAGATTAAGCTGACGTCTTGCTTTTACACTCAATGTCGGTGCAATAATCGGACAAGTAGGTCTGAACTTTGAAAGCTGCATTGCAGTACCGCCCGAATATGTCAACGCAATTATAGCCGCCGCGTGCAAATCATGTGCCGTTGTACAAGTAGCATGGCTGATAGCGTTTGTAACGTCCATACGCGAATCGAAATTCATTCTGTCAAGACGTTTTACATAGTCAATATCATTTTCCGTTCTTTCCGCGATTGTTGCCATTGTCTTGACCGTTTCAACCGGATATTTTCCGATAGCCGTTTCACCCGAAAGCATAATCGCACTTGTACCGTCATAAATTGCATTTGCAACGTCAGTTGCCTCCGCTCTTGTCGGTCTTGGGTTTCTTATCATTGAATCAAGCATTTGTGTTGCCGTAATAACAACCTTACCTGCTCTGTATGTTTTCTTGATAAGGCTCTTTTGAAGCACAGGCAAGTCATGCATATCAATTTCAACGCCCATATCACCTCTCGCAACCATTATACCGTGAGTTTCACGAATAATATCATCAATATTATCAACACCCTCGGCATTTTCAATCTTTGCGATTATTCTTATATCTCTTCCGCCGTTATCTCTCAAGAGAGTTTTAATTTCTCTTATGTCATCGGCAGTTCTTACGAATGACGCCGCAATAAAATCAACGTCCTGCTCGATACCGAAAAGAATATCGTCAATATCTTTTTTGCTCATATAAGGCATTGAAAGTGCGACATTTGGGACGTTAACACCTTTTTTATTTGAAACAACTCCGCCGTTTTTAACCTTACAAAGAATTTTGCTATTCTTTACGCTGATAACTTCCATCTCAATAAGACCGTCGTCAATAAGAATTTTACTTCCCACCTTAACGTCATTCGGAAGATTTGCATAAGTGATAGAAACTTGATTTTCGTCACCCACAACGTCATCTGTGCACAAAGTGAACTTTTGACCTTCTTTAAGTTCAACCTTGCCTTCTTTAAAGTCCTTTATACGAACTTCGGGGCCTTTTGTGTCAAGCAAAATTGCAACAGGAATGTTAAGTTCATCTCTGACCTTTTTAATTCTGTTGATTCTTTCTAATGCTTCTTCATGACTTCCGTGTGAAAAATTAAGACGCGCAACGTCCATACCGTTAAGCATCAAATCCCTAAGCACATCTTCGTTGTCGGTCGCCGGACCCATTGTACAAATAATTTTTGTTCTTCTCATAAATCTATTCTACTCCTTTAATAAGTGTTATACCCCATTCTCTCTTATATCAAACGTAACCGTTTGTTTTTTAGCCTCATCTAACAAAAGGCGGACAAAATGTCCGCCTCATATATTATACTGTTAACTTCTTTGCTAAATCAACTAAATTCTGAGGCAATTCTTTCTTCATTGCAAGACCTTCTTCAATATCAACATCAACAATTTCATGTTGTTGCATACATACGATTCTGTTCTGCTTACCTTCAAGTAAAAGCTCAACCGCCTTACAACCCATTTCACTTGCCACAACTCTGTCACGAACTGTCGGACTGCCACCTCTTTGAACGTGACCAAGAATAGTAGCTCTTGATTCAATGCCTGTCTTTTCTTCGATTTCTTTAGCCATTTCAATAACACCGCCGATACCTTCGGCAACGATAATAATAGAGTGCTTTCTTCCTCTTGATTTACTCTCAAGAATAGGACGAAGTACGTCTTCGTCAAAACTCCACTTTCTTTCAGGAACAAGAATAACCTCAGCACCGCAAGCGATACCTGCCTGAATAGCAATATAACCTGCCGCTCTGCCCATTACTTCGATGATTGAACATCTTTCGTGGCTCTGTGCCGTATCTCTGATTTTATCGACTGCGTCTTTAACAGTGTTAAGACAAGTATCGTAACCAACTGTATACTCACTGCAACTGATGTCATTGTCGATTGTACCAGGAAGTGCGATAGTCGGAAGACCTGCCGCACATAAATCTCTCGCGCCTCTGAATGAACCGTCACCGCCGACGACAACAAGACCGTCAAGACCGAATACCTTTGCAATCTCAACAGCTTTCTTTACGCCTGCCTCTTCCTTAAATTCAAGACAACGCGCTGTTTGAAGAATAGTTCCGCCTCTTTGAAGAATTTCAGAAACAGATCTTGCATTCATTTCTTCCAATTCACCGTTTATAAGACCGTTATATCCACGTCTTACACCAAAGACTTTAAGTCCGTAATATGAACCTACTCTGACAACCGAACGAATTGCCGCATTCATTCCCGGTGCGTCACCACCACTGGTTAAAACACCTATTGTTCTTACATTTTTGTTCTCCATAATTTGTCAATCCTCCCACGAATTTTTAAAACAGTTCGTTTTCAAAAATTAAATCCTGTGCTGTTTCCAGCTCCGTACTCGGTACAAGTACCTCGTAACAACTACTCTCATTTCCATTGCAGTTATTTGTGCGTCTTAATTTGGAAATTACTTTATTCGTCAAAAGTACATCTATAAGCTTTTTTGCTGTTTCGATTGACTGCGATACATAAATTACTGTCCACATAAAATAAACCTCCTGCCGATAAGGCAAACCTTATCTCGCATCTGACATTAGCTTACCATGTTTCGTGTATATCTCAGCAGCACCGTTAATCTTTATTGCTGTTGTAACATCTGTGAATTGAGCAAGAAATACCTCTCCCTTATCAAGTTTCTCCGTATGATGAAACTTTGTATCCTTGCCGCTTGTAAGCCCTATAATATTCACACCGTTTTCAAGTGCTTTTACTACAATATACTCATCCATAATTAATACCTCGTTTCGGTAATTTTGCAAAATACTACATCTATAATATAATATAGCATTTCGCAAAATATTTCAAGAGTAAATACAATAAAATTTTTAATTATGCAAGTTTATGTTTTAGTGAATATTGCTACTTTATTTTAACATTATCCTCTCCGAAGATATTTTTTAAGTCATAAATTGCATTTTCTGTACCGTTAAACCATAACCTTCTCGGTACAGACGACATTTTTCTTGTATCTTTAAAGAAAAGTCTTACTTCCATATCACCTTGATACGGTGACAGATACTTTTCTACGTTTTTCAAATTTTCGTCATTTCTCGTTTCAAGCTGAATGTACAGTCTTTTCGGCTCTTTTTTTGCCATAAGCGCCTCGTCCAAAAGCTGAACGGACTGCATTAATATTTTAGGAGCCTCGTCTTCCCTTATCGACAATCTGCAAGCTATCGCAACAAGATTATCTTCCTGCAAAAGCGGTGAAAATTCATTCAGAACTTTAGGGAATACTATACATTCGACAGAGCCGTATACATCCTCCACATTAAGAAAAGCCATTTGTGCATTTGAACGTGTAGTTTTATTTTTTCTTGACGCTATGGCGGCGCATATAATCATCATATCGCCGTCCTTAAGTCCGCCCTCAACCGCATGATAGTTACCGTCCTCGTCTTTATGCACACTGGTTAAAACATCGCTTATATTATATTTTGTAAGTTTTTTTATTTTATCCGTATATTCCTCCATCGGATGTCCGGAAAAATATAGTCCGGTAGACTGTTTTTCCATCTTTAACATCGTCTTTTTGTCAAGTTCGTCAATATTCGGAAATTGCATTTCACTTTGTTCCTCTATTGTATCAAAAAGCGACATTTGACCTGCAACATTATCCCTTGCGGCTCTTGCCGTACCGTCAAGTGCTTTTTCGTAAACAGCCAAAAGCTGTGAACGTTTAACCCCCATGGAATCAAACGCACCGCACGAAATCAATCCCTCAAGCGCGCGTTTATTCATATCCTGACCTGCCATACGGTCGATAAAATCAGAAAAGGTTTTAAATTTGCCGTTATTTTTACGCTCATTGACAAGATTTAAAATCATCGCACGACCGACATTTTTAACCGCCGACAATCCAAAACGAATACTGTTATTTTCAACAGTAAACGTATCCTCACTTTTATTTACGTCAGGCGGCAAACGGTCGATACCCATTTCCTTGCAGTTTGCGATATAATGGTTTATCTTGTCAAGGTCATCAATACTCGATATAAGCGACGCCATATATTCAACGGGATAAAACGTCTTTAAATATGCGGTCTGATACGTTACAAATGCATATGCCGCCGCGTGTGATTTGTTGAAAGCATAATTTGCGAAATCGTTTATTTCGTCAAATATCGAAATTGCCGTCTGTTCGTCAATTCCGTTTTTGATACAACCCGGTATATCTCCGTCGTCACTGCCGTAAATAAAGTTTTTACGTTCAATAAGCATTTGGTCGGCTTTTTTCTTACTTATAACTCTTCTCATAGAGTCAGCCTTACCGAGCGAATATCCCGCAAGTGTACGCACAATTTCAAGCACCTGTTCCTGATACACCATACAGCCGTATGTAACGTCAAGAATATTTTTCAAAAGCGGGTGCTTATATTTAATTGTTTTTGGATTTTTCTTACTTTTTATATATCGCGGAATTTGTTCCATCGGACCCGGTCGATAAAGTGCAATACCCGCTATAACATCTTCAAGCGTATCAGGCTTTAATTCCTGCATAAACGACTGCATTCCGGCACTTTCAAGCTGAAATACGCCGTCTGTATTACCGCTTGAAATAAGTTCATATACTTCCTTACAGTCATAATCAATCTCGTCCATATTGAGGTCAATACCCCTTGTACACTTGATAATTTTCACTGCGTTTTCAATTACGGTAAGGTTTCTAAGTCCCAAAAAGTCCATTTTCAAAAGACCGAGATTTTCAACCGTATCTTTCGTAAACTGCGTCGTTATAAAATTTTCACTGTTTAACTGTAACGGCACATAATTGACTATCGGCTCACTTGTTATAACCACACCTGCCGCGTGCGTTGACGCGTGACGCGGAAGTCCCTCAAGTGCCATTGAAGTATCAAGCAATTCCTTTATTTGGGGATCATTTTCATAAAGTGCGTGAAGTTCCGTACTTATGTCAAGTGCTTTGCTTATCGTCATTTTCAAATCAAACGGCACAAGTTTCGCAACTTTGTCAACCTCCGCATACGGTATATCAAGAGCACGTCCGACATCACGAATCGCAAGTTTTGCTTTCATTGTACCGAATGTAATTATCTGTGCAACCTGCCCTTCACCGTATTTTTCAACAACGTAATCTATAATCTTCTGTCTGCCGTTTGGCGCAAAGTCTATATCAATATCTGGCATACTTACACGTTCGGGATTTAAGAAACGTTCAAAAATAAGTCCGTATTTTATCGGGTCAACCGTTGTTATGCCAAGACTGTACGCAACGATACTGCCTGCCGCACTTCCACGTCCCGGTCCGACCATAACACCGTTATTTTTTGCAAAATGTATGAAGTCCCATACAATAAGAAAGTAGTCCACAAACCCCATACTTTTTATTACACCGAGTTCGTAATCAAGACGTTTCTGTAATTCGTCCGATACAGGTGAATATCGTTTTTCAAGACCGCTTTGACAAAGTTCACGTAAATATTCAAATGCGTCCTTACCGCCCGGCACTGCATAAGCAGGCAAGTGCCTTGTACCGAAATCAAAATCAACATTACATCTCTTTGCGATTTTTTCCGTATTCTCAATCGCTTGCGGCACATATTCAAAAAGCGACGCCATTTCTTCCGGTGACTTGATATAAAATTCTTCCGTTTCAAACTTCATCCTGTCGGGATCGTCAACCTTTTTTTCCATTTGAATACACATCAAAACGTCCTGATACTTTGCGTCCTCTTTTTTCAAATAGTGTATATCGTTTGTCGCAACAAGTCCGATACCCGTTTCCTCCGACAATCTCAACATATCCGGAATTATTCTCTTTTGTTCGCTGAGTCCGTGGTCTTGAATTTCAAGGAAATAATTATCCTTACCCAAAACCTCCGCATATTTTAAAGCGATTTTTTTTGCTTCGTCATAGTCGCCTCTAAGCAATGCTTTCGGCACTTCTCCCGCAATACAAGCCGACAGTGCGATAATACCCTCGCTATGCTCTTTAAGCATTTCAAAATCAATTCTCGGCTTATAATAAAATCCGTCAATATATCCCGCCGAAACAAGTTTTATAAGATTTTTATAACCCCTTTGATTTTCGGCAAGCAAAATAAGGTGACTTGTTTTATTATCAATATCATGTACCTTATCAAAACGACTTCTCGGTGCCATATACACCTCACAGCCTATAACTGGGTGTATTCCCTGTGATTTTGCTTCACGATAAAAGTCAACCACGCCGTACATTGAGCCGTGGTCGGTAATGGCACACGAATCCATGCCAAGTTCTTTAACTCTTGCAACAAGTTTTTTTATACTTGCCTCACCGTCCAAAAGACTGTATTCAGTATGTGTATGAAGATGGCAAAACTGCATATGCCCCAAACCTCCTTTATATCGTTTCCGCTAACTCAACCAATCTGCTCAGTCTGTGATTTACACCCGATTTGCCAATCGGCGGATTTGTTTTTTCACCCAATTCTTTCAAACTGTCCTCGGGATATTCTTCGCGTAAAATCGCTATTTCCTTTAATACATCGGGCAGTTTGTCCCATTGTTTTGCGTCCTTGATTTTTTTTATCGCAAACAAATGCTTTGATGAAGCCTTTGCGGCTTTGTTCGTGTTGGCATTTTCACAATTTACACGTCTGTTGACTTCGTTACGCATTTCTTTTTCAATCTGTACCGAAAACAGTTCAAACGCTCCTTGTGCCGCGCCCATATATCCGAGTATATCCGCAATTTCTTCGCTGCCCTTGATATAAACAACATTATACCCTTTACGGTATGTTATTTTTGAATTAAAACCCTCATTTTTAAGCAATTTCTGCAAACGAAGTGCCTGCTCATCGCTTTTCGTATTAAATTCCATATGATACCCTTTTTGAGGGTCTGTAACAGAGCCACCGCCCAAAAACGCACCTCGCACAAACGATGCTCTGCAACACGAAAACGGTATATCGTCCGATTGCGATATACCGCCTGTGATATTTTCAACCTGATATATATTATCTATAATAATACGCTGTACTTTTGAAATAACCTGTGTTTCCACCTGTATTCCGTAAGCCGTATTTATATCCGCTGTTATTCTCTTTGCAATGTTTTCGTTTTCTGTTGCAAACTTAATGCTGTCACTGCCTATATTCCCTCCGAACATCAATGCTCCAGACAATTCATATGCAGCACAGTTCATACAACCGTATTCACTCTTACACAGCTTTTCTTTTATCTGTGATGAAAAAGACATTAAAATAATCCTCTCATATCTTTATCTTATTTATTTTCAAAATAATTTACGTCACTGCCCAATCTCATAATAGTTCTTGCCAAACGGCTGAAATTGTGACGTATTTTATCGCTTCGTACAAGCAAAAGATTACCTTGCACAAGTTTCGCTCTTTTGAGAACGTTTATTGAGTCAATCATAACTTCACGCGCATGTTCGGACGCGTACTTAATTCTAAGACTTTCGGGAATTATTGCATTATTCGCAATAACTATATCCGCAATACCCTCATACGAATGACGTTCAATCGCCGCAAGGTGATCGGACACCGTATAATTTTCCGTTTCGCCTGCCTGGCTCATTATGTTGCACACATAAATTTTTACGGCATTACTCTTTTTGATTGCGTCAACAACACCGTCCACAAGCAAATTAGGTATAATACTCGTGTAAAGACTTCCCGGACCTAAAACAATTATATCGGCTTTTTCAAGAGCCTTTATAACTCCGTCAACAGCCTTTGGCTTTTCGGGATTAACCATTAATTTAACTATACCGTTTTTAGGACCGTCATGGTGTACGCCGATATGCGACTCACCCTCAATCAGTCTGCCGTCCTCAAGCAATGCGCTTAGCGTTACAGACTCATTCGTAACGGGATACACCGTTCCTACCACACCTGTAAGGTGGCTGAATTTTTTTACCGCCTCATCAAAGCTTGACGAGGTTTCATTAAGTGCCGCCAAAAAAAGATTGCCAAGACTGTGACCCTTTAAGCTTCCGTCTTTAAATCTGAAATTCAAAAGTTCGCCCATTACGGGATCAACCTCTGCCAACGCACTTACGCAGTTTCTCACGTCACCGGGTGCAAGCATACCGAGGTCACTTCTAAGTATTCCCGATGAACCGCCGTCATCGGCAACCGTTACAACCGCTGTTATATTATGAGTATGTAGCTTTAGACCCTTGAGCATAGTCGAAAGACCTGTTCCTCCGCCTATCGCCACAACCTTTGTATCTGAAATCATCTGCCATTAACTCCTTTCACAAAGCTAACGTCGGCGAAATATTCGCCTTTTAAACTATTCCCTGCCCATATCACGATACGATACATTAACCGTATAGTCACATGATTTTAAATAATCCGCAAGTTTATTTGTCATAGTAACACTTCTGTGTTTACCGCCTGTACAACCGATTGCGATTGTAAGAGAAATTTTTCCCTCCTCAATGTAAAGAGGTATCATAAATTCCATAAAATCTTCGAGCTTTTCCATAAAAGTAACCGATTTCGGAAAGCTCATAACATAGTCCTGAACTTCCTTATCATTACCTGTTTTATGCTTTAATTCATCAATATAGAACGGATTCGGAAAACATCTTACGTCAAACACAAGGTCGGCGTCAAGCGGCATACCGTATTTAAAACCGAATGCCATTACATTAATTTCAAGACCTTGCTTTGTATCGCCTGACGCATAAATTTCTTTCAATTCCTGCAAAAGTCCCTGTGCCGTAAGATGTGACGTATCTATAACATAGTCCGAAGCCTCGTAAAGAGCGGAAAGCATTTTTCTTTCCTGTCTTATTGATGCCAAAAGCCCGTTTGTATTTTCAATAGGGTGCATACGTCGTGTTTCTTTATATCTCTTTACAAGTGTTTCATCATCCGCATTGATGTACAAAAGTTTGCAATCGTATCCCTTTTGCTTTAAATCATCAATCTGTGCCAAAAGTTCATTTATCATATCGCCGACACGGGTATCGACAACGAACGCAACATTATTAAATTTACCGTTTACCGAAGTCAGCATTTCCGAAAACTTCGGTATAAGCATAGGAGGCATATTATCTATACAAAAATATCCCATATCCTCCAAATATCTTATTACTTTAGTTTTTCCGCTGCCCGACATTCCTGTTACTATTGTATATTGCATCCGATTTCTTCTCCTTACTGTTCCCCTATAAGCCTTACTTCAGGCTCTAATTTCACTCCGAATTTTTCTTCCACGGTATCTTGTACATACTTAATTAAATCCAAAACATCCTTAGCCGTTGCACCGCCTTTGTTTACAACAAAGCCTGCGTGCTTGTCGCTGACCATTGCACCGCCTACGGAATATCCCATAAGTCCCGCATCCTGTATCAGCTTACCTGCAAAGTAGCCCTCCGGACGTTTAAATGTACTTCCAGCCGACGGCTGTGACAAAGGCTGTTTATCACTTCGTCTTTTATTGTAATCAGCCATCAATGCCTTAATTTCGTCATAATTGCCTTTTTTAAGTTTTAATTTACAAGATAGAATGGTATAACCGCCGTTTTCAAACATACTGTGACGATAACCGAAATCAAGCTTATCTGCCGTTTCGGTTTTTATAAGTCCGTCAGGACATATAAATGTTACGTTTTCAATTATATCCTTAAGCTCACCGCCGTACGCTCCTGCATTCATATATATACCGCCGCCGAGTGTACCCGGTATTCCGCCGGCAAATTCAAAACCGGTAAGATTAGCCTCAAGGATTTTCTTTGAAAGCGTTGACATCAGTATTCCTGCGTCGGCATATACTTCTTCACCCTCAATTCTGCACTTTGACATACCGTTTCCGATGTGTATGACAACGCCTCTTATACCGCCGTCACCGACAAGCATATTTGAGCCGTTGCCCATAAGCATATACGGTGTATCGGTATCTTTGCAAAAATGAATAATTTTTTCGATTTCAAGTGCGTTTTCAGGCGATACAAACGCGTCTGCCGTGCCGCCTATTCTGAATGTTGTATGCTTACTCATAGGTTCATCGTAAACAACATTGTCAGTAATAGCCGAAAGTCTTTCTCTGTCTAACATATATTCCGCCTTTCCGTAATTACATATGCCACTTAAACAGTTCTTTTCCCTTTTCTTTCATATATGCTTCAAATGATTTTAAATCTCTGTTTATAACCAATTTTTCGGGGAATGAAATTTCACTGAGCATACCAAGCGCATTATTGTAATTACCCAAATCAAACGTAATGTGTGCGTCAGAACTTACAACTATTCCGACTTCTTTTTCTTTGCATATTTCCGCAATTTTTCTGCAATTCGGAATACTTGCTTTTCTGACGTCAAACGAATGATTGTTTATTTCTATTAGCTTATGATTTTTCTTTGCAAGGTCTATGATTTTTTCATAATCATACGCAAAAGCCGGTGAACCGCTGTGACATATAACATCTACAAGAGGGTTGTTGACTATCGCCAAATACGCACTCGTATGGTCTGTCGCGTCACCGTCCTTGTAGCAAGGTGCGTGTATACTTGCATTTACAACGTCAAGTTTTTCAAGTACCTCATCGGCAAGGTCTATATTACCCTCCAAGTCAAGTATATTCACTTCCGCACCGTATAATATCTTTACACCGTATATTTCACGCGGAATGGCCTTCAAATTCTGAAAATGCCAAGGGTGTGCACCGTCGGGAATAGCAGGTGCGTGGTCTGTTATCGCAATAGCCTCCATTCCTGCCTCCGACGCATATTTCGCCATTTCAAGAACTGTTGAATATGCGTGTGTACTTGCCAATGTATGTGTATGTGTGTCCAATAATATCTTCACGTTATATCTTCCTTATCTAAAAATTACAATGGTTTGGAGTTGTCAACATTTGTCGACAGGCTCTTTACAAATTACCAAGCTGACTTTCCATCTGGCTCATAAGTCTGTTGTTAAGCTCAACAGCCGCATTATATCCCATACGTTTCTGTCTGTTGTTCATCGATGCAACTTCGACAATTACCGCAAGGTTTCTGCCAAGTTTTACAGGTATCGTAAGTGACGGTACGTTTATACCCATTATATTTGTATACTCATCCACCATACCGAGTCTGTCATATTGCTTGCCCTCTTCCCAAGGCTCAAGATGAATAATCATATCAATATTTTCAGTGTCTTTAACCGCACCTATACCGAATATTTCCTTTACGTCAATAATACCGATACCGCGCAGTTCAACGAAGTGACGTATAATTTCAGGTGACGAGCCGACAAGCGTCTTGTCCGAAACTCTCTTAATTTCAACCGCGTCATCGGCAACAAGTCTGTGACCTCTCTTAACAAGCTCGATAGCCGTTTCACTCTTTCCGACGCCGCTCTCACCCAAAATAAGAATACCCTCGCCGTATACTTCGACAAGCACACCGTGACGTGTACGTCTTGGTGCAAGCTGTACATTAAGATACGCGATAAGCGCACTCATAAATGCCGAAGTACCGCTCTCACTTCTCAAAAGCGGAACATTATACTTTTCAGCCAATTCAATCATTTCAGGAAAAATCTGAAGTCCTCTTGTGACGATAAGTGCGGGAATATGCTGTGACATAAGTTTTTCAATCTTCTCCGCTCTCTCGTCGGCATGGAACTGTTCAAGGTAAGTAAATTCAACCTTTCCCATAATCTGAATACGATTATTGTCAAAATAATCGAAAAATCCCACCATTTGAAGTCCCGGTCTGTTTACGTCTGTATTGGTTATCATTACAGAATCAAGATCATCTGTTTCGTAAATCTTTTCAAGTTCAAACTCCTCAATAACCTTTTTTAGCGGGAGCTTATATTCATCAACATTCATCATTTGGAACGTCCGCCTTTCATGACATTTTTATAAATATCCTATTCTATTATTATAACCCATACCGATACATTTTTCAATAAAAAATACATAAGTTTTTAGCTGTATTTACGGTCATAATATGTGCAAAAGCATAATTTTAAAAAAATTTAATAAAAAAGTAATAAAAGTCTTGCATTATTAAAAATTTTGTGTTAAAATATTTCTTGATGTTTTAACAAACGTGTCAGGAGGTGTAATGAAATGGCAAAATGTGATGTTTGCGGAAAAGGCGTTGCTTTCGGTATTAAGGTCAGCCACTCTCACAGAAGATCTAACAGAACTTGGAAGCCAAACGTAAGAAAGGTTAGAGCAGTTGTTAACGGCTCAGTTAAGTCAATGCATGTTTGTACTCGTTGCCTACGCAGCGGAAAGGTAGAACGTGCTGTTTGATTACTTTTTTAGATAGAGACAGCTTGCTATTTTTTAGGCAGGCTGTTTTTTTCTTACTTTTATTCATTACATACCGCAATTTATTTTCAAAAAATAAGTCATTTTTTTTATAAATTAAATTGCTTTTTATTGGTTTTTCTGTTATAATAGTTTAGAATAGATTTTGAAGGGGTGTATCGGATTGGAGAAACTCTTAGTCAAGGGTGGTAACAAGCTTAAAGGCGAAGTTACTATAAGCGGTGCAAAGAATGCCGCAGTCGCAATATTGCCGGCTTGCCTTTTGGTTAAAGGTAATTGCAGAATTGAAAATCTGCCTGATATAAAAGACGTAAAATTATTTTTACGAATACTTGAACAGCTTAATGCTGATGTTAAATATATAGATAAAAATACTGTTGATATAGATTGTACAAATGTTGATTCATATCGTCCGTTGGGTGACCTTACACGCAAAATGCGTGGTTCAAGCTATCTTATGGGCGCACTTTTGGGTCGTTTTTCTAATTTTATTGTTGACCCGCCGGGCGGATGTGACTTTGGTACACGTCCTATCGACCAGCATATAAAAGCATTTGAAACGCTCGGTGCTGACATTGACACATCAAAAGGTGTTATCGAAGGTTCTGCCGAAAATCTTTCTGGCGGAAATATTTTCTTTGACGTTATAACCGTCGGAGCGACAATCAACGCTATGCTTGCGGCGACAACCGCAAACGGTATTACCGTTATCGAAAATGCCGCAAAAGAACCTCATATTGTTGATCTTGCGAATTTTCTTAACAATATGGGTGCAAACATAAGAGGTGCGGGAACTGATACAATTAAAATTAAAGGTACAAAAGATTTGCACGGCGGAACATACACAATTATCCCCGACCAAATTGAAGCAGGTACATTTATGATAGCGGCAGCCGCTACAAGAGGCGATATTGTTCTTAAAAATGTAATTCCGCGTCACCTTGAAATCATAAGTGCAAAACTTATCGAGGCAGGCGTTAATATTTCAGAGGGTGAAGACAGCGTAAGAGTTTGGGTTAATGACGATACAAAGTTTAAACACATTAATTTTATCGCTATGCCTTATCCCGGATTTCCTACCGATATGCAGCCTCAGCTTGTAACGTTCCTTACAACAATCGAGGGTACAAGTATGGCGCGTGAAGGTGTTTGGGACAATCGTTTCAGATATGTAAACGAATTAAAGCGTATGGGTGCTGATATTCGAGTTGAGGGCAAACTTGCGATTATTGACGGTGTTAATTCACTTATCGGTGCACACGTTAAGGCAACAGACCTTCGTGCAGGTGCGGCAATGATTATTGCCGGTCTTATGGCTGAGGGTACTACCGAAATCACCGACATCTATCATATTGACAGAGGTTACGAAAACTTTGAAGAAAAGTTCGTTAACCTCGGCGGCAGTATTGAAAGAGTACAAGTCGTTGACGATTTATTGGATTAATTCAAAAATACAAGCCTGCTTGACTTTTGTCGGCAGGCTTAATTAATTTTAGGAAGGTTAAAATGGCTACTTTTGTTTCACTTATAAGCGGTTCGTCCGGTAATGCGACATTCGTTTCGGACGGCAAAACAAATTTACTTATAGATTGCGGTATGTCGGGTGCAAAATTAAAAGAATCGCTTCACGCTATTGACGTAATGCCAGAAAGCATTGACGCACTCCTAATAACGCACGAGCACGTTGACCATACAAAAGGTGCAGGGGTTATTTCAAGACGCTACAATATTCCTATTTACACCACACAAGGGACTCATACAAGTATGGATATAGGCAATATCGCCGATGAAAATATTAAAATAATCACCGAAGATACAGATTTTGAAATAGGCAATATCGGAATACGTCCTTTTGCCATTCCGCATGATGCCGCACAACCTGTCGGTTTTAATTTTATGATTGGCGATGAAAAATATTCGCTTGCAACAGATATAGGTAAAATAACAAAAAGTATTTTAGAAAAGATAACAGGCAGTAAAAAAATATTGCTTGAATCAAATCACGACGTTGAAATGCTGAAATGCGGTACATATCCGTATCCGCTGAAACGCAGAATATTGGGTGAATACGGTCACTTGTCAAACGAAACCGCCTCAAAAGTCGCTCTACACCTTGTACAGAACGGCACCGAACACATTATTCTCGGTCATTTAAGCAAAGAAAACAACCGTCCGGAAATAGCTATGCTCGAAACATACAATTTACTTTCACAGTCGGGTGTTAATGTCGGCAAAGATATGACTTTGCAGGTTGCCGACAGATATAAGCCCACTTTATTTTAAACGGAGGAAAATATGAATATAACTATTATTTCCGTAGGCAAAATTAAAGAAAAATATTTCACTGCCGCTATTGACGAATATTCAAAGCGACTTTCAAGGTTCGCGAAATTAAATATAATCGAAGTAGCCGATGAAAAGATACCCGATAATGCGTCCGAAAAGGAAATGGAGCAAATAAAAGAAAAAGAGGGAAATAAAATCCTTGCAAAACTTCCGCAAAATTCGTTTGTTGTTACACTTTGTATTGAGGGTAAGGAACATTCTTCCGAAGAATTAGCGAAAAAAATCGTCGATATTTCAATGACTTCAAGTCATATTACATTCATAATCGGCGGCTCACTCGGTCTTTCCGATACCGTAAAATCAAAGTCGGCATTAAGATTGAGTTTCGGCAAAATGACACTCCCCCACCAACTTATACGTGTCGTTCTTCTTGAACAAATTTACCGTGCATTTAAAATTAATAATAATGAAAGTTATCATAAATAAAGGAGTGGCTTAGCCACTCCCTTTGAATTATCTGTTATTGTTTATAAATTCAACAACGTCATTAACTGCGTCATCAATATTCTTTTCAACAGCATTTTCTGCTGTTCTTTCCTTATATTCAACAACGCCCTCGCCGCATTTTTTACCTACGACAATTCTTACAGGAATACCGATAAGGTCAGCGTCTTTGAACTTAACGCCGGCTCTTTCGTTTCTGTCGTCAAGCAATACTTCTATTCCCTTTGCCTTTAGGTCATTATATACTTTTTCGGCAATTTCACTCTGTTCTTCATTCTTAGAATTTACAGGGATAACGATTGCGTGATACGGTGCGATTGATACGGGCCAGATAATACCGTTTTCGTCGTTGTTTTGCTCGATAGCCGCTGCAAGACAGCGTGTAACGCCTATGCCGTAGCAACCCATAATAACAGTCTTGCTCTTTCCTGTTTCATCAAGGCTCTTTAGTCCAAGTGCGTCAGAATACTTTGTACCAAGCTTGAATATATGTCCTACTTCGATACCTTGAGCAGTCTTTATAGGTTTGCCGCACTTAGGGCAAACGTCGCCTGTTTCGATTGTGCGAATATCAGCAACTTCTGTCGGTATGAAGTCCTTATTGATATTTACGTTTTTATAGTGCATATCTGTTTCATTTGCACCAACGATAAAGTTCTTCATCATCGCAACTTCTTTATCAACGTATACAGGAATATCAAGTCCCACAGGGCCTGCAAAACCAACTTCTGCATTTGTAATCTGTCTTACCATAAACGGCTCGGCAAGTTCCAAATCGTCCACACAGCCGACAAGATTTTTAAGCTTAACTTCGTTGACTTCCCTGTCACCTCTTACCATTGCGGCAACATACTTATCGTCAGCCTTATATATTATAGTCTTTGCAAAGTTATAAGCCTCTGCATTTAAGAAACTTACAAGTTCCTCAATTGTATGAGCATTCGGAGTATGGATTTTTTCCATATCCAAATCACCCTCCGGTGACGGCTTTTCTTGAGGAATACATTCAGCTTTTTCATAGTTAGCCGCATATCCGCAGTCATCACAATAAGCAATACCGTCCTCGCCTATTGGCGACTTAACCATAAATTCCTGACTTCCGCTGCCACCCATAGCACCGCTGTCAGCGTCAACGATAGTGAAATCAAGTCCAAGACGGTTGAATATTCTGCAATATGCGTCATACATTTTTTGATATGACTTATCAAGTCCTTCTTCCGTAAGGTCAAAGCTGTACGCGTCCTTCATTATAAATTCACGGCTTCTTATAATGCCGAATCTCGGACGTCCCTCGTCACGATACTTATGCTGAATTTGATATAAAGTCATTGGGTATTCTTTATATGAACGAACACTGTCAATTACAGTTTGAGTGAAAAGTTCCTCGTGTGTAGGACCAAGACAGAAATCACGGTCGTTTCTGTCTTTCATTTTGAACATACTCGGTCCGAACACTTCCCATCTGCCCGATGCTTGATAAGCCTCAGCAGGCAAAAGTGCCGACATCAAAAGTTCCTGCGCGCCTGCGTTGTCCATTTCTTCACGGACAATCTGTTCAACCTTTTGCAAAGTGCGAAGTCCAAGCGGAAGATATGAGTATATACCTGCCGCAAGTTTTCTGATAAGACCTGCTCTCAACATTAATTTATGACTTGTTATTTCCGCCTCTGCCGGTACTTCTCTAAGCGTCGGCATAAGCAAGTTAGACATTCTCATTATATAAATTCCTCTCTTTATTAATATTTATCACTCTTAATAAGCGTGCCGATACCTGTCTTTGTAAAGATTTCAAGTAACAGGCAATGCGGTATACGTCCGTCAATGATATGCGCACCCGTAACACCGCCGTCGATTGATTCAAGACAGCCAAGTACCTTTGGTATCATACCGCCGCTGATGCTGCCGTCATGTATCATTTCGTATATTTCATTTTTATGTATTTCGGCAATAACATTACCGTCTTTATCCTTAATACCCTCAACATCAGTAAGCAAAATAAGTTTTTCCGCCTCAACAGACGCCGCAACTGCCGCCGCAACCGTATCTGCATTGATGTTATAGCTGTTGCCGTCCTCATCGGTACCGATAGGAGCGATAACAGGGATATATTGATCTGATGACAATAAGTCAATCAAACAATGCTTAACATGAACAATATCGCCGACATAGCCTATATCAACCCTTTCGCCGTCCACTTCCGTATACTGCTTTTTACACTCGATAAAACTGCCGTCAATACCGCTGATACCGACTGCACGACCGCCGTTTGTATTAAGAAGTGCGACAATTTCTTTATTTGTTTTACCTATAAGTACCTGTTGAGCAGTTTGCATTGTAATATCGTCCGTCACACGCAAACCGTTTACGAATTTACTCTTTACACCGCGTTCGTTAAGAGCCTTTGAAATATCGGGACCTCCGCCGTGTACGACAATCGGATTAAGTCCGATAAACTTCAAAAGAGTAATATCCTCCATTACGGAGTTCTTTAATTCTTCGTTTATCATAGCATTGCCGCCGTATTTGATAACGACGGTTTTGCCGGAAAATTTCTGTATATACGGAAGTGCCTCTATAAGTATTCCCGCTTTTTTTATAAGTTCTTGCATTACTTCCACCCTCTATTATAAATAAAATCCCGGATTTGTAAGTGCTGTCTTTTCGTCCAAGCCGAATAACAAGTTCATATTCTGAACGGCTTGTCCCGCAGCACCCTTTACAATATTGTCAAGTGACGATACGACTACGGCTCTTTGAAGTCTTTCATCATAGCACACGCCTATATCAACGAAGTTTGAACCTGCAACGTGTTTTGTTTCGGGCAAGTCGCCCACTTCCTTAACTCTTACAAAAAATTCGTCTTTATAAAATTCCTTGTACATTTCCGTAAGTTCTTCCGCACTTGACTTTCTGTTTAGATTTACATAGATTGTCGAAAGTATTCCGCGTTTTTGCGGAATAAGGTGCGGCGTAAACGAAATCATTATTTCTTCACCTGCAACATTGCTAAGCTCCTGCTCGATTTCAGAAGTATGACGGTGAGTTGCTACCTTATACGCTTTCATATTTTCAGTACATTCGCAGAAACTGTTTTGAAGTTTAAGACCGCGTCCTGCACCTGTAACACCGGATTTTGCGTCAACAATAATATTCTTTGTTTCAGCAATTTTATTTGCCAAAAGCGGAACTGTTCCGAGTATTGAACAAGTTGTGTAACAGCCGGGGTTACCGATAAGTCTTGCATTCTTAATCTTATCTCTGTGAAGTTCGGGAAGTCCGTAAACAGACTCCTTTAAAAGTTCGGGTGATGAATGTTTTTCACCGTACCACTTTTCATACACTGCCACGTCATCATATCTGTAATCACCGCTAAGGTCGATAACTTTAAGACCTTTTTCAAGTAATGACGGAATTACCGATTTTGACGCACCGTGCGGAAGTGCGGTAAATGCCACATCACAAGCACCGACCTTATCAAGGTCAAGTTCTTCACATTCCTTTTCAAGTACATGATTGAAGTTCTTATAAACATCACTTATCTTCTGTCCCGCAAAACTGTGCGAACCGAGTATTTCAATACTTACCTCCGGATGTGATGTTAATAATCTTACAAGCTCAATACCTGCATATCCCGTTGCTCCGAGAACTGCCGCTTTTATCATTTCGTATCCTTCCTTCCAAATAAAAAATAAGGCACTTTATCGTTTTTTTACCCTATTTTTTGCTACTATCTAATTAATTATAATACACATTTTGAAATTTGTAAAGGGTAAAATGCCACATTATTGTAATATGCTCTTAACAAAAATCAAGTTGAATTGTCACAGATTTACTTGTATAATGTATAATATTAAGAATTATGTAAACATAGGGGGTGTGATGTTGAAAAACAGAATATTCAGGTTGTTATCTGTTTTCTGTTCGATTGTAATTTTAATGTCCTGTCTTACGTTCAGCACTGCTGTTGCTGATGAGCCTGTCGGCAAGATGGCGGCGGTATATGCTTATGTACTTAATAACTATTTGTACACTTACAGTTCAATGCACACCGAAAACGCAGGTGATTCTCTTTCAATTTCGGAGGACAATATACCTAACGGCGTTGTGTACAGTGATATAGTAAATTTTGACGCAAATGAAAATCCGTATCTTGTTATTTTCCTTGCGGACAGCGGATACACTACCGCCTCATGTCACGTTTGGAAATATGACGAAGAAACGGAAAATGCGGAACGTATCGCTATTTTAGATGTTAATTACAATCAAATACCGCTTGGTCAATCGGGTGTATTTTCTCTCGGTTCAAACGCTGAAAAACGTTATATAACATACAAGGTGTTTGAAGGTGACGAACTTGTTCACGCGGATTATTACACCGTTATCGACGGTGATGCGTTTGAATATGTAAACGCACCGCAGGTACTTTCGGAAACAGGTGTTATGGACTTCAGTTCGGAATATTTCCACCCAAATGTTGACGTTTCTCATTATAACCAAAATATCGGCAACTTTTTCGACAAACTGAAAAACTCTGCCGCAGACAGTGTTACATATGAGGATATTGCAGAACGTTTGAGCGATGAGGACGAACATCAGATTGAAGAAGTTCTTAAAAATGTAGTAAGCTATACCGATTTTGATATTGCAAACTACACTACTATGGACGAATACCAAAACGCACTTAACGTCGAACCGAACGGTGACAGATTTTATCTGATTTCAGAGGCATATAATCTTGGTGACGAGATTTATTACGTTCGTTTCTCTACCGACCGTTCATATTACAACTATGCACTTTTGCGCAGAAGTGATATGGCTGATAACGGTTATCAGATTTTGAAGGTCAGAACGGACTGTATACCTCTTTCGGACAGAGAACTTAAACAGATAAAAGCCGATTACGACAGAAACACTTTACTTTATAAAAAATCAAAAGGTACTCTGAAGCTTTCAAAAACATCAAAGTATGATGACAGCGACGGTCTTTCAGAACCTACAAAAGAACCGACTATTCAGATTGAGAAATCATTAAAGAGTTCAACCCGTCTGCCGGCAGTATGCTTGGGCGGCGGTATTGCAATAGCCTTGCTTACAGTTTTGTGGGTTTACCTTTACAGTGACAACAACTAAAAACAAAAATCCGATGGTTTGAAACCATCGGATTTTTTGATTATTTTTTATTTTTCTTTTTTAATTTCCACGTTTTTTCTTTAAGTTTTGCAAGCTGTTCTTCGTATCGTCTTGATGTCAAATTCGGGAATGCTTTAATAATACGTTTTTGGAATATATGCGTTTCTTTAACAAGATTATCGTACTTCGCTTTAAGTTCGTCCAAATCGTCCTTATGCTTTGACTTGATTTCTTCTTTCTTATGCTCGTACTTCTCTTTCATATCGTCCAAATTCTCACGAATTTCCTGTACATTTTCACTGTTGTATATCTCAATGCCCTTTTTCATAATATCGTTGGCACTGTCATAAATATGTTCGCCGACTTCGTCGGAAACATTATGAATTTTCTTTGCAATATCATTCATAAGTTTAACACGTTTTGTAAGATTATTAATGGTTATAACGGTTATAATAACGTCAGCCACAAACACTGCCGCAAAAAATACAACTGCAACCAGTCCCAACATATGCGGTATAAATCTTACAAATCCGAGTATAACAGGGTGAATACCTTTCATAAGCGCGATACACACAAAACCCCAATATATCGAAAATTTAAGGCATATGTAACCGCCTATGTTAAACGGCATATCCGTATAATCCCACCAACGTGCGTGGAATATTTTGTCGAGTGCAAAACCTGTAATCAGTTCCAATATTGACGTAAGCAACGCCGAGCCTACGAAAAGTAAAAATAAATTATCTTTTATCGGCGTAAGACATAATACAACTATCACACCTCCGACACCGTATATCGGACAAACAGGTCCGTTTAGGAAACCGCGGTTTATAAAATGACCTTCATTCAGTCCGCAAAATACCACTTCGATACACCAACCGAAAAATGCGTAAATGAAGAACAGCCATAAAAGTTCATAAATTGAATAGCCTAATATCATTTGTTTGTTCCTTTCATTAATAATAATTATTTGGTATCTTTGTTGATGTATTCCGCTTTCAACTTTGAATACATGATCTTTTGACTGCTGTATAATCCGTAATATCCCGATAACATATAACTCACGCCTGCCGCAATGGCAAAAAGTATAAAGCCTTTTGAGCCGAACAATTCAATACTTAAAACTATCGACGCAATCGGACAGTTAAGCACACCGCAGAACATTGCAATCATTCCGATCGCCGCCGCAAATCCCGGATTTAAACCGAACAAATGACCGACAACACAACCGAATGTCGCACCGATAAAGAATGTCGGAACAATCTCTCCGCCTTTAAATCCCGCACCGATTGTTATTGCGGTGAACACGATTTTCAATGCCCACGCCCAACCTTTTGCGTGACCGCCGACAACGGCGTGTTCGATTATATCCATTCCCGAACCGTTATAATCTCGTGAGCCTGTTAAATATGTAAGTGCGATTATCGCCAACGCACCGACAACTACTCTTATATATGGATTTTTAAACCATATTTTTAAATATCTTGCCGTATAGTGCATTGTCGTACAGAATATTATGCTCAGTTCCGCACACAATGCTGAAATAAGTATTGTCTGTAAAATTGTTATAACGCCTGTTTGCGGAATAACGGTGATTGCGAACTGAGTCGGTTCAAGTCCCGCAAATCTTGTAACCAAAAATGCCGCCAGTGACGACATAAGACACGGTACAAGTGCCGAATAATACATAATTCCCACGCTTGTTACACCAAGTGCAAACACAGCCGCCGTTATCGGTGTACCGAACAGAGCCGAAAACACCGCACTCATTCCGCACATTACAACCATATGTATATCTTTTTCGTCAAGTTTAAAAAGCCTGCCGATATTACTTCCTATACTTCCGCCAAGCTGAAGTGCCGCACCTTCTCTGCCGGCACTGCCGCCGCAAAGATGCGTTATAACCGTACTTACAAATATAAGCGGTGCAAGTGAAATAGGTACTTTTTCATCATTTCTTATTGACGAAATAATACTGTCCGTACCCTTGTTTTCAAGCATTTTACACGCTTTGTACATTGCCACGATTATAATACCGCCTATCGGAAGAAACAGTACAAACCAATCGTGCATTGTAAAAATAATATTCGCATAATTTACACTCATATGAAACAACGCGCCGACGCACCCACCGACCACTCCGATTATTATTGAAATCAACGCCCATTTCAAAAACGTAATAACGTAATTTGACGCAGATTTCATTTTTTCAATCGCTATATCCTTTATCATATTTATCTCCCTGTTTCTTTTTATAATATATTAAATTATATCATTTTACGCCGTTTTTTTCAACATATTTATATTCTAAATATTACTAATAAAATTTTTGAATATAATTTTCATCAATGTACAAAATATTAGTGTAGTCGATACAATTCGACACAAAATTTTAAATAGATTAAGACTTTGATTTTAAGGAGGGAAACAAAATGAGTAAAAACAAGATTCAAGTTCCTGAGGCAAAGCAAGCTATGGAACAGTTCAAAATGGAAGCAGCTAACGAAGTAGGCGTAAACCTAAAGCAAGGTTACAACGGTGACCTTACAGCAAAGCAAGCCGGAAGTATCGGCGGTCAAATGGTTAAAAAGATGATAGCTGATTACGAAAGCAGAATGAAATAAGACATTCTGAAAGTAAACTTACTATCATAATTTAATCAAATCACAAAAACGGTGATTAAAAATGAAAATCATTTTTAATCACCGTTTATCTTTTGCTTTATTTCCTGAACTATTTCAACCAACTTAAATTTAACAACAACTTCTTTATCGTTTTTGGTAATTATATCGTAAGTATCTTTATCAAGTTTTTCGCGAAGAATTTTTTCGCTTTCTTTACTGAGCCGAACTTCCTCACCCTCTTTAAAGCACAACGGCGGATACATAACGCACCACCAATTATGTCCTTCACCGCTGCCGAGAACAATCCTTACGCCGTAATATTCGCCCGCCGGCAAAATCATTGACTTATATGTTTTTTCGGGAAATTCAAATTTACCGTATTCGGCGTGTGCCGTATATGAAAAACCGTTTTCACGAAGTACGTCATTCGCTATATCTTCAAATTCATTCAAATCGTTTATTATCTCATCGCGACATTCGTTTTTATCCGTTTTTGAAAGTCTGTCGCCGACATTTTTTAAAATTGCGTCACGCACCTTTAATTTAACTGCTTGGTCGTTATCATCGTCACTGTCCGCGATAATATGTAACCTTATCAAATTATCCTGCAAATCCGCCTGTACACCGTCCGAATATGCAGTTACGCAAACCGTCATACAAAGTGCCACCAAAAATACCGCTATTATCTTATTCATAATTCATACCTCACTGATTTAATCTTGTATTGAAATTATTAACCTATTTTTCATCTCGCATACATATTTATTACGATTTTATGGAAATACTAAAGAAAAATCACAAGGAGGAAGTAATATGAAAAAATTAATATCTGTCGTTCTGGCATTTGCATTGATAACTTGCGGCGTCATTTATTACACTAACGAAAACAACGCATATGCGGTAAGTGCCTCATCAAACGAAAAACAGCTTTTGGCAAGAGCGGTAAACGGCGAGGCACGCGGTGAGCCTTACGAAGGACAAGTTGCCGTTGCGGCAGTTATTTTAAATCGTGTACGTCATTCGTCATTCCCTAACACAATTTCGGGTGTTATCTATCAGCCGGGTGCATTTACGGCGGTCAGTGACGGACAGATAAATGTTCCTATCGACGAAAATTCTACGGTTTACAAAGCCTGCAATGACGCTTTAAACGGTTGGGATCCGTCCGGCGGTGCGATATACTATTTTAATCCCGACACCGCCACAAATGCTTGGATATGGTCAAGACCGCTTATAAAAACCATCGGCAAGCACAGATTTTGCAAATAATATGAGAGAGAGGAAAATAATATGGAGAGAAAAAAAAGCATACACGTTTGGCTGTATACAATACTTATTGTAGGAATAATCGCCGCAGTCATATGGGGTGCTACCGCAACGAAAAATGCAAAAGCACTTGAAGTCACCACAGAAAACCAATACAACAGAGCGTTCCACGAGCTTGTCGGTTATGTTGACGATATAGACACTCTTTTGAGCAAAACACAGCTTACAAAAAGTCCCGCACAGCTTGCAAAACTTTCAAGCGATATTTTCCGACAAAGTGCAGAGGCAAAGTCATGTCTTGGTCAGCTTCCCACATCAGAGGTACAGCTTGACAACACGTCAAAATTTCTTTCACAAGTCGGCGATTACACCTATGTGCTTTCGCAGTCAATGATTAACGGTGAAGAAATTTCACAAGAAGAATATGACAATCTTGCGTCAATGAACGAATATGCCGCAACACTAAAAAATACCCTTTCGGAAATAGAAACAAAAATTTACAACGGAGAAGTACGCATTTCACAGTCAAGGACAAGACAGCGCGGAACGGTCGCAGACGCGGCAGATTCAAACGTACTTGACGATTTGGCTAACGTAGAAAAATCGTTTGACGAATATCCGTCACTTATATATGACGGTCCGTTCTCGGAGCATATTGAAAACAGAGAACCCGCACTTTTGAAAAACGCACACACAATTTCACAAGAGGACGCACTGAACACAGCAGAGAAATTTGTCGGTACAAAAGGCTTGGCTTTTGAAAGTCTTTCGGAAAATACCGCAATACCGTCATACACATTTGTGAAAAACACCGACTCAAATCAAATTTCAATAAGTATAACAAAAGACGGCGGATATATTCTTTCATATCTGAACAGCAGAAATATTGACGGCGAACGTCTTGACATTAATTCCGCAACAGACAAAGCGGCTGAATTTTTGCAGAAAAACGGTTTTTACAGTATGCAGAGCAGTTATTACGAAAAATCAGGCGGTATCGCAACGATAAACTTTGCATATGTACAGGACAACGTAACGTGTTACAGTGACCTTGTAAAAGTTCGTGTTGCACTCGATACAGGTGAAATTGTAGGTCTTGAAACAAACGGATATATTATGAATCACGCAGAGAGAAACTTATCAGCCCCTACACTTTCCGTTGATGATGCAAAATCAAAAATATCCACAGGACTTGACGTGACCGCAACAAAACTTGCTCTTGTTCCGAAGGACAGTATGAGAGAAGTGCTTTGCTATGAATTTAAGGGTGCTTTTAACGGCAAAAACTTTTTAATCTATGTCAATGCCGAAAACGGTCGTGAAGAAGAAATATTCCTGCTTATCGAATCGGAAGAAGGAATTTTGACAGTATAATTTAATATATTGACTTTTTCGTGTATTTACGATACAATATATAATAGTATATTATAGGTACATTGTAAATATAGGAAAGGAAATAAAACCAATGAGTAAAAGATTATTTACTTCGGAATCTGTAACAGAAGGTCATCCCGATAAAATCTGTGACCAAATTTCTGACGCAATTCTTGATGAAATACTAAAAGAAGATCCGATGGCAAGAGTCGCTTGCGAAACTACTTGTACAACGGGTATAATCTCAATTATGGGTGAAATTACAACATCTTGCTATGTTGATTTCCCTAAGGTTGCAAGACAGGTTGTTCTTGACATCGGCTATGACAGAGCTAAATACGGCTTTGACGGTACAACTTGTGCCGTTGTTACGGCTATTGACGAACAGTCGCCTGATATTGCGCAAGGCGTTAATGACGGTTATGAAAACCGTGAACAAGGCGGTAATGACAACGAAAATTCAACAGGTGCCGGCGACCAGGGTATGATGTTCGGTTACGCTTGTGACGAAACACCCGAATTTATGCCAATGCCGATTTCTCTTGCACACAAAATGGCAAAGAAACTTACACAAGTAAGAAAAGACGGTATCCTTGATTATCTTCGCCCTGACGGCAAAACTCAAGTTACTGTTGAATATGATGACGATAAGCCTGTAAGAGTTGACGCAGTTGTTGTATCAAGCCAGCATTCTCCTGATGTTGATATTCAAAAACTTCGTGAAGATATTAAGAGAGAAGTTATTTTAACAACTGTTCCGGCTGAACTTATTGATGAAAACACTAAGTTTTATATCAATCCGACAGGCAGATTTGTTGTCGGCGGACCTAACGGTGACAGCGGTTTAACAGGAAGAAAACTTATCGTTGACACATACGGCGGTTATGCAAGACACGGCGGCGGTGCTTTTTCGGGTAAAGACCCTACAAAGGTTGACAGAAGTGCCGCATATGCATCTCGTTGGGTTGCAAAGAATGTTGTTGCGGCAGGACTTGCAAAGAAGTGCGAAGTTCAGCTTGCATATGCAATCGGCGTTGCGCACCCTGTTTCAATAATGGTTGATACTTTCGGTACTGCAACAGTTGATGAAGATAAGATTGAACAGGCAATCGAAAAAGTATTTGATTTAAGACCGCACGCAATTATCAAACAACTTGATTTGAGAAAGCCTATCTACAAAAACCTTGCCGCTTACGGTCATATGGGACGTGAGGACTTAGGCGTAAGTTGGGAAAAACTTGATAAAGTTGAAGAATTGAAAGCTGCAATTAAATAACTAATAAAATCCGATGGCATTAACCATCGGATTTTTTATGCACTCAAAAAGCACATCTTACGATGTGCTTTTTGTAATACAAATAACTTTTTCATTAGAAATCTACTTCTGTACCGTAGTATGTGCAAGTAAACAATTTCTCCATCTGTTCCGGAGTAATTGAACGTGGGTTTGAACCTGTGCAAGCATCACCTACTGCAAGTTCGGCGATTGATGACAATTTTTCTTTAAATTCATCTTCCTTAACACCGAATTCCTGCAATGTCTTAGGGATATTCATAGCTCTGTTAAATTCTTCAATCTTAGCGATTAGAGCATTTACCTGTGCCTTTTCAGATGTTCCGCCAAGTCCTACACGTCTTGCAATATCTGCATAACGGTGCATAGCCTCTGGCTCGTGTGCGTTGTACTTAATTACATACGGCAAATAAATTGCATTTGCACATCCGTGAGGAATATGACCTGTTGAGAATGCCGCACCTGTTTTATGTGCCATTGAGTGAACTATACCAAGCAAAGCATTTGAGAATGCCTGACCTGCAAGACATTGTGCATAGTGCATTTGTTCTCTCGCGTCCATATCGCACTTATACGACTGTGGTAAGTAATCAAGCACCATCTCTATTGCCTTAATTGCAAGAGGGTCTGTAAACGGTGAATTAAGCGTTGATACATATGCCTCGATTGCGTGAGTAAGTGCGTCCATACCTGTGTATGCAACTTGCTTTACCGGCAACGATTCAACAAGCTGTGGGTCTACGATTGCAACGTCCGGTGTAATCTCGAAGTCTGCAAGAGGATACTTGATACCCTTTGCATAATCTGTGATAACCGAAAATGCAGTAACTTCAGTAGCCGTACCCGATGTTGACGGAATAGCTACAAATTTAGCCTTTTGGCGAAGTTTCGGGAATGAGAAAGGTGTACAGAGTTGCTCAAAAGTAACCTCAGGATATTCATAGAATGCCCACATGGCCTTAGCCGCGTCAATCGGTGAACCTCCGCCGATTGCTACGATTACATCAGGCTGAAAATCTGTCATAGCCTTTGCACCCTTCATAACAGTTTCAACTGACGGGTCAGGCTCAACGCCTTCAAACAACTGTACTTCCATTCCTGCTTCTTTTAAATATGCTTCTACTTTATCAAGAAAACCGCCGCGACGCATTGAACTGCCGCCCGATACGACGATAGCTTTTTTACCGTCAATATTCTTTAGGTTTTCAAGTGAATCCTTTCCGTAATACAAATCTCTTGGTAATGTAAATCTTCCCATAATAAATAACCTCCTCTAATAATAAGAAAAAAGTAGTTGTTAAATTATTATCAATCTAACAACTACATTATATCACTTTATATTCAGTTTTTCAATGATTTAAACCTATTTTACAAAAAATTTACCTTTTGCATAAATTTCTTGGTTTATTTTGTACACTTTTCAAAATCATAAATTAAAAAATCTTGTTGCGATATTGAAAAATATCAAAATACTCGTTGCATCGACAATAGTCGTTATAAGCGGTGCCGCCATAACAGCGGGGTCAAGCTTACAACGCTTTGCAAGCATAGGCAGTGAACAGCCTATAAACTGCGAAATTATGACTATAAATATAATCGACAGACTCACCACGGTCGCAATTTGCAAATCACCTGACATTATCCATATTCGCACACCGTTTACGATTGCCAATATAACGCATATTACAAGCGAAATTCTGAATTCGGTAAATATGACTTTTAAGAAGTCTTTCAGTTTAATTTCGTCAACCGACATTCCGCGAATTATCATTGTTGAGCTTTGCGAACCACAGTTACCGCCAGTACTCATAAGCATAGGAATAAACGATACAAGTGCGGGTATCGCCGCACACGCGTCCTCATATTTTGTCAAAATAGTTCCCGTTATCGCCGCCGACAACATCAGTATCAACAGCCAAAAAATTCTGTTTTTGGCGTGTTTAAAATCAGACGTTTTGAAATACGACTCCTCTGTCGGATTGATAGCCGCCATTCTTTCGATATCCTCTGTCGCCTCGTCCTGCATAACGTCGATAGCGTCGTCAAAGGTTACGATACCGACAAGTCTGCCCTCGTCGTCAACAACAGGCATTGTTACAAAGTCGTATTTATTCATATCCTTTGCAACGTCCTCTTTATCGCTCAAAGTATGCACGCATATTATGGTCTTATCCATTATATCGCACACTTTTTCATTCGGCTCGGCAAGCAAAAGATTTTTTACCGACAAATATCCCAACAGTTTTCTGTTGTCATCAGTGACATAACAAGTATAAATCGTTTCAGCCTCATTGATTGTACGTCTTATACGTTTGATTGCGTCACTGATTGTCATTTTCGGTCTAAGACTGATATAATCGGTCGTCATAAGACTTCCGGCACTGTCCTCCGGATATTTCAATATCTCATTTATCATCTGACGCATATCAGGCTCTGTATTTTTAAGAATACGTTTCACCACATTTGCAGGCATTTCCTCAACTATATCCGCCGCATCATCAACGTAAAGCTCATCAAATACTTCCTTGATTTCATTATCCGAAAAACCGCGTATCAAAAGTTCTTGCTCATCGGTGTCCATAAGTGCGAATGTATCCGCCGCCAAATCTTTCGGCAAAAGTCTAAATAAAAGCGGTAGACTGTCCGAAGAAACCTCTGAAAACATTGCCGCTATATCTGCCTCATTCATTGACGAAAGTACATCTCGAAGTGATGAATATTTTTTGTTTTCAAGTAATGTTTCGATTGTCTTAGCCAACGCTGTCATTTTCATCACTCCTATCATTTTTAGTCCTATATATAGTATAACCTTATTTTTGCTTTGTGTCAATTTTTAATTCCGATTTTTGTGTAAAATATATTTTTGAAAAGTTTTTTTATTTTTTTCAAAAAAACTATTGACATTTGTCTAAATATAAGTTATAATAGTCAAGCAGTCAAGAGTTGGCCCGGTAGTTCAGTTGGTTAGAACGCCAGCCTGTCACGCTGGAGGTCGTGAGTTCGAGCCTCATCCGGGTCGCCAACAAAAAGGAAGTACGATGTACTTCCTTTTTTTATTTGTTAATTAAATCGTAATACAAAAACGGACGACCAATGGTCGTCCGCTACGAAGTTGCTTTATTTAATATTTTCAAAAGATTTTGTTCAAACCGTTCGTCATCTTCTTTAGTTCTCTTTTTCGGATTAAACGTCTTACCGCCTTTTCTGCCGGCTCGGCGTACTTTCTGTCCCAAAAACCTTTCAAACATAAGTTTATCAATATTATCGTTATCATAAATAAGTCCGCTGTTACCTATTGCGTACGCACTGCGTCCGAGTGCAAGCGACGCAACGCCGTAATCCTGTGTAACAATGACGTCACCCTTTTCACTGTCGTTTATCAGTGCAAGGTCAACTGCGTCCCTACCCTTACTTATCGTTACAATCTTACTGTAATCCGAACTTAAAATATGACTTGAATCAATATACATAACAACTTCGATATTCTTCTGTTTTGCAACCTTTTCAATAATTTCTTTAACAGGACACGCGTCCGCATCAACAAGTATCTTCATCATACATACCTTATAATCGCAATTATTACGCCCAAAATCGCACCGGCAAAAACTTCAATCGGAGTATGTCCCAAAAGTTCTTTCAGACGTTTTTCTGTTTTTGAAAAATCGGCATTCATAACAGACTCAACCAATTTATTAAGTATAGCAGCCTGCTGACCTGCACTTCTTCTGACACCTGCCGCATCATACATAACCACAAACGACATAACCGCCGATATTGCAAAAGCCCCACTGTCAAAGCCTTGCGTAAAGCCGATAGACATTGTAAGTGCCATTACAAAAGATGAATGTGAACTCGGCATACCGCCCGAACCGATTATTCGCTTAAAATCAAACTTCTTTTTATCCCAAACGAGTATCATCTTTAATACCTGTGCCGCAAACCAACCTATAAGAGCCGTTATAAGCACCGAATTTGAAATAAGCTGTTGTAAATATGACATTAACTATCTCCTTTAGAATTTTCTATCAATTAAGTAATCTGTAAGATTTATAAGAAATTCCGCTTTTTCACCGAACATTTCAAGTGACTTCTTTGCTTTTTCCGAATATTCCTTTGCTAATTCCTTTGACTTCTCCAAACCTACAAGCTTTACATATGTATTTTTGTTTTCTTCCGCATCCGAGCCGATAGGCTTGCCAAGCTCTTTTTCATCACCGATAACGTCAAGAATATCGTCCTGTATCTGAAACGCAACACCGAGATTTTGAGCAAATTCATCAACGGCTTTTATTTCTCCGTCACTCGCACCGCCCATCAACGCGCCGACTGTACAGGCACTTCTTATAATTGCGCCAGTCTTGTTAAGGTGAAGATATTTAAGTTCATCAAGGGTAATATCCTTGCCCTCACTCTCCATATCGACAATCTGACCGCCTATCATACCCTCTGTACCTGACGATACGGCGAGCATATTCATTGCTTTAATCGCCCTTTGAGGATTGTTGCCGTTGTACTGCGACACAACTTCAAATGCCTTATTCAAAAGTGCGTCACCTGCCAAAATAGCGGTTGCCTCACCGAATTTAATATGACTGGTCGGCATACCGCGTCGTAAATCGTCATTATCCATTGCGGGCAAATCGTCGTGAATAAGCGAATATGTGTGTATCATTTCAAGTGCACACGCAAACGGAATAACCTCATTCACATCACCGCCGCACATTTTACAAGTATTCATCATAAGTATCGGACGAAGTCTTTTACCGCCCGCAAAAACACTGTATCGCATTGCCTTGTATATAATATTCTGCGGATTGTCTTTTTCGGCAAGGTACTTATCAAGATAACCGTCTGTAAATTCAATCTGCTCTTTCAGCAATTCCTTTATATTATTCATTGTCCGCACCTGTAAAGTCCTCTTTTACTATTTCTCCGTCATCATTTGTCATCAGTATAGAAACTTTCTTTTCTGCCGTATCAAGCATTTTCTGACAGCTTTTCGATAACTTTATTCCCTTTTCAAAAAGTCCGAGCGACTCGTCAAGAGTTACGTCACCGTTTTCAAGCTGTTCAACAATTTCTTCAAGTTCAGCTATTGACTGTTCAAATGTCTTTGCCATATCTATTCTCCCTTTACTACACAATTTGTCTGTCCGTCTTTCATTCTAAGCGTAAATTCCATACCCTTTTCCATATCATTCGCACTTCTTATAACAGTTCCGTCCTCTTTTGTCGGAATCGAATATCCTCTTGAAAGAGTTTGCAGAGGACTTAACGCGTCAAGTTTTGCCGCCTGTTCCGCAAGCTGACGTCTTAGCGACATAGTTTTCATTTTAATGCAGTTATCCATAGATTTAACAAGCGAATCTATCTTCAAATAATAATCGTCAATCCTATCCTTAGGAGTACGCATTTTAAATCGTTTTAAAAGCAATTTACAGCTTTCGATACGCTTGACTATATTTTGAGAAATACGGTTTTTATCGGTATTTATTCTGTTTCTGAGTTCAATCATTGACGGTACTGCTATTTCTGCCGCCGCTGACGGAGTAGGTGCTCTCAAATCCGCAACGAAATCGGCAATCGTAAAATCTGTTTCGTGTCCGACAGCCGATATAATCGGTATATTTGAATTAAATATCGCCCTTGCGGTGATTTCCTCATTAAATGCCCACAAGTCCTCTATACTGCCGCCTCCGCGTCCGACAATCAGCGTATCAACCTCATTTGTTGCGTTAAAGTATTCAATCGCTTTAACAACGCTTTCCGCCGCACCGACACCCTGTACCTGTGCAGGATATATCACAATTTCAGCCATAGGATAACGTCTTGTTATAACATTTATAATATCCCTTACCGCCGCACCTGTTGAGGCTGTAACAACTCCGACACGTTTAGGGAATTTCGGAATAGGCTTTTTATGTTCTGGACGGAAAAGTCCTTCTTCTTCAAGCTGTTTCTTTAATTGTTCGTATGCTATATAAAGTTCACCCACGCCGTCGGGTATCATTTCCTCTATATAAAGCTGATACGAACCGCCCGCCTCATACACACTTACTCTTCCTCGTGCAAGGACTTTCATACCGTCGCTCGGTTCAAAGTTAAGCGACTGCGCACTGCCTCTGAACATTACCGCTTTAAGTACTCCGCCCTCGTCTTTAAGCGTTATATAAAGATGTCCGGAATAATGATGTTTAAAATTCGATATTTCGCCCTTTATCCAAACATTATTAAGTATTATATTATGGTCAAGTATTTTCTTTACATAACCGTTTATCTGTGAAACGGTAGCAATTTTAGGTTCCAAGCCTATGCCTCCTTATGTGCCAGATGTGCAAGATATGCTGTTCCGACTGCATTATCGGTTGAATATTCCGCTTTTGCGAAATACACATCACCATCAAGTTTTTTTGTAAGTCCGTTTCTTATAATTCCGTTTGACGCAACACCGCCCACAATCAACACGCGGTGAGTGTTTGTGTCCGTCATTGCCTTATTTATCGTTTTAACAAGTGTATCACGAACATTTTCAAGTACGCCGAGTGCAAGAGCGGATTTATCGCATTTTTCACTCTCCGTCATGCGTGACGCTTTTGTTTCAACACCCGAAAAATTCATATACGCACCGTCAACGGCTATCGGAAGTTTTTCACCTTTTTCAGTCTTTAGAGCAAGCTGTTCCAAAGCCTTACCGGCAGGAAAATGCAAACCCATTTTTACGCCCACTCTGTCAATAAATTGTCCGGCACTTATATCCTTACTTCCGCCGATAATTTCATTGTCAAAATTAAATCCGTTGTAACGGCTTTTCAAAATTTCCGTTGTACCGCCCGAAAGGTGTACCGATATAAAATCGTTTTCAAGCAATTCAAAAGAGCCGCTTGAATATATTCCTGCCATTATATGTCCGTCTTGATGTGAAAATTCATACAAAGGCACACCCACAGTATTAGCGACAACCTTTGCATACCCCTCACCTGCAAGGAATACAGGCATATATGATCCCTCTACACATCTCGGCCTTGTACTGACTCCAACCGCCTTAACATCTTTAAAATCAATCTGCTCCGACAATTTTTCATACATCACCGGCATTAATTTCATATGCTGAAAAACACCGTCACTTTGACGTATTCCTCTTTCACCGTCTTTGACGTATAAAATCTGTCGTACATTTATATCGGTTTTTCCGTCAGTCCACGCAGTTGACGTTGTGTAATTGCTTGTATCAAAGCCTATTGTACTCACGCTAACTCCTTAAATACATTACCCAAAAGTCCGTTTACGAATGTAGGGTCACCGTCATCGCCGTAACGCTTTGCAAGTTCAACCGCCTCATTTATCGCAACTTTCGGAGGTACGTCGTCCATATACTTCATTTCAAATATTGCAAGCTTCATTATTGAAAGTGACGCTTTTGAAATTCTTGAAAGCGTCCAACCTGCTTTCAAATACTTTGCAACCGTATCTTCAAGCTCGCTTTCGTGTTCTTTCACTCCGTCAATAATCTGTCTTATATAACCGAGATTTGTTTCACATTCGGGACGCGCATTTAAAAGCTCCTCCAAAATTACGTCCATATCATCCTCGTGCATATTCATTTGGAACACTTGTGTAAAAGCAGCGTCCCTTGCTTGACTTCTCGTCTGTTTTTTCATATTTTTATTCCTTTCCCAAAATAATAAGGCTACTTAAATTCTATGTTAAAACTATACCACAATAACATAAAAAAATCAAGGCTTATGCCTATAAGACACAATCCTTGATTTATTTTCTCAGTCTTGAATATCCTCATCGTCCATAGAATCTTCATCAGTGTCAACAGTCGGTAAAGGTGTTTCGTTTACGTTGCTGTCAAGTTCGATTTTTTCTTCTTTTTCCTTTTCAAAGCTTACGCCTTCGATATGGATATTAACCTTTTGAACATCAAGTCCTGTCATTGTTTCAACGCTGTTTTTAACGTTCTCTTGAATTTCCCAAGAAAGTTCCGGTATTCTTACACCGTAATCCACCACAATATAAAGGTCAATCGTTGCAGTTGTTTCGTTCATATCAACCTTAACGCCCTTTGACGGATTTTTCTTTGCACCGAACATTTCGGCAATACCGCCGGCAAATGTTCCGTACATTCCCGCAACACCGTCAATCTCTGTTGTTGCGATACCTGCGATTGTTGATACAACGTCAACTGAAATTTTTATATTTCCGATTGGTTCTTCTTCAGCTTCTGCATTTGCAGTTGTTTCTTCGGCAGTTTCTTCGTTTATGCCGTCTTCGTTTTGAACATTCTTAATTTCTTCATCCATAATGCTACCTCCGTAAATTTTTCCGAATAAATTATTATATGTATATTATAACAGATAAATCACTTTACTTCAACTATTTTTATGTTTTGTGCTGAAATTTTAAGTTGTTCGGTTGCGATTGACGTAAGTTTTACTACATCTTCGTCCGAAAATCCGTCTTTTCGGACCATAATATTTGCCTCACTGCCGTCTACATACACACATATTTCACTGTAGCCCTTTGACTGTGCGATACTTTCGATTTCCGATTCTTTCTGTACGTTGTTTGCCTCTTCAAGAATTTTGTCACCGGCTTTTTTACGAATATCAGCGTCAAAGCTTTCGTTTTCGGCAGTTTGATTTAATATTTCAAGTGACTTTGAACGTGATGTTTCTTTATTCATCTTTGCCTGTTCAAAATAATTGCCCGAATCCGACGCGGTTTCTATCGTTACATTGCTTTCCTGACTGTCCGTTGCCTGTTCGCCGTCATCTTCCGTTACTGCCGTTTCCTCCGCTTGCTCGCTGTCGTTTTGTTCCGCGTTGTCCGTTGATGTTTCCTCCGCTACCGTATCGGAAGAAACATACTGTGCCTCACCGAGTTTCTTGCCGGTTTCAACGTAGCTTTCGCCGTCCTGTACCCTTATTGTATCTTGATACGACCAATTCAAGTATCCGGCAACTCCTATAAGTACCACAAGCGATGCCGCTATTATCTCCTTCTTCTTCAAAACCATTTTATTTTACCTCCTTCTTAAATATACATATTCTGTGTGCAGGCACGTCAAGTGATGCTGTAACCGCCTCGGAAATAGCACTTCTGACTGCACTGTTTCCGCCCCCGTCGGCAGTCACGATAACACCTCTGACTTTTGGATACACCTCTTTTACCACCATAGGTTCACCGTCTGTCATAACAGCCTTTTTATCCTCGCTTTCTTCCTTTTCTCTTGATGAAACTTTCGTTTCGTAAGCGATGTTCTTTTCCGAACTTGAATAATAGGTTATCATAACAGATACCTCTCCGGCACCGTCAATCTGTGAAAGAATGTTCGCAAGCCTCTTTTCTTCATCTTCAACACTTGTTACGGCTGCCGTAGGTTGTACGTCAGCTTTTTTATTTTTGTCCACACTTGCCACTGCCATAAGTACAACTCCAATTATTAATATTAAGCATATCAGTCTGTTATTCTTATTTTTAAATATTTTAAGTAAATCTTCCTTATTCATCATGCACCTCATAAGGTTTCAAACCGTATACCTCGCATATTCTGCTCCTTGCACGGTCCGTTAATTTATCCCCGTAAACGCGTACACTGTCTACCCCTGTAATCTCACCTTCGTCATTCACCATTATTTCACATTCCGCCGTAACCGATAATTTAAATTCTTTTTCCATTCGTGCTTTAATATCCTCGTTTATCCTGCTTTTCAGTTCTTCTATAACAAGTTCCGTCTGCATATTACTGCTGTCGGCTATGTTTTCCTGTACACTGTCAAAGCCGTCAAATATATCACTTTTTACAATAGCCGTCACAGGAGAAATGATACAGCTTATTATAACCAAACCTGTTATAACCTGTACATAACTGCGCCACTTTTCAGGTGCAATAATCCCAGCCATAGCCGAAAGCAAAGTCGCACCGATTATGGTTATGATATATTCTTTCATCGCTGTCTAAGTTATCTCCTTTCGCACCGTATTACATTTTTTATTTTGAGGAAAATGCTCTAAGCAGATTGCTTATTTGAAAACCGCAGTCGTACTCAATGTACTTCAAGGTTTGAAAATGAGTGATATGCGACGAGCATTTTTTCTCAAATACCTGTCGATGTAATCATTATGCTTATGTTAATCATAAATAACACCGCTACCATAACCACTACCGCAAATATCGTTGTAACTGACTCCGACACCTCCCAAAGCATAGACGAAACACGTTTATCCGTAAGCGGTTCGGCTATTGATGATGTGAGTTTTAGCATTAACTGTATCACGCCGATTTTAAGTATCGGCAATACGCATATAACGCACATCACAATAATTCCCGATGTTCCGACCGCATTTTTCATAAGCCTTGTTCCGCTCACAACCGTTTCAAGCGTATCGGATAAAAACGTACCGACAACAGGAACAAGACTTCCTACCGCAAACTTAACAGCCTTACCGCTTACCGCGTCAAGTGCAGGAGAAGAAAAGCCGTATATCGCACTTATACCGGTAAAAATCGTTATGATCGCCGCCATAAGCCACTTTGAAATCGACTTAACCACCTTACAAAACCCCGAAAGCTGTACCTTGTCACTGATATTTCCTGCAACCGCAAGCACCGAACTGAACGCTATAAGCGGTACAAGGCACTTCTCAATAATTATCGACACAACATACACCGCCGCCGACATAACAGGCTGAAACGTCGACGCTGATACCGCTTTACCGCTTGTCGCAATCATAATCATCAACAGCGGTGAAAATTTCGTTATAAAGTCCGTCATTGCCGTAACAACCGTTGTTCCGTACTCCATAGCCGTTCCGAAACATTTTATCGCCGCCGCCGACATGAGCGTAAAGCAGGCGAAAAACGCCGCCTCACTTGTCGATTTATTTCCGAACGATGTTGAAATAGTTGTTATAATCCCCGAAATCGCCGCTATTATAAAAAGTATTATTACATCATCGGTACATTCCCTTATCTCCCCCATAATGTCGTCCGACAGCATATTTAATATATCAGTCGGATTTAACGACAAATCACCCGTCATACTCCTCTCCACCGTTTGATTAAACAAATCCTCACCCTCAAGTGTCGGTACGTCCGCATAAGCGGTTATCGGCATTATCAGCGTAAGGATAATGATTATTTTACACAGCAGAAAGTGCATTTACACACACCTCCAAAAATTCCGTAACTATCGGCAGAGTCAGTCCCAATATAAACACCTTTCCGGCAAGCTCTACCTTTAAAGCAATCGCCCCCTCGCCGCCGTCACGCAATATTTCCGCTCCGAACTGCGTTATATATGCCACACCGACCACTTTCATAACTGCCGTAAAATATCTTGTGTCCACACCGCTTTTCTCGGTTATAAGCGAAATCTGCGAAATTGCGGTTTCAAGCGTATCAAGCGTAAAAAACAATATCACCGTCACTGTCGCAAGTGCAACAAGCAAAGCATATTCTTTTTTGTATTGTTTTACGGTCATTGACAAAATTCCGCCTATCAGCCCCACTCCTATAATCTTAAATATATCCATTCTTCTCACCTAAAGACTAAAAATATTTTTCACCGTATCAAACAAATCTCCGATTTGCTGTGACAGTATAAAAAGTACTGCCACAAGTCCGGCTATCGTTGTAAGCAAAGCTTGTTCGTCACGTCCTGCTCGCGTTAAAAGCTGATTCAATACCGCTACGATTATTCCGACACCGGCTATCTGAAATATCAAATCTACATTCATAACTATATCTCCATTATATCAGCATAATAACAATCAACAGTCCGACAAGTACACCGCCGTTTCTGTACATTTTTCCGAAATGGCGGTATTCGCTCTGTGCCTGTTTTTCCTGCTCGGCTATCATACTTTTTATATATTTTATATTCTTTATCTGGTCATCAGTATCCGTTCTTCCTATGTTTTTCCCAAGTGTCATAAGTATATCTTTGTCCGCGTCTTTTAATGACAGTTTAGTACTGCATTCATTCACCGCATTTGTCCAAGCCGTTTTTACGCCTTTTTCATCCATATTTTCTGCGGCGAATTTAAACAATCCACATTTGTCCACACGCATAAATGCTTGTTTCAACTTATTCATACTGAAATTTATTTCACTTTCGAGCATTTCAAGCGAAGTGATTATATTATTTAAACTTTCCGCCCTTATTTTCATTGCATAACTTATTTTAAGCCCTAAATATCCACACGCAAAACCTGTCATTATCGCTCCGAGAATTTTCACCATTCCGTAAGAGCCTCCTCCACCGTTCCGATACCCTTTCGCCTGCTTAACGTTATAATTAAATCGAAAAATTTCAGCATACGTTTTAAATCGTCGCGTCTTTTTATCATATCGATATTTCTTCCGTGTATCGTTGCAATAACAGCCGCTCCGCTGTTTGTTATTCGTTCGATTGCGTCAATGTCCGACTGCTTGCCTATTTCATCTGTGACAATTACATCAGGACTCATCGAACGCAATACCATAAGCATTCCCTCCGCCTTGTCCACGCCCTCAAGAACATCGGTTGAAAAGCCTAAATCGAATGCACTTCTACCCTCACAAAGTGCCGCAATTTCACTTCTTTCGTCCACAACACTCACACGATACGACTTGTACGAAAGCTGACGTACAATATCTCTGAGCATTGTTGTTTTTCCCGCTCCGGGCGGTGATATTATAAGCGTGTTTTTTATTCCTCCGCCTTTTAATATCATCGGTACAGCCTCGTCCGCCGCTCCTATAACTTCACCTGCAAGACGGTAATTCAGTCCCGATATATCCTTTATAAACGAAACCTTGTCCTCTTTTATAACCGCCGTACCCGTTATACCGATTCTGTGACCGCCGGCTATTGTTATGTAACCGTTTTTTATTTGGTCACGCACCGAATATACAGACGAACTTGTTGCAATTTCAATCGCTTCATCTATATGCTCACGAGTGACTTTAAGCGTTGAATTCGGTATCGGCGTCAAGTTGCCTTTTGCGTTAAGATAAAACCGACCGTCACCGTAATTTATACAAAGCGGTTTGCCGAGCCTCATATGTATTTCACAAGCTCCGTCAAGATTTACGCCGTACATATATCGCCGTATCCCCTGTGGCATATAATTCAATATACCTTTTGAAGAAACAGCCGTTTCATTGTTTGCTATGTACATCTCCCTGTCCTCCATTCGTGTTTTGTATTTGATATATATTACTTTTCGGACACGTTTAGAACAGAAAATTTTGAAATAAAAAAACTGCTATTCAAGAAATTAATCTCAAATAACAGTCTTTAAAATCACACATTATATAAGCGGATAACCGAATTTATCACTGAAATTGCCAAGCAAAAGCATTATCAAGTCAATTAAAACACCTACTCCGAACAACCCTGCCGTAAATAAGTACAAAAGCCCTGTACCGACCTTACCGACATAAAATCTATGTCCGCCGAGCCAGCCAAGCAAAATGCATAATATAATTGCTGTAACTTTACTCTTTCGAGATACCGGCAAACCGCCGTTTACGTTTTGATTTGTGTTTACATTTGAGCTTGTGTTTGTAATATTGATTTGCGGCATAGCAGCTGCGGCATTTTTACTTTCCTTTTCATCAAATACCTTATCCAAATCATTCTTACAATACATTTTTCCCTTAACTTCCACAAGACAATCTTTACAGAACGGTTTACCGCAATATGTACACATTCCGCTTGCCTCTACATTTTCATGATTTGTACAATTCATTTTTAATCCTCCCACTTTTTGTTTTTAATAAAATCGACAATATTTTCAAAACCGATTTTTGCGAATATTAACAAGAAAACTGCTAAAATCAGACACAAAGAAATCAGACCGATCAAAAGAACAATTCCGACATTAAACAAATTCATGGCTGATATATCAAAAATATTTGTTGCATTTCCACCCATAATTACAGCTAAAGTTATTGTCAATCCGAGTCCTACGAACGCCACTATCACCATTATTATAAGCAAATTAAATAACGATTTTTTCTTCATATCAATGCACCTCCCTTATTTTTACTAAATTTATTATATCTCAACAAAAACATTTTGTCAATAGTAATAGCTAAATATTTAGTTATTACTATCTGTATTGTTTCATATCTTATTTATATAATATTAATAAGATTACAACAAGAGGTATTAATATGAGTATTGATTACAAAATCATCGGAAAGCGAATTAAAGAAAGACGAAAAATATGTCAAATAACCCAAGAAACACTTGCCGAAAAGTTAGGAGTTTCCGTCGGTTATATCAGTCAAATAGAACGCGGTATCGCTCATGCGAATTTGGATACTCTCGCAAATATTTCGCACGAGTTAAATTGTGATATCACCGAATTTCTTTCCAATGTAACTGAAAAAAATAAAAACTACTTAAATAATGACTTTTTAAATCTTTTAAATACAATGAACGATAAACAGAAAAAAATGCTTTTTGATATAGCGGAAATCATAAAGCAGAATCATTAAAATACACACAAAAAAGAGAATGTCATAGACATTCTCTTTTAATTTAACAAGCCGAATTAATCCTCAACTTTTTTTATAACTTCCTTGCCGTTGTAATATCCGCAGGACTTACAAACTTTATGAGGCATTTTAAATTCGTGACACTGTGGGCATTCAACCATATTTGGCACACTTAGCTTCCAGTTTGCACGTCTTTTATTTCTTCTGGCTTTTGAAACTTTACCCTTAGGTACTGCCATGATTACACCTCCATAATTCTCTCTGACTTTATCTTACTTATCTTTTTCCATAATATCTACCAAAGCCGCCCAACGCGGATCTATGTTTTCCTGACTGCAGCCGCAATCGCCTTCGTTAAGGTCCGCACCGCAATGCTGACAAAGACCTTTACAGTCCTCACTGCACAAATACTTACCTTCAACATTCATAAGAAAATTGTTAGCTACTATATCATCAATATCAATTTTAACGTCCTCAAACAATATAACATCATCATCTGACGATACACTGCCGTCATCCTGAGCAAGATTTTCATCAATGTCAAAATCAATATCAACGACTATATCTTTCATACATCTTGCACACTGTGTAGTCATATGACCTGTACAGTTAGCCTTTAATATCAAAGATTTTCCGTTGTTTGAAACACTGCCCGAAACCTTAACAGGCTCGTTAAAATGATACATTTCCCCAAGAAAATCGGTGTCAGACATTTCAACGTCACCGTTAATATCAATCTTTCCGCCAAGTTCCTTTAGAATTGTTGATACATCTATTGTCATAACATACTCCTTGATAAATACGAATCAGAGCAAAATTACTTTAATTCTACCTTAGCGCCTGCTTCTTCAAGCTTAGCTTTCATTGCTTCAGCATCTTCCTTAGCAACAGCTTCCTTAATTGTACCAGGAGCACCGTCAACAAGAGCCTTTGCTTCCTTAAGACCAAGACCTGTAAGTTCTCTAACAACTTTGATTACGCCAAGCTTTGATGCGCCTGCTTCTGCAAGTACAACATCAAATTCTGACTTTTCAGCACCGCCTGCAGCAGCACCGTCAGCAGCACCTGCAACCATAACCGGTGCAGCAGCGCTTACGCCAAACTCATCTTCCATCATTTTTACTAATTCAGCAACTTCAAGTAGCTTTAATTCCTTAATTGAATCAAGAATTGCATTCAAATCTGCCATTTTAATTTCCTCCTATTAATTATAACTAATTTTCAAATAAATTATTCAGCATCTGCTGTTTCTTCAGCCGGAGTTTCCTCAGCCGGTGCAGCTTCTTCAGCTGCAGGAGCTTCCTCAGCGCTCTTCTTTGCTATTAGGTCTGCGATTTCTTCGCCACCGTCAGCAATAGTTGCAAGCAATCTTGCAAGTGAAGAAATAGGTGAGTTCAAGCTTCCCATCATCTTTGCGATCAATGTATCCATGTTTGGTGTAGCTGCAAGCTTATTAACCTCGTCAAGAGAAATTACAGCGCCATCCATGAAACCTGTCTTAATTTCAAGCTTATCGTTTTCCTTAGCAAAATCAGCAATAACCTTTGCAGGTGCAACTGCGTCTTCTGAAGAAACAGCGATAGCTGTCGGTCCGTGAAGTGCTTCATCAAGAGCATCAAGACCAACTTCCTTTGCAGCAAGACGAAGAAGTGTGTTCTTAATAACGAAATACTTAACGTTAGCTTCTCTAAGTTTTCTTCTAAGTTCAGTATCCTCTTCAACGTTCAAACCACGATAGTCTACAAGCACACCTGTCTGAGCAGCCTTCAAAATTTCAACTGTTTCGGCAACTTGTGCTTTCTTAGCCTCTAAAACCTTTTCACTTGGCATAATTCGTTTCACCTCCTGTAAGAATAATCACCTTTGAAAATCCAAAAGCAATGTCTTACATATAAAACAAAAAGCTCTCAGTCATAGACCAAGAGCTTTGTAATAATCATTACTAAAACACCCTCGGTAGGACTTATGTCTGCGATATATCGCAAGCCGCCGACTGTCTACGGATTTTCAACTTTTATAGTATAGCATAATTTAAACAGCTTGTCAATAGTTTTTTTAATTTTCATCAAAAAAATTTTAACAAAATACAAAAACCGCTCATATTGTGAGCGGTTTTTAATTGCTATTAAATTAATTAGCCAATTTTAGCTGCATTAATCTTTATACCAGGTCCCATTGTTGAAGCTACAACAACGCTCTTTAGGTATTGACCTTTAGCAGCAGCCGGCTTAGCCTTAACGATTGCACTCATTAGTGCGTTAAAGTTTTCCTGAAGTTTTTCAGCACCGAATGATGCCTTACCGATTGGGCAGTGAATGATATTTGTCTTATCAAGTCTGTACTCAATCTTACCTGCTTTAATTTCGTTTACAGCCTTTGTAACATCCATTGTTACTGTGCCTGCCTTTGGTGATGGCATAAGTCCCTTAGGACCAAGTACCTTACCAAGACGACCAACAACGCCCATCATATCAGGAGTTGCAACAACAACGTCGAAATCGAACCAGTTTTCACCCTGGATTTTTGCTACTAAGTCAGCATCACCAACGTAATCTGCACCAGCAGCCTTTGCTTCGTCAGCCTTAGGACCCTTAGCGAATACCAAAACCTTTGAAGTCTTACCTGTACCATGCGGAAGTACAATAGCACCTCTGACCTGTTGGTCAGCGTGTCTTGAGTCAACACCAAGTCTGATGTGAGCCTCTACAGTTTCATCAAACTTAGCCTTAGCTGTCTTTGTAATAAGGTCCATAGCCTCATTTATATCGTAAAACTTTGATTTTTCAACAAGCTTTACGCTATCTTGATATTTCTTTCCTCTAAACATTTCGTATCCTCCTTCGTGGTTAAACGAGATTTTATATCTCTCCCACTTCTCTTAACAAATTAGTCACCGATTAGAACGCCCATACTTCTGCAAGTACCTGCGATCATGCTCATAGCAGCCTCTACGCTTGCAGCGTTAAGGTCAGGCATCTTCTGTTCTGCGATAGCTTGAAGATCTGCCTTTGAAATTGTAGCTACCTTTGTCTTGTTAGGAACACCTGAGCCGCTTTCGATCTTACAAGCCTTCTTGATAAGAACTGCAGCCGGTGGTGTCTTTGTTACGAATGAGAAAGAACGGTCAGCATATACTGTAATAACTACAGGGATAATTAGACCTGCGTCCTTTGCTGTTTTTTCGTTAAATTCCTTTGCAAACTGCATAATGTTTACGCCGTGTTGACCTAGAGCAGGACCAACCGGTGGTGCCGGAGTTGCTTTGCCGGCAGGAATTTGTAATTTAATATAACCTGCAACTTTTTGTGCCATAATGGCCACCTCCTTGAATTTTTCATAGCATATCGCTATATGAATGTGGTAATTGCGGGCATAAAGCCCTCCCACTGTTACCAGAGGGATATTATAAACAGCATTTGCTGTCTATATCAAAATAATTTGATTGACTATTCCATATGTTCAACCTGTGTATAGTCAATTTCAACAGGGGTTTCACGTCCGAACATCGAAACAGCGACGTTAATCTTGCGTGTTTCATTGTTAATGCTCGTAACTTTACCCGAAAAGCCTTCCATAGGGCCTGATTTAATTGAAACAAGATCTCCTACGGTAAAATCAATATCTTTCATACGAATAACTTCAACACCCATGCGTTCAACTTCTTCGTCCGAAAGCGGAACAGGCTTTGAACCCGGTCCCACGAATCCTGTAACACCACGTGTATTTCTGACAATGTACCAGCTTTCATCAGTCATTATCATCTTGATAATAACATAGCCCGGGAAAATCTTGTGCTGAACTACTTTCTTCTTATCACCGTTTTCCTCAACGACTTCTTCGGTCGGCACCTTGACATCAAGAATTAAATCCTGCATACCACGGTTTTCAACAGATTTCTCAATATTGGCTTTTACCTTGTTTTCATAACCCGAATATGTGTGTGCCACATACCATTTTGCTTCTTCTGCCATAACCGTTCTCCTTCCCTAACAATTCTTTTAATGAATTATAATATGTTAGTTAATAGTTGGAACAATTTTGCAAAGCCAAAATCAAGTACGGACAAGATGATTGTAATTATTAAGATAAACACAATAATTACGCCTGTGTTATGAATAAGCTGTTCCTTGTCAGGCCATGTGACCTTTTTTAGCTCAGCCTTAGTATCCTTAAAGAATCTCTTGACTCTTGTACCAAAGCTTGGCTTATTTGCTTTAGATAAATTTGTATCAGCCATTTTTACACATCCTTACTCAATCAAAATTACTTGGTTTCCTTGTGAAGAGTGTGCTTTCTGCAGAACTTACAATACTTGTTCATTTCAAGTCTGTCAGGGTCATTCTTCTTATTCTTCATTGTATTATAGTTTCTCTGCTTGCATTCGCTGCACGCTAATGTAACCTTTACTCTCATTTTTTTACACCTCCGCATTTATATATGTTCAGCTCTCTTTTCAAGCATAAAAAAAAGAGCTTTTATTCGAGCAAAATTATTATAACATTATTACAATTATAAGTCAAGCTATTTTTTCATATTTTTTCTTTTATTTTGTTTTTCACGTGTATATTTTTGCGATTTCCTGTATTTATGTACTTTTTTTTGTACTTTAAATATGATATAATTACCTTAATATATAGCTAAATTGTCAAAGTGAAGTTTGGGTTTTTGGGGTAAAAATCGAAAAATAC